>Ga0066345_12_pt1 | contig 399153 bp, 464 predicted proteins | sample RifGroA2_FD_59257 | JGI IMG/M metagenome (GOLD analysis project Ga0066345, IMG submission 59257) | Archaeon GW2011_AR5
AAACGGAGCTTCATTTTGGCAGGGAAGAACTGGACCATGTGGTATGGGAGCGCATCGACGCGTATAAGGCGTGGCTTGACCACATGAAACTTTAATTTTGGCGACGCTTGCAATAGTTCTTCCATTTCACCGGGCTTCTTTTGCATTCATTGCGATAATTTTCCATTCTCGTGCGTGTGTAAATAAAAGGCGCGAAGACGTAGTAGTATATGTTGGGACTTTCCAAGTTATTTCTATTCATGCTTTGGGGTGGTTTGAATGAAGAACCTGAGAAGAGACAGGATGTTCGCCAGCAAGGCGGAAAAAGAAAGATATGAAAAGTCAGGATATAAAAGAAAAACGCCGGCGAAGACTTACAGAACAGGAAAGTCAGGCGCCATAAAGAGGGCGCTGAAAATCAGGTAAATATTCCTTTTCTTTTATTTTTTATTCAAATAGAAAGGTTTTTGTAAAATTATTTCTGGAAAAAGGAATTAGTGAAGGTGCAGTCTCGCAAGAGAATGGAGAGTAAACTCCACACATTTGGCATTTATCAGTAGGCACGATGTCGTTCAGAAAATTACTTCTGTTTACTTTCGTAAACAAAAATAAAGGAGGTGATCCAACCGCACGTTCCCGTACGGTTACCTTGTTTGTCGCTCTAAAAGCCGTTGAAAAGAGAGCAAGCGTGTTTGTTTCTCAGGATGCTTGGATTTTATCAACTTAATGAATCTCAGATGAGATTCTCTGCTTATAAAAAATCTCCAGCAACCAGTCTTCTTGTCATACTGGTGAACTTTGCCACACCTTATTCCAGATTTTTCAAGAATTGCCACAATCTCGTCCAGCTTTTCCTTTTTCTTCTGGACGAACTGTACGTAGAAGAACTTTTTGATGTCATGGGGAATGCCTCCTTCTGCATCAAAAAATCCTGCAACATACGCCAATCCTTGCTTTCTATTGAGTGTCGAAACATCGATCGGTTTCAGAAGTTCAGGAAGTTTCGTTTCCAAAACATGTATATTTCTTTGTTGAAAAATCCACGAATTGGACTCCAATACGGCAATTATCTGGCGTAAGCGTTCCAGCCATTCCCTGTTTTTCTGGGTAATGACGGCAACTTCACCTTTTTGCTTGCCTCTATACACGTAGCCATCATGAAGCGCACCATGTAGATACGCGATGTGCTCATTCATGATAATACTTGTCTTAGTCGACTTTTAAAGTTACGACTTAACCCTCCTTGCAGACTTGTGATTCAAATCGCTCTACGCGAGCTTCACCAAAAGTCCACTCGGATGGTTTGACGGGCGGTGTGTGCAAGGAGCAGGGACGTATTCAGCGAAAGATTCCACTGAAGCAAATGCATCATAGTGCTGCTATAGACAAATTAAAGTGTCATCCGCCCAGTCTATATTCACCGGAAATTCCTGCGTCAACAAGAATTTCCTCATAGTCAAACCGTTCTGACACTCTGTTCGTCTCGCCAAAAAATCATCTTGCACTTGCTCCGTTGATGACCTTCGCTTACTAGGGATTCCGGCTTCACGAGGGCGAGTTGCAGCCCTCGATCCGAACTAAGCGTAGGTTTAAGAGATTGGCTTCGCCTTACGGCGTTGCATCCCGTTGTCCTACGCATTGTAGGCCGCGTGTATCCCCGTAAATTCAGGCCATACTGACCTGCCGTAGCCCGCTCCTTCCTCTGTTTTAGCAACAGCGGTCCCGCTAGAGTGCCTACCCTCCGGGGAGGATAGTAGCAACTAGCGGCACGGGTCTCGTTCGTTTCGTGACTTAACACGACACTTCACAGCACGAACTGACGACGGCCATGCAGCACTTCTCAGCTTGTCAGGTAACCCCTTTAGAGTGACCCTCATTCTGCTGTCTTCACGGGTAAGGTTCCTGGCGTTGAATCCAATTAAACCGCAGCCTCCACCCCTGGTAGTGCTCCCCCGCCAATTCCCTTAAGTTTCAACCTTGCGGTCGTACTCCCCAGGCGGCCCATTTAACACCTTCGCTACGGCACCACAGAATCTCGAAGATTGTGTGACACCAAATGGGCATCGTTTACAGCGTGGACTAACGGGGTATTTAGTTGAAAAATTCCATTTTTCACTAAATTGAGAAATTCGAAAATCTCCCAATCGGAATTTCTCAATATCTAATCCCGGTTGCTCCCCACGCTTTCGTCCCTCACTGTCAGACCCGTTCCAGTCAGGCGCCTTCGCCACAGGTGGTCCTTCACGGATTAAAAGATTTTACTCTTACCCGTGAAATACCCCTGACCTCTCCCGGTCTCGAGTCTGATAGTATCTCCAGCCATCCCAACAGTTTGCTGTTGGATTTCACCAAAGACTTATCAAACCAGCTACGGACGCTTTAGGCCCAATAAACGTGACTACAACTTGAGGCGCGGTTATTTACGGTTCGAAGAACCCGTGTCGTACGACGCATAAATGCGTCATTGCTTATTCAAGAATCATTTGACTATTTTCATAATCAAATAAAACTGCCAGAAGAATGTTTGTTACGATTCTTCGAATTACCGCGGCGGCTGGCAACCGTCTTACCCACCTCTTATTCGCTTACCTTTTTACAGTAAGTAAAAGATACCGCATTGCGATATCACTCAGGATTCCCTCGTCACCCTTTCGGGCATTGCGAAGTTTTCGCGCCTGCTGCGCCCCGTAGGGCCTGGCTTCATGTCTCAGAAGCCATCTCCGGGCAATCGCTCTCACGACCCGTACGGATTATAGCCTTGTTGAGCAATTACCTCAACAACAAGCTAATCCGTCGCAGTCCCATCCTATAGCACATTGCTGCTTTAAGCGAAAAAGCCTTCCAGCAATTATCGCCTATCGGGTATTACGCCCAGTTTCCCAGGATTATCCCCGTCTATAGGGCAGGTTGACTACGTGTTACTGAGCAGTACGGTTTGTATTGCTACAAGTACCTCGCATGGCTAAGCCGAATCCTGATAGTAGTAGTCTCCGGCGGGATCAACCGGAATTGTAGGGTTTGCACTACAAATATATGTGGAATGTCCCTGCAAAATTCTACTGATAGAGTTTTGCCTGTCTGCACCTTCATCTGGCAAATGCAAGCAGATGCCTTCATGATGTTCCACAGTTGGATACGTTTCGTCACAAACAGCCGCCGACTGACGCAAAATATATGACGCCTTTGGCGTCTGTCGATTTTGTGTCTCAGCATTTTTGGCTTTTTCCGAAACAACGCCACAACAGTGGGTTGACGTATGTCAATATAATTTGAGATTCCAATACATTCGATGATGTATTTGGTTTATTCTTTAACGAGCATCCAAAATGCAAAGGCCGGAAACCGCACAGAATGAGTTCCGCTCATTCCTGTGCGCCAACAATTTAGATCTCAAAACTGCCTGACGCTAAAGCGTCCTTCAATTGACAACTTCAAAACGAGTCGCCAAACTCGAGACGAAATCATCATTTTCGCCCGCAACATTCCGGCGCGAACCGCCAAATCCGCACCAGAATATAGTGTACAAGGAACAATTATATTTCCTTGTGCACTATAAGTGAACCGACATATATCAGAAACCGGTTCACTATAACAACGGTAATATTCATGGTGACATATTTAAACGTATCGGAGTGCGGTCGTTCAAATTAAAACTACCAGGAAAACATATTTCAATGGACTTACGCGATCCGGACTTTTCTGAAATAGCAAGATCTTTTGACTACGATACCAAAAAATAGATGCGTATCAAAGACTGATAGCTGCCTTCCAAAGGAATGATCCAGAGGCTGTTGTAGGCTGTTATATAGAACTGGACTGTAAACCTAGTGCAAGGCAATATCTCAGAGACATGATGTCATCTCAGAGCGTCGAAATAGCGATCGAGCGCAGTATGGATGACCTGGCGTACGAGCTTGCAGCTAAAAGAGGTGTTTCAAAAAACGTAGTTGATTGCCTTATCAATAAAAGGAACAGAGAGTTGAGGCAGCAGGAAGAAAGACGACGAAAGAAAACCGCTGAATATGAAGAGGCATTGGAATTGTACAAGACTAATCCGGACGCTGCCAGAAAAATCCTTGGTTATGATCCTAGTGACTGCTAATAAATGACCTTGAAATCGTTGTAGATTCCGGAATGAGGCCGCCATTCGATGTCAATATCTTTCACTGCAGCCTTTTCAGGCCCCGTCCTCATCGCCTCTATCAGCGCCTCGATGGCGTCCTTGTCGCCTTCAATGACTGCTTCGACTTTTCCGTCGTCGCGGTTCCTTACGTAGCCGCTCAGCCCGAGGAGTTCCGCGTTCCTCCTGACGAACGAGCGGAACGATACGTCCTGTACCTTTCCAGAAACGACTACCCTAGCCGCGTAAAGCGCCATGAAAATAAGATGTCAGAAAAAGTCTTAAGTGAGAGGGGAGAGATTTGAACTCTCGTATCCACTAAGGAACAAGGCCCTCAACCTTGCGTGATTGACCAGGCTACACGACCCTCTCGTAAGTCACTGTTGAAAGAAAAAGTTTTAATACAACTGGCTATTTCAGCACGAAAAAAATCCTGCAGAATCTAAGGCTTGACTTTGGACGTATAGATTATGTCGTCATCCTTGTTGAGCGGACCGAAAAGCCTGGCGTCCCCCATTTCGACAAAATATCCAAGCCCCGGGGTTTCGCGAAAGCGCGACTCGCCGCAGAAGGCGTACGGGCTGGTGGAGCTTCTGACAATGACATGCCTGTTTTCATATTCTCCGGGGTCAGCCAGTCCGAATTGCATGGTTTCTCTATTGAAAAAGCCTTTTTAAAAGCAGTGCGTCGCCCTCGATATTGGGGCTTTCGCATATTACAACGCCGCCGATTTTGAACTCTTTCCATGCACTGACAAGCTCTTTGTAGTTCATGTCTGATTCTTCAAGCGTCAGGTGATTTTTTTCGCCTTTCGGGCCGTAAGCGATGCCTGAGAGGTGTATGTGCATGTTCTGCAGCGCGAAACGCCCGAGATGTTTCTCAACCAGCGCAAGCGCCTGCCTGAACTCGTCGTAAGTGTTGTACATGCCGTTAGTCCTCGCGTGCAGATGCGAGAAGTCGATGCACGGCATCACGCCCTCCACATCCCGGGACAGCATTACGGTTTCCTCGAGAGAGCCGAACTGGGTCGGCTTGCCTGACACCTCGGGGCGTATCCATATGCCGTTCCCCTCGTTCCTGAGGGTTTTTGTTATTTCTGCGAGATGCTTCCTGACGTTGTCGTACGCATTTTCCTGGGTATAGTATCCTGCATGGAAGCACACTGACCAGCCCCCGCAAAGCCATGATATGCGCGCGGCATTCAGGATTCGGTTTGCGCTGTCTTTGCCTTTTTCCGCCGAGTTAAGGTTGATGTAATACTGCCCGTGGCATGTCAGCTTGACGTTATTTTTCTCGGCGGCTGCCCTCACCAGAGGGGCGTTCGCGGCTGATATGTTGACGCTGTGCACGAACTCCATTTCCATCGCGTCCAGCCCGAGGTTCCTCACGGTTTCTATGCCGTTTGCAGTATTCCTCGGTTGCGTGGCAATTGGTATTCCTGCCGTCCCAAACAAAAGTGTCATCTCATCACCAACAGATGCTTTTTTGCCTCGTCCATGCCGTTGAACCTCATGCACGTGCCGCCGAGGCATGCCATCAGGTTGCAGGGGAGGTTGTTGTCGAATTTTACCATGAGCCTGAAGTCGTGCGGAAGGCCTGTTATAAACTCCAATGACCTGGCAGTTATTTCTATGGGGTCAATCAGCTTCTCAACAGCCAGCGTATAGGAAGCCGCATGTAGCCTGTATTGCCCGTAATTCGTGAAGACAGAAAGCGTCTCCTCTGCGGTTTTTCTGTATTTCTCATCGCCTGTGTAAAATGAAAGTCTTGTCAGGCAGCCCGCCGCAACCGAGTTTTCATTGATATTCTTGTTTTCCGCATTCAGAAGTCCTATGTCCTCGCCGTGGGCTCTGTCAGTGAAACCATCGTTGTAGAACTTTTCAGTGACGAGGTCCATGAGCTGCACAGCGAGCGTGACGTACTTGACGTTCGATGTTTTCTCGTATGCGTCAAGAAGGCACCTGAGAAAGTTTACGTTATCAGCGAGAAGCCCGAAAACGTTCTGCCTGCCGTCGTAATAGTGGCACATGCCTTTTTCCGTATCAAAGCACTTTGTCCACAGGTTTTCCATGGTTCTTATCGCGATATCCTTATAATTTCCGCCGAGCTGCAAAAGCGAGGAGATTGCAAGGGCGTTCAGGCTGACATAGACGTTTCTGTCTATGAACGGCTGCTTCATTTTCTTCCTTTCCTCCGCCGGCTTCCCGTAGTACTCCTCCTCCTTGTCGGCATCCTGGCTGCCATAAAAGCCGTCGGTCCCGCCAAGGACGCTTACAATGAAATCTGCAGTCCTTTCCGCGGTATATTTGTATTTTTCATCGCCTGTGACCAGGAAAGCGTTGAAATATGCCGCTGCCATCTGCGCGTTTGTTTCAAGCATCTTCTCGTAATGCGGCTCGTCCCATTCGCGAGTGACTGAGTACCGGAAGAATCCGCCTTCATGTTTGTCGAATATGCCCATCATTCCGTCGAGCGTCTTTGTTGCAATCCTGAGCATGCCCTTGTCGTTGGTCTGCCTGAATCTCAGGAGCGCCGCCTCTATCAGGTCAGGCATCGGGAATTTCGGCTGGCTGCCGAACCCGCCGTATAACGTGTCAAAAGAAAGCAGCATCTCATCTGCGAGAAATTCCATGGAAGATGCTACGTCGCCCCTTTGCGTTTCCTGTTTATGTATCTCGAACTGTATGTCTCCTTTCTGGAAATAGTTCGATACCTGTTCAAGCATCATGGCAAGTTGGGCGGGAGGCAGGTATGTAGCCCCTGCAATTATCATACCGTCAGGCGTCAGGAAAGCTGTCGTCGGCCATCCGCCCTGATTGTAGCGCTCGTTGATGTCCGGTCGCTTGTCTGTATCGACTTTTATCGGGACGAACTTTTCATTCACTGTATCGATAACGATTTCATCCTCATAGGACTTGTCTTGTTCGTGGCACCAATGACACCAAACCCCATAAATATCAAGCAATATTGGTTTGTTCTCTCTTTTCGCTTTTTCGAAAGCTTCTTTCGACCACTCGAGCCATTCAATATTGCGTGTCATTAGAGTTCCTTGGGAAGGAATGAATTTAATCACAGCTGGAAGATAGGATGGTTCTCCCTTGGAGAACTGTCAAAAATGGATTTGTCAGTAATAACAAAAGCTCGTATCGAAGCATTGAAGAAGAAATACCCGAAAGGCATGAAAGCTTTGTTCTAAATATTCACAAGTACGTCTTCGCCTTCTATTTTTGTCTCAAAAACTTTGACGCCGACAGGCATGAAAGGCGACTTGCCTGTAGTGACGTCGAACTGCCAGCCGTGCCACGGGCAGATGACGTTGCCGTTGTCCAGCATGCCCTCGCCCAGCGGCCCTCCGCGGTGCGGGCATGTGTTGTCCATCGCGTGGAACGTGCCGTCTACGTTGAACAGCGCAATGCGGAGCCCGTTAGCTTCCACTGTCTTGCCGTGTCCCGGCTTCACGTCGCCGGTTTTTGCAACTTTCACGAACATTATTTCACCATCTTCTCGATATTACTGACTATTACCTCAAAATTCTTAACGTTTATGTTGTTCATGACAGCCGGCACGCCCCTGTCGCAGCTTTCCCTCATCTGTTTGCTGAGCTCGACGCGCCCGAGGAAAGGTATTGAAAGCTCCGAGGCAAGCGTCTCGCCGCCCCCGCTGCCGAACACCTCGCCTGACATGTTTTCCACTATGCCGACGGGCTTGTAAAACCCGAGGGCCATTTTCGCCGATTTGGCGGCGTCCATCATGGAAAGATCTTGCGACGTTGTCACAATGACAGCTGCGTTTATGCCGACAAACTGCATTATCGTGAGCGCCGCATCGCTTGTGCCCGGAGGCATGTCAATTATCAGGTAGTCCAGGGTTCCCCACTCTGTCAGTTCCAGGAGCTGCATTATCGCGCTGTGGATGAGCGGACCGCGCCACATTGTAGGGCCCGATTCCATTTCTATAAGGGACATCGAAGACACCTTTACCCCGTACTTCTCTGCAGGCTGGTATGAGTTGTCGAATTTTTCCTCAATGCCCATAAGATTGACGATATTTGGGCAGTCAATGTCCGCGTCAAGAAGCCCGACTTTGTGGCGTTTCGCAAGCATGCATGCGATGTTGACGGCTGTCGTTGACTTGCCCACGCCGCCCTTGCCGCTCATGACCGCTATCCTGTGCCTGACGCCGGAGAGCTTCTCCTTCATTCGTTCTTCGCGCTGCTGCATAAGCAGTAAATTGGAAGAAAGAGATTAAATTCAGAAGTTCCTGATGGGCCTTCTTGTCTTGAAGCCTTCGTCGACAGGATGCCAGTGCTTTATGCGCTGCTCGCCGTATTTCCAGCAGAGGAACGCGAGTTCTCCGTTGTTGCTGAAATAGAAGTCGACCAGTCCCGTCTCGATGTCCTTGACGATGCATCCGTTTGCCTGTATCCCGTTCACGAGGTTTATCATTCCCTGGTAAACCGATTCCCGTTCGGTGACTTTCGAGAAATAATATGCGTTGTCAATGTGTCCCCTTTCCAGAACGTCCTTTCCCCAGATGGAAACGAGATTCTCTATGTCATTGGTGAGAGATTTGATGCGTTCATTGAGAACAAATGCCTTGTTGAGCGACTCAGTTATGAAAGGAAGCAGCTCATTTGCCTCCTCGATGGTGAACGTCCTGACCGCCCCGCTTGACTTCGATGATGGCTCCATTTATACCTGCTGAATATTGTGCGGATGCCGTATATATTTGTTTTTGTGTCCCGTGTCGTCCGGGTGTTTTAAGAACTCAAAGGCTTTTCGTAACGCCCTGCCTGGGGCAGATTTTACCGAGCGTGCATCTGGAGCAGACAGGCATGGGAGCGCGGCAGACTGCCCGCCCGTGGTCTTTCAGGAGGTGAGGCAGCTTCTTCCACTCCTTTTTGGGAAACAGCTGCATAAGTTCCCTCTCTATCTTTTCAGGGTTTGTCTGCTTCGTCCATCCGAGCCTGTAGGAAACCCTTATTACGTGGGTGTCTACCACAACGCCTTCCGTCCTGCCGAACGCGTTTTGCATTATCGCATTCGCTGTTTTCCTTCCCACCCCCGGAAGTTCAATAAGCTCCTCCATGGAGGCGGGCACCTTTCCGCCGTGCTTTTCAACAAGAATCTTGCACGCCGCTATTATGTTCTTCGCCTTTGGTACGGGGAAGTTCACGGCATTTATGTCGTTTGACAGCTCGCTGAAATCGGCGTTTGCATAGTCCTTCGCCGTCCTGTACTTCTTGAACAGGTTTGGAGTTGTTGCATTAACGACTGCATCTCTCGCCTGTGCGGACATGATAGCGGCAACAAGAAGTTCAAGGGGATTGGAGAAGTTGAGATAGTATTTTGTCTTTGGATATTCTTTCTTCAGGAACTTGAGTGCATCTTGCGGTTGCATAATAATCATTAGGCGCGTTCATTGCAATAAAACTATTTCATGATGCCGTTTCTCCAGAAACTGTAAGTAACGGTGCAGGCGAAAGCTGTGTAGGCAAGCACGTCAAAAAAATTGTCTATGCGTCCGGGGCTCTTTTTTACAAGCCCGAGCATCTTCTTGCCCAGGAATTTCCTCATGGGGCTGTAATTCTCCTCCATGTAATTCCATGTATGGTCGTATGACATCTTCAGTCTTGTCACGGCGAAATCCTTCAGCAGCTTCACAGAAGGATAGGAATAGTCGTATGATATGTCGCCTTTCCTTATCGACTTTATTATACCGTCGACATCCATCGCATCGGTATTTATTGTTCCAAGCCCGAGCATCGCGGTCGTATGCGCATCGCTGCCCGCAACCATTGTCATTTTGTTTCTTGAAGCGAAATTGCGTGCGCGTATGTTTGATATCCTGTCCACATTATTGCCGTTGAATATCTCTATTGCGTCGCATGCCCTTGCATTCTCGCGCAGCCCGTCGTGCTTTATGTCAAAAGGATGGACGGCTATTGCTACGGCGCCTTGCGCGTGTATCAGGTCGACTGTTTCAAACACGGACAGTCCGGGGCGTATCGCTTCCTGGACGCCGATGGCAAGCGTGTGACCGTCACTGCTGCTCACCTCTTCGCCTGGTATCACCAGTATGCCGTGCTTCTTTCCCGCAGCCATCGCTTCCTTGTGCCCGAGCACCGTGTTGTGGTCCGTTATGGCAAGAGCCCCCAGTCCGAGCTCCGTTGCCTTCTTTATCATGGCTTCGGGACTCTCAACGCCGTCATAGAACACCTTTGTTCCGCGCGAATAGTGCGTATGAGAATGCAGTTCAACTTTCATGGTCACCAACTCTTTCTCAATTTATAAAAAGAACACAAAGCCCAGGATAAATCCGAGAGCCAGGCCGGCAAAAATATCAGTCATGTCGTGGCGCCTGAAATATATTCTCGACGCGCATACCGACAGCACGGCAAGGGCAAGAAGCGGGAGCAGGAACGGCATTTTCGTGAATATGGCTGCTGAAATCATAACTGCTCTTGCCGCGTGAATGCTCGGAAAAGACGAGCTGTCAATCGCCTCGTATATCATTTTATGTTTTTTCTTCTTCATTCCCGGCCTGGGCTTCCTGTAGGCAAGCCGGAAGAACATGACAATTATCGTGACTGTCATCAGCGACGCAAGGAGATTTGCGGCGAACGTTATGTCGCCAAGCATGAGAAATATCGCAGCCGCTGCTATATAGAATATGAAGCTGCCGTACGCGCCTGTATCCTTGAGGCAGACCTCGCCTATAACCGCGGCAGTCTTCCAGAAACGCAGTTCCATTTTACCATTTCAGAATCCAATATATTAAAAGTGAATCAGTAGCGAACGCTAGTGAGTCCATAGTAATAATTTTCTTTTTCCAACCGAAAGACGCTTTGCGTCATACAGCTTGGGTTTTTCTGAACCGACTGACGCTTTGCGTCTTGCAATTTAGAAAAAGGCTTACTTGAACTTCGCAAGCAGAGGAGAAATGTCAACGTTGCTGATGTCGTGGTGAACAAGGGGCGTTGTTGCAATCTGCGGAGTGCCGTCTTCGTATGTCGGTTTGCTCTCCTGATAGAATATTCCTATCGGGATTTTTTCTCCCCACATGCTGCCCATCTGGATTGCGGCTATCTTATCAGTAGGCTCATAGCCCGTTTCTTCCAGCTTGAATATTCTCTGCTTGTACCAGTCCGCAGTCTGCACCTTGTTGTATGTTGTGCACGGCTGGAAAATGTCTATCAGCGCGAAACCTTTGTGCTTTATGCCCTCCATGATTATTTTCTTGAGGTGCATTATGTCCATCGCGTAGCCGCGCGCGACGAAAGTGGCGCCGGCAGCTATGGCCCACGTGATGGGGTTGACGGGATCCTCAAGGACGCCGCTGGGGGTCGAGTTCGTCTTGAACCCCTTCTCGCTTGTTGGCGAAGTCTGCCCCTTCGTAAGTCCGTACACTTCATTGTCCTGGACTACAAGCGTCATGTCGAGGTTGCGCCTCATGGAGTGCATGAAGTGGTTGCCGCCGATGCCGTATGTATCTCCGTCGCCTGAAACCTCTATAACGTTGAGCTTGTTGTTCGCAAGCTTGATGCCTGTTGCTACTGCAAGTCCCCGCCCGTGAAGTCCTTCGAATCCGTATGTGCGCACGAAATGTGGCGTTTTGGAGCCGCATCCTATGCCGGAAACTATTACTGTATTGTGCTGTTCCAATTGCAGCTCAGCGATCGCATTCTTGATAGTGCTAAGTATCGTGAAGTCGCCGCATCCGGGGCACCATGTTGGCGCCTCCTTTGTTGTAAGTTCCGCTATCGTCGCCATTCTAACCAATCCATCCTGTCTGGTCGCACATAGGTCCGTCAGTCATGACGTATATTCCAATGCGCACCGGTATTTTGTAAGCGTCAATGTCTCTTGTTTCGAGTTTTTTATCGTATATTTTCAGCCTGTCCGTCATCATATCACCTTCCATTGCCAGCGTTCCTTGCGGATTTCCTTGTCTGTCAAGTGCCTTGAGTATCTGGTCAAATCAATGAACCTGTCGTCCGCGTAGAAAGTTCCAGTCGAGTCAAGTCTCATTCCCCAGTTTCCGGCTACCCTGCTTTCATATTTCTCTTCCATTCATCTCGCCTCGATTATGCCGTGCTTGCTGAATACAAGCTCCTTCAGTTCCGTTGTATTCAGGAGTTCCTTTATCCCCGCATGGATGTCCTGCGGCGTGAACGGCCGTCCGTCGTATTTGAGTATCCTGTGGTCAATGTCGAGTCCCGTCTGTTCCTTTATCACGCCCGCAAGCTGTGCGGTTTTGTTGTTCTCGATTATCACCGTGGCTTTCGCATTGTTGATCACTTCAGCTATGCGCTTTGCAGGCAGCGGGCTGATGTAAACAACCTGGAGGTAATTAACGCTGATTCCGTCCTCTTTCAGGAGCTTCATCGCCTCCCTTATCGGTCCCTTCGTTGAGCCCCAGGAAATTATTGTTATGTCGGCGTCCGGGTTTCCGTCAAGAACGGGGTCGTCAAGAGTCTTCGCGAACGTTTCCATTTTCCTGAACCGCTTGTTGTGCATCATGACGCGCACTTCTTCTTCCTCGCGTTCATACCCTTCCTCGTCGTGTTCGTAGCTGGTGGCAACGTGCATGCCGCCCTTCTGTCCGGGCACTGCGCGCGGGGAAATTCCGTCCTCCGTTATCGTGTACCTCTTGTAGTCAGCCGGCACTTCACTGAGGAGCTTGCCCCTGTCGATGACTATGTTTTTTGTGTCGAATTCTTTTACCGTCCAGAAACTTTCCCCGAGGAATTTGTCCGTCAGCACTATAACAGGCAGCTGGTATTTTTCAGCTATGTTGAAAGCGTCCACCGTGCGATAAAAGCATTCTTCCACCGAGCCGGGTGCTATTATCACCCTTGGAGATTCGTCTGTTGAAGCATGAAGCAGAAAGCGAAGGTCGCCCTGCCCCGAGTGCGTTGCCATTCCAGTTCCGGGCCCCGGTCTCTGCGCCTCTATCACCACAAGAGGCACTTCCGTCTGCGCCGCCAGCCCGAATCCTTCAACCATCAAAGCGAAACCGCCTCCGGACGTGCCGCACGCGCTGCGTACGCCTGCATAGCTTGCGCCTATCGCCATGTTGATTGCGGCTATCTCGTCCTCGGTGTGCTTGACCACAAGGTTGAACTGTCTCTCCAGTCCCGCCATGTTCGAGAGCAGTGAGGACGCCGGAGTCATCGGGTAAGCTGCGTAGAATTTGCAGCCTGCCTTGACCATTCCAACGGTTATCGCCTCGTTGCCCGACATGAACATGTTGTTCTGGCGGGGTTTTTTTTCTAGCCTGAATTTGAAGTCGTCGGGAAAATTATTCTTGATGTAGTCGTATCCCGCCCTTGCCGCCTTTACGTTGGCGTCGACAATTGCAGTTCCTTTCTTCGTGCCGAAGTTGTCCGATATTACCTTGTTGAATATTTCCATGTCAAAGTCGATTAGCGCCATAGTAGCGCCCAGGGCGACGGTGTTTCTCATTATCTTTCCGCCGTTCTCGTTTGCAATCTTGTACAGCGGCACGGAATAAAGCTTTACCGTGGAATTTTCTATCTCAGAAGGGTTAAGCTTGGTGTAATCGCCGTCGTAGATTATGCCTGCATGGTCGCTGAGCTTGTGCTTGTGCTTGTCAATCGTGTCCTTGTTCATGGCTATGAGAAGGTTGACTTCCCTCACGTGCGAGAATATCTCCGCGTCCTCGACGCGCACGTCCAGGCTGTTGTGCCCGCCGCGGATGAGCGAGGGGTATTCCGCCGTTGCAAACACCTCAAGGCCGCCGCGCAGGCATGTCTTGGCGAACATCTGTAGCCCTGCGTTCAGTATGCCGTCTCCAGCCTCTCCGCCGATTTTCCACGAGAGTTTGTTGATTATCTTGGACATTACAACACCAATAACGAAAGAATGCTCCTTATTATGAACCTGTAGTTTAAATTCTTTTCCGTCTTATTTTAAATACTTTATTAATACACTATGATGTACTAGTGATGCACATATGGGTTACATAAGATACAAGCTTCCGGAGCGTACGCACATGATACTGAAGGGCGTGTGCGAAAAGCTGGACATGAAAGAGTCGGAAGTATCGCGCATAGCGCTGATGGAATATCTCAAGTCGCTCGGAGTCCTGTCGGAAGGAATGAAGAAACACCGTCTTATGCGAAGGTAAATCAATAGAGCGAGATGCCAGGCTCTGTTTCTTTTTTGTAAAAACTTTTTGGCGCCGGTTTGAATCCTGATCCTGTTTGTCTCACGCTGGCTTCGTCCTCATTTATATCTTTCTTTGGCGGCACAGCTTTTGCCGCAATCTGCATGAAGCCAAACAATGCATCGCCCGTTGTGTAGCCAAGCCCCTTAAGATGATAAGGATGCATGAAATGCGAGTCAGGATCTTGTCTTGACTTGTAAGACTGTGCCATTTCCCTTGCTTTGGTTCCCTGTGAAAGATAAAATAACGGTGTATGGTGTCCATAAAGAGGACCATGCCTTATACCTTGCGATTCGTAGTGTCCATCAATAACGCCGCCAAAAGACACAGTTATAAGCTGTTTATTATCATATTCAAGCCTGGCACCGCTGCTTTCATAGCCGATCCTGCTGCTAAAACCCATTCTGCGCATTTCAGAATCTATCTCTATCTCTTCGCCAGTCCAGCATGTGCAAAGAACAGAAAGGTGCTCTGTATAATTTCCGGGCTCATTGTACGCATCGGAGAGTGCATGCAAATCCCTGATGCCTCTTTTGTTTCTGAAAGACCTGTTCCTAAAGAATTTTCCCAGCTTCATTTGCCTGACATATTGCACTAGAAACCTGCCTTCTCTTGTTTCGGCCAAGCCCGCGCCGGCAGAGAAGACAAAGCTGGGCGGTCTTTCATCAAGTGTACAGCCTACGTGAAAGTAGGGTGTCATGTCGAAATATTGCAGCAAAAGATTTAGCAGCGGACCCTCTTGGATCGGCAAATCAAAATATTTTCGTCTTAAGTTATGTGCTCTTGGAGAAATAACTCCCATATGCTCATCTGCCAAGGATTCTTGCAAAGCCTCAGAACAATTTTCAATCTTCAAAATAGGCGGCTCTCCATGCTTGACGCCGTCAGGATTCCATACGCTTGTTTCTATCGGAAATCTCATTAGCAGGGTATGATCAAAATAAATTTAAAGAACTAAACTTCAACAATCTTCCCGCGCGAGCCGACGCATATCACGCGCGTGCCGCCGAGCTTTTCCTCGAACCCTTCCATCTCGTGTATGTGCCCGCATATGTGTATGTCCGGTTTCAGCTCATAGATTGCGCGCGTCACTGCCTCGCTGCCGGGAAAAGAAAACTTTTCTATCATGCTCCCCTTCGGGTGTATGTGCGTCACCATGATTTTTTTCTTTGAATTAATTATGTATTTGAATCCGTTGTTAAGATAATCAAACATGTCCTCGTCGGACGTGAAGTTCATGTGCATTATGTTTGCGCCGCCGCATCCGAATATGCCGATATCGTCGTATGAAACGGAATGGTTCTGGATGTCAAGTATGTCATACTTCTCTTTTAACATCTCGGTTATCCCCGGCATGTCGTGGTTGCCCGCTACGAACGCCACTTTCTTGCCTTTGTCAAGGAACGGCTGTATCATTCCCTTTGCAAGCTCGCCGAAATTTGAGATGTCTCCGTTGATTACAACCATGTCTACTTTCTCCCTCTCAGCCTCTTCAGCCAGCCTCTTTACGCCCTCGACGTCGTCGTGAAGGTCGCCCGCAGCCAGTAGTTTCATAGATATACGATTCCATTACGATTTTTAAAGCTTACAACCGCATGAAAAAATCCGTCAGAAAAACGGCAGAATCAGAAAACCTGCTCGCCCGTCTCGGCGTTGTATATGTGTATTATCAGCACCGGGCACACTTCAGCCGCCGCCTTCATGGCTGCAAGCTCGCCTTCCCCGATTATTACCTCAAAGAGTCCCGTCTCGGGGTTCTTCTCCGCGTTCAAAAGGTTGGCTCTTCCGTCCGCCGCGTCCAGCACCCACCATTTTGCGTTTACGGCGACGCACGCTGCTGCCGAGATGCATCCGTCCCTGTCGTAAGTGACCTTGTATTTTGTCATAAGAATAATGTTCCTTTCTGGAAAAAGCTTTAATGCACGGATTTTCCGCAGCCGCAGGATGATTTCACGTTGGGGTTGTTCAGCTTGAAGCCTGCGCCCTGAAGCCCTTCTGTATAGTCAATCTGCGTCCCGTTCAGGAACTCCATGCTCTTGGGAGTCACGAATATTTTCAGGCCGTGTTCCTCGAAAACCATGTCGTCGCCGCTCTTGCTTTTCTCGAAATCCATGTTGTACGTGTAGCCTGCGCAGCCGCCGCGCACCACTTCCACGCGAAGTCCATAGCCTTCCTTGTTCTGCGCTTTCATGATTTCATTGATTTTTTTAGCCGCGAACTCCGTAATTGTGATTTTTGCGTCCTTCGTGTCGATTTTTTCCTCGCTTTTGTTTGAGTGCGTCTTCACCAAGTCATTGAGTTCCTGAAGGAGCGAGTTGATTTCTGTGTCGCTCATGCCGTGCCCGAGCGCGCCGTTTTCCAAAGACTCATAAGGGTTGACGTGGCATCCGACGCAGTGCAATCCGTAAGAAAGCATGACTTCTGAAGCGAACGGAAATTTCTCTATGATTTCCCCCATCGTCATGTCCTTGGTTATTGCCTGTGTTTGTGCTTCCATGATTATCACTTATTCCTGTAATCTTTAGTAGGTGACGGCTCTGGTGTCTCACCGCTGTATATTTCCCCCTGCCTGTACCCCGTATCGTATGCGTCTGTTCCGTCCGTGTGCCTGGTTTTTGGCATGTCATTCCGCCTGTCGCGGAGTCTCTGCGAGAATCTTTCCGCATCAGTGTCAACTGCGTCCATAATTGCCGGCATATTAATCACACGTTTCCTTTGCTTAAATTATCTTCTCGCCCGTATCCCTGTTGATTATGTGTATGACGTTCTTGGGACAGCCTTCGGCCGCCGCCTTCATCCTGTCCAGTTCGCTGTTGTCTATCTGGAGCTCGAATATGATTCCGTCGCCGGACTTTGAGCCTTTAAGTTCGGCTTTTCCGCTTCCCTGAACGCTCCATCTTTCCGGGTAAACTGCCTCGCAGGTGGCCGCCCCTATGCATCCTTTCCTGTCGTATTGCACAAGCCATTTGCCGTCATGGGCGGGTACAGATTCGCCGACATCTTTCTTCTTTCCCATTCCGAATAATCCTTTCATACAAGATACCTTCGTCTATTGGATAAAGAAAAGCATAAAAACAACACAAGCCTAGTGGCAGCCGCATCCGCCGCTTTGCTCAGACGATGAACCACCGCAGCATCCGCCGCCGGAGAAGCTTCCTGCCGGGTTTTCCATTGTCGGCTTTTGCTTGACAGGAAGGGTACCTAGCACGGCCGCGCCAAGCGCCCCGAGAGGCACGAAGTCGTTGCTGTGCTGGGCAGCTGCCGATAGTGCTGGAAGCACCGCAGGTGCTTCCTCTTCGCCCCAGTCAGTCCACATTTTCTGCTTCTCCTTGTATTTCCTGAACTGGTCGAAGTTGGATTTAATCGCAAACATCTGTTCTTTTGTGAGGCGCCTGTGGTGCTTGTCGTCGACTAGCTTCTTCCCCGTTCTCCTCTCCCACTCGTCTGAAGGTATTGAGAACTTTCTCTGCACCTTGTCTCTATAGAGAGCGGGTATCACGTTGAACGTGCAGAACGGAAGCACCCTCCCGTCCGGCGTCGCGTAATGGATGTCGCACTTGTGTATCCTGTCGATGTCCCAGTTGTACGGGTCCTGGAAGTGCATCATTCCTACGAACAATGAATTCTTGTGGAAATCAGCCAGTCCGTGGTAGTTTGTGCCGCTTACCGCGCCTGTCAGCATTCTCACGAACTTGAGGTCTTTTGGTTTCTTCTCTTCGTTGACGTATTTGCCGATGTTCCTCATCAGCTTCATCACGACCCACGGCTTGCGTATGCTCTTGTGTTTGCTGCTGTTGAGCTCGCGCGTGAGTTCGCCGAGATAATCGAAGAATCCCTCTATGTCGAAGAATTCGGGCAGCGCAACCATCCGGTCGCCGTCCTTGAATACGTATGTCGCCATTCCGCATGCGAAGTGGATTGAAAGGCGGTATTTGGGCTCTTCCTTCATCGCCTCGACGAAGTCCGTTACCTGCTTTGCGCACGGCACCGGGAACCAATGCTCCCTGCCTACCTGCCCGTCTGTCTGTTCCTCTATCTTCTTGATTGCACCGGGTATGGTTATTCTTTGTTTCCTTCTCAGCTTGTCCGGCATTCTTCCCACCAGGCTTACAGGCTGGAAGTTCACGGAACGGATAGTGTCAATGTTTCCAAAGCCGAAGCGTATTATGTCCCCCAGCTCATGGTCGTTTATGCCGCCGATTACTGTCGGCACAAGCACGATGCCAAGCCCCGCTTTCCTGCAGTTCTCGATGGCGCCCTGCGCTTCCCAGTAGTTCTTCGGGTTTGTTTCAGGCGTCATCCCGTCGAAGCTCATGTAGAGCACGTGGCTGCCGGCATTTTTTATGTTCTGGCATAGCTCAAGGCTCTGCGACAGGTTGATGCCGTTGGTGTTCAGCTGGATGTGATCGTAGCCGATTTCCTTTCCGGCTTTTATTATGTCGACAAGGTCTTCCCTGAGTGTAGGCTCGCCGCCCGTGAGCTGCACGGCATTCGCGCCTACCGGTTTTTCGTCCCTCATTCGCTTTAGCATGAATTTTATCTGGTCAAGGGTCGGTTCGTAGATTGGCTCTCCTTCCTTTGCATAGAAGAAGCAGTACCAGCACGTTAGGTCGCACCGATTGGTGAGCACGACGTTGCCCAAGCCTGTATGCGATTCGTGCTCCACGCACAATCCGCAGTCAGTCGGGCAGTTGATCTCGAACTCGCTCTTGTCTATGTTCGGGTTGAGTATCTTTATGCCCGGGTCCTGGAATTTCTCGGCTTTCTTGTACATGTCGTAGTCGGACCAGTACACTTCGGTGACGGCGCCGTGCATCGAGCACTGCTTTGTCATCCATACCTTGTTGTCTTTTACATATACTACGCAGTCGATCTTCATCGTGTCCCATTTTTCCTCGTCGACGCATCCCGGGCAGAGCGACTGGTTGAACTTCAGCACCTTCACGTCGCCCTGTGGGAGCAGCGCAATCAGCGCCTTTTTGCGCTCGTCAGTATAATCCTTGACATAAGGGGAAGTAGAAATTAAGCTTATTTCATCCTTGTCTCTTGCAATTGCCTGGGGATATGCCGTTACCATTTCAACACCTCGTTTTCGGATGCCAATCATCCTTGTTAGACCACGTCTTAGGTAATTTACAACTTTTATAAAACACTAAAAGTTACTATTACAATGTTATTTTATATATTTAAGCGTATTTTCGGCGTGTTTTTTGTCACTACGGATTGACAATTAGCTTTCCGCGCATGTCGCTGTGTCCCGAGCCGCAGAAAACCGAGCAGAAGAAGTTGAATTCGCCGACCTGGTCAGCTATAAAGCTGATTGTCTTCGTCTCGCCGGCAGGCAGCGTCTCTATTATGTTGTAAGTGGCGAGCGAGAATCCGTGCCCAACGTCCGTGCTCGTTATGTGAAGCACAACCCGGTCGCCCTTGTTCACTGTAACTGTCGACGGTTCGAATGTGAATTTTGTCGCTGTCATGTTGAATTCCTTTGCAGTAACTGTTGATACGGGAGGGAGCTGTCCTGAAACGGCAAGCATGAACGACACCGTCTTTGAAGTGCCTTCATACGGAGAATGATCGCCTCTGTGGAGTTCCACCTTTGCAGTATGCTCTCCAAGCGGCACGTTATTGAAAACGAACGTGGTTTTCGGGCCGCGCTGTTCATTCGCTCCGTCAAGCCACACGTGGAAGTGTCCCTCGCCTTCAACTACAGTGCCGTTCGGCGCCGCCAGCCTTATGTTTGACGCCGAGAGCGCAACAGTCGCCGTGTTGCCCTCTATAAGCTGCCCTTCAGTTGGCGACGTTATTGTAACCGACGGAGACGGCGCTGTTGACGTGCAGCCTGCAACAATAAGTATGGAAAAAATCGCCAGAACCGGGAGGATTTTGGAATTCATTTTAACACCGCAATAATAAGCTGTTCTATTATTTGACGTCCATATCTTTAAAAGTTTGCTGTTCAGATTAGCAGCTGAGTAGTATGCCGTACAAGATAGATCACGACCGCCCGAACTGCATAGGATGCGGCGCTTGCGCGGCCGTGGCTCCGGATTTCTGGGAGATGTCCGCGGTGGACGGAAAATCCGATGTCAAAGGCAGCGAGCGCGAGGAAGACGCAGGCGAGATAGTGCGCGAGTCCCTAGACATATCTGATGACCAGTACACGAAGAACAAGGAAGCTGCGGACTGCTGCCCTGTTAATGTTATTCATCTTATCAATCGCGAAACGGGCGAGAAGATAATCTGAAAAATAACGTCTTTCTGCCTTGGTGGTTCAAATGTCCGATTGTTGGTTGTTATCCATTCCAAGGCATGCTCTTCAGCGGCATCCTGAATATCCTATAATAGTGGGCGCCCATGGCACGCCTTATTTCTGGGGAGATTCGGATTATTCCGCCCAATTGGTAGGTTCTGCGGTAGTGGACGGGGAAGAAAGGGTGTACTGGCTGTCCCCGGGTTCCCAGGCAGGACAAGTTGTCAGGGATCTGCATGCTAACACAGGAGAAAAAGTGCATGTGCAGCGGTCTATTCCTGATGGATTTACAGAAGGCATGAGGGACCATATAAATGGGTTCTTCGCAGACTTGCGCTACAGGGAAGAATTCGGGCGTCCCGAGGCTGCAGCCAGGGCTTGACATTACTGTTAAAATAAATTTCCTGCGAATAGTGCTTCATGAGGGAATTGTCCATTGCAACAGCCGTTTTGTCGGCAGTCTCTTTTGTCATCTACCTGAGCTTCTACGACATACTGATACCGGGACTGCCGGAGGGATCATACAGGCTTGCAATTGGCAGCATGTTCGCAATACCCGCCCTGCTGCTTGCGCTGGGGCAGGTCGGCATCGGCGGCGCAATAATAACGTTCGCTGTTTCCAGCATCAGGAAAGAGAGGCTGTCGAAGGAAAATTACCTGAAATCGTTGTTTGTCGCCTCGCTCATCACGCTTCTTTTTGCATTCACTTACGTGATATATCCGTTCTACGGTCCGTTCTATTATATAGTATTTTCAGCCGGCGGGTTGTCGCCCGTCATCATTGCCGGGGAAATAGCATGGACGGCAATAATGGTTGTGGCAGGAACCCTTTTGATAAGCCGTATGAATAAACTGAGAACAAGTCATGCGCTGCTGGTCACTGTCATAGCCATTATCTTCATAACAGTCGCGGCAAGCTGACTAGTGAAGGAATTTTTTCTTCCGGTTCTCGCGCTGTTCGAGCTCTGTTTCCACGGAAGGCGGCCGGAGCATCGGAACTCTTCTTGCAGCACTGTAGAGCGCGTCCATTCCAAGAAAAGAATCGCTGGCTGGTTTTGGCGGCGTATATCGCTCCATGGGAGATGCAGGCTTGTAGACGCCGGGAAGTCTTAGCTCGCGCACAAGTGCGTACCTGTCAATCGGGCTAACGGAGACGTCAGAAGCATACAGTATGCCCTTTCCCGCCTGTTCATATCCGCGGTTGCTGTCTCCGCCTCCAATGTATTTGGCGAACGGGCTGCTGCCACTGGAGCTTCCGCCGACGGCTGATTTTGCTCCCTTGCTTGGCGATGCGCATCCCGTACACATAACAATCAGCTAGAATAATGCCGAAAATGTATTTAGCCGTTGCTGTAGCGGAGAAAATAGAAAAATAAATCACTGCTTGCCAAAATCCTCTATTCCGGTACTTCGACTATGATTCCACGGCATCCTTGTGAGTTGCATTTGCACTGCGTCGGGTTTTCGTCTCTCTCAAAGGAATAATCGTATGTCAGTTCTTCGCCGTCTTCTATGTCGCGAAGCGCGGCGATCCATATACGTCCGTCCTCTATTATTATCTCGCAGTTCGGTTCACAGGAGTGGTTTATGAAGCGCGAATCGTTGCCGCCGACGGCTCCGTCAACGTCCCATTCGTCATCCAGGATGAAAATAAACGTGTAAAACGGCGAGGCGTCCGCCCTTTTCGTGCCCTCTTCCTTCGAAATCCTCTCGCCGGTGTATTCAATTATGCGCCTGCCATTGGAAATCGGTTCGGCTGCATACACGCCGGTGCCATGGATGCCGCTCTGTCTGGCAACTATTTTCGGCAGCCCTGTCTCAATTTGCATCGTCATAAGTGCTCCGTACGGGATTACCGCGGAAACTGAAAGTTTCCGGGTCGTCGATGAGCCTTGCTCAATCGAACGTGAACCCGAGGATTCAAATCCTGAATGCTCCGTACGGGATTTGAACCCGTGCCGCCGGCTTGAAAGGCCAGTATCCTTGACCGGGCTAGACGAACGGAGCGTCAGTTAAATATCTGCGGACTAAAGCCCGCAGTATTTTTGCAAGAATGCCGTAATATGAACGACCTGAAGGTCGTAGTACATGGAGAACCGAAGGTTCTCCTGTACAGGTGAAGCTTCGCTTCACCTTGTATTGACTGCATTCATTGCAATAACAAATAATTGACAGGCTTTTAAATATAGTTGAGATTTGGCAGAATCAGCTTTTTGTAAGATGGTCCTTTTCCTTGGCTTTCTTCTTGCCCTTCAGCTCTTCAATGCTCTTTTCGGCGATTTTCTGGCTGTGTATCAGTATGTATATCACAATCACTACGATGATGGTGACGATTATGGCCGCGAGGAATTTGTACGAGAGCCCCTCGCCCGCAGGTATGAGCTGCTCGATGGCTGCCTTTATCGCCTCGTTCCAGAAAAGCCCCACGACCAGGGCGAGAGCGGAGACTATGGATGTCAGGAAAAGCATGCGGACATTCGTCAGTTTTTCAACTTTTTCCTCGTATTCTCCCATATTCATCACTCTAATTTGATTCGGGTTAAATAGTTAGTATCCAAAAATCGATAATAGCATTCAATATTATTTGGAAATAGTATAAAAGTTTGCTGCGGCAGATAACTAAAAGCGGATGACGCTAAAGCGTGTGTTTGTTTTGCTGGGATAGCCAAGCTTGGTCTACGGCGCAGGTTTGCTAAACCTGTGAGGAGCAATCCTCACGAGGGTTCAAATCCCTCTCCCAGCGCTAAGATGGGTCAGTGGTCTAGCGGCATCTGCAAAGACCGGAGGTCTTTGAGATCCCGGTCTGCTACGCAGACACGAGATGACGCCACCCTTACAACCGCATTCCTCGTTAAGAGAGGTGGATATCGGAGGTTCGATTCCTCCCTGACCCATAATCACGCTTCAATTACGACAGGATTGCGAAATTTCTCGGGCAATCTTTATATTCAGGAGCCGACATATAGAGCATAATTAAAGGAGTTGAATACGATGCCTGTAACAACAAAAAGTTTTTCTGACATGACACGAAAGGATGTTTTTACGCACAAGGGCGTTTACTGCGGAAAAGTGCTCGACGTCGGCCTCGACCTTGAGAAGTTCCGCGTTAAGTCGCTTGTGGTTGACGCAGTCCGCGGCTCTTTCCTGGCTTCGCTTGTTGGCGACAAGAAGGGCGTCATCGTGCCTTTTGCCATGGTTCAGTCAGTTGGCGACGTTGTCATCATAAAGCACATCTCGCCGACGTCTGTGGAGACAGAAGAGGCGGAAGAAACTCCTTCTAACTGATTTTCACTTTCTATTTTAATCGCGCCAGTCAACTAATTACTTATGAAAATCCCGGACGCGGAAGCGTACAGGCTGCTGGAGAAATACGGCATACAGACGGTGAAATGGGTCATGGCGCGCAACCTGCAGGAAGCCGAGATTGCCGCGGAAAACCTTCATTTCCCGGTTGTGCTGAAGGTTGATTCTCCTGACATTATCCACAAGATGAAGGCAGGATGCATACGCACGGTGTTCCATCGCGACCATCTGAAAAAGATGTTCGAGGCTGTCATGTCATCGGCAAAACGTCAAACCAAAAATATCAACGGCATATTGCTGCAGGAACTTGTCTACAGCAACGTGGAAGGGGTGCAGGAGCTGATAATAGGCGTCAAGCATGACAGCCAGTTCGGCAAGGTCATAATGTTCGGGGCGGGCGGGCGGCTGACTGACGAGAAAGACGTTTGCTTCCGGCTTGTGCCGCTCACCAAGCCCGATGCCGTTGACATGACGTCGGAGCCTAAAATTGCCAGGCTGATAACCAGGAAGGATAAGCTTGCGTCCGTGCTCCTGAAGGTGTCCAGGCTGGCGGAATTCGAGAAAATAAGCGAACTTGACATCAATCCGCTGATGGTATCTGACAAGGGGCTGCTGGCGGCGGACGTAAGGATAATAGTTTGAGTAATTAACCTACAGCAGCCGGCGTTGGTTGGTTTTGCAGAAAAATCGGGGTAATTTTCGTATACCTTTAAATTACTGCATGAGAAATTGATTAACGGTGTATTCTACGCAGACATTTGGATTCTATGGAAGGAGCGGTCAGGGCGTTGAAACCGCTGTCCGCCTGTTCTCTAAAGCCTGCTTCCAGTCCGGTTTTTACGTGCAAAGTTTCGCTTTTATCGGCAGGGGGCGCCGTGTTTTCCCTGTCCGGGGATTTGTGAAGATAGACAAGGCGCCGATTTTATCAAGGCAGGTTGAGGAGCCGGATTTTTACCTGATATTCGACCCCACGCTGGGTATTGACGCCAAAACAATGAAGGAGAAGTCCGTAGCCGTTTTCAACTCTCCTGAAAAAATGGCTTCGCCTGTCCTGAAGAAGCGGAAGATTCATGCTTACAGCGTCGACGCCACGGAACTTGCGCTGACGCACCTGAAGGCGAACATCCCAAACACCATCATGCTCGGCGCGCTGGCAAAACTGTTCAACAAGGTTTCAATGAAAAGCCTGAAGGCTGCCATGGAAGGCATGCCGCGCGAGAATTTCAACGCTTTTGACGAGGGCTACAAGGGAGTGAAATAGACTCTCCTAATAGGAGCGGAGCGACATAAGGATGATAAGCCGTTAAGAAGGAATATCCTTCTTCCGGGGTGAAATGATGATAGAAGAACATGAAGCGAAGTTCGTGATACCGATAATACAGCCGCGGCAGCAGGAGCAGCCCTCGCGCTTGAGGGTGTTCAAGCCCAAGATTGACCTGAAGAAATGCGAGAAGAACTACAACTGCGTCGTGTCCTGTCCGCATGCTGCCATATCTGTGAAGCCTGACGGCTTTCCGGTGATTGACTATGATTTGTGCACCGGCTGCCTCATCTGCCTGCGCGAATGCCCGACTTTCGCAATAACCGAGGAGCATGAGCATCGCGTGCCAAAGGTGTGATAATTATGAAGGGAGATATACTATCGTCAGTAGACTCGGCGGCATACGGCGCGAAGTCGGCCGGCGTGCAAGCCGTGCCGCACTTTCCCGCTCCGCTGTCCGTGGAGATGGCCAGGAAAATTTCGCAGGTGCACTCCTGCCGGATATTCAACCTTGAAACTGCCGGCTCGGCATTTGCAGCCGCTCTGGGCTCTGCTGCTGCCGGGCTCAGAACTTTCGTGCCGTGCTCCACGCCGGTGTCATACGAAGCTCTTGCGGCGCCGTTCATGCGGCTGCCTTTCGTAGCTTGCAATGTCAGCCGCAGCCTGCACGGGCCGAAGCCCGACCATTCAATCATGTTCCTGCGCGACGCGGGCTACATGATGTTCTTCCCGGAAACCAACCAGGAAATCCACGACTCTGTGGTGCTCGCGTACAGGATAGGCGAGGACAGCAAGGTGATGCTTCCTTCGGTTATAAACATAGACGGCCTGCCGAGCTTTATGGAGCCTGTGCAGCCGGGAACGGAACAGGCAGTCAAGACATTCTTGCCCAAGTTTAACGCTCCGAAGCTTGACGTGAAGAAGCCTGTCAGTTTCGACATCTATTCCGACAATTACCAGGAAGGAAGGCTCCAGCTTAACAAGGCAATGGAAAATGCGGCTGACCTGATAAACAAGGTTGGCGAGAAATGGAAGCAGAAGTTCCACCGCTTCCACGGGCTTGTCGACCGCTACATGACAGAGGACGCGGAAACCGTCATAGTAATAATGGGCTATCATTCTGCAACAGCGAAAGCCGCTGCAAAGCGCATGCGCGAGCAGGGAAAGAAAGTCGGAGTGCTAAGGGTGCGCGTGTTCCGTCCCTGGCCGAAAGCCGCCGTGGAAAGCGTCCTGCAGAACGCGAAGCGCGTATTGGTATTTGACCAGTCGGTGTCGGTAGGCATCGGTGGGATTCTAAAGACGCACGTAGGGCGCGGCAGCTCGCTCATCTGCCTGGGCAAGTATCCTGGCGAGAAGGATTTTATTGACGCTGTTGCGCGTGTTGAGAAGTCCGAAAAAGACTTGAGATTGTGGCTGTAATCGGCTTAAAAAGACTGGATTTATCTGATTTTTATGGCAGTGCAAAGTTTGAGACTTCCGCCTCAAGAGTTACCAATAGGCGTAGATGCTCATATTTTTGTATCGGGAAACGACCACCCAGAAGCATACGAAGGCTCACCAATGGTGTTCAGGGCTCTGTATGGCGGTGTTCCGATGAGGCGAAAAGTCTATCATATGGAAAACGGTAAGCCTGTCGCTGGTTTTGAAGGCTTCAAAGATGGTGTAACAGTTTCTCCGGCAGAACTGTACACTCTACAAGACGCACCATCAGGAAGACGCTATGTACCATTTGCAGATGGCAAAAGACTAATCCACGGACAATATCCTCACGGCGCAGAAGTCACAAAACCCAGCAATGTCCTTTTCTACTCTTGTAGTTTTCCGTTCCGTATATCGCCGCATTATGATTTTGAGATTGAAGGTTTCAGGAATATGTCTGATGGAGAAGTTATGGCATTTTTACAAGACATGCGCTCCAAGCGTATATCTACAGAAAACTTGAAAGGCAGAATTCCAGCGGACATGGCTGAGACAGAATTGAGGAGAATCAATTCGGAAATCGAGAGCGGTATAAGGGCACTGGTAAAACGCTGCAAAGACGATGTAAGAATTGTTGAACTTCTTCAAAGCCTGGATGAAGGAGCTCATTATCTTCCAGTTGCTGAACTTCCTGAAAACACTCTGCTAGCTCCGCTAGCCAGACACTAATTCTGAAGCTCGTCATAGAGCGCCTTGTAGCCCTTTAGTGCAAGTGTTATTTCGCTTCTCTTTAATTCTATCGAAAGCTTTCCTTCGTCATAAAGCTGCCTGGCTGTTGAAATCATGTCGCCGGAAGAATAGAGCGCCTGAAAATCGCTCGCGCTGACTGTTATCCTTATGTCCGGGCTGCCGCTGCCCGGAGACGTCGTTGGTATATGCCCGTTGACAGAAGTCGTGTAGATTGCGCCGCCGACGGCAATCTCTATCTGCGCGCCGTCGCCCAGCTTGTATGCGCCTATTTCATTGGCAACCCAGTTGACATTCTCGCCGCCGATGCTCTGCGCAAGGGGCGGCCTAACGCCCTCGCCTGCTGACGTCGTAAGAACCGGCTTCCTCGTCTGGCTTGACGCAAGAGGCGACGCAAAAAACATGACTACTGCCAGAATAACTATTGCCGCTATTACGGCTATTTTCTTTTTCATAGAATTCACTTGACGGCTGAACTTATAGTTAACCAAGTAAAGAATCCAGATATTATAACTTGGTTTACTATATGTGACCAACTTGTGTAATATCTTGAATATTAAGTTGGTCAGCTATAAAAATGCTATCCGAACAGCGAGTCGCGAAGCTTCTCCCTGGCTTCCTTTATTTTTGAAAATAATTCTTCTATGCGGCTGTCAAGCATTTTCTCCTGTCCCTCGACATAATACCACGTGGAGTATTTCGCGTATTTCCGCGGGAGTGTTTTTCTTTTTATGTTCATCCCGCGCCGGCTGCTCATCAGAAAAAGCTCGTTGTGCTTCTGGAATTTCTTCTCGATTTCTACGGCAGGCATGGGGCCTTTTTGCTTCAGCCAGCTTTCAAACTCGTTGAGGTTGCCGGATTCCGGTTTTCGGAGCCCCTTCACCCAGTGGTATGCTGCGGAATAGGACACGCCAAGCTGGCCGGCAATTTCGTTCACCGATTTGCCTTCGCCATGGAGCTTCACCGCCTCCTCGTATTTCTTGCTGTAAAGCTGCCTGCCGCGTCGCATTACCATGCTGATAATTCTGTATCGTCGTATCAATAAAGCTGTCGCAAGAATCAGAAATATGATGGCTCAAAAGCTACCCGTATGGTCATATCTTGCGATCCCACTGGGACGATCTTATCATCGCCATCGTAACTGATTATGCAAGCAAATATAAAGCCGCTATTTTTGCTGGTTTTTCGCCGGCGCTTTCAAACTGCAAGACGCCGAAGGCGTCATTCGGGGGCAAAAGGGCCGCTTTTATAGTTTAATGAACAAAATGGAAAAATGCCTATTGACGTCAACGTGCAAGAGCTGAAGAGCGTGAAGAACTTCGGTGACGGCCCTCCGGGCTCGGGACAGATGCTCGCGCTCAAGCTGGTTCTGCAGACCATTGACAATATAATACTTGTGAACTCCACAGGCACCGCGACGCCGTTCATCAGGCATGCCCCTTTCATTCACGCAGGATTGAACGCGGTTTCCGTTGCAAGGGGCGTTGCCCAGGGCGTTGAAAAAGGTACAGACAAGAAACCCGGGACAAAGGTTGTCGTTTTTGCGGGCGACGGCGCAACTGCTATCAGCCTCGCCTCGCTCACGAACGTAAAGGAAGATGTCATTTACGTATGCGCGAATGATTTCGGCTACAATGCAATGGACTACAAGAACGAGCGTGGTCTCGTGCGTCACGTCGCAAGCTCTGCCGCATATTGCGCGACTGCCTGCGTCTCGTACCCCGAGGATTTCATATCCAAGCTGAAGAAAGCCGGTGCTATGAGCGGTTTCAGGTTTATAGAGGTTCTCTGCCCCTCGCCGGAGTCATGGGGTTACGAACCTTCCAACACAATGGAAGTCGGGCGCATAGCCGTGGAAACAGGCATATGGCCGCTTTTCGAGGTGGAAGCCGGAACCGTAAATCTTACAAAGCGCCCGAACAGGCTCGAGCCCGTGGAAAATTTCAATCATGTCCAAAAAAAATTCCAGATTCCGGCTGACAAGACGCATGTTGTTCAGGAAACCGTCAACAGGCAGTGGAAAAGCCTCGGCGACGGGAAGCTTATCTAGAGCAATTGACATTTATACAGCACGAGTCAATTACTTCTATGCCTTCTGATATTGATTATTTCTTCAATCCGAGCAGCATTGCAGTAATCGGCGCATCCAGGAACCCGAAAAAGTTCGGGCATATAATTTTTCGGAACCTAAACAATGACGCAGTAAAGACAGACGCCGAAGGCGTCATTCGCTCTGCGTCGTCCGTTTTTGGCAAGAAAGTCTTTCCTGTCAATCCCAAAGCTGAGGAAATTCTCGGGAAAAAGTGCTACAAACATATCTCAGACATCGGCGAGCCTGTTGACCTTGCCGTAATCGTCGTGCCTGCCGAGTCTGTGGTGCAGTCAGTTGCCGAATGCAGGGAAAAAGGCGTGAAGGCTGCCGTTATAATCACTTCGGGCTTCGCGGAAGCGGGAAATGCAGCCGGGGAAGAAGCTGTCAAAAAAGCGGCGGGCAGCATGCGCGTCGTAGGGCCGAATGTTATCGGCATATATGACGCTTACTCTGGCGTGGACACCGTCTTTAATCTCCGGCACCGTCAGCAGCGCCCGCGCCCGGGGAACATCGCATTCATATCGCAATCAGGCGCATTCGGTTCTGCCGCCCTTGACCTTGCATCTTTTGATGGTATTGGAATCTCCAAGTTTGTTTCTCTCGGAAACATGGCTGACGTCAATGAAACTGACATGCTTAGCTATCTTTTGTCGGACGAAAAAACCGGCGTAATCTGCATGTATGTGGAAGGTTCCAAGGACTATCGGGCGCTGTACGGTAAACTGAAATCTTCACGGAAGCCGGTGATTGTGGTGAAAGCGGGAAAAACTAGCCAGACCAGGAAAGCTGTCGCCTCGCACACGGCATCGATGGCCGGCGAGTCCAGAATCTTCTCCGGCATGCTACGGCAGAGCGGCGCGCTGGAAACTGACGCAGAAAGCCTTTTTGACATGGCTAAAATATTCAGCCAGCCGGTGATGAGGAACAGCCGTGTGCATGTGGTAACTGACGGCGGTGGATTCGGCATCCTTGCCGCAGACGCCCTGGTTCAGAATGGCATGCGGCTGTCAAAGCTGTCAGATAAGGCAGTTGCGAAGATACGCGGCTGCGTGCCGTCCTATGCCACCGTTTCCAATCCCCTGGACTTGACGGGCGACGCGGATAATGCACGGTACAAGTCCGTGCTCCCGCTCGTGCTCGGCGATAAAAATGTGGATGCGCTGCTCGTAATACTGCTTATGCAAATCTCTTCGCTCGACTCGGACATTGTCGAAGTGCTTGCAAGCCAGCGCCGTTTCGGGAAACCGGTCATTGTCTGCATGGCCGGGGGAGAATACACAAATCTCCACAGAAAGATGCTCGAAGAGAAAGGTATACCAACTTATTCCTATCCCGAACGCGCCGTCAGCGCATTAGCCGGCATGTACAGATACCAAAAAATGAAGCGCCTGCGAAGCCAGGAATAAAAATAACCTTTATATACCATACATCGCCAAAGAAATAATAGAGTGATTTGATGAAAGGTATTACCCCAGTAATTGCGATAATTCTTCTGCTTCTCATCACAATATCCATGGTTGGCTTTGCCTTTGTCTGGTTTCAGCGCGTGGCGCAGACAGCCACTGACTCGACAGACACCCAGCTGCAGCAGCAGCTGGCGCAGCAGGCTCAGAAAATCAGGATAGAAAGCGGTGCAGGAACAAGCGTTACACTCAGAAATACGGGAAGTCAGGCGCTTCCGGTAGGCTCTGTCGCATTGTTCGTTAACAACGCGCAGTCGACAAACAGCTGCCCTGGATCTTCCCAGGCGGCAGGTGCCGTGTTTACATGCACTCTGTCAAGCAGCTGCGCTTCCGGAAACACGCTGAAGGCGACGGCGCCGGGCAACACTGACCAGATAACGTGTCCATAAGAATTAACGTGTTCAGGGACCGGCTTCTTTTCTAAGTTCTTCGGACTTGTCAGTCCTCTCCCAGGTAAAATCTATGTCCTCTCTTCCGAAATGCCCGTATGCCGCGGTCTTCTTGTAAATCGGACGCCTCAGGTTAAGATGTTTTATAATTTGGGCGGGCTGCAGGGGGAAGACTTTTCTTATTATTGCAGCCAGCCTTTCGTCGCTCACCTTTCCCGTGCCAGACGTGTCTACATGAACGCTCACAGGCTCGGCAACTCCTATGGCATATGCAAGCTGCACCTCGCACACGTCTGCAATTCCTGCGGCGACAATATTTTTCGCAACGTATCTTGCCATGTATGCAGCGCTCCTGTCGACTTTGCTGGGGTCTTTTCCCGAAAAGCATCCGCCACCGTGACGACCGAAGCCGCCGTACGTGTCGACAATTATTTTCCTGCCTGTGACACCGGTGTCTCCGGCAGGCCCGCCGAGAACAAAGCGTCCCGAGGGGTTTATGTGGAATATCGTATTTTCATCCAGCCAACTGCCGCACACTGGCTTTATTATTTTCTCTTTTATTACGCGCGTGATTTCCTCGTTGCTTATTTCCGGATCGTGCTGCGTCGAAACAACGGCCGTATGCACCCGCTTTGGTTTTTTGTTTTCATATTCCACTGTCACTTGGCTTTTGCCATCCGGTCTCAACCACCCTATCTCGCCGGTTTTTCTTGCTTCGCTCAGCCTCATGCAGAGCTTGTGCGCCAAAGCTATTGGAAGCGGCATGAGTTCCTCCGTCTCGTTGCACGCGAAGCCAAACATAAGTCCCTGATCACCGGCGCCAAGGTCGTCTTCCTTTATTACAGCCTGCGCAATGTCCGGCGACTGTTCATGGATTGCTACCATAACACCGCATGAATCAAAGTTAAATCCATAGTCCTTGTTGTCGTAGCCTATTTCTTTTATGGTTTTTCTGATTACGTCCTGCACGTCAACGTAGTGCTTGGTGGTAACTTCGCCGGCAACAATGCACAGCCCGGTAGTTACAAGCGTCTCGACGGCGACGCGGCTGTGCGGGTCGTTCCTGTAGAAAGCGTCAAGGAGCGCGTCGCTTACCTGGTCGCAGATTTTGTCGGGGTGCCCTTCGGTGACGCTCTCCGACGTGAAGAGAAAGTTTCCGCTCATCAGGACATTATCCCGTTCCGGTTTAAAAGAAATTTTGGAACAAAAACAAAAGAATTAAAGTAATGCTGTTGAAATGTTATTGCATGCCAAAGCGGTTTTGGCGATCGTTGTTTTCTCGTTTTTAGCGGTGCCAGTATTCTCCATCCGTGTCAGTGAAGTGATGCACAACCCCGACGGCTCTGATACAAACAGGGAATGGGTAGAGATATACAACAACGACAGTGTTGAGCATAATCTGACAGGGTGGAAATTCAATTCTGGTGGCAGCGACCATACGCTAAATGTTCCGCCAGCCAACAACGGCACAGGCAGCATGGTGCTGGCGCCGGGCAGCTACCTGATCATATCTCAGGACGCCGCTTCATTCTTGTCAGATTATAACTTCACGGGCACGGTCATAGACAGCAGCTGGACAGGTCTGTCAAATTCCGGCAACGAGACAGTCTGGATAAAAAATTCCACCATAATATTCGACAACGTGACATATGCAACTGTGCCTGAGGGCAACACGTCATGCATTGTCAATGAAACGTTTACCGCCTGTCTGCCGACACCCGGCGCAGCAAATTCGCAGAGCGGCACGGCTAACACGACTAATTCAACCAATTCAACAAATCCTGACGTCAGGATAGGCGTTTATATTTCAGCCGCTACGGTGAACGTTACGTACACTTCCCTGTTTCAGGTCAACATAGACAATAAAACCTGCGACTATATGGACAATGTTACAGTCTCGTACAATATAACGCCTTCCTTTGCAGGCTCCTTTGTCCGCGAGCTCGCATGTTCTGCGAATTCGATTACAGGGAGCTGGACGCCAGTAGAGGCGGGAAACTATACGATATGTGGCGCGATTACAAATACTACTGCAAACGATACAAACAGCTCCAACAACGAGGCGTGTGCGAATGTGACAGTGACGCAGAGAAGTTGCAATACAAGCATCTCCATAACATCCGAGCCGGTTGTAAATAGCAGCGCTTCATTCGAATATACCCTCGCCCTTTCCGACAGCTTCTGCAACGAAACGTCGGTGGACGTGGAATACTGGGTGGAAGACCTGTTCAGCTCCTACGTCAAAGCCAAGCTCAACACGACGCAGGAGTTCTCATGCAGCAAGTCTGTCAGTCGCCAGTGGACGCCTGATACGGTTACTGGAAGCGAAGGCTACAGGATAAAGGCCGTCCTAAGAAGCGCATGTGACATTAACGCAAGCGACAACTCTGCGGAGAAGCTTATTGTTGTCCGCGGTTCTCAAAGCAGTTCTTCCGGCTTGTCCTCTGGCTCATCCTCCGGTTCATCGGGCGGCGGAGGCGGAGGTTCTGGCGGAGTTTCGGAATCAGTAACCAAGAAAAACACTGAGTTGCTGTCGTACCCCTACATGGTTTATGCTGGTGATTCGTTTGAAATTGTCGTGAACGTTTCGATAAACAGGTCGTATTCAATTTACTCTTATGTCTACACCGGCAACACTCCCGTGTCCGAATGGGGTAGCAAGGCGTGGGATGCAAATAAAAAAGAGCTCAGCACAGGCGCCACAGTAGTCCTCCCGCTCAGGATTGAGAATGGAACACCGGCAGGTAACTATACCATGAAGGTGCGGGTAAAATCAGATAAGGAAGAAGATATAACAAGGCAGATAGAAATTCTGGAGCGCCCAAACATGTCAGTGGAGGAGGCAAACGGCACCATACAATTAACTGCCTGCTCTGGATGCGAGCTGCTTGTACTAGCCAAGGATTTCGAGTTCTCCGGCGGCAATTACACGCTTGACAAGCCCGGCGAGTACAGCGTGCTGCTGCTTAAGGATTCGGTGATATTCTCGAAAAGCAAGTTTGTCATAGAGGCGCCGAAGCAAAATCCTGTAACGGGGAGAGCTGCGGTGAAAACGAAGGCTGCCGGGCTCGATAAGAGGCGTGTGTTCGTGCTTCAATTTATTTCGCGAATCAAGCTATTTTAATTCTTCTGCCATCTTAGAACTAATGTTCATAAAAAACGAGCCTGCGATGAAGGTCGGAAAGTACGTTGCAGTGGCAGACATACATATAGGGCTTACAAAAGACCTCTGGAAATCGGGCGTATCGCTGCCCAGCCAGGTGAAGAAGCTCGCTGAGCGGCTGAACAGGCTCAGGAAGCTGACGAAATCCGAAGGCTTAATCATAGTGGGCGACCTCAAGCATAAAACCGTAGGCATAAGCTATCAGGAGCGGATAGAAGTGCCCGAATTCCTAAAGCTTCTGAAGTTCAAGCGCATAATAATAGTCAAGGGAAACCATGACGGGTTCATAGAGAAGCTGGTGCGCGACAAAAGGGTATCTGTCAGGAAATCATTTTCAGTGGGCAAGTATGCATTCACTCACGGTCACAGAAACATCAAAACATCCAAAGAAATAATTGTAATAGGACACAACCATCTTTGCGTGAAGTTCCGCGACGACGTTGGCGCCACTTATAACGAGCCCGTCTGGGTTCGCGGAAAGTTAGGACAAGACGCCAAAGACGTCAAGACTATAATCATAATGCCGGCATTCAACGAACTGTGCGGATATTTTTTAGTGAATAAAGGCAAGTTCAACGGACCTATAGCAGGCAAGCTCAAGGACCCGAAGATGTACCTCTTGGACGGCACTGACATCGGACGTGTGAGCGGGCTGAAAGTGAGGGAATAAAATGGTATTCGGGATGTTTTCAGACAAGATGCAGGCGTTGATCGCCAGGAAAGGCTTCATCGAGCCCACGCTCCCCCAGAAACTCGGCATACCTGACATATACGCGGGAAAGAACGTGCTGATAATAGCGGCAACAGGCATAGGCAAGACTGAGACTGCAATGCTGCCGCTATTGGATAAAATTCACACACAACAAAATAAACCGATTTCTCTCCTCTACATTACCCCGCTAAAGTCGCTCAACAGAGACTTGATGGGGCGATTGTTCTGGTGGGCGGACAAACTAGACTTACAGATAGACGTAAGACACGGCGATACGTCACAGGCGGACAGGGCAGCTCAAAGGGAGAATCCTCCTCATGCACTTATTGTCACTCCGGAAAGCCTCCAGGCAATAATGACGGGCAAGATATTCCGCGAGCATCTCAAGAACGTGAAGTATGTAGTAATCGATGAAATTCACGAGCTCATAGAATCCAAGCGCGGCGTGCAGCTGTCGCTGGGCCTTGAGCGTTTGAGGCAGCTTGCAGGAAACTTCCAGCGCATCGGGCTGTCAGCCACCGTAGGCTCGCCCGAGATAGTCGCGGACTTCCTTGCTCCAGACACGAAAATAATTCGCGCCGAGTCTGCAAAGAAGTACAACATCCGCGTGGAGAACCCGAAGCCGACGCCGAAGGACCAGATTATCGCGGACGATTTGGTAATCGGCGTCAACACGACAGCCAGGCTTCGCCGCCTGTACGAGCTAATCCAGAGCCACAAGAGCGTGATAGCTTTTACCAACACGCGCGAGACAGCTGAAGTTATCTCATCGCGGTTGAAGCGGCTGGACCGCGAGTTGAAGCAGGAAGTGCACCATGGCTCGCTGTCAAAGGAGGGCAGGATAAAGAGCGAGGTGGCATTCAAGGAACAGCGCCTTAAATCGCTTATTGCAACAAGTTCGCTGGAACTGGGCATAGACATCGGCTCGATTGACCTTGTCGTGCAGTACCTCTCGCCGCGCCAGGCAACGCGCCTCATACAGCGCGTAGGGCGCGCAGGCCATCGGATAGACGAGGTAAGCAAAGGTATAGTGCTTTCGGGCGAGGAGGACATATTCGAGTCGTGCGTAGTTGCAAACCACGCTTCCAACCGAAGGCTTGATAAAATCCGCACGCATGACATGGCACTTGACGTTTTGTCGGGACAGATACTTGGCATGTGCCTTGACGAATACGAGGTGACGCCTGAAAAGGTGTTCGAGATAACGAAAGGTTCGTACATGTTCCGCGATATAACAAGGGAACAGATTGATATCCTGATTAAGTTCATGGCAGACCTGCGCCTTGTCTGGATGAATCCTACGCCTGAAGGCAGCTATACAATCAAGCGCCGCAGGAAAACCTGGACGTCATACTTCGAGAATCTTTCCACAATACCGGCTGCAGTGAAGTTCCGCGTCATATCTGTCATTGAAAATGAACCGATCGGCAGCCTTGACGAGGCGTTTGTCGCCGAACACGGACAGTCCGGCAACAAGTTCATCTGCGCCGGGCGGGCGTGGAAAATCATACAGGTGGACGGTCCGAAGGTGATTGTCGAGCCTGTTGACGACATAGAGTCAGCCATACCTTCGTGGGAGGGCGAGCTGATACCTGTGTCCTTCGACGTCGCTCAGGAAGTCGGGAAGCTGCGCAAGCTTGCAGCGACAGGGAATGTTGCGAAGATACGCGAATTCTACAACACGGACGCGGAATCGGCAAAGGAGATGGCAAGCACGATGAAGCAGCATATGCCTTTCCCGATACCCGATAACAAGAATGTACTTATCGAGAACTACAAGGATTTCATAATCATCCACACGTGCGCCGGCTCGCTTGTCAACGACACGCTTGGCAGGTATCTTGCAGCGATTATAACCAATGAGACAGGGGTGGCGGTGAACATGAAGAACGACCCATACAGAATAATATTGCAGACGGTTGTCGACATGAACCGTGTCAAGGACATGCTGGAAGAGGCGGAAGACATAAAAACCGTGCTTACCGGTGCGATTGAACGTTCCTCTATGTTCAAGTGGCGCTTCCTGCACGTGGCAAGGCGGTTCGGCGTGATCTCGCGCGAGGCAAAATTCGACAAGATTAACATGAATAAGATAGTAACAAGCTACGCGAAGACGCCAATTTATGAGGAAACCCTGCGCGAGCTTTTCCTTGAGAAGATGAACCTGGAAAACGCGGCGCTGTTCATTGAAAGTGTCAGGAAAGGCGAGGCAAAGCTTCACATCAAGCCTGGCCTCAGTTATCTCGGTGAAATAGGCTTGAGTCACCAGTTCAAGGAAGTGATGAAGCCCAGGATGCCGGAGAAGGAGATACTCAACGCATTTAGAAAAAGGCTTCTTATGACGAGAGTCAGGCTTCTTTGCACGAACTGCGGCGACTACAACCTCATCACGAAGGTGAAGGATGTGGAGGAGCAGCCTGCCTGCCCGAAATGCCACTCGCGCCTCATAGCGGTGATAAGCAAGCGGAAGATAAGCGCAGGCGAAGTGGTGAAGAAGCGCTCGAAGAAGAAGCCGCTGACAGAGGAGGAGCAGAAAGAATTGCAAAATGTCCGCCGCTCGGCGGATTTGGTGATGATATACGGAAAGCGCGCAGCAGAGGTTTTGGCAGGCCACGGCATAGGTCCCCAGACGGCAGCGAGAATCTTGTCAATGCTGCACACGGACAAGGAGAAGTTCTACAAGGACATTCTAGCGGCGGAAAAACAGTTCGCTAAGACTCGCATTTATTGGAAATGATTAGAGAAGCGCTGCAAAGTATGCGCGTAGTGCATCTGGATTTTCCAAATATTTGCTGCTAACAACAACATAATCGACACAATCTTTCAATTCTGCCAAGTCTCCGAGTTTTGTGACTCTGCTCTGTGAACCGGCATCTTTCGGGTCAATTCTTATTCCGGTAACAAGCTTCTTCAATGGCAATCCTCTTACTCGTTCATTGCGTAGCCGTTCTGCCTCTAGGACAATGGCATGACATCCAGCATTAGCCGCCTGACTGCCAAGGTTAAAAATTACATCATCCATATTTTCTCCATTATACATTTGGCGGGCTTCGGACTCCGGAATCTTTGTATGTGCTGTGAATGCTATAACATCCATGGCATATTCTTGTGCAGCCCTGACATATTCACGTAAAATTTTAGCACCAAGACCGGCAGAAACTGTGACATATCTAATTGGCAATCTCAATCCAGGATTAACTGTGCTCATTCTGGACAGTATCCTAGAACCAGTGTCTGCTCCGTGAGCGATTTTCATGTCGGCAAAAATATCGTAACCATTAGCAGGAAAATCCATGAAATCCAGATCCACCTCGCCTGTGAATAAATCCTGATTTAGTTTCACGCCTAATTTTCCGTCTAAAGCCCTGCCGAATTCTCCTCTCAGTACTCTTCCTGCCTCAAGACCTGTATCTATTGCACGACGACTGTTGGCATAGTCCAGCGAAAAGAAATATTTTTCTACCATCAAATCACTTTCTCTAGCATGTCAGAAATCCTTATAAAAGAACTGCTTGTGACAGTCTGACTATATTCAAATCTTCCCCATAATTACTTATTACGTCAGCTCTTAGCTGTCTTAGATATTCTCTATATATTGCAACTCGTTCTGGCGGCGCCCAAACTACATCGAGAAGATTGTTAGTCTTATCATACAGCTTAAAGAGTCTTATCTCGGGCGGTCTTCCCCATATCTGCGCCCTTTCAATATCAGATCCGCCTGGCACGGAAGCACCTTCAAACGTCATCCCGTCAATCCATTCTAAAACTCTTGGGGGCAAGTCCTGTGGAAGTTTAATCTCCGTATCTTCCTTGACATCGTGATATAGAAGAACGAGCGCGCCGTCGTTTCTAAAGTCCTGAGGCAGTGCTGTCTCGGTCAATATAGTCGTTGCGCACCAAATCGGATGAATTGAATAAGGCGTTCTGTTGTCCCATCTTCTTGTCTGGCCTGTGTGGGCGTGGATGGCGTATGCAACATGCTCTCCGAAATTCATAAAAATCAGCGTCCTGACAAACGTCTCAAATCTGGCAGGACTTGCCTTGTGAAATCCCAAGGTTGGGCAAGCCAGCTAAGACCTGTACTTTCTTGCGAGTCGCTTATGTAGCCAAGATTTCTAGCTTCTTGGATAAAAGTCTTTCCGTTGACGGCATACAGTCCATCAACGCCAAGTCTTTCAAGTCTTGTGACTCCGGCAGGATGAAGGTAATCAAAAACACACATCTCTACTATCCTGACGCCATTCTCAGGATTGTAGCCGTGTTGAGTATAATGAAGCGTCGCATTCCTCGTAGTTTCAGCAACTGTCCTAAGCTCCTCAAAGCAGAGAACTGCGCCTGTTTCTTCCGGTGTAGGAACTAGGCCCTCAACGCCGTCAACAAATGCCGCATCTCTTTTGACTGCATCTATTGGCTTTCTTATGTCTCTCGTGTAAGGCGTAGCTGGCCATACAGGATATGATGTCAAAATATTCCGAAGTTGCCTCCCTGTCTCGTCGCCTATGAAGGCGCCGCCTGTCATATTAGGCGCTGAAACCACATATCCATGTTCTTTTGAAAGTGGATCATCATCTAAATAATCGCGCACAATGAACGCCATTTGTCTTCCGAATAAGATTCTTGTAGGCACATGAGTAAGCAAGCCTTTGACTCTAAGATAACAAGGTCCAACATGCCTGTCTATTTTCAAATCTCGCAGACCCTCATAAACGTCGTCCGGCATCAAGCCTTCGACATGCATTGTATCTGCCTGTCCAGAATATTTGAAAGTTCCGACCTCAGAAATTTTTGGGAAGTCTCTGACTTCGACCAATTTTGTTCCGGCACGATCTGTTACGCCAAAAAGCATATGTGCAAGAACTTGTGCAGTTTCTTCCCGTGTCAAAGGTTCTTCCATGCCTTTCTGCGCCAATGGGCTAGAAAGAACGTCATCAACTATCTTGATTGCTTCGGAGCCGAGAGCTTTCTTAGAACTCATATACTAAATTCTTATTGCACAAAAATATAAGCCTGACACCCATTACGCCGAGTTTACAAAGAAATCACATCAAATAGCTTATTTAATCTTGCCATCGAAGTTATCCTAATGAACGACGAAGTGCTGGAGAAGTACATAAAAGCAGGCAAGATAGCGGCGGAAGTCCGGGAAGCGAGCGCAAAGCTCGCGAAGGTTGGCATGCCGTTGCTGGAGCTTGCCGAGACTGTTGAGTCAATGGTTCGCGAGCGTGGAGCCGAGCCTGCGTTTCCTGTTAATTTGTCGCTTAATGAGTTCGCTGCGCATTACACGCCGCAGCACAACGACGAAACTAAAATCAGCGAAGGCGATGTGCTTAAGATTGACGTTGGCGCCCATATCGACGGCTACATTGCTGATACTGCCATAACAGTTGACTTTGGAAATCATGCCGCTTTGCTTAAGGCGACGAAGGACGCGCTCGCTGCGGCTGTAGGCGTTGTGAAGATCGGCGCGGCGATTGGAGACATATCAAGGGCAATAGACGAAACAATCCGCGCCTCTGGTTTTGTGCCTGTCGAGAACCTCACGGGGCACGGGCTGGACCAGTACGTAGAGCACAAGGAGCCGAGCATACCGAACATATCGCTCAGGAACGATACAAAGCTTACGGAGGATCAGGTCATAGCAATAGAGCCTTTCGCTACAGGCGGCGCAGGACATGTAAAGGACTCGCCTGAGGTGATGATTTTCTCTTTCTCTGCAGACAAGCCCGTGAGAGGCGTGGACGCAAAGAAGATTGTGTCTTTTGTCCAGCGGTACAACGGACTGCCCTTCGCGGAGAGATGGCTGATGACCGAGCAGGCGCAAAACGCCGGCGTGCCGAATTCGCTGTTCAAGGTGCGCCTGGCGTTGAGGGAGCTTGTGCAGCGGGGCGTGCTATACAGCTATCCAGTGCTGCGCGAGGCAAAAGCCGGAATGGTGAGCCAGGCGGAGCACACGGTTATCGTGCGCGACGAGCCGATTATAATTACGAAGTAGCTATTCAAGCGATACGTCATGGCTTGGATGAAATTCAGGGCTGGAAATCAGAAAATATCTTAATTTTCCAGAAATGTCATAAGGCGTATTCTTAGGGATAAAGACCAAGTCGTTCTTTGATACGGAAGTACTCTTCCCGTCAATGATGAACTTGCCGGTTCCTGAAACTATGGCGCTTCTTGCTTGGCAGCTTTGAAGACTTGATTATCATTAATCTCATCTTGCGCCTTGGCGAATAAAAAGTTTTTATAGAAGAACTGTCGGTTTTCGTCATTTCATGCTTATAAACTTTGTCTGCTTATTTCAATTATGCTTCAGATTATCGACAACGGAAAGGGAGCCGAACAGATAGCCCGTCTTGTGCGAGGGCAAAAGGTTGTTGTAAAGCCCGAGAAGGCCGACATGACGTCTTCCGCCTTCATTCTCAGCGACGGCGACATGAAAAACCAGAAGCACAACGAGAAAATCATCAAGGGCACTGACAAGCCGCTTCTCGCCATCGGTGCAGCCTCAATATTTCTGGTCGGGGCTTACGGCGCAAAAGCCACCAAGGGAAAACCGGAGAAGCAGGTCCGCGTCAAGATCGACCACCCCTGTTCGCTGACTCTGGACATGAAGAAGATGTTCGTGGCATTCAGCAACTGCGACGGGGTTATAGACGAGCTGCCCGAGAACTTCGAGGTGTTCGCGTCATCGAAATACCCGGAGATTATAGGAGAGGTAGAGAAACCGTTCTTTGGAGTGCACTTCAACCCGGAAATGGGCGCGGACGGCATAAAGATAATCGATAATTTTGTTAAGTTCGTTGAAATATGGGAAAAGTACCACAGGGGAAAGTAAATGGCTTATTCTAGACATTTAGAGACAAAAGATTCAAGGCCGCTGCGCTCTACGCGCGCGATAGCGAGGTTCTTGGAAGAAATGGGAATAGACGTCAGCCATCCTGAATACAGAAAACATTTTGATGCGCTATATAACAACTCGCGCAGAGATAAAAATAATCAAGAGCAGGCAACAGGATATCAGTAGCTCAGTTTGCGACAGCTATCATCTTAGCCGGCATATGGATCGTGCAGAACGCGACTTCTATGCCCCTTCTCACGACGATGGCAACCGCTCTCTGACCGCAGGCCATGCATGTCATAAATGGAAATTGGCGCGCTCCTTTAATACTGGTTTTGGTACAAAGGCAGAATTAAATGCGAAACGCCAGTGAGCCATATTTGTAATGATATGTTCCTAATATCCCACACCTAAAGGTGTGGGTTTCATGGAACATGGCATCCCAGATTCATTGAGTTTCATCTGCTGCCTAAAGGCAGCAGTTTTCAATGAATCTGCGGATAATTTTCTTTTTCTCTTAAGAGTTTTTCTTTTCAGAAAAGAAAAAGGCTTAACCGATGTAGTCCGGTTCTTCAAGCTCTATAAGATGCATCTTGTCATCTGCAGGATGACCGCCCGGATAAAGCAGGAAGGGAAAGAATTTTGTCATGTCTTCCGCCATTTCAGTTATAATGCCTGACGCACCCTGAGCGGTCTTTCCTGAACTGTTGAATATCGTCTTTGTTATGCGATGAGTGAGCTTTCTTACTGTGGCTTCGTCAAGGTAGCCGAGCGAGTGTATGTATTCGTGAAGGAGCACGACAAAGACGTACGGCTTCATGAGATCGGGTTTTGTCTCGGTTACCCTTTTTAGCGGCGTCTTGTTGAGAACTATTATGTTGGAGCCGACAGGATAGTATGCGCTGAGAAGCTGGTTGTGGCTGTTTCCCAAGTCCACGAGCCCCAAGTCGATTCCCGCTCGCGACTCGTTCAGCGTTGCTCTAACTGAGTCCTTGACCACTTCGAATATCTCTTTGACGTCTTTTGCTTTCTCGAAGTCTTCGTGTATGCTCATGTTAACACCGTATGGTTATTGTTATTCCTTCCCTTGGGAGATGCCTGTTGCAAAAAGCCGCCTCGACATCCTCTCGTATCCGCGTGCCGGATGCCTGGTTATTGCAGACTATGCATGTTTTCATACCATCACTTTCTTGTGAACGCCAGTGAACCAATAGTAATATGTTTCTTTTTCCCTTGAGGATTTTTCTTCACCAAAGAAAAAAGCTCACCCTGTGTATGTGATTTCTTCCTCTATGACCTGCGCCTTTCTCTTCTTCAGTATGCTCTCGTAGAACTGGTTCATCTCTTCGCTCACCGAGGGCTTTATCTCTTTCAGTGCGTGCTCGAAATCGCTGCGCGTTACAACGTTCGTGTTCGGGTCCTTTCTCATTGCATTCAGTCCCGCCTCGCGAATAAGCGCCTCAAGGTCCGCGCCCGAGTAGCCCGGCGTCTCTTTTGCCATCCTCTTCAAGTCGATGTCGTTTGCAAGCGGCATGTCATGCGTGTGAACGTTGAGTATCGCGAGTCTCGACTTCTCGTCAGGTGTCGGGACAAGTATCTGCCTGTCAAACCTGCCGGGCCTTAGAAGCGCGGGGTCTACAATGTCAGGCCTGTTGGTGGCGGCAACGACAACTACGTCGTGCAAATCTTCCAATCCCGATATCTCTGCAAGCAGCTGGCTGACCACGCGTTCTGACACGTTGTCGCTCTGGTTCATTCCCCTGCGGGGTACCAGCGCGTCTATTTCATCGAAGAATATTATTGCGGGCGCAACCTGTTTCGCTCTGCGGAAGACGTCCCTGATATGCTTTTCGCTCTCGCCCACCCACATCGAGAGCAGCTCAGGTCCCTTCACGGATATGAAATTGGCTCCGGACTCGTTGGCGACGGCTTTCGCAAGTAGCGTCTTGCCGCATCCCGGAGGTCCGAACAGCAGCACACCGGTAGGCGGCTTTATTCCCAGCCTCTTGAAAGAGTCCGGAAACTTGAGAGGCCATTCTATGACTTCCTTCATGGATCTCTTTATCTCTTCCAGGCCGCCTATGTCCTCCCATTTGACCTTCGGTATTTCTATGAGCACTTCCCTCATCGCGGAGGGCTCGACCATCTTCATCGAGTATTCAAAATCCTCTTTTGTCACTATAAGGTTCTTCAGTATTTCCTGCGGTATAGGTCTGTCGCCCTTTATCGAACCGATATCTGGCAGTACCCTTCTCAGCGCATGCATGGCAGCTTCTTTGCAAAGGGCAGTTATGTCCGCACCAACATAGCCATAAGTTATATCAGCTATCTGGACAAGATCAACGTTCTTGTTGAGCGGCATGCCTCTCGTATGAATCTGCAAAATCTCTTTTCTTCCTTCTTTGTTCGGAACGCCGAGTTCTATCTCCCTGTCGAATCTCCCGGGTCTCCTCAGCGCCGGGTCTAGCGAGTTTGGTATGTTTGTCGCACCGATGACTATAACTTTTCCTCTTGACTTTAATCCGTCGAGCAGCGTGAGAAGTTGACTCACAACGCGTTTTTCAACTTCACCTTTTACCTCTTCTCTCTTTGGCGCGATTGAATCTATCTCATCAATAAATACGATGCTTGGCGCGTTCTTCTCCGCCTGTTCGAATATCTTGCGGAGATTTTCCTCCGACTCGCCGTAAAATTTTGACATAACCTCCGGACCATTTATCACAAAGAACTTAGCACCCGATTCGTTTGCCACGGCTTTCGCAAGCAGCGTCTTGCCGCTTCCTGGCGGGCCGTGGAGCAAAATCCCTTTCGGCGGCTCAATGCCAAGGCGCTCAAACAATTCCGGATGCTTGAGCGGAAGCTCTATCATTTCCCTGACTTTCTTTACCTCTTCGTGAAGTCCGCCAAGGTCTTCGTATGTAACTTCTGGTATTCTTTCTTCTTCCAAAGGTTTTGTCATTTGCGGAAGCAATTCAACGTCTGTCGCTCTGGTAACGCGCACGATGCCCTTCGGTTCGGTAGCTACGACCACGAATTTCTCTTCTCCGAACGGTGTAAATAAGAACTCTCCAAAATCCATGCCGAAAAACTGCTCGAATACGCTGTTGCTCCGGCGGTCCTGGACGATAGGGTTTGGAATTATAATGTCTCCTGCGATAAGGGGTCTCATCAGAATGTTCTGCTTTATGAGATTGCCGCCCATGTGAATTATTATGCCTTTGCGTGCGGGTGCAATCGTAACAGATTTTGCTTCGGCAACGGCAGCTTTTTTAACCTTGACAGCCTCACCTATGCCCGAACCGCAATTGCGCCTTTCCAGGCCGTCCATTCTTATTATATCCAGACCTATGTCAACAGGATAAGCACGCACCGCTATTGCAGCAGTCTTTCTTTTTCCTTCTAATTCTATTATATCTCCTTCTGTTATTCCTACCCGTTTCATATCCTTTGCGGAAATCCTTATTATGCCCCGGCCAAAGTCTCCTCTCTCTGTCAGTTCTCCGACTTTAAGTCTTACGTCTTCTGTCATATCAATATCACCCATTTTTACTATAATTATGATTTGCAGCATTATTTATCTTGAAGACGCCCCAAATTACCGCCTTTTGCGGACAAGGACGTCTTCGGGATCCCATGCTCAAAACAAACCCAAAATCAGAGCATGCGATTGCCCTTACTGCCTCCCGTCGTCCCTTTCCTGCTCCCTCACCAGCAGCTTCCTCATCTGTTCCGGGTCCATCATTATCTTCATCATCTCGCAGTGCACCTTCTCGTGCCACTCGTCAAAGAACTGCTCCATTCTCTTCATGTGCTCCAGAGCCACGATGAATGCGCTGTCAGCCACCTTTATGTGCGGAACCTCGTCCAGAATCCCGGGCCGCCTGTACTCGTAGCGCTTCTCCCCGCGTGGAACAACTTGGTTCCATCCGTGCAGCTCGCGGAAGAACTTGTTCCGCTCGTAGTCGGAGTCGAACTTCTGCGGTAAGGTGTCGAATGTTATGATTACCGCAGCGCCGTTCTTCCGTATCTCTATCCTCATCTTGACACCCTTGTGAAACCACGTCTTTTAGGATATCATGTACACTAAAAGTATATAAAGATTTAGGGATGACGCACTCCTAAATCTGCGGGTGGTCAAAAAGGTGTGTTAAGCAGGTTTACAAAACATTCATTATTCAAAGTCCTCTATCGTCTTAAATCATTTCCATGTTTACTTCTACTATGCGTCTTTCGACCGGCACGCCACTTGACAAGCTTCTTGACGGAGGCATAGAGGACGATGCCATAACGAACGTCTACGGGCCTCCGGGCTGCGGAAAGACCAATATCGTCCTGTCCTCTGCGCTTGCCTGCTGCGAGTCGGGCAAGAAGGTTATCTACATCGACACAGAAGGCTCTTTCTCCCTCGAGCGCTTCGAACAAATCGGCGGCACCGAGAAGCACCTGAAGGACATAAAATTCGTGCAGGTTTATTCCTGGGCAGAGCAGCACCGCGCTTTCAAGGAACTGGAGAAAGCTATAGACAAAACAATAGGCTTGATAGTCATCGATTCCATGGTGGCTCTTTACAGGCTCGAGATGGACGGGAAGAATTTCCAGGAAATAAACAAACAGCTCGCAACGCAGTATTCGATTCTCTCAAGAATCACGCGAACCGAACGCATACCTGTGATAATCACGAACCAGGTTTACGGGAAGAGCGGCGAGGTGGAGCTTACGTCCAGAACTATTGCAAAATACTGGAGCAAGACCCTGGTCGAGTTGCGCCGCACAGAGAAGGACAGCCATCGTTTGGCGATTTTACGCAAGCATCGCAGCCTTCAGGAAGGGCGTTCAATCGAGTTCGTGATAGCGAAAGACGGCCTGAAACAGGTTGGGAAGTTCAGTATTCTTTAGCAAATAAAAGCATTTCCGTCAGCATTTAGCTATGCTTGCTGTAAAGATACTTGGAATCGTTGACATCGTCACTGCGATTGCCATTTATACAAATACAAACCTGCTCTTCCTTACGATACCGCTGTTCATTATCCATCTGATGAAGGGCTTGGCAAGCGTAGGCGCCGACATTGTCGGAAAGGTTTATGGGCTTATCGACGTCGTTTCAGCCTTCATAATTCTTTTCCACATTAGCCTTCCGTTGATATCCATAGTCATAATACTCATCCTGTTGTTCAAAGGTGTGACGAGCCTTTTGTGAAAATAGGAAAATGAGCTTTTTCCGGTTATTTTTGCCTACTCCCAAATCTAATTGTTGTTCATATTTCTCCCTCCCATTTTCCTGACTGGTTCAGTTACATCAGCGACTCCCTGTTCATCGGGAACGGCGTGCATGCCCGTATGTCGTCTGTGTCCAGGATGAACTGCATCACCCTGTTCAGTCCTATGCCGCAGCCTGCGTGCTGTATCGGATATTTCTCGACGATGTCAAGGTACCACTTGAAATCCTTGACGTCCTTTCCCCTTTTCCGGAGCTTTTCATACATCTCAGAGTTTACAAGCTTCTCGCAGAGAAGCTTGTGGTCGTGCTCCCTTTCGGCCGCTCCAGCCGCCTCGCCGCTGCGCGGGAGAATCAGGTCGCAGCTGTTGACGTGCAAACCGTTTCTCCTCATGTTGAAGAATTTTATCTTCTCCGGGTAGTGCGTTATGAAGAGGGGGCTGTCGCCTGCGAGCAGCTTCTCGTGTTTGCTTTTCAGGTCATCTCCCCAGGATATGTCTATTCCGTGCTGCTGCAGTTTTTTGATTGCCTCGTCGTATGTCATCCTTGCGAAAGGTTTCTTCACAGCTTTCAGCCTTCCGGTGTTTATGCCAAGCTCTGCCAGCGCCTCGCAGGAAGCGGCGGCATGTATCATGGCGTACGTTATGTTTTCCATGTGCGCCAGAAGCTGCTCGAAGTCGCCCGGAAATTCTATCTCCACCAGAGTGAACTCCGTCAGGTGACGTTCGTCTATGTCAGGCTCCGCCCGGAAGCTTGGCCCGATGCAGTAGACTTTGCCCAACCTTGATATCAGCGCCTCTAGGTACAGCTGCCCGGTCTGCACCAGGTAGCCGCTCTCTCCGAAATAGTCGAGCTCGAACAGCGTGTCTATGTTCTCGCACGCTCCCGTAACCTGCGTTATGTGAGGTACAGTCACTTCTGTGAAACCCTCTTTCTCGAAATAGTGCCTTGCAGCCGCGAGCGCCGCAGACTCGGCTCTTGCTACAACGGCGAGTTCGGCACTGCCAAGTACAGAAGGCCTTCTGTTTGTCTGCATCAGTTCGCCCAGAGGATGTGTCGCTGCAATTTTTGTTTCTGTTATCGTTTTCATGAAATCCCTCCATTTTTACGGAGGGGAGAACCAGACCCTCTCCCAGTTACTTCATGCCGGTATAAAAAGAAAACCCTGCAGGATATCGATTTATACTTCCGGGAACAAAGTATTATTTTCTGAGAACTAAACTAGCGGCTCTAATATCTGCACTTTTATTTGTGGTATCAGTTTCGCAAATTCTTCAGGGTTTGCGTTGATTCCGGAAATTCCGTATTTGTCCGAGTTGTAGTGCATCGGTATCGCCGTCGCCGGCTTGATAATCTTCGCAGCCTCCGCCGCTTCCTGAATTGTCATCGTGTACGTCCCGCCTATCGGCAGCAGAGCTATGTCAACGCGTCCGAGCGATGCCATTTCCGGTATGTTGTCCGTATCACCGGCGTGGTATATGACATTGCCGCCGGTTTCTATCAGGTAGCCGATTCCAAGCCCGCGCGGGTGGAACGGGTTGTCTGGAGACCTGAATTTGTTTATGTTGTAGGCGTCAGTTCCAGTGATTTTTATTCCGTTTATGTTCGTTATTTTGTCGATGTTCATCGGGGAGCCGAAACCGAGCTTCTTCATGACGCTTGGGGGCCCGAGAACCTTTGTGCCTGCGCCTCGCAGCTTCTTTATGTTCTCGACGTTGCAATGGTCGAAATGTTCGTGAGTCACGAGTACTATGTCAGCCTCTTCGACGCTCTCCGGGAGCACGTGCGGATCTATGTAGATTCTCGTGTGCAAGCCGTGGATTTCCAGCATGAACGACGCATGTCCGAACCATGTCAGCGTTATATCTCCCAGTTTTATGGAATGCATAATAATCATTGCAGGGCAATTCATAAAAGGGGCTCGGTCTAAAGATTTAAACTATAAGGAAAGAATCTAGACGATGAAAATCCAAGTGTCCAGGGCGATGTCAACCCAGCATCCGGACAACGTAACTCAGCCTTTTTTCTCCGACTCCAGCGAGCTCGGCGGCGAGGACGAGATAAAGGAAGTCTTCTACGCGTTCTCTCACATAGGCTGCCTTGAGCAGTTGTGGGATTGCGAGGGCAAGGAAGTCGATAATTTCGTGGTAAAAAAGCTGCTGACCAAATACGAGCCTTATTTCTCAAAGAACACACTTGGGGACAACGTTTTCCTCACGCTCAGGGTGCCGAACCCCGCCGTCGAGAGGAACGAGGCAAAGATTCTTCTGGAAACCCTCGAGAGCATACCGAGGAATTTTGACACTGCAAACCTTTTCTACAACAAGGATGCCGCGCCGATATTCGAGATCGCCCTGCCCATGACGACAAGCCACGAAGAGCTGGTGAGGATAGCTGAATACTACAGGAAGCATGTAGTCGGAAAGCAGCACAGTTCTCTGGGAAGCATGTCCGTGTCGGAATGGATAGGAAAGTTCCGGCCCGAATCGCTCCGACTCATTCCGCTGATGGAGGAAAAGGACTCCATACTGCGCGCCGATGAAATAACGGAGAAATACATGGAAGCGGAGCACATCAAAGATTACCAGCGCGTCTGGCTGGCAAGAAGCGACCCGGCTTTGAATTACGGAAACCTTGCAACCGTTCTTCTGCTCAAGATTGCTTTCCAGCGTCTTCATGCTTTGCAGGAGAAGACATCGGTTGATATACTGCCGATACTGGGATGCGGCTCGGCGCCGTTCCGCGGCAACTTCAAGCCCACAAACGTCAGGAACTGCCTGGAAGGCTACCCGAGCGTGCACACTTTTACATTGCAATCCGCATTCAAGTACGACTACAAGATAGACGACGTCACGTCTGCCGTAAAACACCTGAACGGGACGCGCCCGTCAAAGCCGACGCCCGTAGATGAGAGCCGCCTGATGGAAATAATCGGCAGGCTGGTTGCTGAATATCAGAAGCAGGTAACTCTGGTAGTCGGCGCTGTCAATAACATATCGCCGTACATACCTTCGAGGAGAAAAAGAAAGCTTCACATCGGGCTGTTCGGATATTCCAGAAACATTAATGGGTTGCATCTGCCCAGGGCAATTACTTTTTGCGCGTCCATGTACTCCTACGGGCTGCCGCCGGAACTCCTCGGAATGAACGCTCTGACAGAGAATGATATTGATTACATAAAGGATATTTATCCCAATTTCGAGAACGACATGAGGGACTCGATGATTTACCTCAACAGGGACAACATGAAACTGTTCCCCGGAGAAATCGGAAAAGTTGTCGAGGGCGTTTCTGAACGCTTCGGCTTCGAGCCTGACGAGAAGCACAGGAAGGTGACTTCGATAATCGCCGACGACCTGGCGCGCAAAAATCAGAGCCTCAGGGAGAACATAACGCGCGCGGGTTTCATACGCGGCTTCCTTGGCTAGGCTTTCGCGAGCGTGTGCGTTTTCTGATGGAGTGTCAATGCTCTTTTTGTCTTAAGCTGCTTACCGCACGTGCATCGCAACTGCTCGGCTTCCTTGCTCGCTTTCCTGCTCGCTATCTGCGCCTGCTTCAGCCTGTTCTTGTCAAGCCAGTCCTCTTTTGTCTTGCACGTCGGGTCAAGGCACATCCTGAACGGGCGCGCTCCCGGCTTCTGGACCTGTATTATCGGCTGCTTGCATGTGTCGCAAGATTTGTCCGTGGACATTATCAGCCCCTCTCTCGGCAGCGGGAATCCTGTCCTGCATCCTTTCGGATACCCTGTGCATCCGACGAAGCGCTTGCCTGTCCTCCAGTTCTTGTGGACCTTGAGCGTGCCGCCGCAGCTTAAGCAGGTACCAAGCTTCGACTGCTTGTCCTGCGTCGCGATGACTGATTCAGTCAGCAGTTCCCCTATCTTCTTTTCCTTCTTCCTGAACGCGTCGCAGATTTTTGTTATTCTTTTCTTTGCGTCGTCAAGCACGTCCTCTCTCTTCGCTTTCCCGTTTTCTATCAGTTCCGTCATTTCCTCGAAATGTCCCGTCAGCTTTTCCGATATGACGTCCGGGATGTTCTTCTCAAGTATGTCGGAGAGCTGCTCGCCAAGCTCCGTCACTTCTATGCTCTTCCCGAGAAGGTATCCTCGGTTGTAAAGTATCTGGAGTATCTGCGCCCTGGTTGCTTTTGTGCCGAGGTTTCTCTGTTCCATTTCTTTTAGCACGGAACCTTGCGAGAAGCGGGGGGGAGGCTGCGTTTCCTTCGCAAGCATGTCTATTTTTTTGACGGGCATCGAGTCGCCGGTTTTTATGTTGGGCAGTATTATTTCCTCGCGCTGGGCGTACTTGCCGTAAAGGGAAGTCCACCCGGCTTCGATTGTCTTCTTTCCGCTCAATGAGAATACGACGCCGTTCGCGTCTAGTTCTATCTTGTTCGACTCCCTCTTTGCCGGCTGCCCGAACACCGCAAGGAATCTTCTGACTATCAGGTCGTAAACCTTCTGCTGCTTTTCGCCAGTTTTCTTGTACACGCCCGTTGGGTATACCGCAGGGTGCGCGGCGTCGGTTCTTGCGCCCTCTTCCGGCTTTAGCTCTCCTGCCAACAGCTGCTTTGCATCCTTTTCATAATTTTTCTGCTTACCGAGCTGCGTTATTATCTTCTTGTAATTGATATCTTTCGGGAGCTTTTCGCTGCTTGTTCGCGGGTAGGAAATCATTCCCGCCTGATACAGCGTCTCTGCAATGCTGAGTCCCTGCTGCGGACTGTAGCCGAAGTAGCGGTAAATGTCCGCCAGCATCGACGTTGTGTTGTAGGGTTTCGGCGGCGCCTGACTCATCACTTTTTTGGTGATGTTCTTGACCGTTGCAGTCTTGACATTCGCCTTCTTCAGCGTCTCCTCCGCCGTCTTCTTGTCCCATATCTTTTTCCCGTACTCTGCCGTGAGCAGGGACTTTCCTATCTGGACCTGCATCTCTATTTCCCAGAACGGGTCCGCCTTGAACGCCTTTATTTTCTTCTCGTGCTTGGTAAGCATGTGAAGGACGGGTCCCTGCACGCGTCCGGTTGAAACTATCCTGAATCTCTTCTGCGCGCTCTTTACCGCCAAAGTCAGCGCCCGTGTCAAACTGATGCCCCAGTAAAAGTCCAGGTAATGCCTTGCAAGCCCCGACTCGATGAGATTCTTGTTGAGCTTTGTGGGGTGCGCGTAGCTGTCAAGCAGCTCCTCCTTCGTCATTGTCGAGAATTTCATGCGGCTTGCGTCTTTTCTTCCGAGAAGGAATTGCAATATATTGAAGCCTATCACTTCCCCCTCGTCGTCATAGTCTGTGGCGATGATTACGTCCTTGGCATCTTTAGCAAGAGTCTCTATGTTCCTGAAATAGGGTTCGGTGAACTTCGCGAACTTGTTTGCCTGGAACGTCGGAACCCATTCGACGTTGAAGGCGGGATAAGCCCAGCCTTTGTCAGACTGCTTGAGCGTGAAAAGATGTCCTACGGCAGGCACGGCGACGAAAGGCTTCCCGTCCTTTTCAAACTCATACCAGAACACCTTCTCGCCCACTTTCTTCGGCTTGCCGTCGGCAAGCGCCTCTGCTATCGCCTTCGCGGAGGTTGGTTTCTCGCATAGGATTAGTGTGTACGACATGAAAAAATCACCGATTAATCTAATTTATAACTCCTTTTTGCCTTAGAATACGTATATGGTAGTCTATTGTCGAAATATTCCTGTTCAATTCTTTGGCTATTTCAGTCCTTTTCCTGCCAGATTTGAGCAGGTTTATAACTAATTCCTTGCTCTCCACTTGCCCATAGTGAGGTATCTGCTTGGAGTTCAGGATAGATTCTAATTTATTGGCTTTTTCTTTATGAATAAAGTCTATGCTTTCTTTGAATTTCTTAAGATTCTCGTATCCCCGAACGTAGAAATAATAAAAATCAAATCCGTTATGATTCTTGTAACATACAGTCCCACATCTTATTCCAAATTCCTCTATCATTTTTCTTAAGTCAAAAAGCATGTTTTCATTGCTGCATGAAAGCTCTATATGCCTGTAAGGTGGCTTGAATTTTACTGAACCCTCGTCATCAGCAAATGCCTTGACAAAAGTCCTCTTTATTTCCGTATCATTGCTGTTCTTTATGAAATCCGGAATTCTACAGGTTTTGCCGTTGAAATCCGGAACAACAGTTTTTAGGATTACGCCTACTGGGGAAGGCAAAGTCACGAAATCGACTCCCTTATTTTTAGATTGATATATTTCAAAATCTCCGAAGACTTTCCTTGTATGTTCTTTGAAAATTTCAAGAAGCCCCCTGTCCTTGTTATAATAATGCACATGCAGATACCCATTCTTTTCAGTGCTTACACAGCCGTCACAAAAAAGATGGGCAATGACCGAGGAAAGCTCAGGTGTTAGCGTGATTGGAAATTTTGGGTATATTGGTTTGCTTTTTGCGTTCCCGAAATTTCTGTTTTTGTAAAAACAGCTTTTCAATTCTATTATATTTTGCTGTTCCTTATTCAGGTCGATTTCGCATAATCTGCAGATTTCAGAAAGAATTTTTAGGGGATAATTACTGTTTTTCCGCCATGAACAAAGCGAGCCTGACCAGAGATTCATCACTTTTGCCAGTTTCCTGATGCTTCCATACTTCATAGTTACTGAATTATTTATCTTGTATGCAAATTCCTTATTTAGCTTCACGAAGAATCTTTCAGAAGGCAGGTCGGTTATGTTTATTTGCATTTGGGCACCCTATTTTTTATTCTTAGATATAATATAGAGAAATGCTTATAAAGATTGAGTGATTTTCTTCATGTTTTTTCTGATTCTGTTGCGAATCTTGTAAGTGTTTCCATGTACAGCGTAAGCGCACCATCCGCTGATTTTTGCGTCCAATTCTCCCTGTGATATGTTGCCGTTTTTGTAGTCTTCAGCAAGTTCTTCCATTCTGAGATTCATTGATCGCAAATTGCTCTTTTTCAGGAGCTTGTGGTGGTAAAAAATCCTGAACCCAAGAAAATTTGCTCCGCTGTGCAGTGCATATATTTTAGACTTATCTGGATGCAATTCAAGCTTCAGTGAATTTTTTAGAAATTCGTCTATTCTGGATTTCCACCATTCAAGAACCACTTTTTTGTCGTGCAGAATCACGAAATCATCAAGGTATCGTATGTAGAATCGTGCGCGGAGATTATGCTTCACGAACTTGTCAAGCTCGTTGAGGTAAATGTTAGCGAAGAACTGTGATGTCAGGTTTCCTATGGGCATGCCTTTCCAGTTTTTAGTCGAATGGTTTGCTACTATTTTCCTTATCAGGCTCATGACCTTATCGTCATTTATCTTCTTTGCCAGTATCTTTAGCAGTATTTCATGGTCAACTGTTTCAAAATAGTGCCTTATATCGGCTTTTAGGAAGTACCCGATAGTCATGTTGCCGTCTTTGGCGTTCTTGACAAGTCGTCCGTTTTTGCTCGCTTTTCTCTTGAATGTGTCGAATCGTTTTATCGCTGCGTGAGTTCCTTTGCCTTTCCGGCTTGCATACGAATCATGTATGAATGATTTCTCGAAAAGCGGTTCTATGACGTTGCATATGGCATGGTGCACGACGCGGTCGCGAAAATGGGACGAGCTTATTGTCCTTGTCTTTGGGTCACGTATGACAAAATTCTTGAGGGGATGCGGCTGATAAGTGTCCGTCCTTAGTTCAGCCTCGAGCTTTGCCAGGTTCCTCTCAAGCTCTTTCTCGAATTTGTGCACATACCATTTTGAAGTCTTGTTTTTCCTTGCTTTCCTGTAAGCCAGAAGAAGGTTATCATAGGAGCAGATTTGATTATATAGATTCATGAAAATCCCGGCAGGGCTGCTAGGACGAGAGGCAACCCTGTCAGTCGGCTCGCTTCTATGGAGGAACGATTTACCGGAGTTGAGCGGGTGCCTGTTCGCATTTGCGCTTCTTTTTCGAAGTCGGATGACGCATATGCGTCTGTTTGTTCCAAAAAGAATTGACGTTGAACCGGCCGTTTGCGAGTCTTGAGACTTGTCGCCGATGTCCGGGTTGAAGTTGCGCCCAACGAACCGTCTAGCTGCCTTATCAAAGTCCTGAGACCACTGCTGCTTGAATTTGAAAAATTCTTGCAGATGTATTTTATGTCATCAGCGCCAGAGTGCGGCGCTTCGATATAAGGCAGCGTGTAGCCAGCTGCCGGGATAATTACACTTTCCAACACGTACACGACTTTAATCGCGGGTTCGCTTGGAAAATGGAATCCTGAATGCATCCCTGTATGTCGCCTGAAGACGGCAATTTCAGGCGCATTCAAGATGAACAAGAAGGAAGAACTTAATATGTTATAAAAAGATCTATCTCTCTCTGGCGCTCGACAGGAAACAGAGGTTCATGTAACTTTCTTTGCGTGACTAGAATAAAAAATTATGCCTTAGCTTCTGATGCAGTCCTGATGTCAATCTCGCCAATTACGTTATGTTCTGCATAGGCGGGACGAGAGGCAACCCCGTCAACACCGGAGTCGAGCGGGCGCCTGTCCGCAAGGACGTAGAACCGGCCGTAGTCGCCGAAGTCCGGGTCGAAGTCGCGCCCAACGAACCTTTTGCCACCCTTGAAATTGTCAGGTCTGTAAAATCCTGATATTTCTACAGCAGGTAAGTCAAATTCTAAATAAGCTCTCTCTGCTTCTGCCCGCTCTTCGAAAGGCACTGTCTTTTCCGGAATGAGCGTGAACGGTTGGAAAAATCTATATCCTTTAACATTGTCCGCAATCGGGACAACCAGCCCTGGCTTTGGAGCCCATGCTTTGATGAGAATTTCATCGTCCCTGCCGTCATTTGACTTGTACAGGATAGGTATGTGTCCCTCGCTCGGAGACTGCTCGCCGCCGTGCATTCTGTCCTCTGCTGAATCATGCGTTATCTCTCCGTACCAGCTTCTTTTCCTGTCATTGTACCTCTTGACATCCCTGTCGTGAAAAGCGTTGTCAAATCTGTTGTGGCTGTATGCTGCAAAAATAGCATGACCAGGCGGTGCCTGCCTGTGAAGCTGTGCATAAGGGACTATGGTGCCCAGTTCCGGCAGTTCAAAAGGCACGTCAAACGAGCCCTTGTCTGTCAATACTCTGAAAACATCCATATCTATCGTATTTTTCTTTATTGAGAAGCTTTTTAAAGCTTTCGATTTGTTACCACTTTTAAGTTAGAAATTACTACTGTTTATCGATAACTTTTGCGCCGTCCATGTATTGCTGCAAAGCCTTCGGCACTTCTATTGTGCCGTCTTCCTTCTGGTAGTTCTCCATTATGGCTATGATCGGCCTGTTTCCTGAAAGCGCAGTGTTGTTCAGCGTGTGCACAAAACCGGCGGGAGGCGCGCCCTCTTTCTCGCGGTATTTGACGTTGAGCCTTCTTGCCTGGTAGTCGGTGCAGTTGCTGTTCGAGCCGATCTCCCTGTACTGTCCGTCTGCCATGAGAAACTCCGTGTCGTATTTCTTGGCTGCCATTATGCCCATGTCGCCGGTGCAGACATTTACGACCCTGTGCGGTATTCCCAGCGTTTGATACAGCTCTTCGCTGTATCTTTGCATCTCTTCGTGAATTTTCCAGCTGTCTTCCGGAAGGCAGAATACAAACTGTTCTATCTTGTTGAAATGGTGCACGCGGAATATCCCGCGGGTGTATTTGCCGTGCGTGCCGACTTCTTTCCTGAAGCACGGCGAGATGCCTGCGAGCTTTATCGGTTTGTCCATGATTAGCGTCTCGTCCATGAACATGGCCGCCATCGGGTGCTCGCTTGTCGCTATGAGGTGCAAATCCTCGCCCTCTATTTTATAGAGCACGTCTTCAAAATCAGCCAGGCTTGTCACGCCTTCGTAAGCTTTCCGCGACATCATGAAAGGCGGCTGGACAATCGTGAACCCTTTCTTTATCAGGAATTCCAGCGCGAACTGCTGGAGCGCCCGGTCGAGCATCACAAGCTGCCCCTTGAGATAGTAGAATCCGTGTCCTGCAATCTTCGCGGCGCGCTCTATGTCAAGCAGCCCGAGCCCTTCCGCAAGCTCGACGTGGTTTTTTGGCGTAAAATCGAAGCTTTGCTTTCCCCATCTTTTTATCTCCTTATTTTCAGTGTCATCTTTGCCTATCGGCACAGATTCATGCAGCATATTGGGTATCTGCAGCAGCAGCTTCCTGCATTGGGCGTCGAGCTCGACGAGGCGTTCGTCCAGTTTTTTGATTTTGCCGGGAAGCTCGGCAGCCTCCTTCATGGAGGCGTCTGAAGGTTTTCCCTGCGCCTTCATTTCCATGATTGTCTTCGTTATGGTGTTCCTCTTCTGCTTCAGTTTCTCCACGTCCTGAAGCACGTCGCGGCGTTCCTTGTCGGCTTCAACCAGTTCGTGAAGCGCGTGCACGACGGCGGGGTCGTTCCTCTTTGAAAGGTTGTCCAGCACCTTCTCCGGCTGCTCGCGTACGAGTTTTATGTCAAGCATATCTAACTTTCACCTTTTGCTTCCTTAAAAAACTGCCTCAGATAACTTTCCATAAAATTATGCCTTTCTTCCGCCATTAGCCTTCCTGTTTTAGTGTTCATCCTGTCTTTCAGGAGCAGGAGTTTTTCATGAAAATGATTGATAGCCGAGCCTTCTGTTCTCTTATACTGTTCGAAACTCATATTTTCCCTTGCTTCAACAGAAGGGTTGAAAATTGGTATGTTCTTATAGCCTGCGTAGGTAAATGCCCGTGCAATCCCGAATGCCCCTATTGCATCCAGCCTGTCGGCATCCTGCACCACTTTGCCTTCAAGAGTCTGTATTTTATTTTGTTCCGCAGAGCCTTTGAATGAGATGTTCTCCACAATATGTATTATCTTTTCTGCCGTGCCGGAGTCCACTCCCAGGGATTGGAGCCATGCGGCGGATTTGACGGCGGTTTCATGGGAATTAAATTTGAAGTCGTCTATGTCGTGCAGCAAAGTCGCCATCTCGACCACGAACAAATCAGCTCCCTCCTCCTTGGCTATCAGCTTCGCCGTGTTCCAGACGCGTTCTATGTGAAACCAGTCGTGCGTGGCGTCCTTGTATTCTTCCATATTCCGGCGGACGTACTCTTTTGTTCTTTCTATTGCATCTTGCATATAGTTAGTCTAAGTCAAGGTTTTTTAAAAATCTATCATTACATATTTAGAATATGCATAAAGCCCTGTTTCTGTTGAGAAAAATCCCGAAGGGCAAAGTCACAACATACGGCGAGCTTGCGCGCGTGACAAAGTCCAGCCCGCGCGCAATAGGGCAGGTGATGCGGCGCAACCAGCATCCTGAATTGTATCCCTGCTACAAATGCGTGTCTGCCAGCGGCAGGATTCACGGCTATGACGGCTGCCTGAAGGGCGGGAAAGTTGACAAGAAAATATCGCTTTTGAAAAAAGACGGGATAGAAATAAGGAACAAAAGGGTTGATTTGTCAAAATATTTGCATAAGTTTGAGTGATTGAATGATAATAAGGCGCGCGAGGCTGTCGGATTATGAAGGATTGATTCCTCTTCTCAATGATTTTGTAGGGGATGACAGGTACTCTAGGCGGAACAACGATTCGTTTGCGAAAATGTTAAGGGATTCAAGGAGCTTTGTATTTGTGGCTGAGGAAAAGAAGAAGCTGATAGGTTTTGTGACGTTCTGCGTGAGGAAGGTGGTGAGGTATTCCAAGCCGATAATGGAAATTGATGAAATGTACGTCTCGCCGGATTTCAGGAGAAAAGGCGTGGGAAAAAGCTTGCTGAAGCTGGCGGAAAAGAAGGCAAAAGAACTTGGCTGCAGGAAGATGTTTCTTGAATCTCACAAGGACAGGAAAGGCGCGCACAAATTCTACGCATCCATGGGCTATGAGAAAGGCGGGTATTATTTCGACAAAATGCTCTGATTATCTCGTGACCTGCTGCGCTTTGACAAAATCCGCCAGCTGCTTTGCCTTCCCTTTGGAAAGGTGTTTCCTGACGGGCTCCAGCAAGTCGTTGACGCGGCTGGATGTTGCGCTTTTCAGGTCCATTGGATGCAGCTTCCCCGCTTCAAAATCCCTGCAAAGCTCGCCTATGTTCGTATAAGTGACGTCGCCGCCGAACTTCTCCGGCCTTTCCACAGTAACCTCGTCGAAGCTCTCAAAAATTATGTACTGCATATATTCAATCAGCGGATTGTCATTTGTCTGTTTCTCGGGACAATACGCCTTCGATATCTTTCTCTCAACGTCCTGTGCAGAATCTGTCATGAATATTGCGCTGTCAGGGATGCTCTTTGACATCTTCATCGCTATGGCGCGTTCAACGGGGTCATTGACTCCTTCCGGCGGCTTGTTCAGTCCCATAAGCATGTGGTGGCTCACTACAACAGGCTTCCAGAAACCGAGCGATGGTCCAAGCTCTCTGGCAAGAATATTCACCTTTCTCTGGTCCATTCCAAGCTGGGTAATGTCGGCTTCCAGCTCGAAGATGTCTGCGCACTGCATGCACGGATAAATTATCTGGGAAGCTTTCTGGATTTCGTCCTCTTTCCTCCCCATGATCTGTCCGCATCTTATCACCCTGTTGACTGTGGTGTTCTGCGCAATCCTTATCACTTTTTTCCAGTATTCCTGGTCGTCTACAATGTCCACCGCGCGAATGAACTCGACTTTTTTTGTGTCCATCCCGGAAGCCTTCCAGACCTCGATAAGAAAGTCCCCGGCTTTCTGTATCTTCTCAAGGTCCCCGCCGAACTTTAGGTTGGTCCAGCCGTGCCAGTCGGCGGCGTACATCTTGAACTTGACGCCTGCTTTCAGCATCTTGTTGACGTTTATTGCACGAAGAATTCCCTGGGCTATATGCGGTATGCCTGACGGCTCAAAACCGTCGTAGGCAATGGGCTTTGTTTTCGTCTCTAGAAGTGAGCGCAGCTCCTCGCGCGTGACGATTTCCTCGCCGACTTCGCCGATAAGCTGCATGCGTTTTTCGATGTCCACGTTAATTCCACGCTTTCCCGTATACCACTGAGTATACTTCCTTAAGCCTTCTTTTAAGTTTATCTGGGCAGTTCCTTCCGTTGCCCGAGTACCCGCAGACGATTTTGTAGTAGAGGTCGAGCAGCCGTATGAAGTACGCGCGGGTTGGTTTTGTCATCTGGTCCACTTTGTGCCCTATGTCTTCCTCCTCCATTAGCAGGAGCCTCGGTTTCTCTGTGCACAGGTAAGGCGGCATTGCCGAGCCGTCAAGCGACCTCCCGGGCTCCGTGTAGACGAATGTTGTCAGCGGCCCGAAAGTTCTCGTGTACATGTTGTCAAAGCGGCGCTCGTCAAAGTCCATTCCGTCGTGCTTCCATCCTATCTTTACCCCGTTCCCCGACTGCCTGAAGAACTCCATGTCGCCAACCTGAAGCCTCTCGTAAGTGTTCCCGTTCATCTTTACATCCCGCCTTGGCACTTCCGAGCCGAGCATTATCTCGAACCGGCGGAGGTCCAGCCTGTCAAGAAGGTTTTGCACGGAATCTCTTCGCGCGTTCGACACTCTCCTTACCGCATCCGGGTCGTTTCCGGATGCTGCATGCTCGTCCGCTATGAGAACCGTGGTCCTGTCAAGTTCGGCCCTTTCCCTCACGAGTTCTGCAGTCAGCACAAGTCCGAGTGCATCGAACGGCATATGCTCCGTGATCCCGTTCCTGTTTGACAGCCCTATCCCAAAATAGCAGCCCGTTGAGTTTTCGAGGTCTGAGCCCGGAACAAAATCGGTTATGTGCGGCTCGTCTCCAAGTCTCCGCCCAAGCGCGCGTTCGCTAACCATTCGTACCACCCATATGCTGGACCGCAGAATTTGCAAGGATTTCCATGGTGTCTATAATAGGTATGCTGACGTCGCGCTGCCCGATAACCAGCTGCAGGTCCGTGCATCCAAGTATGATGCCTTGCGCCCCGCGTTCTTCAAGCTCTTTGATGATGCCTATTAGTTCATTTTTCATGCCGGCGGACATCTTGCCCTGAAGTATGAAATGTATTATCTCGGACAGCCTTGCCTGGCGTTCCTCCGGAGGCTTAAGGACTGATACGCTGGCAAGTTTTGATTCTAGTATGCCGGACTCCGCGGTTTTCGTAGTCGCCAGAAGTCCCGCTCTCCTGATTTTCCTCCTTTCAACTTCTTTTGACGTCTCTTCCAGTATGCTCAGCACAGGCTTGTCGGACGCCTTCCTTATATCTTCTATGAAAATGTGCAGCGTGTTGCATGGCAGGACGAGCACGTCGCACCTGTCTTCCAGAAGCCTCACGCTGTCAAGGAGAAGGGGCAGGAACTGTTCGAGGCATTTTCCGTGCTTTACCGCGGACTTTTCAAGCTCGAAGGGCACAGGGACGTTGTGGATGATTATGTCAGGATGCGCGCGCGCTTTCCTGCTTCTGTTCACTATTGACATGTAGAACTGTGCCGTTGTCTCGGGACCGAACCCGCCTATTATCCCGAGCCTCATGGCGATTCCTCCAGTATCCTGAGAATAAGCATGCCTGTCTTGTTCAGTCTGACGGGCCTGGAGTTTTCATGAGTAACGGCTCCAGATGACTTTAATTTTTTGAAATTCAGCTTCAGCGTGGAGAGCGGTATCGATTTCTCGCGCGATATGCGTGTAAGGAGCGCCGTAGACGTTTCTCCGCGTGTCTTTGAAATTTCCCTGAGAATCAGGAGTTGATGGCAGCTGAGAGCCTTGAGTAAGAACGGTCCAAGCTTCTCGCCGCCGGATTCCATTGGTAGTCCATTGCACCAACCCTTGCCGAATTATAGTTAACCCAGAAAAGATTTCGGACATGAATTCTGGGTTAACAGATAGCTCACAAGGAAGTAATATCCTGTTTAATTCCTTGTAGAGCTATAATCAGCTGTTTAATTAACGCATAAGGGCTTTTAAGCATTCTGGGCAGCTTTGGCTGGCTTTCCTTGTATCTCACAAGGAAATAATATTGCCTAGATTGTTTCCTTGTAGAGCTATAAAGCGGGAAATACAGAAATAAGTTTATGCTAATAGGCTCGCTAAATAATCCGGCAAACGACCTTCTCAGCGAAGTGAAGTGGATATCCAATAACTTCGATTTCCTTGACCTGACGCTTGAGCTGCCGAAAGCCCATCCGGACAAAATAAAGATAAACGAACTAAGGAAGCTCATTGACAAAAAGAAGCTGCCCGTCGTCGGACACACGGCGTGGTACCTGCCGATAGGCTCGCCTTTCAAGGAACTGCGCGTTTATGCGCTGGGCGAGCTTGAGAAAAGCGCCGAAGTGTTTCAGAAGCTGGGTGCAAGGAAATTCAACGTCCATTTCGACCGCTCTCTGTCGCTTATACTGAAGGATTTCATGATTGAGACAAACATATGGTCCTTGAGGCGTCTCATAAAAATCGGGAAAAGGCATGATCTCAGGGTCATGGCGGAGAATACGCCGGGCTTGTTCAGCAATCCTGCGGTGCTTGACAGGATATTCGGGAAAGTTCCCGGCCTGCTGCTGCATCTTGATATAGCGCACGCGAACATAGCTCCCAGAAACCGGACGCCCGCCATCATGAAAAAGCTTTCTAAAAAGCTCACTCACATACATATAAGCGGGAACCATGGCAAGCAGGACGAGCATCTGCCCATCGGGAAAGGGAACATAGACTGGAAGGCGATGCTGGGTGCTGTTAAAAGGGCTGGATACGATGATACAATAAGCCTTGAGGTATTCACAAGTACGAAAGACAGGCTGAAGGACAGGCCTAAATTGAGGAAAATATGGAACAATTTATAAAGAATGAGGATGAATAACTAAATGTGCCTAGTTCTGTTTCAGGGATTGATATTGTATGGTTAGCGTAGATGTATTAGGCAGCGGTTCGGAGGTCGGGCGCAGCTCTATAGTAGTTTCAGGCGGGAAGCGCATTGTAATGGACTGCGGCGTGAAAATCCAGCCTGAGCCGCCGAAATATCCGACAATAGAAAAGGTTGACGCGGCGGTTATATCGCACGCGCACCTGGACCACGTGGGCGCCGCTCCGATGCTGTTCAGGAAAGGCAAGATGCCTGTCTACATGAATGACATAACGCTGGAGCTCGGAACCATGCTCGTCAAGGACTCGATGAAAGTCGCGCAAAAGGAGGGTTTCCACGTGCCTTTTGACAAGAGCCACGTCAAGAGGATGGTAAAGAACACAAAAATCGTCCGTTACAATGAAAAATTCCGCGTCGGCGATTTCTCGTGCAGCTTGTGGCACTCAGGGCACATACCAGGCTCGTCATCCGTCCTGATTGACTCAGGAAAGAAGATTTTTTACACCGCCGACATCCAGACCAGGCCAAGCCATCTGCTCGAGCCGTGCAAGCTGCCTGCAAAGGTTGACACGCTGATTCTTGAGAGCACGTACGGCATGAAAGTCCAGGCTGACAGGAAGAAGGAGGAAAAAAGGCTTATTGAAGCCATCGAAGAGACCATATCAAATGACGGCGTGGCGCTGATGCCTGTGTTCGCCGTCGGCCGCGCGCAGGAAGTGATGCTGATACTGAAGGATTACATGAATAAGATTGCTCTCGACGGTATGGTGAAACTTGCCAGCGAGATTGTCGCCCAATATGGCAGCTACATAAAAACCCCCAAAGAGTTCAGGGACATGCTGAAGAAGGTAAAATTCATCAGAACCAACGAGGAGCGCGCGGCTGCGCTGAAGAAATATCCGATTATAATCGCGTCAGCCGGCATGCTTGGCGGGGGACCGGCCGTCCATTATTTGAGGGAAATGCAAAGCATGCGGGAAGGCAAGGTTCTTTTCTCAGGCTTCCTTGTTGAGGACAGCCCGGGAAGAAATCTCATAGAAACAAAAATCTTTGAGAACGATGAAGAGCGCTTTCACGTTTCAGGAGATTTGCAGCAGCTCGAGCTTAGCGCGCATGCCGACAGGAACGGCTTGATGGATATAGTGCGCCGCACAAGGCCGGAAAGGGTCATATGCGTCCATGGAGACAAGTGTGCCGAGTTTGCGAAGGACATAGAGGAAGAGTTCAAGATACAGGCTTTCGCCCCAAAGAACGGGGAAAGTATCAGGGTTTAGGACTTTTTTATTCTCACTCTTAACGGATAGTCTATAGGAGCATTAATTCTCTCGATTGAATGGTTGTATTCCGCGAGAACCCGTCTTTGATTCCTGCCGTTGGGGCTTGGATTATTCCCAAGATAAGGCCATAGTTGAATGTCGCCGCCGCATTTTAGTACCCTGAAAGACTCTGCAACTGCCTGTGCAAATAACAATTCTTCTTCGTCGAGTCCTTTTGCTATGCAATTTATAGAATAGATAAAATCGAATGTTTTGTCTTCAAACGGAAGCGAACCTGCCAGTGCAGAAGCGTATCTGCCGCTTTTTATATGAGACCAAAAACTCCGTCTGTTTGCTTCAGTGCCGGACCTGAACTGTGCAGCCGCATCTGGCCCGTATCTTTCTGCAATCTTCCGAGATTGCCCGTCTACGACCTGGTCCACCTGTGTTTTTAGTGATTGCAGGCTCCTGTAGCGCATGTCAACCCCGACGGCAACTGCGCCGGATTCGCTCAGGTAACGAACGCAATCGCTTTCGCCAGAGCCTATGTCAAGGATTCTTAATCCGCGCACGTTGGAAGGGAATCCTATGACTTGGCGTCCTGCAGAATAAGACATTGCAGACGGGTGCAATTTTCTTGAAAACATAGCTTCATTCTTTTGTGAATATTGGCGCATTGAATTTGGATAGCCAAAATTAATTTAAAGATTCAAGGACGTCCGTCTATCTTCCTGAGCGTATTGTCAAAATGCGTTCTTCCCTTGCTTGTTATAATGTATGTACCGCGTCCCCTGACGAGTCCGGATTTTTTCATTGCAGAAAGAGACTTTGTCACGTGAGGCTTGCTTATCCTCATGGACTCCGCTATCTGTTCGCTTGTCTTCGGAGTTTCCTTGATTTCCGAAAGTATAATCGCATCCTTAAGCGTCCTGACCATTTCCACACCCAAACTATCTGTTAGCATGGAAAATCTATTTAATCCAATCTGGCGTTTTTATTTTATGGTGTTTTTGGAAAGATTTTCAAATAGTCTTGCAATAAATTATAGTTATGATTGAGATAGACGGCTCAAGCGGCGAGGGCGGTGGGCAAATCATAAGAACAGCTGTGGCGCTTTCCGCGATTACAGGCAAGCCTTGCATGATAGAGAAAATCCGCGCAGGCAGACCGAACCCCGGTTTGCAGGCGCAGCATCTCACAGCCGTCAAAGCCGTGGCGAAGATATGCGGCGCCGAAACAGATGCCGGCATCGGAAGCACTTCCCTGATGTTCAAGCCCGGCACCATTCGGGGCGGGCAGCACGAGATAGACATAGGGACGGCAGGCGCGGTTTCTCTTGTTCTTCAATCAGTTATTCTCCCCTCGCTCCACGCAGAGCATCCTACATCGATTACAATAAAAGGAGGCACTCATGTGAGATGGAGCCCGAGCATGGACTATATGCAGAATATATTTTGCTACTACATGAAAAAACTTGGGCTCGGAGCCGACATCAGTATAGAACAGCATGGATTTTATCCGCGCGGAGGCGGCGTGATAAAAGCGAAGATAATTCCGGGCAATCCAAAGCCGCTTGACATGACAGAACGCGGCGACCTGATAGCCTACGAAGCGACAAGCATAGCGTCCGCCGACTTGCAGAAGAGTCAGGTTGCAGAACGGCAGTTGAAAAGGGTTGAAAAGATTTTTCCGTTGTCCAGAAGGAACATAGCGTATTTCCAGACCGCAAGTCCGGGCTCAGCCGTGCACGTGTCTGCCGTGACATGGACTCAGGGGCGTGCTTCGACCGTCACATGTCAGACCAGATTCTGCCTTTTCTGGCATTTGCAAAAAATGACAGCAGGATAAAAGTCGCGGAGATTACGGGACATGTAAGGACAAATATCCAGGTAATCGAGAAGTTCCTTCCTGTGAAGTTTGAAATCGACGAAGCGGGAAAAATAATAAGAGTGAAAGTATGATGAAAAAAGACTCCGTATTTTTAACAAGAAATTTTGTGAAATCCAAGTTTATGAAAAATCCCCATTATAGTTTCGATAACTGGGTCGTGATGTACGCGCATAGTCTCAACGTGGAAAAGATGGCTGTCAAGATATCAAAAGGAACAAAATGCGACCGGCAGGTCTTGTCCATAGGGTCTCTCCTGCACGACATTGGCAAAACATACAAAACCGATAAGGGCACACTCCACAAGCATCATGAAGATTTTAACCTGGTAGTCAGTGAAAATTTTCTTGGTACGCTGGGTTTGGACAAGAAAAGCCTGGATAAAATAAAGAAAATTATATCTTACAAGAGCAAGTCGGTGGAAATGAGAATTATAAAAGATGCCGACGCAATCGCATTTTATTACGACAAGAGGCTCAACATGCTTTTCCTGAACTGGGCAAGAAGGAATCGCCTGGGGGACGCTATAGAGAGGAAGCTCAGGAAGTTTGATAAGCTGAGATTCGAAGCGAGCAGAAAAATCGGAAAACCCTGGTTCGAGAGGATGAAAAAAGACTGGAAAATCAATTCTTGAGCATCTTTCTCATCTTTTCCAGCGGGTAAGAATTAATTATCGAACTCTTTGGCGCCCATCCCCTGCGCGCGGTGGCCACTCCTATTCTCATATATCTCAGGTCCGCTATGCTGTGCGCGTCCGTATTTACGGCAAGAAAGCACCCCGCGTCGATCGCGGCTTTTGTATTTACGTCGTTCAGATCCAGCCTTTCCGGCTGGGAATTTATTTCCAATACGGTATTTGTTTCTGCCGCCTTCTCGGTTATCTTTGTAATATCAAGCCGGACTCCGTCGCGCCTGTCAATCAGCCTGCCCGACGGATGCCCGATTATGTCTACATTCGGGTTTTCCATTGCAGAAAGTACCCGTTGTGTGCCGTCTCCTTTCAAGCCCGAGTGAAGCGAGGCTGTGACTATGTCAAGCTTCCTCAGGACTGCGTCAGACACGGCAAATTTCCCGTCAAGCCCTATGTCAATCTCGCCGCCCTGGAGTATTTGTATATCAGCCTTCTTCCTGACTTTTTCTATTTCCCTGCTTTGCTGCTCGACGCGTTTTTTGTCCATCGCTCTTGCTATTGCAAGCTTGCCTATGTGGTCCGATATGCAGATGTATTCATAGCCCATTTTCCCGGCGGCATTTGCCATTTCCTCTACGGTATTGGACCCGTCGCTCCATTTTGTGTGCACGTGCAGGTCTCCTTTGATGTCTCCGTAGCCGATGAGTCCGGGGAGTTTGTGCTTCTTTGCCGCCTCCAGTTCTCCCCTGTTCTCGCGCATCTCGGGCTCGATGTAGTCCATGCCTAAGCAGCGATAAACATCCTGCTCCGTTCGTCCCGCAAGAAACTTCTTCCCTCTGAAAAGTCCGTATTCGCTGAGCTTAAGTCGCCTGGAAATCGCTATCTTTCTCATTTCTATGTTGTGCTCCTTGGAACCCGTGAAATAAAGCAGCGCCGAGCCGTATTCTTTTTCCGGGAGCGCGCGCAGGTCCACTTGTATCCCGTTGAAAAGGTTGACAGAAGCCTTTGTGGGTCCCGTTGCAATAACCCGCGCAACCATGCTCATTTTCGTGAAGAATTTTATGACCGAGTCCGGCTTTTCTGATGAAACAAGTATGTCTATGTCGCCTATCGTCTCTTTCATTCGCCTCAGCGAGCCCGCGGCGTCTATCCTACGGATGTCCTTGCACTTTTTCATTTCCTTTATTATTTCGTCGGAGAGCGTCAGAGCGTGCCCCAGAAGCATTCTCCCGCCGCGCTTCTTCGATGCTTCTATGCTCCTTATTATGTTCTGCTCCGTTTTCTCCTTCAGGCTCGGTATCTTCCTAAGCTTTCCGGACTTTGCCGCCTTCTCCAGCTGTTCGAGGTTCTTTATGCCGAGTTTTTCGTAGAAGAGCTTCACTTTTTTCGGCCCGACGCCCTCTATCGCAAGCATGTCGGCAAAGCCCGGCGGCAACCCTTTCTTCAGCTCGTCGAGATATTTCAGCCTTCCTTTTTTCAGGTATTCGTCGATCTTCTCGGCGATTCCCCTGCCAACGCCCGGTATGGAGTCCAGTTTGCCTTGTTTCCATGCCTCCCCGACATCCGTAGGCATCGCTTCTACTGCCTGCGCAGCCCGCCGGTAAGCCCTTATCTTGAATATCATCTCGCCGCGTATCTCAAGCAGGTCCGCTATGTCATAAAGCAGTTTGGCAACTTCCCGGTTTTTCATGTTATTAGTTGTCAAGCCAAAGGTAAAAAGCGTGCGTCCTCAAAACCTATTTATTGGGCGGCGTGTCAATTATCAAAATGCACGTGACTAAAATCTATGAGAAGGATGCCGGGACAAGGCTCGTTTCTGATATTTTTGACAATATACTGGTAAACGGCGATTTCAAGTTTGAAAGCATCGAGCTTCATGTCCGCGACAAAGCCGTGTCCTTTATTGACGACGAAAAAGCCGTTATCTGCCTGGATTATAACGACCCTTTCATAAGGGAGATGGATGCAAGGGGTATCAGAATATTGCTTGTACATGAACTGTTCAGGCTGACGTTCAAGTTTGATGTGCCTAAGCATGTAGAAGACGTCATCATAGGCCGTGAGATGCTAAGGCGCGGTTACGGGGATGAGCTCCTCTATCTCTATTATAACAGGCTGCTGCAGGGCGGGTATGAAGGCATTGAAGGCTGCGTAAGAGCCAATCTTCCGTGGATTATCTTCTCCAAGCATGACAAGTACGATTCGGAGCTGCTGAAGAAGCAGGCCGCGAAAATATGCGGGAAGAAGTTTGACTGCCGGAGGCTGTTTGATGTGCTTGTGGACCTGTCGCAAAAGACTATTCCCAAAGCCGCTGAAGAATACACAAAGCTGGTGAAATGATGCAAATCGTGAAATACAAATGGGAAACCGGTCAGGCGCTGTCGTCGCTTAATTCGGAACCTTTCCTGTTCGCCAGGGAAGACGGCAGGATGGAAAAAATCAAGCTTTTTGACAAAAAACTTGACATAAAAATCGGTGAGAAATACTGCATCGGTTATTATAAAAAAGGCCGGCATTTCGACTGCCCGAAGAAGCGTGTCGTTGATAACGAGCGCGTCTGCAGAGAATGCGCCCTGAATGACGACTTCTTCCTTTGCATGAAGTGCACGGGTGAGGAATGCATCAACGAGCCGCAGCGCGCAAGCTGCACAGAGAACATGTACTTCATTTATCTGGCCGCTTTCAATTCAATGCTCAAGGTTGGAATATCATACCAGTTCAGGATAATGGAGCGCCTTGTCGAGCAGGGCGCCGACATGGGCGCCAAGATCGGGCTTGTCAGGGACGGGAAAACCGCCCGGCAGATAGAACAGAAGATAGGAAGGGAACTTAACATTATAGACAGGGTCAGCGGGATTGACAAGCAGAAGATGCTGTTTGGCAACATCAATGTGGCCGCCGTGAACATATTCAACGCATACAGCAGGCTGAAGTCCAATGGGTTCGGTTCGTATCTTATCAGCCCTGAAATATACAACCTCCAAGGCATCTACAGGCTTTCTGCCGTCAGCCGGATGCCGGTGCCGCTTGAATTGAAGGACGGAACCTGCATAAGCGGCGATGTCCTTGCCGCAAAGGGGAACATAATAGTGATAAAGAACGAAACGGGGCTGTTCTCGGTGAATGCCAGCAAGCTTCTTGGATGCGGCGTAGAACTGCTTAATTAGATTATTAAATTATTATATACGAAGACGGTGTCTGAGTCAAACCCTTTCTTGGGGTACAAGCAAGAGTTTGCTCTTGCTGTACAGCATGAACTTTGTTCATGCTTGTAAGACCTAGACCTAAAGTACATGACGCTAAAGCGTCGTTCGGTATCGGGAAAGAAGGGATTGGTAATGGTTTGGAAAGGCGTGATTATCGAGGAGAGCCTTGAGGACGCCTCGCTGCTGGACAGCGTATCGTTGGTTGGCTATGCCGAAAGCTTTCTTGAAGAAGAGGAAGGGAAGGGCGTGATGCGTTTTCACCACTTCGAGCTTACGGACGAAAAGAAAGAATGGTTCGTCCGCGAAGCGGAGCGCTGCCTTAAGCACGGCTGGTATATTCACATAGGAAAAGACGACATACTGGTTGTCATATTCAAAGAAAGGTCTTTCAAATTTTCCTCTTCGGAAAAAGAGAAGCTGGAAGAAGCCAGGAAATACGGCATTTCTGTCGGTGTCATCAGAGAACAGATGCCGTTCGAAGAGCTGTTAAAAGATCCTTTCTACTAGATCTTCTTGCTTTCCGACAGGAAGTTTATCATCTGCTTTATCAGGAAGTCCACTCCTCCTTTTTTCGGCGAGCCGTGTCCCGGCAGGAGATATTCTATCTGGAGTTGTGAAAGCATTTTCAGGGAATTTACCAGCTGGTCCCTGTCGCCGCCGGGAAGGTCCGTCCTTCCCACTGCGTTCTCGAAAAGCGTGTCGCCCGATATGAGTATCTTTTTGCTCTTTTCGTAAAGGCATATCGATCCGGGAGTATGACCCGGCGTCGGCAGCACTTCGAACATGAAATTTGTCGTCTTGATGAGAGCGCCCGTCCTTAGAGTCTTGTTGACAGTCATTATCCTGGCTTTCTGCCCGAACAGTTCTGCAACGCTGCCGTTGCCTGTTTCAATGGACTTCTTGTCGGCGGAATGTGCGGCTATGGAAAGCTTGAGCCAGTCCTGGAATTTCTTGTTCCCGCCGATGTGGTCAAAGTGGCAGTGCGTGTTAACCAGAAGCCTGATATTGCCGGCATTGCACAGCTTTTCAATCTCCTTCTTCATGTCGCCGAAGTAATTTCCGGTTCCTGAATCAATAATAAGTTCGCCGTCAACGAGGTAAACGTTGCAGTCGGGGTCTATGCCCCCGAGGAGCTCTATTCCCTTGTAGATTTGCATAAGAGAAATATGTCCGAAGATTTTAAGAATGAAATGTAATGCGCCAAATTACGGACTGTAATTTTTGCCGCCTATAATTCTAGCGCCGGGCGTGAGGTCGTTAACTACATAAGTCGCTTTGCTGAAATCGTGATGACGTGTGAACCTGGACGGCACGGCGACAGACTGCATGCGCGCTCCGTGAAGCGATTCGATGCCGTGGTACGCATCCTCGAATCCTACGCACCTGTAAGGTTCTGCCCCGATGCGCCCCGCGGCAATCAAGTACGGGTCCGGATTCGGCTTTCCGCGCCCTTCAGGCACCATCTCTCCGGTCACGACGCAGTCAAAATATCTCAGCATGTCAAGGCCTTTTTCACCGGCTATTATTTCAACGTCTTCCGATCTTGCCGACGTGACAAGGGGGATTTTTTTGCCTATTGACGCAAGATATGAAATAAAGCCTCTGACGCCGGGCCTTTCAACGCGTCCCGCTTCGCCCCTGAAAAGTTCCCTGAAATTCCTCCTGTACTGTTCAATTAGGCGCAGGACATCGTGCTGCCCGTGCCCGTTTCTCTGCGCAATTATCACGGGAAGCGTCTCGGTGAGCTTGTGACCGACGCATTCTCTGCTCCAATAATTCGCCGAAACCCGATGCATCCCGGCATCATTCAGGACCCGGTTGAGAGCCCTGAGATGCAGACTCTCGTCGTCAAGGAGAAGCCCGTTCATGTCAAATGGAACCGCGTCGGATTCGTCAATTAAACTTTGCAGTCTCGCGTCATGAAAATATTTTTCTTTATTCATCTAATCAACTCCGTGAATCGCAAGCGCTACGGCTCCCATAAGCGCAGAATCGTACCCTAGAGAGGCGATCTCTATACTCGGGAACGGCACTATCTTGAGGTTTCTCTTTGCCGCATCCGTTGCAGGTCCGAGCAGTTTCCGGCCCAGCCCGTAAGCGACGCCGCCGCCGACAAATATTCCGTCGGGCGAATGAAGTGCTATTATATTTCTCAGCCCTTCCCCGAAGTTCGTGGCAATCTCGTTTATCGTTTCTTCGTCAGTTATATCCTCGGCGCGCCTGCCGTATATGGCGTGTATGGCGTTGCCGGAAATGAAGCTTTCCAGGCATCCTTTCGCGCCGCACTCGCAGAGATGTGACGCCGTATCAAAAGTCTTGCTTGCCTTTTTCAGCGTAATGGAAAAGCTCTGGTGAGCCATCTCAGGGTGTCCCATGCCGCGGTAGATTTTCCCGTCGATCAGTTTTCCGGCGCCCATGCCTGTACTGAGCGTTATGTAGATGAAATTCCTGTATTTGTGCGCCCCGCCGAAAAAATACTCTCCTATGGCAGCCGCGTTCGTGTCGACATCCACGTAGAAAGGGCAGCCGAATTCTTTTTCAATTATTTCTTTGAGCGGGACGTTTCTCCATTGCGGCATGTGCAGCGGGGATACAACCCCGCTCCTGTAGTCAAGCGGCCCTCCGCACGCGCATCCTATGGCAGACGGCGACGATGAAACTTCCCTCACCATCCTGGTCAGCATCTCAATGCCGTCGTTCAGATTAATCGGCGTCTTCTCCATAACACGCCTTGTTATTTTTCCGTCTTTGAAGCACGCAACCATCGTCTTTGTGCCGCCGAGGTCTATGCCCACGAATTCTTCCATGTGATTACCATTTCCATTCTTTCACGGCTTTCTCGTAACCCTTCGCCGTGCCGACGTCGTATGTCACTCCGTCGTGAAGATAGCCTACAAGCTGCTCTTCTCTGCTGAGCTTGGTGAAAAGTTCTTCAATCATCATCTTCCTTTTCGGAACCATGCTTGTCACGGTCTGGTCGAATATGCAGAGTCCCGCATTTATCAGCCTCGACGGCGCCTTTGAAAGGTTGGGTTTCTCAACGAACTTGAGTATCTGGTTGCCGCGCATTTTCACGACGCCGAAGCTTGACGGGTCGCCGACTGTGGTTAACAGAACTGTCGCAAGCTTCTTCTGGCTCTTGTGAAATTCGTACATTTCCGGTATATTGGGATCCATGAGCGTGTCGACATTCAAGAACAGGAAGCTCTTGCTAAGGTGGTCTTTCGCGAGTCCTATCGCCCCGGCAGTTCCCATGGGCTTGTTTTCCACGACATAAGTTATGTCAACGCCGAATTTTCTTCCGTCGCCGAAGTGCTGCCGTATCTTCTCGTTCATGTAATCTACGGCAAGTATTATGTTCGTGACATCGTACCTCTTCAGGAGGTTGATCTGGTGTTCGAGTATCGGCTTTCCGCGTATCGGTATCAGGGACTTCGGTATCTCGTAAGTCACAGGCCTGAGGTGGGCGCCTTCGCCCCCGGCCATAACCAGCGCAGTGTCAAGTCCTGTCTTGGAAAGCGATCTTGCTATGAGCGTCTCGATTGCATGGGACCTGTTGCGGATTTCCCTGCCGTCCACAAGGCTGTCCACCCTCCGCAATATGTCTTTCTTCACGGTTATTGTAACGCGTTCGATCATAGGTACTCATCGTCCTTTGAGTTCATAAGTTTTCGGCGATTTTTCATTTTGATTTTTGCACCATTCGGCTTTTTAATTAATAGTATGAAGAAGTATGAAAACTTAGGTATTAAAGCACTGTAGTCCTAGTGATTTGCATGATAATAAGAAGCAGGTGTCCCCTGAGGATATCGTTCGCCGGCGGCGGCACCGACATAGCGCCGTACTGCTACGAGAGAGGCGGCGCAGTTGTGGCCGCCACGATAAACAAGTATTCTTACGCAAGCCTGGAAACGCGCCAGGACAAGGAAATACACATAGAATCCGTGGACTTTCTCAAGAACCTGCAGTTCAGAAACATAAACGAGATAAATTACGACAATGAGCTGGATGTCCTGAAAGCCGTGATTAAACACCTCAATACGTCCGGGCGGGGCGCGAATATATGGATGAGAAGCGATGTGCCGCCGCGTTCGGGACTGGGCGCGTCTGCGGCGGCTTTTGCGGCGATGATTGGGCTGTTCAATCACATGCGTGCCGAAAAGAGCATGACACAATACGAGATAGCCGAGCTCGCCTACAAGCTCGAGAGGGAGGAACTCAAGATTGGCGGCGGCTTCCAGGACCAGTACGCCACCGTATTCGGCGGCATAAATTTCATTGAATTTGGAAACGGCTGGGTCAGGGTAAACCCCCTTCGGATGAGGAAAGACCACGTGCTCGAGCTTGAGAAGCATCTGGTTCTCGTCTACACAAGGGACAGGCCAGTAGGCGGCGACATAATTGAGGCGGAGAAGAAGGGTTACAGGGAAAACAAGTCCGTCTCCGACGCGCTGGACAAAACCAAGGAAATCACGCAGGAAGTCCGGTATGCGCTTGCAAGGGGGGATTTTCTGCGCTTTGGAGATTTGCTTCACGAGGCATGGGAGGCAAAGAAGAAACACTCTTCGCTGGTGGCGGACAAGTACATAAACGACATTTATGATCTTGCAATCAAGAACGGCGCGTTGGGTGGAAAGATATCAGGAGCGGGAGCAGGCGGCTTCATGTTCTTCTATTGCGAGCCGAACAAGGAGCACCGTGTTATCAACGCGCTAAAGGCTGCGGGCATGACGCCGGTCTCGTTCACTTTTGATTTTGAAGGACTCCAGACATGGGAGCCGAACAATATTGTTAAGGGGGTTTTTTGATGGACAAACAGAACGACGCCACTGGCGTCATGCACTATTTGAAAAAGACGATTGACGACCACAAAGAAATGGTTGAGAAGCTGGACCTGAATAAAATAGAAGAAGTCGCGTCTGAGATAACCGGCTGTTACAAAAACGGCGGCAAGCTCATAATCTTCGGAAACGGCGGCTCCGCAGCTGACGCAATGGCTTTCGCCACGGAATTTGAGGGGCAGCTCTCGTCCAGGGATAAAGGACGCAAGCCGCTTCCGGCAATCACTCCTTACAACACTTCGGCGCTGACTGCAATGAGCAATGACTACGGGTACGAAACCAGCTTTGTCAGATTCGTCCAGGCTAATGCAAAACGCAGCGACGTCGTCATCGGAATAAGCACCAGCGGAAACTCAAAAAACGTCCTCTCCGCGATAAAATCTGCAAAAGAGTTGGGTGCAAAGACGGTCGGGATGACTGGCGGGAACGGGGGGGAGCTTGGGAGTATCTGCGATATTCATTTCAACGTCCCGACACCAAGCTGTTCCATAGCTCAGGAAGGGCACCTGATAGCCTATCACAGAATATGCGCGCTTGTCATCAGGGATCTTTTCGGTTACGATGCTCTCGTGTGATTTCAATGAAACGTGCTGTCTTTCTGGATAGGGATGGGACTATAACAAATGATGACAATTACTTCTCAAGTTACGACCAAATCAGGTTTGTAGACGGCCTTGCAGAGTCTATACGAATTCTTAACGGGAACTTTCTTGTCATTTTAATCACGAACCAGCCTGTTGTGGCCCGCGGGCTTTGCAGCGAGGATGACGTAAAAGCCATGAATGACAGGATAATCGAGGAACTCGACAAGCAGGGCGCGCGAATAGACGGGGCTTATTTCTGCCCGCATCATCCCGAGCAGCACGACGATGTGCCGGAACACGCGAAGAAATACAGGGTGGAGTGCAGCTGCAGGAAGCCTGGCATCGCAATGATTGAGCAGGCTGCGAAGGATTTTGGCGTCGACGTCGGGAACAGCTTCTTTATTGGAGACTCGACAAGGGATGTGCAGGCGGCAAAAAATGCAGGCTGCACTTCGATACTTGTCATGACGGGCCTTGCAGGCAAGGACGGTAAATATGACGCCGTTCCTGATTATAAGTGTACGGATCTGCGCGAGGCCGCGTCACTGGTTAATGATTTTGCGAACTTAAAAGCTGTGATACTCGCCGGCGGAAAAGGGGAAAGGCTGAGGCCGCTCACGATTGAGACTCCGAAACCCATGCTTAAGATTGCCGGCAAGCCCATTCTGGAACATCAGATTGAAGCGTTGAAAAGATCGGGGGTGAACAAAATAGTCCTTTGCACGAGCTACCTGTCCGTCAAGATAAAGGATTATTTCGGGGACGGCTCAAGATTCGGTGTAAAGATAGAATATCCCGAGGAGCCGGAAGGATTAGGAAGCGGAGGGGCAGTCAAAAATTCTGGCGAATTCCTAAAAGATGCAAGCTACTTCATAATAATAAACGGAGACTCCATGATAGACGAAAAGTTTGATTTAAGGCCGCTGATTAGGTGTCATATAAGAAAAAATGTGTTTGCCACGCTCTTTGTGAGGGAGAGCGACCACCCTATGGATAGCGACGTATTAAGGATGGATGAGAACGGAAAGATAACGGAGTTCATAGGACGCGGGCAGGTTGCGGAGAAACTTGCGAACACCGGCATGACTGTGTGCTCACAGGAGTTGCTGCAATACATACCTGACGGAAATTGCAACATAGAAAAGGACGTGCTATTTAAGTTAATAGGCAAAAAAGATTTGTACGGATTCATGATGCCAAAAGAATGGTTCAAGAAAGGCGTGGATACGCCGGAACGCCTTGAATCCGTGAGAATGTATTTTGGTGATTGAATGAATGTCCTTGTAACCGGCGGAGCCGGATTCATTGGAAGCAACCTAGTTGAACGCCTGGTTAAGGACGGGCATTCGGTGCGCGTGCTTGACGATTTCTCGCTGGGGAAGCCCGACAATCTGAAGTCTGTGAAGGTTGAGATTGTTAAAGGCGACCTAAGGGATTTTGACACTGTCAGGAACGCGTCGAAAGGCATTGATGTGATATTCAACCAGGCTGCGGCCTCTGCATCGCCTATGTTCCGCGACCATCTTCACGAGTCCGTGGCCGCGAATGTTGACGGGTTTGTCAATCTTCTGAATGCTTGCAGGGTGAATGACGTAAAGAAGCTGGTATATGCGTCAACCTCGTCCGTTTACGGGAACAACAAGCCTCCGCTTCGCGAGGACATGAAGCTTGAGCCAGTGAACTTCTACGCATCCACCAAGCTGCTTAACGAACATCTGGCGATACTTTTCAGCGCGCAGTACGGTTTGGAAACCGTCGGATTTCGCTACATGAGCATCTACGGTCCCCATGAGAAATCAAAGGGAATCTACGCGAACCTTGTTTCTCAGTTTCTCTGGGCCATGCAGAAAGGGGAGCAGCCTGTCATATACGGTGATGGGACGCAGAAGCGCGAGTTCACCTACGTCGCCGACGTGGTGGAGGCAAACGTGTTGGCAATGAATAAGAAGAGATTGAGCGGTGAGGTGTTCAACGTCGGGACAGGAAAATCTGTATCGTTGAACGACGTCGTGGCGCTGCTCAACAAACTCCTGGACACGTCAATAAAGCCGAAGTACGTCAAGAACACAGTAAAGAACTATATCTTCACGCAGCTGTCTGACATTTCAAAGATAAGAAAAACGCTAGGATATGAGCCGAAATACACGCTGGAGAAGGGCTTGAAGGATATTCTCAGCAAAGAAGCCTGAACGTTTTGCAGAAAGAGCAAAGCTCTTGCTGCATGTGAACAGGCGAGAATAAATATCCGAAATCTTTGCCTGTTCAGCTATAAATTCTTTTGATTCTTTTTCTTATGATGAACGGTGATAAACTTGTTCGTACAGCAAGGTCTCATATAGGCAAAATAAGATACGCCAAATGCAAAGGCGCCCCATACAGGCAGGATCCGGAATCCGGCATGACATGCTACAATTTTCTGAGATTCGTGGCAAGTGAGGCGGGAATATTTATTCCTGAGCGCGTCGGAACAACATATGTCGGGTGCTGGGAAATGTGGAATTTATTTCAGAAATCTGAACCTGTCAATGGTGTTGCAGTATTTTTTAACGGCAGGAGTAATGGCAAACCGGGACATATTGGAATTTACATTGGCGAAGGAACAGCTGTTCACCTTTCAAAGGAAAGAGGAACGGTAACAGAAGATCCTGTAAATGAAGTTGGGAATGTGATGGGTTACAGGAGGATAGTTTGTGAACAATAAAGACTATAATGAAATGCTGGACTGGCTCTATAGCCTGAAAACAATAGGTATAATGCCGGGACTCGAGAAGATCAGTGAAGCTATGGAAAAGCTCGGCAATCCACAGGATAAGCTAAGGATCATACATGTCGCGGGGACAAACGGGAAGGGCTCGGTATGTGCAATGCTTGAATCTATTTTGCGCCATGCCGGATATAAAGTTGGAATGTTCACAAGTCCGCATCTGGTGGATTTTGAAGAGCGGTTCCAGGTGAACAGGGAAAAAATAAGCCGGGAGGATGCGTTTCGTCTCGTTTCCAGGGTAAGGGAGTCCGGGGTCAATCTCACTTTTTTTGAGCTCACGACGGCTGTTGCATTTCTCCACTTCCTTGAAAAGAAAGTTGATTATGTGGTTCTTGAGGTCGGAATGGGCGGCAGGCTTGACGCGACCAACATAGTAAAGCCTGTTGCAACCGTAATTACCAGCATCTCTTTCGACCACACAAACTGGCTCGGCGACACGCTCGACAAGATTGCATATGAAAAAGCCTGCATAGCCAAGCGCGGCGTACCTCTGTTTACTCCTGTAGTCAATGATGTTATAAAATCCGTCTGCGAGGAAAGAGGCGCTGCAATGTTCATTGTAACCGGCGAGGAAGAAACGAATATGCGCGGCGTGTTCCAGAAGAAAAATGCTGCGGCAGCCGCCTCAGTGGCGAGGCACTTGAAAATACCGGAAAGTTCCATCAAGAAAGGCCTGTTCAGCGTTTACTGGCCTGCAAGGCTTGAATTCATCGAGAACAACGTCCTGCTTGATTGCGGGCATAACACTGACGGAATTGTAAAAATAGCCGAGTTTGTGAAAACGCTCAAGTATGGAAGGCTGATAATCATTTTTGGCGTAATGAAAGACAAGGATTACGCGGGAATGATAAAAAACCTGCCGAATTACAGCAGGATAATACTTACGAAGCCTAAAATCGAGCGTTCTCTTGATCCGAAAAGCATTGTCATCCCGAACAGCACTATAATAGAGGATGTGGGTGAGGCGTACAATTATGCAAAAAGCATAGCGGGAGAGAAGGATCTCATACTGATTTGCGGCTCGTGTTATCTCGCGGGCGAGTTTCTTGCACGGAAGAAGAATGTAGGGATTAATCCTATCATGTTCATCCAATGATCTCCGCCAAGTGCTTCCTTATCCCTGCCGCAAACTCTTCTATGTCGAACCGTTCTGCAGATTTTTTGATTTTTTTATGATTCCATTTTGTTTTCTCCAGAATGGCGATGGCACCGGGCATATCATGTTCGCCTGAAAAGAACACGCCGTTGCTTCTGTTAACTGTTTCCTTGAAGCCGCCCTCGCGTATTGCAAGTATTGGTTTGCCGCTGGCATGGCTTTCTATGGCAATGAGTCCAAGATCCTCGTCGACGTTCGCGGCAACAGTGGCTTTGCACGTGCCATAAAGCTCCAGTAGCCTGTTGTCAGAAACAGCCCCCAGGAATTTTATGTTGTTGCATCCGGCAGCCATTTGTTTCAGCCTTTTTTCGTCGGGCCCGCTTCCGGCAATTACAAGCTTCCTCCCGGTTTTTTTGAAAATACGTATAATCATGTCTATGCGCTTTAGCGGATCAAGCCGCGCGGCAGAGAGATAGAAGTCCCCGCTTTTTTTGTACTTGTACTTCTTTGTTTCTATGCCTGTGTACGCAACAACCGTCCGTCTGTGGACGTCCTTTCCGTAATATTTGAGCACGCGACGCCTTACGTTTTCAGAATTGGCGCATATTAAGTCGAATTTTCTCATGTAACCCTGGTCCTTGGGTGTCCAGTGCCTTATGAATTTTCTGAGGAATACGCGCTCGATCGGGTTCGACTTCCAGATAAAGTGCTGCCGAAGATCGTAAAGCGCACGCATCGGTGTGTGCAGGTAGAGCAGGTTCGGGTGCAGTTTTTCCGCGGCTGAAATGCACCAGGTGCCTGAGAAAATGTATGCGTCATACCTTGGGAAGTTATAGCTTTCGAACCTCTTCGCTATCCTCATATTCCTGACAAGCTGGGGTTTACCTTTGACTCCGAGGCTGACGATCTTCATGCCTTTCGTATTGAATGTTTTATTTTTGTCAATAAATCCTGTATATATGTCTGCGTTCAGCTTTCTTGCAAGGTTTATGACGAGCCGTTCGCCGCCGCCGCGCTTGTCAAAATAATCATGAAGTATGGCTATTTTCATGCTGATCGCTTCCTGAATACGGCTCGTGCAATTTTCCTGACAGGGCCCGGTATGTTGCCTTTGGATTCTATGAATTTTATGTCCTCAAATGTTATCGCCCTCAGAACCGATGCCGCGGCTATGTAAGCTGCAATGCCTGCAACAACTGAGAGTATGAATTCTGCGAGTATGGGGAGGGTAAGAAGCGCCCTCAGTGAGTGCATGACCGCCGCCGCTATTGCGCCGCTTCCGATAATTTTTGCAAGCCTCCTGAACGGCAGTGTAACGCCTGCATGTATCGATACATAACGCATGCCAATGACTGCGCCTGATAAATAGGCAATTAGCGATGCGAAAGCCGAGCCGGTTATGCCCAGAACCGGCACAAGCAAGAGGTTCAGTATAAGATTTATGGCAGCCATGGAGAACATGAGTTTTGTAGTAACGAAAGGTTTGCCGATTCCGTCAAGAGTTGTCTGGAATATCACGAACACCGAGTAGAATATCATTGAAACCGACAGCACCTGGAGCGTGAACGATGCAAGAATGAAGCTGTCGCCGAACAGAAATACTATTATGGTCTCCGGAAACGTCGCTAAAACCGCCACAAACGGCATGATCATGGCCATCAGCAGCACTGACATTATCCTTACGCCCTTTTCAACATCCTTGTAGCGTTTCCTCGAGTATAATTCTGATATAAGCGGGAAGGCCACGGCTGCTATAGACCCGGAGAAAACCAGCAGGAGCTGGGAAGTCGGCAGCGCCACCTGGTAAAGTGCCACTTCCTGCAGTGTCCTGTAAAAGGTTATTACTATCGTGTCTGTGTAGCTTATAACAATAGCGGCGATACTGCTGACGAAAACAGGCACGCCAAATCCGAGGAGTTTCCTTGCAAGCCTGTAAGACACTTTTGATTTCACCTTTGTGACGCCGAGCCCGTAGAAATTCCTGAAAAGGATTGCGGTTGTTACGCAAGCGGCTATCAGGTATGCAATTGCCACGCCGGTCGCCCCCATGTCTATGAAAATTATAGAAAATGCGAACGTGAACAGTATCCTTACAGGCTCCACAGAGGCGTAGAGTTTCAGCTTCTGGAAGCCCTGAAAAACCGACTGAAATATCGTGAAGAACATGCTTGGGAAGAAGCTTAGCATCATCAGAACCAGTACAGGTTCCGCGGCCGGCGACTTGAAGAATGAAAGGGATATCTGTTCGCGGAATGCAAAGACGAGCATGATGAATGCTATTATAGTGAGGGTTTGTATCACAAGCACTATGGCAATCGAGGATTTTATGTTCCCTCTCTCGTTTCTTATGAGGAATTCCGGTATGAACTTCGCGAGTGCCTGGTTGAGCCCGAGATACCTTACAAGGGTGAAGAGCCCTATGAAGGCGCTTACTGCGTAGAAAAGCCCAAACTCCTCGAGAGTAAGAGTCCTGGACAGGAATATTCTTAGAAGATATCCGATGAATATGCCGACCAGTGCGAGCGCAAGGACAAAATAGCTGTTCGACACCGCACTCCTTATTTTTTCCATACCGACCCTTTTCTTTGAAAAGAAAAGTCTAGGCATCGCCAAGGTAATCCGTAGACTTTGTCTTCGTTATTTTTGTTAAAGCTTAACTTCGAGTTCTAGGAAAGGTTCCCCAGCAATAATAATTCTTTGATGAAGCTTTTTTTCTAAGAAAGATTCCTCCAGTAATCAAGAAGGTCTTTCATCGTTTGTTCAAACGGTATCTTAGGCTGCCATCCGGTTTTTTTGTGGAATTTGGAATAGTCGCCAAGAAGAATCTCAACGTCGCTCGGTCTCATTCTTGCAGGGTCCTGTCGAACCTCTATCTTTTTTTTGCTGAACGACAAAAGCAGCTGAAGCATGTCGTTTATTTTCCAGCTGCGCCCCGAACAGATGTTGTACGCCTCTCCGTAGTCGCACTTCTGGACGGCAAGTGCGTACGCCCTGACAACGTCGCGTACGTCTGTGAAATCCCTGGACGCATTGAGGTTGCCGACGAACATTACAGGCTGCTTGACGCCTTTTTCTATTTCTGCAATTTGTTTGGCGAAGTTCGACGTCGAAAAAACGTCCCCCCTGCGCGGGCCCTCGTGGTTGAAAGCGCGTGTTATGACCGTCTTGAGGCCGTAGCTCTTGTGATACTGGAACGCTATCATGTCCTCCGCGACTTTGCTGACGCCGTAAGGACTCAGCGGCCGTAGCGGGTTTGTCTCCTTTATGGGAGTTTCATTGGGCAGAACAAGCCCATATTCCTCGCTGCTGCCTGCAATCTGCACAACAGGGTTGACGGACGACGATCTAACCGCTTCCAGAAGGTTCACCGTGCCCACTATGTTTGTGGTTAGTGTCTCCTGCGGCGCGTGGAATGATGTATGAACAAATGACTGGGCTGCAAGATGGAATATTATGTCGGGCTCCACGGATTTTATGGCTTTCTCTATGCTGTAGCTGTCGCGTATGTCGGTTTCTATCAGTTTTACCCTGTCCTTTATGTGATTTATGTTGTCCAGCCTGCTTCTCCACCTGATGGTACCGTACACATCGTGGTCGGCAAGCAGGTGTTCTGCAAGGTGCGAGCCGACGAAGCCTGTTATACCCGTTATCAATGCTCTCATTATATCACTCTCTTTTTGAAAAGTCTTTAAAAAACATGCTCAGTTCGTGTAAGATTTGTATATCTCCTCTGAAACTTTCCTGTATTTGTACGCATTCGAGTGTTTTACTGCACGGGACGCGAGTTTTTTCCTCAGCTGCGCGTCGTCCGCCAGGTGTTCTATCTCCATTCGCATGTTTTCCCAGTCTCCGTATTCGACAAGGATGCCGCCCGGTCCGACGGTCTCCGGCACCGCACCCACGCGAGTGGAAACGACAGGTGTGCCGCACATCATGGATTCCGCTATTGCAGAGCCGAATGACTCGTAGAACGTCGGACATACGACAATGTCGGATTTCGACAATATCTCTGCAACCTTCCCTGTTGGGAGGTTCGAAAGGACTTTTATGTTTCCCGTTGCGCCACGCCTTAGCTCCTGTTCAAGCGGCCCTGTGCCTATGAGGATGAAATCTATGTCCTTGCGTACAGAACCGATTTTTCTGAATATATCAAGGGCTATTTGCGGTCCTTTCCAGGGAAGAAAAGTGCCGAGATACGTTACTGTTGTCCTGGAGAATTTGCCGCCCCTGGGGTAGAATATGTCGTCATTTACCGGGCATGGAATTATCTTGTACCTTATTTTGGAATAGGCGCTAAGCTGGTTTTTCTCGTTGTTGTTAAATGGAAAAACCATTGAGCCCGAGAGAATCCGCTTGCCCTGCGTCTGATTGTACGCCGACATCATGAGGTTTTTGATTTTCGACGTCGGCGGGTGGAATGCAGCGGTGAGAAAGTGCCTGATTCCATGCTTCCTTGAGAAATTATACCCAGCTGTTGCCGGAAAGAAGCCGAAATGGAATGAATGAACTAAGTCAAAATTCCTTTCATTGTGCTCTTTTTCTATTTTTCCTGCCAGTTCTCCGGAATAGGAGAAATTAAGGGTGTTTTTTGTGGAGAATCTCCGTACCGATACGTATTCGAGTTCCTGGTCTGCTTTTCCCCATTTCTGGGCGGGCGCGAACACCGTGCCTGTGATTCCCTTTTTTTCATGCATGTGCTTTAACAGCAGGAAAAGCGCGTTGGATATGCCCGAATTATGCTGGCTTGGTGAAAATGAGGTTGTGACAAAGCAGGGTCTCATTGAATCACCTTGACTGCCTTGTTTTCATTTCCGGACTCAAGAATTGAAAGCGCCACAGCAAGCGCTTTTCTTGCTTCCTCAGGCTTCACGAGGGGTTTCTGGCCGCTTATGCTGTCGACAAAGTTCTGCAGCTCAAGCTTCAGCGGCTCTTCCGCCCTGATTGGGTGCTGGATAACCCTTCCCTCGGTCACGTTGCCCTTCAGTATTATGTCTTCAAACAGGTTCTTTGTTTTTCTTGAGTGCCCCGCATCGTTCGGCGCAGAATCCTGATTTTCATAAAACCACAGGTTCTGGCTGTGATAGTCGCCTCTAAGCATGCCGTTCGTTCCGTATATTTCTATTGTTCTCACACGTTTCGGCGACACCCAGCTGAACTCGCTTGAGCCGCGGATGTTCCCTATCTTGAACAGCACATTGGCGTATATTTCCTGCGAGCCCGTCCTTATGACATGAGCGAACACCTCATCAATGTCGCCTACCAGATAGCTTATGATGTCTGCGTCGTGCACCGCGAGGTCGACAAGAACCCCGCCAGGCGAACCATATAGCCTTTTTGGGAAAGGTCCCGCGCGCACCGTATTGACAAGATAAATTTCCCCGAGTTCCTTCACCATCTCTTTCATTCTGCTGATCACAGGATTGAACCGTTCAACGTGTCCGATTGTGAAAATTACGCCGTTTTCCCTTGCCTTTTCTATCATCATGTTCGCATCGTGAAGATTCTCAGCTATGGGTTTCTCAACCAGTATGTTTACCTTGTGTCTTATGCAGTCAAGAAAAAGTTTCTTGTGAAACTGGCTCGGAGCGGCAATGATTACGCCATCGAGCTTCTCCTTTTCAAGCATCTCATTATGGTCGAAGTAGTGGGATTTTGCGTTGAACGTGCCGGCTATGTCCCTGCATCTCTCTTCGTTGACCTCGGAGATGCATATGTCCACGTCCTTCATTGCAGAAAGCACCCGCGCATGGTTTGTGCCCATTGTACCTGCGCCTATGATTCCTATTAGCATGACACTTGAATATTTTTCAGCCTTAAAAGGCTTGGGAAAATTTTATAGTTGAACAGCCGCACCAAAACGTTTAAGAATCGGGCTGAATTAAGGATAGTAATGAAACCGCTACTTCAGATGTTGGAATCTATACCTGATATGGACGTTGAGAAATTTAGCGTGACGACCGGCTCGGAAAAAATCGTCAAGGATTTCAGCGTGTCGTCCGTGAAAAAAGTGCTGTTTATCATACCGCCTACGTTCGATTTTGGGGACTTTGTAGCTTCATCCCCCACAAATGTCGCCACGATAGCGGCGTACCTGAAGAACCTCGGCTATGAAGTGAATGTGATAGACGCCGGTGTGCACAAGATAAAATTTGAGGACATAGTGAAGATGACAAAGGACTACAAGCCTGACGTCGTCGCCATCGGGTGCAATTTCTCCACGTTGCACAACCCATCGCGCATGCTCGCTTCAATGATCAAGAGGGAATACAAGAATATTCCCATCCTTGTCGGCGGCAATCACGCCACGGCGATTCCTGAAATGATACTGAAGGATTCCGCAATTGATTTTGTTGTCCTGGGTGAAGCCGAGGTGGTTATGCCCGACCTGCTCAGCGCAATCGAGAACTCGTCGGATCTGAGAAAGGTGAACGGGCTGTGCATAAACCACAATGGGAACCAGGTAAGAACGCATCCTGCGGATTTTTTCAAGAACCTGGACGAACTGCCGCTTCCTGACTACACGTTGTTTGACATGAGCAAATACCCGCTCTACAACATCAACTCGTCAAGAGGCTGCATATTTCGCTGCACTTACTGCGCATCGGGCGTTATTTACAAGAGAAAATACAGGCCAAGGTCTGCAAAGAGCATAGTAGAGGAGATATCCCATCTTTCAAAGAACTTTGGCAAAAAAACCTTCTGGTTCTCGGACGACTTGTTCGGGCAGGACCACAAATTCGTGGAGGAGCTCTGCAATTCTCTTATAGACGGCAGGCACGACGTCCAATGGAGCGTTGTAACCCGCGCTACCACCGTTCCGATTGACCAGCTCAAGCTCATGAAGCGTGCAGGCTGCACCGGAATCAGCGTCGGTATTGAGTCGGGAGATGACGAGATGCTGAAGGTAATGAAAAAGGACACAAATGCCGATGCGTACAGGATGTCAATACCAAAGGTGAAGAAGGTCATAAGGACCCGCGGCTTTTTCCTTATAGGGAACATAGGAGAAACAAAAAAAAGCGTGTGGAAAACGTTCAAGCTCATCAAGGATGTCAAGCCGGATTATGGTACGTTCTGCCCGGTGGTTCCGCTCCCGGGGACCGAGATATACAGCCAGCTGATGAGCATGGGAATAATAAATCCGGAAACCCTGAACTGGGACAAATTCTACGGCATCGACCACGAAGGAAATTATGATGACGAATCGCTGCGCCTTACGGCAAGCTGGTGCGAATTATCAGCAAGCCAGATACGCGATTACTGCAATTATGGCAACATGCTATGCCTGATGGTTGCCCTCTCGCCTGTTGAGATTTTCAGAAGGATGAAGCGTGACGGCGTGCGGCAGCAGTTCAGGGACGACAAAGACAAGATAAGGCGGCTTTTCAAATATGCGATGCGCGAGCCGAGGGCTTTCTGCAGTACGCTGAAGATTCTGGCTACTGCGTGATTAGTTCTTTTATTCCGTTTTTGAGGCTGATTTTCGGCTCATAGCCAAGAATCTTCTTTGCTTTTGTTATGTCACCGACAAGGTCCCCTGTTTTTTTGCCGTTGTAGATTATCTTTGCCTTGTGCTTTGTTTCTTTTTCAATAAGGCTGACAAGCCCGAGTATGCTGGTGTTTTCCTTTCCTCCAATATTGAGTATGTTGAATCCCTGGAGGCTCATCGACTTGATGGTCGCGTCTATGGCATCCTGCATTGCGACAGGATTTATCACCGGCTTGCCTTCTGTATTCAGTTCTACAGTCTCCCCTGTCATGATTTTTTTAACGAGCCTGTTAACAAGTCTCCTGTCGTCCCCTGCGCCATAAGGGAAGAAGTACCTGAGAATTGTCACCGGAAAGTGAGACGAGTACTTTTTGCACATCTCCTCCGCCTGAACCTTTGTTTTTGTATACGCGTTGTCAGGCTTTGTTTTGTCGGTCTCTTTGAAAGGTCTGCTGCCGAAGCCGTATACGCCTCCCGTGGATGCGTAAATAAAAACGGCGTTGTTCTTTTTGGCAAGGTCGAGCATTTTTTCAGTGCCCTTGACGTTTATCCTGAATGCCCTTTCGGCATCGCTGCATTCTGTGTCTGCTGCAAGATGAAAAATAGCGTTGATATTCGAAACCTTCGGGAATCCGGGCTCCGTCAGGTTGAAGTCGATGGTTTCATATCCGGGCTTGTCATGCCGCATGTCCAGGCCAACAACCTCAAAGCCTTTTTTCTTCAAAGAAGACGCAAGCTGACGCCCGATATATCCGCTGTCTCCTGTTACGAGGACTTTCATAGTCACACCGAGTATTTCTCCCTGTACCAGTCGACGGTTCTTTTGATTCCTTCTTCCAGTGCGACAGTCGGCTTGAAGTTCATCAGCTGTTTTGCAAGCGTTATGTCTCCCAGGTGCCTGTCAACGTCACCGGGTCTCCTTTTTTCATGGGCCGGCGGTTTTGTCCAGTCAAGCTCATTGCATATCGCCTTTACCAAGTCGTTTATGGAGATCTCCCTGCCGCTTGCAACGTTCATTGTCTTACCGCGCGTGTTTTGTTGTTTAAAGGCGTCTATTGTCGCCCTTGCCGTGTCCTCAACGTACAGGAAATCTCGCGTCTGGGTTCCGTCGCCAAAAATTACCGGTGTCTCGCCTGACATGATGCGCTTTATTGTTATAGGTATCACGCCCGCATACGACTTGTCGTTCTGGCGGGGTCCGTAGTTGTTGAACGGTCTGATTATAACCATGTCGAGCCCGAACGTTTTGTAGTAAGAATGTACTAGGTGGTCGCAGGCCGCTTTGCTTGCCGCATAAGGCGTGCAAGGCAGAAGCGGGTGTGTTTCGCTCATCTTGCTGTGCAAAGCCGTGCCGTACACCTCGGAAGATGAATATTGAACAAGAGTGCCGAAGCGCCCTTCTCTTCCAAGCTCGCATATGACACGCGTTATGTCCACGTTTATGTCAAACGCCCATGACGGCTTGACCAGAGATACAGGAAGCGGAACCATTGCAAGGTTGAATACTACGTCGACGCCTTTGACTGCATTCTTCATTTTTTCATAGTCAGATGCGTCAATATTTTCTACAGAAATTTCCGGAAACGATGATTTTGCTTTATCGAGGTTGGATTCTTCCCCCAGAAAGAAGTTGTCAACAGCGGTTATCCCTCCCGGCTTCTCTTCTATTATTTTTTCTATCAAGTGGCTTCCTATGAAGCCCGCCCCTCCTGTAATCAGGACAGATTTGCCTTTTAGGGAAGTCATATAATCAGTGACTCGTAAATCTTCTTATATTCTGCGCGGATTTTTTTCCAGTCCATGTCCAGCGCTATTTTTCTGGCATGTTGCCCGTTAAGCGTCATTATCCTGAACTTCTTGCCGTCAAGATTCACAAAGCCGCAGGACTTGCCGAGGTTCGTGAGTTCAGAAAGTATTTGTTCGGTTGTTATCACGTCTATGCCGCATGCCATAGCTTCGAGCATGACAAGCGGGTAATCCGGTTGTTTGCTTATGTAAATAAGCGCTTTTGCAGAGTTGTACGCGTCCGGCATTTTCTCGCGGGAAATTTTTGTATAAGTCAGGTTTTTCGCGCTGTCACCGCTGACGCCAACCACTAGCATTGATTTTCCTTTTGCGAGTTGTATGCACTCCTTGAGCCGCGCCTTGACGGGGTTCGTGCTGACCCAGATGTATTCGAACTTCTTTCGTGACTTCATTGGTATGAACTTATCCGTGTCGACTCCGTTGTGCACGATACGAACCGGGGTGATTTTGTAGTCTCTTATAAGGCGTTCATTTATCGGTTTGTTTATAGCTACTACTGCATCGGATTTCTTTATGAGACGCGACTGCATCTGAAGCAATATCCATGCACCCAGGCGTTTCTTCCACCCCGCCGGAGGGTTCTCCTCAAAATAATTTTTCCACAATCCCTGCGCCGTCCAGATTATTTTCTTGTTCCGTGCGAGGCGGGTAACCCAGTACCCCGCGTTGTCGTTGGCGTGTATTATGTCGTAGTCGGAGAACCTGATTTTAATCGCTGCAAAAAACCCCCTGATTAAGGAACATGCACCGCCACAGCCAAGCCATTTCACGTCGCGGTCCAGGGAGAGATTTTTAACCACAGTTTCGATTCCACCGGTGGTATTGGTACTATAAGTAAGAATATAGCAGACTTTGGGCTCCATGATTATCAGATCCTGCTGTAATTCTTTTTGTAAGTCTCGAACTTTCCCGTAAGGTTTTTTTCAATTTCCGGAGGCACGGATTTTGAGTAGTTGCCTTCCTGCACAGTTTCGCCTCGCTCCCCCTTCTCAAGCATTCTGAGGGATTCAATCATCAAAACCTGTTCAGTATTCTGTATGCGAAGGAATATGTCAAGCAGCGTGTCGTCCTCGAACACGTTGATTTCTTTTCTTATTAAGAGTCTCCCACGGTCGATTTCCCTGCTGATAAGATGGCATGAAACTCCCTGCTTCATGTCCTTCAATATTGCCCATTTTATTGTGTCCAGCCCGCGGTTCTCCGGCAGCAGACCCGGGTGCATGTTCAGTATTCCGGTTTTGAACTGGTTGATTATGTTTTCCTTTATGATGCGCGCGCCAAGAATCACGCCCACGTCAAGATCGTATTCCTTTACAAGTTCCTCGCACTCCTTGCTGTTATGTGCGACAACGTGGTATGGTATTTCAAGTTTCTTCGCTATTTCCGAGGGATGCATGTATTCCATGTCTTTTTGCGACACGCGTATTTTTGACTGGTAGAAATTAAGCTGGACCGGGTCTGCGGCCAATATGCACTCTATCTTGTAGCCGTGAAGCATTAGCCACAGCAATCCTTCCTGGGTTTTCTTGTGCTTGAAGTTATATGCAAAGACGCCTATTCTCATCGCATCGCCGCCTTGACGCATTGTGCTATTCTTCCAAGATCATCTTCCGTCACTCTTGGATGAATCGGGAGGCTCAAAACTTCTTCAGAAAGCCTTTCAGAAACCGGAAGCAAGTCTTTGTAGCCGAGATTCAAGTAAAGTTCCTGCATGTGTATGGGTTTCGGGTAATATATTCCGTATCCTATATTGTTATTTTTCAGCTCGTTGATAACTTTTTGCCTTTTGCCTTCTGAAACCTTTATTGTGTACTGGTGAAAGACGTGTTTCCTGCCCGGCATAACGGCAGGCAATTCTATGCCTTCGGCGTCAGACAGCAATTCAGACAGAACAGCGGCATTTCTTATTCTTGCCGCATTGAAGCCGTTGATTTTCATGAGCTGCGCGCTGCCTATGGCAGCCTGCATCTCTGTCATTCTGAAATTGTACCCGAGAATCTTGTTGTCGTACGCGACGGTTGAGCCGTGGTTTATTATTTTTCTCGCCTCTTCTGCAACAGCATCGTCGCCTGTCGTGATCATCCCGCCCTCTCCTGTAGTCATGTTTTTCGTGGCGTAGAAAGAGAAGCATCCCGTTCCGAAGGAACCTGCATGCTTCCCGGAGAACTCCGCGCCGTGGGCCTGGCAGGCGTCTTCTATCAGAACCAGGCCGTGTTCTTCGCATATATTTTCCAGTCTTTTCATGTCGCACATCTGTCCGTACAAGTGCACCGCTACAATAGCTTTGGTATTGCCTGTTATTTTCTTCTCCACATCATCAAGGTTGATGCAAAAGTCGTCGTAATTGACATCGACAAAGACGGGCTTTGCGCCTGCGTGAAGTATGCTGTTAGCGCTCGCTGCGAACGAGAAAGAAGGCGATATAACCTCGCCGTTCGTGATGCCGTTGGCAAGCAGGGTCGTGTGCAAAGCCGTTGTCCCGTTGCTGGTGGCTATAGAATGTGATACGCCGCAGAATTCGGAGAACGCTTCCTCAAAATTTTTTGTCTCTTCGCCGCGGGCAAGGGTGCCGCTTTTCAGGACGCGTACGACTGCATTAACTTCTTCCTGTTCTATAATAGGATCTGATATCTTTATCATGGTAGCCATTTAACAAGAAACGTTTTAATCGGCTTTGTCTTTTATAGCTATTGGTACGGACGCCGAATTTATGGCGTTGCAAGAAAGATTCTTTGGTTTTGCTGCATTCAAGTTTGTCAAGGACCACCGTCCAAAGACGGTGGCTTGCTGAAATTTATGAATCCTTGAGCAATTCGCATTCACTGCTTTTGAACCACTGTTTGAAAAACAGTGGAATGTGAAGTTTCATTTGCTCTGCATTTAGACGCTCTGCGTCTTCCTGTCAAGCATTCTTTCCGCTGCGGTTCTTACAGCTTCCTCTGAGGTGTACCTGGTCGCCCATCCGAGTTTCTTTAGCTTGGCAGTATCGAGAAGGAATCTTGTGATGTCACCGGGCCACCCGCCGGAATTGCCTGTGTACTTTATTTCCGGTGTCAGGCCCATTTCTTCCGTGACTATCTCGGCTATCCTGTCCACCGTTATCGCGTCGGTTGTGCTCAGGTTGAAAATATTGACATCGTCATGTGCATGCTCGAGGGCGAAAAGTATGCCAGAAACGCAGTCGTCCACAAGCATGTAGGATTTGCTCTGTTTTCCGTCGCCCAATATTTCCAGTTCCGAGGGATTTTGCCTGAGCTTGTAAATGAAATCCGATATGACTGTCCTTCCTTTTTTCCTGCTCTTGTCGCCCACTATGTTTGCAAACCTGAAAATCCATCCCTTCATGCCGAACATGCTGCTATACGCGGAGATTAGTCCCTCGCAAGCCACTTTGCTCGCGCCGTAGAGCGACGTAGGCTTCAACGGCCCGTAATCCTCCGGTGTTGGCATTTTGCCGGCCTTTCCGTAGACTACGGACGACGAAGAAAAGACTATCTTTCTTACGTTGTTTTTTTGCATCGCATCGAGAACCCTGTATGTTGCTATTGTGTTCTGCTCGAGGTCCTTGTCTGTCCTTTCGCCGGGGATGAATTTGATGTCTGGATTCGCTGCCAGGTGGAATACTATGTCCTTGCCTTTCGTCGCCGTGTCAAGAACATCTTTATCAAGCACATCGCCCTCAATCAGCGTAAATGATGGATTACCCATGAACTCTTCTATGTGCTCCGATTTGCCGCTGCTGAAATTGTCCAGGACAGTCACATGAAACTTTTTCATAAGCTCCTTAACAAGTTCTGACCCAATGCATCCGGCCCCCCCTGTAACCAGAACGGAAAGATTATTTTGGCTGTTCATACAAGTTCACTAGGAACATAATACTCTTAAAACCACTTCATAGAACCCGGAATTCATGTATGAATTCTTTTCTGGGTTCATACTATCCGGCGCATTTGTAAATGTCGAGGATTTTTACCGGCTTGTTTATAGTTGCCGAGACAGTGCAATTGTTTCTTGATGCATATTCAATAATATTTCCTCTCTCAAATCTTTCTTCTATGCTGCCATCAATGGCACAGTCTGCAGTCTCGTTGAACCGCTTGAAGTTCTGGTAGTAATAGCTTTCCAGCATGAAACGGTAATAGTTTCCCGCGTATACTGAGGTGCAATTTTCCCTGAGATAGGCTATTGTCTCTGTCATTCCCTCGGACGCCTTAGCTTCTGTGTCGAGCATGCCAAGCGGTTCCCAGAGCTGGTTATGGTACAGAACGTACGAAGGTGCGGCAAGCAGTGCCTGCACGAAGAGGGTTAATGATATGACGGCGATGAACATTGCCTGGCGTCTTTTCAGCAGACTGGCAGATCTCGCTGCGAGTATTCCCAAGAACGGGACCGCACCAGTTATATGACGATATGTTATATTTGTCAGCTGGAATGAGAGAAGAACAAGAAATACGATTGCAAACATAGCAATGAATTTGTCCTGTCTTGTTGGTTTTTTCGCCATACAGTATACGCTAAGCGCGAGCAGGAACAGGACAAGTATACTCTCCTTTGCAAGGAAAAGAAGGAGGTAGTTTATTGCAGGAAGCTTTAGGAGGATAGGGTACTCAACGTTCTCGAACACGCTGGTGAATACTCTGCGTGAGAAGGACAGCAGGATTATTGGTACATCACCAGATATCTGCTGGCTTCTTATCTCATTGCCGTACTGTACAGATATTGTTGCGTCAGTATGCAGCCTTGAGAAACCGAAGGGCCAGGCAGCAAGGAAAATGATAATCGCAAGCACGAATGATTTTAGTATCCAGTTGTCAATTCCGAGGTTGAAGCCGCGTCTGATAGAAAGCCTTATCCGCTTCTCATAAAGCGCATAGACAATTATGAATATGAATAGTATGATTGAGATGAATTTCGTGGCTAATGCAAGCCCAAGAAAAATTCCGAGCCATGCAAAAGAATACTTTTTCTTCTCATGGACAGCCTGCCATGTAAAGAATGCCGCCATCACATAGAAGAAGCTAAGCATGGTTTCCTGCTGCACATATCTGCTGAATTGTATATGTATTATTGAGAATGCGGTTATTGCTGATGCAAAAAGTGCGGTATTTTCACCGTAAAGCTTTCTTGAAAGCAGGAACACAGCAAGTACTGTCAATATACCAAACACTGCTGAGACGATCCTCATGCTGGATTCTGTGTCATTTATCATGACAGCTGCGCCGAAAATATATTTCGCCAGCGGCGGTGTGTCAAAAATGTAGTAATTATTTACGAAATTTCCGCTTGCATACTCGTCAGAAGCCTGTTTCATCTCGACTTCGCTGTAGCTGTAAGTTTCCCATGAGAGATCCTGTACCCTGAGAAATGTGGCAAGAACAACAACAATAACAAGCGTGAGTAAAACCGTTTTTTGCGACATTGCCATTGTAATTTAGTCGATGCTATGATTAAATATCTTCATGCGAGTGCCAGTTTAATTCGGAGGTGTATGAGTTGGAAGAACATCCTGATCGGGTCGAAGAACTTGATTTTTGTGCCCTCCCGATGTTCCCATTTTATCGACATTTCTTTTAATGAATATTTCTTGTGCCTTATCCTGTAAAATATCTCGACGTCGAATATCCATCTGTTTGACACCATGTTCTTGAAAAGTTCCTTTGCCGCAGATTTCCTAAATCCTTTGAAGCCGCAAAGGTTATCCTTGACATGTATTCTGAAGATAAAGTTCGCCCAGAAGTTGAATAGCTTTCCCGTCGTCTGCCGCAAAAGCGGCTGATCAACATTTGACTCATAGTTTGTTCTGTCGCCGACTACCACATCGAATTGGTCGAGCAACGGGAGCATTTTTTTAATCTCCATTGGGCTTGTTGATCCGTCCGCGTCTATGAAGATTATCTTTTCGCCGGTTGCAGCAAGCATTCCTTTCTTGATTGCGAACCCTTTGCCCATGTTCTTTTTGTAGGTTATTATACGAGCTTTCCGGAAACTTTTCAAAATATCAAGTGTTCTGTCAGTGGAGCCGTCATTCACAAAAATTACTTCGTAATCCTTGAGTGTTCTCGTCAGATTTGAAAGCTCACCAAGAAACGGTTCTATGCGGCTCTGCTCATTGTATACTGGCACCACAATCGATAGCTTTGTCATCTGATTTGATTTCGAATCTAGACTTTATAAAGAGTTTAAAAAGCACAATGTATCAGGTGGTTACGCCAGCATCTTGTCTCTGATTTTCCTCTCTATAGGAAAGTGATAGAAGTTGTGCTTGAATCTGAACTTTGCTATCGGATTGTAGATGTCGAACAGAACTTTTCCGCGTCGTGTGCTTATCTTGTATTTGACATTCTTATTCATGAAGTAGGATGTAAAATTGATGTTGTCTATTATCTTGAGTCGCTTCTTGTCGAGCCAGGTGGGGGAGTTCTTCGTCCATCCGTCAAAATCGAAGTTTGCCCATTCATTAAGGCTTGTTGGCTGCTTGAATCCTCCTTGTATAGAGAGATCCCACGCCTCCGTTCCAAGATAAGGGCAGAAGGTGAAGAACAAACAGTACGCGTTCTTGTTCTCCTTCATAAGCTGGAGCGCAAGCTCCTTGCTCATGCGTATGTCCTCCTCTGTCTCTGTTGGATAGCCAAGTATAAACGTGAACTTTGAGACAATATTCAGCTTCGCAAGAATCCTGTTCGCCTTGACAAAATCCTCGACCTCCTCATCCTTTTTCATCAACTTTATCATTCTTGGCGAGCCTGACTCAATGCCGACATCAATGTTCTTGCATCCGCTCTTCACAAGCAGCTGCTGGTATTCCTCGTCCATCCTGCATATAGCATCGGCGCGTATTCCTAGTGTGCCCCATGCGAAGTCATCAAACTCGTTGACAATTCCGCGCAGTATTGTTTTCACCCGGTTTGGGTCTGTACCGAAATTGTCATCTTGGAAGAAGAAATCGCGTATTCCATAAGTGTCTATAATGAATCTTATCTTTTCAAGAACGCGTTCTGCAGAGTAGCATCGCCATGTGTTCTTATGGACCGCAGGGTCGATGCAGAATGTGCATCGGAACGGGCATCCTCTGCTGGTTGTGAGTATTATCGACTGTCTGCTCCTGAAATCAACTGCATAATATTTCTTCATGTCAACAAGATGATACGGCAGGTCCGGAAGCTCGTCTAGATTCTTCAGGTTGGGCCTGCTTTCATTGATTACAACATGTCCGTTTTCCCTAAAACCAATACCCTTAACGTTCCGCAGATTGCCTTTCCTTTCAAGAGTGTGTACAAGTTCGGCAAAGGTGAGCTCGCCCTCTCCAATAGTTATTATGTCTATCAACGTGTCTCCAAGAGTCTGGTGCGGCTGCATTGTCGGATGCATTCCACCCCACATAACAGGTATGTCCTTGTTGAAGTCCTTGACAAGCCGCGATAGCTCCAGTGAATATTTCAGCTGCGGACCTGTCATTCCAGTCGTCCCGACTACGATAGGATTCAATTTCAGCTGTTTCTCGAGTTTCTCTTTCCAGTCAGACTCGACGCGTTGGTCGATTATCGTCACTTTGTAACCTTCTTTCTCTGGGATTGAAGCTATTCCAAGCAATCCTTCGGGTATTCTTGCACCAAGATAATCCCAGCTCCCGGTGCGAGGTTGCACAAGAACGATATTTCCCGATTCTGACATCATATCACCAAAACAATGTTATCTATTAGGTTATAGACTATTAAAATTTAGCTGGTTTGCGAAATTTTGCAAGTTATCCCAACTTTCCTGCTGTTGACTATTGCGAAGAACGGCTCGTCCTCGCATAATTTTGATATGTTTATTATTTTCTCTTCTTCATACATTGAATAGAATGCAAGGTATTTCACCTGTCTCTCCCGTAAGAATTTCTCGTTGAGCTCCGGCCTGCGGAGGAAACTAGCTTGCCCAGATGGAGCAAGGTAAAGCGAGATGTCCCTGTCCGACCAAAGTTCGGTGTAAGGATAATCTCTTTCTCTAACTGCATCTATAAGCTGGCTTGTGGCAGATGAGTTCATTGTTATCAGAAAACTCGTGCCGAAGAGGAAGAATATTGATAATCCCGTAGCTGCCCCGATGAGCAGCTGTCTATTTTTGGGCACAAATATGAATACTGTAGCCAGAACGAAGAAGAATGCTACGGAAGTGGGTGAATAATACGGTAGCATGTCGTTAAGGCCAGTTAGGTACGCCAGCAACAGTGCTACGGTTGCGCCGAATATTATGTATTGCATGTCATTACGCCAAAGTTCGCTTACAAGCTTCGCAGAAAGTATTATTGCTGGTGCGATTCCTATGATCATGAGCCGTTGAAAATCCTGCCCACTGCTCAAGAAAGCGATGAGAAATGTAATACCCAGCCAGCATGCGAGTATGTAGAAGGGCTTGTCACGCTTCAGTCTGGCAAGGGCGATAAGCATCAATGCCGCAAAAAACGGTGTCAGCTGCCAGGCGAATGATGACATGTAAAATATCTTTTCATATCCTGTCTCCTGGTATCCGGTACGTGCTGTCATGAATGACTTGACATAGCTGTCGAAGAAATTGAACTCGTCATTTGAAACGCCTGTGAGAGCCTCATTTATTGGAAATGAAAAATAAATCGCGAGCAGCGAAAGAACACCTGCCGAAACTATGAAAAGAAAGGATTTGCTGAATTTTACCCTGTCTCTGTGAAGGTAAGCGATGACAAGCAAAGCAGGGAGAATTGCGAGCGCCGAGAGCTTCGTCAGGAAGCCAAGCACTGTCATGATGACAAAGAGTGACAGATAGATGTTCTTTTTTCCTCTAAGGTATTTCAGGAAGAAGAATACGGATGCGGCAGTTGTCAGCATCAGAAAATTATCGCCGAATGCAATTGATGATGCGTAGAAATGGTATCTCAACAACGCTGCTAAGAGGGCTGCTATGACGCCAACCTTCTCCGAATAAAGGTGCCTGCCAATGAGATAGATAAATACTATGGAAAGCAGTCCGAAAATTATCGGCAGAAATATCATAAATGCGTTAAATCCGAAAATCGAAGCCCAAAGCGAATAGAGCAGGGTTCTCATCGGGGGGTGGGTGAAGTTGAAGAATAGTCCGTCATCAATGTACGTCATCTCCCCATTACTCGTCTCGCTTGTTGAATATACCGCTGCCCTTCCTATCTCTGCAAAATTCCTCGCCGGACCGGCGGTGTCTATTGCGTCGCCTGTGAAATATGTGCCAAAGAAAGCGGAGCGTATTACCAATGCAAGAATAAGTATCGCGACAAGTTTTTTCATCTCGTCACCCGCCATTTAGCGATCTTTGCAAGCAGCTTGATGTGGTTCTTTATCTCCTTTGTATTGCTCAATTTAGACTCGCCGTATATCCGTGTTGTCAGCGTCACCGGGACTTCGATGACATTTCTCCCTTTCTTTATCATGTCAAAGAGGATTTCTGCGCATATGTCGAATCCCCTGCTTTTCATGCTTATCCCCTTCAATGCATCGCGCCGATAAAGCCTGAATATTGAACTCATTGCAGTGATGTTCCTTCCGAGAAGCGTACTGTAAAGAGTATTTACTGACTTGCTTAGGAATTTTCGGTACCAGAGAACTTTCGTTCTTCCCCCCTTGCCGAAATGTGTCCCGATCACGCAGTCGTAATCGCCGCTATTGTATTTGGTTATAAGTTTTGGAATCTCCCTTGGATGAAAGGTGAAGTCTGCGTCCAGGAAAATTATCAGGGTGCCTTTTGCGCTCTTCACGCCCGTCCTTGTGCCCGCTCCAAGTCCCATGTTTCGCGGATGCTGAACCATGCGCACATACCTGTATTTTTTCTGAAGCTTCCTTACTTCATCAGCAGTGCCGTCCGTTGAACCGTCGTCAATAACCAGGATTTCATAGCGCATACCGACGCCTTTCAGGACGGGTATCAGCTCTTTTTCAATGCGCCTGATGTTCTGCTCCTCATTGCACGCGGGAATGACGACGGTAAGCGACTCTGGCATGATCTCACCAGTCGTATTTGAATATTGGAAAGCCCTTGCACAGTTCTAATATATCCGACTTAACCCTTTCTTTTGTTGCGGCGTCGTTTGCGTGTTCGATTGCTTTAGAAATAAAGCCCGCTATATCCTTCATCTCGCTCTCCCTCATGCCTCTTGTTGTCAGTGCGGGAGTACCAAGCCTTATCCCGCTCGGATCATAAGGCTTTCTTGTGTCAAACGGTATAGTATTTTTGTTCACAGTTATGCAAACGTCTTCCAGCGCCTTCTCGGCTTCTCTTCCTGTTATGTTCTTGTTCTGGAGGTCGATGAGCATCAGGTGGTTGTCAGTCCCGTCAGTCACGAGCTTGAACCCGTGAGCCATGAGGGATTCCGCCAGCGTCTTTGCATTTTTAAGTATCTGCTGGGCATACCGTTTGAATCCCGGCTGCATGGCTTCGTGAAGGGCAACTGCAATTCCTGCTGTTGTATGATTATGAGGGCCGCCTTGAAGTCCGGGGAATATTGCCCTGTCAATTAGTGTGGGCAGATTTTCCCTCGGGTTAGCGCCGTCAGGAAGCGGTTTCAAAGGTTCTGACGGATTTCCGTTGCACATTATCATGCCGCCTCTAGGTCCTCGAAGCGTCTTGTGTGTAGTGGTTGTTATAACATCTGCGTGTCCTGCAGGTGATGGAACTACCTTGGCAGCAATCAATCCGGCCTCATGTGCGATGTCCGCGACGAAGTAAGAGTCTATGCTGTGCGCTATCTCGCCTAGCCGCTTGTAATCATAAATCCTCGGGTATGCTGTCGCTCCGCAGAATATCAGCTTTGGCCTTTCCTGTTTCGCCTGCGCTTCGAGCGCGTCGTAGTCTATCGTACCGTCTTGCCCTGTCTTGTAATTTACAGCATTATAAAATCTGCCAGAAAAATTCACATTCCAGCCGTGAGTAAGATGCCCGCCGAAAAACAGATGAAGTCCCATTACCTTGTCGCCCTGGTTGAGAAGCGCAAAGTATACCGCCTGATTTGCCGGACTGCCTGAGAGCGGCTGGACGTTTGCATGGCTCACGCCGAAAAGTTTTTTCGCGCGGTCAACGGCGAGCGATTCAATCTCGTCAATGAACTGGTTGCCTCCGTAATACCTTTTTCCCGGATAGCCTTCGGAATACTTGTTAGTAAGTATCGAGCCCATGGCTGCCAGAACAGAATCGCTTACATAATTCTCGGAAGGAATCATTTCAAGTCCGTTCTTCTGTCTGTTTGCCTCTTTTTGCATTGAAGTGTAAATTTCGGGGTCGGATTGCTCGAGCATATTGCCACCTTCTTTTTTAATTCTATAATCTGTCATTTTTAATAGGTATATAGTGAACCCACAAACATGCCTGAATTCTTTTGTGGGTTCACAGATAGCTCACAAGGGAGTGATATTATCCAGATTATTTCCTTGTAGAGCTATAATCCGTTCCTCCGTAAGTATCATGTCAACAGGCACGTCATTGCTTTCCGTGTCGATTTTGTCCACTATCTGGAAGTCGAACGCGAGTGCTATTTTCTTGCCGGCGGTTTTTGCAAGGAACCTGTCAAAATATCCGCCGCCGCGTCCTATGCGGTTGCCGTTTTTGTCAAAAGCCGTGCCCGGAATTATAATCACGTCGAATTCATTTTTGGCTGAAACTTCCATCGGCTCCGGAATGCCGAAAGCGCCCGACTTGAGTCCGCTGCTGAATGTCCCTGGCACGATGTCGCCGTCCCTGATGACAGGACAGTAGACATTCTTTCCCAGTTTTACGGATTCGCGAATCACTTCCGACGTATCGACTTCGTGCATGTCTGACAGGTAAATGAATATGTCGCCGGCAGTCTGAAAGTCCTCGAGCAAAATGAGCCTTTCCTTTATGATTCCGCTCTTTATTTTCATGTTGGTATGGGATTTTAACTCTTCGGATTTCTGTTTTCTGACTGTTCTTTTGTCCGTGTGTATCACCTGTTTTGCACCAGATACGCATTCAGGGTGTTCTGCACCAGCATAGCTACCGTCATGGGTCCGACACCGCCGGGCACCGGCGTAATTGCAGCCGCCTTTTCCTTTACAGAAGCGTCTGCGTCGCCTACGAGCTTTTTGCCGTCCCTGTTTATGCCGACATCTATAATTATTGCATTTTCTTTTATCATGTCGCCCTTCAGGTAATTCGGCTTGCCGACTGCAACAATTACTATATCAGAATTCTTCGTTATATTTTCTATGTTCTTCGTTTTAGTGTGACACATTGTAACGGTAGCATCCCTGTTGTAAAGCATGGAATAGAGCGGCTTGCCAACATGCGCGCTTCTGCCTATGATTGCAACGTTGGCGCCGCTTATCTTTGTATTTTCTTCGAGAATTTTGATTATGCCGTACGGTGTGCATGCCGGCATGCTTTCGTCGCCGTAAGCGAGTCTTCCGAGATTGAAGGGATGCATGCCGTCGACATCTTTCATCGGATCCAGAAGTTCAATGAATTTCTGTGTGTCGAGCCCGGGGAGGGGAAGCTGGATGAGTACGCCATTTACTGACATGTCATTGTTTAGTTTTTTTAGAAGACTTGCCAGAGATTCTCCGTCGTCCGCTCTGTGTATCTCTGCCTGCATTCCGACCGACTCGCATGTCTTTTTTTTAATCTTCACGTATGTCAGAGAAGCTGGATCGTTGCCGACAAGTATAGTTGCTAGTTTTGGTTTGATGCTGTTTTCTCTAATATATTTTTTTGTCTCTGAAAGGTATTTGTCAGCCGTCCTTTTTCCGTCTATGATTTTGCATGACATCCAAATCATCTCAGAATTATATCGACGATTTTCTTGCTACTTTTTCCGTCGCCGAACGGGTTCTCCCAGTTGCGCTTCCTTTCCATCATTATATCAGCGCACTCCACTATCTTATCCGGGTCCGTCCCTGCAAGTATGTTTGCGCCGACATCTATCGTCTCGGGCCTCTCTGTATTTTCCCTGAGTGTTACACATGGCACGCGGAGCACGCAGCTTTCTTCCTGGACGCCGCCCGAGTCGGTAAGTATGAGGCTTGCTTCCTGTTCAAGCTTTAGGAATTCCATGAAGCCGATAGGATCAATGAGTACTACGCCCTCTGGTGGAACAATATCAAATCTTTCCATAAGTTTTCTTGATCTGGGATGGACTGGATAAACTACAGGCTTGCCGAACTTGTTGTGCACCCTGCCGAATGCCCCCATGACATTGGAGAACTTTTCTCTTACATCAGCATTCTCCTGTCTGTGAAACGTGGCGAGAACATATCCCCGGTCCAGACCGAGTTTGTCAAGTATTTCATTTCTGGATGAAGTTTTCACGGCATCATTCAGAGCGTCGACAATGGTGTTGCCTGTGACGCTTATCCTGCTTCTGTGTATGCCTTCCTTCAGCATGTTATCAGCTGCGCGCTGAGTCGGCGCAAAAAGAAAATCAGAGAGATGATCGGCTATTATCCTGTTCGCCTCCTCAGGCATCGTCCTGTCGTAGCTCCTCAATCCCGCCTCGACATGTCCAAGCATTACATTGATGTTTGTGAATGGAGCAGTTGTCGCAAGTTTTCGCGTCGTGAGTGAGCCTGCGAGAGTGCTGTTTGTGTCGCCCTGTGTTAGTACAATGCCGGGTTTCTCGTCAAGTATTATTTTCTCGATATCAATTAGCATTCTGCCGGTATGCTCGCCCTGCAGGAATGGCGCGGAAGATCTTATTCCAAGGTTATATCTTGGTGTTGGGAGACTGAGTTGCTCGAAGAATACCTTCTCCATCTCATAATTGTAATGCTGTCCTGTGTATATCAGAAAATAGTCTGCTCCGCGGCTTTCGAGTTCCTTTATCAGCGGGCTTGTTTTTATGATTTCAGGTCTTGTACCGGCTACAATAGCTACTTTGCTGGGCATATGAACAAGTCCGGATGAAAAGATTTAAACCGATTCTAGGACAAAACCAAAAATCTCTCAAACCTATTAAGCTTTTCTTTGCGTATCTCACTAATGGACATTAGTGTGATTGTTCCAATACACAACAGCAGACATTTTCTTTCTGATCTTGTAAAATCTTTGACGAATCAGGACTATCGCGGCAGCTATGAAATAATATTTGTTGATGACGGATCAACAGACGGGACAGACACTCTGATGAAGAGTCTTGCAGGAAATGTTTCTAATATCAGGCAGAAAAAATCAGGTCCTGCTACGGCAAGAAATCTCGGAATAAGACATTCACGCGGCAGGATACTTGCATTCACTGATAGCGACTGCATACCCAATAGGAACTGGCTCTCAGAACTGGATAGGGCGTTCAAGGGCGGCGTGAGTGCGGTTGAGGGAAAGGTTGTCACAAAGGGGCGTATCTATTCGGATTCCCATTTCATTTCCAGCAATGGTGGGATGTTCCTTACGTCTAACATAGCCTTCCTGCGCCGTTCTATCAGGGGTTTCGATGAGCGATACCAGTACCCTAACAGGGAAGATTCTGACATTGCATTCGGCATTTTATCAGGCGGCAAAACGATTGTTTTCACGAAGAAAGCAGTCGTGAGGCACAGATTGCTGAAAAGTTCGCTTTTTGGGATGCTGAAGAGAAAGTTGTACTTCGAGTCTGACGTTCTTCTTTTTAAGAAGTATCCGTATCTTTACAGGAAGTATATCAGATTCCCTTTTGAAAGATTCACACCCTTATACATTATCTTCAGCGTGGCAGGATTCATAAATCCGCTGCTATGGATAGGTATTCCGCTCACAGCTGCTGCAGAAGTCAAGTACAGAAAATATAAGTTCAGCGCCGTGTCTTATATAAAATTCTTGATCGCGCAGGCTGTTGGAAGCTTTTTGAATTTGTTCGCTGTTGTTACCGGCTGTGTAAGGTACCGAGTGAATCCAATCAGGCTGATTCTCTGAAATATTTGATTGTTGACTTCATGCCTTCCTCTATTCCAACACTTGGCTTCCAGCCAAGGATTTTTCCCGCTTTGGCTATGTCTGGTTTCCTTCTCGTGGGATCGTCCGTCGGAATTTGTCTGAAAACTTTCTTTGATTTTGAATCTGTCAGTCTGATAACAATATCCGCTAGTTCAAGCATAGTTATTTCATTGGGGTTTCCCAGGTTTATTACTTCACCCGCCGATTTTTCGCTGAACATTGCGCGTTCTATGCCTTCCACCATGTCTGAAACGTAGCAGAAGGAACGTGTCTGTCTGCCGTCTCCGTATATTGTAATCGGTTTGCTGGAAATTGCCTGATTCACAAAATTCGGCACGACACGCCCGTCATTCTTGTTCATTCTTGGACCGTATGTGTTGAATATCCTTATGATAGTCCAATTGACTCCGGGAAAGCTAGAGACTAGCGCTTCCGAGAAACGCTTCCCCTCATCATAGCACGCCCTCGGCCCGTTTGGGTTGACATTTCCCCAGTAAGTTTCTTTCTGCGGATGTTCTTTTGGATCCCCGTATACCTCGGAAGATGACGCGTAAAGGATTTTGGCGTTATTTTCTTTTGCGAGATTGAGAAGATTGAGGGTGCCGACCGAGTTCGCCATAAGTGTTTCGACAGGATATTTTTGGTAGTGTACCGGACTTGCAGGAGATGCCATATGAAAAATAAAATCTACACTGTCTATATCAACCTGTTTTGTTATATCCTGGTGGATGAAAGAGAAACTTCCGTCTTTTTCAAATTCCTTCAAGTTGTTTCTTTTTCCTGTTATTTCATTATCAGCACATATCACATTGAACCTTTTTTTCAAGAGGTCTTGGCAAAGCCAGCTGCCGATGAATCCCGAGCCGCCGGCTACTAGGACAGTTTTTTTTGTTTTCATGCAATCACTTTCTGTTGTTGGAAGGCGGTATTATAAGCCCGTCATGCGCCATCTTATTGGCATTCTCATACGCCTCTATAGTGCTGATGTCTATCCAGTACGGAAGTTTTGTGACAAATCCTGCAAGCTTGTCGTCCTTTGCAAGAAGAGGAAAGAGTGAATTCTCGACTTTTATGCTCTCCCTAGGCAGCATATCGAAGACGTCGCCTATCTCAAGTATGTAATATCCGCCGTTCGCGAGCCTTGACGGGGCGTCCTCGAGCCGCGGCTTCTCCACGAAATGTTCGACAAGATTGAAGCCTTTTGACTGTTTTATTTTTGCAATTCCGAACCTGTTCAGCTGGTCTGCAGGCGCCTCGAACAGAAGTACTGTTGCGGATGTCCCGAGCTCTGCGCGGCATTTATCATGGTAGTCTATCATGGACTTGATGTCAAATTGCGTCAGATTGTCGCCGTAAACGACGATGATCCTGCCGCTGCGGATATTCGTCTCCTCAAGTATGTATCTTATGTCGCCGGCAGTCTCCCTTTGCGGCGTCGGTATCGTGCGCACCTTGCACGGGTAGTTCATGTTCTTGAGGTACGAATCGATTGAAATGCCGTGTATGTGGGAAAGCGTCCTTTCCTCCGTGTCCTCGCCTGTCGTGCCGGACACCGCCACTATAATCTCGTCTATGCTGTCGTCCAGTACGCTCCTTATCACCCAGTCAAGCATGGGCTTGCCGTGAACAGGCAGCAGGGGCTTTGGAATGCCGTATGTCAGCGGTCTCAGCCGCGTCCCTTTGCCCGCCGCAAGAATTATCGCTTTCACCAGCAAACACCCTCATAGCCGCTTACCTTTTCCGGATCGAGTATTTTCCTTCCTTCAATTATTATTCTATTGTTCATGGCACTAAAGTCCTTGTCAGTGAGCGAAGCGAATTCTTCCCAGCCCGTGAGTATCAGGCATGCGTCCGCCGCATTCAGCGCTTCTGCTGCGCTGCCCGTATAAGTGAGGTTGGGGAATATCTTTTTCATGTTCTCCGAAGCTTTCGGGTCGTAGCATCTTACGCTGCAGCCGCGCCTGAGAAGCTCAGTTACTACAGGAATTGACGGGGCGTCCCTGACGTCGTCCGTGCCCTCCTTGAATGCCAGCCCGAGTATTGCTACAGCCCTGTTGCGTATATCAGCTCTTTTTTCAAGAAGTGAAACTATCCTTAGCGGCTGCGCGGCATTGACGGAAAGCACGGTTTCAAGGATTCGTGATTTGTCGCCGGACTCGTCGGTTTTTCTGAGCAGCGCGCTTACGTCTTTTCCGAAGCAGCTGCCTCCGAACCCTATGCCTGCCTGAAGGAAGTGCCCGCCTATTCTTTTGTCGAGCCCCATTCCTTCCGCAACTTCATTGACGTCGATGTCCAGTGTTTTGCAAAGGTTCCCAATCTCGTTGATAAACGTTATCTTGGTCGCAAGGAACGCGTTGGAAGCGTATTTTATGAGTTCGGCTGTCTTGATGCTGGTGCGTTTTATTGGACAGTTGAAGCTGCTGTAAAGTTCCTGCAGCCTGTCGCATGACTCCCTGTCATATCCGCCTATCACGATCCTGTCTGGGTTGAAGAAGTCGTCAAGCGCTTTTCCTTCCCTCAGGAATTCGGGGTTCACGCATACGCCGAAACCCTTGCCGACGGTTTTGCCAGAAACCCTTTCAATTGCAGGGATTACGGTATTCTCAGTGGTGCCGGGGAGCACGGTGGATTTAACCACGACTGTGGCGTCGTTGTTCTTTATGAAATTTCCTATGTCCTCTGACGCCTTCTCTATATATTTCAAATCAATGTTTCCGTCCTGTTTCGAAGGCGTGCCGACCGCAATGAAAATGAAGTCGGTGTCCTTGACCGTTCCGATATTTTGTGTCGCGGAAAGTTTTCCGGTTTTTACAGCTTTTGCAAGAAGTTCTCCGAGCCCTTCCTCGTATATGGGAGGTTCGCCGCGGTTGATGCAGTCGACTTTGTTCTTGTCGACATCTACGCAGATTACTTCATGTTCCAGAGACGCAAAACCTGCGGCGGTGCACAACCCCACGTAACCCGAGCCTACAACTGTTATTCTCATTGACTATCAGTTTAAACAGGGGGTTTTAAAAACATTTAGAATGTTGCAGGAATTGCTCCAAAAATCCGCTATTTTCCGCTTATCAATCCCTTGATTACAAGCTTGGCGGCCCTTGGTATGTCTTTTTTCTTGATCGTGGTCATGTTCGCGTAATAGTACGCGCGCACCCTTTCCTCCGCCGTATATTCGGCTGTGTCAAATACGGGCTTCGGCCTGGCGCCGATGTGGAACCCTTCTTTCCAGTCGCGCAATACCCTTGCGCTGGAATCTTTCTTCACCTGTTCCCATACCTCCGTGCCCGGATAAGGAACAAGAATTCCCCACGATGCCGTTATGCCGAGGCGTTTGGCGAACTCCATGCTCCGCTTGTCAGCTTCGTATGTGCTGCCTATGAGCCCTATTATGAAGAATCCGTGAACTTTTATGCCGGCCGCCTGCGCTAAGCGTATTCCTCGTTCCACGTCTGCCAGTTTTTCTCCTTTTCGTATCTTGTCGAAAACTTCAGGGTCCCCGCTTTCAACGCCTATGGACATCGCGTAGCATCCTGCCTGTTTCATCAGCGAGCACAGCTCCTCATCAAGCCTGTCTGCGCGTATTCCGTTGGGACATGTCCATTTCATGTCAAGGTTTTCCTCAATGAAAAGCCTGCAGATGTCTTTTGCCCTGTCCATCTGGAGCGTGAAGTTGTCGTCAAGCACCTTGAATTCCTTGCTGCTGTATTTCTCCTGCGCATATCTCAGCTCGGCAAGTATATTCTCTCCAGACCTTGTCCTGAACTTCCTTCCTATGACTGTCGGGACGTTGCAGTATGTGCACGTATACGGGCATCCCCTTGAAGTAACAAGAGGCCAGTTTTCTATCTTCTGTATCTCGCCGTTGATGTTAACCGAGTCAAAATCGTCATAATTTGGAAATGGCAGGGAATCGAGGTTGGAAATCCATTCGCTTGCGTGGTTTTGCACGACTTTTCCGTCTTTCCTGTAAATGAGCCCGGTGATTTCCGAGGGTTCTTTCCCCGACAGTATCTCTCTGAAAACGTACTCAGCCTCGCCGAAAACCCCCATATCAAATACGGGATTGTCAACGAGGAGGTTATAGCCGTCCACCATCACGTGAGGCCCGCCTGCGATTATTTTCGTCTTCGGGTTCAGTTTTTTCACCATGTTTGCCACCATGATGGATTCGTCAAGCGTGAACGACTTCATGGATATGCCGACGAAGTCCGCGTCTCTTGCAGACTCGAGTCTTTTGTCGAGGTTTCCCGACCTGTTCACGAAGTCAACGACGTGCACCGTGTGTTCGTCGCGTATACTCGCGGCTATAGAAGCTATGCCGTTGTTGAGCCCTTCCCACACCCCTTTCGGATCTACAAATACAACTTTCATGTTATCACCCTGTAAGAAACACCAGAATTCTAAATTCATGTCTAGGTTCTTAAGTTAATAACACGACAATTTATTTTAAAGTGACATTGGTACAAGCTTCAAAATAAGAACGTCAAAAATCTGTTTTTTAAAGTGAATCCAGTAAGTTTATGTGTGGATTCACTTATAGTTCCTAAGGACAGTTTTTCCTTGGAGAACTATATAGTTCCTAAAATGGAAGGTTTTCTATGAGGATTGCTCTTTGCACGGAAATATTGTACCCTCTTTATGGCGTTGAGCGTCGTGTGTACGAGTTTGCGAGGCGTCTGCCGAAGTACGGTTTTGACGTCGAAGTCCTTACGTCCACGCAGCGCAGCCATTTCAAGCGCCTGAAAATCATCCAGGTAAGCAGGTGCACCATAACAAACCCGCCAAAGCGCAACTACGCTTTCTGCGCAAACTACATGTTCAGCCTTTTCCGCCAGCTCATGAAGCGCGATTATGATTTGGTGAATGCCGAAGGCCACCTTTCGCTGATTCCGTGTTCGGCTGCTGCTTCTTTGCGCAAGAAGGTTTCAATAGCGACGATACACGACCTATATCTCAGCGAATGGGGTAGCATGTACAAGAGCGCAGCCTCCCTGGCGGGTCTTCCGTTCGAGGCTGTGTCATGCAGGATGCCGTTCGACCACGTTCTTACAGTCAATTCTTCCCTGAAGGAAAAAATGAGCTCGGTTCTGAAAATACCCGAGAGAAAAGTGGAAATCCTGCACAGCGGGATTGACACGGGGTATATCGACTCTGTGAAAGGAAATGGGAAGGACGGTTCTGTAGTTTATGTCGGGCGCCTTGTGCCGCAGAAGGGCATTGAAATGCTTATCCGTTCATACGCAGTCCTCCCTGAAAATATAAGAAAATCTCACGAACTGAAGATAATCGGCGAAGGCTCGGAGCGCGGCAGGCTCGAATCTCTTGCAAAGTCGCTCGGGATTTCAGTCAATTTCACCGGAAAGATAGAGAAGCATGAAGACGTGCTGAAGGAGCTGAAAAAAGCGTCCCTGTTCGTCCTGCCTTCCGTGCGCGAGAGCTTTGGCATCACAATACTTGAGGCGATGTGCTGCGGGGTGCCGGTAATTTCAACAAGAACAGAAGGCCCGTCGGACCACATAAGGGACGGCGAGACGGGTTTCCTAGTCGGCGACGGTAGTGGGATGGCAGAAAAGATGGAACTGGTTCTGTCAAGCAGCGTGCTCCGGAAAAAACTGTCAAGGAACGGCAGGGAATATGCGGCAAAGCACGACTGGGAAAACATCACGAAGAACGTGGCGGGTGTCTACAAAAAAGTTTATGAGAGAAAGCACTAAACGGCCAAAGAAGGGTCATGCACGAAGACGAAGCTTCCCCGTGCAGCATATGGCGCCCAAGATTCGAAATCTCTTCCGTCTGTAAGTCCTCTCGGTCGTTCTTCTCCTTTTATGTAGACCTTGTATACAAATGTCCTGTCGCCTTCTGTTCTCAGTATAACTTCTACAGCACCGGGCATGTTTGGATCCCACCTGCCGAAATATGCTAGTTGTTTTTCTGACATATTCAATCCCAAGTTAAAATTTTACCTTGTAAAGCTTTACTTCCCCGCCCCAGTTGTTGACAAATTCAAAGTTCTCCAAACCCTGCCCGTTGAACAGGAACATCCTCGTGAACATTGCGCCCTCGAGCTGTTCGGGTATGTAAAGTATTGCGCGGTTTCCCGGCTCTATCCATACCAGTCCCGGTATGCGCGCATCGCTCTGCGTGTAAAGGCGGCCCTGTCCCGTATTATCGAAGTACAGGAACTTCTCCACCTTCAATGGCTCCGCAATACCCTGCTGCTGGAAGAACACCGTAAGGCTTCCGTTAGAGTCATAGAGCACAAACGATTCCTGCTGCGAAACCGGATAAGTGTAAATTATGGCGTTCTGCCTGATATCAGGCCTTGCCTGTCCAAGGGGAATGGAGGCGTACACGTAAGGCGTTCCTTTCTTGTCAACCGGATTCCATGTTGCAAAGTAAGTCCACCACGTGCTCTTCCCTATCAGGTCTGACGATGCTATGTAATACATTGAGTCGCAGCCTGGCTTCCTGTATTCTTTCAGTATCTCGACGGCAAGGCTTTCATTCGACGTGAGCAGGGTTGTGGAAATGTCCTGTATGCGCGCCGTTGTTTTGTTCCCGTCCTTGTAAAGGACTATGTGGTTGATGTTGCTGTCGTATTTTTCCACTACAAGCCCTTCCTGGCCGCTGCTGGTTGGCCTCGCATAAAGATCGCCCTGGGATGCGCCGTCGAAAACCACCGCGCGCCTTCCTATGCCGGTTATGAAATGCCCTGGATCCCAGTATGTGGCAACAACAGTGCATTCCGGGGTGTTGTTCTTAATCCAGTTCAGAGCGTTGAACCAGTTGTCAGACAGCACTGTGCCCTGAGCCGATGCAAGCTGCATGCCCGGAGAGAAGTACAGGTAATAGCATATCACGAATATGAACCAGAGGACAAATATGAGCAGCGCTTCTCTTTTTGCAACCTTCTTGGCGTAGAACAGTCCTCCTGCTATCAGGAGCACAACGACGAACCCTCCAAAAGATATCAAAATATTTTGCCCAAAAGTTGCAAGGGTAACAAGCACCGACAATACGAATGCCGCCGCAATGAATATTATGTTCTTTTCCATGTCAATCGCTCCAGCTCTTGTCCTCTCCGGTTCCCATTCTTATGAGTTTTGCAAGGAATATTGCGCTGCCTATGGCTAGCGGCGCTGAAAACAGCGTGCTGAACCTTATCGCCACTATCGTTGCGAGGAATGGTCCAAGGAACCACACAAGCAGCAGCAGCACCGTATCAACATGATGTCTCTTCTGGTAGTATGAGTAGAGAAGGTAAATCAGGGTGTAAATCATCAGGAAGAATGATGAGATGAGTATGGCGGGTCCGCCGACGACGCTGGTGCGCTCTATTATTTCGCGCGGTCCGCCGGATTGCTGGAGTTCCGCCACCGACACATATACGTTCGGGAACTGGTAGTCCTCGCCTTTTATTGACTGGAACTGTATCGGTCCCGCGAGCGCCGAGGTGATTTTCGTGTCGCCATACGACGGCACCGTCAGCGCGAAGGAAAGCGCGGTGTAGATGACGAAACTTATTATTATGTATTTTGTGTCGTGCCAGCCCAGCTTGACGTTTCGTTTCTTCATTATAGTGAAGAGCAGCTTGAGGGCAATGAATCCCGTGAAAAGCCACGTTATGTACCAGTATCCTGCCCATGTGGAGTACCATACCCAGAGCACAACAGAAGTGAGAACTGAATAGAGCAGCAGCTTCTTGTCAAGCCGTTTTGATTCACTGGCGTATTTGTACGTGAAAATCATTGCAGCCATGACTATCGTGGATACCAGTATGACTATTGCATCCGAGTCGGGGTCTCCCCCGAGGCTTCTCGACAGGTTGCTGATGTCGAAGACGTAGATGAATGCTGCAAGGACGCCCGCGCGCCTGTCATATAACATCTTGCCTATGAAGTAGAGAGGTATCACTGCTAGCGTGGCTAAAAATGGCGGGAAATATATCAGGAATTCCCATAGCTGCATTGGCGTTAGCGCGTTTACCGCCATGTAGCTGTACGCGCCTATGTAGAAATACGGGTACACCCATTCCGGCGGCCTGTAAAAGCCCACAGGCGCCAGCTCATAAGTGTCCAGTGTCGGCAGGACGCCGTTGTTAATAACTGTCTCGTCCATCCATCTGTAAAATACGTACGAGTCTATGTTCCTCAGGTAAGGCCAGCGGTAATCTATCAGGCGTACGTACATGCTGAGGAGCATTATTATGATTATGGCGACTACTGTCCACCTGCTTTTCATCAAATCCTTGAATTTTCTTCTCTTGATTTTCTCAGTCGTGTGAGCGTAGAGATAGTATAGAAGCGCTCCAAGAAGTGGGATTACAATGGCCAGGACCGCCCACTTTATGGGTTTTCGCGTCCTGATTATGTCCGACAGCGACCAGACTAGTGAGGTTATCCACAGCGCAATCAGAATGATGAAAGATGTTGCCAGAATCCCGGCTATTTCATGCGTCATTTAAACACTAACCAATTTTTCCTTATAATGGATAAAAAGCTATTTTATCGTTTTCTTCCGACAGCTATGTAATTCATGCCAGCCTCGAAATTCTCTGATACAGTAATAGAGAAGCCGTTTTTTCCCAGCAATTTCTCTATCTCTTTGGGGGTGAAGTAATGTTTGTGGTCTTCCGTGGTCTTTTCTTCCGTCAGCCCGAGTTTCACAAGAGTCTCCCAGAAAGGCTTGGCTCTTCCCATCGGCGTCGTTATTATTATCGTGCCGTCTTTCTTCAGCACCCTTCTTACCTCCGACAGGACTTTTTCCGGTTTCTCCAGGTGTTCTATGAATGCTATCATCGTGGCGACGTCAAACATACCGGACTTGAAAGGCAGCTTCTCGTCAATGCGTGTCCTCCTTATTGTTATGTTGCCGTCCTTCCTGTCCTTCACGGCTATGTCAATGCCGATGCCTCCCTTGATCTTGTCCTTTACGGATCTGAGAAGATAGTAATCGCTGCCGCATCCCATGTCGAGCATTGTGGCGCCAGCCGGCACGTATTCCGCCACTTTTTTGTTGCGTATCACCCTGAAAAATTTGACGAAAAATTTTGTTTTCTTTTCCGCGCTCGTCTTCTTTCGGTTCATTTAGAAAACTTGGTTTTATCCTTTTTAAGCTGTTTTTACCTAATTTTCGCATGTTGTCAGTGATAATACCAACAATCAACGAGGAAAAATCCATCGGCAGCACCATCAAATTCGTCGGCAAAGCGCTGAAGGGGGTGCGCCACGAGATAATAATAATCGACACGAATTCTACGGACCGCACTGTGAGCATTGCCAAGTCGCTCGGCGCGAAAGTTGTGAACGAACCCAGGCGCGGCTACGGGCGCGCGTACAAAACAGGCTTCAGGCACGCCAAAGGTGGGATAATCGTTACGCTTGACGCCGACTCGACATATCCGGTAGAAGACACAATGAAGCTCGTTTCTGCGCTTGAGAACGGCTTTGATTTTGTGTCGGGCATGAGGATTCGTTCGGAGAACATGTCGCTTCTGCACCGCTTCGGCAACTGGGCAATAACCGCGACGGCAAACGTCCTTTTCTTCACGCGTTTCATGGACAGCCAGTCGGGGATGTGGGTCTTCAAAAAATCGCTTTTGAAAAGCATGAAATTGACAAACGACAGCTGGCCGTTCTCGGGAGAGATAAAGATAGAAGCCTGGCGTCACGGACGCTTTTGCGAGGTTCCGATACCGTACGGGCTGCGCAAGGGGCAGTCAAAAGTCCGAAGCTGGAAGGTTGGCTGGGAAAACATAAAATTCCTGTTCAAGAAGCGCTTTGGGGTGAGCTGAATGAAACTCAATCCAAAATATCTTGACCCGAAGAAGACTGCAGTCATAGTTGTGGATCTCCAGAATGACTTCTGTCATGAGATAAGCGTGCTTCACAGAAAAAGGTCGCGAAATAAGGCGTGCGCATTAAGGGTTTACAAATTTATCGAGGAAGCAGGGAAAGCCGGTGTGGAAGTTCTTTTCGCGCAGCAGATACACGATCCAAGAAAACTGACGTGGCGCCAGAAAAAATACTATGAAAGGGTTGCATCTGGCGAAAGGGAATTTGGTGCCTATAAGGGAAAACTCAAAATTCCGTGCGCGATGGGAACCTTCGGTGCGGAATACTTTGATTACAAACCGCCGAAGAACAAGCTTTTCGTAAAGAGTGGTTTCGATATATGGCAAAACGAACAATTCAAAGAATTCCTAGACAAACATAAGATAGAAACGCTGATTATAACAGGCGTGGAGCTGACATGCTGTATCCTTTACGCAGTCCTTGGCGCAGAGGAGCGCGGCTTCAATATAGTAGTCCCAAAAGATCTCGTGTCTGGAGTGGATGAGGGAAAGAGAAGTCAAGATAATTTGCTAAAGATAATAGGAGAAATGTATGCCCCTGTTGTTAATTCTGAACAGATTTTGAAGATATGGACTCAAAAGAGCGGCGTATAGAAGAAAGGCGAGCTTATTCTCTGCGTAACATGCAGCATTACGAATCCCGCCATCAGCAGGACAAATATCGCGTACAATGCCATAATTCCGTAGCTGAGTTTTTTGTTCTCGATTGTTGACAGCGCCATGAATGCAGGGAAAACAACAAGCATATATCTCGACATTCCAAACAGGTTGGGCCCGAAAAGAAGCGCCGCCATGGTGAGCAAATAATATGCGGTGTATTCGTGCCTGAGTCTTTTGTAAGACACCCATATCAGCGCTATGAACGAAACGGTGATGAACAGGTTGTAAATATGATAGGACAGATTTATTAATGTCGTGTCGATTATCATGCCATTGATCGCATGGACGAAGCCCTCCCACGGCGGCGTTAGATGCCTGCCGAACACGGAAGCGCTCTTGAGTTGTATGAACGCGTCGCCGAATGTTACAAGGTCGTACAGCATGAACGCAAGAAAGCCCGCCGGTATCAGCAGAAGAGGCAATGAGCTTGCTTTGATTTTTTTGAGGCTGGAAAAAGGTGACTTGTAATTATAACCGGCGCATCTCAGGTACATTATCAGTATTGGTATGAACAAAAGCACTCCCTGTATTCTTGTGAGCGACGTGAAGAATCCCAGAATTCCTGCCGCAAGCCATTTCTCCTTTCTTGCTGCGTAGAACACCGAAAGCGAAAGCAGAAGGAACAGGGATTCGGTGTACATCATTGTGAAATAATATGCAGTCGGGAAAAGCAGGAGATAAAGCCCTGTTTTGTACGCGCGTTTCTTTCCAAGTTCCTGGCTTACGAGAAGGTATAATACCATGACTGCGAGAATTGACGCGATGTTTGCTATAAGGAATGCAGCCAGGTCATACCCCATGAAGCTGAAGGTTCGGATGAGCAACGGATAAAGCGGGTACCAGTGATAATTGCCGATTCCGCCGAAATTGCCGTTGTATCCGTTCTTTGCTATGTCAAGGTATGCAGTAGAGTCGTATTGTGCAAAAGGATTCAGGAACCGGTTGTCCGTCACGTGTTGCGTGTGCGTGATTTCTGCGGGGACTACGAACTGTATGGAAACTGCAAGCACTATCACAAACACTTTCATGATAAGGAAGGCGTAGAGAATTCGCCTGAACTCTCTTTCCTTCCACAGTTCGCGAAGTTTTGACAGCATTCCAACCAACACAGAACTTACTTTTAAAAGATTAAAATGAACGTTGGGCTTATGCGGAAGTACAAGATTGGAATGTTGCTCGTAAGCCTTGTCATACTAGCAGCAGTAGTGATTTATTCCAATCCTGTTGTGCTAGCAGGCCTGCTCGCTGCAAGCGATATGAAATTTATTCTTGCAGGTTTTGTTCTGTCATTCATTGCAATACTTCTTGGCGTTCTGAAATGGCAGGTACTTCTCAAAGGTGTGAAATTTCGTGAACTTATCCCTATCCAGGTTCTGGGGTTCACAATAAGCAACTTTACCCCTGGGAAGGCAGGGGAGCCTGCAAAAGCCCTTATACTAAAGGCTGCAAAAGACACGCCAGTCTCGTCATCCCTCGCATCAATAATATGGGAAAGAGTAATGGATGTTATCGTCCTTATTTTGCTTTCGGCGGCTGCCATCAGCACATTGTCGCTTGGTTCAAATTTCCTGCTGGCAGCCTTTGGTGTGACTGTTTTTGCAGTAATCATTATATTGTCAATAGGCGTTCTTTACAGTGAACGCTTTGGCAGAAAGATGTTCTCTTTTGTCAGGAAATTCCCGGTACTTAAGAGGCTGCCCGACAATTTCATGGACAAATTTTACAAAACAAAAATCAGCAAGGGCAGTCTTGCGCAGTCATTCATGATATCTCTAATTACGTGGCTGATACTTGGAGTTGTGCTCTACTTCTCCCTGCTCGCTTTTGGTGTTGTCATCAATCCATTTGTGTTGTCGGGAATAGTAGCGCTTTCGATTGTGATTGGAATAGCCTCATCACTGCCGGGTGGCTTGGGCACGACAGAAGTGGTAATGATATTCCTGCTCGGGTTGGTTGGGGTTGACCAGACAGTCGCTGCAGCCTCAGCGCTGACGTTCAGGTTCATGACTATATGGTTCGTGAACGTGATGGGCGGCGTGTCATTCATTTACCTCTCAAGGAAATTCAAGATAAAGAATATATTTTAGAACATTCTGGATGCTGTGGTAAGTGCAAGTTTCATCAGCTTGAGTTTCGGCAACTTCACCCACGCCCCGCTGAACTTGTCGTAGTCGAAATTGCTCAGCTTCTCTATGTCAGGCCCTATTTCCCTGAAAATTTTGTCGATGTCGTTGTTCGACAGCTGTCTGTAAATCATCCTGACGAGGAATTGCTTGTCGATTTCCCGTGCAAAGTCCCTTTTCCACAGCGCCTCGTAGGGTTTCAAAGCTTTTGCGTCGCATTTTCCTTTCTCCATCGCTTCCCGAATAGCGACAGCCGCGTACCCGGCCGCCTTCAGTCCGAACATTATGCCGCCGCCGGTAAGCGGTTTGTTCTGTCCGCAGGCGTCGCCGACCAGCAGCGTCCTGTCGGCATAGCTTTTCACATAGCCTGTGGGTATAAGGTACGCCAAAATGTCGCCGCCGGGAAGGAAAAGTTTCTTCTCGAAGTGCTTCAGGTACTCTCGCGGCCTGATCGATGAAATAGTCCCATATTCGTCGTTTTGCGGTATGATCCACGAAAAGAAATCGGGCGAGAAGTGCTTGTTGAAGAAGACATTTATGTCGCCGTCCATGGGGTTTTTTGTTTTAATCATTATTCCAAGCGACAGGAACGGCCTCGTTATCTTTGCGTAACGCCTGACGATTGAGTTGGCACCGTCGGCGCCTACGACGATTCGTCCCTGATAGGAGCCTCCTGTCGTGTGCACTGTCACGCAGTCGCCGTAAGTCACGCCAAGCACGTTTTCATACACCATTTTGGCGCTTTTACCTGCGGCGTGCCTAAGATGTTTTGTGAACATCGTCCTCTTGATTATGTACGCGAACGGCTTGTAGTTGTTGAGGGTGAAAGTGCGCCCGCTTGGCGATATCGCTTCCATCCTGCGTATCTCGTCCTTCACGAGAGATGCGTCGAACATGTCGAGGAAATCCTTTGACACGATTCCGCTGTCTTTTAATGTCACTTTTTTATTCTTTTCTATGAGCAATACATTTAGTCCGTCCAGTTTGCTTGCGAGATGGCATCCTGCCACCCCGGCGCCGACTATTATGACATCGTACATAGGGCTAAGTAAAACCCTAAAATTTATAATGTCAATCAGGGCGGCAAAACAGGAACAAAATTTGGTTAAGGTATACAAATGCTTTATGAAAAATTTGAGAAATACTGGAAGATATGGCTCTGGATACCAATCATACTTCTCATCCTGTCAATCGGCATTGTTGCAAACAGCATCGCCACAACGGGCTCCTTCATGAAGAGGGACATCGAGCTCACGGGCGGCAAGTCAATAACATTCGAAATATCGGCTGTGAACATGGACGCCATCAAAGCCGAACTGCCGCATGCGACGCTGCGTCTTACCAGCGGCATTACAAGGAGCCTCATCGTCGAAACGTCGTTTGAGAGCAATGAATCCGAGGTCATTGACGCCGTCTACAGGCACGCAACCGTTAGTGGAAGTCCGACTTCGAGAACTGTCGGCCCTTCAATAGGCAACATATTCTTCCAGCAGGCGCAGATTGCCATGATACTCGCCTTCGTTCTGATGGCTATCACGATATTCATATTGTACCGTTCCGTCGTGCCGTCGCTGATAATGATATTGTCGGCAACGACTGACATAATAATAACAATAGCTGTGCTGAACCTTCTCGGCATCACGCTCTCGCTTGCCGTCATTGCAGCGCTTCTGATGGTAATCGGTTACTCGGTTGACACGGACATGGTGCTAACGTCGGAGCTTCTGAAAGTGCGGGGCACGAGCGTCAGCGCCGGTATAAAGAGGGCAATGAAAACCGGGCTCACGATGATTTCAACGATTTTCGTCGCCCTTCTCGCGATGTACCTCTTCTCGGGATCGCTTATCATAGAGCAGATAGCGCTGGTGCTCATAATTGCGACAATTTTCGACGCGCCCGCCACATGGATGACTAACGCGGGCATACTGCGATGGTGGCTGGGCAGGAAGGCGAAAAGCCATAGTTCAGAAGGAGGGAAGAAACATGAATAAGCGTGTGCCGCTGCTTGTGCTGGTGATTGCAGCGACTGTGGCAGGTGCAGTGTTGCTGCCGTCAACGCCAGTAATTTTTATAGGCGCGGCTCTGTGCTTTGCGCTTGTTTTTCCCCGTGACATGTTCAAGAATGTCCGCATAGTGATATGGCTTGCCTTCATACTGCTGTCAATTCTTCTGATTTCATTCAGCTTCAATGCAAAAGGCTACAGCATTACTTCCGTGGACAAGAGTTCCGCCGCCGGACTGGCAGCGGGCGAGATACTGTACGGAATAAATGACGTCGCTGTGACAGACGCCGACTTTGCAAGGAACTATTCAGGCACGATAAAGCTTGAGACAAACAAGGGACCGAAGTTCGCCAATGTGAACGGCACGCTTGGCGTGGAAGCTGAAAAGGTGTCCTCGTCGCGCCTCAGCTTCGGGCTGGATATAAGGGGCGGCGTGCGCGCCGTGCTTGAGGCGAATTCAACCGACAACGCAACGCTTGACCAGATTATATCCACGCTGCAGACCAGAATAAATATCTACGGGCTGCGCGAGGCTGTTTTCCGACCGGTATACCACGAGGGCAAGGGTTTTGTCGAAATAAGCATAGCCGGCGGCAACAGGGAAGAGCTGCGCGCGCTGCTTGAGAGGCAGGGGAACTTCGAGGCGAAAATTACCGTATCTCCAAGAATGTCGTCCGGAACCGGCACGATACGGCTTGCGCAGTTTCATAATTTTTCCGTCGCCGGCAAGTCAATAATTGTAGACGGAAGAACAGTCAATGAGAAAGAGTCTTTCACGCTTGAAGGCGTGGAGTTTTTGCTTGACACTGTTTCTGACAAGGTTAACATGACCGCAACGGTTTTCAACAGCGATGACATAAAAACCGTGTTCTTCGACCCGCAGCGCTCGCGCATAGAGCTTGAACAGGGCGGTTACAGGTGGTCATTCTCCATACAGCTCGGGCAGGAAGGCGCGCAGAAATTCGCGTGGGTGACTAACAACCTCGAGGTCGTTCCCGGAACAGGATACCTCAGCGCGCCCATCACGCTTTATCTTGACGGCAACCTTGTGGATTCGCTGAGCATCGCCTCAACGCTGAAGGGGCGCGTGGAAACGGAGATACAAATAAGCGGCTCGTCAGACACGAGGGAAAGCGCGATGAAGGAGCGCTCGCAGCTGCAAAGCATACTGAGGTCCGGCGCGCTGCCTACGTCGGTTGAGATAGTCCAGCTTGACTCGATATCTCCCACGCTTGGCAGCAGCTTTTTGATGAATGCGGCCGTCGCCGGATTTATCGCCCTGCTCGGCGTAATAGCTGTGGTTGGTATCCGCTACCGCCGCCCGAAAATCGTGCTGCCGATGATAATAATCTCGTCAAGCGAAATCCTGATAATCTTGGGGGTGGCGTCGATGATAGGATGGACGATAGACCTGCCGGCAATCGCCGGTATAATAGCCACAATCGGCTCCGGCATTAACAGCCAGATAATGATAATAGACCAGGCGCTGCGCGGAGAGCAGGCAACGACAATGAAAGAGAAACTGAAGAACGCGTTCTTCACGATTTTCGGCGCGGGCGGCACGGTAATCGCGGCGATGATACCGCTGATGGTAATAGGCTTTGGTTTGCTTCGCGGCTTCGCAATAACAACGATAATAGGCGTTCTTATCGGGATATTGATAGTGCGCCCGGCGTTCGGAGAAATCGTCAAGAAGATAATCAAGGATTGATTTAGGAAAGGGTATTTCTACTGTTTTTTCCACCAGTCAAAGTACGGAAGTAATTCCTTCAGCTTTACAGCTTTGTTCTTATCCAAAATAATTTGGGTTTCCAAATTTTCTTCGTCCGTCTCGCGTATCAACTGTCGGCAGTTCCCACAAGGAGGTATTACAAAAATTTGCCCGTTTTCGTCTTTCCACACAGAAACTATTTTCCTGATTATATATTCGCCGCCGGTTATCATCGATCCGAGAGCTATCTTTTCTGCGCAAAAAACATTTGAGCCTGAATCCCCGCAAGTCCCTATGTATATTTTATTTTTCCCTGAAATTAGTGCGCATCCCACATCTGCATAAATGCCGTTCTTCGTTTTCTTAGGCCTGACAACGGAGGCTGCTTTTTTAATTAGTTGTTCGTTAGTAAAAACCTTCATAAAAATAATTAGATGTCGGTTCTTAATAAAGTTAGATTCCGAAGTCTAGAAAGGCAAATAAAAAATAATAGTGGGCAGTATAAGCACTCCCATGAGCACGCCCCTTCTGATTCCTGCGAGTCCGGCAAATATCCCTAGCGCAGTGCACGTCCCGAGAAGAAGCAGCCCGTAAATTCCTGAAAAAACTACAGTCATCAGTATTATGAATGCTATTATCGCCTTGCTTATTTTTGAGTAGTCTATGTTTTCTATTATTCCGAGAGACTTTTTCGCCAGCTTCAGCGTGATTAAAGATGATATCGCCGCCACGGCAAGCGCAATCGCGGCGATGAAGACCGTTTCATTGAAGCCTATTTGAACGAGCTGCTCGAGCGCCGATGCTATTCCGCTTCGGGACTTGCCTATCAGCCACAGCGCCATTATGGAAAGCAGCGTGTTGGAAATTGTTATGGCGCCGAGCGTCATCAGAAAGCTCTTCTCATTCTTGTCCGCGCTTGCGAGCGTCGCCAGTTCGCTTGAGCCCACTCCTGGCAGCAGTCCCGACACGATTCCGCCGGCGCTGCCGAAGAGTATAGAGCGCCTCTGCTGCCTGCCTGTTACGTGTATCTGCTTCCTGCGCGCGGGTACTTTTGTGCCCTTTTTGCTGAACATAAGTGCGCTGACGCCGAACAGTCCCGAGAGAACCGGAAAAAGAACTATATTCCTGTCAATCGGCATGTATTGCAATGAAAGCCCTGTCAAGCCTGCGAGAAAGAAGCACAGCAAGGCAGTTGACTTTTTCCTGTTAGTCTTTTCGTGGAGAATCATCACAAGCACGATGAAAATAAGCAGCGCATACGTGAACGGCAGCGAGAGCTCGTATATTCTTGGGATTGAGAAAACAATTGCAGGAAGCAGGGCGAGCACAAGGATTATGGCGCCGAGCCCGCCGATTACGGCAAGCTTCACGGCGTCGTAACCGTTTCCCTGAAGAAGCATCCTGTGCGCCGGCGTCACTGCAAGCTCGTTTCCCGCCTCGGGTGCGCCGAGCAGCATTGAGGGGATGAAGTCGACGAACGTGTTGGAAATGCCGAGCGCCACGACAAATGCTATGATGACAAATGGCGGGAGGCTGAGCTGCGCAATGAACGGGATAAGAAGTATTATTGTGTTGGGGTGCAGCCCGGGTACGAGCCCGAAAATTGTTCCTACCAGGAGTCCCGCAAGGATTGCCAGAAGTATCTCCAGCATATTAATTAACTGTCCGGCTGTCTAATCTTCTTTTTTAAACTGCTGGTAGAATAAGAAATAAAGGTGAATGATGTGTTTGGAGGAAAGCCCGACCCGAAAAAAGTTGAGCAGATAATGAAGAAGCTCAACATGAAGGTGCAGCAGATAGAAGCCGAGGAGGTTGTAATCAGGACAAAGGATAAGGACATAATAATATCCCGTCCCGAGATAATGCTCGCCGACATGATGGGGCGCGAGGTTTATCAGGTGTCAGGCGAGGTGTCGGAACGCATCCTTGTCAACGAAGATGACGTGAGGATGGTAATGGACAAGACTGGAAAGGACAGGGACACCGTCGTGAAGAAGCTGGAAGAACTTGACAACGACCTTGCGAAGGCAATCATGGAACTTAAGGAGAAATAAATAAAAATAATAACGAAGATAAGTCTTAAGGAACCTGGTTTCTTTTTGGGTTCACAAAGACTTTTTCTTTGTAAGAAAAAGGATTTGTATGGCAAAGATTAGCAGTAATAAATCGCTTTCAGCAGCGCTTTTCCTGATAGGGCTTGTAATGCTGATAGAATCGGCATCGACGATTTTTGTGCTTGTCGAGGCGCCGAGCGTGGCGGCAAGTTCCGTAGGCGTCGCATGGGCTTACGTCATGATAAAGGGGCTTGTAAGCCTCTACGTTCTTTTCACCGGATTCAGGATGCTCAGAACTAAATAGATTGTGTTCACAGTTTTCTAATGCAGCTTGAGACTCAGATAGACGTTCTTGAAACGCCCCTGTCTGTAATTTCCATGCTGGAAGAGATTTCTTCTTCGTCAGGCGTCTCTGAGTTTGAATTTGTTGGTTATGTACCAGGAAGCGAGTACGATTTCACAACAATAGTTGGAACTGCGACTTTAGGGTTCGAAGCCGTGCGCAAAATAGGTGCGGACAAAATTGGGCGTTACATTATCGGAACGGTATATGTCAATACTGATGACGGTGAAGATTTGCTTGGGAGGCTGGCGGTCGGACTTTCTTCGAGGACGCCTGCCGGGCATCTTCCGCAAATAGACTTTTGTTGCCGGCGGGAAGATGTAGAACTTGTCTATGATTTTTTAAGGGAATTGAATCTCGATGGCTATGTTCTGTTTTCCGGACGGTCGTATCATTTTCAAGGTTCGAAACCAGTGGAAGAGTCCGGATGGCAGGAGTTTATGCGGAACCTGGGAGAAGATTGCAGCATAGTGGATTTCGACTGGCAAAGTGAATGTATGGAAAACGGCTATTCCGTCCTGCGTATAACGGACGCCCAGAACAAACCGTACGTTCCGGAAGTTGTTGCTAAGGTATCAAGAACATTGAAGTACGAAGGGCAAATGAGCCTGCCTTTCGAATTGAATCAGCCGATATAGTTCTCGTCCCCGTCGGGAGCGGTCTCCTGCTGGAGCTGGACATCCTGTTCCGCCGCCATCTCCGCCTTCTTGCTTCTGCGCTTCCTTTCGTCCACGGGTCCTATGTACTTGCTCGTGACCTTTTTGCCCCTTCTGATTGACTCGTAATAATATTTCCTTCCGTTTATCGTCTTGACGTGCCTGTTAGCCATTTTGGAAACACCTGATGAATTACAGTTTTCGAAAGAAGTATCCGTTAGGAGTACTTCATGACTGTAAATTTAATTTTGGCACTATATAAATTTTTGGCTTGTGTAGAAGCGTAATTTGAAAAATTTTCCGGAAAACTCAGTTAACCGTGACCTTGTTGCTTGTGGAGCCCTGGTAGCTTATCAGTATTTCCCCGCCGCACTCGCACACCCCGTTGAGCGGCATCCTTCTGTAGCTCTTCTTGCACTTCTTGCAGACAAACTCTTCCCACCCCTGAAGCGGCTTGTTGTAATCGACTTCTATTGTATGCTTCAGCGTTCTCTTGGCGCCGCTCATTATGTCGCCAAGTGACGTCTGCCTTCCGGTGCCGAATATCTCGCTCTTCTGTATGCCGACAGACGCGAATATGCGTTCTATAGGCGGAAACAGCTGGCTCTGGATGTAGTAGTCCGGGTCTATCTGTATCTTGTTCTGCTCGGCGTATTTGGGGTCTTCCGCCCGCTTCGAGAGCATCTGGTCGCCTTTTATGATGACAAAGCCGAGACGATCGCCGACCTTTGGAGGGTCCTGCGGGTTGCGCGCGGAGAGCTTCCTCGCCAGTTCTATGTGGGGCAGCATGCCCTCGTAGCTCTCTATGCTTTTAGTTATTCCTTTTATTATCGTAAGCTTCTCCATTGGTATTTTTCCCGATTTCAGGTCGTTGATGGTGCCTTTCACCACTTCTATAGCCTTTGCCAGGTCTCCTTCCTTGAGAACTATGTTGAGAACGTTGAGCATCAGCTCGCTCACAAGCGGACACCAGTCGCGCCTCACCGTCTCTATCCCCCTCATCTGGAGTTCGTCGTGCCAGCCGTCGTCCGTTTTCTCGAATTTCCATCCGGCGTAGCGTTTTTTCGTAAGAATCAGGAACGTCCTGTATATCTTCTCGAACTCCAGCTCAAGATACCCCGGGAGCCTGTCAGTGATGAACTTGGATATGTTCTCGCCTATCTCCCTGGCTTCGTCAAGGTTCGTGGTTTTTGTTTTGACAAATATGGAGTCCGTGTCGCCGTAAACAACCTCGACCGGAAAGTTCTCTTCCACCAGCTTCCTTGTTTTCTCGATATTCTTCCTGCCGTAGGCGGTGATGGTGCTCGCGACATCTATCGTGTAGAGCCTCGCCCGTATGTAGCCGGTGTACCCGTACATCGAATTCGCGATGTCCTTTAGCGCGAGCTGTTTTGCGTTGAGAGTCCTCTTCTCCTCGCCTTTTGTCGTTTTCATTTTTTTCTTCGCTTCGCTACGGGCTGCCAGCACGCCCGTCACGATTCGCGGGAGCAGCCCCTCCCTTACGCTGGTGTCGACAAAATACGCCCCTGATGGCGACTGGTGGATTGCAGTCTGCTTTTCTCCATTGGTGTCTGTTGTGAGTGTGTCGGGAGATACGTTGTACGTTCTCATGATGGACGGGTACAGGCTCTTGAAATCCAGTACAAGGACGCACCCCTCCGCATGAAGCCCTTTCTTTGGTTCCAGAACTATGGCGCCCTTAAGCTCGGATTTTTCCCGTTCCTTGGTCCGTCTTACTATTTCAGCCTTTGACGGCGAGAGCGGCATGACGAAATTAAGCTTCTTGAACTCGTGCAGCATCATCGTGTCTATTCTCCGGGTCTGCCCGCCCATGACGTCCTGGAGCAGCAGCCCGGATATTTTTGCGAGCTCGATGAATTTGTCAAGCATGCCCTTGTCTACCAGCAGCCTCATCGAAAGGTCGGAGTCCTTCCTGCAGTACTCTATGAACCTCGCAAGCCCGTCCCTGCCGCCGTTCCACAGTCCGCTCATTTCGCCGTATTCTATATCATGCTTCTGTTCGTTGAGCATCAGCTTTGACACCGTGTTCAGGTCGTACCTGTGAAACTTCACCCACGGATCCCGCTTGAGTATCTGGTAAGGGTCGGCAACTGTCCGTCCTGTAAGGACGTATTCCTGGGTGATTCCAAGTGTTCTTGAGAACGCAGTCTTGTCCGTCCTCCCAAGATTCTGCTGTAGCTTGTTCTGGCGGAGCCGCTCGACAAGGTACGGGAAGTCGAATGCGTTGACGTTGTAGCCTGTCATGATGTCGGGGTCGTAGGCGTCTATTATCTTCAGGAACTCCTCCAGCATTTCCTTCTCGCTTGCGAAACCGAGTATCCCGTCGCCGCTGAAGGGTTTTGCAACCAGCACTATGTCCTTCTTCCCCCTGTAGCTCGGGAGGAACGAGCATGAAATCATCACTATCGGGTCTTTTTTCGCATCAAGGGGCTTGCGCGGGTCCGACGGCACGCACTCGATGTCAAATGCCAGGTAGTTAAGCGGCACATTCTCGATCTTGTCCATGGGCTTGATTGAATTCGCCCTGAAAGCGGCTATCTTGGAAACGCTGGTGTTCACGCGCTCCGCATCAGCCTCCACCCACTGCATGCCGTGTATGCCGTAGTCAACCATGAACCTGTACTTGAACAGTATGTCCGCCTCGAACGCCTCTTCTATCTGCTTGTTCGCGAGCAGCTGGTCCTTCAGCTTTGGGACGTCCTGCGGGTTGATGAGTGTTATCTTGTAAAGAAGCGACGGCTCGGGGGAGTAGCCTATTGTAGTGAATTTTTCTACTTCCTCCACCTTTATGGCGTTGATTCCGGACAGTTTCTTCGGGTCCGCGCACTTTACGTAGAAATACGGCTGGAACTTGTCATAGAAGACGCAAACAGACTTCCCGTTCTCCCCGCGCCCGAAAAGCCGCAGCACCGGCTTGTTGCCGTTGAGAAAATAATCTGCGTCGAGAAGCTGGAACTGCACAATCATTCAACCACACCAAATAATAATTTCTTGATTAACATTCTTTTTTAAAGAAGGTTAACGCTATCATTATGAAAAAATACTATTAATATGAATCCGTGAAATCCCTGTTTAAGTCTTATAGTGAACCCACAAAAGAATCTCGACGTACATTGTGGGTTCACAGATACAAGGAGAATCTTCTATTCTCCTGTACAGGTGAAGTAAAGTTTCACCTTGTAGCTCACAAGGAAGGAAGTAATACATATCCAGATTGTTTCCTTGTAGAGCTATAACATTCCACCCATCTTCAGATGATGCTACAAGAAGAGTTTTGCTCTTCCTTGTATATGTGGAATGTTGGACGTAAAAACACTGCGATTATATCAGTGGACTTTTACAACAAAGACATCATTGCCTTCGGGCAGTGGTTTTTCACGAAATGCTTATTTTTTCAACGTCCCTGGTTGCGAAATTCGCCACGACCGGCGTGAAAGTCCCGAGAAGCGAGCCGCTGTTTATTATCGTAGTGGACTTGTAGTTGCTTATGAACGGCGTGTCGCCGTGTCCGGTATGCATGATGTCCGGCATCTCGTCCAGCACGAGGTAATCCTCATCCAGTATCGCGCTTGACCTGCCCAGGTACCTCTTCTTCAGGAAAGTTGTATTGCCTTTGTGTATCATCAGCACTTTCAATCCTCCAAGCTCCACAATTGCCGGATTGCTAAGCGAAACTATCTTATTTGACTCAAACTTCAGAGGCGTTTGCGGGTATTCGTTGCCTGCGGCTATTACAAAAACAGTCTTGATGTAGCAGTAGCGTTCCACATATCTCTCGAAAAGTTCCTTGTCGCCAAGGTCGCCTGCTACGAGCAAGTAAGGTATGTCCTGCTGGGAGAACCATTCGAAGAAGCGCTCGGCATCCTTTGTGGAAGCCTCGTCAAGCCTGAAATCGGAGACGAAGCACGCCTTGCCTGTGCCGAGAGTCGGCTGGCGGAGCGGCATGTCCGGATAGATTATCTTCTTGCCGAAGAGCACTTTTCCGCCTGCCAGCGCCCTTATCGCAACCACATCGTCAAGCTCGACATCGGCGTCGAAGTCCGCGGCCTCGAATATTACTGGAACGGACCCTGTTGGGTCTTCTATGTCAACCACCTTTTTCCCGTCCTTTTCCTTGATTTCCTTGACTATGCCAAGAACGTGCACTTCGCTTCTGCTCATGTCTATCTTGTTCAGCGACACGAAATCCTTTGGTATCCTTGACAGTATCACGCTCTTCATCTTCTCATATTTCGAGTTGTAGAATCTGACGAAGTCGTCGCTTGTAATCTCTGTTTTCTTGTGTGTGAGGTTCCGGAGGATGCTGAACGGACGCCGAAGGTCGCCCGGCTCGACTACTAGGGGAAGGTTTTGCGGCGGCTCGGAATGTGAAGCGTCCGTCTGCGCTTCTTCTATCAGCTTGATGGCGTCCTCAGTGAGCAGGTGCCCTTTCTTGAAGAACTCGGCTACTATCTGTTCGCGTGACATGGTAATCATAAATAATACGATATTTTTGCCAAAAACTACCCAAAGCGTTCCTGGAGCAGCGTCTTGATTTTTGCCAGCGGCTCTTCCTTCACTGCCAGCGATATGTCACGTGTTCTTCCATACCGTCCCTTCGAGATTACTTTCGCGGTGATTATGCCGAGCATGTCGAGTTCGCCTATCAAATCGCTGATTCTTCGCTGTGTCAGCGGCTTCATCCCGCCCGCCTTGCAAACCGCCAGGTAATTGTCGAACACATCGCCGGTCAGGAGGCGTTTGTCCGTCCAGGCTTTTTGATTGTCCGCCTTTTCCTGGCACTTTATTATTGAGTAGAGCACCGCCTGCGACTGGCTTGGCTGGCCCCTTACTGTTTCCGTTACCCTGTCCATGTCAAGTTTCTGCTGCGCCATGTCTATGTGATTTTCAGCTATTGAAGGCTCGCCTGCCCGTTCTGCGAGCTCGCCCGCCACGCGCAGAAGGTCAAGCGCTCTCCTTGCGTCCCCGTGCTCCTGCGCTGCCAGCGCGGCGCATTTGCCAAGCACAGTGTCGCTGACAACGCCGGGCCTGAAGCCGCCGTCGGCGCGCTCCATCAGAATATCGCGCAGCTGCACGGCATTGTAAGGCTTGAACAGTATCTCCTCCTCGGAGAGCGATGATTTTACCCTCAGGTCCAGATTGTCCCTGAAAGAGAGGTCGTTTGTTATTCCTATTATGGTTATGTGGCTCCTCTTGAGCTCCTGGTTTATCCTTGTCAGGTTGTAAAGGAAATCGTCGCCGACTTTTTTCACCAGCGCGTCAATCTCGTCCAGGATTATTATAAGGGTCGACGGCTTGCTGTCCACCCTCTCGAAGAAGCGCCTGTAAAGGACGTCTGTGGGCAGTCCGGTGTCGGGCACGCACTCTCCCATCTCCTTGAGGAGCTGCGCAAACAGCCTGTATTCCGTGTCCGCCACTTTCTTCATCTTGCAGTTTATGTACACCGACCGGAGGCTTTTCCCGGACTGTTTTATGATTTCCTGGAGGTGTGAAATGATGAATTTTGTGCATATAGTCTTCCCGGTCCCGCAGGTTCCGTAAACGAATATGTTGTTGGGATGGTACCCCTTCAAAGCGGGGGCGAGAATCGAGCCCATCTGGTTGAGTTCGGCATCCCTGTGGGAAATTTTCTGGGGTATGAAGGATGATGAAAGCGTCTTTTTGTCGTTGAAAATATCTTCCTGTTCTATATACTTGGCAAAGATGTTATACGAAACATTAGTAGATACCAACACGCTGAAACCACCACCCAAAGCTGCCTGAAAAACAAATTACTCAATAAAGGCTTAACCATCATTTCATTTGGAGAGTATATAAACGTTCTTGATTTTCAAAATATGTTTTCAGTATTCTACTTTCGCAACCAACAAACACCCCTGCGTTTCTCATGGAACTCGCCTGTACTGCATTTCTCTTCTATAAGACTGTTATAGGAAATAGAGGTATGTTTTTCTATAAAAATTTCTAAAATTTTTATTTATTCAAAGGAAATAGAGGGGTTGTACCAGATTAACTATTGGTAAAACCTGGAACAGATTAGAAATAAAGATTTCTGGCGTACTCGTTTACCATTCGGTGTGTGTTGAACGTTGCTCCGGTTTGGATTGCCCCTACTGACATGGCGTTCTCAGTACCAAAACCTTCTATTATGGAATACAGCCCGCCGGAGTCGGTATCATCATCCGAAAATTCCGACCCAACCATCCACCCGTTCCTTCCATTGAAACCTTCCACCCACCAACCATCCATTGTTCCAGCCTGCGGCACGCCGTTCATGGCAGCGCACATCCCGCTTGTGCCCGACGCCTCCAGCGGGACCCGCGGGGTATTCAGCCAGATGTCGCTGCCTGCCGTAAGATGCCTGCATGTTTCCATGTTATAGTTGGGAACAAAGGCGGTATTTATTCCGGCGCCTTTCAACTCTCCGAGGTGCCATACCACCCTGGATATCTCATCCTTTGCGGCTGTGTTGTTCGGGTGTGCCTTGCCGGCGTAAAGCAGCTGCGCGCCGCTTCTTTCCAGAACAGCCCGCAGTCTGTTCATGTCATGGAAAAGCAGCAGGGGTCTTTTATAGGAAGACAGCCTGCCTTCGTGTGAGTATGAACCGTCAAACCGCCTTGCCCATGTAATGACGGGGCGCGAGGGATCAATATGAATTCCGTGTACTTCTCGGAGGTAGCGCGCAGCCTCCGTTTTGGATTCATTTCTCGCCGCGGCTATTTTTGTGCCGTCAACGTCTCCGGCACGCGAAAGAATTGACGGGTCGTCTCTCCACCCAGGAAGCTCCTCGTCATAAAGTCGCCTGAACGCATCTGACGCCCATGTAGCATGGTGGACGCCGTTTGTCACGTAGCCGATGTTCCTGCCGAACATCCTGCTGGAAACCTGGCCGTGTTTTCTGGAAACGGCATTGGTGCGCGAACTCCCGTTCAGCGCCAGCTGCGTCATATTCAGGTAGTTGCAGCCGGCAAGTTCGTGTATGTTGTTGGGCATGGTTCCGTTAAAAACCTGATGAATTAGCGCATAATCAAAGCCGTCATGGCCCGCCACGGGGGAATGTGTAGTAAATATCGTATTTTCCCTCACCTTTGCGACGTCGCCGCACCTTTTGAGCCGCTCAGCCACGGCAAATGCGGCGTGTCCTTCGTTGAGGTGGAATTTTGTTGCGTCGTAGCCGACAGCCTCAAGCATCCTGGTGCCGCCTATTCCAAGTACAGCTTCCTGAACCAGCCTTTCATAAACCCCGCCTGAATACAGCCTTAGTGTTATTTTTCTGTCCCACTCGGAATTGGAACACCCGCTAATTTCGCTCGTGTCAAGCAGGTAGACAGGCACGGTGCGTCCCCGTCCGCGGACATCGTAACGCCACGCCCCGATTTCTACCTCCCGGTCGTGCAACGCCATCCGCACCTTTTCCCTCTGCAGGACAAGACCTTTGTCTGCGGGGCACCATCTCGGATAATGTTCATGCTGGCGCCCGTCAGAAATGCTTTGTGTGAAGTAGCCTTCGGGGTACAACAGAGACACGGCGGCGAAGTTATAGGGGAACCGTTCAAAATTCATGTCGGCAACCGAACGTACTGTGTCGCCAGCAAGCGCCCCCAAGCCGCCTGAGTATGTCGGAATATCGTCTTTTAGACCGATTTCTGCAGTGAAGTATGCCACACTGTCCATTTGTTGCCCCCAGAAACAAGTTCTTTATAGAAAATTGTCGGCTGGCATAAAATACTTTTTCTTCACACATTACGTCCGGGGAAAATATGAACAAAATCAGACAACTTCGAACTTGAACCCGTAAGATATGAGACCTTCTTCGCCGTCTGTGTGAAGTCTTCTGAAAATGCCTTTCACTTTCTTGCCTATTTCCGGGACGCCTATCACAATCCCGCTTACTACCGGGCCCTCTTCAAGCTTTATCAGCGCAACATTATACGGCGTGTTCCTGTCGAAACCGGCGGGTCCAATATGTATCTCAGTGAAGCTGACTATCTCCCCGTTGCCTGAGAATACCTTGGTTTCCAGCTTGTCATTGCCGCAGTCGCAAATGACGCGGGGCGGCATGTGAAGCTTCCCGCATGCGCATGCAGTGCCGGAAAGCGTATATCTGCTGTGCTTGAGCCTCCACGTCATTGGAACTGAAGAACGGTGCGGCATCAGAATCCACCCCCCAGAAATCCTGTGTTTACGCTTGTGACGTTGACTACGGCAGTGACGCCTGGACACAAGTCCATACATTTGATGTTCAGCTTTGCTATCTGTGTAATCATTCGAGCACCCTCACTTGTACATCTTGTATCATATAAGCCTCAACCCAATCTCCGCGCGGCACTTTATCCGCATCCTCCGGAGCGTAGAATTCAAGGCAGCCGTCTCTAGCAAGCCCGTTAAAAAAACGCCTGCCAACCTTATCGCCGTTTGAATACAGCTCTACAAGCGTGCCGGGGTCGAGACTAAGCCCAACATCATAGCCGTCCATGAGTTTAGTCATTGTTTCATTTCCCTCCCGAAAATATTGACAACAGCCGTTGCGCCGGAGCCGCCGACATTAAGGTTCATGCCATATAAAGGGTTTTTGAGCTGGTTGCAGCTGTCGCCTCTCAGCTGTCTTACTATGTCTATTGCCTGCCTGACGCCTGTCGCCCCGACCGGATGTCCTCCCGCTTTCAGCCCGCCGGTAGTATTCACGGGTATTTTCCCGTTTATGTCTATGTTTCCGTCCTCGACGAACCTGCCTCCCTTGCCTTTTTCACAAAAGCCGAGATCCTCGAGCGCAATTATCTCGTTTATCGAAAAGCAGTCATGAACTTCAATCATGTTCAGGTCATTGATATTTATTTTCGCCTCAGACAGGGCTTCCTTAGCTGCTGTCCTGGTGGCAGCCATCTCTGTGAACGATGCCCTGTCGTGAAGCGCAATCGTGTCAGAACCCTGCCCGCTTCCAAGAATCCATACAGGATTTGCGGCTTTTTTTGCAAGATTCTCGCTCATAATCACAAGGGCAGCGGCGCCGTCTGTTATAGGACTGCAGTCAAGCAGGCGAAGAGGATCGGCAACAATGGACGATTTCAGTACGTCGTCAACACTGATCGGCATCCGGAACTGGGCGTTTTTATTTGCAACCCCGTTCTTGTGGTTGTTCACTGACACCATGGCTAGCTGCTCTCTCGTGGTTCCGAAGTCATTCATGTGCTTCCTTGCCATGAGGGCGTACAAGCCCGCAAACGTCAGCCCTATTGCCGCCTCCCACTCCTGGTCGCCGGCGGCGGCAAGGGAAGTTATCGCCTCCGGGCCCTTAACGTCCGTCATCTTCTCTGCGCCGATGACTATGGCGCAGTCGTGGCGTCCGGAAGCTACGTCTACGTAGGCGTTTCTGAAAGCAAGCGAGCCCGAAGCACACGCGCCTTCAAAACGCGTCGCAGGCACCCTCATGCCGAGGGAATCCGCAGCCAATGCCCCGAGGTGCTCCTGTCCTGCATAACGTCCGGAAGACATGCATCCGATGAAAAGCGACTGCACGTCGCCGCGCTCTATCTTCGCATCCCTGACGGCGGCAAGTCCCGCCTCGATTATCATGTCCCTTATGGACTTGTCCCAGTGTTCCCCGAATTTGGTCTGTCCAACCCCGACAACAGCGACATTTCTCATTATACCTACTCCTTCAGTTTTCTCCTTAGCTTGACGTAAGTTCCGTAATCAACATAATGCTTTTTGTTTACGTACGACATTGTGGAAGGCGCTTTGTTGCGCCGCTCCTCAATCCTGTCGGTGACGGTAAGGGCGAATGCGTCCCCACCGGCTCCGCTCCCGTATGAGCACATGAGTATCTTCTGCCCGGGTTTTGCTATGTCCAGCAGCGCTGTGAGGGCAAGAGGCGACGCGCCTGAGTACGTGTTTCCAATTTTCGTGACTATCAGTCCCGGCATCAGCTTTTCCTTGTCTATACCAAGCATCTTTGCAGCTCTAAGCGGAAATTTTCCGTTCGGTGTGTGGAATGCAACGTAATCGAAATCTTTTGCAGACATTTTTGTCTTTTCAAGAAGCATGTTTACGGCTCCCAGAAGATGTGTAAAGTATGCTGGTTCTCCGGTGAACCGCGCTCCATGGCTCGGATAATCCCGGCCTTCCCTTCTCCAGAAGTCCGGCGTGTCTGTTGTAAATGAACATGTCGCGTCTATCGTAGCAAGAGGATCGCGCCCTATGACAAAAGCTGCACCCCCCGCGGAAGCCGTGTATTCAAGCGCATCGCCCGGCCTTCCCTGGGAAGTGTCGGCGCCGATAGCCATCCCGTATTCTATGTCGCCTGCGCGGACCAACGCGGAGCAAACCTGCATGGCAGCCGTGCCGGCTTTGCACGCGAATTCAAAATCGGCAACCATTACATTTGGCACGGCGCCGATGGCCTCGGCAACCACCGTGCCGCTCGGCTTGACCGCGTAAGGGTGCGATTCGCTTCCTATGTAAAGCGCGCCTATCTTGCTGCCGGGTATGCCGGCGCGTGCCAACGCATTCCTTGCAGCTTCAACAGAAATCGTTATCGTGTCCTCGTCGCCGTCGGGGACGCTTTTTTCTTCCACAAACAGGCCTTCTTTGATTGCCTGCGCGTTGCCGTTCCAGACTTTCGCAATCTCCTCGACTTTTATGCGAAACCTTGGCACGTAAGCGCCGTAACCGACTATCCCGACATTCATAACGCCAATTCTAACCGTAATTCATTTAAACCATGTACCATATTTCGAGAAGACGTTATAGTGTATAGGCGGCGCAACCGGACGCCGACGCGCCAAAATTATAATATGTTTCTTTGGGCTTGAGACCTTTCTTTTCTTAAAAGAAAGGTCTCAAACGTAAGCTTCCAAGAAAGCGGCAACAATTATCAGCACTTCCGCCAACGCAAGGAATGCTATCGAATCGATGAATATCTTCTCGAAATGTCCCTTGAACTTCTCGCGGATTATCGCCACGGACAGCATGCCGCCTGCCAATGCGGCTACAAAATACGCCGCTATCTCGGGCACGCCGTGCAGAGCTATCGATCCAAGACCCGCCGGCACCCCCAGCAGATAAGCCATTTCCGGCGACACGCCATTGCGTATGAACGAGTTTATCGCAAACCCGACATACACGGCAATAACAGAGGCGTTCCATGCGAGTATGAAGATAGCTCCGGCGCCGAACATTGTAGATAGTATGAACATTATCAGGAGTACCTGCGTGTTATTGATGAGAAATAGCGAGAAATCTTCCCCTTGGGTGACTTGTCCAGTCTGGCCGGTTATCGTCTTTCCCTGCGACCTGAACCAGTCTTCCTGCATCTCAAAAGCCGGGCGCGCGTGTGGAAAGAACACGTAGATGAAGCTCAGCGCCACTATCGTGCCAACGAAGAAAAGTCCAAATACGTAGAAGAGTTTCTTGTGTCGTACAAGCAAATTTTTGTGCAGCTTGTAGTCCTTGCGTTCCTCGAGTTCGAAATATTTCTGGAAGAACGGCATGAACATGATGGTAATGAGGCTGATGGCAAATACAGACGCCTGCGCAGGGAAAATCTGCAGCGCAAACGAAACGCCTATGAACGAGAACATGATGGCGATGAAGAAAACATCCCACGGCCCTTTTTCCGCCTTTTTTGGCCTAAGAAGCGACTCAAGCATTATTATAATTGGCGTCCTGTATAAATATGGTTATGGATGCGCTCATTTTTTTATGGGCTTTTTACTGGCCGCTTCTCTTCCTCAGGCTGAAGGGATTGTTTTCTAAGACGGTTATTACACGGAGAAGTTTGATTGTTTCCCTGATTCTCGCCGCGGCAGCGTCTTATTCCGGTGAGTATCTTTACCGCTATCACGTCTCGCAGTCCGCGTTCGTTTTGATGACCATTTTCGCGGCGCTGTCGATAGCAGTTCTGTTTCTGTCGGGGAAGCCCCCGGGAAAACGAACGCAGGTAAAGCTCATTATTCTGGCGGCGTATTTTCACATATTCTGGCAGCTGCTGCCCGGACTCTCCCCTTACCCGTTCCTGCTGGACATGCTCGTCACGCTTGCTATAATTGCTTTGGCTAAAACAAAGCCTAAAATCATAAATGGGAGACACGAACCACAGACGGCAATCAGCGGCATGTGGAAGTAGAAGTTTTTAGGCGGGCAAGCCTCCATCACTCTTTAATATGTTTTATCCAACTGCTAAGAGTATGAGAAGTGACTTGTCTGGATTTTACGATCTCAGCCTTGACGCGAGGCTGTCGCTAGTCAAGAAGCTTTGTTCGCTTACCGAAGAGGAAGCTGATACTCTTAGGAAAACCGTGTGCTTGCCGCATTCTGACAGAATGATAGAGAACGCCGTCGGCACGATAGAACTGCCTCTCGGGATAGCCACGAATTTCACAGTCAACGGAAGAGACGTGCTTGTTCCCATGGCGATAGAGGAGCCGTCCGTTGTTGCAGCTGCAAGTCATGCTGCAAAACTTGCCAGGCCGGAAGGATTCGAGGCTTCAAGCGACGAGCCTATTATGATAGGACAGATTCAACTGCTGGGTGCGGGACGCGGCGCGGCAAAAACGATACTGGAAAACAGGGATTCTATTATTGAGATAGCGCACGCGAAGGACTCGGTGTTGGTTAAGCTTGGCGGCGGACTCAAGAACATAGAGGTGCGCGAGATTGAGACGGAAAGGGGGACGATGACTATAGTTCACCTTCTCGTCAATGTGCAGGACGCCATGGGAGCCAACGCCGTGAACACGATGTGCGAAGAAGTCGCGCCTTTCATAGAGAACCTTGTCGGCGGAAGGTCGCTTCTGAAAATTATATCAAACCTCGCAGTTTATCGAAAGACCCGCGCCGGAACGGTGTGGAAAAAGGAGGCGCTGGGTGAGGACGTCATCGAGGGAATCCTTGACGCTTACGCATTCGCAAAAGCGGACCCGTTTCGCTGCGCCACTCACAACAAGGGAATAATGAACGGGATAGACGCGGTTTTGATAGCCACAGGCAATGATTTTCGCGCCGCTGAAGCGGGCGCGCACGCGTTTGCCGCGATTGACGGGTATAAGCCGCTCACGAAATACCGGAAGAACGAGAACGGAGACCTTGTGGGTGAGATAGAACTCCCGCTTGTCGCCGGAATTGTAGGCGGCTCCACGAATTCCAACCCAATAGCAAAGATATCACTGAAGATACTCAACGTCAGGAAGGCCCACGAACTTTCGGAGGTAGCTGCTTGTGTAGGGCTCGCGAACAATTTTGCGGCTCTGCGCGCAATGGTCAAAGAAGGGATACAAAAAGGACACATGAAATTGCACGCCCACAACATAGCGCTGACAGCCGGCGCCACACACGATGAAGCCATTAAGATTACGGATGTGATGCTATCGGAGGGAAAAATAAGTGTAGCCCGCGCCTCTGAACTTCTGGAAGTCATGAGGCGCTAACTGTTCTGTTCGAACAATTTCTCTATTCTTTCGCCGAAGAAACTGATTTTCTCCTCGGAAATCTTTCTCAGGAGAGGAAAAATAACTTTCACGTAATAATCAGAGAATATCTGGCTGAAGAAGCCGGTTTCGTCAATGCCGACAGCAAGCGACCCGGTGATATTCGCCCTGAGCGTCCCGTCCTCCGAAACGAGGTTGAACCTGAAGAGAATTTTGGAGAAGTCGTCTATAAGGTCAACGGTGTCGAACACCACGACAGAACGGTGGTGCGGGCCGTCTGTTTCGTACTGGTTCTTTCTTTCAATAACTTTTACGTCTTTCGAAAGCTCCTCCATCACCTGCAGCGAGAACAGGTAGGGGTCGCTGTTCGACACGGAAAAAGACTGGTTCATGAGGCTTTCTTTTATCTTCATTGATTAGACTTGGAGTTCCCTGAATAAAAAGATTTAGCCGCTATTAGTTTCATGTGGAAGCTTCTCATGCTGCTGCTGGTAATACCGCTGTCGGCCGCGGAAATAGCGCAATATGACGTGGAGTTCAGGATAAACGAGGACGAGTCTGTTCATCACCTGAGCAGGTTCGTATTTGTCTCACCTGTAAGCGGCACTATAAATTATACCCTGCCGTCGGTGCGCGACATTATTGTCACTGACGGCGTTCAGCCGCTGAGGTTCACGACAGTCGCCACCGGCGAAGGCTACGTCTTGAACATCTTCCCTGACGTGCCGACAAGCCAGATAATTATAGAATACACGGCGTATGACGTAATTTTTCGCCTGGATTCGATAGAGCACTTCTTCACCGAGCTGAACTTTGACAACTCCGTAAATCTCTCGGCAAGCCTTACGCTGCCTGTAGGCTACACGCTTTATGACGATTCTTTCAAGCCGAGCAATGCGGAAATACGCTCCGACGGCAGGCGCATCGTGCTTTATTGGGAGGAAGATAATGTCAGCAACGCGCTTTTCTCGGTAAAGTACGTCCCGCCAAAGCAGGAGTTTTCCCTCTGGCTTGCAGTTGTTGCGATACTGGCAGGCAGCACGCTTTTCATTTATTTTCACTTTCATGAGCGAAGAAAGGAGGACATGCTTTTCGGGTTCAGGCACGACGAGAAAATAGCAATCAACTACATACAGGAAAAGAAAATAGCGCTGCAACGCGACCTCGAGGAGCAGTTCAAGTTCTCTCGCGCGAAGGCGACGCGCATAGTTTCGAAGCTTGTGGAGAAAGGGCTTGTAAGAAAGCAAAGGTACGGGCGCACTAATAAATTGACTTGGCTGAAGTAAATTATTCTGTTTCTCAACCGTTTCACGAACGGTTCACTTCTGTTTCACTACACATCCTAATTCCCGAAACAGACTAATTACTCTTAGAAAAGGCGTCACATGGTTGATGCTGTATTGTATCGGAGGTTGATAGCATGTTCGGAACCGTCCAAAAATTATTGAGTAAGGAAGATGCGGCGGCGATAAAGAAGCGCCGCATCAAAGTCAGAAAAGAAATGTACGTGTGCAACGGCTGCGGACACCTGTATTATTACAGGATAATCAAATGCCCGCTGTGCGAGTCGCTGGACACGGCCATATTAAGCGGAACGATAGGAGGCGGCCGTTCATGAACTGCGCGGTCTGCGGAAGGTGGACTGAAGTAACGGAGTTTAACGGCGAAGTTGAAACAGCTCTCTGTTACAGGCACGCAATAAGACCCCGGGCCAGAAAGTTGGAGAAAGTCCTCGGAAGGGCGCCTAAATATTGAAGATAGAGACGTGGTCAAATGAACTGCATCATTTGCGGCAGGAAAGCAGAAGTAACAAGGATGCTTAGCGATGTGGAAGCTGCATTTTGTTACGCCCATTTCCCTGGAGAAGTAGTTCGCGGCAACGCGAACACTTACCAGGTTATTATTACAAAAAGAATTTCATCAGATAACTGGTGTGTTGAAGCAATCAAGAAGATTATGGTAATGGAGGTGTAAGATATGAAGTGGATAGCAGCAATACTTGCGGCAATTGTATTGTCAATGCCGCTTGGGTTTGCGGACACAAGCATCGGAGCTCAAAACGACGCGCATTCCGAAGCCAAGGTATCTGCGATGGAGCTTCGCTTCAGGCAGGTTGGCCAGGCATTCGGGGACTTCGCTTTCGGCGTCAAATCTTTTTTGACTTTTGACGAGAGCGCGAAGATTGAACTCATAAAGGAGAGGAACGCAGAGATGCGTGAAAGGCAGGAAGCGTGGCTAAACATGAAAGAGGAAGCATTTGATGGCGAACTGACCTTGGAAGAGAGGCAGGAAATAGAAGCCATGGTTCAGGCGGAGCACGAGGCTATTATAAAAGAGCATCTCCGCTTGACTAGCGAACTGCGGGATGTACAGCTAAAAGCAAAAGCTCGCGGGTTGGCTTCAGTTGAAAGCGACGCCGAATCAGCCATAGAATCCGGCAGCGGTCTGTCTTTGGGGCTTGTCAGTCTCGACGTGAATGGCGATGTAAATGGGAAAACCAGAACACGCGCCCTCTTCGTAGAGAAGACGACAAATGCAAATGTACATGTCAGCGGCAACGTAGCTCTTGACAACGAAACAAGGGCGGCAATCAACCAGCTAGTTGCAAACCTTTCAGCAGACCAGAATGTGAAAATAGAGGTCGAAGCTGAAAAAGAAGCCGGAGCTAACGCGACGGTTGAGAGCGAGGTGAATGGGCTGACAGAAAACCAGCAGGCTCTTGTAGCAGCTCTCGAGGCGAAGGCGAAAGCCCTTGTAGAAGCCTCAACAAGAGCGGACGCAAGGCTTGATATAGAAATCAGGCATAAAGCTGCCGCAGAAAACGGGATAGACACCGCAACAGAAGCCCAGGCTGTCGTTGAGAAAAGACTGCACGTCGACGCGTCCAACGTCACGGTGGAAACACAGGACGGAGTTCAGGTTTTTGTCGTGACTGGAACGCAGACGCAGACTAGCGGCAATTTCCAGATGACAAAAAGCTTCGAGGTCGTTGTTGAGTCAGGCACAGGGTTGATCTTGTCGGCTGACATGACGGCGCACTTCGAACAGGTTGCAGAGGCAGACGCTTCGACAAGCACAGGCGCAAGCAGCTCAGCTGTCACATCAGCTAGCACATCCGGGTCGACCAGCGCATCAGACAGCTCAGCAAGTGCAGGCGCCTCGGCAAATGCCGGCATGTCAGCGGGTTCGGGCAGCGCATCGGTTAACTCCGGAGTCGCTGCGGTTGGAGGGGTATCGATAGGCTAGATTTTTTCCTTTTTTATTTTTAATTTTCATACTAAAACAGGTGGATAACATGAAAAGAATAATTATGTTTGTTGTAGCATTGGTAGCCTTTGCATCTCCGTACGCTTTTGCAGACACTCTTGGGTCGCAGTCGTTTGGACAAGGCGTTAATTTTCATGACGGCGTCATCACGCAAGCCGAATTGGAACTTGCAGGTTCGTTGCCTGAGCCGGGAATACTGCCTGATCACCCGTTATACTTTCTTAAAAGGGCAGGCGAAAGAGTAAGGCTGTTTCTTTCTTTTAGCGACGAAGGCAAGGCATCTCTGCACCTGAATTTTGCCAAGCTGCGCCTGGCAGAAACAAGGAAGCTGGCTGCCAAAAATAAAACAGTTGACAATGTAGTTGGAGAATTTAACATGGAACTTAACCTCACGCGAAACCTGTCAAAGGAGCCGAGGCTTATGAAAGAAGTTGGAGACATGGCGGAAAGAAGCGCAATAGTGCTTGCGCAGGTTCTCGAAAATGTGCCGGAGTCGGCAAAGCCGGCAATCGAGCGCGCACTCAATAATTCTATTGAAAAGGGGATAAAAATCCGTGCAGAGATTGAAAACAAAACAGTGACGGATATACAGCCGGAAATCAGGAAAGAAGCCGAACACCGGAAGGATGCGCTGCGCAAGCGTGAACGCAGCGAAGCCGGTGATAAGGCTGAGAAGGTAGCACCGGAAGGCTCGGATACAATCATAGAGACATCGGTTTCGCCGCCCGCGGCGCAAACTGTGACTCAGAATGCGGGAGCTGTATCTTCCGTTGCGTCGTCTGTAATCTAAAGCGCCCAACAAGGAAGTTATAACTATTTCTGTAATACTATATTCATGGGTTTTCTGGATATTTTCAGGGCCAAAGAAAAGCGCTATTCGTTGAGCGAAGCGATGAGAATAATAGAAAAAGAGCTGGAAAGGCTTGATACGGAAAACCTTGAGCAGGCTAACAGGGATGCGATGAGGGTGGAGTCTGAGATACGGCAGCTCCTGATTTTGATAGACGAATTCTCCAGGAAACCGACTCCTGAACTCGGCAAGTCTTCTGAAAACGTCAAGGAAAGATTCTGCCTGCTGTCCAGAAAACAGCTTATTTCATTAGGGACACCGGACAAATCAAGACCGCACGATTTTCTCAGGGCTGTAAGCATGACTTTGGACGCTTTGGGGGGGCTTACGCAGCGGCAGGTTCTGCACATCAACTTCTTTTTCAAGGAAGATTTCAAGCCTGTGGGGAAAAAAATCAACGAGATAAGTTCAATCATTTCCGGCGGAGCAGGAGTCACAGATCACCACAAAGCCGTTGAGATGAACATGAAGCTTGCATCAATGCAGAACAAGAAGAAACTCACCGAAAATTCGATAGCTGCATGCGAAGCTGAATTAAGGAATAGCGAGGGCAGGAGTGTGCCGGGACTGCCGCGCCACCCGGATACGAACAGCCTTAACGCAGTGGAATCTAAGGTCAGTTCAAAAAAGCAGGAAATAGACTCTTTTTTGTCAGTTCAGAAAACGCTGAAAAAATACCTGTACGTTTCTGAAGTCAGGGAACCGGTAGTCGAATTGTATATAGAATCCCCGAGCAGCGCATTGATTGCCGACGAGAATCTTTCAGTGCTTGAACATTTGTCGCGAGCAGCCGAGCTCGCAAGGGGGGGAAAAATTGAAAACGACAGGAAGCTGGAGATAATTGTTAACGCGGCGCCTTACCTCAGAAAATCAAGGGAAGAACTGGCGGGCTTGCTAAAGAATCTCGAACTGGAGAAAAAGAAGTACTTTGACGAGCTGGAACTTTTCGAGAATTCAATAAAGGAAAGGGCGGGCATGTTATCTGACAGGGAAAATAAGATGAAGACACTGGAGAAAACAGTCAAATCAGAAAAGGAAGAGCTTGATGCAGTGAGCAGGGGCATAGACCGTACAAGCGCCGAGCTCCTTCTCCTTGTTTCAAGGATATTGGACGCAAATGTTATCCTCTAACTTCCCTTTCATTGGGAATTATCCGAGAATGCATTGAAAACACACGACTTTAGTCGCGTGATGAAACTCAATGCATTCTGGATGCCATGCTCCCATGAAACCCGCACCTAAAGGTGCGGGTTATTAGGAGCATTTCATGTATGGTTCTTTCTTTATATTTTTCTTCCGACTAATTCTACCCATGGTAAGAAGTTATGTAAAGGGGGCGTCGGCCGAGCGGGAGCTTGTTCATATCTTGGCAAGACTAGGTTACATGGCAATCCGGGCGCCAAGATCAGGAAGGATAGGCCTGGATTCGCCGGATATCGTAGCGGCAAAGGACGGGCGTCTTTTAGTCATCGAGTGCAAATCACGGATGAGCGCATTTACTATACCAATGGAGCAGTTGGCACAATTGGAATCCTGGACCGTGAAGGCAAAAGCCATTGCATACGTAGGGTGCAAAATCCACAGGAAGGGGTGGAAATTTCTTAAGTACGAGGATGTACTAGCCAACAGCGGGCGGATAGGGAAAAAATTCATAGCTGAAAAAGGTATTCCGATCGAAGCGATCTGACTTAAGGTTTTTTGTCCCTTTATAATCGGTTTTATGTTGCGATACCGGAAACTCAGAGACTTGCCCGTAGGCGAATGGAAAGGGCTCGGTTCTGGCCAGCGTCGGTGGCTGAGGAGCTATGTGGCAGGAACGTTCCGCGGATTCTATGCGGAAGTTGATGGGGAAACGGTTTATCTCGGGCGGCTTGTCGAAGGACGCGGGGACGATATTTACATGGTGATTAACAAAAGCCGTCACAGCGTAGCCAGAGGCTCGGCGCCAAAGGACGCCTACAATTTTGTAGCTTCAAAGATACGCAAGGCAACGGAGAGAAGGGTGCGGCGTATAAAAGCAAGAAGCCTATAAAAGCATTTCTTTCTGTATCTTATTTAGAGGAAGAACATTATGGCTTCATACTTATCTTTGTTGTCCGGTATAGAGGTACGTAGCTAGCTCAGTTCTTTCTCTGTAAAAAATACAATGACGCAGAAAGATGGCGCTTTAGCGTCTGTCGGTCCTGCGTATTAGGAGGCTGGTAATTATGGCCAAACTGGCCCAGAATTTTGCGAAATACATGATTTATGCGAGAATGCAGTCCAAAGGAGTGGTCGAACGTCCTGACGTGATAGGAGCTATCTTCGGTCAGACCGAGGGACTTCTTGGCAACGAGCTCGATCTGCGGGATCTGCAGCAGACCGGGCGCGTCGGCAGGATAGAGGTGAACGTAAAGACCAATAAGGGGAAGTCATTTGCAGAGATTATAATTCCTTCTTCACTGGACGCAAGCGAGACGTCACTCATCGCGGCCTCCCTGGAAACCATAGACAAGGTGGGTCCGTGCGATGCGGAAGTTGAGGTAACAAAGGTTGACGACGTGCGCAACCAGAAGCGCCGCTATGTAATGGACCGCGCGAAAGAGATACTCCACGCCATGATGGACAGCACAGGAATGCCGGATTCTCAAAGAATGGCCGACATGATTAAGGAAGCGGTGCGCACGTGGGAAGTTGGCAACTACAACGGCCTGGCTTGCGGCCCGGAAATAGAAGCCAACGAGGAGATAATCGTAGTGGAAGGGCGGGCGGACGTAATCAATTTGCTGAAGAACGGCATAAGGAATGTAATAGCAATCGAGGGCAGCAAGATTCCGCAGCCCGTGATAGACTTGACGAGAAAAAAGACGACAACCGCGTTCCTTGACGGCGACCGCGGCGGGGACCTTGACCTGAAGAAACTGATGGATATCGCAGACATAGACTTTGTCGCCCGCGCCGATGCAGGGAAGGAAGTGGAGGAGCTTACAAAGAAGGAAATATACAAGGCTCTGCGCGAAAAGATACCCGCAAACCAGGTTGGCGAAAAGAGGCAGCAGCCTGCTCCTGTAGCGCAGGAAGAGGCGGCTCCCGAAGAGCTTGATGAAAACTCGTCCAAATTCCTTACCAGACTGCTTGAAGATCTTGTCGGGACACGTGCGGCATACCTTGTTGACCAGGACCAGCAGATAATGACTAAGATGCCGCTGTCCGAGCTTTCTGAAATGATAAACGACTTTGCAGGGGTCTATGCAATTGCAATAGACGGCAAAATAAGTCAGCCTCTTGTGGATCTGGCAAAGAAGCGGGGCGTCGGCATCGTGGCAGGCATGGGTTTCAAGGAGCGGGTGGATGCAGGGCATGTGAAGGTGTTTGTGATGGAACAGCAAGAATCTGCCTGAAAGACGGAATATTGCAAATTTCGCCCCAATAAGTTATTTAAGGAGCCGCGACAATAGTTAAAACAAGTGAAGATCATGCAGCCAAAAATACACAGCCTATTTCGCAATTTCAATAGCATGGCCTCTATGTACCTGAAGTGCGCAACAATCTAATATCGGGATGACACTGCTTCTGCGCCGCAGCCGACCTTTCAGCTGGTTGTCAATAAACTAATACTTGATTTCTTTCGCTATGCTGACTGACGCTTTGCGTCTTTCGGATATTGACATCATAAGCCGAACTGGAGATGATTTGCATGAGAATGTTACAAATGCCGAAGTGCTGCGGAAGGGAAATGCAGCCGAACATGGAAACGCTGAAATTCATTGAGATGAATTGCGGCATATGTGGAGATGTAGTATACGTCAAGAAAGAACAGGCAGAGAAGCCGCAGATGCTCGACGACTAAATTTCTGTCAGTGAAGAAGGGGCGGTGCTTAGAAGTACGGCTTTTTCCCTGACAAGTACGTCATCTTCTATTCTTATTCCTCCCCAGCCTTTTTTGTAGTAGCCGGGTTCGACCGTAATCACCATGTCTTTTGCAAGAACATTTTTGGAGTTCTCGCCGAACGGCGGAAATTCATGAATGGCAATGCCAAGTCCGTGTCCTATGCTGTGAATTAACTTGTGCTTCAGATCGGATTCAAGGATTTTATTTGCCGCGTTGTGCACATCGCACACTTTCGCGCCGGCCATGATTTCTCTTATTGATGCCTGTTGCGCCCTATAGACGGTTTTGTAAATGTTTTTTGTAGCGTCGTCGGGCCGCCCCGCGTAAAAAACCCTTGTTATGTCGGAAGAATATCCGTTGAATACAACGCCGAAATCCACAAGCAGTACGCCTTTCAGCTTTGCGGCTCCTGGTATATGGTGAGGCACGGCGGAATTTTTTCCGGCGGCAACTATTGGCGGGAAGGAGACGCCTTCCGCAGCCCTTTTCGCAGCGTATTCAATCTCGGCTGCCAGTTCTTTTTCTGTGCCGGATTTAGATACAAGCCCGGATATATTCTCAATAAGCTCTTCTGAAATGCTGCACGCTTCTTTTATGTTTTTGATTTCCCGCGGTGTCTTGACTGATCTTATTGATTCCATTTTTTTGGAGACGTCGACTATTTTTCTCCCGTTTAGTATTTTCTTGAAGCGCAGCAGGCGCGAATAAGTGATGGACGTGAAATCTACGCCGATAGTCTTGCCGTTGTTTTTTTTCATTGCAAGTTCGGCCTCCGCGCGTTTCTGGATTACTATTTTGCGGCATTTGAATATCTCTGACTCAAGGCGGTTTGTTATGACAACGGGCCCGGATTTCGTTATAATTACAGTGCCTGTCACCTGCGCGGTCTTGCTGAGCCCGGTGAAATAATAGAAATTCTCGTCAACGCGCGAGCCGTCGGTGAAGAATACAAGCGTGTCCGCACCGCACTCGGCAAGTATTTTCGGGAAGTCCATTCAATTATTTTAACGGAGAACTAATTAAAAGCACGCCATTATTTTTCCGCCGACCTCTTTGCGGCGGCAAGGTCCTTATCTTTTTGTTCAAGTTCCCGTCTCACCTCAATGCTGGCACGGTAAGAGTCTATGTCCGTATCCAGCCACGGGTATATTTTCTTTATGGCGTCCTCTGCCGCGCGTTTAATACGCCCATCCCTGTCGTCTTTTATGAGATTTTCCAGCACTGGTATTGCCCTTTCATCTCGCAGTTCGCCAAGTGCATCAGCAGCAGATATCTGCACAAGGGTATATTTGTCTTCTGTTAGTGCAACCAGAGTGTCAAGAACATCCTTACGACCCTTTCCATAAATCGCGAGGTTTCTTATCGCGGCAAATCGCGGCCTTTCTTCATTCCCGTACTCCGAATATTTTTTCAGAAATTCTATTGATTCGGCCCCTTTCAGATGGGCTATGCCGTCGACTGCCACCGCCCGTATTGCATCAAGCCATGAAGCGCGGGTGAGCATCGACATAATAAGTGGTTCGACCGAAGGGTCTTTTGTCTTGCCGAGCGTCCTGCATACCTCTGCAGGAACCAGGTAGCTGTTTTTATCGTCCAGAAGCGGTTTGATATCCTTTATTATCTTTGGATCCTTGAATTCGCCTAATGCTGCGACAACAGCTTTTCTTGCCGCCGGATGTTTGAGAGAAAGTCCTTTGATAAGATACTCCATAGCAGTTGTATTTTTCATCTGTCCGAGAAGTGCCGCAATTTCTGCCTGCACGCCCCAGAACTTGTCCTTGAGCATTGCTTCACCGAGGATTTCTGACTCTTTCAGGGTTCCATATTTTGCAATCTCACCTGCAGCCATTATCCTTCCAATTACGTTCGGGTCGTTGACGAGCTGGAAAATCCACATCGCAAGCGGTTTCACAGTTTCGATTCTTTTTAGTATGACGTTATCTGGGTCGATGCGAAGCATTAGAGGTTCCGAGTCAATTTTGTACGTGAGTATCTGTTCTTTTTGCTCTACGAGTTCTTCGAATGTTTTCGTGCCGCTCCTGGTCGTAAATTCGAATTTGACGTTTGCTGAAAACAGTGGTGTGTCAGATGTCTGGTTCTGTGAGATATGGATACACGCATCTTTTGTTTTTGCATCCCAGCTGTAAAGCACTTTGTATTCAGGATGTCCGGCGCTGAAAATCCACTGGTCGAAGAATTTTTTCATGTTCATGCCAGTTACGTCTTCTATTGCTTCTATGAAGTCAAGTGTTTCAACGGCCTTGTCCTGGTTTTTCTGTACGTAATTTTTGATTACCTTCCACCAGAGTTTGTCTCCAAGGGCGTTTCGTAGCATGTGAAGTATAATCGAGCCTTTCTGGTACGTATGCCTGTCTACGAGGTCATTCGGTCTTCTGAAAAGGTTTGTGACAATAGGTCTTCTGTATTTTTCCTTGTCTTCTGAGAAATAAGATTCGGCATTCTGGAATAGTTCGTATAGGAATTCATCGTTGCCTCTTTCATGTTCCATGTATAAAGCATCGAAATAAGTGGCAAAGCTTTCATTCAGCCATAGGTGCGACCAGTCCTTGCATGTAATCAGGTCTCCGAACCACTGGTGCGCCAGTTCGTGGGCGCAAAGCCCTTCGGAAAAATATTTTGCTTCTTCATGCGCTCGTTCGTCATGCAACGCATCATCTGTCTGCGTAGTGACTGTTGTGTGTTCCATGCCGCCGAATATGAAGTCTACCGCAGCAACTTGGGCATATTTTTCATACGGATAGCTGACACCTATTTTGTTTGAGAAGAAGTCTATCATCTGCGGTGTTTTACCGAACGCGCGTTTTATATCATCCCCGCGACCCTTCTGGCAGTAATAAATTACAGGCACGTTCTTCCATTTGTCTTTTAACTCTTCGAAATCACCAACAGCGAAACTCACCAAGTAGGGCGAGTGAGGTTTTGACATCTTCCAGTGGAATGTCTTGGTTTTTTCTTTTTTGTTTTCACTTGACTTCAGAAGGGTTCCATTGGATACGGCCATAAGATTATTCGGGACTGTTACAACCACCTCTGTGGTAGACTTGTCGTTCGGGAGATCCTGCGTAGGGAACCAGTACGGCGCGTCTTCGCTCTCGCTGTGTGACCAGACTTGGACAGGTTTGTCAGGATAATGCTTGTCGGGTCCCACGAAGTAAATCCCAAGTTTTGGATCTTGAAGCTTGTATCCGATAACAACAGTAATTTCCTTGTCAGCTTCCGCATCAGTTGTTATCTCAATCTTTGAATCGTCATAAGTGTATTTTAACAGCTTCCCCTTGGTATCTTTTACATATAGCAGCTTGAAATGGTGTGCCTTAAGAATCAGGCTGCTCTTTCCGTTCATGGATTTGAAAGATGTGGTGCAGACGCCTGAAACGGTTTTTTTTGGTATATCAAGGTCCAGTTCTATCTTTACATGTGTAGTCTTGAAGTTCCGACTTTCAGCGTACTGCGGCTTCGGCGAGAGCCCGGCAAACCTTGGGTCGGGCAGTCCAAGAAATGATGAGTACAAACACATTAGAACCAATTCACAGTTTTAAGATATAAAGTTTTAATTTAGAAAGACCTATGAGAAACATATAAGATTCTTTGTGTGTGGTTCTATGAGCATTTTCAGAAGCTACGATGTACGCGGGATTTACGGCAAGGACATTGACGAAGACATCATGAAACGCATAGGAACGGCTTTTTCCAGGACGTCCACAAAAACGGTTGCTGTCGCCGGCGACATGAGACTTTCAAGCCCCTCGCTCAAGGAGGCGTTTATCAACGGATGCGACGTTGATGTTATAGACTGCGGATGCGTGCCTCTTGGCGTAGGCATGCTGCATGCACTCGGTAAATATGACTATGCTTACATAACGGGCTCGCACCTGCCGAAAGAATGGAACGGCGTGAAATTTTTTCATAAGTCTGGTATAGGCTTTCGCGAAGCGGAGAACAAGTCAATTGAAAAAACATTTCTTGCGGCAAGAACAAAAAAAACTTCGAAAAAAATAGAGAAAACCGGCACGCGGCAGCTTCTGGAATCCTACAAGAAATACGCTGCAGGAAAGGCAAAGGCAGCCAGAAACATGCACGTAGTGCTTGATTGCGGCAACGGGATGGCAAGCATCATAGCAAAGGAGATGTTCAGCTACGCCGGATTCAGCGTCGAGGCTATATATGACAAGCTTGACGGCTCTTTCCCGAACAGGAATTCCGACCCGAATGAGGATGGCCTGGAAAAGCTCAAGAAAAAAATGGCGTCGGCTGATATTGGTATTGCCTACGACGGCGACGGGGACAGGATGGTGCTTATCGACGAAAAAGGCAGGAAGCTCACGCCGGAGCAGGTGGCGTATCTGGTTTTGCTCGGTGCCGGGAAGCATGCCGGGCCTGTGGTGGCAAATGTTGAATGCACGCGCGCAATCGATGATATTGCCAGGAAGTTCGGAAAGCAGGTTATACGCGTGCCGGTGGGTCATACTTTCATGATGGAAGGAGTTGAGAAGCACAAGGCATGCTTCGGGCTGGAGTCTGCTGCGCATTATGCGCTTCCATACATGGCGCCGTTTGACGACTCGCTGATTGTCAGCATATTCGCCGCTTCTGTGCTGTCGCATCAGGACAGGCCGCTGTCAGAAATCGCGGACTCTGTCAGGGAATATCCTTTCGAACGCGTTAATTTTGAGTGCGACGACAAGAGAAAATTCATAAATGTCGAGAATCTAAGGCGGCAATTCAGGAAGGAATACAAGGACGTCACGGCACTTGACGGCGTGCGCGTTGATTTTCCCGACGGCTGGGTTCTGGTACGCCCGTCAAACACCTCGCCCTTTGTCCGTCTTACAGTAGAGGCGAAAGACGCAAAAACCTTGAAACGCCTGATGGAAAAATTCTCCGGAATTATTGTGAGTGAAATCGGTAAGAAATAACTACATGCCCAGTTTCTTCAGAATTTCGCCCGCTTCTTCAAGTTCTTTCATCGTGTTAATTGTGACCCAGTGGCCTGTATGCTTGAATGCCTTGAGCTTGCCCTGCAAAGCGAGCTTCGGCAGCACGTCGTGTTCCAGGCTGCCTTTTTCCGGAAAGTCTATGTTTTTGTTCAGCAAATGCATGCCGGAGTTCGCCCAGTAAGGCAGGAGCGGCTTCTCCTCAAACTTCTTGATAAGATCGTCATCCAGGTCCACAATGCCGAACTGGCTGTGGAATCTGCATATGACAGTGGTGTTGCTGCCCATTTTAATCAGTTCATCTATGTTGACATTATTTATGTCGTCCGAATTAAGGCATAGGAATTCGTCGCCGTCGACATGCTCGAGCGCGAGTTTTACCGCACCCGCCGTCCCCAGAGGCTCGTTCTCGACGGAGTAGACAAGCTCATCGCCGTAGTGCTGCTTTATGCTTTCCCATCTGTAGCCGCACGCCACGACAATCTTGTTCACGGCCTTGTATTTTTTCAGGAAATCAAGATGGTACTGCAGCATAGGCTTGCCGTTTATTTGCACCATGCACTTTGCCATTCCGTCTGTCATGGGTCTTAGGCGCTTCGCCTGTCCGCCGGCAAGGATTATTATGTCCATTTTCATTCAACCTGGAAGTGTATGACGCCTATGGCGTCTTTCTGTTTTCTATTTTACTGGCTATTATTTCAAGCTCGCTTTTATAAATGCCTACCTGCCCGTCAACAACGACAGAGTCGTTTTCCTGCAGCTCGTAAACTTTTTGTCCGCGTGCAGTTCTTTCAAACATTACGACAGTTATGTTGCCGGTCGCGTCCTCCAGTCCGATAAAAATGTTTCCGTTGCTGGCGCTGATAGAGTTTATGGTGCCATTTACCGAAACCAGCCTTCCCGAGTCTTTTTCGTCTATACTTTCTATTTTCAGGCGTTCCGGGCCCAGCAGGGTTATCGAAAGGTATATGGCAATTATCCCAATCACTGCCAAAACAAGCGAAATCTTAGCAAGCTTTTCGTCTGTTATCATGTCCCAGCTCGAATACATCTACATCTTCGTAAACAGGGCCTTTGCTGGTTACCACGGATTTTTTCAGTTTTATACAATTAACCTTCATCGTCCCTGCGTTAATGCTTTTGTGTCTGTTCAGGAATTTGATTATTTCTTCCCGATACGTTTGCGATCGGACTCTTGCAAGCGTCAAATGAGATGAGGACTTCTCCTTGTTGAATAATCCGGAAAGCGCCTCATTAACAATAGATTGTAGGTTAATCAATGAAGGCTTGTTGTCAGATATGTCTTTCTGTCCTTCACCCAGCCAGACAACGCGTATGAATTTATCATTTGGAAAGACGCCAACACCGGCAATCTCTGTGAAAAATTGCATGTGGCTGCCGGCGACATCTTTCAAGATGTACCTAATCTTGTTCACAATGTCTTCATCGACTTCACCAAGGAATTTCAAAGTAAAGTGGAGGTTTTCCGGCTCGACAAGCTTTGTGTTCAGGCCGGCGAGTTCTTTTTGAAGCGCTTCGACTTTCTTTCTTAGTTCCGGAGCCAGGTCGACAGCTACAAAGCACCGCATGAAAAGTCTTGTCTCAGGGTGCTTAAATTAATGACTCCGGGAAATAAGCGGAAAAAACCAGCTTATGAGAGGTATTTTGTCAAAAGTCTGTATGTGCCAGAAATCTGCATTTCCAGGAGCCATAAGTCCAAAGAAGCTTTAAGTTTACAGCTGATAAGTTTATTTTGTTGTGGGAGATATGGGACGGAAAAAAGGATTTGATGAAAGGAAAATTGGGAAGATTGTGTCGGTTTTAGCCGCGAATCCAGATGGAGCATGGGTAAGGCAGATTGCCAAGCAGGCAGGCTATTCGCCGCCTACAATAACCCATTATGTAGAAGGCATCTTGGCACCGCTTGTAGAAGATACCAGCCTTGGAACTGGTAAGCCGTTGCTGCGGGTTATCAGGCTTAAGCCGTTTGTTCTTGAGAAGCTTCAGGAAGGCAAGGACCTCCGCCATATAATGAAAATTTTGCGCTTGGTGGGCAAAATCCAGTAGATTTCAAGCATTTTCTGGCTGTTAATAGCTCTAAATTTTCTAATAAAGCTAAAAATAGGCTTTCAGGTTCTAAAACACAATATAAAATGGCTAATTTTGATATGCCAAGTCTAACCTTGGCTCACGAAATACCACTCTAGGCTCACCAAATTTTTATGTTTACGTGAAGGTTCAGTGAAATTCATGTGAAGTTCATCAAGATTTTGTGAATACAAGCGTGAATGCATGTGAATACAGTGAATATATCTCACAAATTAGTCATTTAGTTGAAAGCCTTATTTTACTAAACTCACATTTTAACACTAACTATGCCAAAAATACGGAATACCCTTCATATACCCTTCACAAACCCTTCATTTTGATATATGAAGTTCACGAAAAAATCAGTGAAATTCATATGAATTCATGGTGAAAATAAGAAAAAATATGTTATATTCACGAAAAAACTAAAGATATTAGTGAAGGGCTAAATTAAAACTGTGAAATTAATAAAAATATCAGTGAAGATATGTGAAGCTTACAATACAAAAACTTATATACTCTAGTATACAAGAATAAGCCATGGAAGATGAAATGGATGTAACGCTTGCCGAAGATGACCAATCTAACCTACAGAATCCTGAGACGGAGCCTGAAAAGACGTCCGAAGCCTCACATAAGAAGGAAGAGGTGCAAGAGCCGGTTCGGGAACAAATAAGCCATATAATACCTAAGATGCCAAATAACCCGGATGAGTGGTTTAAAGCCATGAAATGGGCTGAAAACCCATTTATTTTGAACATTATACCGGAATTATTCGTAGGTTATCAACCCCAGTCTGAAGAATTGATAAGATTGGTTAAGGAGAAGCACAAGATTATACTGGTTATAGGTCCGACAGGTTCAGGTAAAACAACGTTGCTTGAATGGCTTTCAAAAAACCTGGATAAGCGGTTCGACTCTGTGTTTGTGGGCAAACCACCGCAGAAATCGGACGAATTTGTGGACATCTTTAACGAGAAATACCCACGTTTTCTCAGGAAGCTGAAGAATGTATATCAGATACCTGGTTTCCTGAACAAAAAGCTCCGCAATAAGCACCTTGTTGTGCTTTATGACGAGGCGCATGAGTCAAAGATGGACGTTCTTGAATGGCTGCGAGTGCTGAGCGATCAAGTGGACAATATGTCCATAATTGTTGCCGGACTTCCTGTTTTTGAGGAACATCTTGCAAAGCTTGAGACGCTTAGAAAACGAATAATGGGGAAAATCGAGCTCGTATCACTCACAAAAGAAGAAACGGAGAAACTCATCGTAAGAAGAATACAAAGCATAGGCGGCAAAGGTGACGAGTTCAAGGAACTTATCGATGCAATTTATAGCTTGTCTGGCGGGTTTCCAAGGGAAATAATAAAAGTTTGCAACGACGTCGTCAACGAATCGATGATTACAGGTAAGCCTCTTACAAAAGAATTGCTGGCAAGAGAGCCTACAAAGGAAGAAATGAAAGTTTCCCTCAGGTTCCTTGAGGAATTGAGCCCGATGCAGCGTGAGATTGTAGAGATGCTCGTGAATCCGATGACGCCGGGCCAAATAGCCAATAATTTAGACTTGGCAAAATACAAATCTCGCCAGCACGCGGTTCGCTCGATGAACAATATTCTGAAGAGGCTGATGGACGACGGGCTTGTCGAAAGAATGAAGGAAGACCGTGCTTATCTGTACCAGCTTTCTCCTAGCATACGAAGTATCGTCGTGAAAGCATAGGGAAGAAACGCGACGTCCACATCTCACATAAGAATCGTGATTTCTTCGTAATTGGCGAAAATGCCGCAGAAATTATTTATACCTGCTCTGGTAATTAGTAACCATACAATTGAAGAGAGGTTGATTAAAAATGCAAAGTAGAGGAAGAGATTTGCTCGGAAAAGTAATAGTTTCCGAGGAAACGGGGAGAAAATTCGGAGTCATCGGTGATATTAATTTCGTTTCTGAGAGCGGCGAACTGCTGAACCTTGTGCTGGTTGAGCCTACCAAGCACATTGGCGATCTTTCCCTTGAAAAAGACGACAACAACCGCCTTCTGATACCGTTCTCTTCTGTCAAGTCCGTCGGAGACTTCGTAATCATAAGCGAGAAGGAAATTGCTTAATGTGAAGCAAATAAAGAATAGGGATATTATAAATTTGCTTCACTTAAAGCGTTCCAAATTATGGCATCCAGATTCTTTTCTTGGAACGCTTTAAACTGCTGCTTTTTGAATTTTGCACCAATCTCTTTTGCCACTTTTCTGTGCGCACCGAAGTATGAACTGAGATATTTTTGCTATATTAATGAGTCATACTTTTCATCAATAAGAAGCATGTCTGGTAATTATTTTCTATGTCGGTATACAGGCAGATGTCAGATCTGGTTTCTGTGGTTGGAAATAAGCAGCATGTTGTATACAAAGGAATAGATCCTGAAGAACGGCGCGAGTGCAGAACACGCCCAAAAGATTTGAGGAGAACAAATCTCGGATTAGTCGAAGCACTTCCGTGCGGCAATTTTTATTTACGCGAACCTGATTTGGTCGTAAATCCGCAGTTTCTTGCGGAAGCGCGTGCATACCAGGAACTTTTTGTAGCAATGAGTATCCCTCATGCTCCTCCAAGGACAGGAGAAAGGGAATTGGAATTGACCAGAAGGAGGAATGACGAGATTTTAACTGAAAGATTTGACAGGATTTTAATGGAGCATCCCGAGCTGACTGCTTATTTGGCACAAATCTCTCCGACAAATACTGTGAAAGCTAATCGCTGATTCCTTTCTCCGTCAGCGTAAACACGGCTTCGCCTTCTGGCAGGTTGGGACTGTCTATCAGCCTTGCAATACGTGTGTTCGCTTTGCTCTTCCGAAGGTACAAGCGAAAAGTGCTCGCATGCGCGACGATATTACCCCCGACGTGCGTTGTGGGGTCTCCAAACATCATATCAGGGCGAGCCATCGCCTGGTTCGTAACATAAATTGCAACATTGTAAGTATCTGCCAATTTTTGCAGCGCATGCATATGCCTGTTCAGCTTCTGCTGGCGCGGCGCAAGCTCGCCGCGTCCGGAATAATCGCTGCGGAAGTGACTCATTAGAGAATCGACCACAATAAGTTTTACGTTATGCTCTTTTATTAATTCCTTGGCTTTTTCCGCAAGCACGATTTGGTGATCGCTGTTGTAGGCCTTTGCGATGAATATATTTTTTAAAATTTTCTTCGGGTCAAGGCCCTTTGCTTCTGCAAGCTGCGTTATCCTTTCCGGCCTGAATGTGCTTTCTGTATCAATAAAAATACACCGCCCGTTTAATCCTCCCTCTCCTTTCGGCAACTGGACATTGACAGCCGCCTGGAACCCTATCTGGCTCTTCCCGGACCCGAATTGGCCGAAGGCTTCCGTAATAGCTTGCGTTTCAATGCCCCCGCCAAGAAGAGCATCAAGGGATTTAGATCCGGTTGTTATTTTTCCTACTTCCTTGCGCCTCTCTTGCAAATCGGCAGCTGTCTTGAAACCCATGTCGAGCATGCTTCGCGCAGACTGTATTATTTTCTCGGCAGTAGCAGTGCTTATGCCGCATGCGGCGCTGATTTCCCCGGGCGAGGCAGCAGCAACCGATATCAATTCCGAATACCCGGCTTCTTTCAGTTTCTGGGCGCCTTTAGGCCCGATGCCAGGGAGATCCTCCATTGTGAGATCTTCTGGATTCTTCTTCTCAGCAGGCTCGACGGCTTCAGCCGCTCCCTGCAGTTCCTGCATCTCTTCTTCGGTGGTTTTCTTTTTCTTGAACGCCATAATTATCAACAAAAACCTTGAACACTTGCGTAGTTACCTACTAACCGCTTAAGTTATTTAATATCATTTCAATTTCCTGCTTCACGTCTACAGGTTTTACATCGCTTGTTATGAATTCCAGCCGTTCGAAAAGCTGGTTCCGTCTTGCGCGCCCCTCGAATACAAATTCCCTGCCCAACGGAATCAGTCCGAGTATGGCGTCCAGCTTCTTTTTCTTATCGAACAGCTTCTTTGCCTCCTTCGTCGTCATCCCGAGGATTTTTTCCGCATTTTCATTGAAAAATACGATGCGTATGCTCTCGCTCCCGTCGTCCGCTATTCCGGATATTATCATCCCGTAATCGGGGCTCTCGATGACGCCGTGGTCCGCGCACACGAAGTCCTCCTTTTCATCAAGCTTTATCCTGCTCCTGCACTGGGGGCATATTTCATAAAAAACATTCGATTCGAATATCTGGATGAGGGGGCTGCGTATCTCCTTGTAGCCGCCTTCGCTCAGGTCCCTTATCAACACCCTTTCGGCTGAGCGTCTTGTCTGCTTTATTGTCGCTATTGTTTCGTCGCTTTTTGCGATTGCGCCATAGCGCCCTATTCTTATTTCCGGGTTGCCAAGATTGTCCTCCTTGACGTAGCCCCGTACTCTGATTGTATCGCCGGTTTCCATGCCCTCGATTGATTTTATTTCGTCGTTCCACAGGGAAAGCCTTACCGAGCCCGTTTCGTCGGCTATGGTTACGTTTGCCACCCGCCCGCTGCCCTTTTCAGTGGAGAACTCTCTTACAGGCGATAGCTTGGTTATCCTGCCAACTACGTCAACGTTTTGCATGCCGGGAATGACGTGGCTTATGTCAAGGCGTTCCTGCTTGACGATGGAAATTCCGAGCTCTTTTGCAACTATATATGCCGCCCCTTCCTCAGAAATAAGATCGGAAAGTTCCGCACGTTTTTCCTCAATCCTGTCCATTATTTCCCTTTCATCCATGCCGGATTCGGAAGAGATTTTTTTTAGCAGTTCATTGAGCATGCGCATACTGTAACGGAAAAATGTTTAAAGGAAGTTCAGGAGCTTTCCAGTATTTTTCTTGCGGCGCGCACATCACGCTTCATAACGGTGCGCCGTCCGGCGTGTTCCGAGAGCCTTTTTGCCTCCAAAAGAAGCGTTTTTGTGCGCTCTTCAAGTTCTTTGCCAAGTTCTGACGCCGCCTTGTCGCTTACACGCTTGGCGCCGGCTTTCTTGATGAGCTTCCGGAGAGGCTGGAGCGTAAGTTCCATGAATTATAAGTATGCCTGAACTCATTAATAGCCCCCTTCAAAGCCTCACACAGCCATTACAAATGTAATTAACCTACAAAAGTAGTGTGAGTGTTAATATATGTAGTCAAAAGAATTCTTTCAGATATATATTATTCTAAGGAACCTGTACAAAATATTTAATACAAAAGATAACTTAAGAAGAATGTTTTTAAAAGAATATTTTATAAAATACATTTTATCTATATAAAGGGCAAAACCCATATTGTGAGCAATGAGTGCAAAAAATGAGCTGGAAGAACTGTTTCTTCGGCGCAAGCCTGTGCGCCTTCTGCTGAATATCAAGAACGTAACAGGCACAAAGTACGTTTCCGTGCTTGCAAAGGAGACGGATTGCACTTATTCGCACACGGTAAAGCTTCTCGATGTCTTCAAGAGCATGGGAATGGTGGAATTCGAGAAGCAGGGCCGCATAAAATACGTCAAGCTTACGCCCGACGGCACCGCCCTGGCTACGGATTTTGAGAGCGTGCTTCGCAAGTTCGCCAAGTTTGCGCCCAAGAAGAAATAACATGCGCGAAGCTTTTATAGTTTATGACTACTATATAATAGTAACACTATTCTCAGAGGTATTTGCATGAACGTAAGAAAACTTGCAGTATATTTGGCATTAGCAGGAGCCGCTGCTTGCGGGACGAACGTTCGGGATAGAGAAACTACGGTATTCAGTATAGATACAGACGAATGCAGAATAACACAGACAAAACCCCCGGGCTAACCATAGAAATAAGATATGGAAATTTGTGGAATGCAAGAGGTAGGTATAACTCTGCATCAGGAAATATGGAGAATGTAACAGCCAACCCAAAAGTCTACAACCCAAGACTTGCTTATGAGCCAATGATAGAACATGCTAAAGCCAGGTTAATGGGTTGTGCAAAGGCAGATCCTGAAAGGAATACAAGACCTGTAGGTTTTGTTCCTACAGAAAGTGTCATTAAGCAGTTGAATAGGAATGAGACCATAGAGGAATATCGCAAATAATATTTTTCAATTCCTATCCAATTCTGAATAAATCCGGGCCATCCCTGACATGAAAAATCGGAAAATACACATGCTCCAACCGCAACCCATAATTGCGGCTAAACCCAGAAAAACGCAAAACTTCTATGGACAAAAGGTGTTTGCACATGGGCAAGGTTATGTACCAAACATATCGGAAACAGGGTACTCCGGCAGTCTACTACGGGTAAATCATGATAAGGTTTTTCAGACGAAAGAAACTCAAAAATAGAAAACCGAAGCCGAATAAGTCCGTTATAATCACTTATTTATCTCTCACAAGAGAAAATATAACACGTTAGAGGTGTAGTTCTTGGAAGAAAAGGCGGCCCAAATGAATGAAGAGATGCATGCAAAACGCCCCGATTGGGACGAATATTTCATGAAGATTGCGCGTGCAGTAGCGGAGCGGGCTACATGCGATCGCGGGAAAAGCGGTTGCGTCATTGCGCGTGACAAACGGCTCCTGACTACGGGTTACGTTGGCGCACCTGCGGGACTACCCCACTGTGACGAAGTCGGACATCAGATGAAAACGATGATACATGAGGACGGCGTACAAACACAACATTGTGTACGAACAAGCCACGCAGAGGAAAACGCTATTATCCAGGCAGCAAGACATGGCATTTCTGTTGACGGCGCTACAATATACTGTAAAATGACGCCTTGTTATCATTGCGCCAAAAGTATAATAAATTCCGGTATAAAGCGCGTTGTAACTGAAAAGGATTATCATGCGAGCAAAGACACAAAGGAGATTTTCAGGAAGGCGGGTATTGAATTGACAATCCTTAATGACGAAGTAGAACAGTATGAAAACCAGAGATAATATTTATGCCAAAAAGAAAGCTTTCTGATATAGTATTCCAGAGAATAAGCCCGCCGGACACGAAAACCGCTCTGACTCCCGAGGATCTTGCGCACGTCCTGGTTCGCCGCCTCGGCTTGAAGCGGAAGGAAAGCCGCGCGCAGCATAACAGGCTGCTTCTGGAACTCATAAAATACAGGAAGGAGAACGTTCCCATTTCAATCGATAAAATATCACAGATATTGAGCGTATCACAGAGCCAAACCTACGAGGAAATAAGGAAATGGCGTTCCCTTGGGATGATTGAATTCGTGAAAATCCCTTCAGGGGACGGATTTGCAAAGGGTTACATGCTTACCGGACTTACAGTCAACCGTTTGCTCGATAAGGCTGAAGCCTCTACAAAAAGCTTTTTCCGCAAGACGCGCCGCATAGCCAAGGATTTTGACGATCTTCTTATGTTAGGGATGGCGCGGGCTGAAAAAGGCAACAGCGAGACAGAAGAGCCGGCAGGGGACGAACCAAGCCAAGTAAAGGATGTCGAAGACGAAGAAAATTAGGGCGCTTTCTTTTGTGAGAGATAAATCCGGTTTTTAGCTGGCCCAAACATGGCACATGTTTTAATCTCCAAAATATATTATATAAAAAATAAATTACATAAAATATTATAGTAAATATAATATTAAAATTATATTTTCTAAAACATATTTCTTTTGTGAGTGTTGCGGAAGAAATTATTCTATAAAATATAAATTATTAAATATATTATACAGAATATAAGTCTGAAATCACGCCGGTTTGTGAGAGTTAAGCAAGGCAGCTATATTATAGCAGAAAGATTAATTTCCGCTTACAGTCGGCTTTTCCGTGGTCACTATCGGAAAACGTATCGGCGGTGGAAGCCTCAACAGGTCTGCCATCTCCACTGACCGCGACAGGCAGCGCCTGAAAATCGTGTTGAGAACGTCAAGCGCTATGCTTTCATCGAGCTTGCCGCCGTCTTTCCACTGCTTGACTATTTTCTTTGCGTCTTCAACCTGGTAAAGTATGTTGCCCCTGAACTCTATGTGCCCCGCCTTCGGCTCGTAGTTAGTTGCGAAGCGAAACTTCATTTCAACGGCTTCCGGAATGCCGATGGAGCTAAGGTCGTGCCTTTCAATGCTCTCTATGTTCGGAGAACTCTGGATGCTTATGTCGCCTTTGATGTTCTTGTCCTCAGAACTCGCGTTTATCGCGGTGAAATTGAATCCAATTACGCTCATTTGACACACCATTGAAAATGTATTGATTCCTTTGTCACATAAACTTATAAATAAAACATAATACCAAGAAAACAGCAATGCTGACATCAATTGAAAAGAAAATTTTGAAGAAGGTGGCTGAGCATCAGCTCATAACGAGGCCGGAACTTAAGCGCTATCTTCAGGCGAACGGCGGCGGGGAAAATGCCGTAGACAGCGTGACAAAAAATCTTATCCAAAAAAACCTCCTTAGCGAAATAAACCCGATAGGTTCCACGTGCTACGTCATAACACAGAAGGGAAGCCGCACGCTTGACGAAATGAAAGTGTAAAATTGTAGTTCAGTAAACAAGGTTAATTTTAAATAAGTACTCCCTAAGTAAATTAGAATGCGTATTCTACTCAATAAGAGTTATCAAAAAAAGTTTTTATGTAAAGCGAAAGGAGACATGTCTTGGAAAAAGTTCTCAGAGTTTGTGGGGACAAAAGAACATGTAATCAAGCAATGTGTGTTTAAGGGGAGCACGATACCAGAAGGTGTGTATAATAAAATCAAAACACACGAATCTGACAAGTTTATTATAGATAAGCTAAACAACAATTGGGGGCAGATTAAAGGCGGTAAAAATTCCACAGGAACCACCAAAAGAATCCGAACACCAAAGATTAACAAAAACGTAGCAGAAATAGCTGGTGTAGTATTAGGTGACGGTTCTATCTACTCAAATACAAAATATGGTACTTATCAGATTAGAATAGCATCCAATCTTAGTAAGGAAAACGAATATGCCACACGATATCTCAAACCCCTTTTCGAAAGGACGTTTGGAATATCAGGACGGATAACAGAAAGACCAAAAATGGGTGTCATGTATCTAGAATTTGATTCCAGAGAGCTTGTCAGGTTTTTTAGCGATATAGGTTTGTACAAGAAAAACGGTGTTCCAGAGTGGATTAAAGATAATAAAAGGTTTTCTGCTGCTTGTATGAGAGGATTAATAGACACAGATGGTTGTATACATAGATTGTCGAAAAAAGACCCAAATCTCAGAAGAATATGTTTCAAGAATACTAATATCAGGCTTTTAGAAGACTTCAGAAATATTGCAATTAATCTTGGGTTTCATCCAAGCAAAATTATTCATGGTAATGTATTCCTAACTCGAAAGGCTGATATAATTAAATATATTGAAAAAATAGGTTTCAGTAATCCAAAAAATATTAAAAAGTTGAAAGAAATCAGCCCTGTAGTCTAGCGGCCAATGCGAAAGCGGCTATGGATGACTGCCTCTGGAGCAGTATACCCAGGTTCGAATCCTGGCAGGGCTATTATGAAACTTCTTCTTGAACTGAAAGACGATGATATAGGAGTCCTGTCAAGAAAAATAAAGACGGAAATACGCTCGGCGGCTCGTGCAGTCATTTTTTCAGGAAACAAGATTGCACTTCTTCATGTCACCAAAAATAACTATCATAAGCTTCCCGGGGGAGGAATAGAAAAAAGCGAGACGGTTAAAGGCGCTCTAATCAGGGAAATTGCCGAAGAAACGGGTTGCAAAATAAAAATAACAGGGGAAGTCGGAAAAGTCATCGAGCACAGAAGCCATGAAGGCATATTGAACCGGAATGCCGGAGTTTTGCAGACTTCATATTGCTATTTGGCTGACGTGCTGGAAAAAGGAAAACCGAATTTTGACGAAGGCGAGAAAGAAGCCGGATACAAACTGGAATGGGCGAGCCTTGATTTGGCGATTAAAATGATAGAAAATTCAAAGCCCAATAATTACGAGGGGAAGTTTATTGTCAAGCGAGATCTTGCATTATTAAGAGCCGCGAAAGCAATTGCAGAAGCAAAATAGCGCGAAGCATTGGAAACATTGACTTTTTATCCGTTCGAAGCGAAATTCTATTGGTTGATTTTATGTTGCCGCGAATAAAGAAAGCAGAACTTGGAAAGGTGCACATAAACGAAGAGGTGCTCACGGACGACTTTCTTCTTCATGCTAACGGTGTAGAAAAACTGGAAAAAATCGGCAGAGTAGGCACGAAGGAGCTTGAAAGGTTGCTCCTTCACGACCCGGAAGCGGCGATTTTCGGGTCCGGGTTCAAGGGAAAAGTCAAGGTTGATTCTTCTGTATTGGATGCGGCAAAGAAGTCAAAAATTGACATACACGTCCTTACTACGCCAGAAGCCCTGAAGAAATTTCAGGAGCTGGCGCGCAGCGGGAAAAAAGTAGTGGCCCATATACATGTTGGTGAATAGATGAAAAAATCAACCCGGAAAACCATCATGGCTCTCGGAATAATATTCATTTTTGCGCTGTCGTCAATAGCTTTCGTTTTCACGGGATTTTCACCGCAGCAAAGCAGCCAGCCGCAGCCCCTTTCCGGCCCCGTTGTCGAAGGGGAAATTAACCCGCAATTGGAGAGTGCATACATCCAGAGCGGCTACACATTCCTGAAATTCTATTATAATAATGAGATAGACGCACAGCTGGTGTCTTTCGTGAACAATGCGCCTGAAACTTTCACGACGTCAGGAGGCCAGCTGCAGCTGATAGTTGTAAAGATACAGTCGCCGACATCTTACGGAAGGATTATAAATATAAACGGGGCGGTTGACGTTCCTGAAATGAACGCGGATACTTTGTTTGAATCTTTGTGCGTTTCATTGCTGTCTCCGCCGCCGGAATGTGTTGTCGGAAGAATAAATTCTACTCAATAGATGACTTTGAATAATACGAATGACGCTAAAGCGCAGTCTCTTTCCTCATTTCTTCGATTTCCTTTTTGAATCTCATGAGAGTTTTCGGTATGTCCTTGTCGTTAACGCTGAGCATTTCCCTCAACTGTCTTATTATTTTTCTTTCGTTCATAGATTGCGCCTCAGTTCCTGTATGAATTTTTCAAGGTTCTCGGCATCGCTGCAGACGCCCTGAGCGAGCGACTTGGTTCCGCCGCCTTTTCCTGAAAGCCTCTCACATGCCCGCTTCACTATCTCGCCCGCGTCCTTTCCTGTGTTGGCGCCTGCAGAGGCGAAGACGTATATTTTTTCTTTTATGCCGAACAAAACGAGCGTCCTGTCTGGAGTTGAAAGTGATTTTGATATTGCCTGCAGCTGGCCGATGTCGGCGCCGTCAATTTTGTCAACAAGGACGCCATCGGCGAAATTCCTTTCCAAGTCGTGAGTTTTCATCTCGGCTTTTTTTCCTCTCTGGACTTCGTATTCTTTCTTCATCTTTTTCCATTTTTCGAAAAGGGTTTGCGCAGCCTCAAGAGTCTTTTCCCCCTTGACAGAAAGTACGTCTTCAATTTCATTGAGAATTAATCTCTGCTCATTCTCATAACGTTCCGCAGCTTCGCCGGAAGCGAATGTTATTCGCGAGATGTTGTCCTGTATTCTCTCGGAAGAGATTATAACAATCTTTCCGGCTTCTGAAGTGTTGTCAAGGTGCGTTCCTCCGCACGCTTCTGTGTCGATGCCGTTTATATTTACGATTCTCAGCTCCTTTCCGGGGACGGCGCCGCCCTGATAAATGCCAACGCCGTAAAGCCTCTCGGCCTCGCTTCTTTTCAGGAACTTCTTCTCGACGCTTACGGATTTCTTAACTATGTCGTTGGAAGTTCTTTCTATTTTGTCAAGCTCGTCATCGGTGACGGACGCATAGTGGGTTATGTCAAGGTGCGCCTTGTCGACGTCCTTGAAAGCGCTCGCCTGGTTTACATGATTGCCTAAAACACAGCGTGCAGCCTCGTTGACTATGTGCGTCGCTGTATGGTGCTTCGCAAGCTGGATTCTGCGCTCGATGTCGATTTCAACCTTTACCTGCTGGCCTTCCCTGAACGACGGAGGATGCTTCATTTTGTGTACAATGAGCGGGCCGTTCTTGAACACGTCGATGAATTCTTCGTTGTTGATGTTTCCCGTGTCATGGAGCTGGCCGCCTGACGTCGGATAAGCAACGGTTTCATCCAGTACTACATAGTTATCCTTTATTCCAAGAACTTTCGCCATGTTTGTTTTTTTCCTGTAGTCGTCAAAATACAATGCTTTCGTTGGCGGGAGTTGCCCGAAGTCCAGTTCCACTTCTTTTTTAGTTGCATGTTTCTGCTCTTTTTTCTCGTGCTTCTCCGCAACCAGCGCGTAGAAATTATCTGGAATTTTTATTTCCTTGCCGAGTTTCTGTGCCTCGTGCGCTACAAGTTCGGGCGGTATGCCCTGAGAATCGTAAAGCATCACAAGATCCGAAGAGCTCACGTCCTTTGTTATTATTTTTTCAACAATTTGCCGAGATTTTTCGCGGGTTTTCATGTATTTTTCCCTTTCAATGTCAAAAATTTTCCCTACATTTTTGAGATTCTCGGAGAGTTCCGGGTATTGCGGCTTCAGATACTTGGCATGAAGTTCGAAAAGTTTGTGGACATCAACGTCCCATGAATACCTGTCGATGAATCCGAGCATCCTGCGCAGTATGATTCTAAGGTTGTATGAATCCCCGACATTCGAAGGAAGCGCCCCGTCGTTGAACATGATGAGAAGCGCGCGGCTGTGCTCTGCAACCGAATAAATTCCGGCAAGCGGAAGAATATTTTTCTTGAGCTCCCCTGGATCATAGCCTGTTTTCTCGGCAACTTTTTTCCAGGCGTCGTCAACATTGTCTATTTCGTCTATGTTGAGCAAGCCGCCGTAAGGAACGTATCTTGCTGCCAGATCCTTGTCAAACTGCAGCCCGGTTTCACCGAGAAGATGTTTTATCACTGTGGGAAAAGCGGCATCATATGCGGTGTTGACGCCCTGGGAGAACCACGCATTGCGTTCCTGCCCCATTCCCATGTCAAGAACCTTTATGTCAAGTCCCTTTATTCCCGGATCCATGACGCCGTTTCCGGCAGTCTGTTCATACATCATGTAAACCTGGTTTCCAAGTTCGCACCCTCTCGAAAAATATTCCATGCAAGGCCCTAGGTTTCCGCCGCCGGCCCAGGCGTCTTCGTGAAAAACTATTTCCTCGTTCGGAAGCCCGAGACCTTTCTTCAGCCAGCTGTGGATATGCCCGAATACAAGGTTCTGGTCCCATTCATGCGGCGGGACAAACATGTGCTGTCCTATCATGCAGAACACGGTGTTGTGGCTCCCGGTTATGCCGACGTTGTCTATGTCAACAGTGCGGAAGCAAAGCTGCGGAATCACAAGTCGTTTTGCCGGCGGCTCCACCTCGCCGCTTATCACGTAAGGCTGGAATGCTGCTATGGATGCGTTCGTGTATTCCATAGTCGGATTCCATCGCGCCACGATGGGATACCTCCTTATCGGGGCGTATCCGAATTTCTTGAACATCGCAGAGAATTTCTTCCACACTTCAATGTAATCCAGTGCACGCTTGGCAGGAGTGTTGCCTATGAAAGAGAAAGGTACTGTGCCGCAGGCGGGGTCTCCGCAGACGTTGCGCTCTGTCGCCGCCCAGAAAGGCCTTCCGCAGTGGCTGCATATTCCACGGGTAAAACCTTCTTTCTTCAGGTATTCAGTAGCGTAGTATTTTTCAGGATTCTTGTAAAATTCGCTGATATATTTTTTCTTCGCTTCCTTGTCTGTGAGCATATTACCACTTTACGATAGGATTATTCTTATTGATTAAAAACGCCTTTGTCTGCGCATTGCAGAATTTTCTTATCATAACCGAGAGCTCTTCAATAGCTTCGTCAACTTTTGTATCAAAACCCTCCGCTACTATTATTGCGTTGCGTGTTGATTCGGTAAGCTTTGTGATGCCGGATTCCCTCCAGTTCCACCGCCTGCATAGCACATTGCCGCCTTCGTCGCAATATATCACTTCACCTTTGTAAGGATTATCCTCTTTGCCGCCGCCCAGCGGAATGAAACGCTCTGTGCCTTCTGAGAATTTCAGGAAAAGATTGCCGTGTGTCTTGTCTAAATCTTCCCCGCCCACCGGAATTGCATGTTTCAGTGAGGCATAATTATAGATGTCGACAAGCTTGTTGATATGCCTGACGCCGCGCCCGTTCAGCACGCTCCTGATCAGAGCCTCGACAGACGAGCGGAAGTCCCGCGGCTTCGAGCCGAAATTGCTGTAAACAGCTCTCCAAACTGCGACCGATGGATGCTCTGCCAGCTTCTCTATCTCGAACCTGTTCTCTGTTTCAAGCTGTGTGGATTCCAGCATCCCTTTGATTGAATTGTCGCTTCCGCTGTTGTCCATGCCTGTCGCAACGACTATGCCGATTCGCGTGTCTGGAAATTTCTCAAAAATTTCTTCAGAAACTGTAAGTTGCATACCTAGCTATATTTAGAAAGAGGAGATTAAAGCGTTCCAAGAAAGAGGCAATCTTGATTTCTTGGACGCTTTACATGAAGCAAGTCATAAAAATATCCCAAAAACTACTTGCTTCATAGTAAAAGGAAAACAAAAAATCTCTAACCGAATAGGGACGCGAGTCCGCCTGCGGCTTCCTCAGCCTTCTTCTCCTGCTCTTCTTCGCTTGGCCCTTCTTTCTTCTCAGCAACGGTTGCGACAACAGGTGCAGCTGCAACAGCAGTTGGCATCGCTGCCTTGCTTATTACGTCTGCTATGTCCACGCCTTCCAGCGCGGCAACCAGTGCCTTCACCTTGGCTTCGTCAGGCTGTTCTACAGAGGAGACAACTTTCTTGACATTTTCCTCGTTTACAGCTTGACCTGCGCTGTGAAGAAGCAAGGCCGAATATACGTAATTCATTTTTTATTCCTCCTAAATTATTTTTAATATCATTGCACTTTGTTTTCCAGAGACTTCGCGGCACGCTGAGCCTTCTTCAGAATGTCCTCAATAAATTCTTTTTCCACTATGTCTCTCTCGACTGCGAGAGCCTTTGTTTCGATGAATGCCTTCTGGAGCATCAAAGGTATTGTAAGTTTCGTCGGGTATCCGATGTTCACCGAGAGATTCACGCCATACGTAACACATTTTGCGACCTCGTTCATGTAGTCCTCGACGCTGACATCCAGGACTTCTTTTCCGTATATGGTTCCGTCTTCCCACACATATGCAAGATCAAGTCCTATTTCCATCGGTTCTATTTTGAGCAGCGCAAGCACATCAGCAAGATCCTGCGCTATCTTTTCACCTGCTTTGCACACAACCTTGTCCGCCATAACGGCAATTTTTCCGCCCTGTACAGAAGTTTTGAGACCTACCTTCTGGAGCGTTGATATTGACGGTCCCGGCGGCAGGTTGGTTGAACCCTTTGGAATTGTAATGTCCTTTGCAGCAATGTCACCGGGCTTTGCAGCCGCAGGAGTCCTGTTTTCTTTTATCAGTCTGAACAGTCTGAAAGGATTTTCATTGGTGAGCAGCAGTGCCGGCTCCCCTGCAAGTTTTTCCTGTAGGGAATTAATGTTGCTCTTTTTTGAACCGTTCAGAGCCTTGGTTATCAGACCCTTTTTTCCTGACTTTATCACTGTCGTACCTCTCATGCTTTCCCGCATCTGCTGCAGCGCACGCGCGGGCATCTTGTGCATATTCAGCACGCCTATTACGGAGTACTCATTTATCATTCCTGTGAGCTGTTCGACGTATTTGGGCTTGTCTTCTTTCTTCATTATAATACACCTATCCTTACAGGCTTGCCCATCGTGGTCTTGATGTAAGCGTTCTTTATCTGGGCTTTTCCGGGCAGGGATTTCTTTATTTCCTCGAGTACTTTCTCAGTATTTTCCTTTATCTGCACATCCTGCATATCTTCGGAGCCGATTGCTATCTGTATGGTCGGCGAGTCCCGCAGATTGATGCGCACGGACTGCTTGGTTTCATCCACGATGGATTTGGGGTCTTTTCCCGGGGGAAGCAGTCTCGGCATCTTGCCCTTCGGTCCAAGGTAACGTCCCAGTATCCTACCCACCAGCGGCATGAGCGGCGCTTCGCAGACAAAAAAGTCATGCTTCTTGGTGAACTGCTTTGCAGCCGACTTGTTCTTCGAGAAATCTTCTATTTCATTCTTTCCGACGCCGCCTGATATCGTGTCCGAGATTATGCAGACGCTGACATCCTTGCCGCGTCCGTGCGGGAGTATTATATCCTTCGAGAACTTATTTTCAGGTTTTTTCAGATCAATATTTCTGATATTGACTATCAGGTCAAAAGTTTGTGAGAATTTTCGCTTCTCACCTTCCCTTGCTTTGACTATAGCATCATCGAGCTTTATTCCTGTAACTTCTTTTCTCATTGCCATTGAAACCCTCCTGCTGCCGAATTAGCACCGATGTAAGGCGAAAGCGCTCGTTAGTCGGTTCTTGGCTTCAGTACGTCTTGCGACGCGGGTTAGCTTATTTTCTGGATAAAGTATTAAAAGGCTTCAGAAGCTCTCTTCCTCTTCCCTTTGTATGTCCTGTATTCTCTCGTCGAGCGAGCCTACGGCCGAAGCCATGCTTTGCTTTGATTCCTTCAGCTTGTCTTCCAGTTCTCCCAGGCGCCTTGAGAGCTCTGTAAATGTATTGGTAAGCTCCGATTCAACGAAATGCCGCACGTCTGCTACGCGATTGTCAACGAAAACCACCTGCTTTCCAAGGTCCTCCTTGAAATTGTCCGTCTTCCTTGAAACTTCCTCTATCTTGGCGAGTATCTCGTTGAGCTTGTCGTTTTTTTCCTCTCTGAGAGCTCTTATAGAATTCTCCAGTCCGGCTTTCTGCACAGCTATCATGACTATCAGGAGAACAATTACAACAGTGAGCGCCACCATGCTGAAAAATTCTATTGCTATAACCGCAAGTGCAAGAACATAGAGCGCCACAAGTATGCCGTCATATTTCATTTTACTAGAGGGTTTTGAAACTTTTTAAAATCGGGACAAAAATTCCCAAGAACACGTTTGAATTACGGAAGAATCACTCTATCTTTATCGTGCCGTCTGATATCTCTTTTATGACGTCCTTCGGGCTTTTCTCGTCGACAAGCACGCCTCCGCTCTGGCATGTGCCGAGGACCTGCTTCACCTTTGATGCCAGATTGCCGCGTATGGAATCCTTGCTTTTTGCTATCTTTATCACAGCTTCAAGCGTTATGCTTCCCGGGCTTTTCCTTATCTTGTCTTCTCCGACAGTTGCAAGCTTTTCCTTCTTCATTTCCTTCTTGATCATCGAGGTGACCGGCGGCGTTCCAACGCTTACCGTGAATTTTTTTGTTTCCGTATCAACGACTATCTTTACAGGAACTTCCATGCCGGCAAACAGGGCAGTCTTGTCGTTTATCTCCTTGACTACCTGGACTACATTGATCCCCAGGGGCGACAATGAAGGCCCGAGCGGGGGAGCCGGCGTTGCCTTTCCGCCGCTCACAAGTGCTTCGACAGTTTCTTTCGGCATAATTATTCCTTCTTTTTCTCATACATTCTGACTGAATTCACTGAAATCGTCACGGGTATCGGTATTGCAGCCTCAAGGAACTCAACAGTGATTTCCGCCTTGGTTTCATCAACGCGCGAGATTTTCGCCCTCTCACCCTTGAACGGCGATCCGATTATCTCCACAACGTCGCCTACGTTGAACTTTACTTCGCTCTTTTCAGCTATCAAAAAGCGCTCAAGCTGCGCCATAGGCACATCCTTGTTTATGAATCCGCGGACATGCGGCACGTTTTTCACGGCGGTTTCTATTTCCTCCTCTCCGCCTTCTATGAAAATATATCCGCGCAGTTCTTCGGGATGGAACAATGACTGTATGGGTATGTTCTCGTTCTGGATTTTGGTGGTTAGCGAGTCTATTACCACGTTCTCCCTGCCGGTTGTCGTCCTTATCGTTGCTATCATTCAGAGGCCGCCTATGAGCTGTACTGCTATGAATATTACGAACCCTATTAAACCTATCAGAACGAAGCCCAGGCCGGTAATTTTCACGGTCTGCCGGTATTCACTCTTGTCAGGTTTTGAAGCTACAAGAAGAATACGGCGCATACGTTCGACTAGAGAGCGCAATCCCATAGGATCTTATTTATAGCAAAAGGTTTAAAAAATAGCAAATCAGCGTTCGATGAAGTCAATCCCGAACAGTTTCTCTACTTCCTTCTTCTTTTCCTTGGCGTAAACCTTCTGCGGGCTGAACAGTATTGGCGAATTCACGCCCGTCACGACTAACATGGTTCTGATTGAGTCTCCGAGTTCCTTCAGTATCTGCGCCCCCCATATTATTTTCGCGTCGGGGTTGAGCTTCGTTGCAACTGTTTCAACTATCTTCTGGCAGTCGCGTATTGTTATGTCGACGCCTCCGGACACGTTTATCAGCGCGCCTGTGGCCCCTTCTATGTCTATGTCAAGCAAAGGGTTGTTCAGCGCACGTTCTACGGCTTCTATGGCCCTGTTCTCGCCGTCGCTGTCACCCATGCCTATCATTGCCAGTCCGCCGTTTGTCATCACAGCCCTTATGTCGGCAAAGTCAAGGTTGACAAGGCCGGGCCTTGTAACAAGTTCTGAAATTCCCTTTACGGCGTTAACAAGAATCTCGTCCGCCACCTTGAATGCCGTCGGCAGCGATACGTCCGGAACGATTTCAAGGAGCTTGTCGTTTGGTATAACTATCAGCGTGTCCACGGATTTCTGAAGCTTTTCCAGGCCCTCGCGCGCATTTTTCATCCTTTGCTTGCCTTCCATCGTGAACGGAAGCGTGCAGATTCCCACGGTCAGCGCCCCGGATTTCTTCGCGATGTCGGCGGCGACAGGCAGCGAGCCGGTCCCGGTTCCTCCGCCAAGCCCGCATGTGACAAAAATCATGTCGCACCCTTCAATTACCTTCTTTATCTCATTGCGGCTCTCCTTTGCCGATTCTTCACCCACCTTCGGGTCGGCTCCGGCTCCAAGCCCGCCTGTAATTTCCTTTCCAATCAGTATCTTGATGTCGGCATCCGTGTAAAGCAGGTCCTGCGCGTCAGTGTTTATCGCAATGGTTTCGGCGCCTACAACGCCGACCTGCATAAGTCTGGAAATAGTGTTGCCGCCTGCCCCGCCGGCCCCGAGTATCTTAATCTCGGCTTTCTTTGATTCAAGTATCTTTCTCAGCTCTTCGTCAGCCGGCGTCGTTCCGATGTCCTTCTGTCCTAGTATGCCCATTTTTTCACCTTTGATTATTATCAGCGCAAGTCATATTTATAGTTTTGAAACGGTTTGCTTGTAATTCTTTGGCATCACATGATAGTAGTAGTAATAATAGTATGAAAATACGCGGCAGAAAACGTGTAGTAAATTCTATAAATAGTAATAGTAATAATAGTAATGAAGGTGGTTTGATTGCTGAAAACTAAATGCAAATTCTGCGGATACAACTGGACGCCACGCAAATCAAATCCGGTGAGCTGTCCGCGCTGCAAAAAAAGGTTTGATTATCCAAGAAGCGTAATCTAATGCGAATGTTCGTGGGCGCTGTGGTCATGCCCTTCATGCGAGTCCTTCTTGCCATAGCTCTCTATGAAATCGACGTTTTCTATGCCTTTGATATGTTCTATTATTAGTGAACTTATCTTGTCCTTTATCTGTGCCGGCAGCCTTGCGTTCACGGAAAGCTTGCCGCCTTCTATTTTCGGCTCTATGTCGCGAACCCCGAAGAACTCGAATACGGCCTTTACCTGATCTTCCGGTTTTTCAATCTTTTCTTTGACCTCGAGCGTGTACTTCAGGATGTGCCCTGAAAGCGGGTTGTTGAAATCAACCATTACGCGTCCGCCGCCGACGCTCTGTATTCTGCCCTTCGTGCCGCCAAAGTCAACTATCAGTCCCTGCCTTGGCTCGACTTTCTGGTCACGGAAGAATTTGCGCGGCACGGTGCGCACGAGTTTTGCATCGCGCTCTCCAAAGCCGTCTTCCGGTTTTATTTCAACATCTTTTCTTTCGCCCACATTAAGGGAAAGGAGCGTGTCATCCAAGCCTTTGATAAGGAACTTTGCGCCGACTATAACAGGAAGGTCGCCGTAAGCGATCCTGGAGTTGTATATGCCTTCCTTTTTTGCGGTCTCGACATCGGTTAAATCAAAGATTTCCCCGCTCTCCAGACGTCCGACATAAGATACCTTTACGAAATCTCCTTTTTGCATGTTTGTCAAACCTCTTAGTCAAAATTTCAATTACAAATGATTTACATCTTTAATAAAGTCAACCTTTATAAAGATTTTTGTTACCAATTAGTAATTGATAAGTATGACAATATACGGACGCGGTCCAGAAATAGAGACCCCAAACAGGAAGCCGTTTTTTATCGGTGGAGTTGCTTTGGTAATGGCTCTCGGATTGGGAGCAGCTTACTATGCATGTGGCGGAAAAGGTGACGCAGAAAACCCCAAATCCAGCAGCCAAAGATATGAACATCAAATAGATGCACCAAAAGAAATAGTGCTTAGGCGATAATTATGTTATTCAAAATTGTAGACGACTGGAAACAATTCCTTCCTCCGGAAGACGAAAAGCGCCTGAATGACGTGCTTAGGAGCGTGGCAAAACACAGGAACGCCTACCGGGCTTCAAAGGACGTAAAAGTTGCACAATTATGGTGCGCATACCTCGAGCTCGCGAAGCAGAACCAGCTTCTCTACAAGAAGCTGAAGAGGATGGAGTTCATTTTTGAAGGCATTGCAGAAAGGATGAAGACGGAAGAGGGGAGCGAGCGCGAGATACTTGAAGCCCTTGAGAAATTCTAGAAGATATATTAGTTCAAAAGCAAATGGTAATTTTGCAAATGGATAGGGAAGTTCAAACGGTTCAAGCCCCGCATATTGGCGTATATCTGACTCCTGAAATAAGGCAGGATATTTGCTACCATTGTACAAACAATTCTGTGACGCATAACCCAGTAATTACGGAGCAATGGGTCAAATATTTTGGACCCGGACAGCCTGAAGCTTGGGAATGCAATAAATGCCATCAGCTGATACATGATGCAGACCATGCACTTGTAGCATAGTTTTTATTCCAAAAACAGCCCGAACCTGTTGGGTGTAGAAGATTTCGCTTTCGGGTTTTCCGTGTTGTCGGAGTCTACAACCTCTATTTTACACCCTGTTTCTTTTTCCAGAAAGCTGCTAACTTCTTTTAGCAACGCAAACTGTCTGCTCCGCGGCAGCACAGGCTGCATGTCGTTTATCCTTTTGTAAAGGTTCTGTATGAACATTACGGTTGCCTTGCCGTAGCTTCCGGAGGACATTATTTCCTTGGTTATGTCGTTTATGTTTGCCGTTTTGTTTCTGAGTACCTTCTGGTACACCCTGAATTTCCAGTCCTCGGCCACGAAGAGGCTGATTTTTTTCGGCTGCATTTTGGCTATGCGCCTGACTTCTTCGATGTCGTTGAGCGTATTTTTTATCAAAAGTTCGCCGGATTCCGCATCTGCGCTTGTTTTGTTGCTGTCCGGGACGGGCCAAGGAGCTGTCGAAACGTAGTTCTTCTTCATCATGTGGTAGAGTTCTTCGCAGATGTGGGGTGCAAAAGGCGCCAGCATTTTTATTACATTTTCAAGATAATCCTTCAGGACTTTTTTGTTGGCGTTCTTCATGTTGCCGACGCGGCGCAAATACCACTTCAGGTCGTTGGTGGCGTCGAATAATGCGCACTGCACCGCGCTTCTGAACATGAGCTGTTCGCAGAAGTCAGTGGATTTCTCGACGCATGCCTGAAGCCTGCTTATCAGGTAAAGTTCCGAATTATCAATGCCGGATTTCCTGCATTTTTTCAGGCTTTCTGCAGTCTCAAACAGCAGTTCGAAGCGGCTCCTGTAGCTGCGTATACTTTCTGTCCTCCAGTCGGCATCGTCTATTCCTTCGCTTGATGCCGCGATGTTTATCCTCACCATGTCAGCCCCGTGCTTGCTGATAAGGTCTTTCAGCGGTATTATGTTTCCCCTGCTCTTGGACATCTTCTCGCCCTCGACGTTGACAAATCCGTTGACGCTGATAGCCTTCGGCCATTTGGACTCCGGGAAAAGCGCAACATGTTGATAGATGAAGAATGTGAGATGGTTCTGTACCAGGTCCTTGCCGCTGTTCCTGATATCGAGAGGGTAGAAATAATCGAATTCTTTCTCCATTTCCTTGAGCAAAGAAGACCTGATTTTTGATTTTGCAGACAAAGATTTTATGTCTCCCTTTCCGAGAAAAACGAAGTCGAACACGTCATCGGTCAGTTTGCTGTCAAGCTTGTTCTTCGTTATGATATGCGAGATTGTATAATAAGCCATGTATATTGTGCTGTCTGAAAGCGTCTCAATTATCCATTCCTTGTCCCACGGCATTGGAGTGCCTAGTCCCGACTTTCTCGCGCAAGCCTTATCCTTGAGCCATTCAAGCGTGTTTTCAAAATTATTTCTTGCCTCTTCCGGATATATCTTCATCCTTGAAAGGCATTTCGACACTTTCTTCTTCCACTCTTCGTCCGAGTATTTCAAGAACCACTGGTTTTCAAGAATCTTGACGTGGCATTTGGTTGTGCAGCGGCATACTACACTGCCTGTCAGTTCATACATTATGTCCGCTATTTTTTTCTCCATGAAATCCAGAATAAGCTTCTCTTTTGAATCGCTCACTTTCATTCCTGAATAGGGACCGGTGTTGATAACGCCTGTGTGGAACTCTTTTTTGTAGAGTTGCGAGGTTGCCTCATCGAGCTTATCCGACTGCTTCAGACTTGTTATACCCATTTTATTGCACAGTTCTACTGCAGGCAATTCTCCCGCGCCTTCCGACTTGACGACCTGTATCGGTTCGAGATTGTTCTTCTGCAAGCCGTATGTCTGCAGTTCGCCGCTGTCAGCTAGATCTTTTATTGCAATCCAGTCATAAGGCGCATGGGCAGGCACGCTCATCACGATACCCGTACCGTTATCCGGGTCCACGAAAGCCGATGGCAGTATAGGAATTTCCCTGTTGTCCAGCGGCTCAATGCACTTCTTGCCTATAATTCCCTTTATGTCAAAGCTTCCTACGACTTCGGAGTTTTTGATCTGGTCTTTGAGTTTCTTCGCCGCGTCCTTGCTCACTATCCAGCGCTCGTTATTTGCTTTCAGTTCCACGTATTCCGCATCAGAAACCCATATGTTTGTCACTCCCCACAATGTTTCAGGACGAAGTGTGGCAGCCGGGATTATGTAGCCGTTATAAGAAAATTTTATCAGCGTAAATTCCTGAGGACTCTCTCCCTCGCCTTCGAGCCTGTCATGATCACCCGTTGGACTCATGTCTTTGGGACACCAGATTACAGGATGAGTCCCCTGAACAACATACCCTTTCTTCTTTAGTGAATTGTACTGCCACTCTACGAACCGCGAGAAGCCGGATGTCAGTGAGAGGGTGAATTTGCGCCGCCAGTCAATGGAAAATCCCGCAAGCTTTGCGCTCTCCTCGATTTTCTCCGCCCAGAATTGCGCGACATATTTCGGGCCCTTTTTCTTGAAATTTTCTATGTCGCGCCCTGTGGCGCCGAAAAGTTTAAAGGTGGATATCTGGCTTTCGTCCCCGCTTTTCAGCCGCTCGATTGCACCAAGAATCGGCTCCCCTGTTGCGTGGAAGCCCTGGGCGAGCAGAACATTGTACTGTTGCATCCTCTTGAACCGCGCGTACGCATCCGTGCGCGTAAATGTGTATGAATGCCCGACGTGCCAGTTGCCGTTTACGTAGGGGATTACCATGGACGTGAAAAATTTCTTGCGTGCTGACGGATTCGCTTCGAACAGCTTTGCCGCCGTCCATTTCTTCTGCCATTTTTTATCAAGTGCGGTAAAATCAATATCACTCATAAGCAATCCTTGACATCTATGTTTTTATAGTGAACCCAGAAAACAGGCTCGATATGAATTCTGAGTTCACATATAGTTCCCAAGGAAAATAATACCCAAAATGTTTCCTTGGAGAACTATAAGGTATTAAGTGTTCAGGTTTCAATAATTGTAAAAAAGGGCTCGTAGCTCAGCTTGGATAGAGCATCTAACCCCACGGTGTGCAAGCCTTCTAAACGATAGAAGATAGCAGGGGGTCGCGGGTTCGAATCCCGTCGGGCCCATATCCCCGCACTTTCAACCTTTTTAATATTAGCAGTTAAAATCTTATTAGTGGTCGGATGACTCGTATCATTGCTGTTGTTTCTGGGAAGGGTGGCGTGGGCAAGACAACCATGGTCGCCAACATAGGCACGGCTCTTTCGAATATGGGAAAAAACGTAATAATTCTTGACGCGAACCTCACAACGCCCAGCCTTGGAATGCACCTTGGCGTGCCGTTGTACCCGATAACGCTTCACGACGTGCTCAAGGGGCGCGCCAACATCAGGGATGCGATTTACAAGCACGAGTCCGGAGTGAAGATAATTCCTGCCGGCATCTCTCTCCGTGATATGCGCGGCGTCGATTCAAAGGATCTGCCTAACGCGCTGCTCGACCTTCTGGGAAGCGCGGAAATAATAATTATTGACGCAGCCGCGGGATTAGGTCGTGAGGCGCTGGCTGCTATAGAAGCCGCGGATGAGATGCTGATAGTCACGAACCCTGAAATTTCTGCGGTGACAGACGCGCTGAAAGCCGTAAAGATAGCAGAACAGCTGGGAACGCACACGACAGGTTTTGTGCTCAACCGCGTAAGCGGCAAGAGTCATGAAATGACACAAAAAGACATACTTAACATGCTTGATAACGTCCCGTATCTGGGACAGGTTTCTGAAGATGTCGCCGTCATGCGCGCCGTCTCCAGCAGGGTGCCTGTCGTGCGCCACAGCCCTTCTGCAAGGGCAAGCGGCGAGATCATGAACATAGCTGCGTCCCTAGTTGGCGAAGAGACAAGAATCCGGGCTGTTACGCCATGGTACAGGAAGATGTTCCCTTTCATAAAATGAGCTGATTCCATGAGGAAGAAAAAGAAGCGCCTTTTGGATCCGGAGAGGGATATAGCGCCTATTAAAGGAAAAATTAAAAGAAGGATGTAATTATCCGTAAACAATTACACCTAATACTATTGAAAGATAAAGTATTATCCCAGTCGCCGACGAAATTATAACTGGCTTGTCCCTATGAACAATTCCGTAAAGGACCCAAAATATGGAGGTTATAGTGTAAGTCGCCCATGAAACAAGGGAAACTCCGGAAGCTGTTTTATTGCCCCATATTTCTATAACTTGAGGAAGGGTCATAACAAGGCCGGCAAAAATAACAATATAGATGATTTTGTCCATTGCGCTTTTTATTTTATTATGATTGCGCTTGTCTTTTCTTTTAATTAAATGATGCAATGCGTGATGCATCTTATCTACCCAGCATCCCGAATATTTCTTCAAGGCTTATCTCAAATGCAACAACCGGCTTTTCAAGCCCCCAGTTGTTCAGCACCTGCGGATGTATTTCGCCTATGTATCCTGCAATGTCCTTGCCAATTATCACTTCGGCAGTCCTGCCTTCTATGAAACTCGGATGAGAGCACGCTTTTAGTTTGTACGATATTCCAAGGTTTCTTAGCATCGCATCAAGAGCGGACGAAATTGTCTCGTAGTTGACAACACTGGCAGAGACTGCGGCTGCAAGCTTCTGCACGTCTCTTGACCTTGTTTCGGTATTTGCATTAAGGATACAGTTGCCTATTTCGAATATGTTATGAGGATATTCTATATGCTGATTCCTGCTCAGGAATTCCATCATGCCCGGGAGAAGCCATGTGCGAAAAACAGACCAGTTCGCGGACGTCGGTTTTTCTATTTCTATCGCATTTCCGTTCGTGTTCATCTTTGCATAAAGGTTGTCGGGGCTTGTAAGGGTGTATGAAAGTATTTCCTGGAAACCTGCGCCTAACATTGCATATGCCAAACTGTCAAGAAGAACCTGCTTTCTCGTAAGGCTGCCTTTCGTGGGCAGCTTTGGAGCTGCCGGCTCTATTTTATTGAATCCGTACGATATCAGGATGTCCTCGACAACATCCCTTTCGTGCATTATGTCAGACCTGTAAGCAGGATAGGAAAGGTCGATATATTTGCCGTTTATTTTAGCTTCATACATGGCTTTCTCAAGCAGGCTAATTATTTCTTTTGGAGGAAGGCTCAAGCCGGAAACTTTGCCTATATAGTCGCTCCTCACGCGGAATCTCTTCGGCGACAAATCGGGCGTTGCAAGAATTTTTTTGCCGTAAACTATGTCCACGCTGAATAGTGCGCAGCCGCGCTCGTGAAGCGCGGCAGCCATGACGTTGAGCGCGGTGTTGAGGAATTTCATGCTGAATCCGCTGCACTCGATGAATACGTCCTTCGTGCTTTCAGTAACCTTGCCGCTGTGGTCGGAATTTATAATCGGAGGCATGGACAGGATTTCCCCCTGGGAGTCGACAAAAATTGGATACGCGTTTTTTCCCTTTAGAAGATGCCCGTATTCCTTGCCCTTCTGATGCCTTTCAAGGATTTCATCCGCGCTCATTTTATTTTTATGTTCAAGAGGCACGAATTTTATGTCACGGGGTTTGAGCGCCCTGAATGTCACAGGGAATTTTATTTTGTCCAGATCATAAACACCTATTGCAACTTCTTTCCTGTTTGCGCCGAATGTCCCGGAAATCTTTTCCTGAAGCTGCAACAGCTGGGACATTATTACGGCATTTATTTTCAGACCCTTTGCGATCATGCATACAGTATAAGGCCTTACGCCGCTGACGCTTGAATCAACAATTACACTGGCGCCGGACTTCTTGATTGTATACTTTGGCATGCCAGGCTTGTATCTCGCCCTTATCTCTCTTGCGAGGCCTTCTACACTCCAGAGGTCCGGCCTGTTTGTGTCCTTTATGTCTATCTTGAGATTGTCGCCGTTTACGTCGTCAAGCTCGCTCTTCGCGTAGAGAAGTTCGTCGAAAAGCTGTTCGCCGGTAAGTTTGCGCCCGATAAGGCTGCACATGTCTTTTTGCGATACGTCTATTTTTGGCATTAAACTATCACCTGTTTTCTCAACCAATCAAGATTCTGGCTGAACATATCCCTGATGTCATTTATGCCAAGCTTGAACATTGCAAGCCTGTCAATGCCCAATCCCCATGCAATAACAGGAACGTCTATTCCGAGCGGCTTTGTAAGTTCCTCGCGAAATATACCGGCGCCGCCGAATTCAACCCAGCCAAGCTGCGGGTGCTTCGCAGAAAGCTGCACAGACGGCTCCGTGAAAGGGTAATAGTCCGGCATAAATTTTATTTTCTCCGTCCCGGCGAACTCAATCGCGAATTCTTTCAGCAGCCCGAGAAGGGCGCGGAAATTAAGCGATTCGTCAATGACAATCCCTTCAGTCTGGTTGAATTCACTTCCATGAGTCGCGTCTATTACATCGGGCCTGTAGCAGCGCAGTATGGCAAAATACTTCCCCGGAATGTCGGGTTTGTTTGCCATTGTCCGGGCTGACACCGCGGTTCCATGTGCCCTTGGCATCAACTGGGCAGCTTTCCTGGGATCCCATTTATACTGCCAACCGGTGCTGCCGGTATTCCCGCCGTTTTCATGGGCAGCCTTGACGCGCTCAACTATCGACTTTTCGGGAAGTGACCCTTCTTTCGTGCTCTTCAGCGAGTATGTCTGCGTCCAGTCGCGGCTTGGATGGTTCTGCGGCTGAAACAGGGCGTCGAAATTCCAGAACTCAGTTTCGATGGTGGGACCTGTCATTTCCTGGAAGCCCATTTCTACAAGCTTGCGCCTCGCTTCCTGCAGGAACCTGTTGTACGGCTGGCGCTTGCCTATGTGCAGCGTCTTTCCGGCAGCCTCTACGTTATAAGGTTTAAGTCTTGTTTTCTTCCACACTCCGGTTTTTATTATGTCCGTGTTCAGGTTGATTATTTCCTTTCCCGCAAAGCGCTCGGCCCGTTCCACAATACCTTCGCCTTTTTTCTCCGCCAGTTTTCTCTGGATTAGGATTTGAAGTACGTCTTCCGGCAGTTCCTTTCCAGCCGCAAGATCCTTCATAGATTCTGTCTGCTCATCTATTCCCCTGATTTTGTCCTCAATGAGAATAAGGTTGCCGTGGGACACCTCGATGCATTTGTACTTCTTGCACCATTGGAGCGCAATAGAGAACTCGTTTCCCAGGACACCGCTCGCGTCTTTCATGCTGATGCCGTTCCTCTCCTTTATGAGCTCTATAAGCCTCTTCTCCGGCAAGCCGTGTTTGAGATAACGCTTTCCCTCGCCTGTTAATTCGTACATGTTAATCACTTGGCTGGCAGCTTATTAATCCGTTTTTTATTTCACGAAAAGAACCATTTATCACTGCCGTAATTCCTCTTTTTCTCGCGTTTATACCAGACGCTCACGGCTCTGCCGTCTCCCGTCACATATGTGCGGGCGGACCCGTGAAGCAGAAGCTCGCTTTTTGCCCTTTCAACATATTCCAGGAGGTCATTGGGACAGTCATGAATGCCGTATCTTGTAGTCGAGCCATTTTCCCTTATGCTAATCCTCAATCTCGAGTCCATTCAAACCCCTCCAACAAAGTTCTAGCCAAATATGTAAGCCTAATATGTCCATTGCTCTCTACAAGTCCGCATCTTTTCAACACTCTTATGGAGTTCCATATGGCAGATTCTGAACAGTTCAGTTCGGAAGAAACTGAGCGGACCATGCCGGAGATATTTTCAAGCTTTGATAGAGAAAGCCGCCTGAGTATGTGTCTCTGTTTTTGTGTCAGTCTTTCCTGGGCGATTTTTCGTGCAAGAATCAGATAGCTATAGCGATAATCTCTATAGCCTGCTTGAATTGGTACGGCATCGCCATCACTTCCATTTGCTTGGATAAAGAGCTTTTTAAAACTATTCTGCAGGAAATGTTGGAGTTGAAATTGTTTTTTATAGCTGACCAACTTAATATTCAAGATCACAAGTTGGTCGCATATAGTGAATCAAGTTGTAATAATATCCGAATTCTTTACTTGTTTCACTATAAGTTGAAAGTTCAAGATGGTTAATATGACTTCTAATTTTGAAAAAATAGAGGAAATAGCCCGGCGACGCGGTTTCTTTTGGATAGGGTCGGAAGTTTACGGCGGATTGTCGGGTTTCTACGATTACGCGCATCTCGGCTCCCTTTTGAAAAGCAGATGGGAAAGCGAGTGGCGAAAATTTTTTCTGGGACTTGATGACAACTTTTTCGAGATCCAGCCTGCAGAGATAATGCACGAAAGAGTTTGGCAGGCATCCGGACACGTCGAGTCTTTCGTGGACCCTGTTGTGAAATGCAGGAAATGCGGGAACGTAGAGAGGGCCGACAAGCTTCTGGAGGAACAGCTGAAGGAGAGCTTTGAGGGCATATCCATGGAAGAGCTTGCGAAGGTTATCAAGAAACATAACATGAAATGTCCCAAATGCAAGGGGCAGCTTGAGGAGGTGGGCGTCCTCAACCTGATGTTCCCCATAACCATAGGAAATGATGTGCGTGCCTACCTTCGCGGCGAGACCGCGCAGGCTGCCTATCTAAATTTCAGGCGCGAGTTCGAAACGCTTCGAAAGAGGCTTCCCCTCGGGCTTGCAATAATAGGCAAAGCTTTCAGGAACGAAATAAGCCCGCGCCAGCTTATTACCCGCATGCGCGAGTTCACGCAGGCGGAGCTCCAGATATTTTTCGACCCGGAAAAAATGGAAGAGCACCGGAAATTTGGCGAGGTTAAGGACTACAAAATTCTCGTGATGCCGGTAAAGAACAGGGAAAACAACCAAATAGACGAAGTTTCCTGCGAAGAGATGACGAAGCATCTTCCGCGTTTCTACGTGTACCATATGGCAAAGGTTCAGCAGTTTTTCCTCGACGTACTTGGAATCCCAAGACATCTCTTTCGCTTCAAGGAACTTTCTGACGAGGAAAAGGCTTTCTACAACAAATACCACTGGGATATAGAGGTAAAACTTGAAAGCATAGGGGGATTTCTGGAGATAGGCGGCGTTCACTATAGAACAGATCACGACCTTGGGGCGCACCAGAAAATTTCCAAGCAGGACATGTCTGTATTCGCTGATGGAAGAAAGTTCGTGCCTCACGTCCTCGAACTAAGCTTCGGTGTTGACAGGAATATTTATGCCCAGCTGGAGTTGTGCTATAAGGAGGACAGAGAAAGGAGTTTTTTCAATTTTCCGCGCAGGCTGGCGCCGTTTGACTGCGGCTTGTTCCCTCTTGTAAATAAGGACGGGATTGACGGGAAAGCGGAAGAGCTGAAGGCTTTCATGAAGGACTGCGGATTCTCCGTCTTCTATGACGATTCAGGGAGCATAGGACGCCGCTACAGGCGTATGGACGAGATAGGGGTTCCCGCTTCCATTACCGTGGACCATAGGACGCTCGAAGACAGAACAGTAACCATACGAGACAGGGATTCGATGAAGCAGATACGCATTCCCGTTGCAGACATGGCTGAAACCCTGAGGAAATTTATATCAGGGACGCCTATAGAAAGCCTTGGCACACCGGTAAAATAGATTTAAACTGATATTTCGAATAAACTAATAGGAGGTAGAAAAAATGGCAAAAGTCGAAATGCTTGTTGTTAAGAGCAAAGTTCGTGACTACGCGAAGAAAAAGAAGGTAAACCTTGGCGGAGATGCTGCAGAAGCCCTGAGCAAGGAAGTAATGCGCCTTGTTGACAGAGCAGTGGAGCGCGCAAAGGCGAACAGGCGCAGCACGGTGAAAGGAAGAGATATTTAATTGGGATTTTTATTTTCTTTATCTTCCTTTTCTCATCATCCTTCTTCTTTTTGTGTCGGTTTTTACCTTGCTGGACTTGTGAACCACTTCTTTCTCCATGTCGCTGAAAACTTCCTGAAGGACGTCTATCGGTTTCCAGCCCCATGAATGAGAGATAAAAAAACCTGTCGATGATTTGAAGCGCGCACGTATGGAATATTTTGCCTTCGGGCCCTGTTTGTGCATCTTGTCGACATGAACCGCAAGATATTCTATTCTAGGCGTTATCTTCGCCATCTTCTTTACGAAGTCCGTCACGGCTATGTCCATCCTCGCCTTGAATTCTATGCTTTCGTCCTGCATTCCGGTTATCTGCACATAGACACCTTTCTGCGGCGCCTGGACGAACAGTTCAAGTATGTCCTTGTGGGTGATTATCTTCACGCCGCCATCCTGCACAATAACCTCTTCGTTGGTTTTTAGCAGGTCAATTATGTCTCCTATCTTCTTGTTAGTCCCGGCAACCAGAGCCGGCCTCATTAGCGCAGTCACAGGCGTCTCTTCGAGCCCGACCTTTTCCCTTGCCGCCTTCTCCTGGGTACCGCCTCTTACTTCCATTGTTCCCCTACCCGTGAGGATCTTTATCATTTCGAGCGTACCGATTACGCCTTCAATCTTTTCGCCGTCGGTTATCGGGACGCGAGACACGTTCTTTTCAATGAACAGTTTTTTGACCTGTCCAAAATTGCCTCGCTTGTCGATGCACTCCGCGGCTCCGGCAATCTGGCTTGCAGAATTGTCAAGTCCTCTTATGAACTGCTTCGCCACCTTCATGATATCGGTTTCCGATATTATTCCAACGATTTTTCCCGCGTCAGTGACTGGCACTGCGCGCATGGCGCTCGTAAGCAGGAGCTGTGCCGCGCTTTCGACGTTTGCATTTACATCGATATTCGGGACGTTTGTGGCAAAATTTTCAACCTTGGCAGAGGAAGCGTCTATCCTTTGGGTGACTATTTTTCTCAGTTCGATTATGCCGTAAAGGTTCTCGCCGCTCATAACAGGAAGCTGATGTATCTTGTGACGTTCCATCTTTCCAAGTGCTTGGCTCACATGCTCGTCGGGCCTCACGGATATTATGTTTTTTGTCATGAGTTCTCTTACATTCATTCAATCACCTACGGTTTGTGCCTTGTTATCTGATAAAATGTCACGTCGCTTTCATTGTCAACAACCGCCCATAGCATTCTTGCGCGTATATTGTGAGCAAGCCGCACGCTCCGCGAAAGTTCGGCAAAGGACATCGTGAAGTCCTCAGGAACCGAAAAAACTATCCATTTTGTGTGCTCCTTGGCGCTTTTTGGGCCTTTCTTAAGCTGTACCCCCCGTTCATATACGCGGAAATCGCACCCGAACTTGAAGCCTGTGCGCACGAGCAGCCCGCGCTCCCTCAAATCTTCATAAACGCGGTATTTATGCGGAAATCTTTTATCTATTGAACACGCATGGTCATAAAGTTCCTTAAATGTTAGGAGTTTTCCGAGCGAAGAGACCCTTATCCTCCCGCGCTTCAGAAGAAGTGTCGCTTCGACCATGGCAAGTTCAAGCCTTTCGCCGAGCTCCTTGCCGTAATATCCCGGCTCATAAACATGTTCGCGGTTTTCCGTTGCTATTACCTTGTCCTCGGCAAGGATAGTGTCAACCACTATCTTCACAGGTTCCGGCTCGATGTATTCGTTGCCGACATCTGCCTGTTCCATTGAATCTCCGGATTTTTTGTTCTTTTTTGACATATTATCGCCAGAAATAGACGTACCTAAAAGAAGGTAAGACGAATGCAGGATGCCCGGCATTCTTTGTCTACTCCGAAATTATAATCCTAGCGTATCTTTAAAAATCAGTCAGTAGTTTGATTCTCCGCTTGTGCAGTTTATTGTGTAATTGCCGTTGCATACTATGCTGCCGTTTGTGATGTTCCAGTTGCGTATTGCAGCCGATTGCACGTCTCCAAAACTGCAGCATATAGGTCTTACAGAGCTGCGCGCAAGCTGCTTGTACGATTGAATAGAGTTTTCATTTTCCGTTCTGCAGGAATTAAGCGACGCCGACAGGTTATTCCCTTCGTTCTCAAGCCTTACCCTCTCTTTATTGCAGTTATCCAGGGAGAGCCTGTTTGAAGCTAAGTTCGAGCCGCATGTGCTCAGACTGCTGTTCAATGAACCAAGGTTGCTTCTCATATTTTCCAGGACAGACTCGCATATATCTTTCTGCTCCTGCACTGCTGTTAGTTCAGCCTGAGTATTGTTCAGCTGCGTTTCAAGCGACTTGCTGTAAGTTGCATAGCCTGTCATTGTATTTCCGACAAAATAGAAAATTCCGGCGAAGAGAATTATGACAGCCGCTATCGCAAGATGCTTGCCTTTTTTACCGAATTGCAAGCCTTCGTTGCTCTGCGGGCTGTAATTGTAACCCATAATAGCTATTTGCCTGTGTTTTATAAAAAGGTGCGTAATGCGGCGAACTAAATGTACCAGAACCTCCGGTTTCCTATCTTTCGATGTTTTATTCTACCTTCTTTTGAAAGTTGTTCGATATATTTTAAGCCAGTTTCATATCCCATCTTAAGCCTATCACAAATTTCAGAAGTCGACATAAAGGTGTATTCTTTCAAAATCTCTAGAATTTCTGTCTTATATTTTTCAGCATCAAAGCCTTTTTTTCTTGGCATGTTATTTTATTGTATAACAAATTTTATATAGTTTAAAACTCTATATAAAAGATATGAAATTAAACGAAAATATGGCAGAAATGGTTGGAATAATTATTGGAGATGGGTTTATTCATAGAGGCAAAAAGAGTTATTTTGGATTCACCGGCAGCCCAAAAACAGATAAGGAGTACTATATTTTTTTGACAAATCTAATTTCTGATACATGTAATAAAACCATTAAGGTTAGAGAGACTTGGAGGACTTAGAATTGTTGTTTATTCTAGTGAGGCAACAAAATTTCTAACCGAGAATTTAGGGCTTGTACATGGGAAAAGTAAAACAGAAAATGTTGTTATTCCTGAAGTCATTGCATCGAATTGGAATTTAGTTAAATATACGATAAGGGGAATTATAGATACAGATGGCTCAGTTTTTCTTTCAGATAAGCCAGGAACCCCAAAATATCCTTCTATTGAAATAACTACATCTAGTCCGAAGTTAGCTAAACAAATAAGGAGTATTCTATTAACTAGAGGATTTAGGGTCGCAAAAATTTGGGGCTATAAATCAAAACTTAGTAAAAAGACTAGCTATAAAATACCTCTGAATGGAAAGAAAAACCTTGAAATGTGGGTAAAAGAAACAGGCTTTTCGAATCCTTACAAAATGAAAAGGGCTTTGTCTGCATTGAATTAAATGGGAATGGTGGGAATTTCACCCACGGTCAATCTAAGACCGTCAGCTTTGAATTTGCGGGCTCACGAAGAACCTCCCACAACACTCCGTATTGAGAAAATCAATTTCCCAACTTCACGGTCTTCAGCCGTTTGAGCTACGTTTTTGCGTATGTGCTCTCCCAGATTGAGCTACATTCCCTTTTTCTTAAAATCCTTTAATGAGGAAGTTTAAAAGCGCCCCGGCGCGGGCTCGAACCGCGGACCTCTTGGTTAACAGCCAAGCGCTCTACCTGTTCCTCTCTAACCCGACAATATCCGATTAGATCTGAGCTACCAGGGCATTCTCAGATATACACTTTCACGGAATATTTAAAAGCTGTAAATAACTTAATTCTATGGTCTTATCCGGCTTGGATTTTGCCGTAATAATAGCATCGCTAACTTTTCTTTTTACTATACTTTCCAAAGTGATAGGATTTCCTGACCAAATAAGAAAAAACTTCAAAAAGAAATCTACTGAGGGACTCTCTACGATATTTATTGTAATTTCTGTAGTAAGCTATGCTCTATAGACAATTCATGGATTTATTCTTGGTGACTGGGTATTGATTTTTGGTCAGGGTCTTGGTATAATAGTCACAGGAATAATCTTATTCCAAATAATTTACTACAAAAATCGTAAAAAGAAAAGGTAACTAATCCAAGAAATCTTTCTTCTTGAGCTTGTCCGGAAGGTATGTTTCCGACATAAACTTGAGTCCTTTATGGGACAGGGCCTCGATTTCTGCCTTTATTCCCTTCTCTATCATCAGGTTTAGCTCCTTTTGCCATTTGGGATTCTTCTTGAACCACTCGTAGTTGAGCATCTCTTTGGCACGCTTAATGTCTACGTCCTTTGCCTTGATCGTTGCTTTCTTCAGGTCATACTCATATACATCTGATATCGTAAGTCCTAGGAATTTCGCGCTCGGCGTAGAAATTCTATCTGACACATGTGCTAAGCTTATTGAGCCTGATTTTATTACAGAATAAATATATGCCCCATAGGCGTCAGCGTCGCAAAATACATAAACGGGCAGCTTGTGTTCCTGGTTCAGCCTCTGTATCAGCAGTCTCGTCCCTCTTGACGGTTGTCCCCCAGTACCTATCAGTATGCACTTGTGCTTCTGCCAGAACTTGTCCTCGTGCAGTCTTTCAAAACCTGCGTTTTTCTCTACGACAAGCACGAATTCCGCCTCCACCTTCTTGAATGTTATTTCATCCACCGTGCTTGGAATGGACCAGCCGCCGCTTCCGAGCTTCGACCAGTCTATGCTGTCGCCGCGGTCCTGGATGATGACGTTGCCGGCAACTATGCCTTTTCTGTCCGTGGTGAGGTGAAGCTGTTCGCGCAGCACGTCTATGGCAACTTCCAGATCGACTATTATCGGGTCGCTTTCAGATTGTTCGTCAAAAGTATTCTCATTGCTGTCGGGCAGCGTACGCTTCAGGTTGTAGAACATGTCTCTGATGCTCGCGTGTATGTTCTGGTCTATCAGCTGCTTGGAGAATGACGCAACCATGGCGGTCTGCATAAATTTTTTTGCGTGGGCTACGTTGAAGTAATATCTTTTTGCAGTCTTGTCGCCAAGCGTCAGCTGCCCAAGTTTCTTGTCGAAGACGACGTTGGACAGTGCACGTATAGGTATCTCTATGCTGGGATTTTCCTTCTTTTCTATATCCTGCAGTATCTTGTCCCCGAGTTTTTGCAGTTCTTTTTTAACGTCTTTTGCCATTCTATACCACTCATTTCTTTTCTTCTTTCTTAACATCTTTAGTATCCGTGGATTCATCCACAAACTCTTCCTTTATATGTACCCTGCTTTCCACAAGAGCTTTTAGCTTCTTTTCTATATCCTTGTCATTCTTGCCTGTAAGTATTGCTATGGCATCTGACACTTCGCCCGCGTATCTGTCGAACATCTGCATCCTGCGCTTCTGTTCGCCTGCCCTTCGCTTGCCGGACAGGTATGAGGAAAGCTTTCGACCGGCGTCCTGGATTGCAAGTTTAGTCTCCTTTATTATTTCGGGATATGCAGCGACCGCTTCCTTGCTTTCGGACATGAACGGAACCCACACTGAGCATATATGTACCACAAGCTTCATTGGACCCGATGGGAGGTTGTTGCCCGATTGTGAAAGGTTGTAACGCCTCCAGTCAACGTCCTTGGCGGCCTCCGTCAGGGCGCATGCACTTTGCTGGTAGAGCAGCGGAACCCGGTTTGCAAATCTTATCAGCTCAATTGTATCTTCCTTTTTTTCGTCGTCTTCTTTCTTCTTTTTTGTTCCGGATTCGTCTGATAAGCCGTAAACAATACCCACTTCAACTAGGAAAGGAAATCCCCTGTAAACTTCAGGATCTCTTGTTATAGAGGTGATGAACTCGGCATTTGGGTACTCTTTTTTCAAACTCTTTTCCAACTCTGCTGAGCCGATTGGTGACAGGCAGTCTGTCGGCGGTCTCTGAACCTTTGCGGTTTGCATGCCTTTGATTAGCTTGTCTATTGCAGCGCGGTCAAGTTCCTGCGGCTTGGAGTCTTCAGGGAGTTTTGCAAGCTTGCATATTTCCTTTGCGCTTTGCTGCCCTACGGAGGAGAATTCATTGGTCAAAAATGACTGAAGCGTTCTCGAGCTTGTGTTCTGCAGAAGGCGTTGCAGGATTCCGAATTCCATGCCGTGCGGGTGGGGCTTCATCCTCTTTGGAGGTTTTGGCAGCTCATTTACTGAGCGCGGGAAAATCGTCTTGGTACCGTCTGGTGCAGTATATGCGATTTTTGCAAACGGATTCGAAACGGATGTCTGTTTAAGATAATCCTCAACAGTTTTTCTGTAGCGGCCGTGGATTTCCATCTCCACCTTTACGCCGTGCTCGCCGACAACATCCTTTTCAATCTCATCTTCCTTGATGATGTCGGGCTCGTTCTTCGCCGTATTCAGGTGCAGTTCGCAATAATAAGTTTTTTTCTTGCTTTCAACCTTTGACCATACCTTTGTCGGCACGCCCGTTGTGAGCTGGGCATAAAGTGTTACGCTGCTTATTCCTATGCCCTGCTGGCCGCGTCCCTGGAGTAATCTGTGGAACTTGCTTCCGTAAAGCAGCTTGCCGAATACGCGCGGCACGTTTTCTTTTACTATACCGGGCCCGTTATCAGCGACAGAAACTATGTAAGTGTTGTCGTCAACCTGCTTGATCTTGACTGTGATGTCCGGCAATATACCTGCTTCTTCAGACGCGTCCAGCGAGTTGTCGACAGCCTCCTTGACAGCCATCAAGAGGGACTTTGTCGGGTTATCAAAGCCCAGAAGATGCTTGTTTTTCTCGAAGAACTCGCTCACGCTTATCTCTTTCTGTTCCTTTGCAAAGTCCTCAGCTTTTTTCCTCTCGCTCATCCTGTCTTGCCTCCAGAAATTCGTATACAAATCTGTGCGGTATACCTTTTATAATCTTCTGTATAGCCTGTTCAGCCAGGCTGACATTGCCGTATTTGCCTATCAGGGAAACAGTTTTACCGTAAACAGAAATATATGTTCCTGTCAGGCGTTCTATGTTGCGCCGGGACTTACCTCTCGTACCTATTAGCCTTGACTTGAGCCTTTTTTGGGTCTTCTCGCCTTTTGGAAGCTCTATTATGACAAGCGTGTTCTCTTCGTCCATTAGAAGCTCAGCATGTACGGGTGAAAAGCCGCGGCCAATTGCTTTGATTACGCTTTCGGCGTCAAGCACCCCGATGGATTCACCGTCTATTATTATTTCTTCCTCACCCGCTGTTATCTTCGTCTTCGTCTTGCGCTGGATGGAGCGCTTTGTAGCGCCATTCTTGCCTATCAGGACAGGCAGGCGTTCCTCCGGTATCTTGACATTCTTTATCATAGTAAATTTTTTCGTTCCTTACGTATTAAAGCGAAAAATCTGTGCAGAATCAGTTCAATATTCCATTTTCAGTATGTTCTTCTTCTTCAGGACAGAAACCTGCGTCTGCGTGTATCTTATCACGATATCCCCGTTCGTGTCTTTTTGTATGTCCCATGGCTTTACCAGCACCACGTCGTTCTCCTTTATCCACATGGACTTCCTAAGCCGTCCAGGTATCCTGCACAGACGCATCTTGTCGTCCTGGCACCTGACGCGGAGCTTGTTGGCGCCAAGCATGGCTTCTACTATGCCGAGCACCTCGCCCTGCCTTGGCATCTTCACTCTTACCGGTTCGCCTGGATGATGGTACATAAAAATCACTTGTATCTTCTTTTAATCTCCTTTAGCTTCTTCAGCAAAGGACTTCTCCAATCTTCTTCCAATTGAGACTTAATAAGCTTAATTAACTCTGCGTCTCCCTTTCTGATTTTTATTTTTTCTAGAGCCTTGCATATTGAAAGAATTTTAAAATCACGGTCTACGGATAACAAATATTTCTTTGAGTCAGCTTTTGTGACTTTGTGAGTGTGCTTGAGCACAGCTTTTCTATCCTTCAGAAGTTTCTGGTAGGTTTTATCTTTCTCAAGGATATACCTTAACTTGGTTCCAGAGTAGCCTTTCTGAATATAAAATTCGGCAATTTCATCTAGAGTCAGTTTCATTTACCGCACCGCGTAATAATTCCTGTAAACCATCTGGCCTTTCTTGCTGCCTCCGACCTTGTAGGAGTCTTTCACCGAAAATCTTTCGCGAAGCGCCTTCGCGGCGGCTGCGGCGTTGGGTTTTCTCATTATTTTCACGTCATATCCTTCCTTTATTTCCTCTATGCTGCTTATCGCCTTTTCCGGCACAACCTGCTTTACTTTTTTAAGAATGGACTCTTTTTGGGGGCCGCGTATCTGTATCATCGCCTCGTAGTAGCCGCCTGAAAGTCTCACGTGCATCTCGCACATTTTCTGGCGCAGCATCACGAGAGATTTGTGGGTTTCCGTTTTTTTCAAACCTTTTATCACACCTTCCGCCTCGATTGTTGCATATACCCTGTTGCCGAGAGTTCTGAGGGATATCTTTTCCCGTGTTATTTTGTGCGAGGTTTTTATTGAACGGCTTATCTTACCCCTGAGGTCTTTCTCGTCAATCCCGCACTGGTTGCAGTAGATGTATGAGAAATCCTTGATCTCAAACAGTTTCTGCGCTTCAAGGAAGTGCTCGCTGCAAAAATTGCCCACCGTGGCGGGACCCCCGCATTTTATGCAAAACATAGAAGTAGTAGAGATGTGAGAGAATTTAAGGTCAGAAAAATATGCGCCATATTGTAAGATCTACGATGTAAACATCCCCGTCAAAGACGAATATGCTCGACTTGAAGTTCACCGGCGCAGGAGTTTTCTCTATCATGTCCAGTTTTGACCTTTCGCCGCTTACCCACATTATGCCCGCTTTTGTCAGGTTGTCTGTGTCCCTTGTCGGACCGCATGATGCGCATGTGTGGTCTACACGGTTGTAGTCATTCAGCCATATGGTTCTGCCGCGCCCGATCTGATTGGACCTGACGTATGACCTGCTGTCAGGCGTTTTTACAATGTCTTTTCCGTCTGCCTGGTAGCCGATTCCTGTTGAAACAAAAACGCTGAAAGGGTCTGTCTGTACGTTCGGAAGGTGCCTGGTGGATATGTTGGCGTAGTATCTCGCAATGAAGTGTGACGGCTTGTTGGAATTGAAAATCCCCCCGTCAACGTCTTCGAACCTGCCTTGTAGGTTGGATGTGCCGCCGCTCCACGTCAGTCCGAATGTGTTGCCTATCGGCGTGTTCCCGACATCCGTCGAGTCAAGGCTTGAAAGCAGAAAAACGCCCCCTCCTGTGTCAAGGAAATCGTTTATCTTTGTCTGGTGCACGGCTATCTTTGACTTGTCAAAGAAGAACAGTATGCCGGCGCCTTCCGGTACATCCTGTGTTGCGAGGTCAAGAGTCTGTATGTTTATGCTTGTGTTTTTCTTTTTGTAGGTAAAGTCCTTGTTTGCAATTATGGCGGAAAGGTCGTCCAAGTTGGTCTGGCTGCAGCCAATGCATGCTATGTTAATTGTCTTGCCCGGTATACCCCTGACTTCTATGGAGAAGTCCACGGTTTTCGGCAGCATCTCGGAAAAAAAGGCGTTCAGCTGCGTCGTGTTGTCGGTTTTTACAAATCTTGCCAGAGTGCCGTTCAGGTACGCGCTCTCAAGCGCGTCTTCTGCCATTATCTGGAGCGACGTGCTGTCCCACTCGGATTTCTGCACGTTTGGCGTGAAGAAGAATGTCAGTGAGGCAAGCAGTATGATTGACGCCACTATCGCCTCGAATATCTTTGCAAAACCCTTCATTCTAATCCCCTGTGACAGTCACCTTGATTTTTATTACGTAAGTGTCGCCGCCCTGTATGGGCATGACGCCGAGTCTCGTTGTCTGGAACTGCTGCCTTACCTCTGTTGTCACAGAAGGCCCGCATATAACTTTTGGCAGCCCGTTCAGCGGCGTGTCGTCCAGATGCGAAACCTCTATTACGATATCCTCGCCTTCAAGTCCGAGTTTCTGTCTTGCGAGCTGGTAGTTTGAGCAGATAGAATTCAGTTTCGCGATTTTGTCCCTGTCAACAAAATAGCGCATTCCTGAGGACAAGCCGATGCGCTTTATGTTCTGGGTGTCGCTTTCGTCCTCCCAGTTCATGGGGACGCCCTCGTCAAAGAGCAGCAGCTCCGAATACTGGTAGCTCTTGGATTTCAGGCTTTCTGAGGCTGACAAGCCGTGAAGTATCGGTATGTTGTTGATTATCAGGAAAGTCACGAAGGATATGGTGGTTATGAAAACAAAAACCGATATAATGAATTCAAGTTCGGCAATCCCTTTCACATAAATCACTTCTGCGGCTGTCTAATGTGAATCAAATAATCAATCGTGATATAATCAAGAACTTTTGATTCTTGTATTATAAATTTGATTCACTTAAAGCGTTCCAAGTTATACTATCCCCGATTCTTTACTTGGAGCGCTTTAGATGATTCCCGTCTTTACCAGTAGTATGAACACTATGAAGCCGCTCAGTAGCATTATCAGGCTGTGCTTGACGCCGACGGCGATTGAGTCAGAGCCTATCTGGCCGGCTATTAGGCCTGAAAAGAAGCCTTGTATGAGTATCATTGCAAGGAACAGCGATTTGTAATAAGAAGATGACTCTTTCGGGTCTCCGAGCTCGAACGCCTGCGTTATGGTGGCGAAAGTGTTGCACCCCACGCATGCAAGGTCCTGGTTGTTCACGCAGAGCGAGCAGGGGTTCGGATTGAAGCCCTGCACCCCGAACCCGCCGGTTTGCGACTGGGTTTGCAGCAGCGGTATCAGGAATTTGATTAGCGCTATTGTTATGCCGAGAAATATGAAGAATATGGCGTACATCATCATGACCTGCTGGTTCAGCAGCACGGATTTTTCCTGCTGCGACTCCTTTATCGACTCTATATGATTTGCCAGGGACTCCATCGTGTCTTCTATGTTGCCGCCGGACTTGTTCGCCTGGTCTATTATCATCAGCGATCTCGTTATTATCTTGCTGTCGGCAACGCGTATTCCGAAATTCTTCAGCACCCTGTCAAGCGATATGTTCCAGCTCAGCTGCGTGTTCATTTTTTTGATTTCCTTGGTAAGGGCCCCGTAGTCCGACTTCGAGGTGGTCTGTATAGCCTGTATCAGGGAAAGGCCGGCACGCAGACTCTCTGATATGTCGCGCAGAAAATTGGGGAAATCGTTTTCATAGGAGCGTATTTTCTTGAGCCTGAAGAACTTGAACAGGCTGTATGGCACCACTAAAATGAGCATTCCAAGAAACAGCATGTTGGCAATGAGAGCTATGCTGCCCGTATAAATTGCAAAGGAAACGAGTCCGATGAAAGCGGCAACGCATACTATCAGAATTTTGCGTTCTGTCCTGATTCCGCCACCTTCTTTGTATTTCTTCATGTCTCTCTGCGCCCCGGCTATGATTATAGTGCTACAAGAGAACAATCTGGATGTGATTTTCTTGTGCACTATATGTGAACCCAGAAAACATGTAGGGATTCTTTTCTGGGTTAACTATATAATTAACATTTGGGGTTAAAAATACACGGACGAATCAGTAATTTCCCTGTGATGCCTACCCTGTCGGAGACGTAGCCCTGATAAGTATGATGAATGCTATTGAGAGCGCCGGGAGCAGCAGGAATACGACCATTGTCTGGACCAGTATAGTGCCAAGTCCTGCCGAAATTGTAGATATGATTGAGGACAGCACTATGAAGAATATTGAGCCGGTTATTATGAGGGTGAGATACATCTCCACGTAAAGCGACAGGTCCTGGGAGTACTTGCGTATACGCCTGCGGTAGTCGCCCATCAGCTCGTTGCTTCTGTCCTTCAGGTAGGAGCCCAGATTGCCGCCGCTTGTTATCATGGTGTTTATCCCGTATAGCAGATCCCTGAATTCCTTCGATGGTGTGATTTTTGCCTGTTTTTTTATAGCAGCAGCCGTTGTCATGCCGAATAGTTCGACATCTCTCACTATGTTCTCCGCCTCTTTGCTCAGCTCCCCGTACTCCTTGAATTCGCTGAGCGTCTTGAATATGATTATAGGGGGCACATTCGACCTGGCTATCGTTGCCATGTAGCTTACAGAAAAGGGCAGTATTTTCTTTATCTTGTTTCCCCTGCTTTTTGATGCCGTTTTGGGGTATGAATAGAAAAGGAAGAACAATATGCCCGATATGGTCATCGAAAGGGTAAATGCCAGTATAACGGCAATTATGGGCGTCACAAGAAGGCCGAATATGAACGAGAGCATAGTAGCTTCGATTATGAAAGTCACAACCGTGGTGAACAGGGCTATGGAAAGATACTCCTCAAGCGTATAGCTGATGTTCGCCTGGCGCAGCTCCTCCTTGATGTCAAGGAAGTACGGCTTCGCATACCTCACAAGATTGCCGAAAAGTCTGTAGGATACGCCTGCATAACTCATTTTATAGCACCAATAATGATTTGCACGCGGGGGAATATTAAGGTTTTAAAAGATTTCTGACATCTGTGGGATATGGGTTACGGAACATTTGCTGGAGAGGTTCTAAGAGACCGGGATTTGACAAGGTTAGGAAACCTTGAACAGACTGAAAGAACTTTGAGAGGGTATTTTCAAGTTGTAAATGGCGAAAGATTGAACCATTCCGATATGCCATTGGTGAAAGATGCGTTCTGGTTTGCGTATGAGAGAGGATGGTCAGATGGAATGGGAAATGCCATGAATATTGTTGCTGATACCAGGAAAATCCCTGTTTAAATCAGACGTTTTCTATACGTCTCCCTCAATACGTCCCATGAGAAAGTCCGGAGAAAGGTAAAACATGCCGATGACCGACGCTATTTTTCTATAGTCTGTTATGTCCTTCTTCACGAGCCATTTAATCACCTTGGCTCTCTGTTCAAGCTCCTTCGCTATCTGGGCGTCATCGAGCCCCGTAATTCCGGAGACTTTCTTGAGAAGCGCGCTCGTGTTCATGGTCTTGAAGTCGTCGCTCTTTGCTTCCCAGTTGAAAACTTCGTTGGTGATGGGAACTTTCGCTTCGTTGTCGAAGCCTGCAACTTCAATGGCTGAAAAAATTCGTCTGTTGTATTTTCTTCCCTGCTTGACGCGTTTCATGAACAGTATGAGATCGAGGTTTTCCATGAGGTTGATGGGAAGGCTGATTGGCGGCGATGTCATCCTGTCAACCAGTTTTGAGAAATTCTCGGCGTGTATCGTAGACAGCCCGGGGTGCCCGACAGCCATCTGCTGGAAGAGAACATACGCCTCCTTTCCTCGCACTTCCCCGACGATGATATAATCAGGGCGCTGCCTCAGCGATTCGCGCAGCAGCTCGAACATGTCCACTTTTCCTTCCTCAGATATTGGAGTGCGCGCCACTTCGGGAACCCAGTGGGTGTGCGGCAGCCTTATTTCAGATGTGTCCTCAATGCTTATGATTTTCATCTGCGGTTTTATGAAAAGCGAGAGGACGTTGAGCAGCGAGGTTTTGCCCGATGCGGTGCCGCCTGATATAAGCACCGATGAGCCGTGCTCTATGAGCATCCAGAAGTACGCCATCATCTTCAGGTCGCATGTCCCCGATTTTATCAGGTCAACGGGGGTCATTGGCTTGTCAGAAAACATTCTTATTGTGAAGTTGCTGCCGTTCCTGGCTATGTCGCTGCCCAGCGTGGCCTGAAGACGGGAGCCGTTCGGAAGCGTGCCGTCAAGCAGCGGCTTCGCAACGGATATCGCGCGCCCGCACCTTTCCGACAGTTTGTTGACGAACGAGTCAAGCTCGTCCCTGTTTGTGAATGTTATCGAGGTCCTGACCGAGCCGAATTGCGGGAGTCTGTGGTAGACGAATATCGGTATGTTGGCGCCGTCGCAAGATATGTCTTCTATGTATTTGTCCTGCATGAGAGGTTCTATTTTCTCCATGCCTATGAAGTCGCGAACCACGTAGTATCTGAGAACTTCAGCGGATTCCTTGTCAAGCTTGACATTGAAGTATGAAAGGGCTTTTGAGAACACGACATTCAGGTAGTTTACGGCGTCTCCTTTCCTTATCTGGCTGAAATTGATGTCAAGCTTCTCCTCTATGTACTCTTTTATCGAATTCAGGAGCTGCTGGTCCGGCACGGGCGGCTCAACCACGTTATAAACCAGCTCTCCGGCACGCCTGTCGAAATAGATATGCGCATAGGCGAACACCCTCTCGCCTTTTGCGGGATTCGAGGGTATAAGCGGATATTTCATGTCAGTCCTCTGTATTTCCTCAAGGTCCGGTATTAGCTGCTTCTCCGTCTTTATGTCGGGAACCGCCACTCCGTCTATGGAATAAGTGCGCTGCCGTGCCGGAAGAATCTGCATCTGAAGCGGCGCGCCCGCTTGCCATGCAGGTGCCTGTGCAGATTCAATCATTCCGGTCTTCATGCTTTCCTCCTTCCTCGGGTTCACCGCGAACCCGCGGCCCCCCTTAACACTGAAAAAAAGTTTCTTCTCCATGTTACCGCCTTAGAATCGTTATTTTCTCGTTCTTCACTATTTCAATGAACTGAGCGCTGCTAACTACTTCGCTGTTGTTGATGACGTTGTTGCTAGTAATTGTATTGTCATGGTTTATATTAAAGAGTTTTTTCCTGACAGACTCTGTCCCGTCAAGTTTGGTTATTATTAGCTCCCCATCCCCCTCAGCGCCTTCCCTGAGAGCAATCATGTAGATGCTGTCGGAAATCTTGTCCGGTATCACCAGCCTCACTGATGCATTGTTCTCGTGTGCGACTTTTATCACTGCAGTTGCGACAACGTCGGCAACACTGTTCATCTGGTCCTCGAACGTTATTTTCATTGTAGAGTCCTGAAGGCTGTTGAAATTGACTATCACGTAGCCTGTAATCAGGATGCCCACGGAAAATAGAATAATCTCGCTTATTATCCTGTATTGTCCTTTGCTATGTCTCATGTTAAGATGTTCTGCCGAGGTAGATATTAAGATTTTTAGTCTGAAAAGTGAGGCGTCAACGGGTGTCTTTATCGCAATGGATGCTATGCAAGGAAACTCGCAACTTCGGGTTAGACGTGGATATTAGGAGCATATCATTGCAGTTTTTTTCAGAAAAAAAAGATTTAGATGATGGAAATTTCCACGTTGCTGGTAACCAGCGTCCTTCCAAGAACAGGCGTCGTGACATCGCCCCTGTTCTCCATTATTATGGTTTTGTCCTGGCCGCCGGCTGCGCCCGAGCCTGTAAGGCCGATTTTGAAGTCCCTCAGGGAATTGTCGTTCTTCAGCTGGATATATGTTAGCGTGTACTCATTCCTGTAGTTATTTTCTCTAAGCTTGACGCTTTTCACGTTGAACAGGACTGGGTCGTCAATTCCCCAAGTCCCGTAGAACTCTCCGCCGCTCTGTTCCAGTGTGCTGAGCGTGTTCCTCCCCAGGGGTATCTCGGCATCGGTCGCGTAAATTGTACCTTCCGTTTCAATGGTAAGTTTTATTTCCATCTGCGGGTCAAGCTCTGTGCCGACGTTCTCGAAGCTCACGATTCCCGGCACGGGTATAATAATCTGGTCCCTGCCCCCGTTGTTCGCGACAGATCTTATCTTCTCGTCCAGCTGGCGCATGAAAGCCTCAGAAGTTTCCAGCAGGGAGATGTCCTTGTTCTTCTGGATGAGCGGTACTCCCCAAAAATAGACAGAACCCACGACGCCGATAAGTATGCCGGAGATGAGCACTGCCGAAAGCGCCTCCTGCTGCCCCTTGCTAAACCTCATAGAAACTATTTGGTGAAAGGGTAATTTATAGTTCTCCAAGGAAAAATCCTGCATATTTCCTTGGGGACTGTGTGAACTCGCAATGCATGTCCGAACCCTTGCGGGTTCGCTACAAATGTGCAAAAACCCTCAGAAAATGGCGCTTAGACAGGCAGAGGTCTTCTCTGTAAAGGCATCGGCGCGCGTATCTGCTTTGCCTTCATCGTGGAAAGCAGCAGGGAGTTTATCCGCTTCTCAAGCTTCTCTATCCTATGGTCGACTTCAGGACTCCTCTGTTCCGGCGCAATAGCGGCGGCAGGCTCGCTTTCACTAACCTCGACGCGCTCAAGGAAGTCGCCCATCCTTTCCGTAAGCTCGCTCACTTTTGCGTTCAGGTCGGAAACCTTGTTTATCATCTCGCTGTTTATCTTTACCACTTCGTCGATTATCTTCTGGTTTGTGCGCACGACGTCTATGAGCTCCTTCACCATCTCGTTGTTGGTGCCGCCCTTCTCTATCTTCTCCATCCGCTTCTCTATGCGTCGCAACGGTCCGACCGGGACCAATTCATATTCTTCCTCTTCAATAGGCATACTTACCTTATGTCGGAGGGGGTATAAAAAGTTTAGAACAAACGCATAGGTAATAGGAGCAGTAAAGCTTCGCTTTCTACAGATAAGGATAGTAATGCATTAGAAAGGAGTACCCTTTCTCGGCTAGTCAATCAGGTTTTTCGTCTTCAAATCAGCCAGAATCAGCCGGTCGACAGGCGAACTCCTTTCAGAATCTGCATCGCCTGAGGTTATCCACACAATCCTTTCCACTTCAGCAGAAGGCTTCATCTCCCCTTCGAATTCCGCAGTGTAGCATGTCATTTTTACTATGACGCCTTCGGCTTTTCCGTGTGCCTGTGCCATGAAAGTCCCGTAAAGTTTGATTGTGGGTGGTATAATATCAACAGAAAGCTCTTCCTTTATCTCACGGATTAGAGCCTGTCCGTCTGTTTCGCCTTTTTCGCGCTTCCCTCCGGGTATGTAGTAGGTGTCCTTTCCCTTGGATATTGTCGAGAGAACTTTCCTGTCCTTTATCAGTATCCAGGCCAGCTTGTCTATTTCCATGAGTAATTGTGAATAGAAAAATTTAATAGGAGCAAGCGTAGCTTGCGACTTAAGGAAAGTAAAGCCTTAGAAAGGAATACCCTTTCTCGGCATTACTCGCCGTAGTCTTCCATGCCGCCCATTCCGCCCGGCATCCCCGGAGGCGGGCCTGATGGGGCTCTGGACTTGATTACATCGTCTATGCGAAGTATCATCTCTGCCGCCTCGCTTGCCGATTTTATTGCCTGGGTCTTGATTTTCAGCGGCTCGATTACTCCAAGAGCCTTCATGTCTGCAAGCTCCCCGTTCATGACGTCAATGCCGAAGGTTGTCTTGCCCTTTTCATGCAACGTGCGGAGGTTAACCAAAAGGTCTATCGCGTCCTTGCCGGTGCTCTCTGCCAGCGTGCGCGGGATTATTTCTATCGCTTCCGCAAAGCAGTTTATCGCCAGCTGCTCACGCCCGCCTACAGTCTCCGCGTACTCACGCAGTTTGCGTGCAATCTCTATCTCAACCGCGCCGCCGCCGGCAACGAACTTGCCCATCTCGACAGCGCTTATGATGCCAAGAACCGCGTCGTCCATCGCCCTCTGAGCCTCGTCTACGACGTGCTCGGTTCCGCCCCTCACCAATATCGAGACGGCTTTCGGGTCCTTGCAGTCGCGGACGAATATCATCTCTTCACCCGCGATTTTCAGCTCTTCCACGAGCCCGGCATTGCCTATGTCCTCTTTTGTAAGCTCGTCTATGCTTGAAACTATGTTTGCGCCCGTTGCCTTTGCCAGCTTTTCTATGTCGGATTTTTTGACCCTTCTTGCAGCTGCGATGCCCGCTTTTGCCAGGTAGTGCTGCGCCAGGTCATCAATCCCCTTCTGGCAGAAGACTACGTTGCATCCGCTGTCAACGACCTTCTTGACCATGTCCTTGAGCATTCTTGATTCCTGTTCTATGAATGCCTGTAGCTGATGGGGGTCTGTTATCCGAATCTCCGCTGACGTTTCCGTCTCCTTTACCTCCAGAGCGGCATCAAGAAGCGCGATTTTGGCGTTCTTTATGTGCTTTGGCATGTTTGAGTGGACGATTTCCTTGTCTATTACTATTCCCTTTATGAGTTCCGTGTCGTCTATAGAGCCGCCCTGCTTCTTCTCTATCTTGACGTCGCTCTTGTCTATAACAGGCTTGCCGTTGCGAACCTCTGTCACTGCCTTGACAGCCTGCACTGCAAGCTTCGCGAGCGGCTCGCGGGCTGCTTCGCTGCTTTTGCCCGTCATTGCTGTCATGGCTATTTTCTCCAGCATTTCCGTGTCGTCTATGTTGATGTCATCGCTGATTTTCATTACGACTTCAAGAGCCTTGGCTTTTGCAAGACGGTATCCGCGAACTATCATCGTGGGATGTATGTCCTGGTCAAGGAGCAGCTCTGACTTTTTCAGAAGCTCCCCTGTGAGCACCACAGCCGTTGTTGTGCCGTCTCCCACCTCGTCTTCCTGGGTTTTGGCGACTTCAACTATCATCTTTGCAGCAGGGTGTTCGATTTCCATCTCCTTGAGAATGGTTGCGCCGTCATTGGTGATGGTAACGTCGCCTATAGAATCGACAAGCATTTTGTCCATGCCTTTCGGGCCCAGAGTCGTGCGAACCTGGTCTGCAACAGCCTTTGCAGCTGCTATGTTCTGGGACTGTGCGTCCCTGCCGGTTGTCCTGAGAGTACCCTCAGGCAGTATGAATATTGGTTGTGCTCCGTTCATCTTAATCACTCCTTTTTGATCGAATTTCTAATATCAGAATATCCTTGTTCGTATGACCTGTGAAGGGCGCAAAGTTCTTCCGGCGTAACGTATTTCGCTATCCGTGAATCGTGCAATCCAGGATCCGGCTTGGCGGCTTCCATCAAAACGCCCTCTGAACCTGTAGAGGCGGTGCACGCCTTCCGGCTGAACTATTCCCTGAATTTCCATAAGCTCACAGTATACTTTCATGCACATTATGACAGAAAGCTTCTTAAGCGTTCTTTTTGAGGAGAAAAATAATGGGCCGAATGAGATTTGAACTCATGACCTTCTGCTGGCTTAGACGTTTTCAGGCTATGCCAAGATGCTTTGATTTTGTTTGTTATCAAAGCACGTCATATAAGACAGATGCTCTACCAAGCTAAGCTACCGGCCCGTTTCTTCAACTAGAGTTGATTACAGTTTTTATAAACTTTCTCTTTGGCGTATATAGTGAACCTCAATTCATGTAGGGATTCTTTTGCGGGTTCACTTATAGTGTCCAAGTAAGTATAATATCTTAAAGTTTACTTGGAGCACTATAACTATGCTAATCCGGGAAATCGAGGGGATGCTGGCTGACAAAGGTTTTGGATACTGCGAGTACGGCGGCTGCTTTGACATAGCGGCAAGAAAAAGCGAATCAATGATGCTGATCAAGGTTCTTACCAACATCGATTCCCTCCAGGAGGAGCAGGCGCAGAACCTGAAGATACTCTCCCGCGAGCTCGACGCCAAGCCTGTGGTTGTCGGGCTTCACACCAGGAGGGAGAAGCTTTCCAACAATATTATTTACGAAAGGTTCGAAATTCCGGCTCTTACGCCGAGAACCCTTGAGAACATAATTGGCGGGCTCTTCCCGGAGATATACAGGTTCCGGGGCGGCATGTTCGTGGAGATAAATCCCCAAACCCTGAAGGACGCGCGAGAAAATGCGGATTTAAGCCAGTCGGAACTCGCAAGGAAAGTAGGCGTTACGAAGAAAAGCATATACGAGCACGAGTCAAGGAAACTGAAAATCGTCTACAAGAACGCCGTCAGGATAGAGAAAGTTCTGAAAACCAAGATAATTCTGCCGCTTGAGATGAAAGTGTCTTACGAAACCGAGACCGCCCCCAGAAGCGAATTCGAAACCAAGATTTCCGGAAATTTCAAGCGAATCGGTTTTGACACAGGTTTCGTTTACCAGTCTCCGTTCAACATGATAGCCAAGGAAAAGAATTTCACGCTGCTTTCGGACGTCGAGGAATCCGGGAAGCAGATCCGGAAAAACGTGCCTCACATCTCGGAATTCTCAAAACTTGCCGGAAAGTCGGCTGTGATAATAACCAGGGAAGAATTCAATTTTGACATACCCACAATCCGCGAGGAAGAGCTGTCGTCCATGAAGTGCAACGACATCAAGCGCCTTGTAAAGAACTGGTAATTTTTGATTAAACTTTTTCCTAAAAAGTTTATGAGAATAAAAAAAAGAACTAGAAAGCGTCCTTGCAAAAATCTAAATTAGACTGAAATCAAACCCGAATTATTTCTTCTTTTTCTTTTTTGCTGCCATTTATATCACCATTCAATGCGAAGCAAATGAATAATAATTGCGTATTATAAATTTGCTTCGCTTAAAGCATTTTTTGAAATGCTTTATGTAAAATAATGTTCTGATTTCATATATATAGTTATAGTGAACCCAGAAAATAAACAGGACATGAATTCTGGGTTCACAGATAGTTCCCAAGGAATTAATATCAGTAATGTTTCCTTGGAGAACTATAACCCAGAAAAAAACTTAGAACATTTTTGGGTTATAGTGAACCCGCAAAAGAATCCGGACGTGTTTGTGGGCCCTGAAAAATAAAATTCGCCGGAAAATAGGGAGTTTCCCTTATCCGTTGTAAGTCGGACGTTCGTTTTTGAATCTCAGATTTCCCCAGCTGCTGGAAAGCTTCTTGCATGTCTTGGAGAGTTCAGCTTCAATCTCGCTGTTCCAGATTTCCCACGTTTTTTTCACCCATGCAGCGGCCTTCTTCTCGTCGGGGTGCAGCATCAGTAGGTTGTTTTCCCATTTCAGGACCTGGATTTTCTTGTATATGTCGAAAAGCTTCTGGCGCTCCTCGTCTGTGAGCATTTCCTGCTCGAAAATGCACGAATAAGATTCGCTTCCGGCGATGACGGGCTCGATTATCTTCTCGGTGAACGTGAAAATCCTTTCAGAAATCTCGTTCCGTATCTGGTCAAAGATTTTGTCGTTTTCTTCCAGCTCGAATTTGAATGTTTCCTTGAGTTCGTTAAGCTGCGGAAGTTTGAATTTGTCCTGCATTTTTCGGTATTGGCTGTGAAAATTCGAACTCATTAATAATAGAGATGCGATAAAAACTATTAAAGCGTTCCTCGACCATTTTTCCTTAGAAGGCAATGAAAAAATTTCTCATGCGCAATAAAAATCCGGTGCAAGAACATGAAAATAGTGGTTAAAATCGGCGGGTCGGTTTCAATCGGCGAAACCGGGCCGAAATTTGCCTATTTTTCACGCCTCATGCCTGTCCTGAAAGAGCTGGGGAAGAAAAACCAGCTGATTGTGGTTATAGGCGGCGGAGGACTCACAAGGAGTTATGGAAAATCAATAGAGAAATTCCCCCTGAAAAACAGGGAAAAGGAAGGAATCTTCATCCAGCTCCTGAAGGCGAACGTGCTGTTCGTGTCTTCGCTGCTCGGAATGAAGCCTATTTTCTCCCTCGAAGAAGTCATGCCAAATACAAGCGGCGTCATAGGCGGTATTGCGCCGGGAAGGAGCACGGACGCCAACGGCGCAATAGCTGCGAAGCGGATTCATGCCGACTTGTACATCAAGCTCACCAATGTGGACGGCGTATATGACAGGGACCCGAAGAAATTTCACGGCGCAAGGAGGCTTGACAGGCTGAAATATGAAGACATGAAGAAACTGGCGGTAAAAGGCAAGCCAAACAGCTACGGCGTGCTGGACAGGATGGCTGTGGAAACGCTTGCCTCGTCAGGCATCAGGACTGTTATAATAAATGGCAAAACACCCCGCGACGTGCTAAAGGTAATCAGGGGCGGGAAAATCGGCACGATAATAGAGAACTAGAATAGAGAACTAGAACTGGAATGCGAAGATGCCAAGCCAGATCATCGCCGCGGCGAAGCCGACGACGATTATGGAGGCAGCAAACTTCTCCTCTTTCGTAAGATTCATGGTAATAAATCGATTTCTTGTATCTTAAAGTTTTCTGATTAAGCAAAATTATGGGCTTGTAGTCTAGTACAGATCCCTTTTCGCGAAAAGGTCTCTGTATGCCCCAAAAGGCATATAGTGCTTGCGCAGATATTAAGGAATCTGTGGAAACTGGTATCTGCAAAGATCGGAGATCTTTGAGGTCCCGGTCTGCTAACGCAGACACGAGATGACGTTACCTTCACACGGTAAAGGCCGGCGGTTCGAAAGCTGTATTCTCTGGAAGCAGCCGATTGTCCGCCCGAGCCCATTTATTTTTTCTCAATAACGTGCTCTGTGAACTTGTCGCCGTTCCAGAGATGCTTGGCGGTGTGGTAGCTCCAACCCTTTCCAAGCAGGAACTCCACTTTGAATCTCATGAACGTAGCGTCAAGTTTTTCCGCGTCAACCTGCCCCTTGAGGTTGGGAAAGGGGTCCGTAAGGAACCTGTAGACTATCTTGGAGTCGGTAGCTTCAAGCTCGACTTTCAGTCCCACTGCCTCATCCCGCGCCTGCACGGCGCGCGCAAAGCTGTGTGCATCCCCTTTTTTGAATCCCGAGAACGTGTAGGACTTGCCAAGGGTGCGTTCCATCACGCGCTGCATCATTTCCAGCGCAAAGCGTTCTCCTTTCTCTTCTTTCAGAACCAGAAAATATACTTCATGCAGTCCAAAAAACGGCGCATTGTACTCCATGCTCCAACTATTTGTAAAATCCTTAAAAAGACTCGATATAGTTTAAACCTATGAAAGCCACGGCAACCGCCAATGCAAACATAGCTCTCGTAAAGTACTGGGGAAAGCGTAGCAGCGACCGGATACTTCCGCAGAACGGCAGCATTTCCATGACGTGCGATGGAATGGCAACGAAAACCACCGTCGAGTTCTCGGAGCAGCCCGAACATACGGTGATGATAAATGACGAGGAGTTCAAGAAGGACGAGAAAGACATTCACGGGCACATCGACAGGATATGCAGGATGGCCGGCATCCGAAAACATGCAAAGGTTGTTTCTGAGTCCAATTTCCCGGTGGCGGCCGGACTGGCGAGCAGCGCCAGCGGATTTGCCGCGCTGACTGTTGCCACATGCGCGGCGGCAGGGCTGAAGCTTTCTCCGAGGGAACTTTCAATTCTTACGCGCCAGGGCTCGGGCTCGGCCTGCCGCTCGATCTTCGGAGGATTTGTCGAATGGCATCGCGGGCAGCGGGACGATGGAAGCGACAGCTATGCCGAGGAGATAAAGGACAAGAACCACTGGCCTGAGTTCAGGATGATCGCCACTATAGTAGAATCAAAAAAGAAACCGGTGAGCAGCCGCGGCGGCATGGCTCAGACAGTCGCAACCTGCCCCTATTACAAGGACTGGCTTGCCACAGTGGACGAGGACCTGAAAAATATGAAAGAAGCTATTGAAGAGCGCGATTTTGAGAAAGTTGGCGGCATAGCCGAATTCAACGCGCTGAAGATGCACGCCACGATGATAACCACGAAACCGTCAATAATATACTGGATTCCTGCGACAATGGAAATCATACATGCGGTCCGCCAGATGAGAGAGGAAGAAATACAAGCTTACTTCACGATGGACGCGGGGCCGAACGTGAAGGTGCTCTGCCAAGAGCGGGATGTTAAGGAAATAAGCATGCAGCTGGCGGAGCTGGAAGGCGTCGCGAACACGATACTGTGCAAGCCGGGCGATGGCGCTAAAATAGTTAGCGAGCACTTATTCTAAGCATGATATATGCCTCCGATTTCGCCGGGGTTATTGCAGACAGCGGATATGGAAGAAAGCTTGGGATAATAATTATGGACAAGAAAAATGTAAAGCTTCTTCTGTCAAAGAGCGTTGAGTATTTCGAGGTAATAGACAAATCAAACAAGGTTATAGGAAAAGCTCCGAGAGACGAGTGCCACAGGAAAGGGCTGCTGCACCGTGCTGTCCATATAATGATACTGAACAGGAAGGGCGAATTTCTCCTGCAGAAGCGAAGCAAAAAGAAGGATCTCTATTCGGGATGGTGGACGTCTTCGGCGAGCGGACACGTGGCCAGCGGAGATGACTATGACGAAACGGCGGCAAGGGAACTGGAAGAGGAGCTCGGGGTAAAAGCAAAACTCAAGCCCATGTTCGTAGTTGTAAAGAACTACAAGGGAGAAGGCAAACACGACCGCGAGCGCATCAAGTTCTACATAGGCAGCCATGACGGGCCGTTCGGGATTAACAGGGAAGAAGTGGACAAGGTAAGATTTTTCACGCCAAAAAAGATAAATGAGATGATGAAAAAGGAGAAGTTCACGCCGGGGACGGTTTCTGTGCTGAAAGAGCTCCGGAAGCATCCTGAACTCTTAAAAAGACTGAGTCTATCCTAATTACATGGCCATTGCATCGGCGCCGGGAAAAGTGCATTTGATAGGCGAGCACGCAGTGGTTTATGGAGAACCGGCGATAATTGCGTCTATAGGACTAAGAACAAAAGCAAAGGCAGAAAAATCGGGCAAAATTCGTTACAAGGATGACAGATGGAATCATAATGATTCTTTTTCTATCGATGACGTGAAGTCCACTTCCATTGAAGTTCTGAATTTGTGGAAAAAATGTGCAGAGAACAAAAACTTCTTGCCTCTTTTCGAGAACATCAAGGCGAATAATTATGAAAATTACAAGAAAGCTGTGGCCGGTATTGCCGTTGAAAATCTTGGAATAGAAGGCGGAATATCCATAGAAATGGAGTCGGACGTTCCTTCCGGTGCAGGCGTTGGATCGTCGTCTTCCCTCGAGGCGGCGGTGATACAGGCAATGGCGGCAGAATACGGGAAAAAAATCTCTATCGAAGAGATTAATTCAATAACGTTCCGGATGGAGGAGATCATCCATGGCACGCCGAGCGGCGGAGATAATTCCGCATGCTGCTTCGGGCGCGTTATCTGGTTCCAGAAGGGCACTCCAAATATAATCAAGCCTCTTTCATTGCCGCATAAGCTGGAGAATTTTGTCCTTGTTTACACGAAGCCTCCTGAGAAGAACACGGGAGAACTGGTTCAACTGGTAAGAAATCTTGGCGAGTCATTCAGGGGCCCGCGTGTTCAGGAACTTGGGAAGATGACGCATCAGATGCTTGAAGCGCTAAAAAAGAAGGACATCAAGACAATCCAGAATCTGATAAACAAAACCCAGAAGAATTTGAAGGAGCTGGGTGTTTCCGTCCCTGAAATAGACGAGATTGCCTCAGCCGTCGTCGATATCGGAGGCGCGGCGAAGCTCTGCGGGGCGGGTGGCGGCGGAATGATGCTTTGTCACCACAGTGACAAGGAAAAGCTGGTTGATACGATTAAATCTCTTGGATACGAACCGATAGAAACAGAGCTTGCTGTTGAAGGTGTCAAAATTGAAAAATAGTTATAGCGCCCCGGGAAAACTCTTCATAAGCGGCGAATGGGCAATTCTTGAAGTCGGTAATTTCGGCTTGGTTGCGGCGGTGAACAATCGTGTCCGCGTTTCTATTGAGCCTGCAGGGCATACAAGCGTGACTGCCGCGGAATTTGGCATACAGGACGCCAAAGCCCATTATGAAAGCGGCAAAATTTCCTTCCCGGACATCGATGACAGGCAGAAAGACACTCTGAAGCTCCTGGGCGAGGCGCTTTCTGTTTCACTGAGATATCTTGAAGAGAACGGAACAGCTGCAAAACATTTTCACTTGTCAACAAGCAGCAAGGACACGCAGTTCGAGGTTAACGGGGAGCTGAAGAAGGTCGGATTCGGCTCTTCCGCAGCCGTGGTTGTGGCTACTGTCGCCGCGGTCCTTGATTTTCACGGATATGCCGCAACAAAAGACGAGATTTACAAGCTCTCCACCATCGCACATTATTATGCGCAAGGCAAGGTAGGCTCTGCATTTGATGTTGCCGCGTCCACTTACGGAGGTTTGTTTGTCTACAGCCGTTTTGACCCGCAATGGCTGACAAAAAATGTCGAGGCTGGCGGATCTTTGAAAAACATCGTGAATCAGGAATGGCCGAGTCTTGTAATCGAGGAGATGGACGTGCCCAATAATTTTGAGCTGCTTGTAGGCTGGACAGGCGAGTCTGCATCCACCAGCGCCGCGATAAAGCAGATGAACGAGTTCAAAGCAAGGAACAGTGAAGAATATTTCAGGCTTTACAATAACATCGCTTCCGTAGCAGGGCGCGCGATTGAAAAATTCAAATCCGGGAACAATGACGATTTTCTTGAATGCCTGAAGGAAAATGAAAAAGCCTTGAGAGAACTCGGCGAAGCCAGCGGCGTGAATATTGAAACGCCCGAACTTTGGAAGCTTTCTGAAATCGCTGCTGACTACGGCGCCGCGGGAAAGTTGAGCGGCGCGGGCGGCGGAGATTGTGGAATTGCCGTTTGTTTCGACGATGTCACCGCAAATAACATAATGGCGGCATGGCAGGACGAAGGACTGGTGCCGCTGGACGTTACAATAGACAGGCATGGCGTAAGGAAGGATTAAATTCATTTCTTTCTAAGTTCTGGCATGGAAGAAGTTATTCTTGTAGACAGCGAAGACAACGAGCTCGGCTTGAAGGAAAAGATGGAAACGCACCGCAACCCCGTGCCGCTTCATCGCGCGTTCTCTGTTTTTATACTGAATGACAAGGACCAGCTTCTTATCACCAAACGCAACGGCAGCAAAAAAACATGGCCCGGGTTCTGGTCCAACTCGTGCTGCAGCCACCCAAGGAACGGGGAGCCGGCGGAACTCGCCGGACAGCGCCGCCTGGAAGAAGAGCTTGGGTTTACCTGCGAACTAACTTTCCTTTTCAAGTTTGAATATTCCGCGGTTTTTGACAGGGACTGGGGGGAGAACGAGCTCGATCACGTGCTTGTCGGGTATTACAGCGGCGACGTCAAGCCAAATGAGGAAGAAGTTGAAGAAATCAAGTGGATAGACCTCGACGAGCTAAGAAATGACATGGAGAAGAATCCTGGCAAATACACACCTTGGTTCAAATTATGTTTCCGCCGGTTTTTATATCATATAGGCAAAACATAGAATAAAATTAATTTGGTCTTTTCATTACGCGCGTCAGGTAGCCTACAACCCTGTTTCTCATTCTCTTATTCTGAATGAGGCCAAGCTCTTTTACAGCATCCTTATTCTTTTCGAAATCCGCCGAAAACTTGTCCTTGTAAGCCTCTTTAAGCTGGAAAGACGCTTTTTTGATGTCCTTTGTTCTGACATTTCCCATTTGTAATCACTCTCAAAATATGACTAAGGTTTCTTTCTTGGCAACCCTTTAATACGTTCTTGTAGCCACTTTAATCTATGAAAGCGCTTGTAGCAAGAAGCCCGGCGGGGTTTTTTGCCTTTTCCGAGAACGGAGAGCTTCTTTACTATAAGCTATGGAACCAGAAAACAGCCCTCGAGAAGTTCGCTTCCAGGGAATTGGACAGGGATTTCATTGCGGGGCTGTCAGGCTACACGCTGGAAGAGTCGCCCAAGGCATATGGTTTTCTGCGAAAAAACTTCCGCGAATATGCAAAGACGCTCGGTTTTGCCAAGGACGACGGCGAGCTGAACGAATTTCTCTCGGGTTTCTCCATTGGACTGTCAAAGAGGAATCTCATGGGCACCATAGGCAGGGACCGCCTTGTCGTTCAGTCTGTACGTTCGCTGGACGACATCAGCCGCGCGGTTAACGTATTTCTTGAGAGACTCTACGAGTGGTTTTCGCTGCATTATCCCGAGATGAAAAATGCAAGCGTCAAGGACATAGTGCTCAAGCATGGCAGGAGGGACAACATTCCGGGCTTCAAGTCCAGCACAGGCGTGGACCTCGGCGAGGAGGACGAGAAAGCGGTGGCGGAGTTTGCCAAAGCCATAGACGGACTGGAAAAGGAGAAGAAGCTCCTTGAGAAATACGTATCTTCCGCAATGAAGGAAATCGCGCCCAACTTTGCCGCGCTCGTCGACCCGCTTCTAGGGGCGCGGATTGTCGCGGCGGCGGGCTCGCTTGAAAAACTGGCAAGGATGCCTGCTTCAACAATACAGCTTCTCGGCGCAGAAAAAGCCCTGTTTCGTCATCTTCATCAGAAGGGAAAAAGCCCAAAGTACGGCATAATTTACAACTCGCCGCTGGTGCAGAACGCGGGCGAGCACAAGGGAAAAGTAGCAAGGATTTTATCTTCGAAGCTTATGCTGGCAGCGCGCATAGATTATTATTCCGGCAGGGACGAATCTGAAAAACTGAAACGCGAACTTGATGAGGAGATAAGGAAGGTAAAAATATGAAAGAAATATTTTCCGGCGTATTCAGGGACGGAAACAGGGTTTACACGGCTAATCTTAACCCCGGGAAGAGCGTCTACGGAGAAAAACTGCTGGATATAGTGAACCCAGAAAAGAAACACGACATGAATTCTGGGTTCACAGATAGTTCCCAAGGAAATAATACAAGAAAGAACGAAGTTCTTTCTGTACAGCAAGAATCGAAGATTCTTGCTCGTATCCATAATGTTTCCTTGGAGAACTATAAACAGGCAGACGCAAAACAAACAGACGCCGAAGGCGTCATGCAGCTCAGAGAATGGGATCCGAGAAGAAGCAAACTCGGCGCCGCTATAACAAACGGCTTGAAGGAATTGCCTGTCAAGCCGGGAAGCGTAGTTCTTTACCTTGGAGCTTCGACAGGCACCACAATTTCTCACGTCAGCGATATTGTAGGAAAAGACGGTTTTGTTTATGGCATTGAGTTTGCAGAGAGAGTTCTGAGGAATCTTCTGGACCTGGCGAACCGAAGAAAGAACATAGCGTCGATGCTCGGCGACGCAAGAAAGACGGAACAATACAGGTGGGTTGAGGAATGCGATGTTGTGTTCTGCGACATAGCAGATCCCCAGGAAACGGAGATAGCAATCCGCAACTGCGAGTTCCTGAAGAAGGGCGGATACCTGATGATAGCGATAAAATCCCAGAGCATAGACGTCACGAAGAAACCGAAAGACGTGTACGAACAGGAGAAAAACAAGCTGGAGAAGGCAGGCTTCAGGATTATACAGATGATTGACCTTGAGCCGCACGAAGAGAAGCATGCCATGATTGTTGCAAAGAAGTGATTTCGTGGGAAAAATAAAAGTGATATTCTTTGATATTGGCGGGGTTTATTGCAGGGAGTCAGGAGCCTGCGCCGTAATGAAGGCTTCGAATTTGACAAATAGAAGCTTTGAGGACGTATTGAAAATATTTCACGAGATATGGAAAGACTTCGGAGTTGGAAATGTGTCTCCGGAGGAATATTACAGTTTTCTGTCGTCGGAACTCGGAATCGACACCGGCACTCTGGCAGAGATATGGACCGATGACGAGCTCTTTGTCATAAACCCCGACGTGGAGTCCTTGATAGTTGAGTTGAAAAAGAGGAATTATACGGTTGCATCAATAACAGATGTAGATCCTATCCACACAAAAATCAGGACGGAGAGGGGCATATACAATGCATTTGAATTTGTTATTGACTCCATTTCTGTGAGGGCGCAGAAAAAGTTCGGAAAGGTGATATATGAAAAGGCGCTGGAAATGGCTAAAACAGAACCCGAAGAATGCATCATGATTGACGACACTCCGGAAAAGCTTGTTCCAGCAAAAGAGCTCGGAATGCACACGATTCTTTTCATGGATGCAGGACAACTGAAAAAGGAGCTTATGGAATTTGGCGTGGAAATCTAGTTTTTGTTGACCAATTTTATCAGTTCTTCCCTGAATTTTTCCCAGTTCTCAGCTGACACCGTTGCGCCCGCCGCAGCCTCATGCCCGCCGCCGGAGCCCCCGACAGAGTTGGCAGCCTTTTGCATGACACGCCCCGCATTGATGTTCTTTGCCTGGTTCCGCGCCGACGCTTTGATGCGGTTCCCGCTGCGCTCGTATATTACCACAAGGTTTTTCTGGTAGCCTTCGCTTATTTTTGTGGACAGTGACGACCCGAGATTGAATTTTGACTTTATGTTGTAGAATACAATCCTGCCTATCTTCTCAGAGTGCTCCTCCGCGTCCTGCAGGAGCGAAGCCATTTCCTTCTCTATTGTATCGCGGGCTTCAATCATCTTGTCGGCGTTCTTGGTTTCCTCGAAATTCTCAAGGGATGCTTTTTCGAACACGTCAACCATCTGTTCGCAGGACAGGGCATTGACAGCCCGCGTCGATGAAATCATGTCGGCTATTCTCCCCAGCTTCGTTCCATAGAGCGGTTCGCTGAGTTTGTACTTTTCCTTCAATGATTTCACGAGATCCTTCGAATCGTTAAGGTTGTAGTCGGACACCATTCCGACTCCCGCTATCCAGAGGTCTTCTGACATATCAGACAGCTTTGAGCATATTTTGTAAACGCAGTAAGAAGTTGACATGTAAACATCGTGCTGCTCCATCCTGGGATTGTAATGTACAATGTTTTTGCTGTTCATATTTTTGAATATCTGGTGGTGGTCCACAATCATGATATCGCAGATGCCGCCCAGCTTCTTCAGAACGTTCTGCTGCTGGTCCGCCGCTATGTCAAGAAATATTATCTTGTGGGGAACCGTGGTTTGTATCCTTTGTATGATGTTCTTGTCCATCGGCATCGGCTGGTTTATTATGTAAGGCTTCTTCCTGCCAGTTTTTGCCAGGAACTTGTTCAGGAGAACGCATGAGCAGATGCCGTCTCCGTCGTTGTTGAACACCACGACTATGTCATCCTTCTCAGATATATTATTCAGGAAATCAACGGCTTTTTTCATGCGAATCAACTGGTAGAAAATCATTGGATAAAGCGTATTAAAAATGATGAAAAGAATGTCATGACTATTCGTATATTTTTTGCAGCGTCTCTATTTTGAAAGAGACTTTTTCGTCCTCCAGCTGCACCTGTCCCGTAGGCTTCTCTATGGGGCCGAATATTATGTTCTTGGCGCCGACCTTGTCTCGTATCTCTCTTTCAAACTCCTGCATGGAGTCGTTGTCAAGGTAAAGGACAATCTTGTCTTCGACAATGAGTTTCTGCAGTTTCCTGTGGCTCTGGATTTCCCTAAGAAGTTCGCGCATCAGAGCCTCCGCCTTGAGCACGTTCTTGCTCACATATACTGTGCCCTTGGAGAAAGCTTTCGAGTAGCCTTCAGATTTTCCATGCGAAATATATTTTGAATTTGTCATGTTCTTCAGGACCTTTTCAAACGTTATGAGGCAGCCCTTCACGGTTTCATCGTCGCTTTCGATGTAAACGTTCTCCACGGGCCATCTTATCTTTACGTTGTTCTCCTTTCTTACTGCGTTGGCAGTCTCGATTATTTCCTGGACTATTTCCATCTCTTTCTCAATCTGCGGGTTTGCGTATTTCTTGTAAGGCTTCGGCCATTTGCACATGTGGACGCTCTCTTCCTTTCCGAGCTCCCCGATCTGATAAACGTGTTCCGCGAAGAACGGGCATGCGGGCGCAAGAAGTTTCGAGCACTCTTTTGCAACCTCGAAGAGCGCGAACATTGCCGATTGCTTGTCGCTTCCGGAGTATGTCGGCCATACGCGATCCCTTACCATCTTGATGTATACCCGCGAGAAGTCATTCAGCATGAAGTTGGTTATGGCGTTAACCGCCTTGTGTATGTTGTAGGTTCTGTAATGTTTCGTAACTTCCTCTATCAGGTTGTTGAGGCGCGAGAGTATCCATGCGTCCTCAGGCTCCAGGTCTTTCACTTTTTTCGCTTTCGGGGCGTAGCTCTTGACATAATTGTAGGTGTTCTCGAGAACCATGAATGATTTCGCTATGGCGTCTACATCAGTCCACTTGAAATAGAAATCCTCCCACGGAGCCGACGAGAGCAGGTAGAGGCGAAGCACGTCGCGACCGTACTTGTCTATGACTTCCTCGGGCGATATTATGTTGCCCTTGCTCTTGGACATCTTGCTGCCGTGCGCATCGAGAGTGAATCCGTGAAAAAGTATGTTCTTGAACGGCGCCTTGTTGAATGTTATGACGCCGGTTATGAGCTGCGAGTTCCACCAGCCCCTTATCTGGTCGGGACCTTCTATGTTCAGGTCAGCTGGCCACATATTCTCGAAAAGCTCCTTCCTGTTCGGATAGCCGAGCGATGCCCAGCTTGCAAGTCCCGAGTCAAACCATACGTCCAGTACGTCATGAATGCGGCTCATTTCTTTCCCGCATTTGCAGGGAAGCCTGATATCGTCTATGTAAGGCCTGTGCAAATCCTTCAAAGTGTAAGACGCAGATTGCATGACGCCTTTGGCGTCTTTCTGTTGTGCGTCAGTCAGTTTCGGAAGCTCGTTTGATGAGCCGATTATTTTTACCTCTCCACAGCTGCATGTCCATATCGGCAGCGGTATTCCCCAGTAGCGCTGCCTGGATATCGGCCAGTCGCCCAGGCTGTTCAGCCAGTTCTCGAAGCGCTGTCCGGCCCATTCAGGATACCATTTTACTTTTTTGTTCTCCTTGAGCAGTTCCTTCCTGATTTGCGTAACCTTGAAAAACCATTGTGTGACTGCCATCTCAAGGAGCGGCGAGCTGCACCGCCAGCAGAGCGGGTAGTCGTGAGTCACTTTTTCCTCGTGCAGAAGAAGGTTTCGTTCTTTTAGTATGTCAATTATCTTTCTGTCTGCAGTCTTGGCAAAAATCCCCGCAAACTGCCCGCATGTTTCGTTGAATGTTCCGTCAAGTTTGAGCGGCGAGATTATTGACAGTCCGTTCTCCACGCCCACTTTATAGTCTTCCTGGCCGAAACCCGGTGCAGTGTGAACCAGCCCCGTGCCCGATTCCAGCTCAACATACTGTTCTGAAAGCACAACGCGGTGTTTTACAGGTTCCTGAAACTTGAATATGTCGATGAGTGGGTGCTCGTACTCGAGCCCGTCAAGCTTCTTGCCTTTCATCGTTCCGATTATCTTATAGCTAGTCACGCCGGCACGCTTCATCACGTCGTCCATCAGGACTTTCGCCATTATCAGTGTTTCTTTGCCAACTTTCACCTTCACGTAGTCTGCAGAGGGCTTCGCCATTATCCCCGTGTTGGACGGCAGCGTCCACGGCGTGGTTGTCCATATTAGCAGAAAGCCATCCTTTGTAGGGAATTTTACATAGACCGACGGGTCTGACACCTTTGTATACTCGATTTCATTGTATGCTACGGCAGTCTCGCAGTGCGGGCAGACATGCACGGGATAAAGTCCCTGGTAAAGCAGACCTTTCTCGAATGCTATCTTGAACGTGTGCCACGCCCCTTCTATGTATTCGTTGTCGAGGGTAAGGTACGGGTTCTTCCAGTCCATCCACACGCCCAAGTTCGCGAACTGCTGGTTCATGATGTCTATGTATTTCGTGGCAAATTTCCTGCATTCGTGCACGAATTTCTCTATGCCGAGCTTCTCTATGTCGCTCTTCGATTTTATCTGAAAATCTTTCTCAACTTTGTTCTCTATCGGCAGGCCGTGCGTATCGTAGCCGGGCTGGTCCCACACGTCGAATCCGCTCATCCTCCAGAATCGGATGTATGTGTCCTTGAGAATCTTGTTCCACGCAGTTCCCATGTGTATGGAGCCTGTTGCATAAGGAGGACCGTCAAGAAAATAGAACTTTTTCCGGGAACTGCCTGACGCTCCGCGCCCTTTTGACGACTCTTTCAGCTTTTCGTATATACTCCTGGCTTCCCAAAAGCGTTTTATTTCTTCCTCATGCGACTTGTTCATGTTTAACACTTTCTAAATAAATGATTAAAAGGGGCTAGGATTCAGACCTAGCTAGTTTTGCTGCGTCTGTCGCATCCACAAGAAAATATTTGCCTTTTTGAGGACCAATTTCGCCGCGACGGACTGGAACAGTCTGATCTTTCCATGTCAGGAGATATTCTCCCTTATGAGAATGGACTGGATAGATACCTAATCTTTTCCCGTCTGGATCGTAAACTTTTACATTGCTTTTTCTAGGTCTTTCATTTCTTACAAAATCTTGGTCGTTTCCTACCATTTCTCTACACCTCGTTTGACACTCGTACATCCCCGCTGAATTTGGAATCAAAAAGAAGCAGGGAAAATTATCGGTTTTATTACTGTGAAATCAGAAAAGATTTTTCAATAATTCTGATTTCACATATAGTTCGCAAGGAAATAATAGATTTCTTTATCCTTGCAGAACTATAACCAATAATCAGGCTAAGCAAGTTGTTCAGGATTATGCTTAGCTTCTGCATGGCTTCTCTTTTGGCACCAGAACTTATAAGCTTTTCAGACAGCAGAGAAATATGGAGTGCGAGCTATGCGGCAGGCAGAATGCAAATGCAAGGGTAGAGGTGGAAGGCACCTCTCTGACAGTATGCGAAACCTGCTCGCGTCTTGGAAGGCGCCTTGACCCGATGGTTGTTGAAATGAAGGGCAAAAAACCGGCAGAAATCGGGACGTCTTCGATTAACCCGAAATTTGCGACTATTGTCATGAATGTGCGCAAGAAGCTCGGTATGAGCATCGAGGAACTAGGGAAGCGCATCAATGAAAAAGCTTCGGTGCTCGAACGCGTGGAGAAGGGCATGCGGCCAACCGACGCCTTGGCAAGGAAGCTGGAAAAGGCGCTGAAGATTAAGCTGCTCGATTTCGAGTAGCCCACGTTTCTTTATTAAATATGTTTTCTGAATACTGAATATATGTTACAAATGGCAGCTATGGTGTAGCTTGGTAGCATATGGGCCTGTGGAGCCTCTAGGGCGGGTTCAAATCCCGCTAGCTGCCCTCTTTACAGCGTCTTTTCCAGGTACCACAGGACCTTCCCGTTCTTGAATTCGTCTTCCCTGTCTTTATTTTCTATATGGACGAACTTGTTCCTGAGGTAGAATTCGATTCCTTTTTTGTTGTGCCTGTTGCAGAATGTATGGTATTTCCTGCAAGCCTTGTCGCGCAGAAAATTCTCGCAGTGAACTAAAAGCTGCCTGCCAATTCCCTGTCCAATATAATCCAGATCAAGATACAGCCTCAGAAGTTCCGCCTCACCTTTCTGGTTTTCTTCCGTGACATGGCAGAATCCTATTATCTTCCCGTTCAGTTCGGCTATTGCAAAGAAGTCGATTCCGCTCTCTGCCCTGTTCAGTGAAAGAGTTAGGCTTTCGTCGGAGTAATATTCATCTACAATACTTTTCAGAGAGTCTTTTGGCAGATAGTTGTATGCGAAGAGCCAGCCTTTCAGGGCGATTTCATGAACTCTTTTGAAATCCCTTCTTTCCAGTTGCCTTATTGAGAAATTCATTATCTAAGAATGTGTTTTTCTTTTAAAATTCATTCTGTATGCCGCGTTCCATATAAGGAACACATTATCCTAACCGCTTGATGATATGCCAGCCGAACTCCGTTTTGACTGGTTGTGACGTCTGCCCCTTCTCGAGAGCGAATGCAGCCGTTTCGAAAGGTTTTACCATCTGTCCGCGGCCGAAAGTTCCGAGGTCGCCGCCCTTCTTGCGCGAAGGGCACATGGATTTCTGCTGTGCCAAGGCTGAAAAGCTTGCCCCGTCCGCCAGTTCCTCGAATATTTCCTTCGCTTCCTGCTCAGTCTTCACCAAAATGTGCGCGCAGTGGACCTGATTTGACATGTGGTAAAATGTCCCACCTAAACTTTAAATAAGTCCGTACTGCAAGAGAGGTTGTGATAGACATGGAGTGTAAAACTGGTGGATTAGTTCACATCTGTCAAAAGGAAAAAGGTTGCGCTTAGTGACAGCTCCATATCGGCATCGAAAAGCAAATCTTTTCGCAGCGTGTTCTTTTCTGTTTCTGTAGACGCGAAAGGCAGAATTATTCTTCCTTCTGGAATACGCAAGACGCTGGGTTTCAACACAGGAGATAAGCTTGAGCTGGCCCTGTCTGTTTCTGAAGGTAAAATCATAATCAGGAGGGATAAGTATGGAATTTAGCGAATATCTAGAAAAGCTCGACGTTTTGGAGAAATTAAAAAATGCATCAATTCGCCTGCCCGAGGAGTATAGAACATGTGCGATGGAAATCCTAGACAGATTGGAGAATATCTATGACATGGCTCTTATCGAGTCCGGCAGGTATCCAACTTTTTGAGATGGTTATATGAAATGGTTCTATGAGATGACAACTGACGAGAGAAAGAACGCGAGGCCACAGGATATAATTATAGGATTTGACAGACTTGACAAAGTTCCCATAACTCTTGACAAGTTGTACATAGTTTGGGCTGAAGAAATTTCCACCGATTTAAATCGGAAGGAACAAAGATATAAGTGATTCATATGACGCAATTTCAGCCGCCCAGGGGCACGCGAGATTTCCTGCCGGAAGACATGATAAAGCGACAGTTCATACTTGACAAGGCGCGGGAAACTTTTGAGCAGTGGGGCTTCGACCCGCTTGACACGCCGGCGTTCGAGGATTTTGCGCTGCTTACGGCAAAGAGCGGGGAAGCCGTCAAGGACGAGATATACTACTTCAAGGACAAATCAGACCGGGAGCTGGGCTTGCGTTTTGACTTCACTGTTCCCATGTGCCGCGTCGTCGCGAACAATCCAAATCTTCCGAAGCCTTTCCGGCGCTACCAGCTCGGGACTGTGTGGCGCTACGACCGTCCCGGAGCGGGAAGATATCGCGAGTTTTGCCAGGCGGATATCGATATAGTCGGCGCGCCCGGGCCTGAAGCTGACACGGAAGTGGTTGCCTGCGCATGCGAGGTGCTGCGGAAAATCGGGCTCTCGAACTTCTACGTCCGCATCAATAACAGGAAGATAATAAGCTCGTTTCTGGAAGGGTTGGGTGTTGACGCCGTCAGCGTGATGAGGACGGTTGACAAGCTGAACAAAATCGGCGAAGATGAAGTTGAGAAGGAGCTTGAAGGAAAAGGCATCAAAAAAGACGACATAAAATCCATAATGAAATTCGCGAAAATAAGGGAAATAGACAGGGCGGTTCCGTTGATAAAGGACGACAGGGGCAGGGAAGGGATAGACGAATTGTACGTCCTTCTAAAGGGGCTTGAAAAATTCAGTTGTGCTGTAGAGGTTGACATGAGCATGGTGCGCGGACTCGAATATTACACAGGAAACATATTCGAGATAATGCAGAGAGGCAGCGAGTTAACCGTCACGGCCGGCGGGCGGTACGACAGGATGATCGAGGCGTTCGGCGGGAAGCCGACGCCTGCCACGGGCATCTCGCTCGGCGTTGACCGCCTTGTGAATTTCATCCAGGTCGAGCTCGGAAAAACGGGTGTGGAGGTTTACCTGGCCAATGTCGACGAAAAGAGCAGGGAAAAATGCATGGAACTCGCAAAGCAGCTGAGAGAAATTGGAGTAAATGTTGAATACGACGTTATGCAGCGTCCCCTTGTCAAGCAGCTTGATTACGTGAACAGCAGGGGCATAAAATATGCTATTGTTGTCGGCGAGAAGGAAACAAAGAGCGGCGTGGTCAAGCTGCGCAACATGCAAAGCGGGAGCGAGAAGGAAATCGAGGTAAGGAATCTGAAACGGGTAAAGGACGTCGTTGATTCCGAATAACTGGATTTTAGTGACTCGCATTAAAAGCATTTCTACTTTTCAAAAAATACGTTACGAGTCAGAAAAAGCCTTTATAGACGGCGGCAATTTCTCTTCGTGAGGTGTGGCAAATATGAAATGCATGGAATGCGGCTCGGACAGGATTGCGTACGATCCGACCCACGACAGCAAGTATTGCAGAGAATGCGGTATTGTAATAGAGGAGTTCGCTTTCGCTTGAGCAAAAATAAAAACTAAGCGTTGCGCGCCGGTTTTGTTTACATGTTCTTATCCAAGAATGCATTGAAAACTGCCGCATTCATGCGACAGATGAAACTCAATGCATTCTGGATGCTATGCTCCAATGAAACCCGCACCTTTAGGTGCGGGTTATTAGGAGCATTTCATGCGCTTTTGACGCCTTTTTAAGGATTACAGTTTCAGATATGATTACTCTTACTTCTTCAGGAAGCCTTTCTTAGGAAGAAAGCTTAACAAAAGGATAGAGGACTTTGAATATATGTCTTTTGTACAAAGTCCTTATTGTGAACTTTGACAAGCAAAGTTCTCAATATAATGTTCTTTTTGGCTAGATTTTTTCCAAGAAAAAGTTCAAATGAATGATGTTAGAAAATCAGGACAGCTGTAACGATTTTGTTACAAAAACGGTTGTCCGGTAAAAAGGTGAATACAAATGACAAAAGAAAAAATAGTACCAGACACGAGCGTGCTTATATCGGGCATACTCACGGATCTGATAGAAAAAAAGGAAATCGGCGAAGCTGAGATAATAATCCCGGAGTTTGCGGTTGAGGAACTCCGCGCCCAGGCTTCGAAAGGGCGCGAGATAGGGTTCAAGGGCCTTGAGGAGATGAAGAAACTGAGGACTCTTTACGCAAACATAACCATGACAAAGTCGGGGCGCCGCCAGACATTCGAGGAAATCCAGCTTGCAAAGAGCGGGCGAATTGATGCCCTTATTATCGACGTGGCGCGCGAGCATGACGCCACGATATACACGTCCGATTATGTTCAATACATGTTCGCCGAGGCTGAAGGGGTCAAGTCCCGCTATTTCAAGCCGTACGAGAAGAAAAGCAGCACGACGCTGAGCGATATGATGACGCCGGATACGATGTCCCTCCATCTGAAGGAAGGCACCGTACCGGTTGCGAAGCGCGGAATGCCTGGAAAATTCGAGCTTGTCAGGCTTTCCGAAGAAAGAATGACAGCAGAACAACTTGAAACCATCATAAAAGAAATCATGGACGCCGCGCGTTACGAGGACGACTCGTTTGTGGAAGTTGGCGGATATACAGCTAGCGTCGTGCAACTGGGGAACATGAGAATCGCGATAGCCCGCCCTCCGTTCTCCGACGGCGTTGAGGTTACGGTTGTAAGGCCGATTGCAAAACTGACTCTGGACGAGTACAAGCTTTCGGACAAGCTGAAACAGCGTTTGTCCAAGCGAGTGGACGGGATACTCGTGGCAGGACCCCCCGGCAGCGGAAAATCCACTTTCGCCGCGTCAATTGCAGAATTTTTTGAATCGCAGGGAAAGATAGTCAAGACCATGGAATCTCCGCGCGACCTGCAGGTTAAGCCGGAAATCACGCAGTATGCAAAACTGAAAGGCACGTTCGAGAACACGGCCGACATGCTGCTTCTCGTGAGACCCGACTACACGGTTTATGACGAGGTTCGCAAGACGAGCGATTTCGAGATATTCGCCGACATGAGGCTTGCAGGAATAGGCATGCTTGGCGTTGTGCACGCCACGGAACCGATTGATGCAATACAGCGTTTCATCGGACGCGTGGAACTCGGCATGATACCGCACATAATAGACACGATAATCTACATCAAGGAAGGGCGCGTCGAGAAGGTGTATGTTCTATCCCTTGTTGTCCGCACGCCGACAGGAATGACAGAAGCAGACCTCGCTCGTCCTGTGGTGGAGGTGAAGAGCTTCGAGACCAACGCACTGGAGTATGAAATATACACGTATGGAGAGGAAAATGTGATTATTCCGGTCACGGCAGGCAAGGGCGAATCTGCACTTTCAAAACTCGCAAAGAAGCAGATATTGGCCGAGGTACGCCGCTTTGATCACAGCGCAGTCGTGGAGATTGCCGGCGAGAACAAGGCAATCGTGCGCGTGGAAAATGACGTGATTCCAAGGATAATAGGAAAGGGCGGCGAGAACATCAAAGCCCTGGAGGAGCGTCTTGGAATAAGCATAGAGATTTCCCCGAAAGTGGCCACGCTCGGCAAGGCGGTTGATTTTCACAACGAGGAGACAGGCGCGTATATAGTATTCACCGTTGAGGCGAAGCCCGGAAAAATCGTCAACTTTTACGTTGATGACGAATACCTGTTCTCGGCAACGCTTGGAAAGAACAGCCAGATAAAGGTTGCAAAAGACAGCGAGATGGGCAAGGAAGTGCTCCGCGCCGTGATAGGCGACAGGCTCAAGGTGTTCGTCTAGCGCTTCTTTTTATGGCGTTGCCTCAGCGTCAAATCCAGCTCAATCAGCGTCATCGAGAGTATCGCTCCGTTGAGGAAAAGAAGCGGAAGATCCTTGATCTGGTAAGTGTAATATGTAAGAAAAGAAAGCCCGACAACGTATGCCAGTATGAATTTGATGTCTGGCACCTTCCCTTTCTTCCAGCCTTGGTAAGCCTCATATATCCAGGCGCCGAGGATGATAAAGCCGCCGATGAATCCGATTTCCATAGGTAATGTATGTTATTAAGTTGTTTTTAACGATTTCCATTACAATTATGATACGTCCCTGACAACGACTGGCGCGAATGTCTGACACCTATGGCGTCTATTTGTTCGCGCCTTTCGGTAACGAGTCCTCGTAAAGCTGCACGATATCCTGTATCTGTAGCCTTGAGGGAAGCTCAGCTTGGATAGAGCACCTGCCTCCTACAGGTATGGAGGTGAACAGAGTACTTTCGGCGGATTGTACGATGATGACATCATACCTGTGAGAAAGACTGACATGCACAGCATGTCGTCCGGGTTAGCAGGGGGTCGCGCGTTCGAATCGCGCCGGGGACGCTTTAAGAGCTTTTTCTTTGCCTAGAATTAGAAAGGTGTACAGAATGTTGACATATGATGGGCATAGAGTAGTTGAAAAAGAAGTGGCAATGACGCCGCCGGAACAGGAACCTCCGATTCATATGTCTGTGAATGGCGTCAATGTTACTGGGAGGGTTTATGCTACTGTTCTCGACCCTCCGGATGAAGTAATCTTGTACATGTCTCATAACGGCGCCAAAGATACCCGTACGCTTACCGGGACACAAATACAGCGAAGCCGGGCATGCAGGGAACTGGGTATATTCTATAGGCCTGATGAATGCGGTTACGCAAAGATTGAGCCCAATAATGCTGAAACGGGAAGGCGCAGCAGGCATGTATTGGACGTTTTCAGCCATATGTCATATCTGCGGGACAAGTTCAGAGCCCGGCAAAAATCCAAAGAAGCCGCCGCTTGATGAACAATCTTTATATTCCGTCATGCCATAAGGATATCTTAATGAGAGCACTCATAGCTGTTTTTGCGCTTGTACTTTTGGCCGGACCCGTCTTCGCAGTTGGCAACGTGACAGTGACAGGCGCGGGACTGATGCCAAACAGTAATTTTACCAATTCCAACACTTCTGCCGTTTTTTTGAACCTGACATTCTCTGTCACGACGGAGACAGGGAGCAGAATAGTCAATATTACCCAGCTGAATATAAGCCTCGGGAACGGCAGCACGACCGGCAACGTATCTGCGGTCGAACTTTACCTTTATAACGACAGCACGGTAATCGGCAGCGCAATCATGAACCTTAACTCTACCGCTTTTAACGTCTCTATCCCGAATACCCTGGTTGTCAATTCTTCATCCAATGCAAGCATCATAGTCAGGTTCAACATTACATTCAACGCCACCACACGGCAGCTGATATCCGCAATCCTTGGCTCCGCTGCCGACGTACTGGTAAATGACGCCAGCAACGTCACTGTGGCGTCTGCAATATTGTCAAATGCCACCCAGTTGCAGAATATCCACGCAAACGTGACTGTCGAACCCAAGTTCGTTGACACCAATGCGATAAATCAGACTATCGTCTATTTCATAACGCCCACGGGCAAAGACGGCTTAAACAGGACTGTGGTATGGATACCCTCGGGATACAACCTTACCAACATATCTACCGTCGAGGTGGACGGGTCCAACTCCACGGGCGGTGTAACTATCACCACGGCTTCCAATTATATCAATGTCACGATGACGTCGGCGACTGCGCAGAAGATAAAGATATCCTTCAACGTGAACACGAGCGCGACTCGCGTGAGCAGCGCGGCATTTTCGGCATATATAGACGGCGGCAATCTTACAAACATTTCTTCTGAGCCGATACCTGCCGGCTCCGCCAACGTGACAACCCAGCAGCTGATTAACGTCTCCAATGTCGCTCTCGCCAAGGGGGCGGCCATAGTAAACGGAACGGACTACTGGGAGTTCAATTTCACCGTCAATTTCACTGCCAATGTCACGGGAACCATACAGTTCAAGCTTACGAACTGGACGGACGCCTCCAGCCCCCCGGACACGATAAACCTCAACACCACGGGCGGTGTTTATTACGCAAGCCTTAGGAATAACTCGGCAAACTTTTCCGACCCAAACGCGAAATTCAACGTCACCAACGTTTACGGGGATATAGGGATAAACAGAACCGTGACTGACGGCTCTTCTGCAACGTTCATACTGCGCATGATAATACCGGCGGGTTCGGCGGTGTCCAGTACTTGGGCTGCCACTTACAACTGGCTGTTCAGGACGCTTTATTAGTGATATTATGAAAACAAGGCTACTTACCGCGACTGGCCTGATGAAGGGTGATTAGCAATGGCTAATCGTCTAGTTATCGGACTTATTTTCCTGCTCATTTCCTTCCCCGCATTTGCTGAGACAACCGGCGTAATAAATTTCAGTTTTGTGAATGTCTCTGTCCTGACCGGACTTGCCGGGTACACTGTCAATCTGTGCAACACAACCTCAGGCTGCCTTGGACATACGTGCTTTCTGGATTATGATAATTTCAGCAGCGGATTCAGCTATGGATGGTGCAATTCCAGCGTCATAACCAGCTGCTTCCACAACAACAGCGAATATTCCACAGGAACGAACATATGCGTCACTAACCTGACGACAAGATCCTGCAGCTCAGGAACATGGCAGGGAATTGCGAACTGCAGCTCCGGCCAGACGTGCCCGTCGACAGCCGGCTTCCCTGGCAACTGCACCACCAGCAGCTCAAGCAGCAGTTCCAGCAGCAGCGGCTCGAGCTCCAGCACGAACACGTCCAGCAAGGCGTCGTCGATTATCTTCACTTCATACCCGCTGAGTTTCGAGATTGTTCAGGGAGAATCGACAACCAGGGTTGTGATTGTCCAGAACAACGGCAATACAACATTATATAATATTACACTCTCCTCGTCCTCCACCTGGTTGTCTGTCCGGCCCGTCAAGTGGAATCAGAGTGTAAAAAACAATGAAACCGCGTTCACGCTGAACATCTCCATACCGGCTGATGCCGCCGTCAAGGCGCATACTGTTACGCTTGAGGTTACGACTCACAACGCATCGCTCAAAGCCGGCAAATCTTTTGACATAACAGTCAAGCCGAGCAACAAAACCGTGCAGGAACAAATTTTTCCAGACTATGACAGGTACCTTGAGATACTGGCAGAGCTTGAGACAACCGTAAGTTCGCTCGGTGCATCAGGTGCAAACGTCGAAGAAGTGCAGGCATTACTGCTGAATGCAAGGAGCAAGCTGTCACAGGCCAACCAGTCTCTTGAGTCGAAAGATTATTTTACAGCCCAGCAGCTTCTTGGCGACGCAAAAGGACTGCTTGACGCCGCGTCGACGCAGGCTGCGTCAATATCAATACCGGGCTCCGTCCCCGTTGTTCCGGCGGACTTCACTTTGATGATAATAATAGCGGTAATCGCGGGAGTCATAGTGTTCGTAGTTTACCTCCTGCTGCCGCCCGGAAAATCCAAGCCCGCTTCAAGCTTTTTTGAAAAGTCGGGCGAAAAGAAAAAGAAATGAGATATATGGCATTGAATAATAATGAGAAAAAAGCCGTTCTGCTGGCGTCGGCTTCTTTCATTGCATCGCTTCTTTTCCTGAAATTCAGCGGCTTTTCTGTCTCGTCAATCGTGAATTTCTACAACCATATAATCAAGTCGGTCATCTTTTCAGCGTCGACGGATACGATATCAGCAGTGGGGCTTCTCCTTAACCCCTTTGTTCTTGTTTTTGCATCGCTTGTATTTCTTGCGCTTGCAATTTCAGTGCTGGCGTCTTTCGGCACTCAAAAATCCGGGAATATCTCGGGAATTATAGGGGGAATTGCCGCAGTTGTCATGTTCTCTTCAATAGCAGGCATATTTCTGGCAGTAGCCGTTTTTTTCTGCTCCTTCGCGCCGCGTTTCTCTTCCATGTACTCAAGGGAAATGAAGAAATGGGTGAAGTTTAGGACAGGCTCCAATACTGCAGGAAAAGTCCTGCTGGTTTTCAACATTCTCATTGCATTAGGGATATTTTCTTCAGTCCTCGCTTATCAGGCAGATTACGAAGCGTCCTTCAAAAATGAAATGAGGGATTCTGTAAAAGCGCTGGCCCTCTCCCTGCCGGGCGCGTCAGGAATGTCGTCCGAGATGTTGAATGAACGGGTGGAATATACAACGAATTCCCTGACGAACTCGGAGTTTTTCGGGGCATACATAACATGGCTGCCCGTGTCGGCAGCTTTTACTGCATGGGTCATACTTGAATTCCTGAGGAATCTTGTGCTCACGAATATTGCCGGACTGTTTGCTCGCTTGATGATGAGGGGGCGGGTTTAAAAATATGTCCGATAAGTTAAGCCAGATGAAAGAGAAGTTCAGCCCTGACATGATTATGAAGTACGCATGGGCGGCGCTGATAGTTGTTGTTATAATTGTACTTGTAGTGGTGATAATCCTGCCCGGTACGGAATCAAAGTCGACGTGTTCCGGTTTCCAGTATTTCGTATTCCTTAACCAGAAGATGACGGAAGACGGCTATTCTATAGAACTGCTCAACGGGGTTGGCGACATAAGGATCCGAAGCGCAACCGTTGACGGGCTGAATATAGGCATTTCAACTATTGATGTACCATCGGGCGAGAAGTTCATTTTGACGTCAGCGCATGATCCTACAGTCAGGCGGGCTGACGAAACATTCAGCTCGAGAGTTTCAGTGCTTTATGACGTCGTGAACGGGATAGATAACAACAGGGATTCTGCCGCGTGCACAGGCAGGGTGCAGTGATTTATAGTTAACCAAGCAAGTAAACAGAATATTATAGCTTGGTTCACCATATGTGACCAGCTTATGTAATACCGAAATATTAAGCTGGTCGGCTTTAAAGCCTGTGATGAAATCACAGTTGATTAAAATCTTGAAAAACCCTGGGTTTTCGGGACGCCGATCAACAGAGTTGAATTGAGCATGAAAACTGTTTGTGAAGTCGTTGTTCAGGACATTCTTCCTACGCTGCGCGCGGCAATAGCCAAGGAACTGATTGCGGGATACAACCTGAACCAGGGCGAAGTTGCAAAGCTTCTGGACGTGAGCCAGCCAGCCGTGTCCCAGTACCTTCGCCAGCTTCGCGGAAAGAGCGATTTTCTCGAGGACAAAACCGTGAAGAACGAAATAAAAGAGCTTGCAGGCAGGCTGCATGAAAAACAGATAAGCCAGGCTGAGCTTTCCACCAAGATGTGCCACATATCGAAACTGATAATCGATAACAAGCTGATAAAAACCGAGAAATTCCACAATGTTGAAGGCTGCATAGTGTGCAAGCCTTAGACAGTTTTTTCCATAAAAATTGATGCAGTTCCATGGGACTTGCCTTCACGGGCTCTCTCGAAACCGTTTTTCTCATAGTAATCTGCCAGGAATCCATTGGCTTTCACCACTTCAAGGCGGAGATATTTTATCCCGTTTTTCCCTGCTTCTGTTTCAGCGGCATGTAGAATCTTTGTTCCGATATCTTTCCCGCTAAACCGCCTGGGTACAGCCAGCCTGCATACGTACCATGCATTGTCATCATTCCAGAGGTCAGGCGGATAATAATCAGGTTTGTTTCTGAGCAAAGTAACTGTCCCGACAATGTAGTTGCCCATGCTGAAGAAATAGACTTCGCCTTTTTCTATTTCTAATCTGAACCTGTAAGAAGGATAGGGAGGATCCCACTGGTCAATGCCCTTGGATTTCAGCCATTCAGAACACTCAGCTATAATTCCATATAATTTATCAAATTCTTTTTCAGTCGCCTGCTGCATTTTCATTATAATTCAGATTTTCGAGATCTCAATTTTTCCAAGGGTTTTCTTGACACTTGCCATTTCATGTTCTTCCAGTATTTTTGCCCATTCCTCGATCTGGACTTCATGAACGCCAAGCTTTCTCGCGGCATCGTCCGCACGAATCTTGCCCGTCTTGCTGATCATCTCGAAAAGGCTGTCTATTGTCTTGCCGTGACTCCTGCTCGAAACGTCTATAATTGTATCTTTCAATTCGTCGATAGGGTTTTTCTTGGCGGGTTTTTCTTTTTGCTCTTTCAGCTCGACAAACCCTTCTTTCGCCAGCAGCTGTACAAAATCTACATTTTCCTTTATCTTGCCCGAGGCGGGCTTGACCAGCTTCTCATTGATTTCGAACGCAAGATCCGGCACCGGCACTCTCTTCAGCATCTTCTTGTGCCTCTCTACGAGAAAATCCCTCTCGCTCCTGAGCTGAACGTTTTCCCTCTGGAGTCTTAGTATTATATCATTCAGGGATTTTACGGTTTCGTTCATCCTCTGGAGATTTTGCTCCACCTTCCTCTCCATTTCGCGGATGTCTTTTTCCAGCCTGCCAACCTTGTCATCCTTGCTGTCAAACATGTGCTAAATGATGGCTCAAACGTTTTTATAGTGAATCAGGAGCATAGTAAATGCATGGATTTCGTATCACGCCTCAGGAATTTGCGGGTTCAAAGCGCCACTACGATTGCTGTGGAATCGATGAAGTACCTGTCTTCTTTCTCTGCAAGGAACGGATTCGAAAAGAAGTTTGACGCCGAATCCAGGAAGCTGCTGGCCGCCCGCCCGACTGCAGTCGTCCTTCATAACGCGATGGAAAGGCTGAAAAAAAACAGGACGAGTGAAGGACTAAGAGAGATTATATCAGATCTCGAGTCCGCGAAAAGCCTTGCAGCTGCAAAATCCTCGCGCATATTCAGGCGCTCTGTTGTTCTCACGCACTGCCACTCAACATTCGTCATTGCCGCGCTTGTGAAGAACAAGGCGAATATAAAAGAAGTGATTGTTACAGAAACCAGGCCAAAGGACCAGGGTATAATGACTGCAAAGGAGCTGATCCGGAATAAGATAAAGGTGTCTTACATAATCGATTCCGCAATCAGCGATTTCATCGGGAAAGCCGATATAGTTGTGGTGGGTGCGGACGCCATGAGAAAAGAAGGCCTGGTGAACAAGGTTGGCACGCACCCGCTGGCGCTGGTTGCAAAAGAAAACAGGAAGCCTTTCTACGTAATCACATCATCCTTCACCATAGACAAGAGGAAAAAGATAGTAATGGAACAGCGTCCGGCCTCAGAGGTAATGCATGGGCATCTTAGGGGCGCAAAAATCTTCAACCCGGCTTTCGACGTCACTCCGTGGAAATATATCACGGCTGTTGTGACTGAGAAAGGGATATCCGGGCGGGGTAGATAAGATGAAGATGAAAGCAAAGGTTCTCCCGTTGAACGCCGGCGGGAAGATGATAGGAATAATCAACGAGAAAGACGCCCTTGAGCTTGGCGTTCATCCGCTTGACAAGATAGTTATGACAAGGGGGCCGAAGAAAGCAACGCTCACTGTCGACACAACCAAGAATTTTGTAAAGCGCGGCACGATCTTGCTCTACGACGATGTGAAAGAAGTCATGCATATCAGGAGCGGCGATGCAGTGCATGTCGAGCCGAGAATGCCGCTCGTGAGCAAGGCTTACATAAGGAAAAAAACTGACGGCAGAGAGCTAAGTTATCTGGAATTGAGGGCGATAGTAGACGACGTCATAGCGCGCAATTTAAACGATCTGGAGCTTGCGTCCTTCATCACCGCGCTTCACATACACGGCTTAACACTTAACGAGAGCATTGATTTCTCCAAGGCTATGATAGAAACCGGAAAGAGCCTTAAGTTTCCGGGCACGGTAGTCGACAAGCATTCCATAGGCGGTGTGCCGGGGGACAAAACCTCGATGCTGGTGGTGCCGATAATTGCCGCTTCCGGACTTACAATACCGAAAACATCCTCGCGTTCCATAACATCGCCTTCCGGCACCGCTGACAGGATGGAAATACTTGCGCCTGTCGATCTGCATATTGACGACATAAAGAGGGTTGTGAAGAGAACGAAAGGATGTCTGGTATGGGGAGGATCTGTCGACATCGCCCCGGCAGATGATCTTTTCATACGCATAGAGCACCCGCTCGGCCTTGACCCGCTGCTCCTGCCGTCGGTGATGAGCAAGAAAAAATCCGTCGGGTGCAAGTATCTTGTGATAGACATACCGACAGGTGATACAAAAATCCATACCAAAGAGGATGCGGAAAAACTGGCCCGTGATTTCATAGCAATGGGGAGGAGCCTAGGAATAAAGGTTGACTGCGCAATCACGCGCGGAGACCAGCCTGTAGGCTACGCCGTCGGTCCGGCTTTGGAGGCAAGGGAGGCGCTGGAGGTTATCATGAACGTGCAACAGACTGACGCCAAAGGCGTCGTGCAACGCAGCGACGTCTTCGACAAAGCGGCCTCGGTAGCAGGCGTACTGCTCAGAATGGCAGGCAAAGGTAACAAGAAAATAGCGGAGCTTATGATAAAAAGCGGAAAAGCTGAAAAGAAGCTGCGGGAAATAATAGATGCGCAGGGCGGGAATCCTGGCGTGAAACCTGGGGATATAGAAGTCGGCGCCTTCAGCTTCAGGGTACGTTCGAAAACCGGCGGAACTGTTTCAACCATCAGCAACGCAGCGCTTGTCGAAATCTGCCGCACTTCCGGCACGCCGAAAGACCGCGGCGCAGGCGTTCTTCTGAACAAGAAGATCGGTGATCCGGTGCGCAGGGGAGAAGTTCTCTTCACAATTTTTGCTGAGAAGCGCCGGAAGCTGAACTCTGCGGTAAAAACTTCAAAATCCTGCGAGGTGTACGGAATTCTGACGGGAAAAAGAAGCATGCTTGTTGAGACTGTGTGATTATAATGAAAAAATTTCTCCTGATTATAATTGACGGCGGCGCAGAGGACTGCCTGACACGCCGCTCTGCCGGGAGCGCATTCGCGAAAGCCAAAAAGCCGAATCTGGATTTGCTTGCTTCGAACAGCGCATGCGGCTTGTGGACAGGTCCTCATGCGCCGCACTACAATCCAAGAAGCCTGTCGAGCGTCGCGACGCTGGAAATACTTGGCTACAGCTGGCGCGACGAACCGGGTCGCGGGTATCTGGAAGCTCTTGGCATAGGGATTAAGCTGAGGAAAGGCGACGTTTGCATCCGTGGGAATTTTGCGACCGTGTCGGACAAAATAAGGGACAGACGTGCGGGGCGCGATGAGAAGGGACTTGACAGGATGGTAAAAGACCTCAACAAAAAGATAAAGTCCATAGACGGCGTAAAGACAATGTTATACAGGGCGGTAAGCCACAGGTTGGTGCTTGTTTTGTCGGGAAAAGGAATTAGCCCACAGGTAAGCGACAGTGATGTCGGCAGTTCTCCGCAGAAAATAAAACCGCTGAACGGAAAAGGCAAAAAAACATCCGGCGTGCTTAACAAATACGTTGAAATGTCGCGCGAACTGCTTTTGAGTCATCCTGCAAACAGAAAACGAAGAATGCCTGCAAATTACATACTGTTCCGTTCAGCCGGCGCCGCCAGAAAAGTCGGGAGCTTTGCGTCAAAATACAGGATGAAGGCGTGTTCAATAAGCGGGGTGAATATAATAAGAGGGACGTCAAAATATCTTGGCATAGATATCCTGCCTGCACCTCTCAGCCAGCTTGAAAACGACCTGCAGCTGCGGGCAAAAAAGGCGGTAGATGCACTGGAACGCTATGATTTTGTGATGCTTCATATAAACGGCGCCGACACGAAAGCTCATGACAAAGATTTTCATGGAAAGGTGAAATACATAGAGAAAATCGACAGCGACGTGTTTTCTCAGGTTGTCAAGCTGCGCCACATAAACATAGCAGTTATAAGCGACCATATAACAGATTCAAGGACGGGCAACCACGTTTTCGGCCCTGTCCCGTTCCTGATTTACGCTTCAGAGGAGGATTCAGACGGCGGGAAATTTGACGAGAAATCTTGCAGCAACAGCTTTGTTGCTGATAATCCGATGAAAAAGATTCTTAGCGTTGCGTAGGTGGATTCATGTATGTAATAAAAGCCGGCGGAAAAAAGGAAGAATTTAGCGAGGAAAAAATAGTAAGGACTTGCATGAGATCCGGCGTCGCTCCTGACGATGCCAAAGCAATAGCCAAGAAAATATCATCCTCCATCCAGAATGGAGCTACTACCCACAAAATATACACGATGATTCTTGACGAGCTGGACAAGTCGCACGCAGGCAGCTCCTTGTTCATGCTGCGCGAAGCCATAGCGAATCTTGACCCAATTAGCTTCGAGGTTTACGTGAAGAAGGTGCTGGAAGCCCATGGCTATCGCTGCACCTGGAACAAGCTGATAAAAGGCATGAATGTGGAACACCAGGTTGACGTGATAGCCGCAAAAGAAAAAACCTTTCTTGTAGAGTGCAAGCGGCACTTCAATCCTCACAGGTTCACCGGGCTGAATATATGTCTGCAGGTCGAGGCGCGCCTTAACGACATAATGCTCGGAAGCAGGAACGGGAAGAACAATTATAAATTTGATGCGGCATGGGTGGTCACGAATACCAAGTTCTCGGACCATGCAAAGATGTATGCGAAAGGGGTTGGCATACGCCTCACCGGGTGGGGATACGACCAGGATTTTGCCCTGGAGAAGCTGGTCCAGGAAAAGAAGGTGCTGCCGGTGACTGTCCTGAAAACCGACGTCTCAGTCCAGCGCGGGCTGCTCAACAAGAAAATCATAACGCTCCAGGACCTGATTAGCGAGAAACCCAAGATAGGTTCAAGAGATTTGATATCGCAGGCAAAATCCATTCTGAGCAAGCTTTAGCACTGCCGTAGAAACATATATTAGGCGCTTTTTCAGATTAACTTTAAATACAGCTCTCAGTGAATAGATAATCTGTTATGAAGATCAGAGCTTCATCCATTCTGTGTGATTAGTGTTTTCATTGGATTAGTTTGAGCTCTGGCTGTGGAGAATCTCAGGCTTAAGACCACGTCTTAAGTTGGTGTCCTTTGTGATACCTTAATGAGCTCTGAATCGGCCGGAGTTTAAGTTTTTATTTTCTCAAGAAGCTCGCAAGCCTTGCAAATTTCATGCGCAGCAGGCTCGCCGCACCTGGTGCATTTTACCGGGACGCTTTCCGTGCCGATAGTCGGGAGTTTTCTGTAGAAGCTTATTATGTTGCTTTTTGTGCCGGGATATTTCTGCTCCATTTCATTGAGCATGCCTTGCACGTCCCGCCGCGCGTTGTTGAATGAATTGGGACATTCCCCGTCAAAGTATGGTATGTTGTTTAGTATGGCATAAGCTACGATTTCCTTTTCCGGGATATTTTTCATCGGCTTTATGCGGCGGACGAAATGTTCCGACGTTTTTGCGAGGCGCGCCATCCGGGTGACGTCGCCGCGCATCACGTTCATTAGCACGCTCTGAGCCTCGTCGTCAAGATTGTGCCCGACGGCAAGCTTTGTGGCGCTGACCTCCCGCGCTGCCTTGTTAAGGAGGGTTCTTCGGAAAACGCCGCAGTAGGTGCATGACTTGATTGAAGGGTCGTTTTTGACAAGATTGTCTATAGTAACGTCAAATTCATTTTCAAATGAAAATATACGGTGTTCTATGTCCATGGCTTTTACAAACTCATTTACCTTCGCCATGCTCCTGTCCCTGTAGCCGTCAATGCCTTCGTCGATGGTCACTGCAACCAGTTTTATTGGCAGCTTCTCGGAAAGTTTCTTCATTAGATGAAGCAGCACCATCGAGTCCTTCCCGCCGCTCACCCCTACAGCCACCGTGTCGTTCTTCTCGAGCATTTTCCCCTTGGACACTGTTTTCTCGAATTGCCTTTCTGTTTGTCTGCTTAAGCATGCAGGACAGTAATGCACCCCTTCCTGCACACGGAAGTAAACAGCCTCGCGTCCGCATTTGCAAGAAGCGCTTTGAGTATTTTCCATAATTTAGCCGCCTGAAATGACTGTAATAGTCTCTATGGAATCCCCGTCGCCCAGCTTCATATCATGGGGAATAAGCCTGCTTTCCCTTTTCACAAGAACCGTTTCGGAGTTGATTTTTGCCGCGCCAAGGACATCAAAAACTGTTGAGTTGTCTTCCACTTCATAATTCTTGCCGTTGAGGATTATTTTCATTTTAAAGGTTACTGCTGTAACACATTAAAAGGAAGCCGACGTCGCATAGCTTGGTATTGCACCAGAGTATTAGTTACGGCTAATAAGGTGATTCTCGAAAACTGGCGTCCGAAAGGACTTGCAGGTTCAAATCCTGCCGTCGGCGCTTCTTCTTTATTTTAAGAATTCATCAAAACAACTATTTTCATGGTAAATTGGAAAGCAGTTTTGGTAGGAGCCGTTGCTTTCATCGTCCTTACCATAGTGCTCTCGTTGGCGCATCCGGTTCTCGGATTCGTCGGCGGAATACTTGGCGGACTGATAGCTGCATGGGTTGCCAAATCGAAGAGCGTAACAGACGGACTTGTTGTCGGTCTTCTGGCAGGTCTCATCGGAGGGCTCGTTGAGGGAATAATACTCGGCGTGCTTTTCGCAGCAGTCGGCGGGGCACTTGGACTTGGCGGATTCGGCACAGCGCTTGGCGTTGTAGCCGTGGTTGCTGCGGCAATCGCAGGCCTGGTTCTTGGGCTCATCGGCGGTGTCATCGGCTCATTTCTCGTGAAGAAAAAATAGGGTGCATTAATTGCGCCTTCTTTTTGATTTTTCTTTTTCGTTTTCATCTTTTCTAGAAGAATTTCTATTTTAATTCTTTGGAAGAATAGGAATCATAAGATGCCGGCGTGGCAGAGCTTGGTAAATGCGCTAGCCTTGAGAGCTAGAGTGCCTTTGGCACATGCAGGTAATTGATTAGTCTCGGCTAATCGATCTGAATTCAAATCCTGCCGCCGGCGCTTATACTTATGAAAATTGAAGTATGGTTGGCACGGAAGCCTGACAGGAAAGCGTTTGTTAACCTTGGAAATTTTCTTCTTCAAGAGCCTGAAAAAGTGATTTCTTCGTAGTTTTGTGCTAACAAAATCTTTATTAACGGGGTTCAGCCATTTATACAAAGGAGAATTACGCGGAAATTACGCCATACACTAAAAATTTCCGTGAATTCCATATATGGAGGAATAAAAAAATGGTGTTAGTCGACATCTTAGGCGAACTAACAACGAACACAGTGTCGTTCCTTCCGAACCTTGTGGCTGCGGTAATACTACTTGTAATCGGACTCGTAGTCGGCAAGGTTGTCGGCAGGGTTGTCAAGGAAGTCCTCGAAAGAGTGAAGCTGGACTACTACATAACAGAGACGCACAAACCGGCGATAAGCGTTTCTAACCTGTTCTCTGTTATAGCAAAGTGGTGGATATACCTCGCATTCATAACCGCCGCGTTGTCCAGGGAAGTACTTGGCGTAACGGCGCTGTCCTTGTGGATCGCCGACATCAACGCCTTCATACCAAGAATAATCGGAGCCGCAGTCATCATGGTTGTCGGCTACGTGCTGGCAGAATACATCAAGAGCCATCTTAGGAAGACAAACAGCCTGTACGCGATACTGGTCGGCAAGACATTGTTCTTCTTTGTCTTGTACGTCTCGATTGCGCTCGCGCTGCCTATCCTGGGGATATCAGCAAGCCTCGTGAACAACATCTTGCTGGTAATCATAGCATCAGTGGGCCTTGGTTTCGCGCTGGCATTCGGTCTTGGTGCGAAAGAAGCGTTTGCTGACGTATCGAAGAGATGGGTCAGAAAGCTCAAAATTTAGAGATTTTTTCTTTTAACTCTAATTTTTATTTTTCTTAGTTGAACTAGTTCTATGAATGTCTATACAGTCAGGGCTCCTGGATACGGAGTCGGTAAAAAGCCCGATGCGAAAAAGATAGGCACAAAGATAGACACAGTTATCAAGAGGCATTTTTCAGGAAGGCGCGTGGCAATCCGCTGTCTCGGCTCCCAAGAACATAGGGGAAAGACCGCCGACGATTTGGTTGAAACTTCGCATTCCACTGCTTTCAAGCAGTGGTTCAAAAGCAGTGAATGCGAATTGCTCAAGGATTCATAAATTTCAGCAAGCCACCGTCTTTAGACGGTGGTCCTTGACATAATAAGGAAGCTCGGAACCGACAGGTACAGCCCTAAAAGAGAGGACGAAAAATACGGGAACGCGGAGGGCAGGCATATTGATATCTTCGCGCTTGACTTCAGGATTGGTCCCAAAGGAAGATATATGGAGAATTTCATAGAGCCTTTTTACACGTATCCGAAACAGGAAGGCAGGAAACCGGTAAGGATAGACGTTATAATAATCTATGACTTGTCAAAGCTGAAGCGCGTGCCGCATCGTTACGAAGGAAGGGAAGACATAAAGAGGGACGGGTTTGTATTCAGGTGTCCCGATAAGAAAGACGCGCTGCTCGGAATAATCAAGGTGCTTTAATATGTTTTCTAATAATTTTAACAAAACGCGATGGTAGTCTAGCCGGTAGGACACGACCTTGCCAAGGTTGAGATTTGCGCTGTATTGCAGCGCATCCGACATACCCGGGTTCGAATCCCGGCCGTCGCATTCTATTTAAATCGCGGGCGATAAGTAAAATTGGTTGCTATGTTTTTCTCAAAGGACAGGAAGGAGCTCCGGGACATAAAGGAGATTATGGACCAGGACGAGGAGATGCCGGTTCCCGTTGCGCCCCAGATGCCGCCTTCTGTGCAACTAAGGGAAAAGGAGAGCGCGGCGCCGCTTTTCGTAAAAGTGGACAAGTACCGCGACATTATTTCCAGCATTCACGAGATGAAGCTTTACGTTTCCAGCACCAAGCAGGTTTTCTCCGTTTTGCAGGAGATAGAATCCCTCCGCAGCGAAACCCTGAACGTGCTCCGCACCACCATGCAGCGCCTTGAGAGGAGCGTCATAGAAATGGACGCCGAGCTGCTGCGCCCGCAGGGCGTCACGATGACCGAGGAGAAAAGCTCGGAGGTAACGCATATCGAGTCGTCCCTGACGGATCTCCAGAAGCAGCTCCTTGATTTGAAACGCGAACTGCAGGGCATGAAATAAGCCCACGATTTTACATATTATTAATATCTTGTTTCTCAACTAGTTACTCACGCGAGGGTAGCCAAGTCTGGTCAAACCCTTTTACTCAAGGGGTCACGGAAAAAGGCGCAAGGTCGCTTGAGTTATGAAGAGCATAGCTCAATGATTACGAAACTCAAGTATAACCAACGAAAATTATCCTTTGGTCTTTAGAGACTATTGAGATATCTTGTCGGTTAGTCCGTTCGGCGGTTCGAATCCGCCCTCTCGCATCGATGGAATTCGAACCTCGGTTCGCGTTCGATTGAGCGCAGCTCATCGACGGCTTGGTTTCGGTTTCCGAAACCACAGCAATCCGCCCTCTCGCATATTCTGCCCGCCGCAAGGCGGAGCCTTTTTAAGCCTTTCTATTATACTAACTTAGAAGTAGTAACATCACATCTTCCTTACGAGAGCATTACCAGGAAGATGGGATCCCGAATGCGCAAACGCATTCAAGATCATGGACGTGGTACGATGGCGAATGACTTTGTATATTTCCTTGTAGGCGGGCTTGTTATCATAGGGCTTATGCTGGCTCTTTTCGGCTTTGATTTCGCTTATGCGCCTACGGGCTCAACGCTTCTTGGCGTAGGAAGCCCGATTTTTGTGGGTGAGAACATCTACGATGATGTGGAAACACTCCGCGCCAGCTTCTCTGCCGACAATTACCTGCAGACCAGCGTATACGACGTGGGTTCGCGGCGCATCAGCAGCGGGCTGCTCTTTGGAAGCGACGCGATCCAGGTGGACGTCGGACAGGCTGAAATAGTATCGGTCAGCTTTGACGTCACCAAGACGAACGGCTACGGGACGCTTATTGTAAGGCTTGACGGAAACGTGGTTTTCGAGCAGCTATTGGCAGAAGGGCACTATGATTATAATTTCGGCCCTGCAAGCAAGGTGCAGATAGAAGCAAGAAGCAGCGAGTGGCGCATATGGGCTCCGGCTATTTACGACCTGGACAACGTGAAGGTATCCGCCAACGCTTATCCGAGGGAAATCAGCACATACACATTCAGACTTAATGATGTTGAAAAGGTCGAAGAGGCGAGGATAGACATGTCGCTTTATGACAACGCAGGCATCCTGATAGTGAAGCTGAACGGCGACATTGTTTACAACGGCGCCGTAAGCCCGAGACAGACGATTTATCTTGACAAATCTGTTCTTGACGAACTGAACATAATCACATTCGACGCCGCGCCTGACTCGAAATTCAGCGGACTCGCCACTCTTGCATTCACCAAGCGCACTTTGCAGGAGAAACAGCTCTCCGCCACAATCAACCTTTCATCCGCGGAATACGCGAGGTTCGGAAAGGGCACGCTCGCGTTCGATGTTGTTGATATCTTCAGGCCGGGCGGCTACACGATAAAGATAACGAATGGACAGCGCACGCTTCTCAGCGAGTACGTCAAGCTGGAGAAAGGCTATTTCGAGTTCGTGCTTAAGAAAGAGCACCTCCAGCCGGGTCTCAACGTGATCACGATAACCAGCATAGACAACGCCGCATTCCATGTCCAGGGGCTCACTACGCGGCTCTAGAGCCTTTTTATCATATCGGCGCAAATAGTCATCATGCGGACGGTTTATTCTAACATAAGGAAGCTTGAAAGGGACATAGAAAGGGTAAAGATGCTCCATTCGCTGAAGCGCGTGACGCACGACGCGGCTAAGCAGGAAGTCAGGCGTCTGGAAGAGCAGCTAATGGGCCACGTGGCGCTGCTGTCGGCGCACGAGCAGCACATCTATTTGCTCCGCAAGGAATTTGGCAAAGAGTTCTGAAGCAACAGGCATTATATTGCAGCGCATGTATATCTGCTACTCTAAAGTGGTAAAAAGCTTTAAGAAGTTATCGTTATATAGTTACTGAAGAGTGATTACAAATGTCGGTAACTGGACGTGACAGACAAAAACTTGGGACGCTAATTAGAGGTTCAGCAGACCTAGGACGGGATTATAAAATGACAGAGGAAGACAGAAGGCTCCCTGAATGGCAAAAGCGGTATTTTGCAGATGGTGTTAAGGGACTTATTGGTTATTGGGGCGAGAATGCCTCGGCTGCGTGGAAGTCTTACCGTGCCGGTCAAACTGGTTCCGGAGAAACACAAAAGCCTGAGCCGAAACCTGCCAGGAAAAGACTGGCAAGAAGGCTTTCGAATAATGTTAGCAAGCGCCTCATCGAAGGCAGGAATAGCAGATATCTTGCAGCTAAGGCGGATTTGGCATACCGGCTCGACCCGTCTCCTGAAACTTCAGGAATGGCATCTGGTGCTCATTTGAGTGTTTACAACAGAACGCAAAGAGAAAGAGATTTGCAGAAACATCTTGTTTATGCTTCTAAGCCAGAAAGGATGACAACTTTCAGGGAAGAGATAGGAAGAGATGTTTTCACAGCAGAACCTTCTCAGGCAATGCTAGCAAGAGTTTCCAGACTTGCAGCAGTTGAAAATGGAAGTCCATTCGGACATATGTACCTTGCTGTTGCAAAAGTAAGAAAATTCAATGATGACCCGAGATTTGAAAACGATCCTAAAGAATTGGAAGGTGAAAGATTTTCTCTGTTATCGGGAGCTTGTGATGATATTGACAGGGCAGCTGAAATGGCAACCGAGGCAGAAATTCCTCAGGTTGAGTATCATGCAGCTAATGTTAGACGGCTCTTCGGCGACTACAAGGAGCATCTTAGAGCAAAACATTTGGCTAGAGACCGAGACTATGTTATGTCCAGAGTTTTTACTGAACCCGTAGTTGATGTCTTGCAGGATGCACAGCACCTTGCAGGAAGAGACATTTTGCAGCCCGGAATATCAAACACATGCGCGGCAGTGGCAAATATACGAAAATATGTAGAAACAAGGGAAGGGGATGCGCTTAACCTTGCAAGTGAATATTTGAGAATTGCCTATGAAACCGGGAAGCCTGAAGAGATGCCATTCGTAGAAGCTCATGGGGCAAACATCAGGAGAATAATTGAAGAGGCTGAAAAATCTGGAGAACAGGTGTAATTTGAATGGCAAACATGAAAAGGGCAAGAAAGGCATTGGAAGCAGAGCCTTATGTTACTAGATGGACCACTGACAGTGCCGGTAATCCGGTGCGTCATGTTTATTTCCGAGGATACACTCATGATAATGCAGCCGACAGCAATACACTTGACAGGGAATATGTCGGCAAGCTCGTATGTCCCGGAACAGTCAGGGTGCTGGGAATGCATTTCTGCTTCGGACCTACTCACGCATATTTGGTTGGACGCGGAAACCCGAATAACCTGACAGCCCAGGGTCCAAGGGGTCAGAGATACGCCCAGATACTGACGCCAATACTTGGCAGAGTACATGATGAAAACACGCCGGTTTAATTTTTGTCTTACGCACTGATTTTCGGGGCTACGACCCTGTCGTACTCGTCTTTCCATATCCTGAAGTAATTGCAAAGATTTTGCTTAGGGCATACGAAGCATGAAGGCCTTTGATGTCCTGTGTTTATTCTGTGAGAGCGATAGTAGTACAGGAACTGCGGAACTCTTTTGCACTTGAAATTTTTTGCTATTTGCATGAACAAGTCCCCGTCTTCGCACCACGGTATATGTTCATTAAATCCGAATTTCATGGCAACAGGTTTCTTATAGATAGTAAAATGGCGAAAACCCAGCCAAGGCAGTCGGTCCTTGTCAAAGTCAGAGCCGACATCCTCCCTTATGAAATTTTTATTTTCATCAACCATTATGTAGTCAGAATATACAAGAGCAAGGTCCGGTTCGCCGATGAATTCATTCATTATGCTCTCAATTGCATCTTCCCTGAGAAAGTCGTCGTCATCAAGATGTCCGATGAATTCACCTTTCGCCAATTTCAGTAGTTTATTGCGTGATTTTGGTATGCTGTTGAACGGCGAGTCGGTTTTGAAATATTTTATTCTGTTGTCGAATTCTGATATCAGCTTGACCAAATCTTCTGTATTGTCGCCGGAGCAGTCATCCAGTATTATTAATTCCCAGTCGTTGTATGTCTGATTAATTAAGCTGTATATGGCGTCCAGAATAAGATGACCTCTGTTCTTTGTCGGCATCATTATAGTAACTAAGGGCAACATAGTAAATGATTTTATTGCGCGCTCCTATAATAAATTACGCAAGTGCAGGCATATGGCAAAAAATATCGCATATCTATATTCTCATGGAGGAGAAGTTTTCGACGGCAGTCAGCCTGAAGGCTTTACTATTAGGGGAAGGAATATTTTTTTCTCGATTAAATCGGCAATAGCTTCCGGAGCTGACAGGGTATTTGTAAGCGAAGCTGTTTACCCTGACAAAACCGGGCAGATAAGAGCTCTTATGGCATCCGGCAAATTCGGGGGACTTGAGAAGCACATAGATGTGTCTGAATACCATGTAGGCAAAGGTGTTCCATTCCCAAAAAATTATCTTTTCAACAGGGGCGCCCAGCGAGCCAGGGATTTTTTTGGTTTGGTATTTTCTGACAGCGACGTTTTGTACAAGCCGGGGTTCCCCAGCCGTGCGTTAAGCGTTCTGAAGAGCTACGAATTTGCCCAGCCGGATGCAGTGCTTTTTCTCGACCCGACATGCTCCCGTGAGCAATATAGGGCAAACTTTACCATGAAATCAGCCAATACAGACCCCAGGGGATATAAAAGCGCAATTTTGTGGCTGCCTGGTGAGATGCCCGGAATGGTGAACATCGTAAGACGCGACAAATTCCTGGAAATCGGCGGATTCTCACAGGCAATTTCGGGCGTCAACTGGGAAGATATGGAATATCAGTACAGGTTGAAGATGCTCGGAAAACAGGTCGGATTTATACCCGATGAGCACGTCTTGCATATGTTTCACCCGAGGGACGTGAAATTTGCAAAGAAAGAAGGCACAGGAAGCATGTACCTTGTCAACCTGAATTTCATGTGTTGGTGGGTTTCGCATCTTAGGATAGCCGGAAATTCGTTCGATCACAGAAAGTTTGAAGAGTATATGAAAATAATAAAGGCTTCCTTGGACGCCAACAGCAGTGTCGGAGCCTATGTAAATCTTACGGGTAGCATAATTCCGCAGTTCAATCCTGATATGAGATATAGGAATTACATGTTCGGCCAGCCTGAGCCTTATACGGACTGGAACCAGCCGAAAGAAATGCAGTGCGAGGCAATATTGTGGGCGGCGGAGTTTTGGCGCGTCTCACCTGAAGAGATTCTAAGGCTTAGCAAATCGTATAACAGGGCATTTACTGTTAGTCTTGGAGATGTTCTGGAACATCAAAAGAAGCGTAGCGGCCATTCGGAAGGCGAACTGGACGACTTGTTTAATCAAGTGCTTAGTGAAGATGAAGCTGACAGGATTTTCGAGGAAGCCTTGGAAGGCGATGATAATCTCGACAAGGAATTCGAAAGAGCCATAAGAAATTAGCTTTTTCTAAAATCTATTTATGGCGCAATTACGATAAGATTACCAGAGAACCAGGCACATTTAGATATTGTAATCTTGGGATGTTAAGATGGTTGATAAAGCTAGATTTATTGATGTCACAAACAGGCTAAAAACAGAGGTCGCTGATTTTGAAAAGGCGGAAGAAGCTGTAGAATACGCCAAATCGGAGTTCGTAAAGATAGGCGTATCAGAGAAGAAATCTGAGGAATATGCCAGGAAACTTGTTCTGAAATACTGGAAAGCCGCAAGGAAGGCAAAGGAAATCTCTACAAAAGCCTCGCAAGCGCGCAGGAAAGAGGTTGGAAGCCACTGGTCGGTCACGTCCGAGGAAGGGGCTGAGGAATTCAGGGCGGGGCTCGAAGCTCTTCAGGCCATGAGGAAAGGGTTTTACAATGACGCTGATTGGGGAGCATTGTCCATAAAGGAACAGTATAAGCTGTTGGACAAGATAGAGGAAATTCTCAAGAACCCGGGAAAATACAGGGATGACGACGATTATGAGACGATAAAAGTGGCGTTGCTGACCAACCCGAAGACAAAGGACGAACCGATTGACAAGATAGAGGAAGCGGCACTGATGGCGCTCGGAGTCCTTAAAAGAAGGCGCGGCTCCGAAAAACAGATTGCAAGGATGGGACCTGACAGGCTGGGACAAAGGCGCGGCGCCAGAAATGTTCTGACTTACTGGAATCAGGGACAAAGACGCAACGCAGGTCCCAATCCAAACCCTAACCCGAATCCTAATCCAAACCCGACACCGACTACATCACCGACTTATACGCCTACTCCTGCTTCCACTCCAACAGCTACTCCCACGCCGACTCCAACCGGCACACCGACTCCAACACCAACCGGAACTCCATCACCAACTCCGGGGACTCCAAGGGAGGTTATGATAATAGTGGACTCCCAGCCTATGCAGGAGGTGCATGTCCATGTTGAGAAGCATGTTGAGAAAGAGGCTGCTGCAAGCATAAACCCAGATGAAATAATAGAAGTTTTAGACTCCAAAAAGGTTGGAGATTACATGGGTCGTGGAACATATGAAGCGATACAGGAGGCCATCACTAATTTTGAAAGAGTACCGAACCTTGGGAACATGAACAGGACTGACGCGCTTGAAGAAGCCAGGAAAATGCTCAGGAACGCTGGAGTAGGGGTGATGATAGAAGAGCTTGCGGATTTGATGGTCAGAAGAATCTGGGAACCGCGCTCGCCCAATGCTCCTAGCAGCCCATTGAAATTTCCGAGAAGTGAGTTGTATTGGCAATATCTTGACGAATGGCGTTACAAGGCAGTAAGAAACGGGGACCCAGTGCCGTTCAGCATAAGACGGTACACAGTCTACCTCGCAAGCCTGAACCGGATGAACCTTATGAGAAGGCGCGGTCAGCAGTCAGCTTTCGGCGTTCACAACTGGATAGACTTGGGTGACCAGAATCTTATAAGAGGCAGCAAAGGGCATGAGGGCATAGTAGACAGAAATACATTCACGTATTTTGAGCTTGAAGCTTCATTGAAACCTGAACAGGACAAAGACAAGAATATAATTTACGAAGATGGAGAAATTTTATACGACGGCATCTTCAGATTCACGGCTGACGAAAATGTGAAGATTAGAAAGCCGAAAACAGGCGGCGGGACTGAAGAAGTTGATGCCAAGTTCGACAGGTGGGAGATAATAAACCTAGAGCCGGAGGACAACAACTGGGTTTACGATATAATGGCTGAAGACTCGGTCAGGGGAAAAGCTGACCGATATGTCAGGTCTGTACAGAAGGGAGTAGTGACGCACTGGAACAAGGTTTTGTCAATAAACGTCAAAGGCAGAATAAAAATAATCGCTTATTACACAGTCGAACCAGGCACGATGAAATTCAGCAGCAGGCCTGGCTTTCGAGGTCCCAGTCGGGCTCCCGGCGTTCTTTCCGGCGACGTGCGGCGGCTGAACAGTAGCGGTCCTAGCCGCGCTGCGTCTGCTGCCAAGGACAGCGGAGTAAGCTATCTGGGACTGAAAGGCATAAAGGACAGGCTCGGGCGTGACGTTAAGCAGCGCGAGCTTGGGAAGAATCCTCTTGTTCTTGCAGCTGCCAACAAGGGCAAACGTATATTGAACCGCTACGCCAAAGCCGAATTCACCAGGGTGTTCATTCGCGGCGGCGGGCTTAACGGAAAAGCCCTTCGTGAGGAATACACCAGGCGCGCGCAGGAGCTCAGGGAACTGGAAAGGACTGCGCGGACTATGAGGAATAATCTCAGAAGAATGCTTCGTCAACAATCCAGGGCTGCGCGCGGTGTGATGATAAACAAGCGCTCCAACGAAGACCTCATAAATATGGCTGACAACGTCCGGCGTTACAACGCAGAAAATAACATTGCGCTCAATGAGGACATGAACGAGGCAAGGGATGCCCTGCAGACTTACATCAAATCGAGGGAAAAATTCTTCGAGGATTACAAGCGGGACTTTGAAGCAGCGGCGGCTCACCTGCAGAACTACCTTCTTGGAAAGGCTCAGACTGTATCTATCGAGCTTGCTCGTCGGTACAGGATAGGGCTCAACTCTCCTGATGAAGAGGCGCTGGAAAAGGAACTGGCTGGTCATGCTGTCGTTCTTGCAGAAGATTTCGCATCGCGCGGACGAACCATCGGACATGCCCTGCTGCGTGGTATCGGCATCATGTCGCGCGGTGCCGAGACGTTCGCGGCTACTGGCATGAACGCCATCCAGAGCACATGGGACTTCGTCTTCGGCCCGTGGACGTGGACTACTATTCTTGCTCTTTTCATGTTCTTCTTCACGCTCACGTATGTCGGCTACAATCTGACGTATTTGTGGATATTCCCCATAATAGGCGCCGGATTCACTTTCCTTCTGAACTTTTCCGATTCGTTCCGCCCGCTTGACTGGGTCACCCATCTTTCTTCGGGCGCCATCATCGGATACAGCGCCATGCTGTTGTTGATTGCTTTAGGCGCGCTTAACTGGTCGTTCATGTCCGCGTTCGTCTTCTGGATAGTCTGGGCAATTTTAGGATTTTTAGGCATCATGCAGTTCTACCAGACAGGAGGGTGGAAGACCGTGCTGCAGGGCGGGGTTATAATACTGCTCTTTTCCTACGTGGCTCTCGGCCCGTATTCAGCTTACTATCAACAGGCGCTGGGACAGGTGAAGACGCCTGTTGAGATAGCTTACCGCGCCGTGTCGGGAGCGTTTACAGACATCTGGTTGCTTGCCACAAATCCCACCGAATGGTACGCGAGGCAGCAGCTGGTTAATGTAAGGCCGGAAAAACCCATCGATTTCCCGAAGGGATTAGAGGTCACTCTGCTTGACGCTCTGCCGCCCAGCGTGCCCGGCGGGAGGGAATTTGCAATTACCACAGTCATCAAGAACGAGGGCTCGATGAAGCAGCCCGCGCGCGAGGCGTATCTCAGCTTTGGCTGCAACCAGTGGTGCATAGTGCCCAAAGTGGACGCGGCATTGGTGCAGTCAACCTACTCGCTCTGTCACGACAATGATATTGTCAGGGATGAATTCTATTGCAACCCGGAAAACAGCGGCTCGAATTGCGGGCAGGATGCGGCCGATGTCAGGGGCATAACGCTTGACGCATGCATCTCCGCATGCCTGGCTAAGGAGAGCGAAACAGTTCCGGGCACGTTCGGCGCCGTGTCCAGGTACAACTGCCTGACAAGGGACAGGGACACGTTCCTGCAGAACTTCGGCTACGTCCAGAAGATGGACCGGGGAGAAGTGAAGAGCGTGAGCGTCCGAGGCTTCACGGCAGTCAGCCAGCCGGGAAGGCAGGGCGAAACCAGGCTGGCTGAGATTTCCATGAACCTTAGCTACAAGTATTCGACGACAACCTCGCTGCAAACCGAGGTGATGACGGACGCGGAGATAAACAGGAAGATACAGGAGAACGAGAATATCTTCAGGAATGTGCTCGCGGTGACGAAGTCAAGTCCGGCGCAGCTGTCGCTCAATGTCGGCCCCCAGCCCATAGTAGCTGGACAGAACTCGCTGCTGCTTGTGTCCGTGTCCAATACGCGCGAGGAATCGAGCGTGGTGCTGAAGAGGGGCACGCTCATCAACATATCGCTGCCGAAGGTTGTTGGAAGCAAATTGAAGTGCGAGGGCGTAACAGCCAAGGATGACACGAAAGGCGAGAATGAAGTGCTCGAGTACAGGGTGCCCCAGGATGTAACTGTTCTTCCCTACAACTTCCAGTCCATATTCGCTTTCATCTGCGACTTCAACGCAGCGAACGACGCGACGGTTGTTGACGTCAAATCAGCCCTTATAACAGCGGAGATGCCGGACTACATGTTCGTGCTCACGAAGAAGAAGCAGATACCCGTCACGCCGCCGCTGGGAGTCATGTTCGACCCGTACGAGCCCGTGTGCAGCAGGTGCGGCACGGGAACGCTTGAATCGTGCAACAATGAACAAGAATGCTACGCCCAAAATAACCAGGACGGGCGCAACGGCACGTGCTGGTTCGAATTCAGCGACATAGAAGGCTCCAGGCTGATCGGAGGCACAATCTACAACCGCTGCCACTCGTGCGGCAGCATGAAGTGCGACCGTTTCATAACGCAGGGCGACTGCACAACCCAGTCGGCAAAGTGCGGCTTGTCATGCCAGTGGGACCCGAACGCGAGAAGGGCTGGCGTCATCGACGTCAACCAGTATGTGCGTGCAGGTAGCCTTGATCCAAACAACGGCGCATGCAAGGACAAGGTTATAACAGGCGCGACATTGGCTTCATGCTCGAGCGTAACATCCAGCTACGTTTCCAGCTATAACAGGCACAAGGACAAGATAGCGACTTACGTTTCTCTGTTCCCGCTGAATGTCGACAAGCCCCAGGCGCTTGTTGCTGCGCTCATATCCAAGGAATCTGCCTGGAGGGAGACTGCAAGAAGGGACGAGCCGGCTATAAGCGACGCGTCATACGGGCTGCTCCAGATAATTCCAAGATATCATCCGGAATGCGACGTCGCAAAGATAAGGGCGTTCGACGTTGATGAGAACCTGAAGTGCGGAATAAGGTTCCTGTCGAACAACATACGCGAATGCGGCAGCGTGGAAGGCGCCCTCAGGAAATACAACTCGGGCAGCTGCACCGGGCGCACGTTCGATCCGGACTACGTGGCGCACATAATGGGAACGCTTGCAGACAGCGACTTCAGTTCAGGCTATGCCCAGTGGAGCTCATGTTTTAGCAGTGTTCCAGGCTTCGGTTCGGCAACTTACTGCCAGGAATATGTCACGAACAGCGGCGCGCGGTGTCGTGCAGGATGGGGCGGCTGCCAGAGCACAGGCGAATGTGACCAGAACAATGACATCGTCGTTGACAGCACAGGAAGAAACCTTCCGCTGGAGTGCAGGGACCCCGGCGTAGGCGTCAAGGTCTGTTGCAACCCGCCAAGAACAGCCGACGGCGAGACGCTTGCGCAGGCTAACGCAGTGTGTGCCAACGGGTTTAATCAATTGAAAACAAGCGGTCCTTAAGGCTTCTTTGGCGAGGGCGCCGAAGGCGCGGTCACGCTGCCGCCTTTCTTGAGTGCAGGGTTTGTCCTGATAGCGTCGGTGCCTGCCGGATCTATCGGAGTTTCATTCTGCTCCATCAGCCTCATGTATTCGGCATTTACATTCCACACCGTTTTTCCGTCAGCCCTCACGCTCTTTGTCACAGGATAGTACCCGGACGGGGAAGCGCTGCTGGCAACTCCCGGAGGCACTGACGGCACCGGGATATATGCGACAGGAGTGCGGCCGGAATTCAGCATGTTCTGCATGCTGGCTGTCAGCTCGTATGCGAGCCTGTCGTCGCCCTCCCTAAAAACTATAAGATACAGTTCCCTGGCATCCTCTTTTCCGTTCTGGTTGTCGTCATGGAACCCCGCGAATCCGTTGATGCTCCTCTCATACTGTCCGGTTCTCGGATTTTTCAGGTCGCCCTTCGACACGCTTCTGACAATAAGCATCTTCTCATACGGAGTCCGTTCGCGTCCCCCAATCATGGCGGGAGCGTTGTCCCTGTACGTCTCGCAGGCTGCGGCTGTTGCCGCCATGCCCACAGTGAACAGGGATTTCATGAGCCTGCCTGTATAATTAGTATTGCTGCCGAGCGCGCTGTCCTCGCTCAATATGCTTGGTGTTCCGCTTTTTCCTAATATGTACATAGTTTTACTAAGGAAGAAAAGGATTTAAACCTTTAACTACTCACAAATGACAACAAATTACGGAAGAACTACACGCCCATAATCAGCCGGAAGAAGTTGCGCAACCCCGGAGCCAGCCCAAGAATGAGCACGACAAGCTTGATGAATTTCTTCTTTTGCAGCTCTTTTGACATTTCCTTGTCAAGAACGTGCAGAACAGCAGCAACCACAACGAATTTTAGCACGAACATCACTGCAGGGCCGAAGATGTTTATCAAAAACGACGGCAAAACGTGCTGCTCGAAGTACGGGAAATATGTAAGCGCAACGAACGTCGTCGTCGCGTCGAATAGATGCACCGCAAGTATCGACGTGTTCTCCCGGCTGAAAAATTTGATTTTTGTGAACCTTTCTGTAAGTTTTTTTGCAAGTATCAACAGTATTACCCAGAACGCCGACAGCGCAACCATTGCGCCCAGGGCGAACGGACTCTTGACAGATACCTGCGTAAGCGCGGCAAGAATCAGGACGACGCCTATGGACGCCCATATCTTGTCGTAGCTCAGCCTCGGCTTTTTTGCAACTGTCTCGATTATTTTCGACGCCAGCAGGGCCGCAAAAGCGACTGCAAATATGACCATGTAGATTATGGGGGTTTTCAGCCAGAAGCCGTATGAGTTCGCATCCTCCAGCGCCCTCAGCAAACCGCCGAGGATGACGTATGGCAGCACGCCAATGACAAAGCGGTCGTCGATGGATATCTTCATTTTTTTCAGGAGCTTGTACGTCGCGAAGACGGCCAATATCAGGATAAGCGCGTATGCCAGCGTGTTGTAGATGTTGTAACCGGTTCCCTGCATAACGGGATCGATGAAATACTGCTGGAAAAAGTCCATAATTATCGTTTCCGGTTAAAGAATAAATAGCCTCAGCTTTACATTTTTTGTCAGTCTTTTGGGAAAAATGCCGGATACGTCAGATTCCTGCGGCTTATTCCAAAAATGTTTTAATACGGGGCGAAGCCATAGACTTATCTAGATAGATTATGAGAATAGTGTTATTACTCCTCATTGCTTCTGTTATACTAATAAGCGGATGCGTAGGACTGCCGGACATATTCGGGCGCGACGTCATATCAATACAGCAGTCTGTCGTGGAGAACGGGGTGAAAGACGTCGTTATTGTGAGGGACATCTACACGATACCGAAATCACCGCTGCTTCCGGACCAGCAGGTCATATTGTCATTCCTTATAGAGAACCGCGACTCTGTCAAGAGAACCGACGCGACGGTTGACCTGTTCAACGCGCCGACGATGCGTTCCTCGAGCGGCGACCCGGCGCTTGACGACAAGCCTTGCAACTTCTACTCCGTAGGCTCCACATTACCAAACCAGCGGTATTGCATCCCGGAGCTGAACGAATGCGGCGTCGGCAACCCGTGTCCCATACTTCCGGGCGAGGAGAAGCCCGTCAATATAGCCATGAAAACCCCCCGCGACACTGACATAAAGAACATACGCACACAGGCAAAGCTGGACTTCAAGACGACTTATGATTTCGACGGGGCGCTTAACTACATAGTGCCTGCCGTCAACATGGAGGAGATTACGAAGAGGCAGCGGGCGGGCGAGAAGACAAGCCTTTTCACAACAAAGTCCCATGGCAGCGGGCCGATGCAGATAGACGTGGAGCTGCAGGGCGCGCCTTACATTCTTAACAACTACGAGGCTGTCATGCTTTTCAAGATAAAGAACCGCGGTTCGGGCACGCTTGTTAAATCCGAGATAGAATCGGGGGCAATGGAAATTCTATTCCCGCCCGAGTTCGACGTGATAGAAGACAAATCCAGCGAGAAATTCGAGTGCGTTATAGACGCCGCTACCGGAGGCATGAGATGCACCAACAACGGCGGGAAAAAGATGGTTGAAGGCGCGATACCCATATACCGCGACGAGTCCCGTTCCTCGCTCATGTTCACGGTGAAGCTCAGGGAGCCGCTGGTTGAGCCGTTCAGGAGCTACCAGATAACGTCAACAATCAGGTACAGATACGAGCTGCGCAACAGCGTTGACATTGTCATAAATCCGTTCAACAACGTGTAGCAGGGAAGCCCTGCAGGTTCCTTCACTTGCACAACCCTGATCACAAAAAGTCCAAATGATTCGACTCTGTAGAAAATCTATGAGAAAAGCCACAGGAACCCTATTGTGTATTCACAATAGGGTTAGTAACTAGAGGGTACAGCATTGAGCTTTGCTCAATGCGTACAGATGAAGTGTAGCTTCATCTTGTATCATGGACACATGATACCCTCCCTGTGGCTTTTCCTTGAGCATTTCTACAGAGCTAAATGATTCTTTTTATTCAGGCAGACCAATAAATTGTTCATGCGTTACATCCTGCTGCTTGCTCTTGTCGCTTCTGTAGTTCTCATATCCGGCTGTACCTCGGTACGCAGCGGCGACGGCGTAGTCGTGGAACTTCAAGCCGACCCCCCGTCTGTCTTCGCGAACAGCTCGACAATAATTCACATAGACGTCGACAACAGGCAGGAGAAGATCGTGTACGACGTGGTTGTGCAGCTTTTCGACAAGGGAACTTTCATGGGCAATGAGTGCATTGCGTCATTTCCAAGGATGCTGCCAAACGAATTCCAGTCGATTGCGTGCCTTCTTTACTCTCCGGAAAAAATAGAGGAGCCTTTTACGGAATCCGAGGTGAATGTCAGGACAACGTTCGACAGCGAACTCTCCGCAGTTCAGGTTTTCGAGCTCGTAAGTGAGGAGGAGTATGAGAGGCGCGCGGCATCCGGCAACTATGGGAGCGCTCGCAGCTATACCTACAGCGACAGGAACGTGCGCCTTGACGTGGAGTTCAGCGACCAGCCGCCTCTTGTAATGAGGCCCGGCAAGGAGTATTTTGTTTATCTCACCGTAACGAACGTGGGCAACGGCTTCATGGGCAATATAATGCCGGGGGATCTTGTCATCGTGCCGAATAATCCGCGGAGCGAAAGCATTCTGAGCTGCCCGGTGCTCGAGCAGGGGGGGATTTTGTACCCTAACGGCGATACGTTCCCGCGTCTCGCGTGCAGGGTCGTTTCATCGCCGGTGGCTGCCAGCGAGAATGCGGATTTCGTGGTTACACTCAATTACAAATACGAGACGCGCGGCAAGCTCAGGATTAGCATCGTACGGTAATTAACTATTTATACCGCATGAATCCAATATATTTCAGAAGCGGAGAATGATAGAATGAAGAAATTGCTTTTAATCCTCCTTATTGCGTCAGTGGTTCTCATATCAGGCTGCGTGAATAACCGCGCCGTGAAGACAAGCGAGAACCGGGGCGTCACGATAAACAGCTTTTCCGCGTCTCCTCTTCAGGCATATACGGGAGAACAGGTTCTCTTCGATCTCGAGATTGAAAACATAGGCGGAACCACGGCGAAGAACGTGCAAGCTGACTTGTTCGGCGTGGAAGGGCAATGGAGGGACAGTCTTGGCAACATCATTGACTCAACGCTCACGAAATGGGGCTCCATCGTGCTGAAGCCGCCCGTCCCAAGCAGGAACATTCCGGGCGATTTCCGGATAACTCAGTGGGAACTCACGACGCCCGACATACCGCAGGGCATAACTGCGAACCTCCCGATAGAGGCGAGGGTAACTTATGATTACAACACTTCCGGACACCTTGGCGTGAAATTGATAAGCCAGGACGAATTCCGAAGGCAGCAGCTTATTGGCGAGCAGTCTTCCGGTCCGGCTTTTGTCATTGTCAACAGCAACGGTCCCCTGAAGCTCAGCATCCCGGAAAGATACCAGACTCCTATCATAGTCGACACGGAAAGCACGGCGCAGTTCGAGACGTACCCGTTCAGGATACAGATTGACAACGTCGGCGACGGGTTCCCGATAACGCCCGAAGACGACGGACGGATACGCGGAATCGGAGGGCGCCTGCAGGGCACGATAGACATATTCGGCCCCGGCGTTGAATTCGAAGACTGCCTTGGAATAAGAAGCGGGACGCACATCGATCTTGACGACGCGGACATACTTGTGCGCCTGCGACAAATCGGACAGGGTTCTCTGCCAGTCGCATGCAACATCAAAATTGACAAGAACGTATGGCAGGGCAGACCTGAGGACACGCTCCAGTTCATCTTCAACATCCGGTACAGATACTACGTATCAGAAAGCGTGAACGTCCAGGTAGTCGGGCTCTAAATTCTTTTATTTTCTGTTCAAACACATGTAGATGCATTTCGCTTTAAGCCCTTCGGGCCACTCCGGCCAGTGCCTGTAGAAAACGCCTTTCTTTCTGTCGATGACAAATCCCCATTTCTTGTACATGCTTATTGTCCGCTTGTTGTGGGCATAAATGTCAAGTATTATGTCTTTTCTTTTTGCAAAATCCTTTGCAAGAATCCAGAGCTGCTTTCCGATTCCTTTGCCCTGATGCTGAGGCGATACATAAAATCCCCTTAATTCAAACTCTTTGCCGCTTTCTGTCATGGTTATGGAGCCGACAAGCTTTTTGCCAATGAACGCCAGCCATGTTTTTTGTTTCTTATTTATAATGAGCGACGACTTCAGGTATTTTTGTGTGTCCGGCGTCGAAAAAACCTTCATGGAGAAGCAGTCTTTCGTCAATCCGAGCTTTTCTGACGTGTAAGCATCCTGATATGTTCTCTGCAGAAGCTTGGTATACTGCCTGATATCGGATTTTCGGCTTAGCCTTATAGAAACCCGCATGAAATCTTTAACTTTGGAATTTATTTAAGCCGCCGGACAGAATAAAATATAGCGAATAGTTATGAGAATTCATTTATTGCTGCTTGTCGCATTGATAGTTGTCATAAGCGGCTGTGTGACGAGCAGCAACAAGAATCCGAATGACGCGATAGTCATCAACGAATTCTCCGCCGATCCGCCTCTCGCCGAGCCTGACGACGTCGTAAATGTTTTCCTGGATATAGAGAACGTTGGCGGCACCACTGCAAGATGCGTCACGGCAGACCTTTATGGCGACGAGTCCTGGTACAACGAAATGGGGCAGCCGCTATCTTACACGCGCCCGTGGAGAAGCAACGGACTTGCTTTTGATTACAACAGCGGCCAGCTGTTTTTCAGCTACTGGGACAATGCAAGGGGCTATGTTAACGTAGGCTACGAGCGGGGAAGAGGCGTTTCACTCAGCGGGTATGTCAACAACGCCTGGGGGCAGTTCACTAATAACTTCTGCGGCGCGGCGTCCGCATGGCAGACTTCTGACGTGAAATATTTCGATTCTATCCGCGCTGCCGTTCCAAGCCAGAACAAGCCCGGGCAGTCCTTTACCACACAGTGGCTGAGGCAGCCGCCGGTGCTTCCCGAAGGCATTCATACTTCCTATCCGATGACTGCACGCGTGTCTTACTTGTACACAACAAACGCCCACGTCAATCTTATAGCATACAACAAAGCCGAGGCGCAGCGCCGCGAGCTTCTTGGCGAGCCTATGACATTGCCGGTGGAAATAGTCAATTCGCATGCAGCGCCAATTCAGGTTGTTGCAACGCGCGGCATAAATCCCATCGTTGTGAACCAGCGCTCTCCGAATTATGAGCTTGCCAATTACGTCTTCGAGTTCCAGAACGTCGGCAACGGATGGCCGCTTCCTTTCGAGAGCGATGTGTCGGTTCCAAACGGTTTCATCTTTGCAACCCTCGAGCTTAACGGGCCGGGAGCGTCGTTCTACGACTGCCTTGGCGCAAGCAGCGGCACAGAAGTGTTCGTATACGGCGACGTAATCCAGAATCTGGTCAAGCTGCGCGCGGACAAGCGGGCGCCGTTCGGCTGCACCATTGCGATAGACCGCGCGGCGTGGGCGGACACGCCTACCGGCACCGTATCGCTTACATTCAACTTGTGGTACCGCTATTACACGGACGCTCAGATTAGCGTTGACGTCCTTGGAATGCAGGAAAGCATCTAATTTTAGAGTAATTGGCTATATTATAGAACATTTTATATTATTTTTCGGACTGCTATGTTCTTAACAATTCGTCAGAAAAAATAATCATGGCAAAGCAGGAAGATCTTGACGAAGTTAGAAAACGCGCAGAGAATGCCGGGCTTCCGCTCAAGGAAGGGCACAACATGGTTTTTGGCAAGGGGAATCCGGAAGCTTCTGTAATGTTCATAGGAGAAGCGCCTGGCGAAAAAGAGGACATCGAAGGCTTGCCATTTGTCGGATCATCCGGCAGAGAACTGGACAAGCTGCTTATGTCAATAGGACTTTCGCTCAATGACATCTACATAGCGAATATCCTCAAATACCGTCCGCCGGAAAACAGGAATCCCAGTCATGATGAGATATGCACCCACACACCTTACCTCATTGAACAGGTGAAAATAATAAAACCGAGGGTAATAGTGACGCTCGGGAATTTCTCCACAAAATTTGTCCTCGGCGGATTCAGCCCTGATGAAATGAAAAGAATTGAGGGCATAACTGCACTGCATGGAAAATTGAAGAAAATTATCCTGGGCGACAGAACATTTGATGTCATCCCGATGTATCACCCCGCAGCCGTTCTTTACAATCCAAGGTTGCGTGACGAGTTGAAAGCCGATTTTGCATTTCTGGGGAAAATTATAGGACGAGCGTGAAAAACTTAGCTCTGTAGAAATGCACCCGCCGGGATTCGAACCCGGATAGTCAGCTTGGGAAGCTGAAGTCTTGCCATTGGACCACGGATGCGTTCTACATCTAAAAATCAAAATTCATCTATAAAAACAGAAGGCGACAATAGCTAAGCGATTGCGATGAGAACATCGATAAAGCTTGAAATCGTAGTGTCGACCGTCATTGCCATGATGGTTTTTGGCACCCTCGCTTATCACGAGCTTGAAGGTTGGGGCTACGTTGATTCGTTCTACTTCACAGGCGTTACGCTTTCCACCATCGGCTACGGAGACCTGTACCCAACGACAGACATTTCAAAAATTTTCACCGTGTTTTACGCGTTTGCAGGAATCGGAATACTTGCCGCTGCGCTTTCCATCATAGCCGGCGCGTACTTCGAGAAGCGGGAGCGGCTGATGGGAGAAGCGTTCCACAAGAAATTCTTCAACGGGATAAAAGGCGACGAAAAGAAAAGGAAGGATATCGTCGAAGGCACTGAAGAGGCGTCCAACCATAAAAGTAATCATTAATATCTTTCTCACGTACTTTACTCATGCTTCTCACAGACAGGGAAATAAGGGAGCTTGTCGCCCGGGGACTGCTGGTCAGGGACATGATAGATCCTGCAGTACAGATACAGCAGTGCGGCGTGGACCTCACCGTGGCGAAGGTTTTTACTCTCGAGGGGGAAGGCGCCCTCGACTTCACGAATGAGAACAGAAAGCTTCCGGAATATGCGGAAGTAAAATCTGACGGCGATTTCTGGAACCTCAATCCAGGTACCTACCACATAGCTTTCAACGAGACGATCGTATTGCCGAAAAACTTGGCGGGGCTCATGCTTCCAAGAAGCAGCGCGCTCGCCTGCGGAATAGTTGAGCACAGCGCACTCTGGGACCCGGGATATGAAGGGCGCTCTTTCTTCCACGTGGAAGTCTCAAAGCCCGTGAAGATATTCAGAAACGCGCGCATAGCCCAGATGATATTTTTCAAGACGGGAGAGACGGAAGGATATAAGGGAGTCTACAACAAAGAAGACCTGCTGAAATTCGGACGGCGCGCAAATGTGTAGGATTATAAATTTCAGGCTTGGACGGAAAACCTACCGCGTCAAGGATTGTAAAGGGCTGTCGTCTGTGCGGGGACTGATGTTCGACAATTCCGGCGCCGACGGCGCGCTGATTTACGCAAACAGCATATGGATGCCTTTTGTCAGGCATTCCCTGGATTTGTTCTTTCTGGACGAAAAGATGAAAGTGATAGAGAAACGGAGAGCGGTGCCCCTGACGCTCAACCCGAAAACATGGAAAACTTATTCCAACAAGAAGGCAAAATACTGCCTGGAGATCAGGACTCGGACTTAGATTTGTAGGGACATGCATTACCGCCGGCATATGTGCAGAACCTTTCAGGGCGGCAGTCTGACATGCAATAAACTATCTTTTTGCTTTTGTTGCCGGGCGCGATAACCATATTCTGGCACGGCATATCAGAAACAGGCAGCACCTTGCGCCCGAAAAATCCCGATGCATCTTGCGTATTCATCAGATTTACTTGAGGGTTATTTTTAAAAAGTCATTTGCTGGGGATTTCGGCGTTATTTCTTCGTTTTTTCCTGCTTCATCACTTTTTTCGCGATTATGAAAACTACCAGCGCGATTATTATGAAATTCAGGAGCGCCGAAAGGAACTGTCCCCATCGTATTATTATAGGACCGATTGCAAGCGTTGCATTCTCCCACGCGCCGCCCGGGATGAAGGGCGTGATGACAGGCATTATTATGTTGTTGACCAAAGACTGAATCAGGTTGGTTGCAGCGATGCCTATGATGAAAGCAATGGCAAGCCCGAGCACCTTGTACTCGTTGATGAATTCCTTAAATTCCCCTACAAATCCCATGATAAATTATCATATTACATAAGAATTAAAGGGTAGTAATAATATGTTTCTTTTGATTGAATTCCAAACGGGCTCGTGGTCTAGTGGCATGTGACTGGCGCGGAAAAGAAAGGCGCTAAAGCGTCATGACTTCCGCGCATTCGGCCAAACGCGACCTTGACGTGGTTGAGATTGTAGGTTCGATTCCTGCCGGGCCCATTCTTGCCTATTTCTTCTTGGCTTTTGCTTTGGCAAGAAGCTTCAGCTTTTCCTTGAGCTGGTTCTTTCTCATGGAGAGCACTTCCCTTGTGCTGATATTGCGCACCTGATAGAAATGCAGGAAACGCGAGCCGCATTTCGGGCATTTGTCGGCATGCTCGGTTATGAATATCTTCTCGCATGACGGGCAGGTGTATCTCATGAGGGGCTTTGAAGAGGGTATGTCGTCGCGCTGGAGCTCCTTCACCGCGCCGCCGCAGAATATGCACTTTGAAACGGGTGTTTCCCTGTCGAATCCGTGGGCGCATTCCTTGCAGATATAAAGGTGTTTCATCTTCTTTTTGCGGTACTTGTGATAATTGTCAATCTCGCCGGGAGAAAGTCTGTCAACCACTAGAATCACCTAAAATGTTTGTACGAAATGCGAAGCATTTCATTTGTCTTCACCCAAGAATGTTTCCGAATCCTTCTATGGCGGCGTTCTCCTGCTTGTCAAGTTTCTCCAGAACTTCCGTCTTGTGCTTCGACGGCTTTGCAAGTTCCTTCAGGAGTTCTTTTGCCTTCTCTATGCGTTCGTCTGACGCGTCAAGTATTATGAAGTAGCAGTCCTGGTCCATGTCAAGGCTGCCCGCTGTGCGGAGCGTTATCGAACCGCGGTTTATATCGTCGTCCTTCTTCAGCAGATCCTCGGCTTTTGACTTGTTATCCGCGGATACTTCGAAAACTTCGCGCATTTGTGTAATTGTAATGCAAACCTTTTAATTGTCTAATCCAATCATAAAGAAGAGCGAATGTGCAGAATGCCTCCGTAGCTCAGTTGGTAGAGCGACAGTTTCGTAAACTGTAGGTCATGAGTTCGATCCTCATCGGGGGCTTATTCATCCTTTTTTTCCTCGAACCATTCCAGGTTCCTGTCCCTCTCGTCCTTCTTGGAGAACGTGAGTATGGCTATTACAATGGCTGCGAATAGCGGCGCAAGTATCCCGTAGATTAGCCAAAAAGGGAGAACTGAGTTGAAAATGCCTTCGGCATACAGCGATATGAAAAGCGCCGCGAAGAAGCCGATGCCTATGCCCTCGAATATAGCTCCCATGTCTAATTATTGGTTTCCTGCTATAAAATGGTTGTGGAATTTATTAATGAGCTGCAAATGCCAATGAGCCCATAATAATAGGTTTTCTTTTTCCAACCGACTGACGCTTTGCGTCTTGCAATTTAGAAAAAGGCTTATCTGTTCAGCGTCCTGGTTTTTGGCTTCCTTAGGCTGCGAATTCCGGTGTGTATCGAAATGATTCCTGACAGGAAGACGGAAAGCACCCATACCGAGCCGAGGATTATGAGCATGTTCAGGTAGGCCACCGATTCCTGCAGCGTTGCGATGTCCGTGCCCGGGAACTGGCTTGCGTCTGCCGAGTTGATTATGCTGAGGGCGGATGCCATTGTTACTATGAGATATGCGGAAACCGCCGCGCCTATCAGTGCAACTATCCCGATTATGACATAAACTATCCCTGTTTTTCCCATCATAGCACCCCCGATGCAAGCCTTCCAAGAAGAGAAATGCCTACGGAAGCGTAGACCGCCAGCAGAATCACGAAGACTGATATTGCTACTGATATAAACGAGGTAACCATGTCTACGCGGTATAGTTCCTTTATTCCCCTGTGGAGCATGCTTATGCCCAAAGCCAGCGTAAGCGCCAGAACAACTATCTGCACCCCGATGACGAACGGCATCCACGCAAGCAGGGCGACGACAAGCAGTCCGGCTGAAACTGGAACCGCGCTGTACGCGGTGGCGGTAAGCCCTTCGATGTATTTGCCCCTGCCTCCGAGCGTGGTTGTTGTTATGTAGACTACGAGGCTGAAAAGCACAATCGCCATGAGCGCCATGAAGAACGTGGTTATCACGGAACCTGCAACAAAAGCGGGAACAGTCTTCGCCACAAGTATGCCTGCGGCAATTGCAAAGATTACGGAGCTTTCAAGCAGCGCCATCATGGCTTTTTTTGGATTCGGTTTCTTCGCGGCAAGTATCGCCTTTGTCGGGTTCCTGAGAATGTCAAGGCACATTAGACAAGATTTGGATTTTCCGGGATTTAAAGATAATTCGAGATTTAAAAAGCCTTTTGCCATCAAATTAAGAATGTCAGATGTGTTGAAAATAGATGTTTGTGGACCTTGTGGAAATGAAAGTTTGTATAAGGAATTATGCGAGTCTGCTGCCGGCAGGCCAATAAATATAACTCGTACCGATTATTGTATTGGTGGCTGCAGATTAGGATCAAGAGTCAATGTCACATGTCACGATGGACAATTGCGCAGATATGCTACGGAAGAGTTAAAACGCGGAGATAATGTATTGATTTATCCAATCGGGGAGAATTCTGTGCGGGTAGTTATAGAGGATAATCTGCCTAAATCAGGAATATGAGGCGTCTAATATGGATTTGAACGAGCAGATAAAGGAAAAGCGGAAGGAGAAATGGTTCGACGTCTGGTTCAGCATCGAGGCTTTGGCAGTCGACAAGAGCGTGGTTGAAGATGCGCTCGCCACGCACGTCGAGAAAATGGGGGACATCAGGGACATATTTATCTACGAAAAGGAATTCACAGAGACAATAAAAGTCGAGAATCCCATGAAGAACGTTGCCGAAGCCTACTCACAGATAGCAAAAGTGAAGTTCTTCGCAAAGAGCCTCACAACCCTCATTAGCGTGGTGCTCACCTACGGGCCTTCCGCTGTAGAGATCCTAGGACCCGACAGGCATGAAATGAGGATAGACGAGGTGCAGAGCATCGCAAACCTCCTCGCCGGAGTCGTACACCAGTTTGCAGCGGCGGGCGTCGGCGGAATAATCATAACGCCTGACAAGAAGTGACGGTTATTTTAGCTCGTGCGCCAATTATTCCTATGAAATGCAGGTTTATTGACGAATGCTCCTCAGTCGATTTCTCAAAAGTGGACGATGTCTGCTACAGCGAATGCGAGAAATGCGCGCATTACGTAAAAATAAGCTTCCTTGAAAGCGTGCTTGAATAATATCTGCTTTTATACCTGCATACCATTATAGTAACTATGAAGGGCTTGTGGCTGCTGGCGGCTTTCCTTCTCGTTTCTTCTGTTTCAAATGCCGCGTTAACGAACTGGAGCGTCGATATATCAATAAACGACGACGGCGGCACCGACTGGACTGCCGTATTAACCTACAACAACACTGTCACAAGAAGCGACTATTTCGTGCTCTCGCGTATTACCAATGTTCAGGTATCGGGAGACGGCGTGCCGCTGGAATGCGTCTCAACCTACAGCCTTGGCACCTCTATCGTCTGCGATGGAATAGCCGCCCGCGAGGTTGTCTATAAATTCAATGTCAAGGCGCTTGTCAGCGACCTCCAGAATTTCAAGCTCTTCAGGTATCCGTTTTCTGTGACGGAAACAGTTGACAGGATGCAGATTACGGTCAAGTTCCCCCTTGGAGCGGCCCTTGTGGAGGACCTGAAGCTTGGCGGAACAGGACTTAGCAAGTTTGAGCCGGATTTCGGGCGCGAAGGCACTGACGGGCGCCGCATATTCGTTACATGGGTGTATGACAAGCCCATTCTGGGGCAGTCAATTAACATCTATGCCATCTACGAGGTTCTTGGAATTGACCCTTTCATGATTTTTGTCGTAATTCTGGCGCTTGTCATAATTGCCTTCCTGATAACAATAATGTTCATATTTAGGAAGCAAAGGGTGAAGGACTTGCTCCCCGTTCTTACCGACGGTGAAAGAAAGGTGATGGAAATACTGCTGAGAGAAAAGGGCGAAGTTGATCAGAGGACTATTGTCCGCGAGACCGACTTCAGCAAACCAAAGGTATCACGCGTAATCAATGACTTGATTGAGAGAGGCCTGGTGGATAAGATTTCAAAAGGGCGCAAGAACCTCATAAAGCTCAAAAAAGAGGTAAAAAGGGTAGATTCTAGAGATGTCAAATCAAAAGAACAAAAATAAGTTTTTATTGTCTAAAACGTCTAAATATTTGTTTTGGAACATTCAAAATAAATATATAAATTGTAGAAACTTTTATAGTACTAGTACAAAAGTTAAAACTTGCTCCATGAAACTGTTTCAAGTCACTATTATATATACGCCATGTCCATATAATGTTTAACTAAATTGGAAGGCATAAGGCTCTATTCTAACATACCCTTTGCCCCTTATTTAGCCCCGTAATATTCAAACCCCTGAACCTGAAACAGAAAGGCGCAGAGCGCTAATCGGTTATCGGGAACTCGGTTTGATCCGGACAAACCAGAACTGTGAGCTAACAGCTCACTTGTAAAAAACATATACAGGAGGTTGCATGAAAATGCAATTCAAAAAACTAGTAGCAGCAGGTACGCTGGCAGCCCTTATGGTGGGCTCTTCGGCGGCATTTGCAGCTCTAAGCGAATTCCCACGACCATTCGTTACAAGCGACGGTGTACAGTCGTTTGTTGTTGTGGGAGCGGCAGCAGCTCCTAGCGACGTTGTAGGTGCAGTAGACATCGCAGCTCGAATAGGAGGCTCAGTAACGACAGACGTGTCTGTCCCTGGAGCAGCGGCTGGCTTTACCATAGAAGGCGGTGACGGCAAGGAAGTAGCGACGACTAACACAAAACTCTACCTGGACGACAGTCTTGGAAAGAGCGGTGTCAGGAGCACTATGACCAAGGACGACCTGCCAACTCTGTTGAAGACAGAAAAGCTCGAGGACACAGACGGCAGTACAACACACAACTACCAGCAGTTCATCTACCTGACGCCAAGCTCGACTTCTTCGGCAAACTACAAGATAGAATTCGAGAAGCCAGGCAGCAGCAGCTCGGTAGACCCGACGTATGACATGGGAAGGTTCACAACGTCCCCGACGGACCTTGACTACCTATATAGAACGTACGTAACGTTCGACAAGGATGTCAACATGTCCACGGCAAAGGGCGAGAGATTGAACCTTTTCGGCAGGACATACACGGTACACACAGATTCTACAGGCGACCCGGCAGGCGCTGGTGCAACAACAGACAAGCTAGTATTGTCTGGCGGTGCATCCGAAACAGCAGTCCTGAGCGGAGGCGAGTCTATACAGGTAACCGTCAGCGGAGTGACCTACGATGTAACCTTCAAGGGTGCTTCTGACGCAAACACTGCAGTTGTTGCGGTGGGAAGCGACCAGAACAACATCGACGAGGGACAGTCCAAGAAAGTCGGCGGCCTTGACGTCTTTGTTGAAAGAGTCTTCGACCTTTCATCAACAGACCTGACTCAAGACTCTGTAAAGGTGCAGTTCGGCGCGCAGAAAGTCGTTCTAACCAACGGCGCGAAGGTAAAAATCGGCGACGCTGAGGACTCGGTAGACGGAACATACGTCAACCTGACCATATCCGGAAGGAAACTTTCGGCATTCCAGGTTGCAGTTGGCGGAAGAAGTTCCAACGAAGACTTCATCAAGGCGGCCGGCGGCATGTACGTCGACCCTGTATGGAACTCGTTCGGCGTAAACTTCCTGTCCGTAACGCCAGGCCTCACAGACGCCTCGAGAGACATGATAAAAGTGTCTCCGTCAGGCGACAACCTGATCCAGGTCAGCTACACAGACGACAGAGGATACGAAAAGACAATAAACTGGGCATACAAGGCCTTGAGCACTGACACAGTGTTCGACCTTGCAGACAGCAGCAACAACTCCATAGTTGTTGTTGAAGGCACGCCGGTTCCGAAAGACGCGTACTTCCTCACAACGGCAGGTGAGTTCTCTCACATGTTCCGCGTGACGGGTATCAGCGCAGACGGTTCCAGCTCTGCAAGCGCAGACCTGACGGACCAGTTCTCCGGAGCAACCCTAAAGTTGAACCTTGGAACGGGTAACGACGAATCAAAGGTCATTGACGGACAGACGTTCTATGTTGTTGCGAACAGCACGCACCTGTCAAACGTGACATGGGGCGGAAACTCCGGTTTCAACAACACAGGTTACTTCACGACCGTCTTCCCGACCTTGAAGGGACGAAGAGGCGAAAGGCTCGCGCTATTCAAGCCTAACGCAACCGTCTCAGGACTGGCGAACAGCGGCTCAAGAATAGACCTCCCGACAGGTGCCCTGAACTTCACGTTCTACGAAGGCAACGGCGGAACACAGAACCTCAACATAACTGCCGTAGCTAAGGAGGACGGACAGGCATCTGCTCTGGCAGCTGCAGTGACGGGCGTGAACGCGTCCAACACAGGAGCTGTGTACAACGTAACCTTGGGCAGAACAGCAACCGGCGGCCTGATATACGCACTGAAATTCCCAAACAACAACCGATCAGTGTCCATATCAGTAGTCGGCAGCGCAGCTGGCGTTGAGCTAAGCAGGCCTGGTGTCTTGATTGTCGAAGAGAAAGACGACAACAGCGACCAGTACAGCTTCCTCACAGCCGCGTCTTCAGAAACCTCGGGTTCCAACAACGTAGCCATACCGGGAGCGCCTGACTTCACTGCAAGTGAAGACTCGGCAGCGCTCGGCAGCGAGTCATCTGTCACAGACTATGTAGACCTTTACGGTGCCTACGCTCGAAGAACAACTTCGGGACAGGACATCATAACGTTCTACTACCCTGACGACCAGGTGACATCCAATGTCTTCGTGTTGGCGAAAGAGGCAACTGTTACCCAGACGTCTGGCGGAACAGGCAGCACTGTTAAAAGTGCGACGCCTGTGAAGACAGCACTGGGTAAGCTGGACTCGGAAGTCACATCTGCAGACAAATCTACCAAGCACCTCATCCTGGTTGGTGGACCGGCAGTCAACACTCTCGTAGCAGAGTTGGCGACGGCAGGCAAGACCAGAGACACTGCATGGTACAGATCCCAGGGAGCAGGCACAGCCTTGGTCGACCTCGTCGAGAATGCATTCACATCCGGCAGGACGGCATTGGTTGTAGCAGGCCACTCGGCTGCGGACACGCGCTCTGCAACAAGCAGAATCCAGAACTATGACGCCTACACTTGGGCAACCGACAGAGTTGTTCTCAAGAACGGTGTCGTAACGACGGAAACGGCTTAATTGCGGTTCGTCTGAAGAAACAAAAACGAAATTTTTTATTTTCTCTTCTTCTTCCTTATTTTTTAACTAACTAGACATAGGGACAGAATGTACAATATTATAAACTATTTTTGTAATGTATTTTCATTGCGCCAGAAAATTCTGCATTAAGGGCAAAATTTCGTCGGAAAATTTTATTTCTAGATGTAAAATCAGAAAAATATTTTAGTTGTGGCACCCTTGTAGCCACTTTGCGCCCAGATTGTCACTGTGTCGTCGCAATTTCACGTAGAACGAAAGTATAAATATAAGCTATAGGTAATTTATCTGTAATGTCGGGGCAGAATGTGGTCGAGAAAAGAATCTTGACTTTATTGAGCAGGGAAATAATGTCTACTTCTCAGGTTGCGAAGAAACTCAATATGCGCCGCGAGCTGACTGCGGGATATCTCGAGGCATTGAGGCATCAGGGCAAGCTTGAGAAGACGAAAGTGGGCAAGTCAAATATTTACCGGACAATCGCCGCAATCGAAGGCGTCGACAGGAACTGAACTTGAAAATTATATGAAAATTATATATAGTGCATAAGGGCAGAATAATAAAAATCGGAGTGCAACAAGATGAACGGATTCATGAAGGGAATAATAAAGACGGGCGTGATATTCTCAGCAGTGTTTGTAGCGGCAATTGCTTTATTCTATGTTCTGCCTGTGTTTGCAGGTCCCGGAATCACGCTGACAAGGGAAAACCCTTCCCCAGCCAATAACACCAATGTCTCCACCGTAGGCCTTGCCAGAGGATACTTCTTCGTTAACATCTCAATCAACGAGTCGCTTATATCACTGGCAAATCTGGAGGTCTACAACCTCAGCGATGCTGGCAGCCTATTCATGAACTTCACTATGACAAACAGCACTGATAACACGATTCTCAATTATACTTATTTCAATGTAACTGGCTTGTTCAACGGCACGTTCACATGGCGGGTGGTCGGCGTAAACACATCCTCACTGGGTGCCAACCAGACATTCGGCAACTTCACTGTGACGCTCGGCCAGATATACAACGCAGTCATCACAAATCCGACGAACAACACTAACACAGCAAACGACCTGACGCCTGAAATACGTGTGAGCGCCAACAGCACATTCCTCACGAACATGTCCCTGACACTCTACACTAACAAGGCTGGAGTCATCCAGGCTGTCAGAAACCTTACAATTTTAAACGGCACCGAAACAGCTTTCAACCTGACGCAGCTCACCGGCGGCACCTACAACATAATAGCTGAGGCCGGCAATGGCGCGGATTTCAAGGTAAATTCAACTGCTCTCACGATCGTTGTCACATACCTCGAGGCAAACGCGACTCTTGACGTTTCTAATGTGCGCGCTGGTGCAGAGCAGAATTATACTTTCACTGTAGCCAATAACGGCACAGACACAATAGACAGGATCAACATAACTTACGACGCCGGCTTCGAGGATCCTGTAGCCGGCGACATCGTATGCCCTATAACGACAAACATTTGGAACCGTTCCGTTGATGCCACGAACAACATGGTATCGTGCATCATGCCTGACCGTGACGTTGACTCTGGCATAACCTCTGGCAACTCGAAGACAATTAAAGTGGAAAACTGGTCGGCGTCTAATGTCGCTGGCAACAAGACATTCTTGGTGGATGTCCGAGGGCTCAAGAACGGGAATTCCAGCGTAGTCGCTAACATGCCTGCTGTCGCCGTATTTGGAAACCTGACAATCACAGGCACCAGCCGCGCAGCGGCAGCCAACCAGACTGGCACGACGAACCTGACGATGATTTCATTCAACTTCTCCGCGACAGGCGAGCAGATGAACATCACGCAGATAATACTTACGCGCAACGGCACTGTAACCGATGCGGACATAGTTGAAGTGAAGCTGTACAACAGCACGCGCGAGAATGTAGGCGCAGCTTACAATGCAACAGAGGATTTCGACATAATTGCCGTCAACTCAAGCGCGCCTTCAAACGGACGCTACACGTTCAGCGGGCTAAATTTCCGTGTTAATTCAAGCCAGATTGTCATTGTTGTCGTGAATGTCTCCAGCAGCGCTACGGGCGGCAGGACGATGAACTTCAGCATCGAAGGAGCGGCTGATGTCACGAGCGCAGGCAACGAGTCGAAGCAGGCAATAACCGAGACATTCGCAAGCCAGCGCTCGACAAGCACCACGCTCTATGGCACTGTTTCAGTTACAGGCGCCTCGCGCGCGCCGGCAACCTCTGCCATCGGGGCAGGCAACGTGACAGTCATATCATTCAACTTCACAACGACAGGCGAAGCTGTCAACATCACGGGCCTGAACATAACCCTCAACGGCACCGGCCTGACTGCAGCCGATATAAAGCACATCGGCCTTTACAACAGCACATCAGCTGACGCCGGAGTGCTGGATGGGAGCGGCGTGAATTATGACTTGATTCAGTGGAACATATCCGAGCCTGTCAAGCCGGGAGACGACACGACGCTCAGGTACAACTTCTCTAACATCGCATTCAATGTCAGTTCAGGCGCCACAAACGTATTGCTTGTAGTTGTCAATGTCTCAGGCAGCGCAACAGGAGGGCACAAATTCAACGCCTCCATCGAGGGCGCAGGTGATATAATTTCAACAGGCGTAAGCTCAGGACAGTCTCTAGTCGAAACGCTTGCCACGATGCGATCGGATAATTCAACAATATACGGCAATCTCTCCATAGTCGGCACGAGCCGCGTTTCATCGACGACACAGATAGGTTCGAAGAATGTGACAGTCATCTCGTTCAACTTCACCGCAACAGGCGAGGACATGAACATAACAGGAATTAATATTACAATCAACGGCACGAACCTTGCCGTCAGCAACATCGACAGGGTTGCGCTGTACAACAGCACGCTGCCCAATGCAAATGTCTTCAACGGCACGGTGTCATACGACCTGATCGCATGGAACAACTCTGCGCCTGTGGTGACAGGGAGTTCAATGAGATATAACTTCTCCAACCTTGGCAAGTTCAATGTTTCCAGCAGCGCAGTGAACACGCTGCTTGTAGTAATAAATCTCACTGACGAGGGCGTCGCAGGCAGGACATTCAACGCCTCCATCGAGGGCGCAGCTGACGTGGTGACAAAAGGCGGAACATCCAATCTTGCAATAACAGAAACTATATCAGGCCAGCGCTCGACAAGCTCCACGATATATGGCAATGTCTCGGTGGTTGGGTCGAGCATCGCTCCCGCGGGTGCTGACGTGGGACAGATAGGTGTGGGCTTCCTGAAGCTGACGCTCAACGCAACAGGCGAGGCAGTCAATATATCAAGCATCAACATAACCTCTAACAACACAAGGAACCAGGATGTGCTGAGAGTAAGACTGTTCGACGACCTGGGCGGCACGTCAACAGGAACCTACGAGCGGAATGCCGACCTTCCGGTAGCCGGAGCAACTGGCTCGTTCGGCGGCGACTCCAGCGGTTCTGTGCTGCTGACGCCGACAAACCCGATCAACATTTCTGTCAATTCACTGCATTATGTTTACGTTGTCTTCGACATCAACACCAGCGCCACAGCCGGGCTTGACAGGCTCGGTGCAAGCATCCAGAGTGTCACTGCAACAACTGCCCAGGGCAATGACAGCTATGTATCGGTGACGCCGCAGCTTACAACAGGCGATCCTGGCGCAGTTAATGTCGACATCAGAAACCTGACAGGCACCGCTTCCGCCATCACAACAGGAACAGCTGTTGCACGCACGGGTGCTGGAACGCTGAACAACTTCACTGTGACAGTGAATAACACAGCTACAGGTACCCTGAAAGATTCAATAGACGAAATTAGGATACTGTTCGGCGGCACGGGCTTTACGTTCGCAGATCAAGCGGGTAACGCAACCTGCCCGACCATAGCGTCTGTCCCGTGGAACAGGACTATAATATCTGCCAACATCATCGTCTGCAACGTAACAGATTCTGGCGGCAGACTGGCGGCAGACACGAATACAACAATAAGCCTGGAAAACTTCACGGCATCCGGAACTGCAGGCATATATCAGCTTAATGTTTCTGTCAGGGGCGCCTTGGGCGGCGTGTTCAACGTATCATCGAACCCGTCAATAAGTGTTTACGGAAACCTGACAGCCAAAGCTACCAACGGCGTCAACGCGACGACAGAGGTAGGCAAGAACAGGATAACATTCTTCTACATTAACCTCTCAGCAAGCGGCGAGGCAATGAATGTCTCGGAAATACTTGTCACGTTCAATGGGACAGGGCTCGTGGCAGCTGACATCGCGTCAGTCGAGCTCTACAACAGCACTGACAAGAGCACGACTATTGTCAACGGCTCACAGACGCTCATAAGGACGAACGTCACGCCTTCGGCGCCTGACCTTACTTACAACTTCTCGGGCCTCAACTTGTCTGTCCCGGCTGACGTTACCGGACAAATTGTGCTGGTTGTTGCGAACATATCAGGCAGCGCAACCGGCGGGCATGTTGCGAATGCGACAGTTATCAACAATAACAACATGGTGACAATCGGCTCGCTGACAGGAATCAACGCAGCCGAGAACTTCACTACTCAGGTCAACTCGACGAACACGACAATAATTGGCAATCTCTCCATAGTCGGCACGAGCCGCGTCTCATCGACAACGGCAATCGGCACTAACAACATCACAATAATATCGTTCAACTTCACCGCAGCGGGCGAGGCCATGAACATCAGCGGAATAAACATAACAATAAATGGCAGCAGCATAACGGCAGCTGATATAGTCGGCGTTGCGCTGTACAACAGCACGCTGCCCAATGCAAATGTCTTCAACGGCACGGTGTCATACGACCTGATCGCATGGAACAACTCTGCGCCTGTCAAGCCGGGCGACGACACGACGCTCAGGTACAACTTCTCCAACCTTGGCAAGTTCAACGTGTCTGCCGGCGAGACAAATACACTGCTTGTTGTCATCAACCTGTCCAGCAGCGCAACCGGCGGGCGGGCATTCAACGCCTCCATAGAAGGCGCAGCTGACGTAGTAACGACAAGCGCCATATCAGACAAATCCATAACAGAGACGTTCGTTAGCCAGCGTTCCGCAACTTCGACAATTCTTGGCACGCTGTCGATAACAGGAACCAGCCGCGTCGCAACTTATACGCGTCTGGGCACGAACAACGTAACAATTATATCATTCAACGTCTCCAGTTCTGGGGAAGCGATGAATATAACAGGCATCAACATAACCCTTAACGGCACACGTACTACAGCCGATATAGCCCGCGTAGGCATATACAACAGTACTCTTCCGGACGCAGGAGTGTTCAACGGCACGGTGTCATACGACCTGATTGCCTGGAACAACTCCGAACCTGTCAATGGCAGATATAACTTCTCGAACATTGCATTCAATATAAGCTCAGGCGGCTCGAACACGCTTCTCGTTGTGGTGAATGTGTCAAGCAGCGCCATAGGCGGGCTTACATTCAACGCCTCCATAGAAGGCGCAGCTGACGTTGTAACGACAGGCGTGACATCGGGATCAACCATCGCAGAAACTGTCGCAACGCCGCGCTCCGATAGCTCCACACTCGTGTCGCTCATAGCGATTGGAACAAGCCGCGCTCCGGCTACGGCTATTGTCAACAAGACAAACATTACCTTGATATCATTCAATGTTTCCGCTCTGGGCGAACAGATGAACATAAGCGGCATAAACATCACGATTAACGGGACGGTCAATGTGAGCGCCATAGCCAGCGTAGGCATATACAACAGCACTCTTCCGGATGCAGGAGTGTTCAACGGCACGGTGTCATACGACCTGATTGCCTGGAACAACTCCGAGCCTGTGGGTGGTGGAGGAAACACGCTCAGGTACAACTTCTCCAACCTTGGCAAGTTCAACGTTTCTGTTGGCAGCAATACCCTGCTTGTAGTTGTGAATCTCTCAGGCAACGCGGCAGGCGGCGCGACATTCAACGCCTCCATCGAGGGCGCAGCTGACATGGTAACGACCGGCGGCGTGTCTGGTTTGGACATCACCGAGACGCTTGCAACACAGCGTTCGTCAAGCACGACAATATTTGGCAATCTTTCAGTTACCGCAACGGATTCGCTGGCTTCATGGACGCGCCTCGGCTCGACTAATGTTACAGTTCTCATACTGAATTTCACCGCGACAGGCGAACAGATGAATGTGTCCGAAATTATACTTACAAGGAACGGGACCGTTACGGATGCGAACATAATCGAAGTCAAGCTCTACAGCACGGACAGACCTGACATCGCGAACTTCAATGGAAGCCAGACGCCTCTTGTGACTAACCTCACGCCTTCTGCCAACAGGTACAACTTCTCCAACATCAATCTGTCGGTGCCGGCTGGAGCTACGGGCAAAATAGTCCTCGTGGTTGTCAACGTGTCAGGAACGAACACGGGAGCGGGCGGAAGCACGTTCAACTTCTCAGTTGAATCTGCATCTGACATAGTGTCGAGCGGCAACACGTCATATCAATCAATAGCAGAAACCCTAACAGGCAGCATAAGGTCTAATACGTCAACACTAGTGGGCATAAATGTCACCGCCACCGCACTGGCGCCATCCATTATGTCAGCAAACCAAACAGCAACTGCTATGCTCAACATAAGCGTGACGTCATCCGGTGAGTCGATGAACATAACAAGCTTCAATTTCACGCTTACAGGCAACGCGACAACTGGCAACATCAGCGACGTGCGTCTTTACAGGGACGACGCAGCGCCACTGGGCGCATTCACGGACGCGGACACATATCTGGTAACTCGAGGCACGTTTAACGAAGCAGATATCCAGCTCAACCTTTCAGTTATCAACTACAACCTGTCAGTGCCAACGAGCGCGACAAGGTTCTTCGTGACATTCAATATATCCGGCGGCGCTCGTACATGGGCAACAGTTGGGGTGCAACTCACTCCTAGCGGCATAGCGGCTGTCGGCAATGCATCAGGCCTTGCAATATCAGTGACGGGCAATTCAGTTGCATCCACGAACTCGACGATCCAGTCCGAAGCAAACCTGATATTCGGCACCGTCACGTCGAACTATCCTTGGATTACCAACAAGACAACTTTGGTAAACACAACTAACATTTCAATTCCGATAACGAACGGGGGTGCAGCCACGGCAACATTGACGAGCGTGCTTATAACGTTCCTCAGCGAGGCCAATGCCAACAATGCATCGTCCAATTTCACTGTGGTCCGTGCTGACACAGTTGCATCAATAGCGGGCGGTGTCACAACTACGCTGAACTTCACTGTAAACGCCACGACAGGCGCGCAGCTTGTCGGCCGCGTAAACGCTAGCGTGATGCTGAGATATAATGACAGCAATTCCGCCGCCGCAGTCACAGCCGGCCCTGTAGAGACAAACACATCAGGATTGTTCGGCGTGGACGGGACATCGCCGACAATAAGCATAGTCAACCCTGTCCTCAGCGGCAATGTCAGCGGCAATCAGGTTGACGTAAACTTCACTCTCAATGACACGGGCTCTGGAGTCAACAGAAGTGCAATAGCAATAAGCATAAACAGCGTGGCGAGGAACGCGACATGCAACAGCAGCGGGCTCAATTTCACCTGCAATTTCACGCTTTTCAGCAGCGACAGCTTGTTTGTGTTCGGAAGCATCACCGCGCGAATAACGAATATCACTGACAACGCGACGAACTCGGCGAGCACGGCAGAAATCAACTTCACGCTCAACAACAATGATGGTGTCGCGAATCTGACAAGGCCGATAGTAGGCGCGGACCCGTATGCTCTTGGCTGGAATACCATCCAGATGCCGACGCAGACCATGATGGAACAGCAGGGCAGGAATGCGTCGAACACCGGTGATTTCAACTTCACGTCGCTCATGGCGAGCCTGGGCACCAGCTGGACTCACATGTATTACAATACAAACGGCACGAGCACAGGCTGGGTACTGGCAACAAGGACGGATTTCGCGGGTTCCACGCTGAAATATCTGAACAACACGAATGCCAATCCTTACTGGATAAACATGACATCGCGTGGCATGGTGTTCAAGATATAATTTTTATTTTTATAGTTTTCATTTAATTATACTCACGGCTATAAGCAGGAAAATCCCTGTTCGGGTGTGAATTCATGAACAAGATTTATGTTTCGGCTTTGATATTTGCGCTTTTTGCATCTGTATCGTTCGCAGCTTCTCCATATTTTTTCAAGGGCTATGTGCATGTTAACGGCTCGCTGGCACCAAACGGTACTATAGTGGAGATTTTTCTTAACGGAACGAATAGCGTGCTTGGATCGTCTGTAGTCGGGGAAGGCACACTTGGCGGCACGCCACAGGGATGGTACACCGTAGGTTTTGAAGGGAACTCGGAAAACATCGTTTCTTTCAGGGTAGACAATCTTACTCCCATATCCGCCAATGGCACCAATGTCACAGCTCAAACGCTTGGTTCTGGTGTAATTCATGACAATTTCAACCTTTCAGTCAACAAATCTTCACAGGGAAGTTCATGCTTGTACGCAATAGGTTGCTCAAGCGGCTTCTGTGTTGACAGCTATTGCTGCAACTCGGCATGCGGCGGAGCCAGCGAGGACTGCAACGTGGCAGGCTCATTGGGGACATGCACATCTACTGCAAGCAGCTCCAGCAGCGGAGGAGGCGGAGGCTCGTCAACGCCTTCAACAACCGAGACGCTTACGGTAGCCAGCGTCAATGCCGGCGCAGCCGCGACGTTCACGACAACTAATGCGGCATCTCTGGGCGTGGAGACTATACAATTTACCTCTTCTGTATCAGCTACAAATGTCCAGGTAACAGTGAAGGAGGTCAAGGAAACGGCTATAACGACGACAGGTGCCATTTCGCTTGCATCTTCAGACGGCGCTGTTTACAAGTACCTGGAAATCACAAAAACTGGACTGCAAACTTCCCAGATGTCATCTGTTAAGGTTAATTTTAAGGTGCCCAAGAGCTGGCTTAGCTCAAACAACATAGACAAGAACACTGTAGCGCTTAACAGATACAATAACGGCTGGGCAAAGCTTGCAACAACAATCAGAAGCGAGGATGCAACGTACGTCTACTACGCGGCGGACACGCCAGGATTTTCCACTTTTGCCATAACTGGCGAGAAAGGCGCGACATTTTTCGAACTAATAAGCAAGATAGACGATTATTACGCAGGCAGGATAACATTCTTCGCCTTGATAGACGCAATAGATTTATACTATAATTCACAATAATTGGTTGGTAATTCAATGAAAAAAATATTATTTGCACTGGCATTTTTGCTCTTGGCAACGTCTGTCTTCGCGGCTAACGTCGACCGCAGCATGCCTGAACGCGTTGAGCCTTCGACAACCTTCACAGTGACATTTACAATTAACCCGGAGGGAACGCTTTCCGCTTTTGACTTGGCTGATTTCGTGCCCAATGGCTGGACACTTAATGACTGGTCGGTTTCCGGTTATGCGCGCAGCGACATGGCTTATGACAGCCAGGTTCGCGAATATCAGGGCAAAACAAGGAACGGATTGCATTGGGCATTGAATAAGAGCTTCAGTGCGCCGGTTACGCTTTCTTACACGATGAACGCGCCTGCCACAGCTGGCACATATGAATTCATAGCAGTCTGGACGTACCCTGGCGGCTTCAATTCAAAAACCAGCAACCTCAGGGTAGAGACAGCGCTGCCTTCGACGCCGACAACGCCGACAACGCCGACAACACCAACAACTCCAACAACGCCTACCACACCATCCCAACCCTCGACTCCATCCCAGCCGACAACGCCTGCAGCCGATTATACAATCGGTCTTGTAATCCTCGTAATCATAATAATTGCAGGCGGCGCGTACATGATGCTCAGGCCCAAGGCAAAAAAGTCTCACAGCTGATTTCTCCTAATTCTTTAACTTATTTGTTCAATTCTAGAAAATGCACTGGACAAAATCCAAAGGTACAGGCGGGCGTATCGGGAGCGAAGAGGATTTCATCGTCGAAGAAATTCCTTCGAGAAAATATTTCTCAAGGTTCAGGCGCAGCGGCTCTGGCGTGAAAACCGTCGAAGGGCCCTACACTCTCGGGGTTCTGTGGAAAAAGGGTATGACTACGAGAGGGGCGCTTGATGCTGTCGGGAAGGAACTGAACCTGAAACGCGACGACATCGGCTATGCGGGGCTGAAGGACAAGTTCGCAGTCACTTCGCAGTATATCACCGTCAAGGGAAATATTTCTGAAATTTGCAAAGAAAATCTCCGGCTAAGCGTTGCAGGGCGCACGGACAGGATGATGCAGGTTGGCGATCTTGAAGGAAACCGCTTTGCAATAACTCTGCGATCGTGCAGGAGTCCGAAGAACATAACAGCTTTCGTGAAGGAAATATCTTCAAGAGGCATGCCAAACTATTTCGGGCCGCAGAGATTCGGCATGCACGGGAATAATCATATTATCGGCAAATTGCTGCTGAATGACAGAAAAGAAGCGATGAAGCTTATAGACAGGAACGGCGGCAATACTGAAAAGCGAACGCTGAAATTTTACATTCATGCTTACCAGTCTTACCTGTTCAACAAGCTTCTCGACAGGTATATTTCCATTCATACCAAACCGTTTTTTGGGGAATTTCCGATAGCCGGTTTTGACGCAAAGCTGAAAGACGACTTCGCAGGCAAAGAAATGAGGAAAATAATGAAGGAAGAAGCCGTAAAGACGGAGGACTTTTCTGTCAGGGAACTCAGCATCAGGTGCACAGGCTCGTCCCGCGCCGCGTTTGTCATGCCGAAAGAAATAAATTATAAGATAGACGGAAAAACAGTCGAACTCCGTTTCGTACTTCCGAAAGGCTCTTACGCGACAGTTCTTATCAGGGAAGCATCAAAAGTCTAGGTCGCTGGATTCGACTATCCTGTGCACTTTCGCGTTCCCGACATTGTAGTAGAAGCCGTCGTGTACGAAGAAGCTCATCCTTTTTTCGTCCTTCGTCATCTCCTGGATTACGTGCTGGCTGAAATCAAGTTCTGCCTGATGAACGTTCCTCAGCCTGCTGATGTAGTCAAGCACTTCCCTTTCCGCGTAGAATATCGGGCAGTTCGGGTATTTTCCCAGCACGGCAAAATCTATGAGCGGCTTCTCGTTTATTATCAGAGTTTCTCCCGCCTGCTCGAGCATCCCTTCTCCTATGTCAAAGAATCTTGCGCCACACATTGTCAAAGTGTTTTCTTTTTCTTCGTGCAGCCTCAGCATTGCAGCCAGATCGACATTTGCCACAACATCCCCGTAATAAACGAGAAATGTTTTTCCGTCAAGGAGATGTCTCGCATTATGAACTTCACCTGCGGTGCCCGATGGTGCGTCAGCATGGGAAAACCGCACCTTCGTATTGTCCGCGAAATAATCCGTTATCTGGCTTCCGTACGTGCTGCTTGCCACGGCTATTACCGGCTCGAAGCCGTATCTCAGGAGCCTGTCGACCGTATGCGCGATTATTGGACGTCCGTCCTTCATCGGAAGCATTACCTTCGGTTTTCCTGCAGCAGCTTCGTATCCCTGCATCCTGGTTCCATGTCCGGCTGCAAGTATCACAACTTTCATGATAGAATGCTTGAATGAAAGTTTTTAATAATGAATCTCGAAGTTGTTGCAGCCTTTTTAATAAGTAATTACAAAACTATCAGCATGAAACCCCGTGTTGTACTCCCGATATTGCTTATTTCGGTGATCGTCATCTCCGGCTGTGTGGAAGAACAAGAGCCGGTTACAGAGATATACGTGCCCGGACACGGGAACCAGATATACGCATTTCACAATGACATCCGCGAGTCGCTGAAAGTCCCGGTTAATAACCCGGAAGGGATAAAGGCACTTGCAGCAGTTTCAAACGGCATGTACCTTGTTTTCGACGGTTCGAACCCGCAGGATAACGCGTATTTCACTATTGTCACGACTGAGATTACTCAGAAAATTTCAACCTATTATTCATATGAGGGCAGGCTGTTCGGTTTCATGCCTTACTACCATATTGGAAGCCAGTGGTATGATTCAGGAGGCAAAGAGATAAACAAGCCTGATTTCTCCGGACCCGTGATGTGGCTTCTGGGACCGTCGACGGGTGCTAATGACACGTCAGTTACCCTTGTGAACAGCACTGTCTACATTAGCGGGACCAGCTACAATAATCTTACGCTTGCAGGAGACAAGTTCGTCCTCCTGATTTTCGGCATAGACAGGGTTTGAGGCGAGAGGATGCTATTCGACGCGATGCCCTATATAGTGGCTTACGTATCATTGTTTCTTTCGATATTCTGGTTCACTGTTTATTTTTCACACGAGCCAAAGCAAAAAAGGCATGGATATGCCCCTGCGATTTCGATAATCGTTCCTGCACATAACGAGCAATTAACAATCGGCAAATGCATAAAATCTCTTATTAAACAGAAGTATGCAAACCTGAAAATTATTGTAGTTGATGACGGCTCGACAGACAATACTGGATATGTTGTAAAGTCTCTGAAAAAATCGCATAGTAATATCGGATATCTCAGGACAAATCATATCGGGAAAGCTGCTGCGATGAACGTTGCCCTTCGTCATGTGAGAACAGAAGTATTTGGTTTCATCGATGCAGACACGTATCTTTCTGCAGGAACCCTGCATGCCATGGTAAAATATTTCAATGATGAAACTGCTGCTGTCACTATAGCCATGAAGCCTTCCAAGGCGGTTAACCTGATTCAGAGAATACAAAAAGTTGAATACATGATATCATCGCTTACCAGAAAACTGCTGAGTTATCTTGATGCGGTGTATTACACCCCGGGTTTTGCAATCTATAAGACTGACGTGATAAAAAAGCTTGGTGGGTTCGATGAAAAAAACATCACGGAGGATCTTGAAATAGGCATGAGGCTGAAGGATAGTGGATACAACATAGAAAATGTGATAGACAAGGCGGCATTCACTGAGGTGCCGCAGACATTCCGGGAGCTCTTCAGGCAGAGGATGCGATGGTACAGGGGCTATTTTTACAACAGCAGAAAATACAAGCATATGTTCTTTAACAGGAAATTCGGTGACTTGGGAATAATGGTACTCCCAATCCAGTATATAGTCCTTGCGCTAATTACACCATTTTTGCTGTTCGCCGTTTACGATATGTCCGTATCATTGCTGAAGGGCATTATAGACCTGTATCTGACAGGATTCGATGTCGGGTATTTTTTTGAAACAGGATCCTTTATAATTGTGACACCTATGACATTCTTCCTGCTGGCGCTTGTCGCGTCGTTCGTCATAATGATAAAAATCAGCCAGAGGGAGACAGAGGAAAATGTTGGAAAGTTGACTTATTTGGTTTATATAATTCTTTACCCTTTTATCAATACGCTGCTCTGGATTAGCGCATTCGTGCATGAAATGTTCGGGACAAAGAAAAGATGGTAAAAATGAAGAAAAATGTTTATATGGCTGCAATAATTTTTACATCCCTGATATTTTTTGTGGGAATATTGCTAGGCTCCAGAATAACCGATGAGAATACTGCAAGAATGCAGCGCGAACTGCAGAACGATTTCCTTGGGATGCAGAGCCTTGAATTGGAGCTTTCAATAGTCAATAATGTCAACAGGACTTCATTTTGCAGCTACATTGATTACAGGTTGCCGGATATTGTCAGACAAAAGGTGGAACTTGGAAGGAGGTTCGATATCGGGGATATACCTTCCGATCAGGCGGAAGTCTTGAAAAAGCAGTATCTTCTCTCGCTGAGCAAATACTGGCTATTTTCTGAAGTCAGCAAGAAGCAGTGCAGGGTGGGCAACCCTGGTATAGTATTCTTCTTCGACTCGTCAGAAGCCTCGCGCGAGCAGGGGAGGATACTGGATTATCTTGTGTATAAATCAGACGAAAATATCACGGTCTTCGCTTTCAATACAGAATGGGATGAGCCGCTTATGAGGCTCGTTATGATCAGCTATAATGTGACCGGCACACCCACAGTAGTTATAGATGATGTCAGCTACAGCGGACTCCAGACAAGAGAAAAGCTGGCAGAAACTTTGTGCAAGAACTACAACCTTACTCTTTGTTAGCTATTTTAAAAACTCAAGACAGATTAGTGATAGCATGATAGACCCAGAATTCATCAAGATTCTTGTCCATGCGGTGTCGACGGACATTTTCCACTTCCTGGTTATACCGGTGGCAATATTCTCTGTGTTTTTCTACTTCTTCGGGGTTGTCGGAATTCTTCAGAAGGATGCCGGGAAATCATCTGCGCGCGGCGCGAAGCGCCTTCCGAAAGTTACAATACAGATTCCCACTTTCAATGAACCCGTCGCCATCAGGTGCGCAGAGCACTGCCTGAAGATGGACTATCCAAAAAGCAAGTTCGAAATCATAATTGGCGACGACAGTTCCGACGGCAATGTTTCCGCCATGATAAATGATTTTGCCAGAAAGCACCGCATAAAGGTGACAAGGCGCGGCACGAACGAGGGCTTCAAGGCGGGCAACATCAATAACATGCTGCGCTATTCGAAGGGCGAGATTATAGTCATCTTCGATTCTGATTTCGTGCCTCCGGCCGACTTCCTGAAGCGGATAGTAAGACCGTTCGACGACCCGAAGGTTGCATGCGTCCAGTCCAAGTGGTCTTACATCAACATGGAACAGAGCCCGACGTCGAAATTCGCGTCCACGGTTTTGATGGTTTATCACAATATCCTTGCACGTCTGAACAATGCTGCAGGCTCGCCGCTCCTTTTCGGTTCCGGGGAAGCTGTCAGGAAAAACGTCATAGAAAAGCTTGGCGGGTGGCAGGAAGGGAGTGTTACGGAAGATGTCGAATTCTCGGTGCGCGCCCTGATAAAGGGATACAAGACCGTGTATCTGCACGACCTTAGTGTGCAGGGCGAAGTGCCTTACAACGTCCGCTCGCTGCGCACACAGCAGCGCCGGTGGGCTTACGGGAACACAAAGGCGTTTCTCGAGCACAAAAGAGCCATACTTTTCGGGAAGCTCTCGTTTTTCCAGAAAGTGCTTATGTCCTTCACAATGCTTGGATACATTTCGTCTTTTTTCCTTGTAGCTTTCATGTTCTTCGGCGCAGTCTCGTTCATGACAGGCGAGCCGTCGCAGATTAACGTCGTGCGGCTTGTTGTTGATGTCGCAATCAATTTTGTGCTCGCGTCAGGCTTTACGTTCGCGGGGGTGGTTGCCCTGTGGAAAGAGAAAAAAGCGCACCATGTCTTCGTGGTTTTCTTCTCCGCGCTCACGGTAGGCATACTGGTTTCATTGAGCGTGTGCAGCGGAATCATCAAGGTGTTGCGCGGCAAGCCGATGTACTGGATTGTCATAAAGAAGAAAGGGAATGTGGACTTCATTCCCGGCACGTACGGGCTCACCGCAATTAAGCGCTAACTGTTTTTATAGGTATCAGGCGAAATCCTGTATGATGATGGACATATTTTTAACCGTTCTGTTCTCCCTTCTCGCGGCAGTCAATGCAATACTGCTGTGCCTTTTCCTTCTTCCTGACAGGGTGTACGGGAAATTCTGCCCGCCGCTTTCCGTCATAATCCCGGCTCACAACGAGGAGAAGTATATTTCAAAGACGATTGAGAGTGTATTGAAGTCGGATTACAGGAACACGATGGAAATCATAGTTGTCAACGACGGTTCGACTGACAAGACGGCGGAAATAGTCGGCGCGCTCTCAAGGACGCAGAAGAAAATAAGACTGTTCAGCCTGAAACACTCGGGAAAATCAGCCGCGCTCAATTTCGGGATAAAGAAAGCAAGATACGAAACAGTCGCATTCGTGGACGCCGACTCGACGCTGGAGAAGAAGAGCCTCATGAAGCTGGTGGAGCCTCTCGCAGGCAGGGACGTTTCCATTTCATCCGGAGTAATCAGGGCAAGGCATACGGGAATTCTGTCGTGGTTCCAGGACATTGATTATATTTCATCGTCAGGCTGGCGGTACGCCTGCGACAAGATAGGCGCAACATACATATCTCCCGGGTTCGCGGCTTTCAAGAAGAAAGACCTCCTGAAGGTTGGCGGATTCTCCGGCGACACGCTTACGGAAGACCTGGACACGACATTGATAATGAGGGAGGGCGGTTACGGCGCTGCGATGACGCGCGCATACATGTTCACTTCCGTGCCTTCCACTCTAAGGAGCCTGGTCAGGCAGAGGGTGCGCTGGGGGCGCGGCTCAATACAGAACGCCAAGAAACATTCGGGGTTGATTTTTTCGAGGAACCGAATCGGCTTCTACAGCTTCCCGATGCATCTTTTCTGGTACCCGTTCTCTTTGTTCTATCTTCCCTTTGCAATCTACTGGATGTTCGCCGTTTATTTCTCGTCGTCCATAAGCCTGCCGTTCGCGACTCTTATGTTCTTCGTGAAATGGGTGACTGTGTACGGCATAGCTGACTTGGCGTACAATATTTTCACAGGCGCGTACCAGCTGAATGCGCTTCTCGTGTCCATACTGCTGTCATGGGGACTCTCTTTCATATATCTTGTTGCAGCAGCGCGCAAGTTTAGTGCCTTTAGCTGGAAGATGCTGTCTTACCTTATCATCTTCCCGTACTTCTGGGTGACATTTGCGGTTCAGGCTTACTCCCTAGTCCGAGAATTGCTGTCGCCTGGAAAGGGAAAGAACTTGTGGAATTAGAATCACTTCAGCAGCGGCATGGACCCGGTTATTTTATTGATTTTTTCTTCCTTCTCGGGGCCTATTGCAAGCGCTGTCGCAGTGCCGGGTATCAGCTCTGTCAGTCCGGCGTCTATTACCAGTGAGCAGGAAACCTTGTGCTTGCCGCATTTTGCCTTCAGCTCAAACAGATCCTTTTCATTCCTCGCCTGGACTACAACCTTTTTCTGTCCTTCTTTTTTCCATGCAGAGACGATTTTTTTGTCGGCAGTGTCAAGGGCAGAAACGGCGGCATGCGAGGATTGCGCGGCAATTTTGCCGACGCTCATTTCGATGTCGGAACGAATTACTATTATCATCTTGTACATCTTATCACTTTTTCTTAATTTTTTCTTGATAGTTTTTAATTAGTAACTTTTGTTTCTTATCAAGCTTATTTATTCAATTATATCTTTCGGTGAATCTTAAGTACTACCCCTTCATTATAGCTTTCCCGATAATGTACGAGGCAACTTTTAAGCTGTCTTTCACGGGCATCTGGGAGCCTATGTCATATCTAACGCTTATCGGGACTTCCTTTATGCGCAGCCCTTTCCTCGCCGCCTTGATTATCATCTCTGCTTCAATTTCATAGCGGCGTTTCTTGAGTCCAAGGGAAAGGAAATCGCTTTTCCTGATTGCCCTGAACCCGCAAAGCGCGTCATTCAGCTTCCTTCCTGCGGCTGCGGATATCACTGCCCTGGCAAAATTATTCGACACTATTCTTTGAGACGGTATGTCACGGATGTTCCTTGAGCCGACGGCAAGGTCGCATTTTCTCAATGCCGATATCATATTTGGTATCTCGCGCGCATCCAGCTGGCCGTCTGAGTCTATGAAGACTATATTTTTGCCGCTCGCAATCTTTGCACCGGCGCGGCAGGCATAACCCTTTCCGTAATTTTTTGACAGCCGTATGCAGTTGCAGCCCAGGCTTTTTGCAACCTCAAGCGTTCTGTCTTTTGAGCCGTCGTCAACCACGATTACTTCGCAGCTTGAAGGGATGTTACTGATCACGCGGGCTATGTTCTTTTCCTCGTTGTAAGCCGGCAGTATTACAGATGTTGTCATGTTAGCCACCCATGAGTCTCAGTTTTCTTTTTATTTGTCTTTTCATTTTTGCGGTAAGCAGCGGAAGCGTGCTGGTCTGCTTGTCAGGAAGAATTACCTTCCCTTTCTTTATGGATTTCAATACATCGTCCACGCTTTTCGCGTCAATCAAGCAGGCAAATTTTCCGACGTCCTGGAGGCGATGGGCATCGCTGCCTGCCACTGCGGGTTTTTTCGCCTGCCGCGCCAGCACAGCCGCCTTTTTGTTGCCGGATGGAAGCGTGTTGCCGTTGAGTATCTCGATTGCGTCGAATTTCTTTGCGCTCCTGACATCGTTGAACCCGTTCCTGCTGAATCCGCCGAAAGGATGGACGTTGATTATAATGCCTCCCCTTGCCCGGGCGTCGTCTATAAGCTCGTCAAGCGCGCAGAAAGCTTTCACTTTTAATTCCTCGACGCCCAGAGCCATTACATGAGCGGTACCTTCAGGATGCCTGCACGTCACTTCTATCCCCGGAATCAGCAGGCATTTTGGCTTCAGCTTTCTTGCCGCCTGATATCCGGAAAAAGTGTTGTGGTCGGTTATTGCCACGCCTCCAAGCTCGCGCTCCGTCTTTGCAATCAGCTGCTTCACGGTCGGTATGCCGTCCGAATGGTTTGTATGGCAGTGCAGTTCGATTAGCATAAAAATAATTGATTGATTAATTTAATAACACAATGCTCACGCCAGTGAGCCACCTTGTAATATGTTTCTTTTCCGCAAGCGCTTACCACGGGTTCCTCTTCACATGTATCCAGTAGCCCAGCACGTTGGAGAGCCAGTGTATGATCGGCGTCAGCAGCACGAGCACTATCATGATGTCAAGCGGTATCTTGTATAGCGGCCAGACAAAAAGAAAAGCCATGAGCAGGAAACCCAGCTGGTCCAGGAAAAGCGCGCGGTCACCCCGTTTCATTCTCATTCTCCGCTTGACGAACGAGCCTCCTATGTCGCCGGCCATCGTTCCTATTGTAAGCAGGAATACTATCGGAAAGCTCATTCTTGGCAGTCCTGCAATCTCCTGCGGCAGATAGTCCTGCCCGAATATCTGCAGAGAGCCTACGAAGACGCCGAATACTACGCCGCCTATCAGCCCCTCCCATGTCTTGCCGTCGCCGAGCAGTCTCGTTCCGCGGAACATGCGCTTGCCGTCTATCGGCATCCGTCCGCGCATCAGCGGCGGAAAGCCGTTCGCAGCGTAAGCCGGCGCGATAAACCAGAATGACGCCAGAATCAGCAAAGCCAGCGGATCCATGCTAATTATTCTGAGAGAATCGGATAAAAAGGGTTAATTTTTGTAAATGTCTTTCTTCCTGGATTTGTATATCTCCGAAGAACCGTACTTTATTATTTCGTCAGTGAAACTGTTGATCGCATGATATAAATTTTCAGACTTGTCGCCGGTCCGGGTTGCATAAGACTTTTTGCTTGCGGAAACGTCAATACCTTTCGGGTCCTTGTTAAATTTCTCTGCCATGCTCTGCACTCTTTTGAGTATGGCGGATTTTATTTCTATAGGCAGGTCTTCAGTCCGGTTGCCTATTATCTTGATGGCATCAGCCACGTCTTCGTCTGTTATAGAGTCAGGGTTTGTTATCATCTTGAATCTGGAGCTGCCATGAAAGTCAATTTCTCCCAGATTGAGGTTTGTAGCAAGACAGTATGACAGCTTCGAGTTTGTCATCTTCGTGTTTTTCACCTCTGCGCCATCGAACCGCGTCATGTCAATGGTGCAGTTTTCAAAAACCGCGTTTTCCAAGTTTGCACAATAGAAGCCTGAAAAGTAAATATCACAATTTACGAACTTCACGCCTTTCATGTTCGAGAACCAGAACCTTGCGTATTCGATTTTAGAGTTGTTGAAAACGATTCCAGACAGGTCTGTGCTGTTTATTTCGCAAAACTGTAGAAATATGTTAGAGAACTCTTTCCGTCCGGCCCTGAATTGTTCCATCAGCTGCTGGCTGTACATGTGCTCCATGAGGATAATAGAACCTGAAAAGATTATTAGATTATCTTATGGCTTCGTATTCTATCTTGTCTATGTCCTTCTCGAAGTTCTTCTTGCTGATGAAGTACTTCAGGTATATTTTTGAGTATTTCCTTATCAGCCCCAGCCCGCCCCATTTGTTCATCCTGCGTGTTGATGTATACACGCAGGTTTCCTTGGAGAACTTGAACGTGCCGAATTTGCCCGCACGCATGGCAAAATCATGGTCTTCCATCACCTTTAGGTTCTCGTCAAATCCGTTCACTTTCTCGAATATCTGCCTGCGCACCGCTATGGCAATGCCCGGAGCGTGGGGTTTTTTGGCGTAGGTGGTGAGGAAATCCACAAGGTTGTTGCTCATGTTGTAGATTATCTGCTCTTTCCACGACGGCGTGAAGCCGTATATAGTGCATGTCCACCCGACTACACCTTTTTTGAAATCCTTGCGTATCACGTCGAAGATGTTCGGAAATATTATGGAATCGGCATCCAGGAAAAGTATTATGTCGCCGCGTGCGGCATGTCCGCCTGCATTGCGTCCGTAAGACGCCGCACCGCGCTTTGCATAGACGACTCTTGCCACGTATTTTTTGGCTATTTTCACCGTATTGTCGGTGGAGCGGGAGTCGGCGACAATTATCTCATAAGGCTTTATCTGCTTCAGGTGGAAAAGCGTAGTCTCAAGATACTTGCCCTCGTTGAGCGTCGGGATAACCACTGAAATTTTCATGTCTGCCACTGATTAATTAATTTCCTGCCTATTAAATAAAAATGCTCCCGTCGGGATTTGAATTCTCGCGTCCAATGAACGGCCCGAGTCAAGAGGTCCGCAACCTCTCATTCTGTCTGGCAAAATGAATCCAAGCTAAACTACGGAAGCCTATGTCTTATTTTTCAGATGTTTATTAAACCTTAGTTTAAAAACTTATGTATCGAAAGAAGTCTAATGGAGTTGAAAACAGCCATGAAATGTTCATCTTGCAACGACAACATGCTTTCGGAAGATAATTTCACGAAGTTCAAATGCCCCTCATGCCTGAAGGCTGACGTAGTCAGGTGCAGCCGCTGCAGGCTGAAGAGCATAGTCTACATATGCCCTGAATGCGGGTTCAAGGGGCCATAATTCTTATAATTATTATTCGAGACCAAAGGTCGAGTCAATATCCTTTTCTTCGTCAGAAACCTGAAGGATTGTGTTTCTGGCGACTCAGGAAAGCTTTGCTTTCCTCGAGTTGGGGTAAGACTTAGACCTTTCTTTTCGGAAAAGAAAGGGATTAGTATGGGACAAGTCGCTCTTACGCTCAAGGTTATGCCGGAAAGTCCTGACGTGGACCTTCAGGCGCTTAAGGAAAGGATAGCAGAAGCCGTGGATGTCAAGCAGATAGTTGACAAGCCCGTAGGGTTCGGACTTGTGATGCTTGAGGTGCTCCTTGTTTTCGACGACAAAATCGGCGCGGGCGATTTTGAAGAAAAGGTCCGCGGGATCGAGGGCGTGGGAAGCGTGGAAGCGGGCGACATAACGCTTATCTAAGAATGCATCTGACTGTAAAACCTATTTTTATACCGGCTGCCAAATATTCAGATGCTAGAACTGCTAGTGCTTTTGCTTGTTCTCCTTCTCGACGCAGCATACATCCTGATGCTTTTTTCAATCAATCTTCCTCAGGAAAAGCCGTACATCAAGAAGCTGCCAAAGATATCCCTGATTATTGCGGCGAAGGAAGGAAAAATCGTTGAAAGAACGCTTAGGATGCTGAAAAAGATCAAGATGAACACAGAGATAATAGTCGTCGCCAGCGATGCAGTAACGCTGAAGATTGCAGGAAAATATGCGAAGGTGGTGAGGGATAAAGGCACGGGAAAGGGCGCGGCGCTTAACCTTGCCGTTCGGAAAGCAAAAGGCAGGATACTATACTTCCTTGATGAGGACATGATTGTAACGAAGGATACAATCCAGAAGGTTTGTTCCGCCCTTGGCAGTCATGAGGTGGCTGTGGGCTATAACCTCGCCGGGAACAAGGACGGCCCGGTTACGTATGTGGCGCGCCTGTACCTGGCGATGCTTACCAAGATGCAGTTCGGCATCTACAGGCTCATAGGAACCACGTTCGTGGCGGGCAGGAATTTTGCAATATACAAGAAAACCCTCGCAAATGCCGGAAATTTCAGGAATGTGCTGACCGAAGACCTTGACCTCTCTTTCCGGCTCTTCGCGCGGCACAAGAAGGTGAAGTACGTGAACGCAGGGGCGCGTGACCAGGCGCCGTCGCGCTTCCTCTGGTATTTGAAGCAGCAGCAAAGATGGAACGTGGGGGCGGGCGAAGCCATGAAGGCGTGGGAGAAGAAGTTCCATCACCACGACATATCGCTGCTCATTTTCCTGGTGCTTGTATCGCTGATACCGTTGATGTCTTTTATATTCCTTGTCTTGGCTCTGGCTTTCGGCAGCTATCTCTTTCTTTCAGTGGTGGCAATATGCTTCCTGGTGTGCCTGTCGTCAGCCAGGATGCTTGGAAGGGATGAAATGCTGCTGCTGCCGGGGACATTCCTGCTCATGATAACGATCCAGTCGTTCACGATGATATATAGCGCAGCCATGAAGCCGAAAAACTGGTACAGGACTCCCAAGAAGTGAATTTAAAGTACTTTTATAGCTGACCAACTTAATGTCCAGATATTACACAAGTTGGTCACATACGCTGAAGAACAAAGTTCTTCGGCGTGCCAGAAAGCTTCGCTTTCTGAGCATAGTGAACCAAGTTATAATATCCAGATTCTTTACTTGGTTAACTATAAGAAACCTGGCGCTAATCCTTCTCCATGGAAAAGAAAAACATTGCGTCTGGCAACCCCGCTCTCGAGAAGATACATTCGACATTCGCTTCCGTAGCCACGTCGCTGGGCTACAGCGAGGTTCATGGTAGAATAATATCGGCTTTGCTTGTTGCGGACCGTCCGCTGTCGATGGATGAGCTTATCATGCAGACCAAATATTCGTCCGCGTCCATATCGCTGTCGCTTGATTTGTTGGAAATAATCGGAATCGTGAAGAAGCTCAAGGACCGCGGCGACAGGAAGCTGTATGCGCGGCTTGAGGGCGACCTGATAGAAGGCTTGCGCAATGCGATGATGCTGAAGCTGCAGAAAGAAATACGCGGCACGTTATCCGAACTTGAATTGCTGAAAAACCCGAAAACCAGGAAGTCTGTTTCCGCCGTTGAGAATGAAGTGAAGAGGCTCCAGGAATACATCCGGAGGCTCTCTGAGGTAGACGTGCCGCGAAAATGAATGAACTTTAATCCGTTTTCTACAAATATATTATAGAGAATATAGGTTGAGCTTTATGGGCATCCAGTTAACCCAGCTTGTGAACGGAGAAGTCATTTCTTTGGAGGACTTATTCGGCAAGGTTGTGGCTATCGACGCTTTCAACTGGGTTTACCAGTTTTTGAGCATTATTCGCCAGCCTGACGGCACTCCACTAAAGGACAGCAAAGACCGCGTCACCTCTCACTTATCAGGGCTATATTATAGGACTCTGAAGCTTATGGAAGCGGGAATAAAGCCCGTTTATGTTTTTGACGGCAAGCCTCCTGAGTTCAAAGCCGTCGGCCAGCGCCGCCGCGATGTCCGAGAGGAGGCGGCGCGCGAATGGAAACTTGCCCTGGAAAAACAGGATTACGAGGCGGCAAGCAGATATGCGAAACGTTCGACCAGCATAACCGCCGAGCACATTGACGGCGCGAAGCGGCTGCTGGAAGCGATGGGCGTTCCGTTCGTTCAGGCGCCAAGCGAGGGCGAGGCAATGTGCGCGCACCTTGTAAAGCAACGCGCAGCTTATTGCGCCGCATCGCAGGATTACGACACGCTGCTTTTCGGGGCGACAAAGCTGGTCAGGAATCTTTCGATAACCGGAAAAAAGAAGCGCGGAAATTCTGTTGTTATGATAAATCCTGAGATGCTGGCACTTGAAAGTCTTCTGAAAAACCTCGGAATCAGCTACGACCAGCTCATAATGCTCGGAATACTTATAGGCACTGACTTCAATCCGGGAGGAATATCAGGCTTGGGCCCGAAAAAGGCGCTGCTGCGCGTGAAGGAAAAGAAGACTATGGAAGAAGTCTTTGGGGGTTTGGAGTGGAACTTCCCTGTCACGCCGGAGCAGATTTTTGATTTCTTCAGGAACCCACCTGTGGTTGATTACGAACTGAATTTTAGGGATCCTGATGAAGAGAAGATAGTAAAAATAATGTGCGATGCGCACGATTTCTCGTACGAAAGGATAATCAATTCGCTGAAGAAGATAACAGAAAACAAGCCGCAAAGCTCGTTGAGCAGGTGGATAAAATAAGCTAAGGTGTAGATGCCGTGCCGCACCCGCATGTCCTTGCGCACGCCTCAGGCGTCATCGTGGTCTTGAAGTTCTCATTGCACGCGACTCCAAGGTTTTCTCCGGCAAAAGGAGCTGTCGATGTCGACGGCCTGTTGAATGGATTGTAGCCCGATATTGTTATCGCGGTGACGCTCGCCGTGTCGCATCCGTATACGCTTCTGAGGGTGTTGCATCCGTTCGAATACGCCGCTGAAGTTGCAATAGTTCCTGTGCCCCCCACGAGCCAGCCGCTGAAGAATGCTGCAACCACGACGAGAACCAAAACAGCGATGGCCACGACTACTATCATGTTGATGGGCAGTTCAAGTCCTTTCATGGAAAAATCACTTATCTAATTATGGATTATAGTGGTATATATAGTTTTTTGAAATTTAGGGCGGAATTTTGTTTTCTCTTGATTGGGAAATTCTTTATTTAGTTCGTGCGCGAAATAATATTGAAGACAAAGCATACAGGAACACCAGTTCTTTTCTCGCAGAAGCCTTAGAGCTTCTGGAGACTCAGGTTGGACTTTGTTCAATCTCGAGTTGGAATACCTAGCTTTTTCTTCCAAGACGTTGTGAAGCACGCTTCACGACGCACATGAAGCTTCGCTTCATGATGAGAGGATAGGTAAGGGATCGATAATGAAGGGAGTATCACTTGCAATAGAAACGATAATATATCTGATACTCGCGGTCCTGGTTCTGATGGTGCTTATAGGCTTCTTCCTTACGCAGGCGGGGCCGGCGCAGGACCAGTATGCGCTAGAAGCGAAGCGCAACAGCCTGTGCGGCGCTTACGTGACGAATGATTTCAGCTGCGCGGGAACCGGCGGCAATCCTGTGGCAGCCGCCAGCCCGTCTGTTGTCCAGAACATAGCAACAACCTGCGCAGAACTCAACCGAAGGTTTGGCTCCGCATACCGCTGCACCACAAGCTCAACCAGCGGTTCTGCGGCGCTCGACTGCATCAGGAGCTGCTGCATAACATGCCCGGTCAGAACTTCTTCACCTTAGAATTTAGCTTATTGTAAATCCTGTTGCAGTGCATTCGATCGTGCCGCCGCCCAGTATGTTGTTGCACATTTCCTGTTCTGCGCTTCCTCCGTCGTCCATGTTCCTGATTCTTTGCCCCGTGGACAGTTCATTGCCGGAAGGCATGTCTTGTATGTCTACGTTGCACGAGAACATAGCCCCGGCGCAGCATATCATGTCGCCCCCGCCGTTCCAGTTGAACTGCGCGAAACCGTCGGGAAGGAGGAAGTCGGGCGGCTGCCACAGGACGCAGTCAATGGCAGGCAGATAATCCTCGACCTTCATTTTGAGGCTTATGCGTTTTTTCTGGAATGTGTTGGCCGCAAGATCGTGGTAATAGTATCTTTCAGGCTCGGAATATGTGATTGTTGCATCGTAATGCAGCACCAGTCCCCAGCCGGGCGAGCGCGACGGCAATACCCCCGAGTTGTCCGCAGTGTTTGCGCTTAATGTCATCTCATTTATCGTAACATTGCCCCCGCCGTTTGCCGCGGCAACACCCGACAGGTAGTCCCGGAACGCGTCCTTGTACGCCTGCTGGCTTGCAGTAGGCGGGATGCCGAGCGCTCCCCGCGGCGCGTAGTGCGGCATTGCCGCATCGGGCGGCGGGCTTGTAGGACCTCCTTTGATAACATCTCCTGTCACAAGCAGCGCTTCCACCACGAGCCTTCCGGATGCCACCATCTGCCTAAGCGAAGTGAACATGGTGTTGTTATTAGTCGTCTGGCGGCTTATTGCCCCCTCGCCGTAGCTTGCCGCGATTGTCTGCGTGAACGACTCCTCTATGCGGTCATCCAGCAGGTTGAATATCATGGTACTGGCTACGTTGTCCCCGTTTCTCGGAATGGTTATCGACACGCCGCCTGTTTGTTCGGGCCGTGGCATGGTCAGCTTAAGGAAATCGCGGGTCTGCAGCACGGTTTTGATGTAGTCAATGGCGTGATTGTCCCGGGGATAGCATATTTGAGGATTGAATCCGGCTGCATTGTATTTGCGGATTTGCGGGATTCTTCCCTCGCCGGCTATAATCTCGCCGGGCGCGCTCCTTTCGAAGGACGGGTTTGTTTGCATCCAGTAATCAGGATCCCTGATTGTTACGGGTCCGGAACTGTCGGGGCGCCCGCATCCTACGCTTTCGTCGCCTGTTATGAACGCCGCCTGCACAGTTGATATGAACCATGTTGTGCCGAGGGACTGGTTGAACAACGAGAAAGTCGACTTGAGGCGCATCAACGACAGCGACTCGAAGTTCAGCTTTGTCCTGCTCTCGATGTTGTTGTTTGCCATGTAGAGGTAAACGGCGAAGAAAGCCGTGAATATTGCTATGATAAGTATTGTGCCGACTGCCGTTCCTACTCCCTTGCTGCAATTCATCGTGCAGTCACCTCCAGCGTTGCGACAGACTGCTTGTAAAGTAGAGGCACGATTGCCCTCACGGCTATTCCGGCGTCAACCTGATTGTCCGCCGTCATCGGCGCACAGCACGCGCGAGTATTGCCCCCGTTCAGCGGCGGACCGCATTCTGGCGGATTGCCCAGGTCAACCCGGCTCTCCTCGCATTCGTATTTCCATGAGGTGCCCCATATCAGTTCATAGACGCGGGCGTAGAACGGCCTTTTCCCCTCGGAACACACGCCCTGTCCGCTGGGTCCGCAGCTGCGCACGTCCTTTGGATTCGGCAGGCTTTGGTATGCGGGTATGTCGTCCTTGCAGCAGTCTTTTTCAATCGGTGCGCCGCCTTCCGGCACATACAATATAGGGCACCGATAACTTCCGGAACTTATTTGCACCCGTCCCACGCCGCAGGAGTCTGAACACCATCCTTCCAGATTGTCCCCGCATTTGCTCTCGGTGCTTTCCACTGACATGATTACGTTGTTGCCGTTGGCTATTGCTATCTCATATTCCCTGAGTTCGTATTTGTCAAGGTAGCTGGACAGGTATGACGGCAGCCCTGTGGTTTGCGCGTTCTGCAGCGATGTGACGGAAGTCTCGATTGACTGCTCGAAAACCGTCCTGTCGTCAAACTTCACGTGTGCGAGCACTTCCGCAATCATGAACGGCTTGTTCACCACGTGCACGAATTCTATCGAGTACGAAACAGGGTCGGCTGTGGAGAAGAACGGCAGTGTTATCTGAAGCCATATAAGCGTCCCGAGTATTATCATTGCAGCGACGAACATTGTGAGTATGAGCGTCCAGAATGTATCTGATATGTTCATTTATACATCCTCCATGCAAAGCAGGATGGTGCTCACTGTGTCGCTCCGTCCTGCAATCGCCGACGCGTCGGGGGGGCACGCGGAGCTTGTCTTCAGCGGGTACGCCGTTACCTGCCATTTCGAATTTCTTGCGCTGCTCAGGAGTCCCGCGAGTATATCGAGGTCTTCTACAGGTATATTCGGGAGGTATCTGCATTCTCCTGCGAGCGGGTCGTTCCCGTTATAGAGGCACACATGCGTCCCGGCGGTTCCGGAACGCCTGAAGGCCGTGGCACCAAAAGGCAGCTGGTTCGTGGCAAACTTCATGACAAATTTTTCTTTCGTATGGAACGCCTTGGCAGTGGCGCAGGAGATGCGTGTCAGGAATGCGTCGTATGCCGTTATTTCCATTGTAGCCGGCAGGGCTGTGTCCGACATCTCTATACCCACCGGAAATTTCGACGACGTTTCCACTATAGGGTTAGACATGAACATCGAAGTCGGCATGTAACCAAGGCGCCATTTATAACTGTCCTGCCACTCGCGGTCGGATGTTTTTTTGCACTCGCAGAAATCCGCGCCAAATACTTCCAGGTTGCAGTTGCAGTTTCCTGTTATGCCCATGTCAAGGGTTGTCAATCCGCAGACATTGCCGCAAAAGCCGCTGCAATCGTTGTCGCTGCCGCACACAGTCGGGCCGGTGCTCGCTTCTATGTCTATCTGATAGCCGAAGTCGCAGTTTTGTGCGTACTGCTCGATTTCCGCCTGCTCCGCAGCCGTCAGCTTTTCCGGTGAAAATACAGACTCGTCCGCCACGAGTCTTGTGTCGCTTGTCACCGTATCGGACAGTTCGAACACAAACCTTTCCATCGTGTTCTCTCTTACGTCGACCTTGAAAGAGAAAAACATCAGCATCATGAAGAATACAAAAAGTATGGCGGGTCCCATGCGAAGCAGGAACATGACAATTGCCATTACGTCGAACTTCATTCTTTCACCTAGATGGATGATATCTCAACCGCGCCGCCGCGCTTGCGTATCTCAAGCAGGCGGTTCGCCCTGCAGGCAAACTCCCCGTTTGTGCCCGCGTTGATAATTGTCGGGGTTTTTATCCCGCTCATCGTGTAAGATATGTTCGTGCCGGCGACTGGAGTGATGGACATATGTATGAGCCCGTTTGTGATGAGCACCCTGCAGTTCGCATTGGGCATGTTGAACCTGTAGGTTGTGCCGTCAGGCGAACTCTGCACGATGTTTATGACGCTCGCCAGTCGTTGCGACTGCAGCTGCGCGGAGTTCTGCACAGCCTCACCGATGGCAACCTGAAGCGGATTCACGGCGAATACGATGAACACAAGCGTCAGGAAAGTGGTGACGAATATCCATTCGAGCGGTTCCATATCAATCTAATTAGAATTGTCAACGCTTCTATTATATAGGTTTTTGACTCTGTGAATCCGAAACCAAGCATACGAAGACCAAGCGCTCGTCAGTTCATTACCCAGGCCATCCCCAAGAAAGGCGGCGTTCGAAGAACTCCTTCCAGCTTTCGAGGTCTCCCTGCGGATAGTATTTCAGCACCACAGCGTCCCTGGATGCGTCGCCGCTTATGTACGCCGTGTTCTCGTTTATCGGCGATAACCCGAACGCCCTTGCTATTCCCTGTGTATCAGACAACCAGTCATCCCTGTAGGGGTCGAAAGTCCAGCAAAACCCGTCAGGCTTGTCTTCCACAGTGATGCGCATGCATTGGCCTCCGTTAAAGCCTGTGAGTGGAATAGCAGAAGTATCCTGTATATCGGTGCCTATTTTTTCTAGGCATGTAAAATGAGTACCGACTTCATGTAGCTTACCGTCCCCGCCATATTGATATATTGGGTAGTTGACTGCATTTTCACATTCCATCTGATCGCATGGCACTTTTTCAATTTTCATCTGTTCTATTGAACAGTCGCTTGCCAAGTTGAAGTCCTGAACCTTGTATGAGAGAAACACGCCGCCAAGGAATTCCCCTATCTTTTCAGAAGCGTATCCAACGCCGAATATGGTGCACGTCTTGCAGAATCTCCACGATCTGCCAAGAACTTTCCAGCTTTTTCCGAGGACTTTGGATGATAGTTTCAATATGCCCCTTCCGAACCAGCTTAAAGCTCCTGTCAGTGTGAAAGCGGAGCCGGAGCCTGCAACGCCGACGACCTCGCCGACTACCAGTCCGGATCCGGTTGCTGCCGGTACGGCTGTGAATGTCACACCTTCAGCCACGTAAAGCCCCGCTGTAGTTGCAATCGGCGTGGCGGTTGGAATAGCGCTCAGTGCAGTACCGGAAGCAACGGCGGCTCCTGACGGAAGAATCAGAGCCGCCCCGACAGCCAGTACAGCCACTCCAAGAACGCCTTCAAAAATATACCTTCTTTCATCACGCGCGTCGTATTTCATCTCGATGTATTTTATGTCGCTGCACTGCCTCAACGGATATTTGTACACGCCCGTTCGCGTCTTCAGGCAGAGAGAATTATCACCGCACGGCGCATATTTTATTGCGCTCTTCTCGAAGCTCGTCAGTCCCTTGTAGTTGTTGAAAATGAACGCGTTGTCGCCTTCCGATGCAACAGGGTTTTCCGAATCGGGGTTCACCAGATCCCTCCATTCGCCGAACTTGCTTAACGCTGCGAGAGTGCCGCCGGGTCCCGTGTCAACCGGACCCGCACCCCGTGAGCCGCCGCTCCCTCCGTAAGCGCTGTTGGGACCGTAGTAGAAATCGCTTCTCTTGCTTCCTATAACCACGTTGTTGACTATAACGCCCTCGAGCTTCTTCGAGGTGAGCTCGACATCTTCATCGCCTACCACGCGCGTATTCCACAGCTGCTCGATGCTGTCGGAATATGTTTTCACGTCAGCCGGAAGTCTGTTATCGTATCCTGCAGGAAGATGTGTGATGAGACGGTTCTCCATTCCCTGGTAAATCTCCCAGCCTGTTGCGTCGCCTGCAGGGAATGATTCATAGTAAAGGACAAAGTTCGGATCGCCGTTGGTTCTTATCAGCCATATGGGCATGACGGATATCAGGCTGGTGAATTTTGGCGTGTTCTGCGGCAGCTGAAAGTTGTTAACAGTCACCGGACTTCCTGTGAAGCATGCCTCGTCCATGGATGCGCGCAGCTTCTCGACGTTGGCGAATGCAATCTGGTCATAAGGGTCGATGGTGGACATTGCTATGGACACAAGCAGCACAACACCGAGAAGCAGGAAGAGAAGGCTCATCATGGTGTACATTATCTCGGATATCGACGTGTCACCCTTGCCGATCTTTTTCTTTTCAAAGAAAAGTCGAGAAAGAAAATAGTGATTCCTAGGCTTCTGTTTCCCATTGTTTTTTTTCATATTTCATCACGCGAACGCAAGTGAGCCACCCTTTATAATATTTTTCTTTCCCATTGCAAGCATTTCGTTCGAAATGCTGCACAGCAAGAGCTTTGCTCTTGCTCGTGAGGGCTTTCTTTTTTAAAAGAAAGGGCTCAACGGAACCATTTCAGCACAGGATCAATATTCGGCACGACGCCTGCAAGCATAGATATCACCACGGCAAAAACCAGGAGAGTAAGGACTATCGCCACAACGACGTATTCTATTCTCATTTTATCTCAGCACTCCGAGCAGAAGGTCTATGTTATTCTGTATTCCGCCGTTAAAATGTATGTAGATAAGCAGGCTTATTCCCAAGCCCAGAAGGCCTATCATGATGAACACCACTTCGGTTATTGTCAGTTCCATTTTCAAAATCTTCTCCTATTTCAGTCTATGCACACCCCGTAATAGTGGGAGTACAGCCGAGGTTTCTTGCGGCTTCGCACTGCCCGCACGCGCCCCTGCCGAACTTGCTGCACTCAGTAAACTGTTCGCATACCAAGCAGGAGTTTGCCCATGGCCAGTACCAAGGCCCGCCCCAGTAGCAGCTTGCAGTTGATGTGCAGTCGCTTTCAGCGGCATGCCTTCTGCAGGTGTCAATTCCACATTCCGCGTCCCTGTCTACCGGCACGTCGAACGATGAAAGATAAGCGTCCGGGTGGCTCTCGAGCATCTGCCTCAGAGTGGAGCTGTCGATGTCGTCCGTCAATCCGGGTTTGTCCAGCCATGTTGTAAAATGGAATACCTCCCTGTCCCGCAGACTTCCAATCTGGCGCATGTCGAATTTCAGCTTCAGGTCTTGCGGACAAATGAATTCGCCGCTCGGTGCGGCACATGATATTATTTCCTGTGTGTTTCCGTTCGTATCGCTGTAACTTCCCAGTATGAGTTTGCTCTGCGTGCCGGAGATGCCCATGTAGTCCATTATTACGACGAAGTCAAGGCGGTCACTTTGGGAGCCGGGATACGCCCTGTAGAAGAATTTTAAGCCGTCAAGTATTACCAGCTGCGCATTAGGCGTGCAGTCCAGTTTTGTGAACTTTTCCAGCCCGCCTTCGCCGGGATTGTCGTTGGTGATGTAGAGCTTCCCAGGCTCAAATACCTGCCCGATCTGGTTGAATATCTTCCAGGGCGTTACGCCCGCAACTATCGCAATGCCTATCGCAATAACGAGTACCATGACTATTATGTAGAACCATGCGCCCATCGTTATCTGGAAGCCCATAGATTTATTGTGTCCGGCTGAAATAAAAAGAAAAATAGCTCTGTAGAAAACCTGTGAGAAAAGCAGCAGGAGCATCACCGCATTGAATTTTGTTCAATGCGTGCAGGTGGAACTTGTTCCACCTTGCATTGTGTACCCACAATGCTGCTAGTAACTAGAGGGTATCGTGCATTCACGATACCCTCCCTGCTGCTTTTCCTTGAGCATTTCTACAGAGCAAGAAAAATTTACGCGAAGCAGTTCTTGTCAGGCCTGTCTATGCAGCCCGCATTGAGTTCGAATTTGCCGCCGAGCCTGTCCTCGCGGCATAATCCAAGCAGCACATTGAAGTCGCTCGATTGGCGGGTGCATTCGTTGTCTTTCCAGAAGCTCAGGAGAACCGTCTCTCCCACGTTCTCCCAAGGCTCGCCGCAGAAGCTGCCTCCGAGGGTGCTGCACCCGTAATCAATTTCTGCATTCACGGCGTTTGCCGAACAGTCGGGCTCCGCATTCAGCATTATTGTGGCGGTTCCTCCGCACATATCTATGATTTGCTTCCATTCGCTCTCCGTGCTTCCTGGCGTGCCGTTAAGGCGGCTGCTGGTTTTTGTTATGCAGGGACCTCTCAGGGTGAACGTTGCCTTGCAGTCGTACTGGTTCACGGGATTAAAATCAACGGCGTAATCGGCGTTGAAGTAATCGTCGACGTTTACTGCGGCGATTATTGCGCTCCTGCCGCTCCTGACAAGGACAGGCATCCTGTAACTGAACCTGTCGCTGTAGAATGCGTTGTCATATGTTTGTATCGGCATTATTTCGCTTATTATGTCTGCCTTTATGTTGGGTTCTATGATTTCATCCTCGACGCCTATCGTGAAGCTGTCGCTGTCGCCTGTCGGGCTGCTGAAGGTCGCCCTGATACTTTGTCCCTTGAAGCTTATTATTGCGATGATATTCACGGGCGCCGTCCGTTTTCCAGTGACAGTTATGCGCGGCGCCGTTCTTATCTCGTATAAATAGTCGCCAACCCTTGAGCGGGGCGTGACATCAGCCTGTATCGGAGAATTGCTTACGCCCGCAAATGCCAGCACAAGCGGCTGCGAGAGGTTTTCCTGTATGTTCTGCGGCAGTTTTGTCCCGATAAATCTTTCGTTGGCATACAGGACTATCGAGAACGCTATTATACCGAAAATTATGTACGCGATTATGTCGTGCTCTTCCATCAGCTCACCCACGGAAGCGAGCTTATTATGGAATCAAATACGCCGTAGAAGAAACTGCTGCTGCTCGGTCCCGCTTCGCCGCCGAGGCTTGCAAGTATCATGAAGAGCACGATGGCAACTACAAGGAAAAATACGATTGTTGCCAAAAGCGTGGTGGTAATCACTATGCCGCGTGAATTATGCTTTTTGGACCCCTTAGTCTTGCTTTTTTTTCTTATCAGCGGCTCGAACAGCGCGAGTCCCGCAGCCCCGCTGCTTATCTGTTCTATGTTCTGCGCGGTGGTTGTTGAGACATCGCTCTCGACGGTATACCAGTATGCGATGGCTATTCCAAAAACCATCAGTATTGCGATGATTATAGTCATCAAGTCAACGGGCAGCATGGCTTTCAAGTTCCCGCACCTCTTTCAAGCTTTGCCGGCGTTTCGAATGAAATTGCGGTGCCCGCTGGTGTATATGCGGACGTGTATACGAGTTCCACGTCGTCATTAACTGCTTCCTGCGCGTTTTTCTGCACCATCCACAGCAGCCCGACGGCAAGCGCCATGAGAAGCAACCCCATCGCCGTCCACAGCAGCCATTTTGACATTCCCTTTGACATGATTACTATTGGTTGTATTTTGGATTTATAGTTGCCTTTACCCTCTCACAAGGCTGCTTGTTATCAGCGGCTCAAACATCACAAGCGTGACAAGCATGCATACTGTGAAGACCACGAAACCGACAATCAGCGATGTGCCAGTGATGTTCTGCCTGCCTATGGGATCCTCTCCGGACTCAATCGAATTTATGAACATGGCAAGTATGAAGGCAGTTTCAATCAGGTAAACTCCGACAATAAGTATGAACTCGAACGGCGTAATCTTTACGTTGCCCAGCGAGGTTAGGAAAGGCACACTTACGCTGCCCAGGTTGCTCGTCTGTTCTGATATCTGCCTCAGTATCTTGATGATTATCACAGCCAGCGTGACAACAATGCCCGATATGAGCGGAGAGAGAAAGTAAGACTGGAATTTTAGTGATGAGAGGGTGTCATTGAGCTGCTCTTTCACGTCTTCCTGGGTGTCGTGCAGCCCTTTCAGGTAGCGCGAGACGGAAAGCATCGCAACCGACGCGGTTCTTACGCCTTTTTTTGTCGATTCCACCACGGTTCTCATGATGGACTTGATGAGCTTGGAGGGATAGAATCTTATTGCCCCGTACTCCTTGTCGAAAAATGCCTGTCCGAACGTGAAGCCCAGCATCTTCATGTTCTTGAGCGCCCTGCCAAACAAGTCCTTTATCTTCAGGTTTTGTATCCTTTCCATCGAGTGTTCCAGAGAAAGCTCTACAGGCACGCCTCCTGATATCTGGTTTCCAAGCTGGAAAAGAGCCTCAGCAAATTCGCCTTCTATTTCCCTGGTTTTGCGGCGGATGGCGAGCCGCTGTTTTGACAGCATGATGTAGTAGACCCCGAAGCCGAAGGAGATGCCCATCAGGATTACGATTGCGGGAAATATACCTTCGAAATCCGTGGAAGCGAAATACTCATTCACCGTCATAAAAGCCCCGAGGGCGATTATCATCACCCCTACAAGCAGCCCGACATGCCAAGCCTTGTAGAATTTTTTTCCCATTGCGAATTTGCCGGGCGGCGGAACGTCGGGATTCTCGGTAATATCTATCTTGCTGAAGGTGGCGGGCCTGGTCTCTAGTATTCCTGATATCACGAAATACAGCACGAGGGGAAGTATTATGTCATATCCGACGAAAAGCACCTCGGACGACACGCCGAGGAATGCCGCGAGTATGGGGAAAAGCACGAGTCCCATGACAGGGAGCACTATTCCGAGCGCGTGCACAACCATCACCGGCATCTTGAGGTCCTGGTTGAAGTGCTTCGCCTGTTCCCTGCTTCCTTCGAGCACGATGTCAACCGCCTCGTCCAGCAGCACGATACGCTTGTCCCCGACCTGCTTCAGCGACGTTATCATCAATTCAACCGCCTCGACGAACGGCCTGTTCTTCGCCCAGCGGCTCGTGAAATCAACCAGCGCCTCCTGCATTGTCAGGTAATTTCCGATTTCCACGTCCCAAAGCAGTTTTTTCATCTCGTAGCCCATCGAGCCGCCGAGATTTTCCGCGGCGAATTTCACCGCAGCCTCGAGGTTAGGCACGTTTCTCATGTACATCGCTATGTAGAGAACAAGCGTGACTATTTCCGAGCCCGCGTCCGATTCGTATTTGCGCCGCAGACGCTTCGGGTAGGTGTGCACGTAAAAAGTGAAGAAGAGGGAAAGCATCAGCAGCATTAATCCGTAGCCGAAGGAAATCCCGGGAAGCTTCAAAGCGGTGAGAGCCATCAGGATTATGGTCGGGATGACGGTTGCGAGAAGGAAAAATATTGTTACGGAAGTCGTCCCGCCGGGCGTCACTTTCAGGTGCGCGAACTCAATGGTTTCCTGTATCTTCGCGCGCGACTTTTTGTCAGGCTCGATGTGAATTATTCTCTCTGAAAAGCGGCACGCCTTCTCGTAGAGCGACTTGGGCATTGAGGCGAAGGCTTCTTCTTCCTGGTAAAGCCGGTATTCGCGCGATATGAGGTTGCGTATCTGTTCTTCCCGCTTTCTCTTCGAAGGCATCGTATATTACTTGGCTGCCGGGTTAAAAATAGATTCATAAGAGAAAATAGGAAAAAATAGTCCGGAAACAGCTATCGTTGTATTCTGGACTCTATTTCGTCAAGACGCTCGTTGAGTTCCCTGAATTTTTTCTCTATAAGCTCAGTCAGGCGCTCATGATGCGCGTGGACATGATGCTCGTGCAACGGACTATCGTGATGCTCATGTGGTAACGGCATGTTTTTCACCTCCTCAGATAGAACTGTAAGGCGTTCTCGCCCTTGTAGCCGCATGAACGGAATCCCAGTTGTAAAGCTTTCTTTCCACTTCCTCCGGCGTTCCCTCGAAGCAGTTCCTGTACAGCTGCGCATAAGCTTCGTTCGTTCTCCGCGCATTCTCGCGTCTTTCCCTCATTTTCCTCCCCATATACTCTAAGATTTTCATTTTCTTCAACTCCAAAGTTTCGATTTTCATATTATAATAGAAACAGAAACTACTTAAAGATTTCGAGTATTCTATTAAACCCGAAATATAGACTTTAATAGTAAAGCGGAAAGAATATGATAATGCCTCCTTTATTTGACGAAATAATGCACAGGGCGCTTTCCAACGACGTGCGCCGCGAGATTCTTCTCAGCCTCGAGAAGAGAGACAAGTACCTGACAGAGATAGCCGAGGAGATAAAGAAAAAGCCCCAGACGATAGATTTTCACCTGAACCTTCTCGAAGAAATAGGGCTTGTTAAAGGCGAATGGCGCGAAGGGAAAAAATACTACTCACTGAAAGAAAAAAGAATACTCGACTTCCTGAAGAAAAGAAGGGCCATACCGGAGGAATTCAGGCCGAAGCCGCCGCATGAGATAGTGCTTGACATGTGGGAAGACATGAAAACGAGGCTGAACAGGATGGAGAAAAAGCTCGACAAATTAGGGGGCAAAAAATAATCAGTAGCTCTTCCGAAGCCACTGAAGCCATCTGTCGTATATGAGCGTGCTGTCCAATGCGCCTAATTCTTCTTTCACTTCGCTGCTTATGATATGGAAATGGGAATTCGACGCTATTATGTTGTTCGCTTCGAGCAAGTCCAGACGGTTGTTGACGTTCGCGTAATCGACAATCGTCTGCATAATCTTGCCGCGCAGCTTTATGTTGTTCCACACGGCGTCCCAGTTGCCCTTCCACTCGCGCACGCGCTGGGCTATGTCGTTCAGCACAGCCGACTCTCCCATGAGCAGTGTCTTGCTTGGCTTTAGCACATCGTCCTTCGCCGAATAGTCAAGAAGGTTGACGAACCCGCCTTCTTCAGCCGGATCATTCTTCCAGTGCTTGCGGACCTCCGTCAGCTCGACGCATCTTCTGAAAGATTTCAGACCGTCCGGCGATTTCAGCATGTTCGCAATGAGTATCATGTCAGTCGCCTTGAAGCTCGTGGGCGGCACGCCAAGGTCGTTCACAACCCTGTCGAACACGCCATAGGCAGAGTCGCCGTGGATTGTTCCCATGACTACGTTGGCTAATGCGCCGATTCGCATGGCTTCGTACAGCGCGAGCGCTTCCCTGCTTCTCACTTCGCCGATGACAAGAGCGGAATCGCCCAGGCGCAGCGCGGTTCTCAGCGCCTCTTCGGCGGGCAGTTCGGTGTCAACGTTGGTTATTACGCTTCGCGATTTCATGCTCTGGATATTATATCCAAGGTCGCGCAACTGATGGATCGGCAGTTCCAGTGTGTCTTCCACTGAAATAATTCTCAGCTTCGGCATTATCTGCACCATCAGCGCGCCGAGCATGGAACTCTTGCCTGATGATCTCGTGCCTGCTATAAGCATCGTCCTCGAGCCGTCAATCAGGAACCACAGCAAGCCTGCGGAGAAAGGATCTAGCATCTTGTTGTTTATGAAAAGCGGGAGCGTCCATGGCTTGTCGCGATGCCGGCGGAAAGCGAAGCCGAGCCCGTCGGGCGACAGCGTTCGCGTAATCGCCGCGACTCTTGCCCGCCCCCCGGGCACTTCTATTTCAGTGTCAAGCACCGGGTTCGCCTCATCCAGCGGACGCCCCGACTTTAGCCTGAATCTGGTCGCCCATGATTCCCCGTCTTCCCGGCTCGGCACGATGTTCGTTTCGCATTCCTGGTATATGCCGTGGAACAGGTAGACGGGTGACGTGCCGATCGGCGAGTTTATCTCGATGTCCTGCACGTTCTCGTCCTGGAGGATCAGGTCAAGTATTCCAAGACCGGCAGTGTATCTTGCAAGGATATTGGCAAGTTCTTCCAGACGCTTCTCCTGTATGTCGTGGTCCGCCGCCAGGTCACGCAGCATGTCTAAGCCGATTCTGAAAAGATTTTCACGTATCCTTTCCGGCTCCTCGAGTTCGCTCTCTCTCGGTTCGTGCCTGCCAAGGTATCGCCGCGCCGTGTCGAGCATGTTGTATTCGATTTCATTGAGCCTGAACTCGGGAGGGATGATGTGATAAAGCCGCCTCACCTGTCCCGGTATTGCATAGATTTCTATCTCAGTTTCCTCAACATTGTACCTTTCAAGCAGTTCGGCGTTCGCCGGCGGCAGCGATATGTATCGCGTGTAAATGAAATTGGGCCTGATAGTCGGGTGGAATATGCGCCTGTAGAGCGACCTGTCCTTGTGTTCGGTGATGTTCGGCTTGGCCAGTTGAATGAGGCGGCAGTTGTCGAGCACAGCCGCTATCGGAAGCAGGGAATTGTTCAGGTAGTGGTTGTAGCACTGCTGCTTCAGTCCGGTTTCCCTCTCGGATTTTACTTTTATTCTCCTGATTTCCCGCGTGAGCGACCTGTAAGCTTCTATGGGGTCAAAACGGAGGTCGTTGAGAAGCCGCTGGAGAAAACGGTACCTTTCCTGCGAGTCGTCTTCGCAGCCGGCGATGACAACGTTCTTCAAAGAAATGAGCCTGTCCTTCATCAGGCGCTCGATTGCAAGCGCGATTTCCAGCAGCATCTTCGACTCTGTGAAGTCATATTCATACTCCCGCACGCCGGCGAAGACGATACGCACGACCTTCTTCAGTTCCATCAGTTTGTCGATGGTAGTTGCCATGCATGCGCTGTAGTCCTCGATGGAGTCGCCGTACAGCCCTCCGACGCAGTTGATGCGCATTTTTTGCGTCTCCTCGTCGTAGTCGTATTCGTACACCATGGTTCTAATTGGACATCAGATTATTAATTGGTTATTGAAACTTCGCATTCCACTGCTTTCAAGCAGTGGTTGAGAGGCAGTGAATGCGAATCATTGCAAAACTTGCTTTGCAATACAGGTAAACCGAAGGTTTACCATGTGTTCAATGACACACCAATTTCAACAAGCCACCGCATTTATGCGGTGGTCATTGACAAGTGTGCAATGTTTGCGAAACCCGACAAATCTTAAAATAGCAGCCATGACATTATAAGAGCAGAATGTGCGAAGTGATGTGAGAGAATGCCGGACCCTACCAATGTCAACGTAATCATGCAGGAGCTTGTTCGCAGAAGCAACGAGGACTCGCGCCGTTTACGCAGCCTGGAACAGCGGCTTGACGGGATAGAGAACAGGATCAACAATTTCGAGAACGGCATGCTCGACAGGAACAAGAAGGTGAACCAGAAATTTGCCGAGCTTGACTTGTCGATGAAGACCGTTGGCGAAGAGATGATGAAGCTCTCTGCAGGAATAGAGAAGATAAACAAGCAGGTCAGCAAGTTCGCGCGCAAGCAGGATTTGAAGGAGATTGAGAGGATGCTGGACTTAATCAGCCCGATAAGGCAGGAATTCGTCACAAAGGACCAGCTGGAAGAAGAACTCAAATCTGCTGCGCAAAGGTAGTTATAAAGTTTTTTCTTATAGGTTTTTCATGAAAAGCACTACTTACCACGTCTGCCTTTCTAATGACGATTTTCTGAAGTATGTCGACAGACGGATGTTCGGTCGGGAGGGTTCAAAGACGCTTTCTCAGCAGTCGAGGTACTTCTGCTTCGATGCCGATTCCCGTTATCCAGAAGATATCATGGAAATCGTCCTGGACAAATGGTGTAAAGTCGCTTGCGATACGTCTATTGGGTTTGATGTCAGGCGGAATGATGTATCGGATGCCTACAGTATTCCCAAGAAAAAGATAAGGAAGTATTACAGAACAGTAACTGTCGGCAAGGTGGAGTAATTAATGTGAGCCAAATAAAGAACTGTGATACTATAATTTGGTTCACTCAAAGCGTTCCGAGGTATAGTATACCGATTCTTTTCTTGGAACGCTTTATATCTCTTCCTCGTGCATTGCCTGCTTGTCCTTCATCTCGTGTATCATCGTAGAAAGAGCCTCTATATTGCGGGTCAGCGAAGGCAGGAACTGCTTGAACGCCTTCTCTAATCCACCTACTCTCGCCTCAAGGTCTTCGAGTTGCTCGGAAATGTCAGCCATCCTTGAGTCAAGCTCGTGCGTCGGGCTTTCTCTCTTGTTCTGCTCGAGCTTCGCCTCGAACTGCTTTATCTCCGCCCTCATGCGGTCGAAATTGTCGTCTATCTTCTTCAGGCGGTCGTCAAACTTGTGCCATTTTTCCTCGACTATGCCTTCTATCAGTTCTTCAAGCATTACTTCGGGCTGTTCTATCTCGCCGGTGCCGAACTCCGGCATCATCTCGGGTTCCTGCTGCTGGGGAAGCTCAAATATGTTGTCCATGGCGGGGGACTGCATGTCCATCTGCCTTGGCTCGTCATTAACGCCTTCCTTCACCGCCTTCAGCATCGCGCTTTCTATAGCCTCGTAGGAATAGCCCTTGCCCTTCAGGTGCTTGATTATGTCCTTGTCGCTCATGCCCTTCTTCGTCATCCTCTGGACTTCGTCGATAGGAACTTCTCTCGGTTCCTTTGGAGCTTTGTGAAACAATCCCATGACTCGCACCTGATTACTATTGGCTCTGCGGGGTATTTATTGGTTATTTTTGCTTTTTGTGAACGAAAGTGAGCTAAAATAATGCGCTTCTTTTTCCGGGAAAAATGCTCACTTGCTGTTTCCGGCTATGAAGTACACCGCAATTGCCATTATTATGATTATGAAGATTATGCCTATGACGGCGTCGCTCACTACGACGCTGAAGCCGCCCATGGCGATGAAAAATACTATTATCCCTATGCCCACAAGTATCGCGGCGACGCCCTTGTTGTCGAAGAACTTGCCTATCGAGCCTCCGGACATTGTTATGAACAGGACTATGACCAGGAGTCCGGCTATTATAATCGCGGCGTAGCCGAAGAGGTTCACGAAGAAGCCCGCCAGCCACGGCCCCCCGAAGCCCACTACGAAGAAGGCAAGCACCAGCGAAATCACGCCGACTATCTTGGTGTCCTCGAAGAATTTTGCCTTTGCAAGCAGGCCGTAAGTCACGGCGAACATGAATATCCACGGAAGCAGGAACCCGAAGAAGCCCAGGGCATTCAGGTTAGCGACTAAAATCGAGAAGGGGTCTGCCATTGATATCAGTTGTTATTATTCCTGTCGGCGAATAAATAGTTTCGCTTGTTTCAGGTTTTATAGACGTAGACTTTCTCCTTTTCGAACTCTTTTGCCGGCTTCATTGTCGGAAATTTTATCCTGTAGCAGATTATGGTTTTGCCGCGGAGCTTTTTCATTCGGGGTTCCAGTTTCTCGAGCGTCTTGTTCGGCAGGTAGCAGAATATTATGTCCGCTCCGGAAAGGTCCGCCTTGTAGAAGCTGGTTCTCAATATCCTTGCGTTCCTGACGCCTCTAATCTTCAGCCTTGCAGTGCTGAACAGCCATTTTAGCGGGTCGATTTCAATGCCTACGGATGTGAAGCCAGCTTTTGCGACAGCTTCCACTACCCTGGCGTCGCCTGAGCCGATGTCATAGAAAGCGCCGTTCCTTGCTTTGACTTCCCTGATTACCCGTTCAACAGCCTTGGCTTCGGTAGGCGTCCAGTAGGAGCCGAAAAATGAAGGGACATAGACTGAGCACGCCACCACGAAGAGAACAAGCATCGGTACGCCGGCATAGGTTCCCCAGTTTGCAAGAAGCAGGATGAATAAAACAAACAGAAGAAAGACGATTTTGGCACGGAATGTGGATATCATAATAAAGAAAAACTCTAAGCTTTCTTGGCTTCGCTCGCTGCACCATCAGGCTTTGTTATGAGCCATACCGCAATTACTATGATTATCAGCCAGAAGGCAAGCGCCGCCACGCTCGAGTCAAGGTATACCTGGCCGACGAACGTGCCTGTGGAGCCGAGGAACAGCATTACTCCTATGAGAATCACTATTCCTACATATATCATTCCCTGACCCAGCTTCTTTTCATACCCAATCAATGCTAGGAACAGGATAATCACAAGTATTCCTGCGAGGTACACCGACGCACCGCCGAACAGATTAATGAAGAAAGCTGCTAGTTGAGGTCCTGCCGCGCCTGTCACGAAGAAGGCTATTACGAATGAAAGCGCAAGATTAATTTTATCAGACTTCTTGTCTCCGAAAAGACCAAGTTTCGAAAGCAGTCCGTAAACGATTGCGAAAGTAAAAAGCCAAGGCAGAAGGAATCCGTAGAATTCCGGGCCGAGTATTGAAGCAGGGTTAAGCGAGAATGCCATTTTGATTCACTTCTTATTATTTGATTGCGGGTGGTATATGTTCAAAGAACAAAGTTCTTTGGCATAACTGAAGCAATTTAATTATTCTATTGGGTTGCTTCAGTATATATACGTTTTCTCGCCGATTTTCGCATTACGATGAAATCACTCAGTCTCCTGTCTTGTAGACAAGCCAGAAGAACAGCAGCACGAACACGATGCCGACGCCCCACAGCACGACAGACGCGTCGAAGTTGCCGGGCAGGAACGCGAGGAACACGTCGGCAAAAGCGATTAGCAACAGGAACAATATGGCTATGACAACTATGAGCGGGAAGTAGTCTTTCGCTTGTTTGCTGTCCTTGCCCTCAAATATCTTCTTGACGAGCGCGAGGAAGAAAACGATAATCAACACGCTCGCTGCGATAGGTATGTACTGGCTCAGCGTAACCACTAGTGGCTCATACAATACTGAGAACCCTGCTATGGCAAGCGCAAGAAGCGCATTGACACGCTTGTTGAAGTCGCCGACCTTGCTGTAGGAGAGCAGCCCGAATATCAATGCAAAGACGAAAAGGAACGTGGAAAAGTAGGGAACCCATGCAGGGTCGATTAATGTTATTGTTGCCATGAATATTACCGTTTAATCCAGCCTGTCCTCTATTCTCTGACGCTCGTCTATAAGCCTGTCAAGCGTCTCATTGAGGCGCCCTATATCACCCGTGCCTGACTTGCTATGGGCGCGTTCTATGTTCTTTTCCGTGCTTGCTATTCTTCTGTCTATGTCATGCAGCCGTTCTTTCAGGTATTTTCTCTCTGTGGGGCTGAGGGTCTTTGGAACACCGATAAGATGTCTGAGCTTCTTGTCGCCATGATCCACGTCATCATCATCTTGGTATCTTGATGCTCTGTTTCCGCCGCGCGAATATCCCCCGCCTTCGCCACGAGAGTATCCGCCGGCGCTGGGCCTGAAGTGGCGTGCGAGATAGCCGAGCACGCCGAGTATGAATATCAGGAATATGAAGTAGGGTCCTGAAAGCAAGGCGAAGAACGAATAATAACCGCCTGCTATGATAAAGAGGTACGCGCCCACGCCGAGCATTATGCGGAATTTCTTGTCAGGTATGATGCGCCCCGACATTATGTACAGCACCATTATTATGAAGATGGTGGGCACTATCAGGAACATTATCAGGTCCCTGTAGATGTTGCCGGTGAAAGGCTGGCCGGGATACTGCGACATTCCGAGAAGTTGTGCAAAAATCATGTAGCCGATATCTTCTATCATTAATTAACTATGGTTGAAGGTTGAATAAAAAGATAATGCGAAAATGGAAAGAATTAAGCAGTCATGCGAAGTTCTCTCATGGCGCGTTCTGCAAATGTGTCGAGCACTTCCCTGTCTCCTCTTGCATAAGCCGCCGCCATCTGGACTTCGAGAGGTCTTATTACCCTGTCGGCTCTTTTGTCATGTTCTATGCCATGCTTCAGTCTAAGGTGTTTTCCAAGGGCTTCGTGCGCTTTTACGCGCATGGCGTCTAGCCCATAAAGGTTTTCATTCACGAAAGTGTTATAGCCGTGCTCAAGCCCGTCGCGCTCGGGCGCTCTCAGTCCCAGTGCCCAGCCTTTGTTTAGAATGTCTTTTTCAGAAAGCTCTATCTGCCTGTATCCGTGCTTTGCCATGTCTCTGAGCAGGTTCCTTTCCGCCATCTCGTAAGTGGGCATCCCGTTTCCTATTGCAAAATCCCCTCTTGAGTACGTACCAGGAGCAGGAGGAAGCGTTGCAGGCCTTTCGCCTTGAGTGCCCTCGCGCTCTTTAGGAATAGCCTCATAGTGAGGAGTAATAACTCTTGCAACTTTTCTAAGCATTTTATAGGCGGAAGTCTTTGCTATTATTTCAGGTATGTATATCTCGACCTGTCCGTCTGTCTCGCCACGTTTTGTTTCCTCGATTGAAGGAGCTATAGTGTAGCCTTCCAATGTTCCGCCTTTTTGGAATATTGATTTGGGTCTCGCCATACATTACACCTGTATACTATATGGTTCGGACCCCTATATATAGTTTTTCACTACTTAAGGGTAACAGTAATGCTGAGGCTAGCCCTTGTTGAAGAACTTGCCGTCAGCCATGCTGTCCCTTATTCCACTGAGCTCGCCGCGTCCTCCGAGCCTTGTTATCCATTTCACGGGCCCGTAGTAGCTGAACAAGCCGTTTGACATCCTGTTGACTGAAACTTCTATTTTACCTGTCATTCTGTTTACATAGTGGAAACTGCCGTCGCTTTGCTCTTGTGGAACCAAGTATACCATCTCGTCGCCCGGGTCGTGCGCCTGAGCTTTGGATTCGCTCTTGCCGAAGCTGTCGTAGAACGCCATCGCGAACGTGTATTTCGTGCGGTCGTCTATGTTGGACTTGAACAGGCTTTTCAGCTGGCTGTTGCTGCCGTAGCCTGAGCTGTCCAGCCAACTTGCCAGTTTGTCGCCGTATGACGATTTGTAAGACTGGCGTTCTTGGCTGCCTGAATTATACCCGTACGTACTACTGTTTGTGCTTTGCCTGTAATCGGGCTTTGAAGTGTCCGCTCCTGCTGCGAGGGCCGCTGAGAGCAGTCCGGCGGCGACTTTTTTCCACATCTCCATATCTACCGCCTCTCGTAAGCAGTCTGCAGCTTTGTCTGGTATCTGACCGGCTGGGCAGCCTGCCTGTTTATTGTTATCCTAGAAGGAATCTGGCCATGAGCTCTTTGAAGGTGTCTCACGAATCTGTAAAGCTGGTCGCATGTGGTAGCGTGATTCAGGTAATTGTAACAAGCCATTCTTTTCATTTTTAACACCTTTTCGCATTTTCATTGAGTTGACCTCGTACCAATTCGGTCTTTTAACCACGGTATAAACATTTGGTTACTTCAAAAAATGGAATTCACAACCGATTCTATAGAGAATTCCTGGTCCAAAGAGGAGTAAAAGTAAGAAAATTAGTATATTAAAATTTACTTTTAAAAAATTTGTAAAACTTTATATATAAGAGTAAGATATAGTAATAGAAAGCGGAAAATGCAGGCTGTCTACCTGCAGCCCGGGAACCACACCTCCCGATTTTCCGCCGTTTTTTATTTTTTCAGGAGTCGCTTCTTTGGGATTGATGGCCGTCAGATGATTGTTATGGAAACAACGATTTCGTCAAAGGGACAGCTGGTGATTCCGAAGTACCTGCGCGACGCGCTCGGCCTGAAGCCCGGAAGCATCGTCATGATAACAAAAGTGGAGAACAAGCTGATTCTTGTGCCGAAGCCGGAAGATCCTGTGAAAGGACTGGTTGAAGCCGGGCAGCATATCGCCATGAAGAACATACGGCGCCACATAAAAGAAGAATAGCACCGATCTTTTTCTTGGAAGAAAAAGCTAGGTATCCCAAAAAGAACATATTACAAAGGTGAAATCATGCCTGAAAAAGGAAAGATTTATCTCGACACGTTCGTCTTCATGGATATCCTTTCCGGCGGGGAAGACAGCAAAAAAGCCGAATTTTATCTTAACAAAATGAAAGAGCAGAAGTGCGTTGTTTCGTCAATTCTTTTCGCAGAGCTGGCATTCCACCTCAAGCGGAAGCGCGGCAAGGAGAAGACGGCGGAAATCCTTCTCTACATCAGTTCGCTGCCGAATCTCGAGATTGTGCCGGTTACGATGGAAATAGCAAAGACGGCGGGCATGCTCCGCGCTCATTACTCGAAGCGCATACCCAAGAAGCTTACATATTTTGATTCAATACATATAGCGACTGCGATGGCTAGCGACTGTGATAAGTTTGTCACAGGCGACCGCGGATTTAGAGATGTGAAAGAAGTTGAGATGGAGATATATTGATGCTTAATCCGAAAAAGCGCGAAGCTCTCACTGCGAAGAAAATTCTTGATTTGTACAAGGAGGGACGCCGGGACTTCTCGGGAATAATATGCCAAAACGATTCCTTTGACAACTTTGACCTGAAAGGAATAATATTCAAAAAAGCCGACCTCAGCTATTGCAGCTTTTACGGCACGAATCTCGAGGGCGCAGATTTCAGCGAAGCCCAGCTCGAATGGACGGGCTTCATCAGGGCGAACCTGAAGCGCGCCAGCTTCGAAAAGGCGCGCGCGACATGGTCAAGGTTTAATGAAAGTCTGCTGGAAAAAACAAATTTCAGGGGCGCAGATTTGTCATGGACGCTTTTCTTCAACACGAACCTATACGGAGGTGCGGAACTGACGGGCGCGATAACCGCCACCGTCGCCACAGATCCGTCTCAGATAACGGCAGAAGGCATGTCAAAGCTCGCGGAGAAGCTTGGGAGCATGAAAGGAAAGATGGATCCCGAACTTTTGACGCGTCTACAGTTAATCGCAAGTTCGACAAAAGAAAAAACAGGAAAGGAAGGGGAACCGGCGAGGATGGAAAAATACGGGCATAAGACTTCAGACACTTACTCTGCAAAAGGCGGCGCTCAGGGAGATTATCACGGCAACGGCGCGAAAGGCGTTGAATACGGCGCAGCGGGTTACACAGGCAAAAAGAAGAAAAAGGACGCTTACGAATAGGACATTTTTCGCTAATTCTGTAGGTTAAATAAAAGCCTTAAAAACCCTGTATACAAGTTATCTTGGGTGAATTTAAATGGCAGCAGATGGAGCAACATGGGCAGTTGCCGTAGCCTTCGTCTTGCTTGGATTGCTAGGTTTGGCATATCCTGCAGGAGCCAGCGGAGTTAACTGGGTAGTATCCGGTATAGTTTCGCTGATAGTTGGCTGGGGAATGAACAGGAAAAAGTAACTGGATAAGTCCAGCAAAAAGGCAAATTTTTTCTTTTTTGTAAATTCTGTTTTCTTTTGATTATAGATTGATTAGCTTTAGCTGCAAGCAATAAACTAAAACGAAGATATTTTTAGAATGGCAGCTTACCAGGCATGTTCTCTCGTTTCGACAAGAGCAGTCCCTCTATGTTGTGACATAAGTTCTTATGCCCGCCTTACAGCTGCGTGGACATCTCTGGCTGCTTCGTAGTGAGGAACCTTACCCTCGACCCCAGAATGGTCGGTTATGGCCGAGCATAAAATTCCGTTCAGCACCTGTCGCCTACCATGTCCGTATCCGTTTTGCGTCCCGCGCGACAGGAATGTCGCGCCCGTTCCTTCTGCTCGCGGAACACGTTCGTCTTTATACACATGTTCAGCCAGGTCTCTCCATTGCTGTTGATTCAGCAAGTTGTACGGTTCAGATCTTGCAAGCCTACTGGCAAGCGCTATTTTCATATAATCTGGAAGTTTTTGTCCTTTCATTTGAATCACTAATAACGATGATGCCAGTCTTTATAAATTTGACTTTTATCTTTTTCCTACATAGTTCTGGCATGGATTTGGTGATGGGGCGAATAGATGGCAACGATAAAGTCCAGTGAACTGAAAAAAAAGCTTGATTCAGGCGAGAAGCTCGTGATACTCGATGTCAGGGAGCCCTTCGAGTTTGTCGACTGGCACATACCGGGCGCAATCAATGTCCCTGTCTCGCGCGTAATGAGAAACCCTGAACTGGACGTTCCAAAAGATTCGGAAATTATAGCTGTCTGCGCCCATGGCATGCGCAGCGCAGCAGCAACACGCTATCTCATAATGGCAGGATTCGAAAATGTCAGCTCGCTGGAAGGCGGCATGGTGGAATGGAACGGCGTTTACGATGTTGTAAGGATAAACGAAAACGTTCTGCAGATACGCCGCATAGGAAAAGGATGCCTGGGCTATGTGATTGCCGGCGGCGGCGAAGCCGTGGTAATCGACCCGACAGTCGACATTGATGTTTTCATCAGAGCTGCAGGCGCCAGCAGGATAACGGCGGTGCTTGATACGCATGCGCACGCCGATCACGCAAGCGGCGGCAGGATGCTTGCGAAGAAGCTTGGCATTCCGTATTATGCGCCAAGTGAGGTGGGCGTCACCGAAACGATTTTCGACGGCGATGAAATCCCTTTCGGATCGCTTGCGCTCAAAGCCGTCGCGGCTCCCGGCCACACGCCCGGCAGCTTGGTTTATCATGTCAATCGCTTTCTCTTCACAGGCGACACGCTCTTTACAGACAGCGTAGGACGCCCTGATCTCGGGCAAGAAGCGGGCGAAGCGTCGCCGGTGCTTTATGACACTGTTCAGAAGCTCCTTGCGATGCCTGATAACACGCTCGTACTTCCGGCACATGCTGAAATAGAAAACATAAAGCATGGAACGCCAATAATCGAGGCGCTTGAAGAAGTTAAGGAGCTTCCGGCGCTCAGGAAGTCGAGGGAAGAATTCGTGCAATGGCTCGCGGGGTTCAGCCGCCCGGCGCCCGAGAACTTCGAGATATTGAAAGAATACAACACGGGAAAGATAGTCATAGACTCGATTGACGAGTTCCGAGAGCTCGAGGCGGGCGCCAATCGGTGCGCCGTGAAATAGTTTTTTCGATTTTTATATGCTAGTTCTCAAGTATTATCATGGACTATTCTCCAGCCGTAAAAAGGTTGCTGTCGAAGGAAAAAGTCGGCATCGGCGACCGCGTTCACATCGAGAAAGGCAAGAACTCTTTCGAAGGCATAGTGATGCCGAACACCGGGCAGCCCGATTTGCTTGTCGTCAAGTTGAGCAATGGTTACAATATAGGGCTCGAAACCGAGGACATAAAAATAAAGAAGCTCCCTGAGTTGAAGAAGCCCCTGCCGAAGAAATTCAGGCATGAATACGACAAGAGCAAAAAGACGATTCTAATTCTGCACACCGGCGGGACAGTGGCGTCGAAGATTGATTACGAGACAGGCGCAGTCTCCGCTTCCGTCGAGCCGGAAGATCTTCTTGCATCGATGCCTGAACTCGCGAAGATTGCAAATATACGGACAGAAATGGTTTTCCAGATGTATTCCGGCGACATGGAGCCTGAACACTGGATAGAGCTGGCAAAGAAAGTGGCGCAGGAGCATGAACGGTTCGACGGGATAATAATAACGCACGGCACCGACACAATACATTACACGACCGCCGCGCTCTCGTTCATGCTGCAGAATATTCCAAAGCCCGTAATATTTGTAGGCAGCCAGAGGAGCAGTGACCGCGGGAGCAGCGACGCGGCAATGAACATGATATGCGCGGCCCACTTCATAGTGGGGGGCAATTTCAAAGGCATCGCGCTCTGCATGCACGCAAACATGAACGACGACGACTGCTACATCCATTCTGGTCTACACGTGAGGAAGATGCACACCTCGCGGCGCGATTCGTTCAGGAGCATAGATGTCCTGCCCATAGCCAGGGTGTCAAAGACGGGAAACATCGAGGCGCTTTATGATTTTAGGACTAAAGGGGAATACAAGTCCCTCCCAGTCTTTAACAAAAAAGTTGCGATAGTAAAGATACACCCCGGATTCAACTACAAGCTCCTGGAATTTTTCGAGAAAGCGGGTTACAAGGGCATTGTGCTCGAAGGTACTGGGCTCGGGCACGCGCCTGTGGACGTTCTCGACAAGTACACCAGGCACCATGCGCTTGTGCTTTCTGCAATAAAGCGGCTTGCAAAAAACAGCGTGGTTGCTATGACGTCCCAATGCCTGTACGGCAAAGTGAACATGAACGTCTACTCATACGGGCGCAAGCTGCTCGAAGCCGGGGTCGTGCCGGTGCAGATGACGCCGGAAACGGCATATGTTAAGCTCGGCTGGGTGCTGGGGCACACGAAGAACGCTGAGGCGGCGAAGAACCTGATGCAGATGAATTTAATCGGCGAGCAGGTTGAGCGCATCGATCCCAGGGCATTTTTATTCTGATTTTTATGATAATCAAAAAATTCAGGTGATTCTTATGTTCGATTACAAGAAACTCGGGCTGCGCGCGGGCTTGGAAATACACCAGCAGCTGAACAGCGGACACAAGCTTTTCTGCAGCTGTCCTATTACGAAAAGTAATGAATTTCCCGTAGAAATAAAGCGGAAACTTCGTGTCGTGCCCAGCGAACTCGGCGAGTATGACGTTGCCGCGGAGTACGAATATCTTCGCGACCGTTCGTTCCTTTACCTGTCAAACCCCGAATCGAGCTGCTTGGTGGAACTGGACGAGCAGCCGCCGAAGCCGATGAATGAGAATGCGCTGAAAACCGTTGTGCAACTCGCCAAGCTTCTTCATTCGGACGTTGCCGGGGAGATTCATGTGATGAGAAAGACGGTCATTGACGGCTCTGCGGTGACGGGATTCCAGCGCACCGCCCTGATAGCTACAGGCGGATATCTCGAGCTTTCCGGACAACAGCTTGCTATACAGACAATCAATCTTGAGGAGGACAGCGCGCCTGCAGTCAGCAGGGGCGACACAGTTGAGTATTGCACCGAACCGAATGTTCGTGCAAATTGTGCGGATGCAAAGCATTCAGCACAATATCGCCTGGACAGGCTTGGCACCCCGCTTGTTGAAATTGCAACAGACTCGACTCTCGGCACGCCGCAGGAAGTGAAGGAAGCAGCGGAAAAAATCGGAACGCTGCTGCGCAGCCTTGACGTGGTGCGCGGGCTCGGCTCTATCAGGCAGGACGTGAATGTCTCCATAGCCGAAGGCTGCCGTGTCGAGATAAAAGGTTTCCAGGCTCTCGCTGATATTGAAAAACTTGTCGATAATGAAATTGCACGGCAGCTGTCGCTTCTGGAAATCAGGGACGGGCTGAGGAACAGGAATTTCAAAAAAGCCGAAGTCTGCGAAGATGTCACGGAAATTTTTGCGAATTCAGAAGCCAATCTTGTGAAAAAAGTGCTGGCGGAAGGCGGGCGGATAGCGGCAGGAAAGCTCCCGGAATTTGCCGGGCTTATGAAACGCGAGTGCGGTGACAGGACTTTTGGAAAGGAGCTCTCAGGATACGCGGCAGCTTTCGGTCTCGGCATAATACACAGCGACGAACTGGAGAAATTTCCTTTCCTGAAAAAAGATTTTGACAGTCTGCGTGAAAGGCTTCATGCATCCGGGGAAGACATAGTTTTTATCGTCGCCGGGCACGGCGCGGAAAAAGCAGCTAATGCAGTGATTGAACGGGCTAACCAGTGCGTTGTTGGAGTGCCAAAGGAAACCCGCGTTGCAGACGGGACAGGTTCGCGCTACGCCCGTCCGCTTCCCGGCTCGGGACGCCTGTATCCTGAGTCTGATGTCCCTTCAATCAGTATGGAAAGATTCATGGATGTGGAGGTCCCGAAGACGCTCGACGAAAGGAGGGAGGAGCTGGATATCCCGGAACAACTGGCGGAGCAGATAGTCAGGTCAAAATATTACGAATGGTTCACAAAATTAAAGGGGTACGATGCGGTTCTTGCGGCGACTATCTTTCTTTCAACATACAAGGACCTTGGCAGACGCGGCTATGACGTTTCAAAAATAAGTTTTGAAGACTTGGAAGGTATTATGAAGGCTGTTTTCGAAAGTGGACTGCCGAAAAGCTCTGTCACGTTAGTGCTCGAGGAAGTGTCCCAGGGTGCATCTTTGCAGGTAGCCCTTTCGAAATACAAGCCTGACTTCGACGTGGAATCGCTGGTGCGCGCCGTGGTTGCGGACAACCCCGGAAAAACCGAGTCGGCGCTTATCGGCATCGTGATGGCGCGCGCTAAAGGGAGGGCTGATGGAAAAAAGGTTTCTGAACTGGTTCGAAAGTTCTCAAAATAGATATTTATACGGGATAGCCACAAGTATAATCATGGTGGATTTGCTGAATCTGGTCCCGTTCTCTGTTGCCGGGATTGTCGCGCTTCTTGTTAACACGGTCATCGCATTCATCGCGCTTGTGATTGCAGACAAGCTGATAGCGCATAACGTCGACGCAAAGCGCCTTTTCATTATGGCGCTTGTCGCGCTTTTCCTCACGCCCATCGTCGGTGCGCTGCTTCTGAGCAGCCTTAGCCTGCCTTCTGTAGTGTCGGGATATGTCTTCCCGTTCATTGTCTGGCTTGTGCTCGGCGAGCTGCTCATAAAGGAAGCTGACATGAAGACCAAGCTGAAAGTGGTGGTAGTCGCATTCGTCGTCTGGATAATACTGTCGATGTTCCTGGCGCCCGTTATCTTCCAGGCGCTGCCTTTGTAGAACTAATTCTTTTTTCAGCAGTTAGCGCTGGACGGCTCTTGCAATAACGTAGCCTACAGGTGCGGATGCTATTGGCACTCCCCAGTTCCCGAGGATATCTACGGCACTGGAGATGATACTGGAGTCTATCGCGCCGTAATGCTGTGCCATGCATGCTAGTGCAACAGCACCGCCGGTGATCATGGCGGATGCTATGGAATTTGTGCGCTGCTCGATCTCCATTCCGGGACCCATGTCGTAGCCGACGAACCGCAGGTTTGTGTCCCTGTGATTGTAGTCGGGAAGCATTCCGCGGCTTGCCCGGTCCAAAAACCTGTCAGCCGCATGTTTGATAGTTAGAGTTGTCATTTTGTCCACCTGTAATCATAACGTATATGCGAATCTTGTTAAAGTCGACACAGATAGGCTGTATTCCACTTCGCCTGCGCCTTTTGTCTTGTAGAACTTTGTCGAGTCGCAGTTCGGGTTCTCGCACATTTCTTTCTGGCACATGATTATCACTTGTTTCTTACCAACTTTATTGAACCTGCTTTTTGTTCGCATACATACTGGATGTCGCCGTCCACCAGATACGCCCTGAACAGCCTTCTTGTCGGACGTTCATAGGCTAGGGCACACCAGTCGCCATGGTCGTCAAGGAAAGAACCGTAATGTTCCATACAACCCGGAAGGTCTCTCTCAGACGGTATGCCTTGCATGTAAGCACCTTTCTATTAGTTGTGTTTCCCAGTATATAAAGATTTTCACTACTTAAAAGTGGCATTATTTTTTGGCAGTGTAATTCAAGCGGACAATGCGTTAAATTAAAAGATTTTTGACAAGTTAGGGATGATTATATGATTGGCATCTTCGGCGGTTCGGGGTTTTATTCTTTGCTGGATAACGCGGAAACGACAATTCGCGAAACGCCTTTCGGAGCGCCTTCTTCACCCATAACGCTCGGCACTATCGGCAGACAGGAAGTCGCCTTCATAGCCCGCCACGGCGTACATCATGAGTATCCTCCGCACAAGATCCCCTACAAGGCGAACCTTTACGCGTTCCGTGAACTGGGAGTGAGCCGCGTGATAGCGCCGGCTGCCGTCGGATCGCTCAAGAGAGAGATAGCTCCGGGTACGTTCGTTATCCCGGACCAGTTCGTTAACTTCGCAAGCCGCGACGACACTTTCTTCAATGAAGTCCCGGTGACGCACGTCTCTTCAGCAGACCCTTATTGTCCTGAACTGAGGAAGCTGCTTGCCGGGATGGCAAATCTCCTGAATCTGCCGGTACGTGACGGCGGAACTGTCGTCGTGATCAACGGACCAAGGTTCGCCAGCCGCGCCGAATCAACCTTTTACCAGTCTTTGGGAGACGTGATAAACATGACGCAATATCCCGAAGTCATGCTGGCAAGGGAAATGGAGATGTGCTACGCGTCGGTGTGCCTGGTGACTGATTACGACGTCGGGATAAAGGATAACGATTCTATAATGCCCGTCTCCGCGCAGGAAGTGGCCGAAGGCTTCAAGCAGAACAGCGAGAAGTTGAAAAGGCTCATACTGGATTGCATACCTAACGTGCCTGCTGCCAGGGTATGCAATTGCAAGAATTCGCTTGAGAACGCGAGGTTCAGCTAGAATCCAGGCTTTTCCACAGAGTGCGGCATGCATAAGTGCGGTAGGGCGACCATTTCGCAGATATTCTCTCGATTTTTTCCTTGCTGGGGGATTTCAAGGAGTAGTTTTTGATTATTGCCTTTCTCAGACCCAGGTCGCCGTGCGAGAATATGTCTTCCCGTCCCATAGTGAACATAAGGAACATCTCGGCAGTCCATGGCCCGACGCCCTTCACCCTGGTCAGTGCCTCTATGGCTTCTGCATTTTTCATTTTTGCCACTGTTTTAAGGTTCAAGTCGCCGTTCGATACTTTCTGCCCCAAGTCGATTATGTATCTTGCCTTCGCCCAGGATGTCCCGATCTCGCGTATTGATTTTTCCTTGAGTTTTGCAGCCCGTTCCGGAGTTATTTTTCCTCCCGGGAAGAGATTTTCAAACCGCGTGAATATGGATTTCGCGGCGCTGCCTGAAAGTTGCTGGCCTATTATGGCGTAGCAAAGCGAATAAAAGTATTGCGACGGCTTTTGCGGCTGCACCGGGATTATCCCGGTATTTTTTGCCATGGAAAACATGACGGGGTCCGTTTTCCTGAAATGCGCCAGCACCGCTTTTGTCTTGTCCATGATTATCACTTGTCAACCAGGTCTATTTCCTTGATGTCGTAAGTACCATTGCGCTCTTTCTCGTTCCAGTGCTTTTCCGCGTGGACTACCTTTATTTTTTTCATGAACATCGGACAGTCGAGAACCAGGCTGTCAAGCTCCCCGCCTTCTCCGCCGATATGAATCCCGTGCCTGAGGTTCAGTTGCACCAGCTCTTCTATTGCTTTCTCGTCCAGCTTCCTGCCAAGCCATTTCTCATCAAGGGGCGGCGCGGCGACTGCGACGTAGATTATCTCAAAGCCGTCGGCGAGCGCGGCGTGCAAATATTCTTCCGGGTTCCTGTGCCAGAGCGGAGCTATGGAAAGCAAATCATGGCGCTTGCAGATTGAGTCAATCCTGACCTTCTGGTAGCTGCTTGCTAGCGCGCCGGTCACCACGCCGTCGATATCCCCTTTTATCGAGGCGATTGCATCTTCCAGGTCGTCCAGTTCCAGTTCCTTCTCGCCTTTGGTTTTTTTCTCAATGAGCGGGATTCCCATCAGGGACGCCTGCGTCTTCACGAGATGAATGTTTGGAAAATGGAACATGTAGCTCGCCGGATTCTCGGAAACCATCGAGATAACGTAAGCAATCTCGTGCTCCTTGCTTGCAAGATACGCGGCGTATAGCGAGTCCTTTCCGCCCGAAACAAGTGCCGCCAGTCGCATGGAGAGAATTAGACAGTATAATTTAAAAGATTAGATGCCCTGCACCGTAACGACGATTTCACGCTCCCTGTCGCGGGTGTCAAATTCGAACAGCATGATGGATTGCCACTGTCCGAGAAGGAGTTTTCCGTTGGAAACCGGTATTGTAAGGTTCTGATTGAGCAGGGTTGCGCGCAGATGGGAAGGAGCGTTCTCGGGGTGCTGGTAGAGATGGTCGTCAGGTATCAGAGAGGTAACGGTTTTTCTGAAGTCCTCTATGAGCATCCTGTCGTTCTCGTTCAGCATGAGCGAAGCTGTCGTGCCGGTAAGAAATATGTTGCACAGCCCGTCTCTCGCCCTGCTTTTGTCCACTATGTCGCTTATCTGCCTTGTTATGTCGACGAACCCGTCTTTTTTTGTGGGAAGCTTGAGAATGTCACGGTACAGCATGATTTATTATTCCCTGGGGGGCAATTAAAGTTTTCATGGCAAGGGCATCTCATGCGTGATGCGGAAAAATTTTCCTTCGTTATTGGTATTTAAGGATTTCCCAGTATACTTAAATACTACTATTTAAATGGGAAATTTCTGGGAATTGGAGGTTGATTTCATGGCCGAAAAAACTGGACAGATACAGAAAATCAAGATTGAAAACGTCGTCGCTTCTACGGACATAAAGAAAATAATTTCTCTTGACAAGCTGCTCAACGTGCTTGAGTCCAGCGAATACGAGCCGGAACAGTTCCCCGGACTCGTGTACCGTCTTGACAACCCGAAGGTTGCCACTCTCATATTTAGGAGCGGCAAGATAATCTGCGTGGGCGCGCGAAGCACGGCGGCGGCGAAAGAAGCGCTGAAAAAAACTGTCCGCAACATCAAGAAAATCGGCATACGGTTCAACGAGAATAATCTCAAGGTTAAGATAGAAAATATAGTGGTCGCGGTCAACCTCGGCAGGGACCTGAACCTTGACCAGCTTGCGTTCCAGCTTGAGAACAGCGAATACGAGCCGGAACAGTTCCCGGGACTTGTTTACCGAATCTATGATCCTAAGGTTGCATTCCTGCTTTTCAGCTCAGGCAGAGTGGTATGCGCAGGCGCGAAGAGTCTGGACAGCGTGAAGAAAGCTGTCGCAAAGCTCGAGGCGCAGCTCAAGGCTTTGAAAAGCTGAAATAATGACGAAAATTCTAAGACCAAATAGGTATTCAATCATTCTTACGGTTGTTGTTTTCTTTGTTATTTTGTATTTGCCAGTTAGCAAAGGGACTGTCTACCCTTGTCAAATACCGCCGTGTCCTGTTGCAGGAACAACAATACTATCAAGCCTGATGGTTGCAATCGGAGCACTGCCGGGTTTGATAATTGGCATAATTATTTCCTATTTCCTGGCAAGTGCCATGACATTTCCTCTTAAAAAACGAAAATAAGTTGTCACTAGTAATGCGTTCTTCCACATGAAGCGTAGGAAATGTACGGCAAAGCGTTCAAATATGTTAATGCGATAGTAGCCGTATGGATCTCCAGGAAAAACTTGAGAAATTTCTGCGCGAATATTACGATTCCGAGCTGCGAAAAGCCGTGAACGATGAGAAAGCGCTGGTTGTTGATTTCTCCGTCCTTGACAGGTTCGATCCGCTCACGGCTGACGAGCTTCTTGAGCAGCCCGAGAGGGTGCTTGCCATATTCAACGCCGCAGCCGCGTCCGTGGTGAACGCCGACGAACGCGTGAACGTGAGGGTGCGAAACCTCCCGGAGAGCAGGAACATAAGAATCCGCAATCTTCGGGCTGTCCACCTGAACAGGCTCTGGACGATAAGCGCGACAATAAGGGGCGCGAGCGAGGTCAAGCCCCAGATCTATGAGGCGGTTTTCGAATGCCCGGACTGCAAGGCAAAAATATCAGTGCAGCAGTCAGGCAAGATAGTCCAGAAGCCGTCCATGTGCGAGTGCGGGCGCCGCGGCGATTTCAGCCTTGTCGAGAAGAAGATGTTCGACGTCCGCTGGCTGAAGGCGCAGGAGCCGTTCGAGGTAACCAGCGGCGAGCAGCCCGGCGAGATAGGCGCCACGCTGAAGGAGGACCTTACTACGCCCCGCATGCAAAAAAAAACCGACCCCGGCAGCAACCTTACCATAGTCGGGATACTGAAGGAGGTGCCGAAGCACATCAAGGGAAAGCTTGGCACTAACATGGACATGATACTCGAGGCTAACCATGTCGAGACAAGCCAGGTGGAATTTGAAGAGCTGGAGATAACGCCGGAGGACGAACAGCGCATCAAGGAAATGGCGTCAGACCCAAATATTTATGACATGCTGCGTGCATCCATCGCTCCCGGCATTTATGGTTTTGAAGAAATCAAGGATTCTGTCGTGCTGCAGCTGTTCGGCGGACAGGTGCATATCCTTCCCGACGGCTCGCGCGTCCGCGGGAATATTCATATTTTAATAACCGGCGACCCGGGCACGGGAAAGACGCAGATGCTTAAGCTGGTGTCTGCTGCAGTGCCCAGAGGTCGTTACGTTTCCGGCACAGGCGCAAGCGGCGCGGGATTGACAGCCACAGTCACAAAAAATGAGGCACTCGGAACATGGATGCTCGAGGCAGGCGCGCTCATACTCTGCAACAAGGGGCTAATCGCCATCGACGAGTTCGACAAGATGAACCGCGACGACCAGATTGCGATGCACGAAGCCACTTCTGTGGAAACGGTTAGCATTGCAAAAGCGTCCATCGTGGCAACACTGCCCGCGCAAACTGCGGTGCTCGCAGGCGCAAACCCGAAGCTCGGGCGCTTTGATCCGTTTCTTTCCATAGGTGAACAGATACAGATACCCGAAACGCTCCTGTCGCGTTTCGACCTGAAGTTCGCACTGAAGGACAGGCCGGACAGGGCCATAGACGAACAGCTCGCCTCGCATATTATCACTTCAAGGACCAACCCGCAGGCAATCGAGCCGGCAGTTAACATGCGCCTTCTGAGGAAATACATAGCGTACGCCAAGCAGATAAACAAGATGGAACTTTCCGACGAGGCTGCGCAGATGCTGAAGAATTTCTACGTCGACATGAGGAACCGCTATGCCACCGCAGAGAAAAGCGCAGTGAGCATAACTCTTCGTCAGTACGAGGCGCTGATACGGCTTGCGGAAGCGTCTTCACGCGTCCGGCTTGACACTGTGGTAAGAGTCCAGGACGCGGAGCGCGCCATCCGCCTGATGATGGCGTCGCTGATGCAGCTCGGCTATGATATGGAGACACAGACTTTCGACGTCGACAGGCTGGAGGGCGGGGTGACGTCCAACAAGAGAACAAGGATGAACAGGGTGCTGAAGATACTCGAGGATCTCCAGAAGGATTACAAGGAAGTTGCCATAGACGACCTGAAGGCGGAGGCGGAGAACCAGGGAATAGAGGACGCGGACAGGATAATAGAGGAGCTCGACAAGCTCGGGCTGATAATGCATCCCAAGCCCGGCTTCATCAGGAAGATTTAAACAAAAGAAGATTGGAGGGGTTGAATATTCATGAAGAAAATTGCATTTTTTGACTTGGAAACCCAATATACATTTCAAGAACTTGGTATGTTGGACTGGAAAAGTAGAGATCCTTCAAAACTAAAACTAGCAGTTGCAGGAATACTTTCAGATGGAAAAATTTCCTTTTTTCGTGAAAATCAAATAAATGAATTGATAGAATCCCTCAAAAAATCTGATATCATCATAGGTCATAATTTAATAAGGTTCGATTATTTAGTCCTTCTAAATTACATAGAACAAAATGCAATAGACACGCTAGGGAAAATAACATTTGATACTTGGGCAGATTTAGAGAGATTGACTAATAGTTGGGTGAGTCTTGATGATTTATGCAAAAGGAATCTAGGAATCTCAAAAACATTTGACCCGCTTAAAATACCAAAAATGTGGAGAGATGGCATGCAAAATGAAGTAATAGATTATTTGGCTAACGATCTAAAAATGACCGAATCCATCTTTAATCATGGTAAGAACACAGGCAAGTTAAAATATGAACATAAGGATTATGGAAGAAGTTTAGGCGAAAAGGAAGTCAATGTCGATTGGAACATTTGAACGGAGAATCAGGGAAGATTTAAATAATTAGGATAGAACCTACGAATCATTGGTGATAATCATCGAAAAGAAAAGAATTCACAGCGTAAAGACCAGGATAAAGGATATCACGGGCGGGCGCTATGTCGCCCAGGAGGGCTTCAATCCCAATTATGTTCTCACCAAGTATGGCTTGCGCCTTTCCCGTGTTCGTATTCTTGCAACTGTAGTGGACAAATTCATCTCGGAGGGCGGAAAGTTCGCCTCTGTCACGCTCGACGACGGAACGGACACCATAAGGGTGAAAGTGTTCAACGCCGTGTCAATGTACGACAACATCGGAGTTGGCAGCGAAGTGGACGTCATCGCGCGCGTGAAAGAATACCAGGGCGAGATTTACCTTGCTCCGGAAATAATCAACGTCGCGGACGACAGCAACATGCAGCTCCTGCGCGAGCTTGAGCTGAGACAGCAGGACAGGGAAGTCGAGGGCAAGAGGAAGATAATACTTGAACACCAGAAGCAGACGTCAGACATGAGCGAGCTTGAGCGTCTCATGCACGAGCGCTATGGCATACAGCCGGAAGAGGTTGAGTCAATGCTCCAGGTTCACGAGGAGCCCCAGGATAACAGGAAGGAAGAGGTGCTGAAGCTCGTCGAGAAGCTGGACGACGGCAACGGCTGCGATTACGCCGATTTGATAAAGGCGTCAGGACTGCCGGAGGACGTCATTGATTCGATGGTCAACGAGCTCCTGGAGGAAGGCAGCTGCTTCGAGCCCAAGCCCGGGAAGATCAAGAAATTATAGACGGACTGTTTTTATTAAAATCCGAATGGCGTGATGTTTCTCAGGAAGTAGAACCAGAACAGCCCCATCGCCACGAAGCCGGCTATGCCGAAGAGCAGCCTGTAGAACTTCTTGTCCATCTGCTGCCAGTCTTCCCTCATCATTGAGCCCATCGTCTTCATGATGCCTGCTGCGGTTCGAATTTTTCCCATTGGTATCAAGAATGAATAGTTTACAAAGAATATTAAAAGTTATGCGGAAGTTTTGACGATTTCCAATTCCTCGAGTATTTCCATCCACGCCCAGGCCCAGACTATCGCCTCGAACGCGCGGATCATGTCCCCTTTCTTTGCGAAGTGTTTCGTGTCGGAGACGTAAGCGTCTATGTTTTTCAGCATTTCAGACTTTGACTTGTCAATCAGCCTGACTTTCTTTCTTTTGGCTGCGGCTTTCTTCAGCCATTTCTCTGTCTCTCGTGCCAGGTCTTTCTCTATCATTTCTCGTACATCCTCAGCGCTTCTTCTTCCTTGAAGTGCAGCCTGCCGGGTATTATTATCGCCGCAGGCGTCTCCGCCAACGAAGCGTCCTCCGAAAGCTCTTTCATGTTTCCATACCTGATTTTCTGGCTCTCGCTTCCAAGCTGGCAGCACGCCACTATCTTTATGTCATCCATCCCGAGCTGGTTCAGCACGTATATTCCGTCTGCAATTGTCATATAGCGATTGTCTTCTTTGACGTCAAGCAGCACCAGCGTGTGCAGGCCCATTTTTCGATTCTCCATTATCATCTCATAGGGGCTTGACGGCTTGAATGATTTTTCTATGAACGCAAGCGTCGTCGCCCGCCCGAACTTGTACAACTGCAGCCCTGTTTCCGCGACGGCGGTATAGATGCTTGACGAGTGGATGACGTCGAATGCCGCACCTTTTGCTTTCGCGTCAATCATCAACTGGATGTGCGTTGTCGCCACAAGCGGGTCGCCAGGGATCAGCAGCGCGACGTCAGTTTCCTTCGCTATGTCTATCAGCATATCGCTTTCCACATGAATCCGTTTCAGGTGCTTGACTTCTTTGCCGATTATTTCCTCTAGATGCCTGACGCTACCGAGCCACTTGTTCGTGTACGTCTCGAGATACACCTCATCGCATTTCTTGAGTGCGTCAATGGCTCTCAGCGAGATGTCGCTTTCGTCCCACAATCCCAGTCCTATCAGGTATAACATTACATCTTTTTCTCCTGCGACCTTTTAGAAAGATAGTAAGGAATCAGAAGAACCGCCAGGACAATAAGCCCGTACATGGCAAGGTCCCCGAGCCCGAGGAACGCTGCAACAAGGCTCGAAAATGTTCCCGCGCCGCCCGCTGAGGAGATGTATCTTCCCGATATCATAGCGATGAGCTTTATTCCTATCGCGACTATGAGCAGCGTGAGTATCAGGTTCCGTGCGTCTTTTGCCTTCATATCTATGAGAATATGGAAAAATGTTCTTATACTTGATTCTATTTTTAAGAATTGAAATCAGATATGATTATGAAATATGAGGAAAAACAGCCGGCTCCTGATGCATTTGAAAACATGATGGATTCTGATTTTGGCATGGCAGACCACCAGCCGAAGAACCGCATTGCCAGCGTAAGCATAGGCGGCAGCATATTCTCGACGCCTTCCGTCTCAAAAGACCTCATTGTATTCGGCTGCAATGACACATTCGTATACGCTCTTGACCGCTGTGGTGAGAAGCAGTGGAGCCTAAAGACAGGCGACATGGCATTCTCGTCCCCGACTTTCTTTAGGGAATCCGTTATAATCGGCTCGAATGACGGTTTCGTTTACAATATTGACAAATCCGGTGAGCTGAGATGGAAAGCTAACTTAGGCACGAAAGTTTACGGCACTCCGACGGTGATAGACGACGTGATTTATGTCGGCTCGGAGAACGGAATTTTCCGGGCGATGTCGCTTGAAGACGGAAAGGAAATATGGAGGATAAATACTGGAGATGAAATATGGTTCTCGTCCGCCGCAGTGAACGGCTCAATTTTCATAGGAAATCATAGCGGATTGTTTAACTGCATATCCAAGGATGGCGAAGTTTTGTGGAAGTTCCATGCAGGCAACTGCACCGTTTCAAGTCCGCTTGTCGTGGATAAAATTGGCAACGAAGTCAGCAGCTTCAGAAACCGCTCCTTCCAGAGTTTTCCCCGGGCTGACGGATGCAGGGTCATCTTTGGCGCGGGTGACGGATATACCAGATGTTTTGATGCCGGGAGCGGACAGTTGCTGTGGAAAGTCTTTACCAACTGGATCGGCGGTTCCGCCTCTTTTTATGACAACAAGAGGTTCTTCCTGGGTTCTTACGACGGAAGGGTGTATTCCATCGACATGTCAGGCGCTGTAAAATGGAAGTTCCAGACCGGGAACAAGATAGTTTCCAGCCCGTTTGTCTCCAATGGAATCGTATTTGCCGGCTCGTCTGACAGCAATGTTTATGCCCTGGATGCCGGGAGCGGCGACATGATATGGAGATTTCTTACTGACGGCGAGATAATATCATCTCCGGTCGCCGACGGCGGCGTGGTTTACTTCGCCTCCTGGGACGGGCATCTTTACGCCTTGTCAATAAAAGATAAATCGGTTATGTGGAAATTCGCAACATCTGTTTCGTACCCCTCATTCATCACCAGGCCTCATACAGTGGATGTCAAGGTTCCGGCTCAGAGACCGGTTGAGTTCACGCCAACGGCCACGCTCAAAGGGTATCAAATAGAGGGCACTATTAACCAGTTCGGTGAAAGAACCAGCACGTTCTACGGCGCGCGGGGCCCCGCCTACAAGTCAGGCAGCTCTTATAAAACAAGAAAGGACAGGTATTAGTCGTCCAGTATTGACTTCTCGTAGAGCTTTGAAAGGACAAGGCGAATCCTCTTCGCCATTACGGGCCCGATGCCTTCCACGTTCATCAGCTCGTCCATGCCCGCCGCGAATACTTTCTCGGGAGAACCGAAATGTTTCAGGAGACTTCGTGCGGTTGCCGTGTTTATCTGCGGCAGGCCTGCTATGAGGTATTCCTGCCTGTGATTCATCGATTTGGTTTTCTTGACTCCCCGGATATTGAAGCCTTTTGTCTTTTTGAACTGTTCGCGCTTCGCTATCGACAGGAGCATTTCCGCAGTGTCGAGGTTGCTTTCTGTCTTTATTATCGGGACGCCGTAGTCGAGGCTTATTGACGCGAGCGCGCCGCGTATGGCGTTTGGATGTATCTTCCGTTCGCCGCTGAAGAGCCCGTCCCCTTCTAGTATCATGAGGGGTTTCTTGAACGTGCATTTCAGCTCCTCGAGCTGCCTGAACAGGCGCCCGTCAATAATGCTCGAAAGGAAATCACCTGACGTTTTCCTTTCCACAGCCACTTGTTTGCTGAGCTGGTAGTCGGCGACGGCAAGCTGCTTCTCCCTCAGGTCGCACCTGTCTTTGAGTATGGCAAGTATTCTGCTGCCGGCCTCGCGCTTGTCCGCGTATATGACTACTTTTTCTTCCATTCAATCTTCTCCAGGATTTTTATTATGTCTTCCGGCTTGTCGGCTATGAAATCCGGTTTTTCTTTTTTCAGCCGGGATTTTTTGTGATAGCCCCACGTTACCGCAATTATCCTCAGGCCTGAATTTTTGCAGGCTGCTATGTCGGCTGCCGTGTCGCCGACGAACATTACTTCGTCCTTCTTTAACGAGAATTTTTTCAGGAACATTTTTATCTTCTCTTCCTTGTAGCGGTTCACGTCAGACGTCAGCACCATGTCGAAAAGGCGCCCTGTCCCGTATTTCTCGTTGAACTTTGCAACCACGCTGCTGTAATTGGAGGTTATCATCGCTATTGTGTATCTTTCATGCAGCTTCTCAAGAATCATTTTCACTCCGGGAAATATCGGGGCTTTGTCAAGCCCTTTTATGAACAGTTCCTTGTAAACGCGGTCGCCGTCCTTGTGGAACTCTATGCCAAGCTCCGTGAGTTTGTCGAATATGTTGCCGTCGTAAAGCGTACGGTAGAATTTCATTGTTCCCGGAGTCTTGACCCTGGAGTTTTTCATTTCCTCCATGAAGATCGAATAGTCGAGCCGGAGCGAGTCGGTGATGACGCCGTTCCAGTCGAATATGACAGCCTTTATTTTTTCTTTTCTAAGGAATTTCTCGGCGCTTTCCAGTATGCTCTTCGAATTCCTGAAAGTGAGGCGGTTCATTGCCTGTTCGTATGTCAGCCATTCGCACCTGATGTGTTCATGCGACACTTTTGCCTTCTTGTTTGAGGTTTTGGCAAGGTAGAACACGACTTCCTTGTTTATCAGTTTGCCCTTTGCTTTGAAAAAATATTTTATTTCATTCCTGAAGCCGTCGATGAACTCGACGTCTTTTATTCCTGTTTCCTCCTGTGTTTCGCGGAGCGCGGTTTGCAGCTCGTTCTCGCCGCTGTTGGGAGTCCCTTTCGGGAAATCCCAGAAAGTGTGACTGCCAAGCTTGTCGTTAATTCTCTGCGCCTCGAGGAGTAAGTAATATCTTTTATTTTTTTCCTGCCTGAACAGGACGCATCCTACTGATTTTGCTTTCATTATTTGAAAAACTCCGTCCCCTTTCTCATTTCGTTTTTGCTTATGAGTTCCTGATATTTTGGATCGTATATTTTGATTATCTTGAATTTTCCTGACGTTGTATTTGTATCAGCATGTATTGTCTGCTCGATTATATTTGCATGTCCCCAGTAAAGCCACTTTCCGTTTATGTTATGAACAAGAAAAACCCTTACCGGAGCAGAATGGTATAGACGCATATTAGGCTTGTTCTTGAATCCAAATACGCGGTTCTTGAAATCCTTCGCAGTGAATGGGCTCTTCCTGTGTTTCTCCATGTCCAATTCTTTCGGAAATCCCTGGGCAGTTGTAAGCTGCAAAGTGTCGTTGAATTCTATAAAACTTCCCATGTCATCCCCTCTTGAATTCGCTCATAGTCTTCTGATTCATGCCTCTCTGCATGTCGTATAGCGTCTTCTTCATCTGCTTTTCCTTTCTGTGCGCGCTCCAGTGATAAGCCTCGTCGCGCGTGTCCTTCGTCATTAGTACTATTACCCTGCCTTCCTTCGTTCTTGCCGTCCTTCCGCTCCTCTGGATTTTCCTCACGGCTGAAGGCGTCGGCTCGTAGAAAACAACAACGTTCGTTTCCACCACGTCCAGTCCCTCCTCCGCCACCTGGCTTGCGCAGAGTATGTTGTAGAATCCCATCTGGAATTCGTTGAGTATCTGTATCTGTTCCTTCTGGCTCAGTCCTTTCCCTTTCTTCTTCGCCTGCCCGATGAACTCGACGGGAGCCGCGTCCTTTATCTCCGCAAGCGATTCAGCTATCCTGGAAATCGTGTCCCGAAATTGCGCAAATATTATGATGCGCGCGTCCTTGTTCTTCAGCTCTTCTGTTATGAGTTCAGTCAGTTTTTCCAGCTTCGGATGTTCTTTTCCCTCGCTTAAAAGCTCGCCGGTGAGGCGCACCGCATTCTTCATGTTCTCCTCTGCCATGAGCCTCACAGAAGCCTTTGTCTCTTCTCCTGACAATTTTTCAAAATATTTCTGGAGCGCGTAGAGGCATTGTGTCTCAAGAAGAAGCATCGCATGGTCCACCTTGATTACCTCCGCTATCAGCGACATGGCGCCGTATGCGCTTCCTGTTTTTTTTGCAGCCAGTGTTTCCTGCAGCTTCAGGAGCTGGCTCTTCGTTGTCTGGGGGCTGTTTATGACCCTCCAGCTGATGAGCTTCTTTATCCTTGCGTTCTTTATCGCGGAAAGATAGCTGTGCACGGACTTGAACGGGATAGGCATGTCGACAGTTACCCATTCGCTGTTCACTGTCTGCACATAGGGCTTGACGTCCTCGTCCTCCCTCGTCTTTATCTCTACGTTCTTGATGAAGAGCTTGTCGCGCACTTCGTTTATCTTGTAGCGGTGTCCGCCGGGCGAAGCTGTCAGAGCCAGTATCAGAGGCTCCTTCGCGCGGTTCATGTAAACCTTGGCTATGTAGACGTATGAGTATTGTCCTATGCAGCGGTGCGCTTCGTCGAATACCACAAGCGAGAAGTCTGCGAGGTCAAGCAGTCCGTGCTTAATGTCGTTGCGTACGGTTTGCGGCGTTGCGAAGAATATGTCGCCATTTTTGTAGAGCTTGAACCGTTCCTCAGACTTCTGCTCGCCTGTTATGACGTGCATTTCCACTCCGAGCTTCATCATCCTTTCAAAGTTATTTTTGTGCTGGTTCACGAGGGGGCGTGTGGGTGCGAGAAAAAGCACCTTCCCTTTCATGTTTTGCATGCGCTCTGCGGCAACCAGCGCGGCTATGCTCGTCTTGCCCATGCCGGTCGGCAGCACGCAAAGGGTGTTTGCAGTGAGCGCATTCTTCACGACGTTTTCCTGGTAGGCGCGGTTCTCGATTGTGCCCGGGTTTATCCATGGGTGCGTGACAAAATGCATATGTAGAATTGTCGGGAAAGGGTTAAATCTGAGTTAGGCGCTTTCATGCCAATGAATCGCAAAGAACTATATATTCCGAAGCGACAAATAACATTCATGGACGTCAAGACCGAAGTGCTGAAGAAGATCAAGCCTTCCCACGAAGAGAGTGAAAAGGTCAAGCGCTTTGTCCAGCAGCTTCTCTCCGTGTCAAAAACCGTTTCCGGGCTGGACGGCGTCATCGTTGGCTCCATCGGCAAGTTCACATGGCTTGCAGGCGACCACGACATCGACCTGTTTCTGATGTTTGACGGCAGCGTTCCCCGCGAGGAGCTTGAAAGGCTCGGGCTGGAATATGGAAAACGCATAGTTCAGGAGCTCGGCGGAAAGTCAAGCGTCAAATATGCAGAACACCCGTATACCAGCGCAACAATCAGGGGATACGACGTGGACATCGTGCCGTGCTACCGCATCAAATACGGCGAGAAAATCAAGTCGGCTGTCGACCGCAGCCCGCTGCATCTGAGGCACGTGCTTGACTACATCAAGCCCGCCATGATAGACGAGGTGAGGCTTTTGAAGCAGTTTTGCAAGGGGATTGGGGCTTACGGGAGCGATGCCAAGAACCAGGGATTCTCAGGATACATATGCGAGCTGCTTGTCCTTCAGTACGGCTCCTTTGACGCCGTGATAAGCGCCGCAGGCGTATGGAAGCCGCCCCACATCATCAATACGGAACGCCATCTTGGCGTGCCGCTGCACCAGTTCAAGGACCAGCCGCTGGTTATCATCGACCCTGTGGATGCCGGAAGGAACGTCGCAGCCGTGGTGAACGGCGAGAACTTCATGAAATTTGTCACGGCGGCGAAAAACTATTCCGACAGACCTTCAGCCGGATTCTTCTTCCCCCGACCCAAGAAGCCGCTCAGCGCACTACAGTTTAAATCATTGCAAAACCGCGGGACAAAGTTTATTGCCGTCCGGTTCAGTAAGCCCGACATAATTGACGACATACTCTACCCGCAGCTGAGGCGCACCATGAGCCGCCTGGTGCAGCTTCTCGAGCATCATGAGTTCCACGTGCTCCGCGCCTGCGAGTTTGCCGAGAACCAGCCGACGATAATCATCGAGCTCGAGGTGTGGTCGCTGCCCTCTGTCAAGAAAATGACCGGGCCGCCCATATTCAGCGAGAAGCACACGGAAGAGTTTCTTGCAAAATACTCGAAGGGCTCAGTCTATGTCCACGACAACAGGTGGGTGGCTGAGGTGCAGCGAAAACATAAGACAGCTGTCTCGCTGGTCAACGATTTCCTGAACGCGCCGCCGCCTGTCCTGGCGGAGAGGGGCGTGCCTAAGTACCTGGCACCGCTGCTGACAAAGAAAAAAGCCATGGAGAAGGAGTTCTGGAAGCTGGTGAAGAAGGACAAGCCGCTCTCGGATTACATGCGACAGAAGTATTTCTCCGGTGTTGTTTCAGAAAGCAAGGCGAAAGCCGGCAAGAATTAAATTTGGCAGGAAAAGAAAAATCAGCTGGCCTGTTCCCTGTGAACCATTGCCGTGGACGGAGTCAGCACCAGCCAGTCCTCGCCCAAGCCGGCTATGTCCCCGTTTATCGCCAGGCACGTCTTTCTCAGCTTCTCAACCGATCTCTTCAGCTCTTCCATGTCCTTTGCCTTGAGGTCCCTGATTTTCACAAGAAGTATGTTGCCTTCGCGCACCTTTCTCTGGAGCCTGTCAGAGTCCGCATAGTTGTCCAGCCGCTCGACTTCGACAAGCATTCTCTTGTCAACCTGTGCTTCCTCACCCTCGAGCTCCATGTACTCGTCTTCGTTTCCCTTCATTTTTCCAACAAAATCTTTGATTGCCATTTTCTCCACCTCTTATAGCTCTACAAGGAAACAATCTGGATATATTTTACTTCCTTGTGAGCTATCTGTGAATCCACAAACATGTCCAGATTCTTTTGTGGATTCACCATAACTATTACTGAGAATAAGGGCTTTGGCACTATATAAATTTTTAGGTACGAGAGGCGTAGAATCCGGCACATTACGGGCGTAATTATAAGACTGTTCAGGCATGAGGCGTACGGTGCGGTTCATTGTTTTTGCCGGCATATTCATTTAGAAAGTCGATTGGCCATCTGAGGGTGTTTAATATCACGTAGGTTTCGGCAATACCCGGGACATTCATCTGGGGGTCGTACATACGTCCCCTGAATTTCTGCGTCGCTTCTTCTACCGCCCGGTTTATTTCGGAAAACATAGCTATTACACTTTCGCGCGCTCGTTCATCACTTCGAGCATCGAGACGATGTTCCAGATTTGCGTTCTTGAGTATATTGGTATGTTGGAGTCGTTGGAAACCTCGTCAAGTATGGATATTGCAGAGTTTATGCGGACAGGCAGTTCCTGCTTCCCGTTCAGGTTGTTTTTCGCTTCCTGCACCAGGTTTCTTATGTTTCTCGGCACGGTTCTGTCCTCGTTGATTTCGTCAAGAAGCCTGTTTATTTCATCCATTTCCATATTATTCACCAGCTGCATGCACATCCCCTCCGGCTTTCTAAGCTTGTTTGGTTAAGTATAAAAATATTGCTTACAGCTCTGTCTTGTTTGTCGGAGTTCTTAAGCCTCGAAAACGCCGCCTTGTCTTATAAAGATGAGCATAATCCGGCTTCTGAAAAGTTATCCTGGCAGGCTCGGGAATAATGCAATAAATCCTGTTTTTGCCACAATTCAGAAATAGTTTTCGTTTTGCGAAATCTGAGAAATACAAGAAAAATATCGGTTGCTTAGCCGCCCTGGCCCTGCGGCATCATGCCCTGTATTTTTTCCTGGCTTTCCTTCAGCTTGTCGCGGAGCTTCTTCTCCTGGCTTTCTATTGTCTTCAGCTTGAGGTCCACCTCTTCCTTGTCGTCCTCAAGCTGTTTCTTGACTTCGCCGCCGGGAACCTTTACTAATATAGGACCGACTGTGCGGTAAACATCGTCGCTCGCCGTCTCGAGGTGTTCGAGCGCCTTTTCTATCTCCCTGCTTTGCATGCTCAACGCCTGCTTCTGCATGAGCACAGCCTGCAGCTGCTGGTTCTGCATCTGCAAATGCCCGATAAGATTTTCAAGTTCTCCCATAGTTATCGTGCCACCACACGCTTTCTGAACGGAACACGCGCCTTGGCTATTATCCTGAAGCCGCAGTGCGGGCAGCGTATCCTGTCTTCCAGCTCGAATTCCTTTCTGCATTTCAGGCAAACGTACATATAATCACCTACGACTTGAACTCAAAAGCGCCCGATGCGTACTTTGTGCCGCACTTCTTGCACGCCCACACGCCATTGGCAGTTCTTTTTACCTTTGTTCTTGAGCATGAAGGGCACTTGTAGCTCTTTTTGGCCTTTTTGTTGACTTCCCTTGTCTTGACCCTTAGTTTCTTTCCGTATCCCACTACCATGATATCAACTTGATTTATAGCTCTACAAGGAAACAAACAGGATATTACTTCCTTGTGAGCTATCTGTGAACCCAGGCATAAAAATTCTTTTCTGGGTTCACTATAATTGGCGCAAAGTTTTAAAAAGACGGCTACCTCAGCCTTATAGTTTCAAGATTTCTGGGCGCCACGGACTCTATTCGGTAGAGCTTGTGGAGCGTTCTTGCCATGTCCACCGCAACCGCGCCGTCGCCGTGGTTCACTATGACTTTTCTGGGCTTGTTCCTGAAGTGCTGGAGATACTGCAGAATCTGGTTCTGGTCGCTGTGCCCGCCCAGCCCCGAAACTGTCGCGACTTCCAGCTTAAGCTCGAGCGTCTTCCCGTTGTCCATCTGGACTTCCTTCCAGCCCTTCTGGATGCGGCGTCCCGGCGTGCCTTCCGCCTGGTAGCCTACGAAAAGTATCATGTTGCGTTCGTCGCCAGCCATTGCCTGCAGGTATTCTATTGCAGGCCCGCCCATCAGCATGCCGGACGTGGATATGATTACGGCAGGCCCCGTGCTGTTGAGCGCAATCTCCCTCTCCTTCGACGAGCCGATGCCGTGCAGCCTCGGGTCTATGAAGGGGTTCTTGGATTTGTGGAGTATGAGCGTCTGGATGTTCTTGGACATGTACTCAGGATATGCCGTGTGTATGGCGGTGGTGTCCCATATCATGCCGTCCAGGTATATCGGGACGTCTATGTCCGTTTCCGCGAGTATGGCTATTACGTCCTGGCTTCGTCCGACGGCGAAGCTGGGTATCAGCACGCGCCCGCCGCGTTCCAGCACTTTCTTGACGTTCTGCACCAGCGAGATTTCCCCGTCCCTGTGCGTGGGCTTTTTTCCCTCGCTCGCGCCATAAGTTGACTCGATTATGATTGCCTCGGCGCGCGCGTAGTCCGTGAACGCCTTGTCGAACAGCTTTGTGTTCTCGTACTTGATGTCCCCGGAATATACGATGTTGTACAAGCCGTCCCCGATGTGCAGGTGCACGCTTGAGCTTCCCAGCAGGTGGCCGGCGTTCTGGAGTGTTATTCGCATGTCAGGCGCGATGTCCGTGACTTCGCCGTATTCGAGCGTTATGCAGTGCCTGATGGCTTCCTCTATTCCCTTCGAGCTGTAGAAGGCTTTGCGGTTTTCCCGCTGGCATATCTGTATGTAGTCCAGCTGCATCAGCGCGGCTATGTCCCTGGTGGGCCTGGTGCAGTACACCGGACCCCTGTAGCCATATTCAAAAAGATAAGGCACCATGCCGACATGATCCATGTGGGCGTGCGACAGTATTACGGCGTCCAAAGTTTGAATATTGAACTCGGAAACATCCAGGTAGGGGTACGGCTTCGATGCCGTGAGGCTCACAGCCATGCCGCAGTCCATCATGACGCGGGTTTGCGGCGTCTGCAGCAGCATGCAGCTCCTGCCTATTTCCCTGAAAGAACCCAGCCCCGTCAGCCTTATCCACTCCACTTCCTTGCCTTCGGAGTAGATTTTCTCGCCTATCTTGTTCAGGAACTTCTTCCGGTAGCCCGCCTCCTTGTGGAGCATCTTCCTTATGGATTTTATCAGCTCCGAGTCTATGACAGGCGCCCTGTGGATGTGCGGCGTCCAGAAGGTTTTTTCCTTTATAGAAAGCAGCGTTTCGCCGCTCTTTCCTATAACCAGCCCGGGCTTTTCGGCGTGTATCACAACTTTCGCGAATTCAGGCTCGAAGTATATGTCCTTCACGCCCGCCTCTTCCGGAATCAGCTTCTTGATGAGCGCGATTGTCTTTTCCTCATCCATGACTATGGAGCGGTCGGCGCGAACCTCTATGCGCTTTTTTACCTTGTTGACGATCTTCTTTATCAAATCAGTTGATGAGTTGAAGAATTCCTTGTTCTTCGTGTAAAGTATTATCTCGCTGCCCTCGTAGCTTATGTCGGAAATCATCGCTGTCTTTGGCAGGTCTTCTTTTATCGCGTCTATTATCATTTCATTTCACCAGAATTAGTCGGTGTTTTTTCATCCTTCAATTGGTCCGCAAACAAAAAATCCGTAGGAATCAAAAATAAGCATAATCTACTTGACAAATTCCGCAATCTTCTCTTCCTTTACCCATTCCAGGCCGTTCTTGTCGATAACCGCGACGTTTATCTTCTTGCCGCCGGAGAATACGTCTCTTTCACGGGCTGAACGCACCGCGCGCACCGCGAGCCTTATGCCCTCGTCCCTTGTAAGTCCGTCCCTGTATCCGTCCTCCAGGACGCCGTAAGCAATCGGTGAGCCGGAACCTGTTGAGGTGAACTTGTCCTCCTCGGCGCCGCCTGCGGGGTCTATGCTGTATATGTGGTATCCATCCTTGTCAACGCCTCCGAGAATTGGCATGAACATATATGGGTACCATCTTGACTGCGAAAGTATGTTTGAAAGAAGTGTCGATATCGCGCGCACAGTTATCTCGGTGTTCCTGGTGAGCTTGTAGATGTTGATTTCCGCACGAAGTATTCTTATCAGCGCCTGCGCGTCGCCTACCCCGCCTGATATAGTCAGGGCTACTTTGTCGTCAATCTGGTGGATTTTCTGCACTTCCTTGCCCGCGATGAGCCAGCCCATTGTTGACTTGCTCTCCGCGCCCAGGACGATGCAATCCTTGCACACCATGCCGACGGTTGTCGTGCCTGTCTTTAGCTTCTGCTCTTGATGCATTTCCATAAGCTTCACCTAAACACTTAGAAGATGTAAAACAATAGAATACTAACAAATATCGCAGTGAAGTATTTAAGCTTAATTTCAATAATCCGAATATGCAAAAGTACAGAGTGCGCGATGACACCGGGGAAAACCCGCGTTCAGATGTCGTTTGGGCGGCGAATATCGTCTCCGACACGCTTGAGGCTTTGGGATATTCGGTAAAACACAGGCAAGACAGTACTACATTCTCGACGGACAGTCCTGTCAGCAAGCGTCATAAGGATTCCGTAAGATTTATCATCGAGCCCTATAGGATTTCAAAATCGTAGGCTCCCGAACAGCAAAAATTATAATAATGCGTCCGCGTCATTATTCTGTTATGCGCAACAAATGCCCTTATCTTTCCACGGCACTCGAATGCTTCGCGGGAAGCTTCGGCACGATCCACTGCCTGACGCACGACTTTCACAGCAGGTGCGGGTTCAAGGCCACCGCCGACAGTGGTGGAAGACGCAGGATTAATGACGCTTCCGGCGTTCGTCAGCCTTCGGTCAATTTTGGGAATCCTGATATAAAAATACTTGACAACAGGGAAGGCATCCTGGACAATCTTGTTGCGATAAACTTCTAGCATCTGGGAGAACTAAGCTTGTAGAGGTATCCGGCGTCCGACAGCAAATAACCGTCGCCGTAGTTGAGCCGGTCTCCGTTTCTGTACGGCGCGTCGAAGACGAAGCCCCTGATGGTTGTCTGCTGGTTATCGAGCCATGCCTTTATTTCCATGCTTTGCACGCGCGACTCGTTGAACTGCATCAATGATATCGGCGGGCTGTTGTTCCTTTCCAGGCCGCCTGCATAAACAGCCAGCTTGTTGAGGGCCTGCTCATTGTCGGCAGCCTGTCCTGTATACGTTGCGCCGTTGAGCCTGCAGAGGAACGCGCCGTTCTGGTACGCGTAGCCGAGACTAATTATCACTATGACGACTATGGCAACGCCGGCGATGTACACCTTCTGCTTTTTGTTGAACGACTTCGGAAGCTTCATAATTATACTTGGAGATTTTCAGTATTAATATGACTCAGTACGCCTTTGCAATTCTCGAATAGCGCAGCTATTCGGAATCCCGAAAGCCTAGTAGGCTTTCGCGATATATACGACATGCTTAGCAGGCTTGCCGCACCACAGGCAGTTTGCAAAGCATTTCTCTTCTTTGTCGTAAAGCGTCCCCCGTATTTCAAACCCCGACTCCGCCTTGATGCTCGCCTCGCATTCTCCCGAAGAACACCAGTTGCCGCGCAGGAATCCCCCTTCCGCAGCCTTGAGCTGGTCCATGCTGTGGACGTCATTGATGCTGTCGGCGAGGAATTTACGGGATTTTGTAGCCATCTCTTCCTGTATATTGTCAAGTAGCCCCTTGATTTCATCCAGCTCGGTCATCTTGACTTTTGTTTTCTCGCCCACTCTCGACACGGCCGTTACTTCGCCGGCTGCGATGTCCTTCGGCCCGATCTCAACACGCAGCGGCACGCCCTTCAGTTCCCACTCGTTGAACTTGAATCCTGCAGAGTGTTCGCGGCTGTCAAGGCGCGCGCGGATGCCAAGCTGATGCAGCTGTTCTTTTACCGACCCCGCTTTCTCCAGAACGTCAGCTTCTTTTCCCTTGAATAGTATAGGCACTATGACGACCTGCACTGGCGCGACCTCTGGAGGCAAAACCGCGCCCTTGTCGTCGCCGTGGTGGGCTATGAGTATCCCGATTTGCCTTGTCGTTATGCCCCAGCTGGTCTGCCAGACGTATTTTTCCTTTCCGTCTTCGTCCAGGAACTTTATGTCAAACGGCTTGGAGAAATGCTGGCCAAGAAGGTGGCTGCCCGGCCCCTGCACGACCTTGCCATCCTGCACAAGCGTATCGAAAACTATTGAGTAATCCGCGCCGGCGAAAGTGTCGGATTTCGGCCTTACAAGTATCAGCGGCTCTATCGCGAGCATTTTGTAGACTTCGTTATACATTTTGACTACTGTCGTGAGCCATTTGTCTGCATCCTCGCGGGTCGCGTGTGCAGTATGGCCTTCCTGCCAGAGGAACTCGCGGCCGCGGAGGAAAGGCTTTGTGCCCTTTGTGTCAAATCTCACTACGTTGCACCACTGGTTGATAAGAAGCGGAAGGTCCTTGTAGCTCCGTATCCACATCGCGAACATGTGGTACATTATTGTCTCAGACGTGGGACGGACGAACAATTTTTCTTCAAGCTTCTCGCCCCCTGCTTCTGTGATTGCAAAAGCTTCGGCCTTGAAGCCCTTGAAGTGCTCCTCCTCCTTCTTTATCAGGCTTTCCGGTATGACAAGCGGGAAGTAGGCGTTCTGCACGCCGTGCTCCTTTATTTCACGGTCAAAGCAATCTTGTATTCTTTCCCAGATGGCGTAGCCCCACGGAAGAATGACGTCAAATCCCTTGATGGGGCTCCGCTGGTCTATGAAGCCGCCCTTTCTCACAGCTTCGAGGTACCATTTGCTGAAATCCTCTGACTGTTTTACGGAAATTCCCTGTTCCTCAGACATGGCTATACCTCTTTTCTAATTGGTGATTTTCTATAAATAAGGAGAAATAAGAGACGCAGCTAAGCAGAATATTTACATCGTATCGGAAGTCGTCCACCAGTCACATGACTCACGATAACTATTTGCGGGGAGTCTTTTAATTCACAGGAATTTTCCCATCTGGATTATGTCTATGCCTTTCCTGTAGTGTTCCCTGAAGTACCCTTCCTTCTCGAAGCCGGCTTTCTCGAACAGCCTTATCACCTCGGTGTTGTCCGCTTTCGAGCGCGCGGCTACCTTCCTCATTTTCTTTTCCCTGAGTAATTTCAGCGCTTCCTGCAGCAGTTCCGTAGCAAGACCTTTCTTCCTGTACCCTTCATCAACGCAAAGGGTCCTTATCTCCGCAAGGTCCAAATCCACTATGGATGCGCGGATGCATCCTACGATTTTATCACTGTCCTCAGCCACGAAAAAGAAATTGTTCTTCTTCATCTTGTCCTTGATGTAGGTATCGTTGAACGTTGCATAACCCATGTAGTCGTCCTGCGCGTGCCGCTTGATTATTGCAGCTACTTCTTCCGAGTCCTTTGCCGTGGCGAGCCTTGTTTTCATGATAGTAGTAGAAGGCGCAAATTAGATAAAACTATTTTAAAAATAGAGTTGCTGTGATTGCTGCGAAGACCAGTTCAAATCACTGTGTGATGGGCCCGCTGTGATTTGAACACAGGCCACTACCACCCCAAGGTAGGATCCTACCAAGCTAGACTACGGGCCCAAATTGAAAGACGAAAGTGGATGACGCTAAGCGTCCGTCTAATTTCGTCATGCTTCTAATCAGATTAACAGAAGCAATTAAAAAAGAATTATGGGCTCACCAGGATTTGAACCTGGGCCCCAAGGTCCCAAACCTCGAATCATAGCCGACGGACGCAAAATTGCATGACGTTCGGAGAACGTCTTTCGCATTGCGTCAATCTCTAACCAAGCTAGACTATGAGCCCATAAAATAAGAAATATAGAGGTTGCAAACTTAAAAGCCCTGTTTGATGGCAAAAATTTTTGCCTTCCGCGGAAGCGACTTGAACTTTATCTCATGCCTCATTGCTTCGGACTTCGTATGGAACGGCCATTTTGCAACAAGTTCGACTGGGCGTCTGCTTCTCGTATATTTGGAAGCTTTGCCGTTATTGTGCATTTCTAGCCTTTTCCTGACGTCGTTCGTGTACCCTGTGTAGAACGAGCCGTCCCTGCATCTCAGGACATAGACGTAGAACATATTTTCTTATTGCGCGGTTGTAATTATTACCTTATCCTTCTGCTGACTTCGACTCCGTCAGCGCCGAAATCGCGGAGTTCGCTCCTGTAATTTCCGCTGTTTCTGACGTAATCAAGGAAATCTTTCATGTCGTTTGCGAATCTCTTGGCGTTGTCTGCCACGACCGTAGCGTTCTTCGTCGTCTTCGGCTCCGCAGCTTTCAGGTACTTGAAATAATCCTTTTTCTCAGCGTCTATGAATACCATATCGAATTCATCCTCGAGGTTTGGCACGATCTTGAGTGCGTCGCCGTTCATAACTTCTATTTTATCCCTGAATCCCGCGCGCTCGATGTTCAGCTTCGCCGCCTCAAAGTTCCTACTGTTGAATTCAATGGTGACGATCTTCCCTTTTTTCATGTTCTTTGCCATCAGTATCGCAGAATAGCCGACAAGGGTGCCGATTTCCAGCACGGCATCAGGCTTGGCTTCTTTTATTATGTTTTCCAGTACCGTGCCCTTCTCGCGCCCTATGATAGGCAGTGCCACGTTGCCCGGCTTGTTCTGCGCCTCGGCAGCCTTTTCTATTTCCCTCAGTACCTTGTCCGCCTTGTTGAATATCATCCGACCATCTTCAATATCTCTTCTATTGTTTTCTGCAAATCCCGCAGGGAACATTCGTTGACAATGGTGAAGTCTGCCATCGCGATTGGCGGGCCTGAATGGAGGTTCTCCAGCTGCGCTCTGTCGCGGGATGCCGCCTCTTCCTTGGTGTATGAACGGTTTTTCATCTTCGGGTCCTTTTTCTTGTCCCATTGCCTGTTTCCGAGCCTTTCATAGCGCGTCTTCGGAGAAGCGTAAATTGCTACGACAGTTATGCCGGGATATTTTTTCTTGAACGCGAGATATTCTTCCCAGCTGTACAGGCCGTCAATCACGACATCTCCTTTTTTGATAAGCTTGTCTATCTTCGGAAAATTCAGCGTGGCGAAAGCGTCCATGCCGTGCTCTCTGCGTATAGATTCGCGTATCGGCCTTTCGTTCTCTTCCGTCGGCTTCAGTCCGCGTTTCTTAACTTCGTCCAGCGTGAGCTGCCCGAGCCTTATGAACTGAAAGCCCTTTTTCACGAGAAATTCCGAAGCTTCCGTTTTTCCTGCTCCGGGCATCCCGACTATAGCAATCAGCCGCATAGTTTCATTTTTAATATAAGGACATTTAAATCTAATCAGATGGCTATGACAATCAGGGAACTTCTCAGGAAAAAACTTACCCAAGAAGAGCTCTCATTAGTTCCGACTTCTTTCGACATAATGGGCAGCAAGGAGAAGGCTGTGGCAATAATAGAAATACCGAAAGAGCTTGAGAAAAAGCAAGGCATCATAGCAAGAGCGATAATGAAAAAGCACAGGAATGTGAAGGGCGTTTTGCGCAAGAGTTCGCCTATCAAGGGCGTGCATCGCGTCCGCGACTACGAGCTCATAGGCGGAAACAAGAGCACGGAGATAGTGCACGCCGAGAACAACTGCCGCTTTCTGCTCGACCCCCGGACCGTCTACTTCTCCCCGCGCGAATCCACCGAACGACTGCGCATCGCAGAACAGGTAAGGGACAATGACATGGTAATGGTTTTCTTTGCAGGCGTGGGGCCGTTTCCCATTGTAATCGGAAAAAAATCAAACCCGTCAAGGATTATCGCGGTGGAAATCAACCCGACAGCCGTAGGCTATTTATGGAAGAACATCAGGCTGAACAAGTCGGAAAAAATAGAGGTTATAATGGGTGACGTATCGGGCAGCGTAAGCGGGTTTTATGGGCAGTGCGACAGGGTGCTGATGCCACTGCCTGAAAAATCTTCGGAATATCTCGGCGAGGCAATCAAATGCCTCAAGCCCGGGGGAGTTTGCTATTTCTATTGTTTTTCCGGCGACGACCTGGACGGAAAGAAGGAGAATATACTATTTATAGCGAAATCGCTCAAGAAGAAAATAAGGTTCATCGGGTCGCAGAAGGTGCTGCCTTACGGTCCGCGCATCTGGAAATACAGGATTGATTTCGAGCTGGTTTTATGAATATGAGGATTGTAAGAACGGCAAAAGCGCATGTAAATGATATTGTTAGAATTGGTAAAAGTCACTGGTTCTATGAAGAATGGATTACAAAAAAATACATTGAGAATACGTTGAATAATAGAGGATTCCATTTCACTGCTTTTGTAGATGGGAAGATAGCTGGAAGCATAATGGTAGTCGAGGAAGATATACCGAAATTTTGGATATTTTATTTCATAGTTGATAAGAATTACAGGAGGACGGGAATCGGGACGGCCCTTCTGAAGAGGGTTACTGAAAAAATGAAGAAAGATGAATTTCTTTTTGTTGATCTGGCTTATACGGACAGAACAGGAATGAATTTTTACAAAAATAATAATTTCAAGGTTATGGGGAAAGTCAATAACTGGTTTGAAAAAGGTAAATCAGCAGTGATAATGGCGAAGAAGATATGAAAAAAATAAAATCCCTGCATGCGAGAGAAGTGCTGAACAGCCGAGGCATGCCGGCGGTTGAGGCTGAGCTGAACAATGGAACTTCCAGTTTTCGCGCTATCTCGCCGGAAGGCGCAAGCAAGGGAAAGTACGAGGCTGTGGAAATAAAAGACGGCGGGCATCGCTATCATGGCATGGGCGTGAAGCGCGCAGTAGAGAACATAAACAAAATAATTTCTGGAAAACTTGCCGGCGCCGAGCTTGACCAGCGGAAGATTGACAAAATGCTTTGTGCTTTGGCAGGCGACAGGAAGTGGAAGCTTGGCGGAAACGCGACCACTGCCGTTTCGATGGCTGCCTGGAAGGCGGACTCCCCCAAATACAAGTCAATCCCGGTGCCTTTCTCCCTCATTGTGGAAGGGGGTGCGCATGCAGGTAATGACTTGGCTGTCCAGGAATTCATGATAACGCCGCTGAAAACCGGCACGTTCGCGGAAGGCATGCGCGCAGTCTCTGAGATTTATTACACTCTTGAAAAAACCGTCGTTAAGAAGTACGGCAAATCCGCTTCCAATGTCGGTTACGAAGGCGGCTTTGCCCTGCAACTGAACGATACAAAGACTGTGCTGTCGCTGATGACGGATGCAATCGATGAAGCCGGATACCAGAAGGAAGTAAAAATCGCAATAGACGCGGCGGCAACGCAATTCTTCAACGGAAACTACAGCATAGACGGAAAAATCTTCACCGCTAGCGGGCTTTGCGATTACTATCTTGATCTCGTCAAAATTTTTCCTGTATTTTCAATAGAAGACCCTTTTCATGAAGAAGACTTCGCTTCGTTCGCCATGCTCAAAAAGAGGGCGAAGCGCCTGATGGTCGTAGGTGATGACTTGACCGTAACCAATGTGCAACGGATAAAGAAAGCAACCGACAGCTGCAACGCCCTCATTGTCAAGGTAAACCAGGTAGGCACTGTGACTGAAGCGCTTGAAGCTGTGGAACTTGCAAGGAAGGATGGATGGGAGATAATCGTCTCGCATCGCGGCGGCGACTCGGAAGACACGTTCATTTCTGATTTCTCCGCGAACATCGGCGCTTTTGGCGCAAAGTTCGGCGCTCCGATGAGGGGCGAAAGGACGGCGAAATACAACCAGCTGCTGAGGCTTGAGGAAAACGGTTTGCCTTACGCCGGTAAGAAGTTCAAACTGTGAAGTCAACGACGACATGCCACTTTTTTGGCGAAAAAGATTTCACTTTTTTCTTGCCCTCTATGTGATATTCCTTCCCGAACGCCTTGCAAAGCTCTTCTATCTCGCTTAATGGCTTCTTCCAGAGCTCTTTTTCGCTGTAGACGTTGTGATAGTGCACGACACAGCCGGACTTTGACATCCAGAGAGCGGCTCCCAGGAATTTTTCCGTTCCGGGAAAATAGCCCATCAGGACGCGATCCGCCTTTGAATGGAACGAGCGCGCGGCTGTTATGCAGTCGCCCTGTATGGCTATTACATTGCCGAGCTTGTTCAGGGCTATGTTATCAGTAAGGAAATTGTACGCCGTCGCGTTCTTTTCTATTGATATGACTTCTTTTGCCTTGGTGAACTTGGCAATCGGCAGCGAGAAATAGCCGATGCCTGCAAACATGTCTATCACCGTTTCGCCGTCTTTTATCTTGTCGAGAAGCCGTTTTCTCTCGCTGAGGTTTCCCTTGGAGAACATGACCTTTGACACGTCCATTTTGTACAGCACGCCATTTTCCCTGTGCACAGTCGTTGTTCCATTGCCGGCTATTACGCTTACTACCGGCTCGCGCAGCTCTCCTGAAATCTCCCTCATCTCGCAGACGGTCCTGATGTAAGGGAGCATCCCAAGTATTGCCCGGCCGATTTTCTGCTTCTGACTTGCCGTAAGTTTTGGAAGTTTTATGAGAAGTATGTCGCCCAGGACCTGGTAGCTAGAAGGCAGCTTTGTCGCAGGAATTCCTGTTGCCTTTGCCAGTTTTTGCTTGAATGCCATGAATTTGATTTGGTATTTAAAAGTTTTAATCCGAACTAGGCAAAGTGAGTTATATGCAAATACCGATTATCAACAACGCAATGGATGAAAATAAGAGCGCCTGCCAGTCGGGGTGCAATGCCATTCCTGAAGGTTTTGTGGACGTGCCTGCGGAGTTGAATAGCCAGATTGATAAAAAATTCGAATTTATGCGCCAGAAAACCACGCAGATGGGGTATCGTTTCGTGGGTAAGCACAGTGCAATAAAAGTTTGCCACTGGACTAAGGAAAGTATACGCGGGAAAAATGCCTGCTACAAGAATAAATTCTATGGCATAGGGTCAAACCAGTGTGTCCAGATGTCTCCGGCGATGCTGACATGTACTTTCAATTGCAGGTTTTGCTGGCGTAACTTTGACTATATTCTTCCAAGGGAAAAAGAAGAATGGGATAATCCAAGGCAGATACTCGATGGCTGCATAGACGCGCAAGTGGAAATTTTGCAGGGATTCTATGGAAATCCAAATGCCGATCGCGATAAGCTCGACAAGGCAATGATTCCGCAGCACGTCGCTATCTCATTGTCCGGGGAGCCTACTCTCTACCCTCATCTGCCTGAATTCATAGATGAAATAATGGGTAGAAAAATGACTTCCTTTTTGGTTAGCAATGGTACGAGGCCCCAGATGGTCGAAAAATTGCTGCAGCATCAACCAACAAATCTCTATATTTCATTCTATGGGACAAATCCGGAGATGTACAGGAAGGCGGCAGTTCCAATGGAAAATAACTTCTGGGAAAACGTAAACCAGTCTTTGAAAATGCTTGGCAAGTTTGATTGCAGCACTGTCGTTCGTCTTACATTAGCCAAAGGCCTGAATTTCACAGACCCGAAAGGCTACGCCCAAATAATAGACGGTACAGGAGCCAAATTTATCGAAGTTAAGGGTTACATGGCAGTAGGCGGGTCAAGGAAATCGATGAAATACGAGGATATGCCTCTGCACTCGGAAATCCGGGAGTTCGCGGCGAAGATAGAGAGCAACTCGGGATACAGGATAATAAGCGAGAAGCCCGACTCGCGGGTTGTCCTGCTTTCCAGAGAAGGCAAGAATTTTGTCGGGATTGATTAGTTTTCTTCGACCTTTTTGCCGCGTTCCTGTGGCACGACTCGGATTTTCGCTCTGCTGAATTTCTTTTCCAGTTCCTTTCCGTCAAAATATTCGTGCAGAAAAATAGCCAGCGCAGCAACTTCGCTGTGCGGCTGGCTGGTTACCGCAATATTGGCGTCTGCCAGCGCATAAATTTCAGGCGGCACCTTCTCCCCGCCTATGACGACCAGCACGTTCGTCTTTTTCCGCAGAGCCTTGATTTTGCTCTGCACAAGCTCGCCGTACATAGTAAGATGCACTATAGAGAATTTCTTCTGCTTATAATCCTTTATGACTTTCTTCCAGTCTTTCTCGTAGCTTGCAGCGAAGCCGCCGCCCCATTTCGCCGCGACCTCTTCTATACTCTTGATGACTTCCGTGTCCTGCTCGCCTGTGTATATTATTCTGTCGGCGCCCAGCGCGCGCGAGACGAGCCCGCAGTGCGTCGATATGCGCTGGTCTCTTCCCAGGCGATGGCCCAAACGGAGTACTGCTAGCATATAAGACTTATGGTTCTTCCGGCTTAAAAATCGATTTTTATATCTTGCATATAATTTCTCATAGTGTGTGGCATAGCGGCTGTTTATAATCCGGCTAATCCTATTGTTCGAGAACTTTACGAATTAGGCATGGCTCTGCAGCACCGCGGCGAGGAATCTGCCGGAATAGCTGTTTCCATGGACGGCGATCTTTTCGTTTACAAGGACCGCGGGCACGTGGACGACGTTTTTCACGGGCTTGGAAAGGCGAGCTTCAACAGCTATGCAGGAATTGTGCATACACGCTACTCAACGACGGGATTATCCGGCAGGAAGAATGCCCAGCCGATAAGGGTTGGAAAAGTCGCGCTGGGACATAACGGAAATCTTGTCAATACAGATGAATTGCGCCAGATGTTTGGAGAACGGTACGATTTCGACACTACAACGGACTCTGAACTGATTGCGTGCATTTTTGACGAAGCCCCTGATATGCCGACAGGCGCCGAAACAGCAAGCCGGTTATGCAAAGGTTCTTACAATCTTGTATTGCTGAATAACCGCGGCGAACTCGGGGTTTTCAGGGACCCGTCAGGGAATCATCCGATTTCCGTGGGCTTCAAGGGCGGTGCACTTTATGCGGCTTCCGAGGACTTCGCTTTCCAGCACCTTGATCTTGACGGATATAGGGAAATGGAGCCTGGCGAGCTGATTGTTTTTTCAAAAGGCATGAACAGCGAGGCTGTAGTAATGGAACCTCCCGGAATTGTTATTGGCAGAGACTTGCCGAAAAGAATCTGCGCGTTCGAAGGAAAATATTTTATGATGCCGGGTTCTACCCTGAACGGCAAAAATGTTTATGAAGTGAGAAGGGAAGTTGGCAGGCAGCTTGCAAAACGCTTTCCGGTTGACGCGGATATAGTAGTGCCCATCCCGGACTCCGGCATACCTTATGGACTCGGTTACAGCGAGCAGTCTGGCATACCATTCGAGCCCGGCGGGCTGATTAAAAACAGGTATGTCAGGAGAACCTATACGTCTCCGGAAGGGAAGGATATGGACACGCCAAGAATAATTCAGCTTACGCGCCGCGAACTTTCGAAATTGAAACTTTCCGCCACGCGATATTATGTTGAGGGCAAGCGCGTAGTTCTGACTGAAGATTCCATTGTCCGCGGAAATGTCAGTCCTATAACAATCCAGATCCTGAGGGATGCTGGCGCACGCGAGGTTCATATGCGTATCGGGTTCCCGCCTGTTAGGTTCCCGTGTTTTACCGGACTGGATCACGCCGAGAGAAGAAAACTGATAGCTGCGCCGTTTGATGACCCCATAGAAGCCGGTGATTATGTCGCGAAAAAAATAGGCGCCGACAGCGTCAGGTACATACCGCAGCAGACTTCCCGCGAAATATTGAGCGATAGTGATAATTTGTGTTTTGCATGTGTTGACGGGGATTATTGGACCGAAATACCCGATACGGAACAGTTTAGGAACGCGCTCAAGATTGGTGTTTAACCCGTTTTACGAAGCTCTCGATCTTGTCGAGCGCCTCATTCAGCACAGGCTCGCTAGGCAGATATACCAGCCGGAAATGCTTGTCCATGTCAAAGCCGCTGCCATAAACGGTCGCGACACCTTCCTCTTCCAGCAGCTTCGTGCAGAATTGTTTGTCTTCCATGTTCAGGCTGATTTTCGGGAACGCGTAGAATGCGGCCGCAGGCTTGGCTAAGCTGAGCCCTTCCATCTCATTGATTCGTCTGAATGTTATGTCTCTTCTTGTTTTCAGTTTCTTGACTGCTTCTTTCACATGTTTCCTGTTGCCTTCGAGCGCGGCTTTGATTGCGTACTGCTGCGGCGTCGATGCGCATAGGCGTGCGCGAGCCAGCTGGAACAGCGCGTCCCTTGCTGATTTAATTTCACCAGATACATCCTTTATCGCCACCCATCCGGTGCGCCAGCCCGGAGCCAGAAAATTCTTTGCCAGTCCGTTGAATGTTATCACGGGCACTTCCTTGGACAGCGCAGCCGTGTGGTACATCTTCCCTTCGAGTATCAGTTCGTCGTAAATCTCGTCGGAGAATATAGCAAGATTATGCTGACCGGCTAAGTTGATCAGGTCCTTGAGGGTTTGCTTGTCGTAAACGCCGCCTGTGGGGTTGTTCGGGTTTATCACCACGATTGCCTTTGTATTGCTGTCAATGTTCTTCTCAATGTCGCTTATGTCCAGGTTCCAGTTTGCCTCTTCATTGAGCGTGTAGAATTTCTGGTTCACGCCGTAGAGGTTCATGTAGGCGCTGTAAACGGGATAAGACGGCCTGGGGATGAGCACGTTGTCGCCGGGATTAAAGAAAGCCGCGATGCACATGCCTATGGCTTCGGACACACCAAAGCTTATGAGTATGTCGCTATTGAGCACGTTCACGTCCTTCGAGCGGTAGAAGTCGGCTATCGCATCCACCGCCTCTTCCTCTCCCGCGCTGTCCGCATAATAATTCTTGTTCTGTTTCATCGCTTTTGTCACGGCAGAAATGAGGTGCGGAGGCGTCCTGAAGTCAAACTTGTTCGGGTCGCCGATATTAAGAGAAATAACTTTCTTTTTTTTGGCTATCTGCTTAGCCAGGACAGCTATGTCACGTATCGCATACCTGACGTTCTTCGTCCTTTCTGCAGCTTCCATGATTATAGTTGATATAGGAATAATTTAAAAAGAAGAAAAATAGCCCTGAGCAGATTCGAATCCAGCAGTTCCAACCTTCCGATTGCAACTTCTGCTGTCAACGGGTTCAAAGCCCGCTATGCTTGACCGCTACACCACAGGGCTATGGGCTGATTATCTAAATTTCCCCCCAAACTTAAATACCGTGTTCCAATAAAGGATTTATGAATAAGGAATTGGACTGGAGAAAGATTGATACAGTGCTTCTTGACATGGACGGGACGCTCATCGACCAGCATCATGAAGACGTCTTCTGGGAAGATATCCTGCCGGAAGCCTATGCAAAGAAGAACAAAATGACGCTTGAAGAAGCCAGGAAGTTTCTTTTCAGGCTTTATGAAACAAAAGGACCCAAAAACATTGAATGGGGAAGCTCCCGGATGTGGGAAAAGGAGCTGAATGTGGGATTCCGCACGCTGAGGAGAAGGATGAAGCCGTACATTAAGCTCCACCCGCACACGCTAAAGTTCCTCAGGTTTCTCAATGATAACGGGAAGAAAGTATATCTGGTGTCGGCTGCCGACCGCTTGGATGTGGACATAGAGGTGGCGCACACAAAAATCGGCAGGTATATTGATTCCATATTCACGACATTCGACTTCGGAGCCACCAAGCATTATGCGATTTTCTGGAAACGCTTGCGTAGGAAAATAAGGTTCAACCCGGAAAGGACTATGCTCGCGGAAGACAATGAAAATATAGCAAGGGTTGCGACGAAATTCGGCATAAAATACGTGGTTTTCAAGTCCATAGCAAGCTCGAAGAAGCCGCCTCATGCGCCGGAAGGGCTTTTTTGCGTGCGCCATTTTGACGAGCTATTGCCTGCAAACCGGGACACCAAGCTTAAAAGCAGACGTGCCAAGTAGATTTGTGGTAACCATGCCAGGGGAACGACTTACAGTCCGGAAGACTAACGCGCCAGCGTTTTTCGGTTAGTGAAAAGCATCGGTTAGCGATAGAGCTGTTTTTTAGGGGATATTCAATCAGGATGATATCGTCCGAGATCGGAGTCCCAAGAAGTTCTGTTCACAGGTTTCTAAAACATTTAAAATCAGATAGGTAGGTAGAGAATATGAAAATATTGCTGACCCATGTCGACTACATTGAATACGAGGCGAAAAAGAAGGCAATCGAGGCAGCCGAGAATATCGAGCACGAAAAGGAGCGCGTGGAGGAATGTCTTGTCGCTTTCTGCTCCTCTGAGGAAGGGGATGACGAGTCAGTCATACAGAAGACTGCCGACGAGATAAGCAAGGTAGCCAGGCAGGTGAATACCAAAACCGTTGTGGTTTATCCATTCGTGCATCTTACTTCCAAGCCGGCGAAGCCGCAGGCTGCGCTCGACACCGTGAAGAAGATAGAGGAAATTCTGAAAAAAGATTACGAAACCCACCGCGCGCCCTTCGGCTGGTACAAGTCGTTTGAGCTGAAGTCAAAAGGGCATCCGCTTTCCGAGCTGTCGCGGGAAATAGTGCCCGGAAAGCAGGCGGAAATCAAGAAGGTCCAGCAGAAGATTGGGAAGCCTACGTTGCGCAGCGAAGCTCAGGTTGAGGAGTATTCAGAGCACGACCATCGCCGCATAGGCAAAGACCTCGAGCTTTTCATGTTCCACGAAACCGCTCCCGGCATCCCCTACTGGCTGCCGAACGGGCTGATTGTGCTGAACAAGCTCATCGACTTCTGGAGGGAGGAGCACGCGAAGCGCGGCTACAAGGAGATTGCAGCGCCTCTAGTGAACAAGAGCGACTTATGGGTAACTTCAGGCCACTGGGACCATTACAAGGAGAACATGTTCATCGCAGACATGGGGGACAACGAGATTTATGGCGTTAAGGCAATGAACTGCCCGAACGCGATGATAGTCTTCGGCTCCAAGACGCGAAGCTACAAGGATTTGCCGCTGAGGCTTTCTGACACCGATGTGCTTCACCGCTACGAGCTGTCCGGGACTCTTTCCGGTTTGCTCCGGGTGCGCGCTTTCAGGCAGGACGATTCGCATAATTTCATCACGGAAGACCAGATAGAGGATGAGTATGAAAGGATACTGGAGATAGTCGAGCTGTTCTACGGTATATTTGGGATGTCTTACAAGTTCCGCCTCGGCACCAGGCCCGATTCGTTCATGGGCGACATAGAGACCTGGAACAAGGCGGAGGCGTCGCTCAGGAAAATCCTTGACGCAAAAGTGGGCAGTGGCAAGTATCTTGTCGCCGAAAAGGACGGGGCCTTCTACGGCCCGAAGATTGACATACTGATGAACGATGCGCTCGGCAGGGAATGGCAGATGGGCACCATCCAGCTTGATTTCCAGATCCCCAAAAAATTCAACCTGAAGTATGTCGACAGCAGCGGCGAAGAGCGCACTCCGGTGGTCATACACCGCGTAATATACGGCGCGCTCGAGAGGTTCATCGGCATATTGCTGGAAAACTGCAAAGGGAATTTGCCTCTGTGGCTGTCCCCGGTGCAGGTGAAGGTATTGACGCTGACCGACAGGAATATTGATGCGGCTGAGAAAATTCATAAGCAGCTCCTGAAGAACGGGATACGCAGCGAGCTCGATTCGAGGAACAACACCATACAGTACAAGATTCGAGACGGCGAGCTTTGCAAGATTCCATACCTGCTGGTTATAGGCGACAAGGAAGAAGAAAGCAATACGCTGGCTGTGCGCCCGCGGGGAGCGAAGCCCCAGTTCGGCGTTAATCCCGAAGAGTTCCTTGCCAAGCTGCTGAAGGATATAGAAGCAAAGAAATAGCATTTTCTATAATATTTTAACCTGCTTGTCCAATTCTATTCATGGTATTCTCGGAGATGCTGGACGGCGTGGTGCAGTGGATTCTGGTGATGATCCAGGCGTACGGTCCTTACAGCGTTTTTGTCGCTGTGATTCTTGAAGAAATTCTGATACCCATCCCGTCGCCTCTTGTCATAATGGGCGCCGGCTTTATCCTTATCCCCGCGCAGCTCGCTTTCTGGGACGCGATGCGCGAAATCTTTTTCATAATAGTAATTCCAGCGTCGATTGCCTCGACGATCGGCTCTTTTTTTACTTACGGCATCGGCTACTACGGAGGTAGACCGCTGATAACCAAATTCCAGAGGTTTCTCGGGGTTAATTGGGTCGACATAGAAAAGCGCGAGAAACAGTTCGAGAAGGGCAGGAAAGTGTGGATCAGCATAGCAATCCTTCGTGCGATACCATTCTTTCCGATTGCCATCGTCTCCCTGACATCCGGTGTGCTGCGCCTGTCGTGGAAGAAGTACGCGCTTGCAACGTTCATAGGTTCCATACCGAGGACTTTCATCCTTGCGTTTGTCGGCTGGCGTCTGGGCTCGGCTTATATAACGTTTGCGAGCAGGCTGAGCGAGCTGGAGACGTTGATAGCGGTCGTAGTCATAGCGGCGATTGCTTATGCGCTGTACAGGTACCGCAACAGGTACATGCACCACGCGAAGCGGATATTGAAAACAGTAGAGGACAGATCCAAGATACAGTCCAGGATTGTACAAAATAAAAGGAAGAAATAATCAAAGCCGGGCTTTCTGCTTTCCCTTCATGGCATCCTGAAGCAGCCGTTCTGTTTCTGCATCAATGTAAGACGTGCTATCGAAACTGTCTTTCAGCGCCTTCAGGTCGTGCTCCTTCTTTTCGCGCACAGTCAGCAGGTTGAATATCTTGTCGTGAAGCTTCTTCAGTTGGGCATCTATTTGTTTTAGCTCGCTGTCCAGCCTCGCAGCCTCATGATGCATTTCATCTTCGAGAGACATTATAACACCCAAGCATGATTGGTGTCAAGAAATAATACGGCTTTCTGTCATCCACGTACTAGATATATGGTTCGTTAGAATTCTTAAAATTATCTGGTCATGTGTTCTGCTATTGCCTTTATCCATTCCGCCTGTAGCGCGGTTTCTGCGGATGTCTCGACTTTTATGTCGGCTCCGAAAGAGTTTCCGTCAAAATAAGGCAGGACAATGACGTAACGACCCTCTTCGAGGACAATTTGGGGGTGTTTGTTGCGCACCGCTTCCGGCGGCCTCTTTACCCAGTGAACTCTGGATGCATACTCAACGCCGCTCAGTGCTTCAAGCTGTTTTCTGAATTCGTATGGCGTCTTGTGGTGACCGCCGAATACCTTTGCCCTGGCATTCCTTTTTCGCGGCATGACAGATTTAAGGAATCCCGGCAGCGCAGCTTTTTCGTGCGGGCTCATGTTCTTTATCGCCGAATAGCCGTTCGGTTCTCTATAACCTGATGCCTGCACCTCGAGAGTGGTTATTCTGTCAGCGGCACGCGACAATTCGCTCCTGGCACACTTGTTCTCCCTGTCAAGAGATATGTTTGCGCGTTCCATATCACAAAACGCAAGCCCTGTTTCTTGGATGTCGTTAATCGCCTGCATTCTTTCATCGTCAATGCGCTCCGACAGTTCGAATAATGAAGCGTACTGTTCATGGAGGGAGGCGTTTTGTTGCCTTTCATATTCCAGGATATTTCTGAAGCGCCGCCGCGCTGTATTGATTGCAGAAGCGTATCTTGACCTTTCCATCACCAGGGACTCATATCTGGCTTTTGTAAAATAATTTGTTCCGTCGCGCGTCCGCACTTCCCACGGAGAGAGAGGATGCCCTCGCAATGCCGCCTTGAAATAACCCACGAAACGGGATCTCATCTGAAAACGATTTACTCAATCTTTTTAACCATGTAGGGCGCCTCGAAAGAATAGCCGAGGTTCTCGTAATAGCGGCGGACTCCGATGCCGCTGGTGACTGTTATCTCTTTGGCGCCGTTTTCCCTTGCTATCTGCTCCGCCTCCTCCATGAGCTTCCTGCCGAAGCCCGTGTGCTGTGAATCCGTTTCGGATTTTTTGGCTATGGGAACCATGCTGCCGTACACGTGCAGCTCCCTGATCCGCGCCGTTTCTCCCGGGCGAAGCCGAAGGAATGCGAACAGCGCATTGTCGCTTTCATAGCTCAGGAAAATCTCGCGCCCGCCGGACGCCCTGTAATCCAGCCTGCTGAGTTCCGGCTCCCCCTCTATTTTTCCCACATGTCCGGCTTCCCTGCACCTTATGCAGCCGCACTTTGCGCCGCGCATTGACGCCAGCTGGCGCAGGTTCGTGGTTTTTGCCCCGGCTTCCGCCTTGTGTTCGGATATGTCCCTCATCACCCTTTTGATGCGCACGAATTTCGGCACGAGTTTCTTGAATTCAATCAGCAGATTTATCATCTGTTCTTCCGAAAGCGGGGCATATTTTCCCTCCTTCCACATTTCATGCAGCCCGGTGCCCGGTATAACAAGCGTGGGATATATTTTGAGTTCGTCCGGCATGTAGTCTTCAGTGAAGAGCTTCGAGAACATCTCTGCTTCCCTCTTTTCATCTATGCCGCCGTTCAGCCCTGTCAGCCCCGGCATCCAGTGAACGCATACCTTCATCCCGTTTTCTTTAAGCCTCCTGATTGCATCGACGTTCGCCTTCGCGCCGTGCCCCCTTTTTGTCATTTCAAGGATTTCGTCATCAACGCCCTGCACGCCGATTTCCACGCGCGTGCAGCCGAGCGCAAGCATCTGCTCTATCTGCTGCCGGCTGCAGTAATCTGCGCGGGTCTCAATTGTCAGCCCTACGCACCTGTTGGGCGCGGTTTCGTTTGTTTTCTGCGCTTCTTCAAGGCTGCCTGATTCGCAGCCGTTGAAAGCGTCTAGGCAGCGTTTCACGAATTCTTCCCGGAAGCTTTTCGGCGCAGCCATGAACGTTCCGCCCATTATTATCAGCTCGCACTTGTCGGTGGGGTGCCCTATGAGATTCAGTTGCTTTATGCGGTTGTTCACCTGCAGGAAGGGGTCGTAATTGTTCCTGATAGCCCTCAGAGTTGTCGGCTCGACTCCCGTGTAGCTCTTCGGCGCTATGGCATGCAAGCCATCGGGACCTTGCTCTGATCCTTGCGGGCAGTATATGCAATGGAACGGGCAGCTGTTTTCATGTTTCTCGTAAAGCCACATGACCGCTATGTTCGCAACCCCGCTCGCTGTGCGTATGTTTTTTATCTTGAGGAATCTGTTGAGCCTTTGGTAGTCGCTGTCCGACGGAGAAACCAGTTCTGATATCTGCGAATTCTTCACAAGGGATGCGCCTCCGGCAAATTTTACCTTGGCAAGCTCCAGCTGTTCCTGGCTGCTTATGCGTCCGCTTCGTATTTCTTCCAGTATTCTTTTGGCAGCTTCCATGCTAGAAATAACCAGCGAAAGGTTTTAACCATAGGAAATAAAATCAAAACTATGAGAATTTTCCTGATACGTCACGGGGAGTCGGCAAGCGACATTGAAGGCCGTTATGGCGGGCACTACGACGACCATCTTACAAGCCGTGGAAGTAAGCAGGCTGCAAAACTGGCGAAAGAGCTTTCGGGCCGGGGGATAGAAATTATTTTTAGCAGTCCTTTCCACCGTGCAAAGGAGACGGCACAGATTCTTTCCAAGGAATGCAAATGTCCGGTCAAGATAGTGGAAGGCATCAAGGAGCGCGACCGCTACGCGCACCTTACCGGGATGAAGAAGTCGCACGCGGCAAAGCGCCACGCGCATCATGTTGCGCGGCTGAAAAATTACCAGGATTCTGTAGAAGGCGGCGAGGATTACGAGCCTTTCAGGAAGCGCATAGTTGATGTCTTCAACGAGCTCGCATCATCGCCGCATAATGTTGCCGCAATAGTCTGCCACGGCGGGCCGATAGGCTGCATATTGCGGGAACTGCTCGGCAAAGAGACAAAATACATAGGAAAATGCGCATATTTCGAGCTTGAAAGCAGCAACGGAACGCTAAGTCTTGTCGGGATGAAGAATGCAGAATTGAACAAGAAATAAGCGTTGACGTGTGCAGCGCAATGATAAGCTACCAAAACAAGTCCGGGAACATGTTCAATTAGAATATTTTTATTTAACCGGCTTGGCATTGCTCCAAACGTGCTCGAACATGGGCTCGAAGACGTTTGCAGTGGCGTGCGAGCTTTGCGTCCACAGTGCAACGTCCTGCGTCGGGTGCACTTTCTCGTCATCGGTCAGGCCAAGGACAAATTCTTCGCCGTCAACCACGCACATTCTGCCAAGGAACTTCTGGATGTTTTCCGCGCCTTCCAAGTTCCTCACCTGCGCGTACTTGCCCAGCGCCTTTGCGTGCTCCGCAGTGTTCTTGGTCACGGGAGCCGCAATCTGTATCTTCACTCCCGATTCGGACGCCTTTTTCAAAACATTAGAATGATTTTCTGCAAGCTCGGTCAGCCCGTTTTCAGTCGTCATGAGCTTTATTGTCTTCTTGGCGTTCTTCATCATTGTTTCGAGCTGCTGCAGCATCGCATACCTTCCTTTTAACGCGCCTGTCAGGTCTTCCGGCTTGACAGTCTTGATGTTGTCCTTGTGGATGCGCTCAAGCTCCTTGATGTGCTCGCTCTTGACGAGCCTGTCCACCTTGTCGCTTGTCTCCACCGCCTCTTGATGAACCTTTTTCTTCAGCCGCTCAAGCGCCTCGCGCGGCTGGACAGCCACATATTTCATGGGCTTGCCCGGCTGGACGATGACGAAACCGCGGTCCGCAAGCGATTCAAGAACGTCGTAGCATCTTGAACGCGGGACGTTAGAAATATCAGAAAGTTCGCCTGCCGTTGATGAACCGCGGGACAGCAGCGCCACCCATAGGTTCCTCTCGTATTTGTTCAATCCAATCGTCCTGAGCGCGTCTAGCGTTTTTGAACTAGCGACCATTTTTACCCCTCTCTAGTCATTCCTCTCTGGAATAAACTATATAAATATATCTCTTGACCAGTAACAAATCCCGCTGCATTTGAGGTACTTAAAATGAATTGTAAATCACGGAAAGGGTACGGAGAAATTACGAAAGCTGAAAATTTTACAGGCAAAAATATGCGCAGTGACAGGTTCTAGAACCAGCCGCCCTTCTTCTGCTTCTCTTCCTCTGCTTTTCGCTTTTTGTCGAGCATTTCCACGACTTCTTTCACTTTTTCGACTTCTTTCCTGTTGTTTCCGATGCCTGAAGAGTTGCCCACGCCTATGATTATTACCTTGTCTGATTTTTTGGTGCGCCTTACTGCCCGCTTCACAAACTCATGGACTTTTGGAACTGATTCGTAAACCTCTTTCGGCATCGGTATTATTGCCTCTGCCATGCCAACCTTGACCACGATGCTGTCTATCGGCATCTTCTTCGACATGAGGAAGCTCTCTATCATCTCGCGCTGTCCCCAGCCGCCCATGGCGAATCCGACGCCTTCGGCTACGCTGCCTGATTTTTCGCCTTCCAGCTTCTGCGCAGCGTCTATAGTTATGACTCTTGCTATCTTGTTCTTGGACATGATTTTTTGTATGGCCTCGTCGTCCCTGCCAAGATGAGGGCTTGGGCCTCGCGCTTTCATTATGAAGCATTTTCTGCCTTCGATTGTGGCGGTGCCTGCCATTATGTCTTCGGCAATCTCTTTGCTGTCTTCCATAAGCGTTGCCGCAGCCAGCGGGCCTATTGAGTCGCCGATCGGCCAGCCGTTTATGAATGCCTCCGTGCCCTTGATTTCCGATTCTGCAAGCTTTTCTATTATCGGGAGCTGCATCTGAAGTATCATTGCAATCTGCAGGTTCTTGAACTTCTTCGCCATCTCGACATAGTGGCGGACTATCTTGGATATCTGGCGCAGCCCTATCGTGGCGCGTATCCCGTAGTTGATTTCCTGCTTCTCGTTGTAGTTCCTGTCGCCGGCTATCTCCTCGACAAACTCGTCAAACCGCGTTTCCATTCCCCTGATGGTGTGGTCTATCTTCTTCACCAGCCCGTACGGGTCGATCGAGGACGGCTCAACCACGAAGAAGTCGCTGTACTGCTCTATCTTGCCTTTCAGTTCCTTGGGCGAGTTCTTGTCGACTTTTCTCGCGATCATCTTCATCGAACTCTGCGACATGTTCTCTATTTTCACGGCAGACTGCTCGATTTTGTAAATTAGCTGCGAAAGCATGATTCTCGGGTAGAGAAATATGAGCACGAAGAACAGGACGAACCATACTACAGTTCCAAGAATATCGGTTTGGAATAACATGATGACCACGCTTGCAAATTAGCCGTACTGAAATCATATGGCGTAATGCTTAAATATGATTGAGCAAGCTTCGGGACGACTTTGCTAAATTTAATAAGCAGGGAAGCGCAAGTAGAATCATGTTTGAATGGAAAATAATCATAACGGTTCTCGTCACTCTCGGACTTGTTCTCACGTATGTCGGCACGAATCCCACGGTTTCCGGATTTTTTGACTCGGTAAGCGGGCGGTTTGGCTCGATTATGGGGGAGAGCCAGCGGAACGTTGAGTTCTCCCTGGACGTGGACAAGTACGGCGATTTCGATTTTTCAGCCAAAGAGCCCGTTGATTTCCTCGTTACAGGCTATACGGAAGCGACTCTCAAGACTGGCAACCTGAAAACTAACAAGACCGTGGGCATTTACGGGTTCAGGGGAACCGGCTCTGTTGAGGGAAATGTGCTGGCTCTTGACGGCAAGATGGCGAAAGTGGAACTGCCGGAAATAACAGTATCGGTGCAGGAAACGGTGAAATCAGCCTCGACTTTCACGGAGCTGACAGCGAAGAACCTGGCTGTGAAGGAAATCAGGCTGACGGGCGTCACGGGAACGCTCACCTCGCGCGGAAGCACGACGCAGTTCAGCGGAGACCTGACAATAGCCTCGCCGATGGGAGACTTTGATTTCGGGAACGGCTTGCGAATCAACGGCAGCGCGACGGGCATCTCAATACCAAGCGCCGGAATCTCGATAAGGTAATCATTTCTTTCCTTCCCATTCCATCTTGAACCTTCTGAGAAATTCCAGCATGAAATCGTGCCTTTCCTGCGCGAGTTTTTTCGCATATGGCGTGTTCATGTTTTTCTTGAGATGCACGAGCTTTGTGTAAAAATGCTGGATTGCAGGCGTTATCTGACCTATGTGATATTTCTTTTCCAGCGGGCGCATTTCTTCGGGCGTTCCGAACGGATAGCCGAGGAGTGCTGTCGTATAGAAGCATCTCGCAATGCCTATGGCGCCGATTGCATCGAGCCTGTCGGCATCCTGCAAAATCAGGCATTCCTTGCTTAATTTCCTGCCAGAATAGTCTTCGTGGTGCCTTATTGCTTCGATGACGGCTTCTATTTTGTCTTCCGGGAATCCGAACCCTGTCAGCTCTTTCCTTATCTCACGGAGTGCAGGCTCGCTCACATGGTAAACGCGCCCTTTGTGGCTCAGCCAGTCGTGCATCAGGCAGGCGGCGGATATGACAGCCCAGTCGCCGCCTTCCCTTTTCCATATCTCACGCGCAAGGTTTTCCACGCGCAGCGCGTGCCTGTAGCCGTGCGCATTGTCGTTCCTATCAAGTTCCTTTTTTGCCTTCCTCTTGATCTTGTCTAGTGGAGTCATTTCTTTCCCTTTTTCTTCTTGCGTTTATGTTCAATGACCGGAAGCGGCTCGATTATTGCGGGGCGGGTTTTGACTTCCTTTTTAGGATGTTTTGCTTCTTCCAATGACGCGTATTCCTTTGTCCAGTCGCTTCGTTTTTTTTCTTTCTGGAGCTTTGACTTCCATTGTATTTCATGCTCCTTTTTCGCAAGTTCCTTTTCGCGCTCTTTAAGCTCCTTTTCCATTTCTTTGTATTTTTTGTTGTCTGCTTTTTCTTCCGGCTCCCTCTCGGGTTCTTCCTTCTTGCCCTTTGGCATGTATTTCTTGCCGGCCCTTTCCGCCATTCCCAGCACCTTGTAAAGGGATTTCGCGACCAGATACACGAAGTAAACTCCTATGCCAAGCAGCACGAACGATATGAGGGAATCCGAGTCTATGGGTATGTCGAAGCCGAAAAACCTGTTCATCACCACCGGGAAAAGCAGCGAGACGGCGCCGATGACAACCAGGTTCATCAGCACCGAGAACACCTTCTTCATGGAGAATACGAACAGTATGAAGATTACCAGCAGCAGGAAAGCCGTCATCGTGTCCAAGCTTGAGAGAAACTCGAAAGCCATAATTCTAATTATTCAACTTGTATTAATACGATTCCGTGCGATGTCCATGTTTTTATAAGAATTCGCTTTATGGTAATTCCATGGAGAAAATAGCATACATATGGATTTCTGGCAGCCATGTCCACTGCCGCGCATACGTTGACGGAAGACCTGACAGTTCGCTGTCTCTGCCTCAAAAAGATTTGTGGGATTTCCCGAATCTTCTGAGAGGACTTGGAGAACACAATTTCGCGGTCAAGTATTCAAGCCCGCCAGGGGATTAAACGCGCTTGACGACGTAAAGCAGTGCGAGGAGCAGGAATGCCGCGGCGAGTCCGATGGTGCTGGTCTGGAGCTGTCCGCCGCCAAGCCATACGCGCACCACGTCTATTGAAAGAAGTATGCCGATGATGTACCTGAACCAGCTGCCTGCCGCCATTACCTTCTTTTATAGCGGAATAATTAAATAGTGAATTATCTTAGATTCATTGATGCGGAAAGCGGATCTTTTCCTGCACAGGATTTCTGAAGAAATCCTTGTGAAACACAATGAATCTGGGATTCCATCTTCCAGCAACATTCTTTAGTCGTGGGATATAGGGAAGATATGATGAAGTCTGTTTTGAAGATACTGATTTTGTCCTCGTTTGTGATGGAAAGCAAATCTACGACTTCATGTGCAGCTCGACGATGTCGCCGTCCCTCAGGACATAGCTGAGTCCCGCCTGTATTATCCTGCCGCCCCTGACTATACGCGCGAAGCGTAAATTCGAGATGAAATCCTTGTGTATGCGGAGCGCGAAAGCCTTCACTGTTGCGCCGTCCGGCAGCGCCATCGGGGAAAGACGCTTGTCTTTCGCTTTTGTGTAAACTACCATGAGCCCGAGCATGCCCCAGAGCTTTTCTTTCACGTCCTCGCCCTGCTTCACCACCGCGCTCTTTTGCCGTATGTAGTTGTTCCTGAGGACGCTCTCTATGATATCCCTTTCCTTTTCTGTGTTAGCCACCACGGCTATCGCGTCGCATCCGCGCGCGATGCTCATGTACTCGGGATCGAACGTCGACGGTATCTCCACGAGCTGCACCTTTATGCCCTTGTAGTCCATCATCCCTATTTCCGGCTTCGTGGTCGTGTAGGGCATTGCGGAGATTTTCGGCTTCGCCTCGGTCAGCCGTGACAGAAGCGTCGACTTGCCTGCGTTGGCAAGCCCGAGTATGCATATCTGCGCATCCCCTTCTTTTTTGACGCCGGCCTTGTGTCCGCCGCCCTTCTTCTCGCTTTCCTTCCTGAGTTTTGCCAGCCGCGATTTCAGCTGGGCGTGCGCATTCTCGCTTCCGTGATGCCGGGGAAGAAGTCGTATCATTTCTTCAAGTGCAGCTATTTTTTCATCCTTGTTCTTCGCCGACTTGAATTTCCCTTCTGCCTTGAAATATTCCGCCGGGGCGTTTACTGGCATAAATAGATTTAGGTGTATAAAAAAGCTTTATATATAAGGAAATACTATATAGTATAATTGTTACTGTAAAGTGATGAAAATGACTGACAAAAAACGAATTATGCTGGTTGACGACGAGGACGGAATAAGAAGAGTTGCTGCGTCCGTTTTGGCTAGGCATGGCTATGAGACCATGGATTTTAACAACGCTCAGGATGCCCTAGGCGCATGGCACGGATATAAGCCGGATGTCGTTTTGACAGATTTTAGGATGCCGGATATGGACGGATATCAGCTTTCAGAGCGTCTTATTTTTGACGGCTACAGAGGAAAAAAGGTTTTGATGTCAGGCAACCCCGGAGAATTATATGAAAGGCATCCTGAGGTTCGAGGTTTATTTGACGCGTATTTTGACGGTTTCATACAGAAACCTTTCGCGTCAAATGCGCTTCTTGCGGAGCTTGAGCGCGTGCTTTCGCTATAGATGGGCCCCGATCACTATCAGCTCTTCCCATGGAACCTTTTCCCTTTCTACTGCAACAGCTTTCATTCCGTGCTCCCTGAATAATTCTATCACTTCTTTTTCGCCTGTAAGGGACGAGATTAGGAGAAGTACGCCGCCTCCGGGATTCATGCGGCTTTTCACCCGGCTGATAAATCTGTCTATCGTGTCGCGCCCGCTTTGTCCGCCTGCATATGCCGCGTCTGTTTCCCCTTCCTCAACGGGCAGATAGGGCGGGTTGAACACAATAAGGTCGAATTTGCCTTTTACTTCGGAAAAAATGTTCGAGACGAAGCAGTTTATGCTGGCATTGTTCTTCTCCGCATTGAATTTTGAAATTTTCACAGCTTCGAGATTTATGTCCACTGAAGTGACGGCGGCTTTTTTCTTTGCAGCCAGTATCGAAAGGAAGCCCGATCCGCAGCCCACTTCCAGGACGGTTTTCCCTTTTAGTTTCAGCCTTTCCAGCGCCTTCGCCAGCAGCAGGCTGTCTTCGCGCGGCTCGTAGACGCTTTCCGGAATTTCGAGCTCCATTTTTCCATGATAAAATTTTGGCATTAAGACGAATTCCCGTTTATCTTTATATGTTCTCGGCAACAATATAGTCAATAAATAGAATAGACGTATGACTGGAAAGGTGTTGGTTCTTGGACGATTTGGTCAAGAAATATACTCTGATAAACGCGATCGAACACGAGGGAATTGCCCAGGCGAAAAGCGTCCTCGGAAAGCTGCTCTCTGAAAATCCCGATTTACGTAGCCGTGTCCAGCAGCTCACAGGCGAAATAGAGGCTGCTTGCCGCGAGATTAACAGGCTGACGCCCGCCCAGCAACGGGGCGAGCTCGACAGGCTTGGCGGCTACACTCCGGTCAAGCGCGCCGAGCGCAAGGGCTTGCCGGACCTTGAACTGGGGCGCGAGAAGTTCGTGGTGCGCTTCGCGCCGAATCCCGACGGCGCCTTGCACGTTGGCAATTCGCGGCCGGCGCTGCTTTGCGACGAGTATGCAAAGAAATATCACGGGAAATTCATTCTTAGATTTGACGATACCGACCCCAAGATAAAAGTGCCGGAAAAGAAGTTCTACAAGTGGATACGCGAGGACCTCAGGTGGCTGAAAATCAAGGTAAACCAGGAGGTTGTAGCCTCAAGGCGCCTTAGCATATATTACAAGCACGCGGAGGACCTCATAAAACTCAACGCAGCCTATGTATGCACTTGCGGCGAATCCTGGAAAAAACTGAAGAACAACAGCCGGGCGTGCCCTTGCCGCTCCAATGATTCCAAGACCAACATGCGCAAGTGGAAGAAGATGCTGTCGCACAGCTTCAAGGAAGGGCAGGCGGTGCTGCGCATCAAGACGGACCTCGACGCGAAGAATCCCGCGGTGCGCGAATGGCCGGCGTTCAGGATTGTCGACAAGCCCAAGCATCCGCTTGTCAAGAGGCACGTCTGGCCGTTGTACAACTTCGCTTCTGCCATTGACGATCATCTGCTGAACGTGACGCACATAATGCGGGGACAGGAACACAGCACCAACGAAGTGAAGCAAAGGTACCTCTACCAGCACATGGGATGGAATTATCCCGTTGTTGTGACGCTGGGGCGGCTGTCCATGAACGACATGGTGCTGAGCAAGAGCCAGATCCGCGAAGGGATAGCAAGAAGAAAGTTCTCCGGATGGGACGACCCGAAACTGGGCTCGCTTCAGGCGCTCAGGCGCCGGGGCTTTCAGCCGGATTCGCTGAGGCAGATTATTATTGATATAGGACCGAAGCCTTCGGACATAACCATATCATTCGAGAACCTTTCCGCCTACAACAGGAAGCTTGTGGACAAAACGGCGGACAGGTTCTTCTTCATCCCGAACCCGAAGCGCATAACTGTGAAGAATTTCAAGCTCAAGAAGGCGAGCATACCGCTGCACCCTGACGAGAAGCATGGCTATCGCCAGTTCAGCCTTTCAAACACGTTCTTCGTGGACAACAAGGACTTTGATGCGTACAAGGGGCTGGAAGTAAGACTGAAAGATCTCTGTAATATAAAGCTCGGCAACATCTCGGATTTCACCGGAACAGAACTAAAAGCGGTGCCGAAAATCCAGTGGGTTCCCGCCAAGCACCTGTCCGTGCGAGTCATAATGGCGAGAGGCGAGATAAAGGGCTACGCGGAAACCAATCTTTCAAAGGTGAAGCCCGGCACGGTGGTGCAGTTTGAGCGGTTCGGATTCGTCCGCATCGAGAAAACCGGCAAGACAAATATTATTGCCGTTTTTGGGCACGAATAGCTCTTTTTAAAATCACTCTTTATAGTATCCCCATGGAACTTAGAGAAAGGCAGCTTGGCGGCTCTGTACCGATGGCGTATCGGGGAATCAAAACCGTATTTCCAAAAGCAAGACCCGTGGCTGATGGCGGGAAAAGATATCGCAGGGTTGGACTGAGGTATGCCTGTCAGATTCCGGAAATGACACCAGACGGCAGACTGGGTCCTATGCGTGGAACCTTTTATCTTTACGGTGATGTCCCGTCAGACCTGCTCGAATTTGTTCCCGGCAGGAAATTTGGCTTGAAAGAATTTTACAGAGGCTCGGAGCCGGTACCGGTAAGCCAGCAGTTCTGGTCGAGTCAAGAAAACGGTCCTGTTAAGGAATACGCTTTTACGAAATAATAAAAAACTTATTATACATCCTTTGAACATATTTCTTAAATGTCATTCGAGTGGTACACCGATTTTGTAAACGAATCGTACAAACCGAAAAGCAGCGATATTATCTGTCTGTTCTATTTCGAGCCTGCAAAAGGAATTTCGGTTAAGGAAGCGGCCGGTCGGATTGCTTCCGAGTCAAGCGCGGGCACCTGGACGACTCTTGCAAGAATGCCCAAACGCCTGAAGGGGACGATGGCAACAGCTTTTGAGATAGAAAAATCAGGAAACGGGCACTACGTAAAAGTCGCTTATCCTCTTGACTTGTGGGATCCGGGAAACGTGCCGCAGCTGCTTTCTGGAATAGCAGGAAACATCTTCGGCATGAAGGCTCTGGATAATTTGCGACTGGTTGATGTTTCCCTTCCGCCGGCTTACATAAAGAATTTTCGCGGCCCGCAGTTCGGCATAGACGGCTTGCGAAAAATGCTGAAGGTTAAAAAACGCCCGATAACCGGAGCCGTACCCAAGCCGAAAATAGGATTTTCAGCCCGCGAACACGCGGAGGTCGGTTATGAAACCTGGATGGGCGGATTCGAGCTGCTGAAAGACGACGAGAACCTGACAACAACCTCGTTCAACAGGTTCGAAGAACGCATCAGACTTTGCGCCAAGATGCGCGACAAGGCAGAGAAAGAAACGGGAGAAAGGAAGTCAGCCCTGCTCAATATTACAGGACCGACTCACGTTATGGCGAAGCGCGCCAAGATGCTTCATGACCTCGGATGGGAGTACGCGATGATAGACGTAGTGACAGCCGGCGCGGCAGGGGTGCAAACCCTTCGCGAAATCTGCAACGATTATCATCTGGCTATTCATGCCCACCGCGCCATGCATGCCTCCTTTGACAGGAACCCAAGACACGGCATGAGCATGTTGTTCCTCGCAAAGATGATGAGGCTTATCGGGGTTGACCAGATACATGTCGGCACGGTAGTCGGCAAGCTTGTGGGAACGAAGGGCGAGGTTATGGATATTGAGAGAGAAATCACATCGAAAATACTAAGGGATGAAAATTATGATAAAAAATCCGGGCATCCTTTTCCTGTCCTCCGCCAGAACTGGGGACACATAAAGCCGGTGCTTCCTGTCTCGTCGGGCGGAGTGCATCCGGGGCTGGTTCCAGACATTCTTGACATACTGGGCACGGACATCTGCCTGCTGGTTTCAGGCGGCATACACGGACATCCGAACGGCACAAGAGCCGGGGCGAAAGCGGCGATGCAGGCTATAGAGGCGCATATGAACGGCATCAGCTTGGAAGAGCAGGCAAAGAGGCACAAGGAACTCGCGGCTGCGCTGCAGAAGTGGGGGCATTCCAGGCCTCGATGAATGTACTACTTTATTTTTCTTATTTTGCCGTTTTTAATATTGTTTAGGCTTTCAATGAGTTGATGCAATAAGTCTTCGTCAAATTCTTCCGAATCCTCATTTTTCATACTTTATAATTCTCACAGAAGAAATAAACTGATTATGAAAACTGTCCTGACAGGCGGGAAGTTCAACAAGATACACCCCGGGCACGTATGGCTGCTCAAAAAAGCAAAGAGCCTCGGGTATCTTATTGTTGTTCTTGCCCACGAAAAGCACAACCGCCGGAGCTACGCAGTGCCTGCGGCGAGGCGGAAGAAAGCTTTGAAGGATTTGGGCATAGCCGACAAGGTAGTCGTGGGCTCGTCCAAAAGCTTCGTGGGCGTCGTGAAGAAGCACAAGCCGGACATAATCGTTCTTGGCTACGACCAGAAGCTTCCGGACATCGAGACAGGCGACTACATACGCGAAAAGAAGATAATCGTCATAAAGATGAAAAAGCACGGAACGCATTCAACCAGAGCTATGAAGAAATAGTTTTCAGCGCGGCGAGTATCTGTTTTTCGCTTATCGGTCCCGGTCTCACCACTTTCATGTCAATCGTGTCGAACACGGTTGACGGCTTCCGCTTCGGTATATTTCCCGCGTCTATTATCAAATCAACACGCCCGTCGAATGTCTTGATTATGTCGCTGATTTTGTAGAGGTTCTCGCCGCCTGAGATGTTAGCTGACGTAGTCGTTATCGGTTTGCCGAGTTTCCTTATCGCCGACAGAACGAACTTGTTGTCGGGTATCCTGAAGCGGATTTTTTTTCGAACCGCATTACGCGCCGGTTCTTTGCTTTCCAGTATGAGCGTGAGGGGCCCGGGCATGAAGGCTTTCGCCAGCAGCTCAACTTTCTTGGTGATTATGGCGTATTTCCTTGCCATCTTTATGTCCGAGACGGCTACGATTATGTGCTTGGCAGGGCTCCGCTTCTTCACGGCTATGACCTTCTTCACGGCTTTGTCGCTCGTTGCATCGGCGCCGATCCCGTAAACGGTTTCCGTCGGGTATATTATGAGTCCGCCGTCCGCTAGCACCTCTGTTGAGCGGGCCGCCGCTTTCCTGTCGGTTACCCTGAGGATTTCTGTTTTCATACAAATCCTTTTCTAAAGAAAAGTCTTTGTGAACCCAAAAGAATGGCGTTCCTGAGACTTTATCTTCATTATTATTGCAATGAATGCAGTCAATACTACGACCTTAGGTCGTTCATATTACGGCATTCTTGCAAAAATACTGCGGGCTTTAGCCCGCAGATATTTATTCTATAAATTTATTTCATCCATGGCACTTCAGTCTGGTCTACTCGCCAGAGGGGATTGAAGTCGGTGTCGGCTTTTTTTTGTCCGTGATTGCATCCAAGCAATCCCGTCCAGCTAATCATGACTCCTTGGTCGCCTGAATACTCGCGCGGCACCACGAAGCTCTGCGCGCCGCGTTCGCAGCACATTATATCTATCATTTCCCTGAAGCGAGGTGAAGCTGCAACGCCGCCAACCAGCAGCACCTCGTTCTTTCCTGTATGCGCGAGAGCGCGTTCCGTTACTTCGGTGAGCATCGCGAAGCATGTCTCCTCAAATGAGAAGCACAAGTCGCGCATAAGCTGCTCTTTTTCCTGCCCGTTCTTGCCTTTTGACTCCTTGTTGTATTTCTGTATGGCAGAGGTCATTATTCCCGAGAACGAAAGGTCCATGCCCTTCACGACATAAGGGAGCTCCGTGTAGCGCCCGCCTTCCGCAAGCCTGTCCATCACCGGGCCGCCGAAGCTCTCCGCTTTCCTGTTTTTTCCGTAGGTTTCCCTTATGAAGACGTCAATTGCGTTTCCTATGGGAATATCCTGCGTTTCGCCGAAAACGCGGTAGCGGTGCGAAGCATAGCCTATGATTTGGGTGTTGCCGCCTGAGACGTAAACGGCAATGGGATCCGTACATTTGCAGAGCAGCTTGCCGATTTCTATGTGCGCTACCCCGTGATTCACGGCGATTACAGGTTTATCCCGCGCGATTTGCCGCGCGAATTGTGCGCCTGTCTTGAGGCACGGCGGGAGCCCGGGTCCCGCTGCGTAGGCAACAAGATCAATGTTGTCCATGCTCAGGTTCGCCTGTTCCAGCGCCGCAGCCAGCACCTGTTCCTTTACCTTCTCATGGTGCAGCTTCGCATCGAGGGGGTTTATCCCACCGGTGGGCGGCACGAACATGTCCCTTGCATTGGCAAGCACTTTTTCATCATTCATTATTCCGATGCCGAACGTGTGCGCCGTGCTTTCTATCCCCAGACATATCATATTTCTCACTTTTCAGAATAAGGCTTAAGAAGACTTCACTCAAATTAGCAAACGTATGTACCACGTTGGAAGGGTAATAGAGATATTTTCAGGCGACGACAAGAGCGTAATCGCCTTTGACAACTCAGCTCAGGCACTGCTCGACATGTGGGACGAGAACATGATTACTGTTGCAATTGATTCTCATTTGTCCAAGTCGATCAAGAAGGACGACATTGTCCTGGTCGACTACACCGCCACGCAGACCGGTCCCAGAATGGTGGTAATCAAGATACTCAGGGGAGAAGTCGCAAAGCGCACGTGGAAGAACTACAAGGACAACTTCGAGAAGCTGAGAGCCAAGGGACAGATAAAATCCGTCGCTTCAAACAAGCAGTCATACGTTGGATGATTGCATGAAACCTAAAATTCTAACATATGCTAGTACTGGTTTTCAGTACGCAATGGCAGGTGGTATTGCTGCTGTTGTTGGACCTATGCAATGGTTTTATCAGATGGGGAGCTACAACAGGGCAATAAGTAGGACGAGACGATCCCTTATAAAAGAGAAAGAGCCTGCTGTGAGAGAACAATTGCAGCGTCAACTGAAAACTTACCATGATGAAATGCCCACACCGTGGGACTGCACATACGGAATTTACGAAGCCCTCAAACCCTGAGCTCATTCCCTGCTTGGGATGAAATCCATCACACATCTGAGGTCTTTTCCTTCCGCCAGAAACAGCCTTCCTGAATTCTCCTTCTTCTTGAGAATTTTGTCGGAATAGATTTCCATTTTTGTGAGCGCGTTCGGGTTGAAAAGTATGCCCTTTCCTACTTTTTTCATTATCGGCAGGTCCGTCAGGCCGTCGCCGATGTATGTGATGTCGCCTCGCCTGATTTTGTATTTCTTTTCAAGAACGCCGATGATGCCTGTCTTCTCCGTCTTAATGACATCGCCGTATATCTTCCCGGTCATGAGTCCGTTCTTCAGCCCGAATTTCGCCGCGTAGATGTGCGAGATGTACTGCATCAGGCTGTGTTTCTCGAGGAAGCGGCGGATGAACGTCTCGTCATTGGTGCTGACAATGACTATTTTGTACCCGTCTTCCCTGAGCCGCTTCAGCAGCTCGCGCGTTCCCTTCTGAAGCCTCATGTGAAGGAGCAGCCTCATTACCGTATCAATGTGCACGCCCTGCAGCTGCTTAAGCACCTCGCCCATGAACCTGTTGAAGCTTTTCGGGTCAAGGTTTCCCTCGAGATACTGGGCTCCCAGTTCAAAGGTTTTCAGCTTGTGCCCGATAATGGGTATCTTGAAGACGAACTTGTTGTTGACGATAACGTCGTCAAAATCGAAGCAGATTAGCTTGTGCATGATTTTATTTCAAATTGCTTCTATAAATTGATTAGAAATAATTTCTATTCGCTCTTGCTGATCTAAGAATGATTCTAAGGAATCATTCTGGATCCCGTCTTCCACTATTCTGCAGATTTGGAAGACGAGATCTGCGACCATCCGCACTTGCCGCAGTATTTGCGCGTCTTGTACTTTGCGAGGAAAGTTCCCTGTCCGCATCTCGGACACGGCTCGTTCTTTCTTGTCAGTGTGCTGCCCTTCACGTCGTAGAGCTTCCAGATTTTCACTTTGGTGTGCTTCTTCTTCGAGTGAGGGCGCTCTTTCTGCGACTTCTTCTCTTTCTTCTCCTTCTTCACTTCCGCCGGGGCTGCCGCCGGTGCCGCTTCTTCTTTTTTTGCCATTTATTATCACTCTGCCGGTTGTGGAGGTGCGGGCTCAGCCGCTGCCGGTGCTTCCTCTTTCTTTGACAAATCTTTCACGGTCTTCTCGTCCCACACGAACACGAGTCCTTTTGACGTTGCCGCGCCCAGCGCGGAGAAGATTTCCTTTATTTCCGTCTTGTCTGCCGGAGCGCCCGTCTGCTTTGCTACAACCTGCTGCAAAGCCGCCGTGGAAGGCGTCGCCTCTTCGGGGTGTTCTATAGTGACTTCAAGCTCCTTTCTTTTCAGGAACTTGTTGTAGTTTTCGCTCTTGATGTCGACTTTCATTATTATCACTTGTTTTTCTTGTTGGAAAGGTTTAAACCTTGATCGCGTACTTGCCGGGCGCGGTTACCCCGAGCTTTTTCGCGACATCCGAATTGACGTCGAATATTACGATAGTTCCCTGGAAGCTCGTCGTTATGTTGCTCGTCTTGCATACCGGGCACGTTGTCCCTTTCAGAATCCTCTTGCACTGCCTGCAGGCTCTCTTTACGATATTTCTCACCTTTTATGACTATTTTTCTTTTTTCTTCATTCTCTTGTCTTTCTCTATCCAGTCCATCGCGCCGAGATGCGGCTGGCGCATGGTAAGCGAGATTTTGCTCCTTCCCTTTCCGAGCGACACGCCGACTATCCTCGCGCGGATAAGGTCGCCTTCCCTCAGCTTGATGCCCGTCTTCTTCCCGGTGAACGTCGCGTTCTTCGCATCGTAGGAAATCTTGTCGTCCATTATCTGGCTGACGTGAACCAGCGCGTCCAGCGGGCCTATCCTGGTAAACGCGCCGAACTCCGTCACGTCAACAACTTCTCCGGTGACTATCTCGTTCAGTTCCGGCTTGTAAATCAGGATTTTGAATTCAACAGGATAATAAATAGCCCCGTCTTCGGGTATGATTTTTCCGTCGCCGACGCTGAGTATGTCAGTCACGACCAGAAACACGCCTATGTCTGCGTTGATTTTCCCCTCTATCTGGTCCTGAAGGCTTTCCTTCACCGCGTTGTCGAGTTCCAGATCGAACTTGACAGGCGGCACCCTTACCTCGTCCTTCACTGTAAGTATTTTGAACATTTTCTATCGTCCTTTCTTCTTGTACCGCTTCATCACTGTGCGGGCGGTTGCATATTCCTAAACCTAAATTAAAATTTTAAAGCAAAAATTGTCCTTCGTTTTTGGGCCTCGAACTGCGCGCAGCTCACAAGCCCTGAAGAACATTTAATTCTTTGAAGTATATCTTTTAAAGCTTGATTCCCGTCTTGGCTAGGCGGAAATCGCGATGAACGCCGCGATGATGAGCGATATGGTGCTCATTACCTTGATGAGCGAGTTTATTGACGGCCCGCTGACATCCTTGCACGGATCGCCAACAGTGTCGCCGGTAACCGCAGCCTTGTGCGCGTCGCTGCCCTTGCCGCCAAGCTTGCCTGTTTCTATGTATTTCTTCGCGTTATCCCATGCGCCGCCCGCATTCGAAAGCATCAGTGCAAGCACCACGCCCGATACGATTGAACCTGCCAGCAGTCCTGCGAGCGCAGCCGGTCCGAGCAGGATGCCTACCACGACCGGCGCGAGCACCGCGAGCAGTGCGGGCGCTATTAGTTCTTTCAGCGCAGCCTTCGCCGCTATGTCGACGCATTTGCCGTAATCGGGCTTCTGCTTTCCGGACATTATTCCCTTCATCGTCCTGAACTGCCTTCTGACCTCGATAACTATCGAATAAGCCGCGCGTCCCACCGCTTTCATCGTGAATGCCGAAAACAGGAACGGTATTGCGCCGCCGATGAGCATGCCCACCAGCACCTTCACGTCAAGTATGTCGATGACCGCTATTCCGCTTGCCTCTGCGAATGCGACGAACAGGGCGAGCGCAGAAAGCGCCGCTGATGCGATTGCAACGCCTTTTGTGGTTGCCTTGGTTGTGTTGCCGACCGCGTCAAGAGCGTCGGTCACTTTCCTTACTTTCGGGTTCAGTCCCGACATCTCCGCTATGCCGCCGGCGTTGTCCGAAATTGGCCCGTAGCTGTCAATTGCCATTATCATTCCTGTGATGGAAAGCAGTCCAAGTGCTGCGAGCCCGATTCCGTATATGCCCGCGACGTAGAACGCGCCGAGCGTCGCTAACGCGATTATTATAACCGGGATGAATGTGCTCTGGAAGCCGACCGCAAGTCCGTAGATAATGTTGGTTCCTGCACCCGTTTCCGACGCCTTTGCTATTTCCTGCACAGGTTTCTTGTTCATCGACGTGTAGTAGTCCGTGACGAATGAAATTATCACTGACGTCACTATTCCTGCTGTTGTTGCAAGGAACAGGTTGAAGCCGTTCGGAAGCGACATTGTTACTGCATATGTGCCGATGATTGCAAGCACCGCCGACACCAGTATTCCCTTGTTGAATGCGGTCCATATCTGTTTTTCCGTCGATGCACGCACGAAGAATACGCCGATAATCGAGGCGATTATCCCGACTCCGGCAATGGTCAGCGGCAGTATGATGCCGTTTATCGTTGTCAAAGCCGCGCCAAGAATCATTACGGCAAGAAGTGTTACGACATAACTTTCGAAGAGGTCCGCGCCCATTCCGGCGCAGTCGCCGACGTTGTCCCCGACGTTATCGGCGATAACTGCGGGGTTTCTCGGGTCGTCTTCCGGTATGCCCTTTTCGACTTTTCCTACGAGGTCCGCGCCGACATCAGCCGCCTTGGTGTATATGCCGCCTCCCACTCTTGCGAAGAGCGAGACAAGCGACGCGCCGAACGCGAAGCCTATCACGGCGTTGATGTCGCCGTAGAACCAGTATAGAATTCCTATTCCGAGCAGGCCAAGGCCGACTACGGAAAATCCAGTGACTGCGCCGCCCCGGAAAGCCGTTGAAAGCGCGTGGCTTATCCCCTTTTCCGCAGCCTTCGCCGTTCTCACGTTGGCGCGTATCGAGATGTTCATGCCGATGAATCCCGCAAGCGCGGAAAGGATGGCGCCCGCGACGAACGATGCCGCCGTGTTGATGCCCAGCAGCACGCCGAGTATGATTGCAATTACTATGGTGAAAATGGCTATGGTCCTGTACTGCCTCTTCAGGAACGCGCTGGCGCCCTCGTGGATGGCTTTCGAGATTTCAATCATCTTGGGAGAGCCCTTGTCCTGCCGCAGCACGTAGACTGCGGATATGAATGCAAACAGGAGTGCAAGAACACCGGAACCGAGCGCGAATTCGAACGTCACCACATATTCCCCTTTTATAATGTTTTCTTTTGGCTTAAGGATTTTTTACAAATAAAGGTCTCAATCATTCTTCAGCAAGATATTTCTTCTGCTTCAGCCGTATAATTTTGACGTGATTCGTTTTTAAAGCTTCTATGAGCCCCTTGTCATTCGTGGCAACGGCGCATTTCTCGCGCACCGCGTAATTTAATATTGACTTGTCGCCCTTCTCCTTTGTCTTTGCAGTTTTGACGCGGTTTTCCTTCAGGAGTTTCAGCCCTACGCGCGCAGCGAGCCCCTCGTCGCCGCGCTTCTTCGAGAGCTTCCTGAGTTCCTCCATGCACGATGAGAGCGTTATAATCTCGTACTCCCTGAGGAACTCGAATATGTCAACCCCGAACTGGTGTGGCACCAGCATCATGTTCGTGTCCAGGAGTATTTTCATGAAAATTAATTGTAAACCCAAGAATTAAAGCAAAATTAAAATGGAAAAAAGAAAAAATTTGAGCGGATTACTCCGACTCTTCTGATTCGCTGGACGACTCGTCAGTGGATTCCTCGTCAGAAGATTCCATCGAAGACTCGCCTTCATCAGATTCCGAAGATTCTGATCCGCCCTTTGCCGGGCCGACTTTCTCGCCAATCGCAAAGCGGCTTGCAACTTCCTTTATTCGGATTCTGCATTCCTCGCCTTTCTTTGCACCGGCTACGAAGACGATGAAGTTCTCGATTTTCGTGATTCCATCGCCTTTTGCGCCGACGTCAGTTATCTTGACATCGTGCTCTTCGCCGATTTTTATTGGCTTGGGCTTGTCGTCATTTTCCCTGAAGCGTCCGCCGCCGCCGAAGCCGCCGCCTCCGCGTCCGCCGCCGCCTCTTCCGAAGCCGCCGCCTCCGCGTCCGCCGCCGTCTCTGTCTCTACGTTCGTACATTCTCATGCACCTGTTTTTCTAAGGAATATATGTAGGTCTGTTGTTTTGTTATTGTTGGAGTCGACCGTTATTCACATTACCCCTTATTTTATTACTGTTAGAAAATAGGCCATCAATGCCGGTACGCCAAATGCGTCTTTACCTTCCATTTACCTTCCTACCCTAACTGTATGATTACTAAGAAGGAATAAGTATTTAAGCGGTCCGAAAGGAGGCTCTGTTGCGTTGAGTGTTGATTTGTTCGGTTTAAAAGTCATCGTTGCGTATGTGTTGATATGGTTGGGATTGGCGAATATTTCAAGGAACGCAAAATGGAGACAATAGGCATCACATTAGCTCTTATATCACTTCTTATCTCGTGCCGAACTCCCTTCGTATTGCCTTTGGATATGAAGCCAATCCGTCCGTGATAATTACACTTGGTTTGACCTTTGTTACTTCCTTCACTTTCTGGAATAGTCTTCGTGCATCTCCTATTTCTCTGCCTTCGCTGATTAGGCTTGCTAAAAGAAATCTGCTGTCAGAATCTATAGCATTCCAGCAATAGACGTATTTGCCTTTCGCTTTGACCATCTGTTCGTCCACTTCCACATGCCAGAACCTTTCGGCGTGAACTGCTCGGCATAGTTGTTTATCATGCCTGTAAAATGGACTATCCAACGATAGACGCTTGAATGGTCAATTTCAAAATTATAGAATTGTTTTAAGTGGTTCTTTATCTTCCGTAGGCTTACGCCCTTGAAATACAGGTCTATAGCCAGCGTGATAATTTTGCCTGATGCCTTATATTTTCTAAAGTCTTTTTCTGCTACGAATGTCCTTCCGCAAGACCTACAAAGTAGCCTCTGTTTATTCCTTGCCTTTCCATTCTTGACAATTTTAACAGAAGCGCAGTAAAGGCATTTCTGCGCCTTTGATGGTTCTTCTATTTCAATCGTGTATTGGTGGGCAAGTTGATACTTTAGCTTTAGCCAAAAACGAATCGCAAAAATATGCTTACAAGATATACCTCTCTTTTGAAAATCGGGACAAGAGCAAGAGGCTTCTTCCTTCTTTTGCTTTCTCACTATCTTGATGGTGTATTTTCCATTACAGCTCTGCGAAGGAATAACGAATGTTTCGTTGTCTATTATCTCTGGTTGGTCGCCCTTGCTGATTATGGCGTAACCTCTAATCTGGCGACCTTCTACATCTTCGGCATCTTTATTGTTTTGGGTTTCTTCTTGCATTTCTTATCACCTTACTTTGTTAGTAATATACTATATAGTAATATACAAACAAATACTTAAAGCTTACTCACCTAATATATGAGTATAAAAGTAAGCTTGTGATTTGCATGGACAAGGTAAAAATTACTCTTGAGGGTTACAGATGCGCCCGTTGTAAATATGAATGGGTGCCAAGGCTTGAGGCATACCCGAAAGTCTGCCCACACTGCAAATCACCTTATTGGGACAAGCCACGCAAAAAGGCTAAAGACAGCGGCACAAAGACATTAAAGGATTCAAAATAAAGAACATATAATTGTAATTGGCAGAGGATTAGTGTCCATCCGCTTGCAGTTCCTACGACAAACTTGCCGACTGCAAGAATAACATCCTCCCTATCGGGTGGCACGGGCGACCTCTGCCACTTATTTCTATCTCTACAAAAGCTTATAAAATGATATAAAATGATATTTAATCTGAAAACTACGCTTCTCGTCACGCATAAACACTAAACGATATAACGATAAATTATATTCCATTTCTCGTTTCACTTTTTGACATAACGATAAAACGATAACCTTAAGAAGTATTCTAAATATGATTTAACTATGCCACGAACAAAAGGCAGTAAGAGCAAATCTGGGGTGCCAATGAAGGGACTCCAAGAAGCTGTAGTATTGACTAAGATGGCTTACGATAAGCATGGAGACAAATCTATGTCTTTCAGTGAGATAGCCGAATCAATGAAACTACCAAAGGGAATAAGCACGCCTATTATGGGTGCATTAAGTGAGTATGGATTAGTTGAAAAATCAGATTTAGGATGGCGAATAAGCGCAGAAGGGAAAAATGCAATTTTTGGGGATATTGACGCTACCAGAAAATGCTTTACAAAGATTTCATTATTTGCTGATTTATACCATAGATTTGGCAGTAAGGCAGTGACATCTGGAATAATAGAGACTTATCTCAGAGGCAAATATAGGAAAGGTGAAAATGTAGCACTTATTATCAAACGCTTTTCAGAGGGTTTAGACTACGTTAAAGGTCTTGAAAGCGGACACACAATTTCAGGTAATGTAGTAATTGGTACAGAACTTAACTATTCTCGTGATATTGCACTGCTTAAACTGAAATACGCTTTAGACCCGCCTACCAGAGATGAAATTCATAAATTAATTGATATTGTAGAACACGAACTAAAGAATGAGGATTCGTCTATAGTAAAATTAATTAAAAGCATCAAAGAAAATAAAGATAAAAAAGAAGTTGCAAAGGTTTTGTTTGATAATTTAATTTCAATTCTTGGTGACAAATATCCTTTCCTAATAACAGAGACAAATACAGCAAAAAATGAAGATGAGGGTTAGTAAATGAAAACAGAACAAAAACGTAAGTCAGAAGGGACACAAACAAGTTCGTTTGGCGTAGGTGGCAGATTCAACCACGACTCATCAAAATTCTATTCAAGTAAAATGTATTCCAAAATTGATAGTTCCGTTATGATTGCAGAAAAAGAAAATGCAATAGATTCTGCTATTCTTGACAAAATACTTTGTAAATCAAGTAATAACATGAAAGAATTGCCTGATAACAGCATTCATTTGATGGTCACTTCACCTCCTTACAATGTAGGAAAAGAATATGACAAAGACTTGTCATTGGATGAATATAGAGAATTGTTAAAGTCGGTATTCAAGGAAGTATATCGTGTCTTAGCGATTGGCGGCAGGGCTTGTATTAATGTTGCTAACCTTGGCAGAAAACCTTACATTCCATTACATAGCTTCATAATCGAAGATATGACAAAAATTGGCTTCTTTATGCGTGGCGAAATAATTTGGAATAAGGGCTCAAGTGCAAGTCCTTCAACCGCGTGGGGTAGTTGGATGTCAGCAAAGAACCCTACACTTCGTGATGTACACGAATATATATTGGTATTCTCAAAGGGAAACAACGGACGATTTAATTCGGATACAAAAGAAAGTACAATAACAAAGGATGAGTTTATGGAGCTTACAAAAAGTGTCTGGCATTTTCAAGCGGTTCAGGCACGTTCTATTGGACATCCCGCACCATTTCCATTAGAACTACCACTAAGACTAATCAAACTATACACATTCAAAGGGGATGTTGTGTTAGACCCCTTTATGGGAAGTGGACAAACTGCAATAGCCGCCAAGAAATTAGGACGTAGGTATATAGGCTACGATATAAGTAAAGAATATTGTAAACTTGCGGAAGATAGAATCAAAAATGAATTTGCTCAAAAAACCCTCAAGAATGCTACATGAGTGGTTTTACTTTATTTAGAAATTCCTGTAATTCTTTTGGATTTGTAATGTCTATAAACTTATCAACAATATCACCTTCTGCCAAATTCATCATACATTCAGCATTTCCATTTTTGGGTTTGACATTTGTTACTATGTAAAATGGTGTTTTTGGAAAAACACGTTTGAATTGGTATGCTTGTGAAATAGCCTTTTTCATGGTATCCGTTCTCTTTAACGCTGGTCTGGGAAGGCGGATTCCATCAACTACTTCCGCAGAACCTTTAGCCTCTATGCCACACAAAAGTTTTCCATTCTTCATAATGCCAAAATCAAGAGCCCCGCTTCCAAGCATGCAAGCCTTCTTGATTGGAACACATTTAGAAAATTTAACTTTGTATTTGTGTTCCATCAGGTAATCAAAAAGAAGCTCAAACATATCACCCGTCTTTTTGGCTCTTGACTGGAATCCGAGATTTTTGCCCAATTTGACAAGAAGGTCTGAAAAACACTTTTCTACAAACGCTTTAACATCAGAATCACTTTTTACAAGTCCAATATTTGATTCAAGAATAGACTTATAGGGTTCTGGAATTGGCATTAAATAACATTGATTTTAGCCCTTTTAAACCATCAACACTTACGCAACAATTATTTTATCAACACTTCATGCAACAAAGCCCAAAAGGAGGCAAAATGGCAGAATCGAGGGTAGTGACATGATTCTTCTATGTCAAAAAATACCTCATTTGAATATCTCGCCTGTCTCTTCCGACCACCACACCAGGTCAAGGTGCGCCATTGGTATCCCGGCTTGCGAGGCAAAGCGTTTCATTTTCTCTTCTATCTCAAGATATTTCTTCTCTGTCAGGGATTTGGGCGTCTCGGGAATCACTTCATTGCGGACTAAATGCTTGAGGATGTGCCTGTCTAGAATTGCTATATCATCGCCGAATCCTATGTTTCTCAGGAAATGCGAAGCTTCTTTCAGCCCGAAGCCTTTCACGTTCTTTACGAGCCAATCGCGCATTTCTGTGGGATTGCCGGATTCTTCCAGCCTTTTTTTCACGCTAAGTCCGCCTTCCCCATTCGTGAAGAGTTTTCTCGCTTCCACGATGTACTGCGACTTGTTGTTGTTGAAGCGGATTGACGCCATCCACGGCTTCAGCTGTTCCGCGCTTCCCGTGAGGAGCAGGTTCTTTTCTTTCAGTTTGTCGATGACTTTCGCCGCGCTCTTCGCCTTGGTTTGCGGCGTCATCAGGCAGAAGCAGAGTTCCTCGAATATCTTCTCGTCGCTTTCGCCGTACACGTTTTTGAAATCCCGGAGCCGCTGTTCTATCGCCGGACGTTTTGCTTCGTAAGCTTCAATCATCATGAGAATTTGGACGGAAAATTTAAATCTAAGAATTCCGCTGTTTTTAGGCAGTGGTTCTTCACAAGACAATCTACTCTGAGAAAGGTTGCATGAAAATCGTTTCATGGCTTTCCGGGCCTGTTGAAACTATCCCGACCGGAACTACGTCGTTCCAGACGTTCACGATTTCCTTTGCGCTTTCCGACAGGTCTGCATAGTTTTGGACGCCTCTGGTGGTTTTCATGGAACCCCTTACCCTTCTTCCAAAAACCGGCGTGTAATTTCCGTAATCCACGCCCCTGAATTCTTCTACGTCGCGCCCGTCCATTTCGTAGCCTGTTATGAATGGAATCTCGGGAACAAAATCAGAGACGTCTATCTTGGTGAGTGCCAGCCAGTCGATGCCGTTTACCATCGAGGCGTATTTTATCAGCGGGACGTCGGGCCATGCGACCCTTCGGGGTCTCCCCGTTGACGCCCCGAATTCATCGCCCTCGTCGCGGTGGTATTTTCCCACTTCAGCATCGTTTGCATTTCCTGACATGACTTTCTCCCTGAGACGCTCGAACTCCGCCGGCGTGAGGCGCTTGTCGCCTTTGATCGACTGTTCCGTTCCAAGTTCTCCCAGAAGAGGGCCTCCGCCGACGCGCGTCAGGTATCCCGCTTTCATCACGCCTACCACTTCATTGACTGCGGAAGAAGGTATCCCCAAGCCGGTTGCAACGCCGCCCGAGATGGTTCGCGAGGATGTTACATAGGGGCGCGTTCCCAGATCAAGGTCGAGAAAAGTGCCCTGCGCGCCTTCAAACAGCATCGGCGACCTTCCCAGTTCCCTGTTAAGATAATGGACGGTGTCTCGTACATGAGGGTTGAGTTCCCTGAACAGAGCCGCATAGTCTTCGGCAACTTTTGCGGAATCTATCGGAGGTTCGCCCGCCCTTTCCAGTCTTTCTGAAACCATGAACTCCTCGTCAAGGTTTTTCAGGAGCCTCTGAATATCTCCGGCCGGCCTGTAGAAATCCGATACGAACACTCCGACGCGCGCCGCATTTGTCATGTAAGCGGGCCCGATTCCCCTGCCGGTTGTTCCTATTTCTCTTGCCGCGGGACTCAGCCTTTCCATGGCTTTCTCGTAAGGCGTGATTACTTTCGCGCTGTCCGAGATGACCAGCCTGTCTGTGCCTATCCCGGCGCTTCTTACGTGCGAAATCTCATCGAGCAGAAGCGAAGGGTCTATAACGACGCCGTTCCCGATTACGCACGTGACGCCCCGATGGCTTATTGCGGACGGGATGACGTGAAGTATGAGTTTCTTTCCATGATAGTAAGTCGTGTGGCCGGCGTTGGGGCCGCCGTTGTACCTTGCAACTATTTTGTAGCCGTGGTCGACAAAGTAGTCTATGATTTTCCCTTTTCCCTCGTCGCCCCACTGGGCTCCTATTACTGCAACGTTTTTCATTTTTTATCACTGAATCCTGTACGGCGCCCAGAAACCCTCCGGCATTATAATGTTGTGCGGCATTCCCTGTGCCTTGGAACTTGCCGACTGCAGCTTAAGGTTGGCTGTCTGCAGCGCGAACAAATCCCGGTATCCGCATTTCTGCATCAGAATCCTGAGATGGTTGGCAGTCCTTGGGAAGTTGTGCGGTTCCGAAAGATGGCCTACGTAGGGAACGACGCCCTCTATTCCTTCCGACTCCTCCGCCTGGTGATATCTTCCCTCGCGCCACGCCTTTGCCCTTGGCGAGCCTTCGCCCCAGTATGATTTCACCCTTGCAAAAAACGGAAGGCCCCTGATGTTTTCCTTCCAGTCGGTCACGGGCGCCGGGCTTTCATGGAACTGGGCGTAAAATCTTCCTCCCATTGTCGCGTCGCTCAGCGTCAGCGCGACGGAGAAATCGGCGTTGTCAACTATGCCGCCGTCTGCGATTATCGGGATATAAATGCCCGTTTCCGCAAAATATTTGTTCCTTGCGTCCTGCACTTCCTTGAGCGCGTCCATCATCGGCATTCCTATCCTGAACTTGTGCTGCGTTGTGCATATCGAACCCGGGCCCATGCCTATTTTCACGACATCGGCGCCGCTTTTCGCGAGATATTTGAAGCCGTCCGCCGTTACTATGTTCCCGCCTATAACTGGCATTCCCGGGAAAGCCCTCTTGAGGTACAGTATTGCATCCCTTTGATATTCCGAATAGCCCTGAGAAGAATCAACAACTATGAAATCCGCGCCCGCTTCGATTACCGCCTGCGCGCGTTCCTCGAAGTCCCTTGTGTTCACCGCGGCGCCAACCACGTATCTTTTTTTGCCGTCAACCAGAGCCATCGGGTTGTCTTTGTGCTGTTCTATGTCCTTCCTGAACACCATGTAGTGCAGGTTGCCGTCGCGGTCTATTATCGGCATCGCGCCATGGTGGCTGTCGAGCAGCATCATGTTCGCGGACTTTAGGTCGTCTCCGAGTTCCTCGAATCTTCCGAAAGTAAACTCCCGGTTTGGATCGGACATTGAAACCATCCTGTCTTCCACTTTCAGGCTTGCGTGGAGCTGTCCGCTGTAGTCCTTCCTTGTTATAATACCCATCAATCTTCCGTGCGGATCTCCGCCTTCTGTCACGGGAAAAGTGTCATATCCCTTCCTCTTTGTCAGGGCTTCAAGTTCCGGTATCGGCATTCCCGGCGAGACTACGTCGGGCTCGACAAATCCGGCTTTTTTCCTTTTTGTTCTCCTTACCATGTCCGCCTCGGACTCGATTGGCTGGCTGGAGTTTGCAACTCCCGCGCCGCCGTTCTTGGCTATTTCTGCAAAAAGTTCCGGGCTTGCAACTGCCTGCATCGGCGCGGTGAGAAAAGGGGCATTGAGAGAAAAAAGTTCTTCAGGAAGTTCCGACGCGCGAAGGTCTTTCAGCGGTACGCCGGGTTTGTAAGACGTAAGCGGCGTCCTTAGGTTCACGTCTTCGGCTTCCACTGACTTCCTCGTCAGGTCAGGACGAATGAGCCAATCCTGGTAAGTGGTTCCGGGCTGGCGGTCGAGCTCTGCCATAATGCTTTTACTGGCTAAAACCGATTTAAAGCCCGATTAAAATCACGAAGAAATTACGTCACCAGTGCTCGGCGATGTCGTTCCACTCGGGATGCTTCCGAAGGAAAGTGTCCTTCACATAGGGACAGGTAGGTATTATCTTCAATCCGTTGCTTTTGGCATGCTCGAAAGCCGCGATGCACAGCTTCTCCGCAAGTCCCTGTCCTCTGAGTTCCGGGTCGGTGAACGTGTGGAAGATGTCCATCTTTTTGCCGCTTACGGTATAGTCAAGCAGCGCTTTCTTTCCGTCAACAACAATAAAGAATTCGCCCTCTTTGTGCTGGACTTCCATGCCGATAATATGACGTCAAAATTTAAATTAAGATAAACAAATTACATCATGAAAAAGCACGTCATTGTTTCGCTTATTATCATAGCGCTTGCAGCCCTCACGGTTGCATGGGCTGTTTATGAAAGCTGGCCTCCGTGGAAGCATATCAGGGAACAAAGCGTTCCGTGCGGGCCGACGAACTGCCACGGCTTCGACGTCCAGTGCGGGCAGCCTGCCGGTTGCGAACTGGTCTACCAATACGGCGACAACTGCCGCCGCTTCGTGAAATGTTCAGTGATAAACGGCACGTGCCAGAGAACCGTCGAGGACAGGTTTGAGGAGTGCAAGTCCTGCGTAGCGGGATGCTTCCCCATGCTCGAGACGGATTACCTCAAAGCCATGGAGTGCGAATACACTTGCACTCTCTAGCGAACGCCAGTGAGCCATGTTGGTAATATGTTCTTTTTGACTGGAAGCTACTTTTTCTTTCCAAGAAAAAGGAGTTTACCATTTCGTCTCGTCGACGCCCTGATTTTCATTGGTTTGGCGCGCGAGCAGGAAGAACAAATAAGAAAGGCGGTTCAGGTAGCGGACGATGTCCTCGTTTATTATTCTCTCTTTCTTTAGCGCAACCACGCGCCGTTCGGCTCTTCGCGATACCGAGCGGCAGACGTGCAGGAGCGACGCAGCCTCGCTTCCGCCGGGAAGTATGAAATTCTGCAGCGGCGGCAAATCATTATCTAGCTTGAATATCTCGTCCTCCAGTCTTACGACATGGCTCGGCTCAAGCTGAGTGTTCTTGTCATCTCTGCGCCGCGAGCCGGCAAGCTCGGCGCCTATGGTGAACAAATCTTTCTGGATGTCATGAAGAAGCTCTAGCACGGCTCTGTCTTCTATCTTTACCGCGGCCAGTCCGACGAAAGAATTTAGCTCGTCCACGCTTCCGGTGGCGTCAACCGACAGCGAGTCCTTGTCTATCTCTGCGCTGCCCAGCATCCTCGTCTTTCCCGTGTCGCCGGGCCATTTCTTGGGCTGCATGAAAACCCCTTCTTAGTAGAAAATTTAAGCCTTGAAAACTGGAAAAATTTTCCGATGAATTCTTTTTCTAATAGGTTTTCCCTGTATAGGATTTCCATGAAAGCCGCCCTGCTTGTTTTGGTTGTGCTGGCTGCCGGCTGCATTCAGAACGGCGCTTCGGCACCCGGAACTTCATTTTCCCTGTATGAGGGGAACTTCTCCCTTCAATACCCCTCGGGCTGGGCTCATAATATTACAAGCGCGGACAATTTCTTCACAGGCGGCGGGGAATTTCCGCCTACCATGCGCGTTTCGGAATTTGGCGGAACGATTGAAGAGGCGGCTGAGCGTTCCAAGACGCTGCAGTCAAGGCTGAAGGATTATAAAATCATGGCTGAAGAAAGCCTGACAATAAACGGAAGGAACGCTTTCCGGCGCGTCTACAGCTGGACGGACGCCGCGCACAACATAAGCTTCACGCAGGTGCAGACGTGGACTGAAAACTACCTGCTGACAGCCACTTCACTTACTGGGGATTATGTCAGATATGAATCCGTTTTCATGCGGATGATTGAGTCGTTTAAAGTGAAATGAAAAAAAGAAGAAAAAGCTGCTCAGGCAACGCGAACGCAAGTGAGCCTAATTAATAATATGTTTTCTTTGGGCTTGAGGACTTTCTTTTTTCAAAAGAAAGGTCTCACGCGCACAAACCCCATCCGCAAGACTCGCACGTCAGGCAGCCTTCCTTGAAGGAAAGCGCTTTTGAGCTGCACGTCGGGCACTCCTTATACTGCATTTTTCCGTTCGCGACGTGCTGGACCAGCGTGCCTGCCGCCGTTTCCGTTATCGTTTCCGCCGGTTTGACGACAACGTAGCGGTCCTTCTTTATTTCCTCCGTCTTTGTCTTGGTAGGCGCAACCAGCACCTGTTCTTTTATGCTGGAGTCGCGGAACACCGTGACGTCCTTGCAGCCGAGCTGGTATGCGAGCAGATAGCTCTGCCGCATATCCTCCACCGTCGCGTTGGCGGGGAAGTTGTTCGTCTTGCTGATTGAGCTGTCAACCCATACCTGGAACGCAGCCAGGGCGCGAATGTGGCTCTCAGGAGTCGCGTCCATAGCCGTCACGAACACGTTCTTCAGGTGCTGCGGTATGTACGGGACGTTCTGGATGCTCCCGCGGTTCTCCGCAATCTGCTTCATGAGATGGTCGTCATATAGTCCTTCCCGTTTCATGACTTTCTCGAACACCGGGTCGACGTAATAGAAACTGCCCACTTTAACGTTCTTCTCGAAAACCAGGCTGTACACAGGCTCTATGCCCGACGAGCAGCCGGCTATCATCGAGATGCTGCCTGTCGGCGCGATTATGGTGGTGTAGCCGTTGCGTATGCCGTCGGTCCTGACAAGTTCTGCAAGCTCGCCCCACTCGAAATGCCATTTCTCTTTCTGCAGCGAGCCGCGGAAAGGCAGCGTGCCTTGGGGGTAAAAAGATTTGTCGTAGTAAGGAAGCGAGCCGCGTTCCCTTGCCATGTCAACCGACTTCACCTTGCTCCAGTAGTTGACGAATTCCATGAGCTTCTCCATGAATATCCTTCCCTCGTCCTCGTTGTACGGCAGGCTCATGTCGAACAGCAGGTCTCCGACGCCCATGATGCCCAGGCCTATCTTCCTCGTCGCGAGCGCCATGTCCTCTATCTGCTGCAGCGGCCACTTGTTCACGTCTATCACATTGTCCAGGAAGTGCGTGGCTATCTTGACAACACGCGCCATGTCATCCCAGTCGACGTACGTCTTTCCGTTGTCGTCTTCTTTGGCAAACGCCCAGACGTTCACGCTGCCCAGGTTGCACGGCTCGTTCGGGTAGAGCAAAACTTCTCCGCACGGATTCGTGGTCACAATCGGCCCGAGATGCTCCAGAAACGGGTTGAACTCATTGACGCGGTCAAAGAAGATGACTCCCGGCTCGGCTGACTCCCAAGCCTGGTAGACTATCTTGTCGAAAAGCATCTTCGGATTGACAGTCTTGTAAACCTCGCCGTTCCTCGGGTTTATGAGCGGGTACGGCTCATCTTTTTCATAATAATCCCAGAAGTCGCCCATTATCAACACGGAGATGTTGAAGTTCCTGAGCGCCTTGTTGCCTTCCTTTGCAGTGATGAACTTCTCGATGTCCGGATGGTTCGAGTTCATTATGCCCATGTTGGCTCCGCGCCGCATTCCGCCTTGCTTTATGACATCAGTCATGTTGTCGTAGAGCATCATGAAGCTGAGCGGGCCTGACGCCGCGCCGCACGTGCTCTTGACTATGTCCCCCTCGGGCCTTAGCTTTGAGAAGTTGAATCCCGTGCCCCCGCCCGACTGATGGATGAGCGCGGTGTGCTTGAGCGTGTCCATGATGCTGGTGAGGTCGTCCTCCACTCCAAGGACAAAACATGCCGAGCCCATTCCCAGCACGCTTCCAAAGTTGGCTATTGCAGGGGTGTTTGGCATGAACTGCCTGTTCACCATTATGTCGAAAAAGCTGTCTACCGTCTTTTCATGGTTGTTGAAGTCCCCGTTTTCCAGCATGCCGAGAAACTCGCTCCACGACACTTTCATATTGGCTTGTTTGTCAAAGCGGTCGTACATCCTCTTCACGGCTTCAAGGTGATACTTGTTGAGCACGTATTTGCCTACGGCTATTTCACCGTCGTACATCGCCGGCTCGAACTCTTCCCTGTCGTGCTGCTTCTGGTTTGCGTCCTTGTCAAAAACACGTTCGTCGTAGAACAAGTCGGCAAGAGCAGTGTGCACAGCCACGCGCGTGAAGAGCTGCTTCGGCGTCTCAATCAGCTTGCCGCTGTCGTCTTTCCTGAGATACCTCGCCTTGAGCACCCTGAGCGCGTTGATGTCGAAGCGCTTGTCAACCTCGTCGATTTCCTCTTTTTCCAGCACGTGCCTCTTTTCCGCGCGCAGCTCGGCACGAGCTTGGCGGTAGATAATATAAGACTTTGCCGTCTTCGCATGTCCCGTCTCAATCAGTACCTGCTCGACTATATCCTGGATGCCCTCGACCGTGGGGATGGAGCCTTTGGGCATCTCGTTGAATATGCGTTCGACAACCTTTTCAGCCAGCTTTTCGCATTCCTGTTTGCTCTCGCCGCCGCCTTCGCGCGCAGCGTTGTAGATAGCATTGGTTATCTTGCTTGTGTCGAATTTGACGACGGTTCCGTATCTTTTCCTGATTTGTCCCATCATTGTTCCCCACTCTCCTGTCATTATTTTTTAGTATTATTATTTCATTGTTATGCTCGTTGGCGATTCCCAAATCTATTCTAGTTCATTCAGCTTCGTAGCAGCCTGACTTCGCGCTCGAAAGCCACCGGGTCGTCGAACTCCCGGTACACCGAGGCGAAGCGGATATAGGCGATCTTGTCCATCGTCTTGAGTTCTGCCATCACGCGTTCGCCGATTTCCGTGCTGGTAACCTCGTCCGTGTCCCAGACAGCCTTCTCTATCCGGTCAACAGCCGCATCGATAGTATCAATAGAAATCGGTCTTTTTTCACAAGCCCGCAGAATGCCCGCCTTCAGCTTGTCCCTGCTGTAAGCTTCCCGCCGCCCGTCTTTTTTCACGACGTTCAGGTTAAGGTTGGGACGCTCGTATGTGGTAAACCGTTTTTCACAAGAAATGCATTCCCGGCGGCGCCTTGTAGAATCCTCCCCGTCACGCTTGTCAACTACCTTTGTTTCACCGGAACAGTACGGGCAGTGCATCGTTACACCAGGGTTAATTAACCTACTTTCAGACAGGGTTGCTTATTACACCACAATTTCTGCTGTTATTAAACTACAACTAATTGTGGTATAGAAAACAACTCATACAACATATTGTGGTTGCACTGATATATAAAGTCTATAGCATTTTTGTCATATTTTTTACAAAAGTGATATGACTTCGGGGAAGTTACAGGTTTTTGAGGACTGAAAAGTGACTCTTTGCGCGCATTACGATTTCCAGAACTTCCGTATCTCCTCTTCAGGCTTTTCCGTGACATCGAAGCTCCAGCTTTTCGGGAAAATCCTCCGGTAGTTCTGCCACAGGAACCGTTCGTCCAGGAAGACTATCACTCCGCGGTCTGTTTCAGTGCGTATGCACCTGCCTGCGGCTTGCATCACCTTTATCATCGCCGGGAAATTGTAGCCGTAATCACGCCCCGCCCTGAACCGTTCGTCATAGTAGCTGATAAGCGCATCTACGGAGAGGTTCGGACGCTCGAGAGGAAGTCCGACTATGATAACTCCGTTGAGCAAATTCCCCGGAAGGTCTATGCCCTCGCTGAAAGAACCGCCCATGACGCCCATGAGCACCGCGCCGTTTTGTTCATGCGAGCGGAGCTCGTTCTTCACCTCATCTCTTTGCTGCTTGGTCATGCTGCTCTTCTCGAAAATCGCGTGCTTGTTTATTTTTATCAGGCTGCAAAGCGCATCGCGCATCTCGTAGCTGGGAAAGAACACCGCGACGTTGCCGCGCACCGCAGATATGCAGTCGGATATCTTCTTTGCCATGCGGGTGTAGTTCGCCTCGGTGCGTTCCTTGTATTGCGTAGTAAGTCCGCGAACGATGATGTTCTTCCTGTTCTCCTTGGGAAACGGCGAGTCGTAGCTCTTTAGAGATGTCCTTTCTGTCTCCATGCCAAGGAGATCCCGGTGCATCTCCATCGGCGAGAGCGTTCCGGACATGAGTATTGTTGAGTGCGAGCTGCGCACTATTTCCCTCGACACGAGCGACGGGTCAAGGCAGCTGAATTGAAGAGAAATGTGGTTCTTGTCCTGTATCTTCTCCCTGGAAATTATCCGCGCGTAGCCCACGCCCTCCTTCTTCCACATCTGAAGGAACTCGGCTATCCTGTCTACGTATGATATCTTTTTCGTTTCAAGCACAAGCTCGCCGACGCGCGTGAGCTGCGCTATGAGAGTGTCATAATTGCCGATTTCAGCCGCCTTGTCCATGAATTCTTCCCTTTCGATGAACGATTCTTTCTTGTTGAACAGCCGCTTGCCCATTCCGGAGATTATCCCGTTTATCTCGCTCACCGCGCTCCGCGCCTCGTATTCTGTCATGCTTTGCGCTTCCTTCATCGCCAATTCGCAGGTTCTTGTCGACACCCGCGAAGAAAGATGGTTCCGTATTCGCGAAGAAAGATTGTGCGCCTCGTCGACAATTATTATGGCGTCTGACAGGTTTTTCGCGCCCCGCTTCAAAAACTTTTCATGCATTCCGAACATGTGGAAATAGTCGCCGACGATGACATCAGCATGCAGCGCGGCGTCCATCAGCAGCTCGTACGTGCAGTAGCGCGCGGACATGAGCCCCATGGCTTCTTCTGTGCTCGGGATGCTGTTTGTCAAAATCCTGATTAATCCCGCCCTCTCTGTTGCAAGCTCCCCGCTCCTCGAGTTCTTGAAGTGGTTGCACCGCTTGTCCTTTATCATGGCGGTGCAGAAGTTGCTGAACATGCCGCTATCCATGTCGGCGACGTCGTGCGAGCAGAGATGCTTCTTGCCGACGATGTCCACGGCTTTGAAGGCGTTATTTTGTCTCATCAGTTTCAGCGTCTCGACGGCAGCCTTATGCTGGCTGAGCCGGGAAGTCAAAAAGAATACGGTCTTGCCGTTGGCGACGGCATATTCGACGGCAGGGAACAGCGCAGCGATTGTCTTTCCCAGTCCCGTAGGCGCGTCGGCAACGAGATGTCTTGAATTCTCGACGGCGCTGCGCACGTCGTCCATCATTTCCTTCTGGCTATGCCGCACTGTTTCAAAAGGAAACTTGAAAGTAGCGGAAGGTGATTTTTGCAAAGCGATCAGCGAAGCGGTAGGAGCATCAATGTCGATTGTTTCCCTGTCTCTTGGAACGGAACTGATTGGTCTGGCCGGCTTTTCAATTTCCTTGGCAGGGACATCGCATTCAGGGCATCTTGTAAAACGATAATAAGTCACGAATCCGCAGCTCGCGCACGTCTGCTTGAGAGGCTTGCCTGTCGGGGTGAGGGATGATTGACCGGTGTTATGATATTTTCGTTTCTTGTTGCAGGGCAGGCAGAAGCCGCGATGTGCAATCTGCCTTCCGCAGAGCGAGCAGGTGTAGGATTTTTCCATGAGAGATAATTGAAACGCAACCTTTTAACCAAAAGAACAAATTATAATTATGCTTGAAAAAACAGCGGAGAAGCTCGAAAGAAGATTTGAATCAATGCCAATTCATCATATAGACACGTCTGTTATCATGGAGTTGGAGAAAACCGTTGACGGCAAATTCTGTAGAAAATATATACACAAATTGAATTATTCTTACAGGGGTATTATCTCTTCTCCTGCTTTGAGCGAGCTTACGATCTCAATGCTATTGCTTAAAGACGAAAACAAGAGGCAGGCGTTCTTGGATGTTCTTGTAAATCTTGTGAACATACGAAAGGTTGGATTTTATATGCCGGAAGATATGCATGAAATATCAAAGAGGATAAAGGAGATAGATCAAAGGCTGGAACCGACTGACACAGATATTGTAGCGTGTGCAATAGAGAATAATGCGATGAATCTGGTTACACTAGACAAAAAGCTTATAGGCAATAAAGCCATAGAAAGAGAATTTGGACTGAAAATATTGCATCCAAAAGATTTACTTTGATTTTTTATGAAGGTTTTTATGTATTCTTCTAAGTTCTGTAAAAACCCCAAGCTTTTCGGCTTTTCTAATGGATTTCTCGAGTTTTTCCTCGTTTTTTGTCATAATAATCAACCGGTGAAGCCCCTAATTGTCCATTTTCTATAGATCCCTTTCGGAAGGACTTACTCACAATATGTAATTACACGGGTAATGTATATAAGTGGATGTCCCACCACTATCGTTGCCATACATGTATATACAATGTATATACATTCACAGATTACGGGTTCAAAATCCAGATTGAATAATTAAGGAACATGGCGACGGTAACCCAGGCTATATACGGGACAAGCAGCAGCATGGAGCTTTTTGATATCTTGTTGAAGGCAGCCATTGCGGCTACAATAGCAAGCCACAGCGCAATGATGTTGATGAAAGCAAGCCCGGGCGAGCGGAGCCCGAAGAATACCAGCGACCACAGCACGTTCAGGCAGAGCTGGGCGCCGTAAACTTTCAGCGCGAATGTTTTGCGTTTATCAGAAGAATTCCAGACAAGCCCGGCGGCGATGCCCATCAGAGCGTAAAGGGCAACCCACACGGGCCCGAATACCCAGTTGGGCGGGCTAATGTCAGGCTTGGCAAGAGAAGAATACCAGCTGCCGACGGAAGGAAAGGTGACAAGCGAGCCAGCAACGCCGGCAAGCTCAGCCGCAACGACCATGATGATTATCTTTGAGAACAGGCTTTTTCTTGCATTGCCACGAGCCTTCTTTTTCATCAGTATCAAATAGAGGACTTGGGTAATATATCTTTTGTTCAAAGTCCTTATTGTGAACTTTGACAATTAAAGGATTAATCAAAGTTCTCAATATACATGTCAGAACAGATAAGATAAAGCTTCCTCGCGCGTGTGTAAGTATATGCCCGAAAATGTCTGCAGGATGCGCTGACGGCGCGGATAAGTTTACATTTTACCGGTGAGCTGACGCCCCATGATTCACCTCAAAATGACAAGATCAGACAGGAACTACGTAAAGAAATCGGGAGCCCGCGCGTTCTACGACCCGAAGACGGACAGGATCGTGCTGTTGGGGTCTCGCGAGGACGAGGCGGCGGGCGTGGTGAGCCACGAGCTTATGCACAGGATGTTCTGCAGAGCCGGTCAGTTCAAGGCGTCGAAATGCTGGGACAAGAATATAATAATCATGCTGGAAGGCAGGCTGGGCTGGCGCCCTTCCATAATGTCTTTTTGGATCGAACGGTTAAAAACACTCTTGAATAAATGAGATTGAAGATTTGGGAGTAATGATATGCTCAAGCATATGTACATAGACGAGAGCGGTGATTTGGGTGAAAAAGGCTCCAAATACATGGTTCTCGCGGCATTGCTTGTCGATGACCCGCGAAATCTTGACAGAATTATCAAGAATATGAGAAGAAACAAATTCAAAAAAGAACTGAGAAAAGCAATAGAAATTAAGGCTGATAAGTCGTCTGAGGCTGTTATAAAACATATGCTTCGAAAGCTCAATGAAGTAAGAGGCTCCAAAGTATTCTATGTTGTGCTTGAAAAAAAGAAGCTATTCAGTGACTTTCTGAAAAACGACAAGCACAAACTCTATAACTATGTGGCTGGTAAGCTGGCTAGGAACATAATACTGAGTAACATGGATGTTGTAATCAAGATAGACAAGTCAAAGGGCAAGCAAATGCTGAGGGAAGATTTCAATGATTATTTCATCAAGTGTCTCAGAGAGCGATCAAACATAAAGGCAAGCATAGAGCACAGCTATTCTCATGCGTGGTCCGGGCTGCAGTTCGCCGATATCCTTGCTTGGTCATGCTTCCAAAAATTCGAACACGATAATGGCGAATACATAGATTTGATAAAATTAGAGCAGGAAGTTTATCATGTCTGGTAAAGCCAAGAATCAGAAGAATAACAGAACCCAAAGGCACTAAGGCGTGCACCTCAAGGTACACTGGCCTTTAGGATTTACCTGTTAGATAACTATGATGTACGCACATATAAAAACCTTGGGGAGTTTATAAGCATGTACTACCTATTTCTTAGCTTTCTCCCCACACTCGTCACAGTAACGGTGATATTTTTTGCCGACAAACTTCTTCCCGCAGCTAGCGCATGTTGAGATACCTTTTAGCGAATAGTCAACAGCATCCTCCGCGCCGAGCACTTTCAGGACAAAATCAGATCCCATAACATCCATAATGATTTTTTCTATGTGCTTTTTCTCGCTTTCCACAGCAGCCAGCGCTTTCTCTTCCGTTTTATGGTCAGTTTTGTTTTTGTATCCGGAAAAACGCTTTCCATGAAGCTTGGGCATGACCAGCTTCGCATGGACAGTGAATTTACTCGAAGTGTGTTTTACGAACTCGATCGTGGCCTGCGGGTCATCCCCACCGCCAAGCTCCCATGTGTTCAGCATACCTTCGGCCCAGTTGAAAACAAGGACACCGCTTTTCTTCTCGAAGAATGACATGAATATAATCTACACGGAGAGGATAAAAGTCAGAACACGACACTATTTCCGAAACTCATTACACTCTGGCATCTTATGAAATTGTATGATCTGAATATTTTATTACCGCTTTATCTTGAGAGTAAATTCGTTATTATTTTTTGGCTCGATAGATATTTCAGTTTTGTTATCAATCTTATATAATTCTGCCATCCCTTTTGGTATATTGATGCTTACCTGACCAGTTTTTTTATTTTTTAAAACTGTTAACTTCATATACAGTAAGAATACAGTAAGCTTTTAATACTTTTATACAGTATATTTACTGTAATAGATGGTTATTGATTTAAAAGGTGTTATTATGAAAATAAAGAAAGGTAAAAGAATGGAAATAAAACACAGATTAATTCATGGGGATAGTTCTAAAGTTTTGAAGAGTTTTCCAGATGAATCAATACATCTGGCCGTTACATCTCCACCTTATTTCAATGCCAGGGAATATTCACAATGGCCAACACTTAGCGAATATTTGGAAGACATGAAGAAAATTTTTATAGAAACTTTCAGAGTTCTCGACAATCATAGAGTTTTTGTTTTGAATGTGGGTGATGTTAACTGCCAATTAGGCAAACAACCTTGGACAAACAGCAGAGTACCACTTGGCGCCTTATTTACAGTGATGTGCCAACAAATAGGATTCAAGTATGTTGATAATTTTATCTGGCATAAAGGCGAACCTCAGAGTTTTAGACATATGAACGGCGGAAATAATTACCCGTTCTATCACTATCCGGTAAACTCTTACGAGCACATTTTAATATTTCATAAACACGTTCTGGATTCTACAAGAATCCCTTGTCCTGTCTGTGGAACAACTCAAGTCCAAAATAATAGCCAATCTGAAATAGGTGTACAGAGTTGGGAGTGTAATAATGAAGAATGTTCTCACAGAAGCCCCGGGAATAGAGGTAAAAGATATTCGGCAAGATCCGTTATGATGGATAAGGGAAAAACTCCAGAAAACTCTATAGAAAAAGAATTTTTACAAAAATGGAGGAAAGATATCGTCACATTTTCACCTGTAATAAAGATAATTAAGGGTGAAAATAGACTGGGGCATACCGCACCATTCCCTGAAGATATACCGGAAATGGCAATTAAATTATATACGTATAAGGGTGACACGGTCTTGGATCCGTTTGCTGGAAGTTTCACAACTTCAGTTGTTGCAGCTAAATTAGGAAGAAACAGCGTTGGAATTGATATGAAAAAAGACTACATATCATTGGGATTGAAGAGAATGAAGATAACTTTGTCACAGAAAAGACTATTTGAATCTCATACACATAAAATAGAAGTCCTCGACGAGTCTGATATTAAAAATATATCTTTTGAGAAATCACAAGTCTTCAATAAAGAAGATTATATCAATGAATCTGAAAAGAAAAATACAAAAAACTTAAATAAAATCAAAAAGATTTAATTTTCCACGTAAATTCGTTCTCTCTGTTACCACAATACCAGCAAAATGTTATCGGAACAAAAATTTTAGATCTTCCGGTTTCTTCTGCACCGCAGTTTATGCAAATTTTGACTGTTTTTGTACCTTTTTTCTTACCATCTTTTTTATCACAATTGATACACCATGTCACGTTTTCTGGATATATAGAACTGCACTCTTTACATATTTTAATTCTGTAGTATTTAGTTTTACATAAAAAACATTCTTTTCTGTTAACAGACCAGTATTTTTGGCATTCGGAGCATACAGGCTTAAGTAAAGCAAACTCGTTTTTACCTTCAAGCGACAAATAAACTTCCCAATTGTCTGGTTTCTCAGTGAGCTCAAACATTTTATTTATGACCTTTTTTCTCTTTTTTATCAATGTATGCATTATTCGTCACCTGTTATTTCATCAAGTTTTTTAGCGCTTGCCAAAGCATCTGGAAATTTTTTCAATTTATTATAAGCAACTGAATTATTTTTTTTCCAAATTTCTATGGTCTTTCGATCATATTTCGACCAGTTTTCCAAAACTTCTTGTGCCTGTATAGATTTTGAAGAAATATTGGAACGCTTTGAATTTTCTAAATTTTTCCAATTATTAAGGAAAGTATCTAAAATTGCATTTTCTAAAGTCCAGGAGGGCTCATTTGTTTCTTTTGTAATTTTCCATTTCTTAAGTGCACGTTGATATTTCTCATTCTTATGGTTAATCCAATTTTTTGGATGCATTCGGTCAGTTCCGTATCTCCATTCCCCTCTCCTCAATAAAGAAGAAAATTGTCTTTTTGTGCTGTCTACAAGTAATGACCATCTAACGTCTATAAAATCACTTGCAGATAGAATGAAAAAATTATATTTTCCTGAATTATCAGCTAAAACCCAAACAAAAAAATGTGCTGGGTCATGCAACAAATCTTTGGGTTCGTGGGTCATCCCGTAAGATTCTGGATCTTCTCCAGTCACTGATTCTATTCTTGAACTTTTTACTTGAACTGTCCTAAATATCTTATTTTTGCCTACTGTCTTGGTAGCTACTATGTCAATATATCTATCAACAAGCGGTTGAAATACAGTCCACCCCAGTTCCTGCAGTTTAAATGCTACTAAATATTCGCAATAATCTGCAAACTCTTTATTTCTTAGATTTCTTACATTCATTAAGAATCTGTTAAATAAGAGACTTTAAAACACATCTACTCGCTAGGACATTCCCCAGCAGTATAATATTCTACTGCGGGCGACTTGCAGGCCTCGCAGACGTTCCAGAAGGCTGATGCGCAGGGATATCTTATGCACTTCACGTCAGGCCCGTACCAGCCGCATACAGGCTCATAGGATTGTATACAGACATCAGTATTCCTCGATTCTTCCGTACAAAACACCGCCCCGTCCGGACACGTAGCGAATTCGCAGTCAGGTCCTGTTCTGCCGACTGCCGAGCCGTCCGGGCAAATCTTCGCTTCAAGCGTGCATGCCTTCGGGAAATCCTGCTGCGCGTTAAGAACAAGATATATTACCAGCGCTGTCAGAATCAGCCCTATTATCATCACGGTATGGGAAAGCGCTTTCATCAGGATATTTTGTCCTGAGGTATAAAATAACTTATTTTTTCTTTGGGTTTGAACTTCCTTTCTGAAAGAAAAAGATCGGTTAGCAGACTTCGTTCTTGTTGAGAAACTCAATCTCCTCGCTGATATTATGGTCTCCCGCCTTTATCCTCGGCAGCGTCTCTTCTATCGTCCTTGTAACGTTGTCTAGGTTGCGGTAGAAGGCGGGGAATCGCTGCGCCCGTTCGTATGCAGTAGTTTTCCACGTTGGATAGAACTCCTCGACGCTTTCTATCGTGTGGTTCATCAGCTCGAAGTTATTGTGCTTGACGTAGAGCCCTATATGTTCTATCTCATGTCCCGGGCATATCAGGCGATTCCCGTCGTTTATGTAAGTTACAAGGAAAGCCAGGGAATGTTCGCTGTGCTCAAACTCGCGGAACCTCACCAGCCATATTGCCTCTTCCATCAGGTCTTCGGCGAAATGGTCTTCTCCCACTTTTTCCCTGAATTCCGACAGCATCTCCGCGGTTGTTGCATTTTCCCTTGAAAGATCCTGCATGTGTACCAGTTCGGATAGAAGCGTCCGGTTGCCTATTATTGTCGATTCCCGGCTCTGCGAAGTGCAGCCAGCAACAAGCAATACAATCGCTACCGCCAGGAAAGGCATTATTTTTTTCATTCTGATACCTCAAACGTTGTCGTCATTCCCGCCTCAAGATGTTCGGCTATGTGGCAGTGGAACATCCATTTGCCCGGGTTCGTGAAGTTTACAAGTATATCCGTCGTGGCGCCTGTGGGAACAAGCACCGTGTCTTTCCAGACAAAATTGTCGTTTGTCTTGTTATTCTCGCTTAAAATTATAAATCTCTGCCCGTGGAGATGCATCGGATGCTGCATGGGATGCATTGAGCCCGGATCGTTGAATATCCTTATCTTCTTCACGTCACCGACTCCGGCTTTGTTTACTATTTCTTCATTTTCCCTGCCTGCCTTGTCCCTGATAATCCATCTTGTATTCTTGCTTGTTGAAATGGAGTTCATCATGCCCATGTCATCCTCCCACTCTATGGACTCGGGCCGGCTTCTCATTGTTGTTCCATGCCCCTCGTGTCCCATGCCGTTTGCCTGCATTGTGAGCACGAACTCGAAATCAGGCGGGGAAGAATTGTAAGATTTCATGCGCTCGAAATCCTCAAACGAAGAACCGGGCGGTGCATCTATCTGATTGTCGTTCTCAACCACATTTATTCTCCCGATGGACTGCATTGATCCGGGATGGATGTTCATCATATCAAAAGAGCCCGTATTTTCGAAGAAAACCTCGACGATGTAGCGCTCTCCGGGGCTGATGACAACCGAGTCTGCGGTGAATTCTTTCTCATACCTGCCGGAGTCGCCGCCTACTATCCTGAGCTCACGTCCTTTTATGGAAAAATTGAATGGCCTGGCATTTGCCGCATTTGTGAGATACAATCTTGTCAGCCCTTTTTTCACATCGGTTTTGAAGCCTGTCTGTCCGTTCGCCAGGATATGGTTCCCGAATCTGCCCATGAGAGAAAACCGCGAGAAATCATAAAAGCTGTCTATCTTCCCGTTCGTGACCTTGATGTCGTCCAATATGATTGCCAGCTCATCGTCCGCGGGTCCGAAGCCGCCATCGACTATTATGTTGCCGTAAAGCCCGAGCTCCTGCTGCCTGTCCTCGCGGATGTGCGGATGATACCAGTAGACGCCATAGTCCGGCAGGATTATTTTGTACATGAAGCTTTCTCCAGGTTTTACGGGCGCCTGGACATCTATAGTGCCGTCGTTCATATTGTCCAGCCTTATGCCATGCCAGTGTATTGTAGTGTCCTCGCCGAGCTTGTTCGTGAAATTGATGTAGATTGTGCTGCCCCGGGCTGCTTTTATTGTCGGCCCCGGTATCTGGCCGTTGTATGCGTACATGTCCAGCTGCGCGCCGTTTATTTCATGCCTCATGGGCGCCGCCTCCAGCGCGAAGACCTGACTGTCTGCGAGCGAAACATATCGGGGAGTTTGACGTGTGTCTTGATTATTGGATGCGCAGCCGGCTATGAGCAGGACAGCTGCTATGGCAAAAAATTCTATTTTCATGCGTTCACCGAGTCGAATATTATCTTCCAGTTTTCAGAACTTAGAACGCCCGAACCCTTGTAAAGTACCGTTCCGTCCCCGCTTATAACGTACTTGGTTGTGGTATAAATTACGTTATAGTCCCTGAGTATCTGCTCGTTGCCCGGCGCGAACATGCCCGGGCGGTTATTGGTTGTCCTATAGTTTTCCAACATCGCAGACGTTTCCTTCATGTCAATGCCGACTGAAATGAATTGAATGTTGTTGTTTGCAGGAAAGACCTTCTCAATCTCCTTGTATTCCTCCTTGCAGTACGGGCACCATGTTGTCATGAAATAGAGCACAACAGGCTTTCCGGAAAGGCTGCTGAGGCTCAGGTTTTGTCCGTCCGTAGCTGTCAGCGCAAAGTCAGGAGCCCTGTCGCCGATTGAGTTGCCGACCGGATGTTCGCCTGTGGGTTGCACGTCGCCTGGCAGGTTGTCTGCCGTGTATTTGGCGGTGGACGTGCAGCCGCTTATCAGGACAACAAGAATCAAAACAGGAATTAATCTCTTCATCATATCAACCATTACACAGTTTGTAATACAATGGCATGGAATCGATATAAAGATAACATCGTGATAGAAGAAATTGAAA
>Ga0066345_13_pt1 | contig 19214 bp, 22 predicted proteins | sample RifGroA2_FD_59257 | JGI IMG/M metagenome (GOLD analysis project Ga0066345, IMG submission 59257) | Archaeon GW2011_AR5
GCACCGCTTTCACCTGCTTCACATAGCGTTCCGTTTTGCCGTAGGTGAGCGACTTCTCGCCGCCGGAATTGTTGGCGACGATGCCGCCGATCGCCGCAAGCTCGCGCGATGCCGGATAGCTCGGCATGATATAGCCGCGCTTGAGCGTCTCTTTCTCAAAATCACGATAGTAGACGCCCGGCTCGGCGGTCGCGACCCCGTCTCCCGCCCGCATGCGGGTGAAATATTTGGTGAACGACACGATAACCCCTTCGCTTAGGGGTCCGCCGCTCATGTCCGTTCCGGCGGCTCGGGCGGTAAGCGTCACGCGCTCCCCCTTCTTTTTCGCCGCAACCGCTCCAGCCACGAGCGTTTTGAGATCAGCGACATCTCGGGGAAATACCACGAGCGAAGGCGAAACGGAAAAGAGGCTCGCATCGCGGCTGAACGCGTCAAGCGTCTTTCTATCCTCCGCGATATCGCCGCGGAAATCCGTATCGATAAGGTCCACAAAGACCGACATGCTCCTATTGTAGCAGGAGCATGTCGGTCTGGGGATTGAAACGTGTGTATTACATCAAAGCCGCTCGGCAAATACCACGAGTCGGTGTGAGTAATCGTTCGTCGCCGGCATCCACGCACCGCTGCAGGTGATAAGCACGATACCGATTCCCTTGCCGGCAATAATCGAGGCGAGCACCGGGTCATCCGCTTCATAGATCACGCTTCGCTTTACGGTAAAGAGGAGCGCTTTGCCGTCTTTGTCTTTCACGTATATCGTGTCTCCCTTTTTCAACTTGGAAAGGTTGACGAAGACTGCCGGAAATCCCAAGCCGTTATCAAGATGCCCCGCGAACACCGCATTTCCCCGCTCGCCGGGAAGCGGACCACTCGCAAGCCAGCCAACGGTCTTAAATCCTTTTGGCGCCACCATGTTCCAGTTTGCAGAGAAACCGACATGCAAAACCTCGGCATCAACGCCAAGCGATGGAATGAGAAGCCTCTGCGGCGAGAGTGGAGAGTCGGCGAGCTCGATGTTCGCTCGCTCGTTTGCTGCGGCTATCGATGAATACGCGAGGAGGCGCGAGAACACTTCTGCGGCTCCGATGAAGAAAAGTGTGAGGATGAGGCACAGGAGTGGAAGGAGGAGGAAGAGCCTGCGCCGGGATCGTACCGACATGGTCGTCGATTAGCTTTTCGATGCGGATGTGCGGACGATGGAATATCCTACGAGGGTCGAGATGAGGAGCGAGAGTCCGAAGGCGACGAAGGGCAAGTTTGCACCGCCAGCGCCGGTGTTCGGAAGCCCCGGACTGGTGGGGGTGCCCGTGCTCGTTCCAGTTACATTGTAAGAACACGTTGCGCTCTGCGTTCCGCTTCGGACCACAACCGCCCCCGCGCCTGCCTGTGTCGGTGTGTAGACGATGCTGGTCATCGCACCAGAGAGACTGGAATCGGGTGTGCCCCAGCTGTACGTTCCGTTACCACCGGTAGCGGTAAAGGTAATCGACTGCCCCAGCTGGATGTTCGTCGCCGATGGCGTACAGGTAAGTGTTGTTTGTGCAAGCGAGATCGCCGGCACAAGTGCGAGCGCGCTAAGCAAGAGAACAGCTCTTCGACCTATGGAAACAGACAGACGATTCATATATATAAAGAATTCTAATTGATAATACGCGCTTCGTGAGCGCACTACATCTGACGCAACATGAAGCATCTTCTTACTGGCGACGTAGAATGAGCAAAGCATGAAAATATATTTTCATGCTTTCGAATCGAGGAGTCAGAAAAATTGCGCAGTAATTTTACGCACGAAGATGAAGAGAAAATGAGTTTTCGTTGGAGCGAAGCTTGTATATCTTGAGAGGCTAAGACTTGGGCAAACGCCCCGGAGTGGCTCTCAAGATGTACAAGCGGAGCGTATTTTATAGATTCATATTGCGGATGATATCCGCTTCGATACTAGGGGTGTCGTCTTCCTGGCGTTTCCCGTGGAGTCGTATCGTGTCTCCCGCGACAAATCGTACGAACGATGCAACCGACTTCCTTGCATGGTTCCATATGATGATGTCGGAGGGGATAAGAACCGTGAATTCCGTGCCCCTGATAGAAACTTTTATGGACGCGGGGTTCACTCCCGGTGTTTCCAGAAGTTTCCCTTCGAAGTTCTGCCACTTGTACAGATTCTTATCGAGATAAATCACCACAGAGGATGCGGTGAGCGTCTGCGTGTTGTAATCGTAGACGCCGGTTGCCGAGGTAACCGTATCCCCCGCTTCAACACGAGCGAGATCGATCGTGCGCGAGCCTTTCGTGAATACCGCTCCCTCCGCCTTGACCGTGATGATCCCCGCACCCTTAAGAGAAAGCGTGAACGTTCCCGCGCCCGGATTGACGCTTGCGACCGTGCCCGCGAATGTCTTGCTTCCTTTCTGCACGGAGACATTCTGCACGTACGTCGGAATGAGCGTGAACGTGCTGGCGCCGCTCTCCAGACGCCCTTCCATATTGAGGTAGTCGCCTTCGTTGATCTCCGTGTAATCCGTCACTTCTCCGGTGCCGCGTTCAAACCGCGTCGCTGGTCCCGTCTTTACCAAAAGGCGCAAGAACGATTCGCCCCAGTAGAGCCGCGTATAAAAAGAGCGTCCGGCAAGCTGCATCACCTTCGCGCCGGAGATAACCACCGTGCCGTCTTTGCCGACATAGATTTCGCTGTCGCGCGGCCCATTCTTGAGGATGGTGTCCGTGTTGAGAGTCGCCGCAGAGACTGGTGTTACGAGAAACGCGAACACCGCGAGGGCTGTGAGCAACTTATGCATAGAGAAAAGATACCACAAAAATAGAAGCGACACATCTGCGCGACAAACAGCTGGAGATTCTGGAAACACCGGACAGGCAACCACAATCATTCTCATGTTCTTGAGAACATGAGAATGATTGTGGCGAATCCTCTGATGGTGAATAGGTGCTACTCATACAATTCCGCGTGAGTGCCGATATGGGCGAACAGCACATGCTTCTTATCAATCATTTTATAGATTGCCCGTAAATCGCCCCCTATATTGATACTCCGATATTCTCGATATACGCCGTGCAGAGGATGATTATTGAGTGTCGAGTGAAATGGTTCTCTCATAAAAAGTCGTAATTGAGTATCACAACGTAGCCTCTCTCTCGAAGAGAGAGTATCGTAACGCTTCGTAAAGCGTTTATGAAAAAAGACGATCATTTCTTCCTGGAATGAAGGAAGGCAAGTGCCGTATCGGCTGACGCAAAGGCGGGCGAGAGGTTTTTCCCCTCGGCAAAATCCTTGTCTACCGTTTTAAGCTCTCGCTCTAAGGTCTTGGATATCCGCAAAGCCGAAAGTTCCACTCCTCGCTCTAAGATGAACTGCTTAAGCTTTGCATTGACGATAGTCGAGAGCGGCACGCCTATCTCCTTGGCGAGCCTTTGCGCCGCGTGCTTGACTGCCGGATCGGTTTTGATGTTCAGTATTGTTTTTGCCATATATCCAAAGTATATACAACAGATATGAAGTGTCAATGAGCTTTCTCCAGTATACGCACCACCCCCCTCTCCGCATCCACTTCCACTAAGTCGCCGTCTTTGAGGACCTGCGTGGCGACTCTGGTGCCCACAATACAAGGAATTTTCATCTCCCGTGCCACGACCGCCGCATGGCTCATAAGCCCTCCTTCGTCGGTAACTATTGCTGCGGCATTTTTAAGATACGGCATCATTTGAGGATTCGTCATGCTCGTCACCAGTACGCTTCCGGGAGGAATTTCCGATATGCCGATCCATCCGAGATGCATCTTGACTGTTCCTCGAGCTTTTCCGCGAAACACGACCGTTCCCCGGATGTCGCCTTGCAGAGGTCGTTTGAGTACTTTTTCCCAATGGGCGAAGGTCGTCCCTGTTTCGATCTTGAAGAATCCGTCTGCGGCGCGCGGCAAAAGGACGACTCCTTTTGTTCGCTCTTTAAGAACGGAAGCGGGAAGCGGCTTCCCTTCCATGTATGCAAGAATATCATCGTAGGTCATCGTCTGTACCATTTCGTATGGAGAACCGGAATCCTCGGCGATGAAATAGAAGATTTTTGTAAGTGCGCGAAGCGGTTTTTCTATCAATTCGTGAATTTCCCATTTCTTCTTGCCGATGATCGTTATGGTTTCGAGCGCGGTTTTTTCTTTTTGCGTAAAACCAGTAGCCAGTGCGTGGTTTTTAAACACTTCTTCCATCTGCATTCCTTCTCGTGAAGCAGCGGCGGCAATTACGTCTTCAAGAGGAGCAAGCAGGGGCTGTTCGCTATACACGTACACTACTCCAAATCGGATGAACAGCTCTTTCAGAGACGGCAAAAAATCCTTCCAAATCTTTTTCATATGAGCCGCGTCCGCCCCGTTCGGAAATCGAGGTTCTATAAAAGAGCGCAGAGAAATTTCGTATGCGGAAAGATCCTCCAGAACCGTCCGGCGCTCTGTGTCGTCTTCTATGAGCTGCTTCCTGCCGAAGTCGTGCATCGCGCGAAGCCCTTCCTCGGAAAAATGCATTTCCGTGTAATCAGCCCACTGAAGCAAACGGTAGTCGAAACGACCATACCCCTCCGGCGAGAGGCAGAAGTAGACAAAAAACAACGGGCTGTCCGTACCCCTCCACTGGAAATGGAACGGCATGTTATTCCTTATGCAGTTGTTCGTAAAAATCGGCGAGCTCCTCCAGCTTTGCAAGATCAAAATACATCTCCCCTTGCGGGCGTGCGGGGTTATCAAAGACGACGGTAAGCGGTTTCAGATCCCCATTCTCGTTTCTCTCTATCGTCACCGTGTACGCTTCGGAAGGATCGAGGTCGCCGCCGATGACTTCAAGGCTGTCAAAGCCGACATGCGGGTTCCTTTTTTTGTCCTTCCATGCGAGCGCTTGCTGAAGCGGAAATTCCATCACCCCACCGTGCGTACCGGCAGGCAAAAGCACCGAGGAATTCGACTTGAGGCGCTTTGCCATTTCCGCGTAATGCAATATGAGGTATGCAAATGAGCCCGCTATCTCTTTTTTATAGGTAATCGCTTCCGGCGTATTGAGGGCAAAGATGTGATTCACCGTACCAACTTGCGCTTTTTTAGAAGCTGCTGATTTTTCTTCAGGCGACAGATCATCGAAATTTTCTGGAAGAAACGAATTATAGATTGCGTAGTGATCGTAGGGGAAGGGTGTTTTATAGGTTTCGTAGTTCAAAATCTTACTCGCGCGTGTTTTGAAAACGTCATCGCTTATCTCTTTGGCATAAATATCCGCCGTTTCAAGCGACCGCCCCATATGAAGAGGTCCCTGCGGATTGACATCTGAACCGATGGCTTTAATTGCATCAAAGTCATCCTTCTTGATACCACTCTCTTGTGCGCGCTTTCGTGTTACTTCCCTTCCGTAGGGAAGCAGGTTGTTTTCCTTATCACGCTCCCCATGACGCATGAATTTAAGGGCTATTTTGACGTTTGCCCCTCGCTCGGGAGTTGATACTTGTTCCAGATTTTCACTCATAATTTCACTATACTATAACCGTCTGACAATCCCCCTCTCCGCATCCACTAAGTCGCCGTCTTTGAGTCCTAGAGATAAGCTCGTATGCTGTTTGCCAACATTATGCTTTTTCGAGAATTTTCTCTACTTTTTTAAATCCAACATATCCGTCTTTCTAGACAATTCTGGGGTATATGTCCGTATGGCATCTGAAAGGGTGTGGGGGAAATAAAAATCCGATCGTTTCTTTTCTTTCGACCCCCGCTCCCATTCTTCAACAAAATTTGCAATTTCTTTCCACATTTCTTCGCCACGCTTACCGGCATCAAGCAATTTTTGGAAAAAATATTTTCTATACGGTCGAACTCCATTTCCCACGCCGAGATGAAACATCGGTCCTACTATTCGCACCCAGGCTGGCACCTTAAAATGTTCAGTCAATCCAGACTCCCGTATAACGGGACGGTTCTCCGGAAGAGCACCAACATCTGTCATGATCGCATCAAGTGCACTAAAAGCTATGGGGACAACCTTGACACTCGACATCATTGGACGAGATTTTGGCGGCTGGATTCCACTCGGTGGTTCAAAGTATGATTCACGACTTGAAGCATCTACATACTGATTCCATACTTTTATATTTTCCAGCATACTACGAATATCAGCAGGCATGTTACTGCCGTATAATTTCTCGGCCGTGCTTCTAAATGCTTCACCAACTGATAACCAATAAGCACTTTCATGTTCGGACTTCAAAAGTGTACTCGCTTTGACCTCGTCAATATCTTCGTCATGAGAGGCGCGAATGCGTCCTCCCCAGTCCAGAAATGTTCCTGGCGGGGTTTTCAGTCGCTCAGCTGCCTTTTCGTAGTCCACAAACACATATGCATCAATATCACTTTCTTTTGAAGCCTGACCAGAAGATAGGGACCCAAAAAGTGTCGCGCCTACTATTTCAGGATATTCTTTTTGCATCTCCGCAATAACCGACTGTAGCAGATGAACTTTTTCACGAACACCCTCGTCTTTCTGTATGGTGAAACGTTTTTCGAGCTTTGGCGGCTGTTCCATAATTCATTATCCGATTTTTTTTACTATACCATTTTCCGCATCGACCTCCACCAGGTCGCCGTCTTTGAGAATAAGGGTTGCCTTCTTGGTACCGGTGATACAGGGGAGTTTCAGCTCTCGGCTTACAATTGCGGCGTGACAGGTAATGCCTCCCTCATCCGTTACTACCGCGCTGGCTTTTTTCATTATGGGTACGAATTCAGGGCGGGTCATTGAAGTAACGAGGATGTTTCCTTTTTCAAAGCGCGGGAAGTCTGCTTCGCTCAAGATAATTTGAGCCTTTCCTCGCACAAGTCCGGGATAGGCTGTTTTTCCTGCAAGTATTTCGTCAGAACCTCGAAGAAGCTCCGCAATGCGCTCCTGCAGTTGCGGGACATTCTCAAACCGATCGGCGTTCTCCTCTGCCGTGCTGTAGAGTACCACCCCCTCTTCTTTCCGGTGTTTGATTTCTTCTTTGCCTTCTACTGTCCGATACGAACCGGTCGAAATGTCGCGCGGCAACACGAATGGTGCATACGAAGCATCCAGCCCTTCGCGAGCGATGAGTATTCTTGCGATATTCGAAACGAGGGCGACAATCTTATCAATAGGGCTGCGGCGTATGTCCCGCATGTACATGCACAATTGCATGAAATCGAAGAGCTTCTGTAGTCGCGGGGAAAGCGTGCTCCGATACGCTTCGCCTTCTTTTTTATTCCGTGCCAATTCAGCGCGTATTTCGGCAATCTCTTTTGTAATGCCTTCTACACCGCCCCGGCTCTCGATCAGATCTCGTTTTCTTGTTTCGATCTCTTCGATCGGCGGCGTTATGAAGTAACTCGAAAAAACATATTGCGTCTCGTGGGCAGGCGCGCTCGAGATAAGCATTTCATCTGCGCGAAGCGCAAAGGAATCGAATGTCGGACGCGCGCTTATTTCACAAAACCGTTCTGCGCCCTCTTCTGTTCCGCCTTCTTCTAAAAAGTGTTCTTCAATGTAATCCTTGTCGATCGCCTCGACAAAGATGCTGTACACATAGAACATCTGAAAAGCCGTGGAAATTTCTCGGAAGAGGCTCACCAGCTCTTCCGACGGGAGTTTCTCTAATTCCGCAGGCGGATAGGCGGTATACCAAGCTTCGGCTTGCTTCCAAAGTTTTTTGAAATCTTCCTCGTAGCGGAATGCCCCCTCATGGGCAAGATACTCGGTAAGAGCAGCATCGGAAGAACCCCGATAGCGATCCATACTGAAGAAAAACATACCGTATTGGCGGCGAAAAAGGATGACAAGGCCGCCGAAGTCAAAGCTTGCGTACGTAAGCAGTTCTTTCTGAAAAATATCGCTCACGCCGCTTCCAATGATAAGCGGCGAGAAGTTACCCTCCACTTTGATCAGCTCCTCTGTTCCCCACCTCTCTAAAAATTTTTCGAACATGTTACTGCGAGAGTGTTGTGATGGGGCGGCTCTGGGTGATATAGAATTTCCCACCTTCCCCTCGATCCTGCTCGGGACAGGCGTATGCCCATTCGATATCGCAGGGAAAGCCGTAGTGTTTCTCTATTTTTAAAATAAGTTCAGACAATTCGAGGATTTGTGCTTCCGTGAGTACTTGTGATGACGCTTTCGGTTCGGGAATATCTATCCATTCATTTCCTCCAGCAGGTACACGATACAAACCCCGCTCCTGCGTCGAGACGCTCACTTCTCGTATCTTGCGCGGTTCCTTTTCGACCACGTAGGAATCCGGCGTAACCTGACCCGAAACGATTGCTTCGCCCAAGCCGAAGCCCGCTTCGATAATGAGCTGATTGCGGTCTTCGGTAACCGGATGCACGGAAAACGCGATGCCGGAGTATTCGCTCTCCACCATTTTCTGCACCGCCACGGCTACCGAGATATGCACCTCATGGAGCCCCTGCTCGAATCGGTAGAAGATGGCGCGCGGCGTAAAGAGCGACGCCCAGCACTTCTGCACGTTCGCAAGCAGATTTTCTTCCTTCGTGTTCAAAAACGTATCGAGCTGTCCCGCCCAGGCAGCCGAGGAAGAATCTTCCGCCGTTGCCGAGGAACGGACTGCTACATATTCTGCTCCGAGTTTCTGGAAACTATTCTTGATCTCTTCCGCGACATCCTGCGGCATTGCCGCGGCAAGGATAAGCGCTTGGATCTGCTCGGAAGCGTGCTCGACCGTCTGCATCTCCTGATGATTCACCCCATGGATGATCGCATCGATATCCTCATGAAGCCGCGTCTCCTTGAGAAAACGTTCAAACGCGGAACTTAAGACGACAAATCCTGGCGGCACCGGAATCCCCACCTGCGTCATCTCGCCCAAGGACGCCCCCTTGCCGCCCGCAAGCGCCGCGTCCCCTTTATTTATTTCATTAAATAGTTTTACGAAGCTCATGCTCTTTGTAGAATGCGTACAATTCCGGTATTTGCATCCATTTCAACCAGATCACCGTCTTTAAGTGTTTTTGTAGCGATCTTTGTGCCGATGATGCAAGGTTTCTTTAATTCTCGGGAAATAATGGCTGCGTGACACGTCAAGCCCCCTTCGTTCGTAATAAAGCCGCTCGCCCGCTGCATGGCGGAAAGATACTCCGGTCGCGTCATCGAGGCAACCAAAATCTCCCCTTGCTGCACTTTCGCTATATCACTCACTGACTCGCAAATGCGCACTACTCCCGTCACCAAACCACGACTTGCTACCATTCCCTTTATCTCAGCCGCTCCGCCATCAAAAGGAATATGAAGTTTGTCAACCAAAAATGTAAAATCGTCCCCCCCAAAAAGCGATATTCCTTCTGAAGTCGTGTAAAAAGCGACTCCATTGACGCGCTCCTGGAGCGTACTTTTGAATTTCGGCGAGGTGAGCTTTTCAACCGTCAGTTCTTCGGGGGTAGCATACTTGACTGCAACGGGAGAAAGTCCGAGAACAACAGCGAGACGATCAAGTATCGGATCAAACGCTTCTATAGATTCCAAAATATTCTTTTTCCGATCATCCTGCCACTTGAAACATTGGTCTATGGAGTAGACGACGAATCGCTCCCGATCGTTGAAAGAAAGCTGTTCCATAATCGCTTCTTTCTCTTTCATGATTTCGTCGAATTCGGATAGATCCGGCTCGCTGGTGAGTTCTTCGGCACGACGAAAGACATGCTCAATCGTAAGTTTCGCTGAACCGAGATATGAATTTTCAATCCATGCGTATTCTTTAAGGAAGGTCTTTGCAAGTTCATTTTTTTCTTCCCCTTCCGCCTTCTTGATCTTCCATAGAAGAAAACGTGCTTCGGAGAGAAATGATGGATATATTGGAGAAGAGAGTTTGGAAAGCGTTAACGAATCTGGTGCTCCTTTTTGGGAAAGAACGGCATGCAAAATATGCTCGCTGCCGAAAGTAATACCCTCGATAGCATGTGCCGAACCACACGCCGACATGAGTCTGTTTGAAAACGCTTGAGCGAGAACAACGAGTTCTTCAGCAGAACTTCCGTCCGGAATGACTGCCGCCCGTGCAACAGATTTCCGATAATCCGCATTGTATGTTTCTATCAGATCAGCGAGAGTCTGCTTGTTTTTGATTGTTTCATAAAACGCGTCAGCGATCCCTTGCCAATCCGACTCGTCATAGTACATATTTGCCCGCCCGTGGAAACATGTATAAAAAAAGTGGCGGTAGCTTTTTGGTAGAATCTTGCCCACCATACGTTCAGCGTCATGCGCCGCTGAAAGCAAGTGGATCGGTAATCCGTTAAACCCCTGAACATTCCAGTGTTCTTTTTGTACCTCAGTGAGCACCTCTTCTTTAGTCATAGTGCGAGAATTGGGAACGCGGAGCTTAGTACGACGAACCCAGGCGGTACGGGGATCCCCACCTGCGTCATCTCGCCCAAGGACGCCCCCTTGCCACCAGCAAGCGCTGCGTCATTCTTCCCTATCTCCGCGAAGATTTTTATGTAGACGGGATTTTTGGACATGCACTCATTATCGAGAAAACCGCTTTTGATTGATGAGAGCGACTAGCCATTTGATGTGAAAATCGAAATCCCTTTCCGTCCTCGAATTATCTTCATACGGACGCGAAAGACCGAATCTCGTCGCCGCAAGAACTTTCCCCCCGCAAAACAGAACGGCTCTGAATATCTGATTGCCAACCATCCCATTTACCGCAATGTGGATGTTATAGCCCTCCTCGACAGCCGGATTGAGGTCGATTGCCCAGTTTTTTGCGTGATACCCTTTTTTCTGCAGTTCGGCGACGATCCACTCCGCGTCTTCGTATGTTTTGTTCAAGATTCCTTCGACGCCATCGCGGATGTCCTTCTTTCGCTCGTATGTATCATGGCGAACCCCCGTGTAAATGGCTATCCGAGGTTCGAGATTCCATTCTTTCACAAACGCAGCTGTTTGTGCTGCGATGAACAGCCTCTCTTCCTTTCCCCAACCCTGCGGATTGCTGGCAGGACCAAGAAAAAATTGCCTTCCCTTCGGATCCTCCATGAAAGCTGGGTCGATCGTATATTTCTCCCCCGTTAGCCGCTCATACGCTTCATAGGTCTTAAAATCATCTATCGTTCCACGTACGATCCCCTCCACCTCGTCCGCAGCAAGCATGGAGGAAATCTTTTCTTCCGGATTCTCATCTATCACTGTTTCAAAATCAGCGATTCCGGCGATCGCTTGCGGACCAACAAGTACGATATCGGCGTATTTCTTGCTGCGAATTAAACTTGCGAGTATCTCCGTGTCGGGTTCTGTAAGACCGAAAGCGATCCTTGGTTTATGGAGAGCCGCCAATTCTTCGACCCGCTGGGTAAAATTTCCACTTGCCATGTTCTTCTGCTAATTCTTAATTTTCTCTCCTGCTTTTAAGAGCACATCCACATCAAGCGATGCCCTCTCCAGTATTCCGCGAACGAGATCAAGTCCGCGCTGTTCGTAGTTAAATTGGAACCAATTGTCATCGGTGTCGGTCGTATACATCGATTCGTTGAGTTCGAGCTGAAGCGCATTTACGCCTTTTTCCCGCTCTCCGAAGAACATAACGTTGTGTACGCCCTTGAAAGGATCGTTGTAACCGACCAGATGTTCGCCCCGGAAATTCCTCGTCAAGAATTCCTGGTCCTCTTTCGACAGAGCGGCAAACTGCCTCTCAATGGCTTTGCCAAATCCCTCTCGGATGTCGAGATCACATTCGGTGCCCGAACGGTCGCCTAGGATAAAGAGCGGCAGAGTCCCCGGATCTTCAAGATCGTACGCGCTCTTGTAGTACGCTTCGAAATTCCGTCCTATGGAAGGAAACGAATGCCCGTCCAAAAAAAGAACCCGCTGCTTTTCCGTAGTGCGACGATCGGCAACAGCACCAACAAGACTCATGAGCGAGTTGTAATATGGAATGTAAAAACGTTCCACTAGATTGCGGATTTCCTCATCAGAAGGTTCCTGCCCTTGCTCATAAATGGAAGCATCGAGGACAAGCTGACCAGCTTTATCTATCGCAGGTTGTTTCCACAGCACGTGTCCAGGGACAGCATTTTTTACGTTCGGGTCGGGAGCACGGTTAGGATCAACCACCCAACGAGAGATCTTGAAACCGGAGCTCGGTACTTTTTCAGTTTTAAAGATCGCCTGCGTTCCGCGGTCGAACATCGCGGACATCTTTACCCCTCCTTCCTGCATGCGGGAAAGTATTTCTGTGGGCACGAATTCGCCGACATGAGGACGTCCAAAAATAACCAGAGGGCACTCTTTTTGCCGCAGAGCGCGTGTATCAACATCGACTACCGTCTTCGAATTTAGCTCATTCGTTCCTTCAAGGAGTGTGGGGAGATTGAGTCGTTTCAAGACATTCTCCACGGTCATTGGGTCGTTTTCCTTATCCTTTCCATCTTCTGCAAACGAGAGTTTTTTAAATGATTCAGCCATGTCAGCTATATTAGTAACCGCTAATTTCGATGTAATTTCACTATAGCACCGCTTAAAAAATAGGCTAACTTAGAATGCGAACCGTTCCATGGTTGGCGCGGACCTCGACCAGATCGCCGTCTTTGATAACGCTCGTGGCGCGCCCGGTGCCGATGATGCAGGGCTTACCGAGCTCGCGGGACACGATGGCTGCGTGGCAGGTGACACCTCCTTCGTTGGTCACGATACCGGCAGCTTTTTTCATAAGGGGCAGAAATTCCGGTCGAGTCATGCTGGTGACCAGAATTTCTCCCTCATTGAATTTGTCGAAATCTTCCCGTCCGAGAATGATGCGCGCTATCCCTTTGGCATATCCCTGCGAAGCGACGCGACCTGTGAGCATCTTCTCGTTCTTTCCCTGCCCGAGGAGCCGCCGGTCAAGCTCGTCCGAGATTGACTGCGCCTCGCTTCCCTCGAGCACCCGGTAACTCTCTCCGAACGTAGCAATGAGCGTTCCTTCCTCGTAGCGCCGCTCCAGCTGTTCGCGAGAGATGAGACCCTTGAGTACATTCGGTACTTCATCGAATGTTAGGTGCCCGAGATATTTCAGCGGGATTCCTGTTTTCTGTTCGATAGAGGCAAGGATGTAGAACATGAGATGGATGCTCATCAGGTTTACCTGTTTACGGTACTCGCGCCAGAAGATGAGGGTCTGGAAGAACGACAGCGGATTCTGCTTTAGACCGTGTTTCTTGAGAACCGCCGCAATCCTCTTTTTGACATCGGCGCTGTACGTGCGCAGTTCTTGGTATCTCTCTCTCCAGGCATCGTCCTCAAGGAGCAGGAGTATCTCGTCGGCGGTTTCGTCCGCGGTGATATATTCGATATGCGCATAATTCGACTTGTAGTAATCGAAATCAAGAACGTATCCCGTGTACGTTTTTGAGTGCGCGAGTGCGTCTCGAATTTCTTCTTTCGTTTCCGGTACTCCCTTCTTCGAGAGTTCTTTCATGAGCGAAAGGAGCGCCAATACCCGTTCATTGTTAAAGGTCATCCTCTCCGGTGTCGTAAGAATCGCCACTTCCTCGTCGTTGAACCCGTTTTTGTTCTTTATGTGTTCGATCTGTTCGACGTCATAGCCGGCATCGAACGTATCAATGAAAAGACTACTGTCCCAGAACGGCCGAGTAAGCTGAAGAAGTTTGTCGGTGAATGAAACCAGCTCTTTTTCTGAGTACGAAAGTATTTCTTCCCTGGTATGGAGGCGATAGAGCCGCTTGAGCGCTTCCGCATGACTATCGAATGTCTCAAAGAGTCCGCGCAGTTTCCGCGGTTCGCCGTAGCGGCGGAAGACGGATTCAGCGGCGGTCATCAGCTTGTCTTTTTCGAAGTACCACGCGCCGTACTCCCTCTTGATGAACGAGATGACATTCCCCATCCCCGTGTCGTAGTACTTTGTCGGCGCGGTCCACACAGCCATGAGCGGCGGGAATGTCGTAAATGGCAGTACGTCTGCCGCCTGCTGGTACGGGTTCTCTATCATGACGCTTTTTGCGGGGGTCGAGGGTGCTTCCGCTCCTTCAGGGACCCATTCGATGATCGAATCAAGCGGCACTTTGTAGGTCGAACAGATTTTCTCGATGGTTTCGAACTTTATACCGTCCGCCTGGTTGTGGTAGAGGGCGGTCACGGTATTGCGGTTAAGCCCGGTTTCCCGGGCGATATCCATGATGGTTTTGCCCTTATCTTGAGCCAGATTTTGCAGCTTGAGTCGTATCATACATGAAATGCCTAGTACAGTAGACATTATATATCATATTATCACTTAAAAAGCAATTAATGGCTACCTTAGTAATCAAAATATCCATTCAATTTTGAAAAAACCATTTCCCATGCACAATCGACAAGAAGCACCTCTGTTGGTAGGTTAAAAAGGTTCGCAGTCATGGGATTGCGACTGGCAACACAATGGGGGCTACATGCCGAGGAAGTTTATCCTTATCTGCCCTGCCGGGAACGAGGCAGAGGCGAAAAAGCACATTCCAGACATCGTGGACGGCAAGGTGAGTGCGCCGAGTAAACGGGTCATCGGGACCGCGTTCATGGCACTCGGCTACGTCAACGAGCAACAACTTGATGGCGTCATCGACGCCCTCGATTATGCCGACGAAGGAATTTTCGACCGCCTTCTGGCAGCAAACGGCAATACATCCCTCGGCACGCTGTATCGGGCCGGAGGCGCACTGCCGCTTGGTGAGTACGGACGGAAAGCCCTTGAGACGCTCCAGGAGCTCGCTTCTGAAAACAGATGGGTCGACATACTCATCTTCTGCGAAACGGGGCTTCTCCAAGCGATCGTGTATGCGGCGATCGGGGAGGAACATCCCCATGTCAAACGGGTCATGGGCGCTATCCTTGACCCCGGCGACGGATTCGAAGTCGCATTTACGGATGAGTGGCGTGCGCTCGACGCGACACAACTCTCAAAAGCGACCGTTACGGTCTAGCCGCTAACGAACCATGGGAACACGCAAGTGTTCCTTTTTTTATCAACACACACCAGAAGACCATCGTTATGTATCAAGGTTTGACCTTGAAGTACGCAACCGATCTTTTATACACAATCGACAAGTAGCGCCTCTGTTGGTAGGTTGTTGAATAGACTGCGGTCGGGGTGACCGTGGGTAACAGTTGGGGGATCCCATGAAAATGGAAGTCTGCGTTCTTTCTCCTGTATTGGGAAAACAGTTTGAACCCGTTCGTAAGTTGATCGGCGGCGAGCCGTTCGATTTCAAGCTTTCTTCGCCGGTGCCGAACGTTCTTCGTACGGCACTCGGCGTGCTCGACTTGCACCGGAAGGAAGATCTCACTGCGGTTCTTCCCGAACTCACGTACAAGGATGACGGTTTCCAAGGACGCGTGCTCGAAGAGATCCTCAGGGAGGTCGGCGTGAGGACGGTTGCCGCCTGCTACCGGCAGAGCGGCATGAGTGCACTCATGGACTTCAGCAAGACCGCCTGGCAAAAGGTGTGGGAGCACGTCGCCAAGAACGGCGGAAGCCGTGGGATTGTGTTCTGCGAGCCAATCCTCGCTCAGGCGCTCGGAATCGCAATGGTTGGTCCGACACAGCCTGCCGCCGACGATTTCCTGAATCTCGTCCTCAACCCAGGCGAGGGATTCGCCATCTCCTTCCATGACGGCGCGGCGCACGGCTTGCGGGAGCTCAAGGCGCTCGCGGTTGCCTGAAACAAGCTGCCGAGAGAAGCACACGAAAGACGGGGGTTTTCGAAAGCAAACCCCCGATTTTTTATAAGAACATTACGCTACGACTGCCGCTTGCGGAGAAACCACATGAGAACGCCGACAAAAAGAAACGCCGAGAATGCCATGAGTGGTATCGTGATGTAGCCAAATTCGAACACGAGTCGCTGCGCGCAATCGGCGCCGGGAGAAGCGGGACAGGGCAGTATACTGCCGACATACCCCATCTGTAGCGCGTGTTGGTAGAGCGCGATAAAGCCGCCCGCGATTGAAAGCAAAATGATATACGGGGCGATGAAAAACTCTTTCTTCCACGCGGCGTACCCAAGCAGGAGCACCTGCGGGAACAAGAATATGCGCTGGAGCCAGCAGAGACCGCACGGCACGAAACCAATGATTTCCGAGTAGTAGAGCGAAAGTACCGTCCCGCCGAGCGTTACGAGAAATGCGAGCCAAAGACCGAAGCGGCGGATGAGATTGCCGAAGGAAGTTATGCCGTTCGCACGTTCCGAAAAATATAGCAGAACAAGAACGACAGTGCCGATCTGGAGGGCTATCGTGCCGAGACCCAAGAGTGTGTTGAGTGTTTCAACCGGTATCATCATTGCGGCAATTCACACCCGCTTTTTTCAGCCAAACGAGCGAGCGGAAGAACTCCCTTTTCAACAGAACCGTCGGCGAACATCCACGTCGGGTAGAGCTGGATTCCCTTTTCGATACAAATTGGCAGCTGCGCCTTGCCGTTTGGCGTTGAACACTCGACATACGGGAGTTTCTTTTCGGCAGAGCCGAACATCTTCTTTTGCTCGGCGCACTTCGGACACCAGAACGCGCCATAGAAAATCGCGCCGCGGTCCGCGAGGCATTGTGCAAACGGGGCGTACTTATTAGGAACCTGCGTGCGAAGCGCCCACACCGCCACGAGTAAAATGATAACTGCGATAAGACCCGCTACCCAAAGATTTTTCTTGATGTACTCCATTGCCGCGCGCTAGCGATTAGTAGTAAAAGTATACCCGCACGCTACCGTTTGTGCAAAACGTGAGTGTGCGGGAATATCGCACCCTTTTTAGATGCCGAGATGCGTCCGCAGGAACGCGAGCGTAAGCGGCCAGGCTTGTGCGGAAGCACTCGGCGAGAAGCTTGCTCGCTCATCGCAGAAAAACCCGTGGTCGGCGTCGCTCCAGAGCACGTGGGCGTACGGCTTCCCCGCCGCATCGAGTGCATCAAGCACCGCGCGGCGATCAGTGGCAGAAATATGTTTGTCGAAACCTCCCCACAGAAGGAGGATAGGGGCGTGGAGATCTTTGGCGCGCGGCAGAAGCGTTTGTGCGATGCCGCCGCCGTAAAACGACACGGCGGCGGCAAGCGGCAGCGTCGCATCGGCGAGGAATGCCGCGCGCCCGCCCATGCAAAAACCGACGGCAGCAATTTTTTCAACCTTCTGCCGCACGAGCCATTCGTATGCCGCGGCGAGATCGGCGGCGATGCCTTCATCGGTAAGCGCTCCCATGTGCGAGCGATCCATAGCGGTGTAGGGCGTCTCGAAACCGGGAGGCGCCGTGCGATGAAAGAGTTCCGGAGCGATGGACAGGTACCCCTCCTTCGCAAAACGATCCGCAATGCCGCGGATGTAGTGGTTCACGCCGAACGCTTCCTGGATCACAATGACCCCACAGCTTGCCCCGCTATCGGTGGGACCGTTCCCCTGTGCGGGTATCGCGGTATATGCCTGCATCGATGTACCATCCTTCGGCGAAAGCTGTACATACTCACTCATGGAACAAGTATAGCAAACCACCCCCTGACCCGTACGGGTCAGGGGGTGGAGTGTCGTGATTTCCGCCTTATTTGCCTTTCGGACGCGTTATACAGCGCACGCAGGTCTCCTGTACTGTGCGCGTTTTGAGGTATTTGCCGCCGCAAGCCGAACACACCAAAACCTCGGTTTTGGTCGTCTTTTCGATCCATTTTCCGGCGATTTGATAGGTTTTTCGAACTCCTCCGTATTGCATAGAGGAGTATATGATATAAAACTTTTTGACTTTTGTCAATATCAACGCTACAGGCGGACATTGATATCCGGCAGCGCGGGCAGGGATCCTTTGCCGTTTTCGGGAGTTCCGTCGTCGGAAACACTACCGCCGTCGCTGTCCGCACCTTCTTCAAGCGACGCACCGCGCCCGCTTGTTTCTTCCTCTTCTACCTCGATTTCTGTTTCTATCTTCAATTTCGCTTCCACTTCGGAAGAACCTCTCCCGTGCTTTTGCGCGGCAGTCGAGAGTGTATAGATAAGCCGCGCTTCAAGCGCCGCGAATTCCGCTTCCTTGAAAAAGACATACGCGCCGACATAATCGCCCTGCGAAAGCATTTCCTGCCCCTCGCTCACACCACCCTCCGCCTCACGCAGACGCTCGTACGCCTTATCGAGTATTTCTTCGGTCGACGCGGAAACCGCCTGTCCATCAAGGAATGCACGCACATCGGTTATTTTCCGCAAGGCGATCTCCATTTCGGCTGATGCAGACACTTCCGCTCCCGTACGCTCTCCCCTCTTCGAAGCGTCATGTGCTGTCTCTTGCAGAGAGGAAGGAGCCATGAGGCTGAGCGTCTGCACCTCCTCCGTCGCTTGTGCGCGGGTATGCTTTCCCCGAAGACGAAGAGAGGAGGCGACTTCCCGTATGAGCGGTTTTGCATCGGAAATGGTATCCGCAACCTCGTCGGAAAGCGTGAGGAAGGCATCGAAGTGTTCACCGAGACCTTCCGCAAAACGTCCGCTTACCCGGGCGGCTCCTTCCGCATCCCCTTTCGCTTCAAGCGCAACGACACTCTCATTCATGGCTGCAAGGTCGGCACCAAGGCGCTCTTTCACTTGCGCCGTGCGTTTCTCATCGAGCTTCCCCTGCGCGGCGAGCGTTTCCGCTTCAGAGAGGCGGGCGAGTGCATGTTTTGCTTCCACTCCCGCGCTCGCTTTGGCGCCGACCGCCACTTTCGATTCGATCGTCTCAGTCAGATTCTTTACCGCATAGAGCGGGTCGCCAGGAAGCGCTCCCTGCGCGGCGAGCGCGGTGCCGCCGGAGATAACGAGGATAAGCGCGATAGCGATCGGCATGCGCGCGTGCGCCGCGACGACCGAGAGCATCTCCCATGGCGTGAACCACTGCCGCGGCGAAGCACCGGCGATAGAAGCGCCCAGCTTCGGCGGATGTCCCGCGACGAAACGGTCAATGCGCGCGCGAAGAAGCTCCTTCTCTTCTTTCGAGAGGGAGATGTCCTTCGCTTTTGTGAAAATGTGTTTAGTTTCGTGTTGCATGTTCAAAGAGTTCTTTGAGTTTCTTCAGTCCCCGATGGATCCGGACGGAAAGCGTGTTCTTCGATTCTCCCGTGACTTCCGCGATCTCCTCGAGCGAGAATTCCTGCACATACCGCATGAATACCACGTCTCGGTACTCCGGCGGAAGTCCTTTGATGAGCGCAAGTGCGCGAGCGCCGTCAATACT